>Ga0065704_10070138_pt1 | contig 546071 bp, 540 predicted proteins | sample SwiRhicommuniRL2_FD_59091 | JGI IMG/M metagenome (GOLD analysis project Ga0065704, IMG submission 59091) | Switchgrass rhizosphere bacterial communities from Rose Lake, Michigan, USA - RL2 v2 (version 2) | ecosystem: Host-associated > Plants > Roots > Rhizosphere > Soil | place: East Lansing, MI
ATTGGATCGGACCTGAAGTTCGCCAACGCTACAATCAAGCTGCCGAAGAAATTCTTTATGCGATCGATGATCTTTTTGATCCATCAGAATTCATTCGTATCCACGGAGATCTCCACAAAGGAAATTTGTTATCTACCGGTTCAGAATATTTTTTGGTCGATTTCGATGATTTCGTAAATGGCCCTGTGATCCAAGACTTTTGGATGTTGTTATCTGGCGATGAAGATCAATCAGAAGATGAGAAATCACAAATCATTGCCGGTTATGAAGAGCTGCGTGAGTTTCCTGATCACCAATGGGATTGGATTCCATTACTCAGAGGTTTAAGAATTATTTCTTACGCTGGATGGATTGCTCGTCGTTGGGAAGATCCAAGTTTCCCAAGACTGTTCCCCGAGTTTAATAGCTATCGCTATTGGGCCGAAGAAGTGGAAGCACTAGAAAAAATCGCGTGGAAAGTGCAGAAGTTGTAACAACATTGTCTGCAGTTCCAACGTGGAACTAGCCTCTATAGGTAATTTCAGAATAATTTCAAAAAATTCAGTTTACTTTTTTTGAGTGCTCGCCGATATTAGAAATAACTCTATGAAAGGAGGCCAACCATGAGAATCTTCGATATTTCAAAAAATCAGACTCACGCAGCTGCACAAGCTGACGTTATTGCATTGGCCTCTGTCATCGGCATTATCGCTGCTACTGTCCCTCAGACAGTCACTTGCGACGACGGAACCCAAAAATAACGGGTCTCTAAAAAAACAAGACAATCGAACTTAACACGCGTGAACTCACCGCCACAAATCGGTCTTCACACGTTCAAAACATTTTAAATTTTTACTTTTAATTTTTTTGCGCTCTCACAAGGCGCTAGGAGAACTTACATGAACAACGCAATTTCGCGTCGAATGAGATTATGGGAATACAGGAACGAGCGTACTATGTGGCGACTCGTTGAAAGCTCTGCTGAGATCACGGTTGAATGCGTGAAGAAAGCGGGACTAATAACAAGCTTCCTCTTGTACATTGTGTACAAGGTTCTGGAAGGTGTGCTTGCAATTGCGCGCATGATGTTTGTTGGTCCACGTTTAATCCGCCACAATAGCCCAGGTGCTTTCGAATATGTCGAAAGCACTTCCGCAGAGAGATCACACAATGTCTATCGCATCTAATTCTTAGCCAGGGAGATTGTAAACAGTCTCCCTTTTTTTATTCCTAGAATAATTTGACTCCGTTTCTTTCCCACGAAACGATGAACTTCTAAATATTAACAGGAGTTCACGATGAAATACTTAATGTGCATCGCTTTGCTTTTATCCCTGACAGCTTGCTATGAAGAAGATACTTCCAAAGGCAAAGGCCCCGCTGACGGTGGCGAAGAACAATATCAAGATGTGACAGACTACAGTCGTTGCAACAGCGCTGGTCCCCGCCCTGTTTCTGTTGAAGGCACTTGGTCTTCAGCTGGTCGCACTGAAACTGGCATGACCTCAAGAATCTATTGGACCTTCACGAATCGCAGACTTTACGTTTCTAACACTTGCTCATTGGCTGGACGTCAAGTCACAGCTCGCGTAATGGTTCCTGCAGAATACACAGGCGACTATGTCGCTTCATTGGGAACTGCCAGCAAAACCGCTGAAATCAACGAACCCGATTTTCAATTATCTTGCACTATCAACGTTGAAGAGTTCGCGGCGAACTATTACTTCAACAACCGCTGCCTTGTCCTTCAGGTCAATGGCTATGACAGACCAATCACTTTGGTTCCCGAACAGTAGTTTCTGAATAGATTTTTCAGCCGCGGCCCATCGCAACATCCGCTTGGGCTGCGTGACACAGCTTTCCGTTCGGCCTATATTTTCCGAATTCAAAGACTCACAAAAAGGACATACGCATGCAAAAAATCAAAGTTGCAAATCCCGTCGTTGAACTAGACGGCGACGAAATGACTCGCATCATCTGGAAATTCATCAAAGAAAAATTGATCCTTCCATACCTAGACATCGACATTAAGTACTTCGACTTGGGCATGGAGCACCGTGATGCTACAAACGACCAAGTAACTATTGATTCTGCTGAAGCGATCAAAAAGTACAACGTTGGTATCAAATGCGCGACGATCACTCCTGACGAGGCACGCGTTAAAGAATTCAACTTGAAACAAATGTGGAAATCACCAAACGGCACTATCCGTAATATCTTGGATGGTACAGTTTTCCGTGAACCCATCATCTGCAAAAACGTTCCACGTCTTGTTCCTAACTGGACTGCACCAATCTGTATCGGCCGTCACGCATTCGGTGACCAATACCGCGCAACAGATTTCGTGACTAAAGGTAAAGGTAAATTGACGATCACTTTCCAACCTGAAAACGGTGGCGACACAATCACTCACGAAGTTTACAACTTCAAAGGCGATGGCGTTGCGCTTGCAATGTACAACACGGATGAATCTATCCGCGGCTTTGCTCATTCTTGCTTCAACCAAGCGTTGTCGAAAAAATGGCCTTTGTACCTTTCAACTAAAAACACGATCTTGAAAAAATACGATGGTCGCTTCAAAGACATCTTCGAAGAAATCTACGAAAAAGAATTCAAAGCTAAATTCGAAGCTGCTGGCATCACTTACGAACATCGTTTGATCGACGACATGGTTGCTTCTGCTTTGAAATGGAATGGTAACTTCGTATGGGCTTGTAAGAACTACGATGGTGACGTTCAGTCAGATACAGTTGCTCAAGGTTTCGGTTCACTTGGTTTGATGACTTCAGTTCTTGTTACTCCAGATGGAAAAACAATGGAAGCTGAAGCTGCTCACGGAACAGTGACTCGTCACTACCGTCAGCACCAACAAGGTAAACCAACTTCTACAAATCCAATCGCATCTATCTTTGCTTGGACTCGTGGTCTTGAGCACCGTGGTAACTTGGATAAAAACACTGACTTGATCAAGTTCGCTCAAACTTTGGAAAAAGTTTGTGTTGAAACTGTAGAAGCGGGTTTCATGACGAAAGACCTTGCGGTTTGCATCTACGGCGACAAAGTTCCTGCAGATAAATACATGAACACTGAGCCGTTCTTGGAAAAACTAAACACAAATCTTCAAAAAGCTTTGTCTAAGTAGCTGGTCTACACTCCGACTCCGTCGGAGTAGTTTTCCTAATCCGACTTAAAAATAAAAAGGGGACTTTGCGGTCCCCTTTTTTATTTCTTTAATTAGAACTTTATTTAATTAAATTTTAAATTTCATGCTCGCGATCCAAATCACGATCGTTGTCTGGATTGCGTTTACGGTTGCGATTCTGATTTTTAAAGTCGTTGCGGCGACGCTCTTCTGCCAATTTCGGATCAGGCTGACGTTGTACTGGATTGCCTTGCGCATGTTGAGTAATAGAACTTTTGCGATCGAGGTTTTCTTCATCCTCTTCGCGGTTTTTTCGTGGCGCCGTGATCGAATAGTGAATTCCCCACGATAAGATAGCTAATAACACCAAGCCGATTGCGATACCAATTAATGGTTCCATGGGGACCTCCCTTTTATCTGCCTTCATTTTCTCAAAACCAGCGAATTTCAGTCGAGAAAAAGGGTCATAACTTGTTACAAAGCAGGAAGACTTTACAGGCCCCACTGCCCAGAAGCATGGACATGTTTTATAACGGTCTTTATGAAGATCGTATCTGCCTGCCTAGCCGGAGTTCCCTGTCGCTATGATTGCCAAGCCAAAGAGCGTGCGCACATCAAAGCCTGGGTCGACAATGGCGAAGCGATCGCAGTCTGCCCGGAAGAAATGGGCGGCCTTCCAACTCCCCGTCCACCAGCAGAAAAAATCGGCGACAAAGTCATTTCAGTTCATGGTGTGGATGTAACAGCGGAATACAAACTCGGTGCCGCAAAAGCACTTGAAGTCGCGCTGAAAAATGGCGCAACTGAAGCTTACTTAAAATCCAAATCACCAATGTGCGGATATAAAAATATTTACGACGGAACTTATTCAGGAAATGTGATCGCAGGAAATGGAATCTTCGCCGAAGAGCTATTGAAAAAAAATATCGTCGTTCACGAAGTGGACTAAACTCAGAAATCCCCTAACGAAAACCTCGCCGAGACCGTTCAAAAAGGTTCAAATGCGAGGCGGAGGGTTTTGACCGAAACGCAGGCGTACTGCAGGTACGTCGGAGTGAAGGGCAAGGCCCGACAACGAAGTCAGTTGGGCCTTTTTCAACGGTCTATTTAATTTTTACTTTGAGTTTATGGCGACCCGTAGACACGCAAGTGCTTTCCATCGCGACTGTTGAGCACTTCATGCTGCCGCAGTTTAAAGTCAGAACTGAATTTTCTTTGTTCAACTCTTTCGTTTCTTTTTTCCATTCAGCGCAAGCTGTTTTCCAGTTCAAGCGCGCGTCTTTCAAAAGTGGAGCAGCGTCGCCTTCGATTTGGTCGATGCCTTCTGTGATTTCGTATTCGGCGTTCGTTTTAGAACCCTTTTCGATTTTGATAGTCGTGTCGCCATCTGCGGGAATGTCTTTAACTCCCAAAGTTTGAGCGAAAGCGGCCGTTGCAAAAAAACTGATCGCGAAAATGATCGATTTCATAGTTTCTCCTTAAAACGAGCATTCATAGTAAAAGGAGAGGTTTCCATTGGGAAACAGATTCGCGCCCGCCCGTATAAGAGCAATAAGAGCGCCGCGGCAATTACGAGGCGGAAAAAACCACTTTTCTCTCGAGGATGCGAGGCGTTAATGAATGTATTGGGGGCCCCTCTAGGTTACACCACCCTTGGCCGGGTCCCATACAATAGCTCGTTTGACGAATCCCGCTAGGTCCGGAAGGAAGCAACGGCACTCGAATGACTATGTGATATGGGGTGCTCGGCCACTTATGTGTTTTCAAAAACACATTCAAGTTCAAGCGTCTTGAGGGGTTCTAATTGTCTTACCAAGTGATTGCACGAAAATGGCGACCACAGTCTTTTACCGACGTAGTTGGACAATCTCATATTACCCAAACGCTATCAAACGCACTTAAAAACGGTCGACTCCCCCACGCACTTTTATTCACAGGTCCTCGCGGTACAGGAAAAACTTCTTCTGCACGTATCTTAGCGAAAGCTTTACGTTGCCCGAACGCCGTCGACTTTGTGCCTTGTAATACGTGTGACTCTTGCCGTGAAATTGCCTCTGGCAGCAGCGTTGACGTTATGGAAATCGATGGAGCCTCGAACAATGGTGTCGATGCCATCCGTGAACTTCGTGACACTGTCATGTTCATGCCAGCAACAGGTAAATACAAAATCTATATCATCGATGAAGTGCACATGCTTTCAACGAGTGCCTTCAATGCTTTGCTAAAAACATTGGAAGAGCCACCGTCGCACGTGATCTTCATCATGGCGACGACGGAAGCACACAAAATCCCACAAACAATTTTGTCTCGCTGCCAACGTTTCGACTTTAGACGAATCTCAACTCGCTCAATCACTGAACATTTAAAACACATCTGCGATGCTGATGGCGTTCAAGCTGAAGACGATGCTTTATGGATCATTGCCCGCCAAGGTGATGGTTCAATGCGTGATTCGCAAAGTTTGTTGGATCAAGTAACGACATTCGCCAATGGTCCTTTGAACAAAGCGAACGTGGTTGCGATTTTGGGTCTGACAGATCGTGCTTTGCTTTATGAAACTCTGACTGCGTTGATTCAACGTGATAGCAAAGCCGTTTTGAAAGTGATCGAGAAAATCTCACTTGCTGGTTTTGAACCGCATTTGTTTTCGCAAGACTTACTAGAGCAAATTCGTAATTTGTTATTGGTGAAAGTTTCTGAAGATCAAATCTCTTCGATCCTTGAGTTGCCAGATTCTGAACTGAAGGTTCTACAAGATCTGGCAGCCGCGTTACCTGAAGAAGACATCCACATGCTATTCGATATGGCTTTGAAATCTGGCAGCGATATTCCGCGTGCTCAAGATCCAAGGTTAGTACTGGAAGTTGCGCTTTTAAGAATGGCGTCAGCACCGAAAATGGTTGATCTACAGACTCTGTTGAAAAATCCAGGTGCCTTCGCAAACTCTCACAGCGCAGGTGGTACCCGGCAGCCCTACACGCCGCCAGTAGCTCCCCCCGTTAAAGGCCACAACCGCCTGAACGAAGCGGCCAAAGTTTCTGAAGTTCCAACCGGCATTGAAGCGATGAAAGCGGCTTTAGACAATAAACCTAAAGTTAAGCCCGCCGAAGCGAAGCCTGCTCCCGTAGAAGAGGTTAAAGTTCCTCAAAAAGCTCAAGGCGCCACAGCGACAGAAAAGTGGATTCACTTTATTGATCTCGTTCGTCAGGATGACGCTCTTTTTGCGGCCAAGATTGAAAACTTGCTCTTTGCAAAAGAAGAAGGAAAGTTACTTTCACTCGGTGTTCCAGTGAAATTGGCTTTCCTCAAAGAACAAATGTCCGATACCCAAGGACGAAAAAAGCTCCAAGGATTTATTGATTCGTACTGGGGTGCTGGGTATTCTTTTGAAGTATTAATGAGCCGCGACCAAGTCGGCGAATCCGCTCAGTCAATGCAGCAAAAAAAGGTGCAACTGGCTGAAGATGAGATCCGCAATAAGATTACTGAAAACGAGATGGTCAAAGCAGCTCAAAAAGCCTTCAATGGGCAAATTAAATCCATTGTTGAAATCAAACCCCGCACACAAAAATAGCGGGAACTTGAAGGAGTCATTATGAAAGGTCTTCCAGGCGGCATGGCCAGCCTTATGAAACAAGCCAATCAAATGCAAATGAAGATGAAAAAAGCCCAAGAAGATTTGGCGAAAGCTGAATACTCTGCTTCAGTGGGTGGTGGCGCAGTGACTGTTAAAGTTAACGGCGATCACATGATCACTGCATTGACTATCAGTGCTGATCTTATGAAGTCAGGCGACGTTGAAATGCTTCAAGACCTTGTTATGACTGCAACGAACGAAGCAGTTAAAACAGCTCGTGATACATCTGCAAAAGAGATGGAAAAAATCACTGGCGGCATGAACATCCCTGGTTTGTTCTAATTAGTTAATACGGAGTTCGCTTGTTAAATATTTCGGCTTTGGAAAAACTAGTTCACGAGCTTTCAAGGCTCCCAGGCATTGGCCCGAAAACGGCCCAGCGCTTGGCGTACCATATTTTGCGTGCGCAAAATGAGTACCCTGAACGTTTAAGCGAAGCTTTGCTTCGTGTCAGAGCCGAAGTGCACGACTGCCCTCAATGTTTTAACTACACCGATGCGGATCTTTGCAAGTACTGCGAAGATTCTCACCGTGCTGACGACGCCCTTTGCGTTGTTGAAGAGCCTTCTGACATCATGAGAATCGAATCTTCGCGCGCTTTCCGTGGCAGATACCACGTTTTGCACGGGGCTTTGTCTCCACTTGAGGGTATTGGCCCTCAACAACTCAAAATTCAGGAGCTCATCCAGCGAGTGAATGCGGGTTTGAATGGCGAAGGCCCGGTGATTAAAGAGATTATTCTCGCGTTAGATGCCGATTTAGAAGGTGATACGACAATTTTGTACCTGGCAAAGCAGCTTCAGGGCAAAGGATTGAAATTATCTCGCATCGCCCACGGAGTTCCTATTGGCAGCGACATTGATTTCATAGATGATAGAACTATGAGTCGTGCCTTGGAAAACCGTGTGGAGTTGTAATGTCGTTCATTAACTACAATGCCAAAGAAATTCACTGTAAAGTTGTGTACTACGGTCCATCGTTGGGCGGTAAGACAACCAACATTCAATGGGTTTACCAAAAGACGGCTGAAGACCAAAAATCTAAACTCGTAGCTTTGAACACAGATATCGAAAGAACGCTGTTCTTTGACTTCTTGCCATTGAACGTGGGCGATATTCGCGGCTTCAAAACTCGTTTCCATTTGTATACAGTTCCAGGCCAAGTTGTTTACGATGCTTCTCGCAAATTGATCTTAAAAGGTCTTGATGGCGTGATCTTCGTAGCTGACTCGCAAATCGAGCGTATGGATGAAAACCTAGAAGCTCTAAGAAATCTTGAAAAGAACTTAGAACAACAAGGTTACGACATTCGCGAGATTCCTTTGATTATGCAGTACAATAAGCGTGATCTTCCAAACGTAGCTTCCTTAGCAGAGCTTAGAAGCGCTCTAAACCCTTACAATGCCCCTGAAATCGAAGGCTGCGCAGCTGAAGGTAAAGGCGTGTTTGAGTCGCTAAAAACCGTTTCTAAATCAATCATCACAGTTCTAAAAGGTGGCGCGACTCTTTAGTGGCCTACCTTGGTAGAGCTATGCTATAGAAACGCTCAATGTTGAGGTATGCTAATACTTCATAGGAGCGAGCTTTATGTCTTACGATATCGCTGCTGATATTCAGCGCCTTAAAAAAGAAAAAAACGCAGTTGTGCTTGCGCACTATTACGAAGATGGCGACATCCAAGACGTGGCTGACTTTGTCGGCGACAGTTTCTTTCTTGCTAAAAAAGGCCAAGAAGTAAGTCAGCAAGTGATCTTGCTTGCTGGCGTTGTCTTTATGGCAGAGTCCGTAAAAATCTTGAACCCTGACAAAACAGTTTTAGTTCCAGACATGGAAGCCAGCTGCTCACTTGTGAAGGGTGCTCCATACGATAAATACCTAGCTTGGCGTCGTGCACACCGTGATGGCGTCGCTGTGACGTACATTAATTCTTCAACGGAAGTAAAGTCGATCTCTGACGTGATCATCACTTCTTCAAACGCTCAACAAATCATCGAGTCGATTCCAAAAGATCGCCCGGTTCTATTTGGACCGGATCAACATTTGGGTCGCTGGTTATCTAAAAAAATGCCAGATCGTAAATTTGAATTCTGGCCAGGCGCTTGTGAAGTGCATGTGCTATTCAACGCAAAACGTTTGTATGAATTGATTCAACAACACCCTGATGCAGTCGTGATCGCGCATCCTGAGTGTGATGATTCAGTTCTTCAACATGCTTCCGTGATTGGTGCGACTTCGCGTTTGTTAGCTGAAGTTGAAAACAATCCTGCAAAGAAATTCATCGTTGCGACTGAAACTGGAATTTTTCATCAGATGCAAAAAAAGCGTCCTGATGTGACGTTGATTCAAGCCCCTGTGATGGATGCAGGTTGCTCATGCAACAACTGCCCTTACATGAAAATGAACAACATGGAAAAGATCAAACACGCGCTAGAGACATTCACTCCGGAAATTACTTTGGATGAAGCTCTTCGCAAGAAAGCGCAAGTGTCTTTAGATCGCATGATGGATATCACGAGCGGCCGCCCCGTGACTTGGCCGACTGAGTTCTCCCTCTAGGATTGTCCGAATAGCCCCCGGTAGCTTTCCTGTTTACTGTAGGGTCCAAGCGAAAAATTCATTCTCAGAATAAGACAATCGCGCGCGTAAGTGCGCGATTTTTCGTTCAGCCAAAAAAACCGAAACAAATCTGCTTGCAACCGTTTGAATTCATCATCCGATTTTTCGATTTATCTCTTAACTTTGGTCCAGCCTCTTCCGATGAGTTTAGTAACAGAATGTATAAAGGAAAGCAGGTGGGCAATGGGAAATTCAAATGCAAATCGAAGAGTGGCACCTAGAAAAGAAGTCTCTCCTATCCACGTTTCATACTTAACTTCACTAGATGATTTCGCAAAAATCGCGAAAGACTGTGAAATCGTAGAAGCCTCTTCATCAGGTCTTTTACTACTGATTAAACGTGAAGATTTGATCCCACAAGTTTTACGTCGAAATTTAAATCTGGATGCATTGATTGGCGATCGCGTCTTCATGCACCTTGAAGAGATGAACCTAGAACTCTCTGGTGTGATCGCAAGAACAAAACTCGCTGGTAAAAAAGGATTCTACGTCGCTGTTGATTATAGCGATGAAGCTCCTGAGTACTGGAGAGAATGTTTGATGGATTTGTTGCCGTCTCCAGGCGAATTGGAATAATTCGCTCTTTCCAAAATTTTCTTCCGCTTAAAATAGGCTCACTGATGAGCCTATTTTATTTTCTGCATGTTCTTTTCGTCGTCGATCAACCAAACGAGCTTGCCCGCTTTGGCTCTGATTTTGAACTTTTCTTTATCTGCTAGTTCGTAATTTAAATTCACACCTTTGCAGATCACATTTTTCGTGATGCCAAGCTCTTTAGAGTTCTTTGCATAACGACCGTGTTCATTGATGTAGAGAATTTGTTTTGTATAGATCTCAGCCATGCACGACTTGATATTGTCGTCAGTGAGTTTTGGTTTTTTACCTTTAGCCATAGCCAAAGGTTGAACAAGCAACAAAGCCACGATCACGAACCACTTCATGTGTGTTCTCCATTTTTTTAGAATTGCTGGTCGATATCGTAAAGACCACGAGTCGCCAGCACCACTTCGTCAGAATGAATCTGACGAATTACACTGACTTCCCATGAATAGTATCCCGGTTCCCAGCGAGTTGCACAAGCAGCAGAGATATCGGACTCTAAAAAAGGACGGACTTTATTGATGCGGATCACGGCCACAGGTTTTCCACCTGCGGGGTCCACTTCATTGGGTTCACGGAGATATTTATTGTTTTCTACAAGCAAAAGCTCTTCGTTGAATCCTTCAGGTGGCAACCATGAACGCACTTCGATGGTTTTTTCACCGCGTGCGATTCTGGATCCATGAGGATGAACAACTGAAAGAGCTTTCATGAACTATAGGTCCACGAATGCTGGCAAGCCTTCTTCTTTCACCAACACCAACGAGTAATGCGGTGGTAAGAACCAGCTTAACGCTTCAGCGATACCTTGGTGTTCTTTTGCTGGCGGATTACCCAGGGAGTTCAAAGAAATCGCAAGATCATAGTTTTTGCGATCTTGGCTCATCACCAAAATTTTTGGCGCTAAGATTCCTTGATCACGGAAAAATTCTTTTAAAATATTGCGAACGTATTGTGGCAAGTAGTGAGGAGCCGGCGGACCCGCGTGAAGTTTTGAACCTTCAGACATTTCGACCGTACCCACCGGAACTTGTTCAGCCGTTTGATAAAAACGACCTGTTTCTTTAAAGTTCCAAAGCATCCCATATGTGAACACAAAGTCTGGATAGCTTTTGCCAGGATTTACGACCATGCCCATGCCTTTAAGGGCCAACCATTGCATGATCTTTTGAGCGGGCTCTGTCGCGTCTTCAGTTGTTTCAACAAGAAGGTAAGGCCAACCATCGGGACCTTGCTGTGGGTCAGGACTGATGAGCTTTACAGGGCTTTCAGTGATCGCCATGAAGAAATCGTTTTCCCATTGGATATCACGTTTTTCATCGGGAACATTAATAAGCTCTTGTAAGTTCATAAGCACTCCTGCAGCAGACAAATTCCTCCGACGGAGTCGGAGTGTAGACCAAAAAAAAGGCCGAATCTTTCGATTCAGCCTTTTTTAGATCTGAAATGGAATCCGGTCAAGACCGGTCACATTAGATACTAGTACTCTTCTACGATAACGATTGATTTCCAACCGCTTTGGTATTTTACGTTGCCAGCTTCATCAAGAACCGGGCGACCGTTTCTAGAATCAAGAACTGGAGTTTGACCTTTACCAGCGTTCAATACAGAGAAGTTGATAGTACGGATGAAGTCAGCGTGTACGCGTACACAACCGCTAGATGCACGTTTACCAAGAACTGAGTTACCACCCTTAATATCTGGTGGAACTTGGTGAACAGCCAAACCACGCTTGTCATTGAAGAACATAGCGTATGGCATTTGGAAACCAGACTCAGATGAACGGTAAGCAGCACCTTCTACACGTTTAACAGTGTAGAAACCACGTGAAGTATGTCTCCAGTGTGATGTCGTAGTACCTTTAACGAACGGAAGTGAGCGAAGCAATGCTTGGCCTACGCCTACTTGTTCGATGTCTTCTTTTCCAGTTGAAACTTTAGTAGTCAAAATCAAACGACCGTTAGTGTAAAGGCGGATAGTTTGAGCACCAGGGCCTTTAGCTTTTTTATTGATAACGATAACGTTGTTGTATTGGTGCAACCAAGTTTTACCAGCCATGTAGTCTGCTTCATTGAAAAGCTGACCCATTGGAGCCTCATAACTGTCTTCAGTCATAAGTCTGCGACGCTCAACTTCTTTGTCAGACAAAGCGATGTATTGAGCTTGGCCATTTACGTTTTGAATATCGTAAAAAGCACCGTTAATTTGATAGTACTTTTGGTTAACGTTAGCAGGCGTTTGTTGAGCATTCGCTGTAAGCGACATTGCCGTAACCATTAGTACTGCACCAGAAAGTAAACCCTTCATAAAATTCTCCTATAAGACTTCTTGGTTTAGTAAACGCAGCCGTTTTACATCGAATCATGGAGTACGAGGGTGAAAAAATGCGTGAAGAGGAGTCTTTATAAACTTGTCTAAACTATCGCCAGCGACATTTTACCAATACCCTGTATCTTGACTTCACCAGCCATCTCAGATCGCATCCCTGCGAGTTGGCGAAATAAACAGCCAATTACAGATTAATGTGTGTCTTTTACTCAATAAGAGTGGTTAGTGGAGTGCACATAGTCGTTCTCGTGACTCATTAGATTTCCTAATTGTCTTTTGCGAATGGCCCCAAGCTTTCACAGGAGGCAACAATGGGAAAAAAATTATACGTAGGCAACCTTTCATACAGCATGGACGATCAATCTCTTGCAGATCTTTGCGCACAATACGGTAACGTAGAATCAGCTCGCATCGTAATGGATCGCGATTCAGGTCGCAGCAAAGGTTTCGCATTCGTAGAAATGTCTACAGAAGCAGAAGCTCAAGAAGTTATCGCTAAATTGAACGGCACAGATGCTTCTGGTCGCGCGTTGAACATCAGCGAAGCTAAACCAATGGCTCCAAGAGACAACAACCGTTCAGGCGGCGCTGGTCGTTCTGGTGGTTTCGGCAACCGTTCACGCTACTAAGCTTTTTCCTTTTAACTGAGGAGAGAACTTTGGCAAAAGATGATTTAGTAAACGTCGAAGGCAAAGTTTCAAATCTATCAGGTGGCGGAGTTTACTCTGTCACTCTAGATAACGGAATTGAGATCGGCGCAAAAATCTGCGGTAAGATGAAGAGATTCAAAATTAAAGTTGTCGTTGGAGACAGAGTCACAATCGGACTCTCCCCTTACGACCCAACCCACGGTCTGATCCTACATCGCCACAAATTCTAAAAAATAAAAAAGGATGGTCACAAACCATCCTTTTTTTTATTCGCAAATTTTGGGCATAAAAAAACCACCTCGCGGGTGGTTGATTTTCGATAGGGCCATTTTTCGATTTCGGTGAAAAATGGTAGGGAGTACAGGATTCGAACCTGCGACATCCACCTTGTAAGGGTGGCGCTCTACCAACTGAGCTAACTCCCTATCGTTGAGAAGGACCAACTTGTATCGTGGGTCCTAATCCCTTGCAAACATTTTTTTTAAATATCTACTTTTTTATATCTTGAGTACAAGCGCGGAGGTCCAAAGTATTTGAAACCTTCACGATTTGCAGATGGCGAACATCGCTGTAAAGCGGAGAGTCGACATTTGCGATTGAAAGCATCACTACGGAATCAACGTGAATCTTCCCTTCAACAGGAGTGATCGGCGCGTTTTCTTCTGTAAAGGCTGTGAATGCCAAGCGGAACGTTTTACCGTCTCTGCCCGTCATTTGAGCACGAATCACCTTGTTACGATCAAAACCAACACCAGTCGCAACGACTTTGCAGCTTTCACCCTCAATTTGGCGAACTTGCAAAGGACGTTGGCAAGAAGGAGTCATTTTCAAACGTTTCAAAGCAAAGAACCAAGTATCACCCGTCAATCTGTCTTCAACTTTCCAAATACCTTGAACGTCATCCCAAGGGAATGGACGAATGATACTTGAAGGCCAAGGAGTATAATCACTATCACCACCACGAATGATTTGTGAATCTTCTGTGCCTGAATGACATGGAGTTGGTTCAGCAGCATGAGAAACATTCGCCGCCAATAAACTTCCTAGAATTACTAAAACCATCAATAGACTACGCATTCACCCCTCCTAATGCTGTCCAACGTGTACACGTGCTGACTTGTTCATGTAGTAACCATTTTTCGCTCTGAAAATGTACTTCGGCTTTTCGTAATCAGGCTCGATCATTTTTCTGAGACGCTTAATCGTTACATAGATCTTGTTGTCATGAACAACAGGATCGTATGGCTGCTTCCAAACATTCTCAACCAGGAATTCTTTCGAATAAACTTTCCCTTGGTTTTGAACGAATAGTCGCAACAAATCTAGCAAGATAAATTGATTCTTGAAATCAACTTTACCAATTTTCTTCTCGTACACTGTATGATTGATGTCATCAAAAATCAGGTCAAAGTTTTGTTCTGATTCGCCACCGACTTTTTCAAGATCGTTACGAATCATCTTCGCAAGACGTGAGGAATTCTTTTGATCCACTGATCTGTTTGCCAGAGTGAGGTACATTCGTGCCATGTCCTTATCACCCGCATCCAAATAGATCGTGCCGAGCAAACCAAGAAGGTTCGTACCCATGATCAAATTTTTTGTGTTTTTAAGTTCGTCGTAGGCTTTCCACGCAACTTCAATTGCTTCGTCATATTTTTTCAAACGACGAAGAACTTCCGCATTCAACCACAACGATGAAAATTTAATTTCTGGAAAATCGTAAACTTGGAAGAACACTTGAAGATTGTAGATCTCTTTCAATGCATCAGCGTAACGACCCAACTCTGGAGAAGCATAACAGCGAGCAATACCAAAAATCGCGCGACAGATATCTTCTTTGTCATCAACCGCAAGCGCCAATGTCAGAGCTTTTTGGAAGTAATCCAATGCCCCTTCTGTTTGGCCTTTCATTTGCGTACACATAGCAAGGATGTAGTAAGTTTTTGATGAAAGCTCGAGGCCTTCATTCAAAATCAAATCTTGAATTTTCTCTTTCAAAACATTGATCTTGTCGAATTGATCTGTGTCGGCGTAAGCACGCATCAAAAGATTCGTCGCCTTAAAATACTGCTTAAAATCTTTCTCAACGAAAAAGCCTTCCCCAGCTTCGCGCAAGTAATCTACCGCTAAAGCGTAATCACCGCGATCGCAGTAAAGCTTGCCCAATTCCAGTGGGCGATCAAATTGACTCATAAACCTTGACTCCAAACTACGTCACGAAAATTAGAAAATATGCGAAGGAAGACAGGTTCTGTCAGATTGTCAGGATTTCGTCAATTGTAGCCGCAGCTCGTTGCCTGGATTTTGAGCATTAAGAGAATTCATTTCAGAAATATAATGAAAAAGGGGGCCAAAAGCCCCCTTTTATTTTGTCATTTCGCTAACTTAGAGCGATCACTCCATTACCTAGTGATGATGAATAGCTTGACCCGTATATTGCGCTTTGATTCCAAACTCGCGCTCTTTTTGAATTTTAAAGAGCTCTTTTGGATTTTTGATGTCCAAAGCGTTAATCAATACTTGGTCAACATGGTCTACCAAGATCACTTTCAGATCTTTCATGACGTCCTTAGGGATGTCTTTAAGATCTTTTTCGTTCTCTTTAGGGCAGATGATGATTTTGATACCACCACGGTGTGCTGCCAAGATTTTCTCTTTTAAGCCACCGATCGCCATTACACGTCCACGCAATGAAACTTCACCTGTCATCGCAACTGTGCGCTTAACTGGGACTTTCATGATCGCTGAAACAATCGAAGTTGTTAGAGCGATACCTGCTGATGGACCATCTTTTGGCACTGCACCTTCTGGTAAATGGATGTGTACGTCGATGTTTGAGAAGTACTCTTTGTCCAAGCCGAAGAGAGGTCCGCGTGAACGAACATAACTCATCGCTGCCGCACAAGATTCTTTCATCACATCACCAAGTTGACCCGTCACTGTGAACTTACCTTTACCAGGTACAACGCTCACCTCAACTGCCAACAAGTCACCGCCCACTTCAGTCCAAGCCATACCATTCGTCAAACCGATTTCATTTACGTCTTCGATCATACCGAATTTGTATTTATGCGGACCTAGCAACTCTACCAGTTTAGCTGGAGTTACAACGTAGCCTGAGTTTGCAGTCGACTTGCTTGTTTTAGATGATTTCGCACCTTTTTTAGCAGCCGCTGTTTTCTTCTCAGTTTTCGCGTCTGTTTTAAAGTTGTGGATTGTCTCGTTCATCACGATATCTTTCGCAACTTTACGGCAAACGTTTGCTACTTGTCTTTCCAAGTTACGAACACCGGCTTCACGCGTATAGAAACGAATGATGTCGCGGATCGTAGCGTCTTGGATCGTTACTTTGTAGTCTTTCAAACCATGGTTTTCCAATTGTTTTGGAACCAAGTATGCTTTCGCGATATTGAACTTCTCCTGCTCGATATAACCTTCAAGCTGGATGATTTCCATACGATCCAACAATGGACGTGGGATTGTATGAAGACTGTTCGCCGTCGCAATGAACATCACTTTTGAAAGATCGTATTCAACTTCCAAGTAGTGATCTTGGAATGTCGAGTTTTGTTCTGGATCTAGAACTTCAAGCATCGCTGCAGAAGGGTCACCTCTGAAGTCATTTGCCATTTTGTCGATTTCATCCAGAAGAACAAGTGGATTCCCTTTATCAACCTTGCGCAAAGCTTGGATGATTTTACCTGGCATCGCACCAACGTATGTTTTTCTGTGACCGCGAATCTCAGCTTCATCTCTCACGCCACCCAAAGAGATACGTGCGAATGAACGATTCAAAGATTCAGCGATTGATTTCGCCAATGAAGTTTTACCAACACCTGGAGGACCCGCTAAACAAAGGATTGGACCCTTCATGTCTTTCGAAATCGAAAGAACAGCTAGGTACTCAAGAATACGATCTTTAACTTTCTCAAGTCCGAAATGCTCGTCATCCAAAATCTTTTGAGCATTTTTAAGATCGTGCTTCTCTTCTGAGTAATCCTGCCAAGGCAGAGACAAAATCCAGTCGATGTAGTTACGAACAACTGTCGCTTCCGCCGACATTGGTGACATCATTTTGAGTTTTTTAACCTCTTTCATCACCTTGTCTTTAGCTTCTTGAGACATTTTTTTGTTCTTACATTTGATCTCTAGCTCTTGAAGCTCTGCTTGGTAATCGTCTTTCTCACCAAGTTCTTTTTGAATGGCCTGCATTTGCTCATTCAAGTAGTACTCTTTTTGAGAGCGCTCCATTTGTTTCTTCACGCGAGTGCGGATTTTCTTTTCTACTTCTAGAATTTCAATCTCGCCCGTCATCAAGTTCAACAAGTGCTCAAGACGTTTGCCTGCATCGATGATCTCAAGAACTGTTTGCTTGTCTTCAAGCTTCAAGTTCAATTGAGCAACAATGATGTCAGCCAGTTCACCAGGATTTTCGATAGTCGAAACTCGCATCAAAATTTCTGGTGGAATGCGTTTATTTAATTTTACGTAAGTCTCGAATGTGCTCTTCACAGAGCGAACCATCGCTTGAGCCTCTACGATATTTGATGAATCTTCATCTAAGGCCTCAGCGGCTACGACAAAGAAGTTTTCGTTGTTCACGAAATTCTTAATCTTTACGCGACGTTTACCCTCGACCAAAACCTTCACTGTTCCATCTGGCAAGCGGAGTAGTTGGATGATTGTACCAACTGTACCGATGCTGAAAATGTCCTTAGGTTCAGGATTGTTTGTCTTTGCATCTTTTTGTGCCGCTAACACGATGTCTGTTTGTTTGCTCATCGCCTCTTCAAGAGCATTGATGCTCTTTTCACGACCAACAAACAAAGGCATCATCATATGCGGAAAAATGATGAGATCTCTTAGGGGCAAAAGTGGTAGTTGCTGAACTTTTCCCTCGCTCATATCCTGTTCCCTCCTGTAGGTTACCGAGCCTACTTGCGCTATTAGACACAAGTGATTTTCGCTCCGGTTAAAATCCCTTTAACCATTCACGAAATTCCTTCTTTCAGTCTAACGATGTGTACGATTGCTGGGAAGTAAATATATTCTGACGAATTTAAGACCTGGTCCTTGTCGAGACACGTGGTGCCTCATTTTTGTGCAAATAAGGGACGCTTATCCTAGCAGGAAAAAATGCTAATTGAGAGGAATCTGACTTCCTTTCGAAAATGTAATAGCCCTGTAACAGTTTTCAGTGCCCTTTTCGGGGTTTTTATTCGATAAGTGCTATGTGACACCCACTAAAAAATGGCTTCGGACCAACTCACTTTCATTCAAGCTTCTTATTGCGACTTGGGCCGTAAGTTCATTTGCGACATTGATCCTAACAGCGTTCCAACTTGTTATGGATTATCAACGTGATCTCGATAAGTTAACGAACAATTTTGCGATCATCAAAAACTCATATCTTGATTCGATGGCCGAACATCTTTGGTCTTACGACACGCGCTTGTTGGACATCCAATTGGACGGTCTTTCACGACTTGAAGGTGTGAGTTATTTGAAGCTGACTGCAGATCAAAAAGTGATCTACGAATCAGGTAAAGCAGACCCAACTGAAGAGAATCACAAGAAGTTTGAGATTCTTCACAAAAACACCAACGAAATTTTAGGCTCGCTGGACGTTGAACTCGACATCAAGAGCCTTCAGGAAAAATACCTGAGTGAAGCTGTGTGGATCTTCATCCGTCAGGCCGCTAAAACAGCGGTCGTCGTGTTTTTCTTGTATTTCATTTTCAATCGCATCCTGGTAGTTCACATTCAGCATATCGCACGATTCCTGCGATCATCGCCGACAAATGATTCTCAAGTGATTCAATTGCGTCGTCGTCAGCACTCTGACAAAGACGAACTGGATACGCTTGTGGATTCTTTGAACGACTTCCGCAAAGAAACTTTGTTGGCAAACGCTCAACTTGAGCAGTTGAATCAAGCGTTGGAAAACAAAGTTGCGGATCGAACACGCGAATTAACCGTCAAAAATCAAACTTTGCAAAATGCCATGGAACAAATTAAGCGCATGCAAGCGACGATGATCGGCCAAGAAAAGTTGGCATCACTAGGTCGTTTGACATCGAATGTGGCACACGAAATCCGCAATCCATTGAACTTTGTTTTGAACTTCTCTGAACTTTTAAACGAAGCAGAGGACCAAGACGAGATCAAGGAAGTCAGCCGCGTAATCTTGAAACACTCGCATCGTATCGATCAGATCGTTCGCTCAATGCAAATCCTTGCCGGCGAAGCGAGCGATACGTTGGAGTCTTCTGACGTGAACGAGATTATCAAAGCGGCTTACCAACAAACAGTTTCTGCGCGAATTTTGAGTTCAAGCTACATCCCGCCTAAAGTAACTTACCGCATGGCAGAGAGTGCGAGAGCACAAGTTTACACCGCCAGTTTGATGCGTGCGATTAGCAACATTTTGGACAATGCGATCTATGCACTTGAAAAGAAAGTTCACCAGAAAGCAGACTTCGAACCTGAATTGACGATTTCAACTTCGATGAAATCTGACAGTGTTGAGATCTCTATCCGCGATAATGGTATTGGTATTCCGCGATTACTTGGCGAAACCGTGTTTGAGCCATTCTTAACTACGAAAACTCCTGGTGAAGGTTCGGGCTTAGGTTTGACCGTTGCCTTTAATATTGCCCAGAAGCACGGCGGTACTTTAAAGTACTCAAGTGACCAGGGTGAGTGGACAGAATTCACAATGACCCTCCCACTGGTTCAGGAGAAAGTGAACGCATGACCCACATCGTGATTGTGGATGATGAGGCAGATACCCATCTTCTATATAAGCTTAAATTAAAAAAGCTTTTTTCCGCGTGGGGTGAAGTGACGCTCACGTCATTCTTGAAAGCGACTGATTGTCTTGCGTTTTTAAAAGATCCAAAGAACCCACAAGTTGATTTGATTTTGTCTGATATCAATATGCCTGAGATGGATGGCTTCGAACTTCTTCAAGAAGTTAAGAAGCTTCAAAAGACAATGCCGATTTACGTCGTCAGCGCCTATGAGAGCACTGATTTCAAGAGCAAGGCGCAGAGCCTTGGGGCTGCCCGCTTTCTTTCAAAGCCGGTGGATTTCAACGCTTTGGGTGAAGCCCTTCGATCTGATCTGAACTTCTAAATTCAACTTTCAAATTTAGAAATAAAAAAAGGGACCTTGCGGTCCCTTTTTAGTTACTCCGACGAAGCCGGAATGCAAACAACTAAGCTGATTCTTGATCAGACTTCTTTTTTGCTTCGTCTTCGGCTCTCATCTCGTCTTCGGTTTTGTAAACCAACATCGGAGCTGCACCGTCGTTGATAACGTTGTCGTCGATAACGACTTCTTTCACGTTATTTTTCGAAGGAATGTCGTACATGATATCAAGCATTGCTGACTCAAGCACACCACGCAGACCGCGGGCACCTGTTTTACGCTTCAACGCCATCTTAGCAACAGCACGAAGAGCTTTGTCAGTGAATTTCAACTCAACACCTTCGAATGCAAAAAGCTTTTGATATTGTTTTGTGATCGCATTTTTAGGGCGAACCAAAATATCCATCAATGCTTCTTCATCAAGCGGAGTCAAAACCGCGATCGCTGGTAGACGACCGATGAACTCTGGAATCAAACCGAACTTAGACAAGTCATCTGGTTCCACTTTTTCAAGGAACGAGAATGATTTCGCAACTTCGTCAGAAGTACGAATGTCAGCAGCGATACCCATTGTTTTATTTGTCGTTCTTTGTTCGATGATTTTATCCAAACCAACGAATGCACCACCCACGATGAACAAGATGTTCGAAGTGTCGACTTGAATAAATTCTTGTTGTGGATGTTTACGACCACCTTTTGGAGGCAAGTTCGCAACAGTTCCTTCAAGAATTTTCAAGAGTGCTTGCTGAACACCCTCACCCGATACGTCACGAGTGATTGATGGGTTTTCAGACTTACGAGAGATCTTGTCGATCTCATCCACGTAGATAACACCTTTTTGGGCTTTTTCTACGTCGTAGTCAGAAGCTTGAAGAAGATTAAGAACAACGTTCTCAACGTCTTCACCCACGTAACCAGCTTCAGTCAATGTTGTCGCATCCGCCATAGCGAATGGAACATTCAAAACCTTAGCGATAGTTTGCGCTAGCAAAGTTTTACCTGAACCAGTTGGACCGATTAACAGGATGTTTGATTTTTGCATTTCAACGTCAGCTGATTTTTTTGAACCAGACATTGCGTTGACACGCTTATAGTGATTGTGAACCGCAACAGCCAAAGTTTTCTTCGCTTGAAGCTGACCGATCACATAGTCATCAAGATACGTTTTGATATCGACTGGTTTTGGAACTTTAAACGTGCCTTTAACAGCCGTTTCTCTTTCTTTTTCCTCATCGATAATGTCGTTGCAGAGGTCAATACACTCGTCACAAATGTAAACGCCTGGACCCGCAATCAATTTCTTAACTTCTTTTTGGCCTTTGCCACAGAAGCTACATTTCAAAGTGCCGTTGGTGTCTTTAGTGCTCATCTAGTGTACCTACTACCCTTTTTTTGCTTTACGAGATTCTACCACGTGGTCGATCAAGCCAAACTCTTTCGCTTGGTAAGGGTCCATAAAATTGTCCCTTTCCATTGCGTTGACAAGAGTTTGATAGTCTTTGCCAGTGTGAGTCTCGTAAATGCGAGTCAGCTTTTCTTTTGTCTTAATCAATTCTTTGGCGTGAATCTCGATGTCAGTCACTTGACCAGACAAGCCACCACCCGCAAGTAAAGGTTGGTGAATCATGATGCGTGTATTTGGAAGACTGTAACGTTTTCCTTTAGTGCCCGCATTAAGTAGCAATGAACCCATGCTCGCAGCCATACCCATGCAATAAGTCGCAACGTCACACTTCACGAATTGCATGAAGTCATAAATCGCAAGACCTGCAGAGACGCTGCCGCCTGGAGAGTTAATATAGAAATGGATGTCTTTTTCAGGGTTATCAACCTCAAGAAACAGGAACTGCGCGATAATGCTATTAGCAACTTCATCCGTGACCTGAGAACCGAGGATAATAATGCGGTCTTTTAAAAGGCGTGAGTAGATATCGTATGATCTTTCGCCCTTAGATGTTTGCTCTACGACGTATGGAATGAGTGCCACTGCTGTCTCCTGTATAAGTGATTGAGGTACTACACGTTGCTACCTATCGGAAGATACGCGTAGGACTTTATCAAAAACCTTTGACCCGGGGAGGGGGTATGTTACATGTATTATCGCATTGAAAAACTTAATTAATTTAAGGGGTTTATAATGGCTATCAATTTACTAAACAAAGACCTAGAAACGTTAACTTGCCCTGCTTTAGTCGTGTTTTCTAAAGCTGCTCCGGCGAAAGACAAGCTCGCAAAATTGACTCATAATGAGCTCAACAAAACATTGTCTGCTGCTATCGCTGACAAATCAATCACAGGCACTCACGCTGAAGCTGTTACTTTCCGTGAACTAAACTACAAAGGTTTCCGTCACGTGATCGTTGTTGGTCTAGGCAAAGACACTCCTTCTCATGAAGAAGTTCGTCAAGCTGCTGCCGCTGTTTACCAAGCTGCAAAAGGTTTGAAACTTTCTGAAGTTGCAGTTCACTTTGATGGCATCACAACAGGTAAAAAAGATGCAGCTACTTTCACTCAAGCTTTCACTGAAGGTTTGATCCTGACTTCTTACGTTTTCGACGAATTGAAATCAGCGAAGAAAGATGAAAAAAAATCTGACGAAATCACTTTCCACCTTGTTTCTAAACTTGCTACTGACAAAGACGTTAAAGCGGCTTTGACAGAAGGTACTATCCTTGCGTCGACTGTAAACTTCTCTCGTCGTTTGGGTGATATGCCAGGCAACTTGATGACTCCAACAATCCTTGCTGATTCAGCTGTTGAAGCTGCTAAAGGTGTTGCGAACTTGAAAGTGACTGTTTGGGACAAAGCTCGTATCAAAAAAGAAAAAATGGGCGGCCTTCTTGGCGTTGCTGCGGGTTCTGATCAAGAGCCACGCTTCATCATCATGGAATACAAAGGCGCAGCCGCTTCTAAAAAACCAGTCGCGTTCGTTGGTAAAGGTCTTACTTTCGATTGCGGTGGTATCAGCATTAAACCTTCTGCTGGTATGGAAGAAATGAAATACGACATGTGCGGTGGCGCTAACGTTATCGGTACATTGATCGCTATCGCTAAGTTGAAACTGAAAATCAACGCTGTTGGTTTGGTTGCTTCAACTGAAAACTTGATCAACGGTTCAGCTACAAAACCAGGTGATGTTCACACTGCACGCAATGGTAAAACATTCGAAGTGAACAATACAGATGCTGAAGGTCGTTTGATCTTGGCTGATGCTTTGTCGTATGCAACTGAACTTCAACCACAAATGATCGTAGACGCTGCGACTTTGACTGGTGCGATGGTTGTTGCTTTGGGTAACATCCACACTGGTTACTTCACTCGTAACTCTGCTTTGAAAACTAAAGTTGAAAAAGCGGCTGTTGAATCAGGTGAAGCAGTTTGGAATATGCCATTGGTAGATTTCCACGTAAAAGACATGAAAGGTTACTACGCTGATCTTTCAAACATCTCTGCTGGTAAAGGCGCTGGTTCTGCAACTGCGGCTGCGTTCCTTGAGCAATTCGTTGGCGAAGGCATCCCTTGGGCTCACTTCGACATCGCGGGCACTGGCTGGTCTGTTGGCAACCGTTTGAACTATTGCACTTCTAAAGGTGCTTCAGGCGTGATGATCCGCACGTTCGTTGAGATCGCTCGTCAGTACGTTTAGTTTTTAATCGAAACTAAGACCTAGAATCTAAAAACAAAAAAGCCTGTCGATGAGACAGGCTTTTTTTATTTGTACTTGTTAACTTTAGACTACCACTTCACGACAACAGGACGACCCGTGATTTCCACGACTTCGTCTCTGGAAATGTTGATCTCCCCGGCTTCATGGGGATTGAATAATTTTACAGACTGAAGAATCCATCTGCGAGGCCATTCATCACCGATGTTAGCAAAACGCAATTCGATGTCGCGACCTTCATTGTAAGTGAAAACACCGTCAGCGGGCGTTTGACCCAAGATGCGTGCGAGTGGCAGGTCTAAATGATCAATCGTGAAAAGATCTTCTGAAGCTTTACATGTGCCTTCAACAACAAGTGTTGATGGTTCACCTGAAACAAGATTGCCATCGCCTTGGAAAGTCAGGGCGACCTTTGCGAATTCTTGGCAGGCAAATTTTCTTTCACCCAATTTATTTACGAAGGCAAAGTGACCTAAGGCAATGCCGATACCTTCTTGTGTTTTTTGGACGCTGAAACCAGCTAGCAGTCTGTGTTTGATGGCGCTATCAAGCTTTTGACCCGTTAAATGAGAATAGTCGAACACACGACCGATCGCAGCTGGATCACGGGAAACTGTGTAGGGATTTGAATGTTCAAAGTAAAAACCTAAACCGGCAACAAAGAAGGCCGCGAACAATCCCAGTACGACGAAATTTCTAAACATAAATGCAGTATCTCCCCTTAGATGTAGGATAGCACGCCGACATCAGAAATGAAGGCGCGCGAGATACTAGATACGGGAAGCTAGACGTTCGCTGAGCACGGGCTGGATTTTTTATAGCCCTTAAACTCTGCATTCAACTCTTGCGCTTCATGACCAATGGCTAGGAGACCGATCTTCGCAGTCCAACCGTAAACGTTTTCATTTTGGCAGCCTGGTGTATTGATCGCAAGATCTGAAACGCAAAGACGTTTGTAAACAGCGCCTGGCGAATTCAAACTGTCAGTTGAGCTTTTCTCTGAGTGAGTTCTTAAGAAACCCCCAGCAAGCTCACAACCGATCATGTAAATGCAAGGCTCTGCAGAAGCCCCGTCAGCCTGAACTATAGAAGGAATGCCCTCTTGAATGATGACTTCTTCAACGTCACGACCGCCTTTGGCAGCCTTCATTTTTTTGCGAGACTTGTAAGTCCAATCCAAAACTTCTGCACCTGAACCAACGCGGATTACTGCTAAACCGTAAGTGCCAGCATTGTTTTTTACGAATACAAACGGCTCTTGAGTGATGCCGCGTTTTTTATAGTCTTCACGCAACCGCTCAAGCATCGCATCGACTTTGCCAGCCAATAATTTGCGGCTGTCTTCAGAATTGATATCAAAGTGTTCGAACAATTCTGTCTCTACTCTGAGCAAGAACGGATCGATTTTTGCGATCGCAGCGAACTCATTTACAAGCTCATTGTAGTATTTGAAGTAAGTTGATTTCTTACGTTGATACCAACCCAACTCACGCGCTGGATTCATCGGGTATTCAGCAACTGTCGGTGCCCATTCTTCGTAAGCTTCCGAAAAGTCATTGTTACTGATAATAAGATCTGGAGTGAATGTTTTGAACAACTCCCCGTCTCTAAGTGCCGAATGAACAATGACTTCGTTGCCATTTGAAGAAGTCAGTTTCAAAGGCTCAGGTAAAGGCTTAGGGATTGCGACCTTAACAGTTTTACCTGAAGCTTCGATAAGATGTTTGATTGTGAAAACGTTTTCCCAGTAGTACGGATTGTTTGTGTGCTCTTCCGTAACAAGCAAAATATTTTTTACAGTCTCACCGTAGTGAACTGAAATATATTTTTTCATCAAGCCAATTGAAGTCTCTTTATCCGTTGGGCAGATATTATTGAAACCCGCTGGGAAGATATTCGCATCTACGTTCGAGATCTTGTAACCAGAATCACGAATGTCATAGCTTGAATAAATTGGGTACGACAGGGTCTCTGCTTTTTTAGAAAACCATGCGCAGATCTCGCTCATGTTCGCGAGAGTTTGTTTGTGAAGCACCTGCTTCGCCATTTGGGAACTCCTTATAAATTGGGATCTTCAGAGGGAACGACTTTCGCTGGAAGAAGCATGGGGCCTCTCATACGACCTTCCCTTTTTAGGCTGTTTAATTTCTCAGACTCTGGAGTCAGAGTCATGGTTTCGCGCGTCTGATATAAAAGTGCCTCGGTCTTTACCTTTATACCTGTCAAATAGCTGAAGAAGTCTTTTTGCAAGCCATTGGTTTGCTTCGCATTTACCGGCTTGTAAAGTTCGGCCTGATTGATGAGGTCGACAAGCTCCGCGCCCATTTCCCTTTGCTCTGCAGCGGCTGTTCCTGCATTCACAGGTGCAGAAACATTGAGCTGGCTAAATAGGTCGCGATACGTACTCTTTAGATGAGCTAAGGACTTTTGTGACCACACACCTTTATTCAATGCCATCGAACGGAACAGATAAACCTGAACCATCTTTTGCCCTTGAACGACCGACGAATAATTTTCCGTTGAAACTTGCGCCGTCGAAACACTTCCCATTTGGTAGTAAGTTTTCGCAAGCCACTCATCGCCAAGTTTTTCTTCGGTCATCAGCTCCATCAACCCGCGATCAGCTTGACTCAAATAACTGCGAGCTTCTACTTCGCGACCTGACTTGCCATAAACCATTGCTAAACGCGCTGGAATTTCAGCACGGGCTGTTTCACGCGGCAAATGTTGACTGAGTTTTTGTGCATCTAAAAGCGAAGCAATAGTTTTTGCGTCGTCCCCTTCAGCTTCATATGCGAACGACAACTGATACATTGCGCGCGCGGCGATTTCAGGTTGGTAGCGAACAGTTTTCAAATAAATATCACGCAGCATGGTTGCCGCTTCGCCGTGTCTTTCAAGTCCAGCAAGGGATTCAGCTTCCCCTAAGCGTGCGGCTTGAAAATACATCGATTGAGGTTTCTCGGCTTCGAATCTGCGGAACTCTTGCAGAGACTGTTCATATTCAGCTCTGTTTAAAATCGTACGAATTCTTTCGATCTCTTGATTTTCCATCAACTCATTGTTGTGGGCCTGCACATCGATACGCGGAAGTTGGGCGCAAGCACCCGTCATTAGCACCGCACCAACGAGCATGATTAGTTTGTTTTTCAAGATGGATCCTCCACGATAATTTCAGAGAAACTTTCTAAGCCTTTAAGGTCTGAAATATCCTTCATCAAGTCAGGGATACGATAAACCTGCACATCTCGACCGAGTTGTTTTTCAAACTGCGTATAGAGCTGATTTTTTCTAGTGTAATAGGATTTCATTTTCTCGTAAAACTTTGTGAGGTCCTGATTTTCACTCTTACCAGAAGTCGCTTTCCCTAAATCTAACCAGAAAGGGAAAACACGATTGAGGATCAAAGTATTCAGATGGTAACCACCCTTACGAATCTCTTGAGAGAAGAACTCAGCTTCTTTCAGTTTGGCCTGATCAAAACTCGTGACCAAACAGAACTGAGTACTTGGTGAAACCAACATACGATGAACATCAGTCGTCCGCTTTTGCAAACTTCCCTGCCACTGCTCGATATTCATAAAGAAATCGCCCAGTTCGTGAATAAAATTTGAACCCGTCAGAGTTTCTAAAACTTTGATCGCCTGACGAGTGCCTGTTTGGATTAAATGCCCAAAGAAACCAGATTTTTTGCCTTCAGGATCTCGGAACCACTTCGCAACGTTTTCGTTGAACAGACTTGAAAGTCGTTGTGGAGCTTTCAAAAAATCCATGGCGTGTTTTGTTGGTGGTGTATCAAGAATAATTAAATCAAACTCTTTAGATTCATAGATCGAATAAAGTTTTTCAAGCGAAGTAAACTCTTGGGAGCTACTCAAATTTGTTGAGAGCTGTTTATAGAGGGAGTTATTAAGAATCTTCGCGGCAGCTTCGGATTTCTTAGCCGCTCTTGAAACAAAATCATCAAAAGTTTTTTTATGATCGATCACCGATGCATAAAGTTCGCCTTTGAAATTCTGGCCAGGAACTTTGGTGATATCTTTTGTTCCCTCAATGCCTAAGGTTTGCGCCAAGCGCTTCGCGGGATCAATTGTCAGGACTAAAACTTTTTTTCCCTCTTTGGCAGCCACGACTCCCAAAGTGGCGGCAACAGTCGTTTTGCCAACGCCTCCACTGCCCACACAGATTAAAACTTTAGCGTCGCCGATGATGGATGAACTCATTTGAGTTTCTCCTTCACGTTTTCAATCAGTATCCAAGGTTTGTCTTCAAAGAACAGTGGGATCTTTGAAACCTTCTCTGCTTTTGTTTTCAGACTTGTGATCACGTCAGCTTGGCGAGCGGCTTGCTCTTTCAGATATTTTGCAAATTGCGCAAGATCACCTGTCGATTTTTCGGCTTTAGAAAGTTCGGCATCGCTGACTGGTGATTCCAGAAATTTATTGATGATCAATTCAACCTTCAGACCGAACTCGCTCTTCAAACGATCAATCAGCTCTTGTGCTTCTTTCATTGGAAGTTCTTCTGGCAATGTGACGACATGGAATTTTGAGATCTCAGTATCTTGCAAAACTTTTTCGATACCGCGACTTTGTTCGCCCATCGGGCCGACCTTTACAACCGAAGCAAGACCTTTAGGTGCTTCCAATAGCGCAAGGAAGTGACCCGTTGCGAATGCATCAACAACGATACAATCAAATAGAAGTGGTGGCCCGTGTTTGCGGGGGCCGCTGGTGATCTTTCCCAACATCGCAAGTTCAGGCAAACCTGGCGCCACATTAATGAAAGCTTTCATCACTGCATTTTCAAAGAATAGTTTCGCTAAAGTCTCAACTTTGATGAGGTAAGTGGCGTATTCGCGCAGGGCTTCTTCGCCTGTCCAAAGTGCGATCGATAGGTTTTCGCGGATTGAAACTGGCTTATAAGTGACGGTCGGTAACTCGAGGAAATCTTTAAAGAAGCTCTGATCTCCAAGCTCAACCAAAAGGGTCTTCTTTCCGGCCTGAGCTTGTTTCAAAGCCAGTGCGGCAGCCACTAAAGACTTACCGACTCCCCCTTTTCCAGTAACAAAATGAATTTCCTGCTTCATAGGCAGATTTAAGTGTCTCCGAGAGCTTCTTCTGAGGCATTTCGCAGCGCGCTAGAGTTGCCTTCAGTCCAGGCATCCTCTATTATCCACAGGTTTTTAAGCCCAGGCGCAATCTTAGGAGAAATACGCATGAAATCAAATGTAGAGAAAGTCTCTAACTTATCTAGAAAATTGAACGTTGAAGTTCCAGCTGCAAATGTTCAATCTTCATTCCAAAAAGCATTCCAAGGCATCCAAAAAGAAGTCACAGTAAAAGGCTTCCGTAAAGGTAAAGCTCCGATCGCAACTATCAAAAGCATGTACGGCGATCGCGTAAAACAAGACGTTGTTCAAGACTTGATCCAAAAGCATTACGCTCAAGCTTTGACTGAACACAAACTTGAACCACTTAGCTACCCAGAATTCGAATTCGACGATGTTCATGAAGCTAAAGATTTCGCGTTCTCTGCTAACTTCGACATCCGTCCTGAAATCACTTTGAAAAAGTATGAAGGTTTGGAAGTAGAAAAAGAAAAATTCGAAGTTGATGCTGCGAAAGTAGATCAAGTTCTTGAAAACATCCGCGCATCACGCGCAACTTTTGAAACAGTAACTGAAGATCGCGCAGCTAAAAAAGGCGACGTAGCAGTTATCAATTTCGAAGGCTTCGTAGGTGGCGCACCACTTGAAAACGGTGCTGGTGAAAATCATCACTTGGAATTGGGCGCTAACCAATTCATCGAAGGTTTTGAAGACGGTATCGTTGGCATGAAAAAGGGCGAATCAAAAACGATCTCTTTGAAATTCCCAGATCCATACCACGCTGCTGACCTTGCTGGTAAACCAGTTGAGTTCAAAGTGACTTTGAACGAAATCAAAGCAAAAGTTTTGCCTGAATTGACTCCAGAGTTCGTAGCAACTTTGGGTGGCCCAACTGATCTTGATGCTCTTAAAAAATCAATCACTGAAGATCTTGAAGCAACTGAGAAAAAGCGCATTGAAGATGGTTTCAAAAACCGTCTTTTGAAAGCTTTGGTTAAAGAAAATCCAGTTGAAGTTCCACCATCTTTATTGAAAGAACAAAAAGCTTCATTGGTTGAAGACTTCAAAAAACGCATGACTGATCAAGGCATGGGCGAAGCTGACTTCACTTCATACATCGACAAATGGGATTCTGATTTCGCAAAAACAGCTTCTGAGATGATTCAATCTTCATTCTTGGTGGATGCTATTGCTAAGAAACATGATCTATTTGCGAAAAAAGAAGATCTTGATGCTAAGTTTGCTGAGTACGCTGCTCAAACACACATCGAAGAATCTCGCATCCGCGAATTCTATGGTCGTCCAGAGCAATCTAGCCGTCTTACTTACATGATCACTGAAGAAAAAGTGATCGCGCTTTTGAACAAGTCTGTAAAAGTTAAAGAAGTTCCAGCTGGTTCTTTGAAAGACGAAGCGAACTAGTTCTGTTCTTATTTAGATAATTTAAAAACCCGCCTTGGTTATCCATGGCGGGTTTTTTTATAACCAAACCTCGACCCTAGTCACCGTCTCGCCGTTAAAGCTCTGTCAAAGAATCATGAAATTTCATTAACAAAAAATAAATTCAAGATAACTTGAGTGTTTGCTTATTAAGTTCAGCTCTTTGAGTCCCGAAAATTCTCTGTCTTCAATTTTTTCAAGGACTTATATATGAACGGTAAAAGTTTGAACTTTAAAATCGGAATAATCATCTTTGTACTTTCAATCGGTGGCGTAGTGATTGCCTACTTAGGACTGTCTAAGATGGGACAATTAAATGATTCACTTCATGCAATCGTTCACAAGAACGCAGCTCGCGTATCTTTAGCCAAAGAAGTTAAATCAGTCTTCTTCGTTCAGGTTTTGAACGAAAGAAATTTTATGATGGCTGAAGATAAAGAGCTTATTGCCAGCATCGAAGCTTCGATGGAAAAACGTCACAAAGAAATGTCTGCAAATGTAGATGCACTCTATGAGATTTCGACTGATATTGGAAAGAAAGAGCTCACTGAATTCAAATCTCTTTATAATCAATTCTGGACACTCTCTGCTAAGCTTCGCGGCATGGTAGAAAAAGGCCAGGTCAAAGAAGCTTTTGCATTGAGCCAGTCGGATGGCAGACCACTTCGTAAACGTGGCGAAGAAATCATTTCCGTCATGACAGAGCGAAACGAAAAAAGTATGAAAGCCGATTCCGAAGCAGCGGAGGCCGCTTACAATACAGCCAGAATATTAATGCTAGCGATAAGTGCAAGCACCATACTTTTTGGTATTTCGATCGCCGCGATTGTGCTGACTAAACTTTCTAAATCTATCAATGAAGTTATCACAAGCCTGACTGACAATTCTGCACAAGTTGCCCAAGCCTCTCAGCAAATTGCTACCGCATCTGTCGAACTTTCACAGTCATCTACGGAACAAGCAGCATCTTTAGAAGAAACCACAGCAGCACTCGAAACTCTCGTGAGCATGGTCACTACAAACACTAACAACACTCAAGAGGTTGCTCGCCTTTCTCAAAATACGAACAACATAGCCGCCGATGGCGAAGTAAAAATGAAATCACTTGTTGATTCCATGAATGACATTTCTTCTGATTCCAAAAAAATTGAAGAGATCATCACTGTCATCGACAGCATAGCCTTCCAAACGAATCTATTAGCGCTCAACGCCTCTGTAGAAGCGGCTCGCGCGGGTGAACAAGGCAAAGGCTTTGCCGTCGTAGCAGAGGCCGTGCGTGCACTAGCACAGAAAAGTGCCTTGGCAGCAAAAGATATCAATACGCTTATTAAAAGTTCAGTTGATAAAATTGAACGAGGTTCGCAGCAAGCCGGTGAAAGCAGCTCGGTCCTGACTGAAATTCTTGTTGGCATCAAAAAAATGGATCAACTGAATTCGCAAATTGCTGATGCAAGTTCTGAACAATCAAATGGATTGTCGCAAATCACTAAAGCGATGAATCAGTTGGATCAAACAACGCAAGTAAATGCCGCTTCATCAGAAGAAGCCGCGGCCTCGGCCGAAGAGCTTTCTGCACAAGCAGAATCACTATCCCAAATGGTTGATGTGTTGGTGACAGTGATCAAAGGAAAGCGTGCTGAACACACACAATCAGAGGTTGTGTCTGTTAAGTCTAATAAAAAAGTATTTCCAATGGATGGTCGTCAGGCTGCTTAGGCAGCCCCGCTCTTGCGACTATTTGCAGTTACGGAACTCTTCGAAGTAACGCTGGCAAACTGAATACTGCGAATTGCAGTCATTGATATCAATAGAATCATATGTCGCCGAAGGGCACGTACGACGTGCTCCCTGATTAACTTTCACGCCAATCGTTCCGCGAACAACTTCGTTTTTTCCATCAGACAATGTGTACGTCACCGTGTTGGTGCCTAGCTCCAGCATTGGACGTTGGAACAAAGTTGAAATCCACAAGTTGAAGGCATCACGGCTTTTGCCGTTCAAACCGTCATAATCGGTCGTGCGTTCACGATCAGAACCGTCTTGATGTTGTACAAAGAGTGATATTTTTTTTGCGCGCGCATCGCGAGGACCGAGAAAGAAATCGTAGACCACTGGTTCTAGTACGATACTGCGGCAAAGATATTCGGCATGACCAGCGCTGTTGAAGCCGCTGCAATTAACTGAAACACGGCCTTCAATTTGACTCGCAGTAAAATCAGCACCCGTTGCAAAACCAATGCGATTTTGTGCGTAACCGAAATTCAACCCTAACAATAGAGTGAAAATACCTATAATCAAAAAGCCCCCTCAAGGCCCTGAGGTTAGGGCCTTCGAGTGGGTTAATCAATTTTTCTCCGAGACACGAAGTATAAATTTGCTTATCGCGTTAGTGATTTGAGCGTATTCCAGCTCTTAAGATAAGAGAATGCTTGATATGCTTGATAGTCTGATTTGAATAGTTTGTCACGTGGAGTGAGCTTTTCATCCTTCTGATTACCGACATCTTTCCACCAAGCAAGCGCACCTTCTTCAGCACCTTTTTTGACATCCAATTTCTCAGCTGCCTTCTCTTTATCACCTTTTAAGTGACCGATGATATCACCTTCGCGATTCGCCTGAGATTTAACAACTGCTTTTGAGAATGCTTCTGGATCAACATCTTCGATTTCGATATCTGGATGGATACCTTCTGCCTGGATTGAAACACCACTTGGCGTGTAGTAACGAGCGACAGTCAATTTCAAACCGCTGCCATCACCCAGTTTAATAACTGATTGAACCGAACCTTTACCGAATGTTCTTTGACCAACGATCAAAGCACGTTTGTTATCTTGCAATGCACCCGACACGATTTCACTCGCACTCGCAGTATATTCATTCACAAGAATAACAACTGGGAAACCAAGGTACTTGCCTTTTTTGCTCGCGACAGCGACTTCTTTTTCAGCTTTATTACGACCGATCGTGCTGACGATTGTTCCTTCTTTCAAGAACATGTCGCTGACCTTCACTGCTTGATCTAACAAACCGCCTGGATTTCTGCGCATGTCGATCAAAAGACCACTCATTTTGCCATCATGCTTTTTCATGTGAGCATCGATTGCTTTATCAAGATCCTTCGAAGTGTTTTCGATGAAGCTTGTGATTTTCACGTAAGCAAAACCATCACCAATGTCAGTGTACTTAACTGATTTGATTTTTACATTGCCACGAACAACACCGATATCGCGTGGCTTCTCTTCGCCATCACGAACGACTCTTAAAATTACTTTGCTGCCTTTTTTACCGCGCATAAGTTGAGAAGCTTCAACCAAACTCATACCTTTAGTGCTTGTACCATTGACGCCAATAACTTTATCACCCGCTTTGATACCCGCTTCCCATGCTGGAGCGTCTTCGATCGGAGAGATAATTGTCAGGACACCATTTTGAATTGAGATCTCAATCCCCAGACCACCGAACTCCCCTGAAGTTTCAGATTCAAAGTCTTTAAAAATATCTGGTGGCATAAAGTTCGTATGTGGATCAAGTTCACGAAGCATCCCTTTGATCGCACCGTAAACCAATTTTTTCGTGTCTACTTCTTCAACATAGTATTGCTGAATAAGATTTAAAACTTTCGAAAAGTTTTGTAGATCAGCGTAGCGCTCTTGCGCGAATGCTTTTACTTGAAAGCCCGTGCCCGCCATGACGAAAAGTACGAAGAGCAGAAGTGCTCCTAAAAGATATGTTCTCCAATAACGTTTAACTGACTGCATGGTTCTAGAGTCCTTTCATCCATTGCTGCGGGTCGTAGGGTTCCGAAAAATGTCTAATTTCAAAATACATTCCATTTGGTGAATCTTGTTTGCCTGCGCCCACAAGTGCCAGCACCTGAGATTGGGTAATCTCATCACCTTGTGCCACCTTTATATCTTCTGCATGAGAATACACCGAATAATAGTGATCTCCGTGATCCAGGATCAAAGTAGGTCCAAAGCCTGGGAGCTCCCCTACATAGGAAACCGTTCCGCTAAAAACAGCTTTGATAGGAGTTCCTTTAGCTGAGGAAATAAAGACACCTTTGTTACTGAAGGTGTACGGATGGTCTTCACCTTTGATCAGTCCGAATTTCTTAGAAACGATACCTGGAAGTGGTGGAGGCAATTCGCCTTTTTGATCTGCAAAAGATGGCTTGAATAGTAAATCAAAAAGCCCCGAATCATCAAGGTTGAATTGCAAAGACTTCTCTCTGATGCCATTCATCTTGTTCATCGCGAACAATTTACTTTTGCGAATGCCATCAAGAATTTTATTTTTCATCGCTTGTTCATTCAGAAGATTTTTCTCTTGCTGGACGAATCTGCTCTCCACAGTCTTTAAGTTCTCTAGGCGTTGCGCGAGTATTTTCTTTCTATACTGAAGATCCTTCAGGTCCTGAGAGTAGTTTTTGATCATCTCAAGATCTTTGGTCGCAACAATTCCGAGAATTTTCAAATTGCGTTCCATTTGTGCAGAGCTTTGCGAACTAAAAACCATTCTTGCAAGCGATTGACCACCGAGTTTGTAAATCACTCGAAGTCGTTCGGCGAGCAAAGTTCTTTGCTCTTTATTGCGCACACTCATCTCGTCGACTTTATTTTCGAGATTTTTTACATTCATCTCAAGCAGCGAGCGCTGCTGCGACAAGTTCCCTTTTTCAGAGACACTCTTTTTGATTTTTTTATTGAGTTGGTAAAGAGCGGACAGTACCTGGCGCTGTTTAAGATCTGCGGCTTCTACTTTTTCTTTCTGCTTTTCAAAATCTTTCGCAAGCGTATCCACATCGGTTGCTGCTTGAGCCACCAATGCCGTCACTTGCACAAAAGACAAAATGATAAGTGAAAGCTTGAATCTCAAAACTAAGCCTCCGCCTTTGCAGCCCAACCTGTGTTCACACTACGAACACACAGGAATGAACCCACCGCACCCAGAATGATTCCACCCAGAACGAATGCAACCAAAGTGAAGACGTTGAGGAATGCAAGATGCTCCCCCAATTGAAGAAAGCTTAATTTAGTGACCGTGAAATGCTTTACGGCCGTGAAAATACCAAAACATAAAACCATCGATAGCGCTGAAGCTGTTCCACCCAACATTGCGCCTTCAGCGATGAATGGACGACGAATCATTCTTGAAGTAGCGCCGATCAATTCCAATACCGCGATCTCTTCACGGCGAGCTTCGACGGATGCGCGAATCATATTCGACATCACAAAAATAGATGCAATAATGATTACAAGTCCCAAAGCTCTGATGACCATTTGAATCGCGGTCACAAGTGTCGAGTATTTTTCAACCCAGTCTTGGCCGTAGCTGACTTCATCAACACCTGAGAGCGTTTTTACTTTGCTCGCAACCGCTTGCAGAGTTGCCGATTGATCTATGGTTGCGACTTTATCTGAAAGACTGACCTGCAGGCTTGCAGGAATAAGTTTCAATAACTCGTCGTCTTTAGCCAGATCAGGAGCATAGCTTGCAAGCTGACCACGGAAATCGTTAAGAGCTTTTTCCTGAGTCACCAGAGATACGCTGCCAACTTCTGGCGTTTCTTTGAGTGTCTTTTCGATTTCAGCTTGTTGATCAGTCGTAATATCTTCTGAAAGATAGACCGTCATCTGAATATCATCACCCCAAAGAGTCAGCATGCGCTCAAGATTTTGCGAAAGTAACAATGCCCCGCCCATGACGACGAAACATGCTGTAACTACTAATAAAGTTGAAAACTGTAACGCGAGATTCTTACGAGGCGACGTCACTTGAGATCTCCAGAAATCATGCCTTCACGAAGTTCCAACGTGCGTTTTTTACGACGTTTCACCATCTCATGATCATGGGTTGCAACAAACACAGTCGCACCTTGTGCAGAGAATTTTTCTAAGAGATCCATGATCTCTTCGCTTAAGCGAGGATCCAAATTTCCCGTCGGCTCATCGGCAATCAAAACGCCCGGTTGATGAATGATGGCGCGAGCAATCGCAGTACGTTGCTGTTCACCACCCGAAATAAATTCAGGATACTGATCATGCTTGTGCGCAAGCCCCACTTGCTCAAGAACTTCATGCACACGACGTTGCACCGCCTGTGGGCGATCGCCACGAATTTGCAATGGCATTGCGACGTTTTCAAAAATAGTTTTATTTTTTAAAAGTTTAAAATCTTGAAAGATGACACCGATTTTACGACGGAAAAACGGCACCTGATTTTCTTTAATTTCATTCAGTGGATAACCCGCAACATTCACAAGCCCGGAGCTTGCCGTATCAAATGCAGAAATCATTTTGAACAGAGTTGTCTTACCTGCACCACTGGGCCCTGTAAGAAAAACGAATTCGCCTTTATCGATTTTTAAATCGATATTTTTAAGAGCATGAATTGGGCCGGGATAAGTCTTATAGACGTGTGAAAACTCAATCATTCATTCATCTTATGAGAAAGAATGCTCGAAAAATACTCGCCTGAAGTCTGGGATTTACCTAAATCGTTCCACCCGACATCAATTTGTCGATGATTTGTGAATGCTGACGACTTAGGGCTGTCTTAATGGCGTCATCAGTGCGGATAGAAGCAGCTTGCAGAACGGTTTCATAAGGAGTTTTGATTGTTTTCATAACAGCCCCGTTACAAAAAATACGGCTAACCACGAATGGATTTTGCATTCCCCAATCTTCTGTCTGCACATGATATTTATTGCCACGGACCGTGATGTCCGAATTAAACCCTTTTTGCATTTCTACAAACCTCGCACAACTCAACTTAACAAATCTTCCCTATTTTCTCACGGAAAATTTATATAGATCCATCATTTGACTTCAGTTTAGATGCGAAGGGAAACTGGCCCAAAGGAGATATGCACTATGAAGATTTCAACTCTACTCGCAGCATCCATTATTATGTTCAGCAACCTCTGCTTCGCTGCGGAACCCGAACCACCATTCAAAGGTGAGGCTGAGGCTGGCGCCGTTGTTGTCAGCGGTAATACTGATTCCGAATCTTACGCAGGTAAGGCCAAGGCTGATTATACTTACAATCAGAATTCTTATTCTTTAAATGGTCGCTACCTTGAATCAAAGTCTGATGGAATTCAAAGCGCAAAAAATTGGGAAGCAGGTGCTCGTTACACGCGCATCCTCACTGATTGGTTCAGCGTTTTCGCTGGGCAAAAAGCAGAGAGCGACGAATTCGCCGGCTACGTGCAACGTGATTCTACAGACTTGGGTCTTCGCTACTACCTAACGAAACAAGATCAACGAAACTGGTTCGTTGAGGCCGGTTATCGATACACAAAAACAATTGTTGTAACAAGCGATCGTACTTACGATAATTATGGTCGTGCATACACCGAGTACAATCAATCCCTTGAGAAAAATTTGGCATTTAAATACTGGCTTGAGTATCTTCCAAACTTCACAGTGGCGGATGGTTACCTCGTGAACACTGAAGCCTCGCTCAATGTGATGCTGACACAAGTGTTCTCTTTAAAAATTGCTTATTTATTGCAGTACCAAAATCAACCACCAGTTGAAGGTGCAGAATACACTGACACGACTTCAACATTAACACTTGTAGCGAAGTTCTAAAAATTTCGGCTCGAAAGGATGCGAATATGTGGAAAGAGTTTAAAGCCTTTATCATGAGGGGCAATGTTCTGGATCTCGCAGTCGGTATTATTATCGGTGCGGCGTTCGGGAAAATTGTGACCTCATTTGTTGCCGATGTTTTAACGCCAGTGATCAGCTTAGGTTTAGGGAAGGTCGACTTCTCTAACTTGTTTGTCGCGTTAAATGGCCAAACTTACTCAACACTCGAAGAGGCCAAAAAAGCAGGTGCCGCGACTATAAACTATGGATTGTTCGCAAATGCCATCATTGATTTCGTGATCGTTGCCTTCGCGATTTTCTTGGTAGTGAAAGCTGCCAACAAGATTCAAAAACCTGCGACTGCTGCAGTCACTACAAAAACATGTCCTGAATGTCTTTCGACTATTCCACTTGCCGCAAAGAAATGCGCGCATTGCTTGAGTCCGCAAGCTTAATCGAAATAACACCCGTCTCATAGTGAGACTGGGTGTTAAACTTTTTCTCTTGCCTGCCGATAATTGGTACTGGAATTGCACCAATGATAAGCATGCAGGAGGAAAAGCATATGATGAAGATTTTAGGACGAACAAAAAAGACAGGCGTCAAAATTTTTATCAACACTGTCATGGTTGTTTCACCCTTCGTTGCATCTCATTCTTATGCAGCGGAAATGGAAACACCCAAAGTGTCTTACGATGCCGCTGGCTGGGAAAAACAGCAAACTGCTCAGAAGTGCGATTCCCTCCGCAAAGACGCTCGTGATGCCGAAAGAAAAATCTCTGATGCGTGTAAGACTGCGGGTCTTGGCAGCTCTTGTGCTTCAAAAGCAAAAGAATGTTCAGAAACGATGGGTTCTTCATCAGTTGATAACATGAGTCTTCTGACTTCTTCACTGGGTCTGGGCTCAACTGCTTCTGCATCATCAATCCAAAGTGCATGTCCACAATGGTCATCAAAAGACTGGTATGAGAAGAAAAAAGATTATCAAGACGACCTTCAACAAGCCAAAGAAGACATTTCTGATATTCAAAAAGAAAAAGCCGAAGCTGAAAAAGAACTCAGCGACACTTTAGCTGATATCCAAGAAGAGTTGAACAAAGCCCAAGAGGATTTGGATCAATTGAGTCTTGATCAGAACGATAAAAAACGTCAACGCTTGCAAGAATTCCAAGAGAATCAAGCAAAGTTGAAACAACAAATTCAAGAAAATAAAATTCAAAAGATCCAACTTGAAGGTCAGTTGACGGCGAAACTTCAAACGGCAACTCAAGAGCTTCTTGCGTTGAATAGTGAAGCCGCGACGGTTACTTGTTACGATGCCATCACAAAAAAACGTGAGGCACAGGCAGCGATCAAAACAAAAGGTACTAACGCGTTACTTAGCAAAGGTAACTACAAAAACAATGAGTACCTTTACATGTATAACATGTGTATGAAAAATATCGATGCACAACGCAAGGCTGCTATTGCCAAAAAGACAACAGATGAGAAAACAATCCGCCAACAAATCGTAGCAAATGAAGAAGCTGCAGCGGAATTGCAACAATCTCTTGAGTCTTCACAAAGTCAATTGACTGAAATCGAAGCGGACGCGAAAACTGAAAAAGATAATGCTCAAACAAAAGTCATCAAACAGATGCAACTTGCACAACAAAAGATGACGTCTGCAAACAGTAATATGCAAAAGAAAATTCAGGCTCTACAAACAAAAGAGACTGCATTGAATCAAAAAATCAATCAGATTAACTCTGATATGACTCTAACTTTGGGTGCTCAACCAGTCGCAGGATCAACAACGACTGCTAATGAAGCAGCTTCAGTTATCGAGGGTGAATTGGGTACAATTGAAGATTACGCAGATTCAGGCTGTGCGGGAGCTCCGACATCAGCAACCGTTAAGAAAAAATATGGCGGCAGTTCTGGTTCAAAAAATCGTTAGTGTTGATTGACTAGCCTTCCGGCTAGTCCTGCGTCGAGTCTTAGTTCACTAGACCCTCAGTTCTCACTCTGATAATATGTGGCTTCATTAAGGAGCCACATTCCGTGTTAAAAAAAATCATTCTGTTATTTGTTGGCCTGTTCTTCGTTGGTCTTTTTGGAATGTACCTGGCGTATTCGTCAGTGAAGTCCTCTCTTCCGCAACTTATCACTGTGAAAGACTACGAACCTCTTTTAGTGAGCCCGGTTTACGATCGCAATCACAAAAAAATTGGTGAGTTCTTTCGCGAACGCAGAACGCTTCTTCAATACGATGAGATTCCAAAAAATTTGGTGAATGCTTTCTTAGCTGCGGAAGATGATCAGTTCTTTCAACATAAGGGCATCAATCCGACAGCGATCTTCCGCGCGGCTCTAGCGAACTTGCGCGCAGGTCGTTCGGTGCAAGGTGGATCGACGATCACTCAGCAGGTTGCAAAAACTTTGCTTCTTTCTTCTGAAAAAACTTTGACTCGTAAGTTACGCGATATCTTATTGGCCCTTGAGATGGAACGTCACTTAAGCAAAGAAGACATTTTGTTCCTTTACTTAAATCAAATTTATTTCGGTCAAGGTGCTTACGGTGTTGAACTTGCGTCACAAACTTACTATCGCAAACCCGCTAGCAAACTGACTTTGCCGGAAATGGCGATCCTTGCGGGTCTGCCACAAGCACCAAGTCGCTACAGCCCAGTTTCAAATCCACTTAGAGCAAAAGAACGTCAGATGTACGTGCTTCGTCGTATGGCTGATGTTGGTTACATTTCCAAAGAGGAAGCTGAAGCTGCTATTAAAGAACCCGTGAAAGTGTATGTTCGTGAAAACTACGAAGACTTCGCGCCGTTCTTCCTAGAAACAATTCGTCAGGTGCTTGTTGCCCAGCTAGGTGAAAACGTTGTCCTGGATAAAGGTATTTCCATCACAACAAGTTTGGATCTTGATAAACAAGTCGCTGCTCAAGACTCGATGATCGCAGGCTTAAAAGGTCTTGATAAACGTCAAGGCTATCGCGGTCCATTGAAGACATTGAGTGACGATAAAGCGATTGAAGACTTTTTGGCAGAGGCCCACAAACGTTTGATCTTGGAATCAAATCCAGAGCGTACGATCATGCCTGATGGAAAATTTGCTGAGATCGTTCATGAAAAAGACAAAAAGAAAGATGAAAACCCAGATGTGCTGCCACCTTATTTAAAAGTCGGTGCTTCTCTTGAGGGTGTTGTTACAAACGTAGATGATGCTGCTGGCTTGGTTTACGTTCGTTTGCCTGGCAAAGACGGTGTTATCAATTTTGATTCCATGACATGGGCACGTAAACCAAATGCAGATAAACGCTACGACTTTGATACCATCAAAAAACCGTCTGAAGCTTTAAAAAATGGCGATGTGATTCTAGCAAAAATTGTAAAAGACAAAGCCGTTGGTAAAGCACCAAAGGTCGCGAAGAAAGGTCAACCTGCAGGCGCTGCTCCTGATTTAGCTTCGTTCTTGGAACTTGAGTTGGATCAAGAGCCTATCGTTGAAGGTTCATTGATTTCATTCGATCAATCGACTCAAGATGTTTTGGCAATGGTCGGTGGTTCAAACTACGCAAAGTCTGAATTCAACCGCGCGATTCAAGCTCCTCGCCAAACGGGTTCATCGTTCAAGGCGATTGTTTATGCTGCAGCATTAGACAAAGGCTACACTCCAGCGACACCAATCATGGATGCCCCACTTGTTTATGAAGAACAAGGTGCTGGAGATGCTGAAGGCCAAGATGATCCGAAAGTATGGAAGCCAGCCAATCACTCGAAAAGTTTCGGTGGTGATATCATCTTCCGTAATGCCTTGGTTCAATCTTTGAATATTCCAACAGTGAAGATCATCGAAGACGTTGGTGTTCCTTGGTCAACTGAGTATGCAAGACGCTTAGGTATTTACTCTCCACTGAATCCTGACTTCACATTGGCTCTCGGTTCAAGTTCAGTGACGTTATATGAAATGACAAAAGCGTTCGCGCAGTTTGGTCGCTTGGGTAAACGCATTCGTCCGTTGATCATTCATGAGGTCAAAGATGCTCAAGGTAAAGTGTTGCTGAGTGATCTGACTTTGGATGTTCGTTTCGATAAAGAAATTAAACCTATCGATGACGATTTTGAAACTCGCAGAAAAGCTTACCTTGAAGCGATTCAAGATCCTGCGAAAGCTGAAGCATACAACACGGATGATCCTAAGAAGAAAAAAGTAGATCCAAATATTTTCTTCCAAGATCAAGAACAGTTGATCAAACCTACTACGGCCTACTTAATGACGACACTTTTGAAAGGTGTCGTTGAAGACAGTCGTGGTACCGGTGGCAGAGCTCGCGCAGTGGGCCGCGAAGTCGCAGGTAAAACAGGTTCTTCGAACAATTACTATGACGCGTGGTTCATTGGTTACACTCCACAGATCTCTACTGGTGTGTGGGTGGGTTTTGACAAAGAGAAAAGTCTAGGTAAAGGCGAGGTCGGTGGACGTGCTGCGCTACCAATATGGGTAGATTACATGAAAGCCGCACACGATAAGCTTCCAGAGATGACTTTCCCAGTTCCTGACGGTATCGTATTTGCGAACATCGACAGTGAATCTGGAAAGCTCGCTTCTGCTACAACGAAGAACATTCTTCGCCAAGCTTTTGTAGAAGGAACAGAGCCTTCAGCCGCTGCGAATAAAGCAGAAGAAGCAACTGACTTTTACAAACAGGATCTCTCTGAATGAAGAATATTCACCTCTGGGGGGTGAAACAAAACAATCTTAAGAACATCGAGGTCAAGATTCCTGTCGGCTCAATGACAGTGATCTGTGGCCCGAGTGGATCAGGGAAATCATCCTTGGCCTTCGAGACTCTTTTTGCCGAAGGTCAACGTCGTTTCATCGAGAGCATGTCAAACTATGCTCGTCAGTTCTTAAATAAAGCTCCGAAGCCTGACATTGAAGGCATCAGCAATATTCCTCCAGCGATTTCAATCGAACAAAAAAACACGGTAAAGAGTTCGCGATCAACAGTTGGCACAACAACTGAGATCATCGACTACCTCCGTTTGTTGTACGAAAAAATCGGTAAGTCATATTGCCCGACTCATATGTGTCCCACTGAAAAAGAAAGTGTCACTGAAGCTACTGACAAAGTGATTACACTTTTTGATGGTAAGCGTGGGTATATTCTTGTGGAAATCTCTGAAGAAGGTCGCGTTGCCCAAGGCAAAAAACTTCATTCGCTGCTTTTACAAGACGGTTACTTGAGAATTTATATTCCTAAGCCGGACCTTCTTGAAAAACCAACGAAGAAAAAAGCTGCTGGTAAAAAAACCGCTGACGTCAGCACAATTCAAAAACCACCTCCTTACACTCAAGAGGAAATGGGAACGATCCTAGAGATCGGCGATCCTGCAGCCATTAAGAAAGGTCTTCCGAAAGAAAGATTTTTCTTAGTCATTGATCGTATGAGTTTCAATAAAGATGAGCGCGGCCGTATCGCCGATTCGATGACACAAGCGTATGAAGCTAGCATCAAATACAACACGAACATTGTAACAAGAAAAGCCACTGTGCTGACAACGGAAGGCCAAAAGCTGGCTGTCAGTGAAGAAGCATCTTGTCCGATCTGTGGTCATACTCCGCCGCCTGTGACATCGAGATTGTTCAGTTTCAATTCGCCTATTGGTGCTTGTCCTACTTGTAAAGGCTTTGGAAATATCTTGGACATTGATGAGTCCAAGGTGATTCCAAATCCTTCACTCAGTCTTGCTCAAGGAGCTTTAAATCCATTCACAATGCCAAGTGCTGAGCATGAAAAAAAGCAGCTCATGGCTTATTGTAAGAAATCAAAAATCGATGTTCACACTCCTTGGCAAGATTTGCCAAAGGCTGAACGCGAAGTGATTTGGAACGGCAATAAAGATTTCTTTGGTGTGCGTGGTTTGTTTGAATATCTCGATCAAATTAAATACAAAATGCACGTGCGGGTTTTCATCGCGCGCTTCCGCAGTCCCTTCTTATGCCCCGATTGTAAGGGTTCAAGATTGCGCTCTGAAGCTGAACACGTTTTGATTGCGAATTCCAACATCAATCAATTGTCTGCTATGACGATCGAAGATCTGTGCAGTTTCTTTAAGACAATAGAATTACCTGCACATCAGATTGAAGTCGCTGGCGAGGTGTTAAAACAAATTCGCTCGCGTCTGGAATTCTTAATTCGCGTGGGAGTTCATTATTTGTCTTTGGGTCGCGAAACAAGAACTCTTTCAGGCGGCGAATACCAGCGTTTGATTCTCGCAAATCAACTTGGAATGGGCTTATCTCAAGCGCTTTACGTTTTAGATGAACCGACAGTGGGGTTGCATCCACGTGACAATGATCGATTGATTTCAATTCTTAAGGATCTTAAAGACCTCGGCAACACGCTTGTGATCGTTGAACATGATCACGATGTGATCGCGAACTCTGAGCACATTATTGAGATGGGCCCTGGTTCTGGATATCTTGGTGGAGAAGTCGTTTATGCGGGCGATACAAAATCGTTCTACAACTACGACAAGTCCAACACAGTTCAGTATTTAAAACCTTCAAAGAATTTTGCGCCATTAAGACAAATTCGTCCTGTCGATGTTGATAACTATAAAATCAAAATCGAATTAAAAGGTGCAAAAGGTCACAACCTAAAAAATTTGGATGTGGTTATTCCACTTCACAGATTGGTTGCGGTAACGGGCGTATCTGGATCAGGTAAATCAACCTTGATTACGAAAACTCTTTATCCAGCCTTGGCTCGTGCATTGGATATCGAATACATTCCAGCGCAAGAGTACTCCGCAATTGAAGGTGTTGATCATATCAAGAATGTTCTTTTGATCGACCAATCACCGATTGGTAAGTCAGCAAGAAGTTCTCCGATTACTTACTTAAAAGCATTTGATGCGATTCGTACGATCATGGCAACAACGCCAGAGTCTCAATCACGTGGCTATACTCCTGGCACATTCAGCTTGAACGTGGATGGTGGCCGTTGTCCTTCATGTAAAGGGACTGGTTACGAAGAGATCGACATGCAGTTCATGGATAACGTCGTCATTCCATGTGACGTGTGCGACGGTAAGAAATATCGTCCCGAAATCCTTGAAATTAAATTTAAAGATAAAAACGTTTCTGAAATCCTGGGCATGACTGTGAATGAAGCGATGAATTTCTTCGTGGCTCATCCCAATATCAGAAAGCCATTGAGCGTTTTGAAGGAAGTCGGCCTGGATTATTTACAGCTCGGCCAACCTGCGAATTCACTCAGCGGTGGTGAGTCTCAGCGTCTCAAAATCGCTAAGGAACTCTCTCAAGTCCAACAGAAGTCCACATTATACATTTTAGATGAGCCAACCACGGGTTTACACTTCCGTGAGGTCGATTTATTGATGAAAGTTTTAAATAAACTTATCGAAGCTGGCGGAAGCGTCGTTGTGGTTGAACACAACCTTGACGTAATTCGCGGCTCCGATTACATCATCGATCTTGGCCCTGAGGCTGGGAAAAAAGGCGGCAATATTGTCGTCCACGGTTCCCCAGATGACGTAATGGCTAGTAAAAAAAGCCTGACCGGTCAGTACCTCAAAAAGTACGTCGCAGCCCACACCGCAACGACGTCTGGAAAGAAATAGATGCAAGCTGAAATTAAAAAGATTCTCGAAGAAGTAAAGCCCTATAAAAAAACGATCACGATCGTGGCTATTACAGGGATTGCTTATGCAGCGGCGTCTGCGCAGTTAGCATTGTTAGTTAAGACATTGTTCGACGCACTTTCATCTTCTGATCACGGTCGTATTTTGAAATTGGTTCCATTGGCTCTGGGCTTGGGTTTGATTTCTTCTGTTGGTCGTTATTACCACATCTACTTGATGAACTATGTTTCTGAATGCGTCGTGCAACAGCTTCGTCAAAAGTTGCAACAGAAGTTCATGCGTTTGAGTCTCTCTTTCCATAACAACTATGCAGCCGGCTCTGGTGGTTTGATTAGTCGTATCTTGAATGACATTAAAGTGATTCAAGATGGCTTAAGAATCGTTGCCGATATTTTCTTGCATCCGTTGTTATTCATCTTCTTATTAGGCAACTTGCTTTACATCGATTGGAAACTGACTCTGGCAACTTTGTTGTTGGTTCCAGTAATCGCGACTTTCTTAAAATCAATTTCGCGCAGTCTTCGTAAATACATCCCGCCAGGACAAGAAGCTCTTGAAGTGATGACTTCAACGATTAAAGAATCTTTGGATGGCGTACGCGTGATCCAATCCTTCAATCTTGAAAAAGAAATGGGCGATCGTTTGATCAGCCAATCTGATGATTATCTGGTTACTCGTAAAAAAGTCCATTCACGCATTGAGCTTGCGGGCCCGGTCACTGAATTCTTGGCAACAGCACTTGTCATGCTCGTTCTGTTGTACACAAGCTATGAAGTCGCTGCTGGACGCGCGACACCTGGTACCTTCATCGGCTTCGTCACCTCTCTCCTCATGGTGAATCAACCGATCAAAAAATTCCAAGAAGCCTATGTCAGACTTCAAGAAGTTGTCGTAGCTGCAAAACGCGTTTACGCGATCATTGAAGCTCCCCATGAAGTTCCGGAAAGCAAAGTAAACCAAGCGTTCCCTCGCGACTGGAAAAAGATCACGTACAAAGATGTGACGTTCTCTTACGGTAACGAGATGATCTTAAAAGGCATTAACCTTGAGATCAAACGCGGTGAAGTCGTGGCACTTGTTGGTGCCAGCGGTTCTGGTAAATCAACTATTGTGAATTTATTAGAACGTTTCTTTGATGCGAGCTCTGGAGAAATCTTGATTGATGACGTTAACATTCTCGACATCAATTTAAAGGAACTACGTCGTCACGTCGCGCTTGTGACTCAAGATGTGTTCTTGTTTAGCGATACGATTGAGAAAAACATCTGGGCTGGTGACTTTGATCGAAGCAAAGAAGATGTCCCTGCCATGGCGAAGCTAGCAAATGCGCATGAGTTTATTATGAAAACTCCAAACGGTTATCAAAGTCGTGTTGGCGATCGCGGTAATTTACTTTCAGGTGGCGAAAAACAACGTGTGAGTATTGCTCGCGCTATGTTTAAAGATGCACCTTTATTGATTCTTGATGAGGCGACAAGCGCTCTAGATACTGCGAGTGAAATCGAGGTTCAAAAGGGTCTTGATCATTTGATGGAAGGCCGTACAGCGTTGGTAATTGCGCATCGTCTATCTACTATTCAAAAGGCAGATAAAATCGTTGTACTAAAGAATGGACAGATCGAAGAGATCGGCGACCATTCCACTTTGATACAAAAACAAGGCGAATATTTCCGTTTCCACAGCCTACAACACACTTAGGCTGTCTCATTCCAGGAATTTAGTCCAGAGGCGACAGTTTTTTAGACAGGGCCGTTAAGTCCGTCTACTTTTTCGACGATAGATCTAGTGAAACTTTAGACAGTATTGATCGAAAGGAAGTTCGCTATGATTAACTGGGATGAGTTTGAGCATATACATGTCATCAAAAAATTAAAACACATCTTGAGTGCTTGGTGGAATATCGACGTTGTTTTCACTGATGAACGTGGAACTCTTCGTGGTTATGATTCACACAAAGCGGGTTTCAACAATCCAGCTATTGCAAATCTAGTAAATAAAGAAGCCGGCCAACAAAGCATTTCTGAATTAGTAGGAAAATCTTTGGATGACCTTCGCACTTCACAAAACCGTTACAGCATCCGCAAATGGGACTTCTGTGGTTTTGACGTAGGCGTCTTCCCAATCATGATCGAAAATGACTGTGTTGGTACAGTTGTCGCGATGGGTTTCTTCCGCGAACAAAATTTCTCTGGTCGCTTACAAGAGATCCGCGATCGTTTGGCAGCTTTCGGCATGTCAGGCGAAGTAATCGAAAAATGTATGGGCAAATTGAAGTACTTGGACGATCAAGAGCGCACTCACTTCTCTGAAGTGTGTGAGCTTGTTGCTCAAGAGATCGTGACTCTTCACCTTGAGATTTCTTCTCGTGAAGATCGCATTAAAGAATTAAATAAAGAACTTGGTAACAGATTTAAATACGACAACATGATCGGTAAATCTAAACCAATGCAATCATTGTACGCTTTGATGGATAAAATCAAAGGTGCTGATTCAACGGTTCTAGTAATGGGTGAAAACGGTACTGGTAAAGAGTTGATTGCAAAATCAATCCACTACAACTCACACCGTAAAGACAAACCATTCGTTATCCAAAACTGTTCTGCATTCAATGACAACCTTTTGGAATCTGAACTCTTCGGTCACATGAAGGGCTCGTTCACAGGCGCTTTGAAAGACAAAAAAGGTCTTTTTGAAATGGCTGACAAAGGTACATTCTTCCTGGATGAGATCGGTGATACGTCACCACAAATGCAAGTTAAGCTTCTTCGCGTATTGCAAGAAGGTACTTTCATGCCAGTAGGTGCGACTGAATCAAGACGTGTAGACGTAAGAATCGTTGCCGCTACAAATAGAAATCTAAAAGAGATGGTTGAGCAAGGTACATTCCGTGAAGACTTGTACTATCGCTTGAATGTTATCAACATTCGCGTGCCGCCTCTTCGTGAAAGAAAAGAAGACATTCCTTTCTTGGTGGATTTCTTCTTGCACAAAATAAATGAACAACAAGGTGGACCTAAGCGCCAAATCACAAAACGCGCTCTAGAGAAACTTTACGACTATCCATGGCCAGGTAACGTTCGTGAGTTGCAAAATGAAATTGAACGTCTTTGCGTTCTTTCAGGCGACGAAACGAAATTGATGGCTGAACTTCTTTCACCAAAAGTGTTGGAAGTTGGAGAGAAAAACAAAGTTCAAGGTTCTCGTCTACAAGGTAAGTTGAAAGACGCTTTGGAAGATCTTGAAAGAGAAATGATCCGTGAGGGTCTTCGCAGAACAGGCTGGAATAAGTCTAAGCTTGCGAAAGAACTTGGTATCAGCCGTGCTGGTCTTATCATGAAAGTTGAAAAATACGGTCTTGATAAGCGTAAGATCGCTCGCGCGTAAGCCAGAGTAAATACTAATTGAGTTCACAAATGAGGGAGTTCCAACTCCCTCATTTTTTTTGAATTGATTAGCCCCCTAAACTTACATTGTCATTGGGTTCTCTCGGGGATAAAAATTCTTGAAAGCTCAATGAGGTTTTTATGTCTACGACCGAAGTCATCGGTGATTCAAACGTCCTTTTACGCACGCCCGTAAAGTCAGCAAAGCTACAAAAAGCCATTAACACATTTAACGACAAGCTCTCTCCAAAACAAAAAAAGTTGGTTGGAATTGGCGCGATACTTTTTATCGGCCTAGTGGGATATGCGACCTACAAAATGATGTTCTTTGAAAGCACGGATGATTCATTCGTCAAATCACACGTTCACGTCGTGAGCTCGCGAGTCACGGGCACCGTTCAAGAGATTCTAGTAAAAGAAAATCAGCTCGTTAAAAAAGGCGATGTTCTTTTGAAATTAGATCCGCGCGACTTTGAAGTCGCAATCAAAATTGCGCAAGCCAACTATTCGAAAGCGCACAAAGATTTGGGCCGTTTTAAAGGTTGGATGGATCAACTCGGGCCCACAGATCGACCTGTGTTTGATAGTTATCAAGCCAATGCCCTTATCAGCGAAGCTGAGTTAACAAAAGCGCAATTGCAATTTGAATACACAACAATCAAAGCTGCTGAAGACGGTAAAGTCGGAAGACGTGCTGCCGAAACGGGAGAGATTGTTCAAGCTGGCCAGGCCATCATGCCACTGGTTGAATCCGTTGTGTGGATTGAAGCCAACTTTAAAGAAAACCAAGTTGCAAAAATGCGTCCCGGTCAAAAAGTTGAAATCAAAATTGATGCGATCACAGAAAAACATTTTGAAGGTGTTGTCGACAGTATCGCACCAGGTTCAGGTTCGACTTTCTCTCTACTTCCTCCAGACAATGCGACTGGTAACTTCACAAAAATCGTTCAGCGTATTCCTGTGAAAATCGCGATTGATTCAGAATCTTTGAAAGGCTTTGAAGACAGACTTGTTCCAGGGATGTCGACGGAAGTGACAGTAAAAGTGCACTAGTGCGCTTTAGGATTTAATTATGTCAGCACCTCACGCAGCAGCCGAAGAACAACCGATGACAATGCGAGCATGGATCGCTGTTTTCGGAGCAATCCTTGGCGCCTTTATGGCCGTTCTTGATATTCAAATCACGAATGCCTCGATCAAAGAAATTACAGGTGGCTTAGGCGCCACGATCGAAGAAGCATCGTGGATTTCAACTGCCTACCTTGTTGCTGAAATCGTCATTATCCCCATCAGTGGTTGGCTGACAAAGTTTCTTTCACTCAGAACTTATCTGACGTGGACATCAACTCTGTTTTTATTTTTCTCAGTCTGTTGCGGGCTCTCTTGGAATCTTGAGAGCATGGTTTTATTCCGCGCTTTACAAGGCCTTACGGGCGGCGCACTCATACCGCTCGCCTTCCAAGTTATTCTTTCTTTACCTCCGTCAAAACGCACAGTCGGCCTTGCACTATTCAGTGTGACAGCGACGTTTGCTCCCGCGATCGGCCCCACAGTCGGTGGTTACCTCACGGAAGCATTCCATTGGTCTGTTGTGTTTTACATGAACTTGATCCCAGGCGCGTTTTTGATGTTCGCAATATTTTACGGCATCGATAAAGAGAAACCCAATTTACAGTTATTAAAAGAGCTCGACATCTGGGGCATCATCACGATGGCGATCGGTCTTTCGTCACTAACGATCTTTCTTGAAGAAGGCGAACGTAAAGATTGGTTCGCTTCGCATGAGATTACAATCTTAGCCATTCTTTCAGTGGTGTTCATCACGGCTTTCTTAATTATCGAACTCACGATCGAAAAACCGTTCATCAATTTACGCTTACTCAAACAAAAAAACTTTGGCTTCGGATGTCTGGTGAATTTCGTCGTGGGTTTAGCGATGTATGGCGCGCTTTTACTCCTCCCGCTTTATCTTTCGACGATTCAAAACTACAACTCTATCGACATCGGTAAAACGATGATGTGGGCGGGACTGCCGCAGCTTTTCATTATTCCTTTCTTGCCAAAATTATTAGGCAAGGTCGATGCGCGATGGATGGCCTTTGTCGGGATTAATATTTTTGCACTCAGCTGTTTCATGAATAGCCGTATGACTTCACAAGTTGGTTACGATCAATTGATGTGGTCACAGATCGTGCGCGCAATGGGACAGCCACTGTTAATGATTCCACTTTCAACAATCACGACGGGATTGATCGCACGTGAACAAGCGGGCTCTGCATCGGGTCTTTTCAACATGTTGAGAAACTTGGGTGGCTCTGTCGGCATCGCAGTTTTATCAACTTTGATGGCCGTCAGAGAGAAGTTCCATTCAGCAAAATTGGTTGAAGGAATTAATATTTATTCACGCTACACAAATGAGCGATTAGCGACGTACAAACACCTCTTTATTTCAAAAGGTTTCGATGCCACCACGGCTGCTCAAAAAGCTTATGCCGTGATGGATATGAATATCCGTAAGCAAGCGAATGTTATGAGCTTTAACGACTGCTTCCTTTTCGTATGTGGTGCTCTTGTATGCTGTTCATTGTTGGTGGTTTTATGCGACAAAGTAGTGCCTGGAAGTGGGCCCTCGGACGCCCATTAATCACTCGATTTCTCACTCTAAAAACGACTCAGTTTGAAACAACTACTGCCCCTATTCGCGCACTGTCTAATTCTTAGTCATACCAACTCTTTAGATCTGCAATATATGCGTTCTGGGGTTGGACTTCTTTCTGCAATAGATACCTTCAGAAGAATAACTTTAAACCGGTGGCTAGTATAAAAGTCGTCGGTGACTATTTACAAAACGGTAAAAGGAGAGAGAGATTATGAAAAAGCAATTTATCGCTGGTATGGCTATGGTTGTAGCTTCTACTATCGCAACAGGCGCAATGGCTGCTGGTACGGTTGCAAAACCTAAAGCAATCATCGCTGTAGAAAAAATGGAAAAAGCGGCAATGGAAAAAGCTTTCGGTGGTGCTGGTCGTACTGCTAAAGACGTTGCTGACAAAGACACTGCTATCAACACGATCGCTGAATGGCTTCAAATGCCAGGTGTAGCGACTAAACTTCGCACTGCAGTTAAAGCTGATTCTGCGAAAGTTAACGAACGTTTGGATAACTTGGCTCTTGCATTTGCTTCTAAAGAAGTAGGTAAAAAAGTTGCTGAGACAGACGTTGCTCAAGGTGAATCTTTGCAAAAAGCTGCAGAAGCTCAAGTTGAATTGATCTCTGTATCACCTCTTAAAGATGCTGGAAAAAAATCGACTACTCTTTCTGCTGACGAACACGCAGCAGGTATCAAAGGTATCGAAAAATTGGAATCACAAGGTCCTAAACAATTGAAGGACTTCTCTCAAGCTGAGCGTGACTCTTGGACTGCAGTTGAAAAAGAATACGTTAAAACTGTAAGTCTTGGTCAAGGTTCTGCTTCTGAAGCACTTGTTCAATCAATCATGACTGTGATGAAAGTAGATCGCACTAAAGCTATCGAAATCATGCGCAAACTTGTTGATTGCGTATAGTTCTCTAGTTTGAATCTCAAAGCGTGGCGGATTTTTCGTCCGTCACGATCATAATCTCGATTCTTCTATTTAGGGCCCGATGCTCCTCAGTATCGTTAGGAGCGACGGGCTTTAAGTCAGCATAAGAAATCGAAGTGAATCGTTTGGGATCCATTTGATGGTATTTAATAAAGTAACGAATCACACTGCTCGCACGCTGTCCAGCGAGCTCCCAGTTACTAGGAATCGCCGGGTCATTAATAGGTGTGTCGTCAGTATGACCTTCAATAATAAGTCGCTTGTCAGTTTGTTTTAGAATCTCAGCGACCTTATCCAAAACCGCTAACGAAGATAATTTTAACTTCGAAGAACCAGCGGGAAAAAATGTCGAAGCCGCCAAGGCAATCTTAACACCCACTGCATCTGAATAAACTCCCTGAACAGTTTCCTTACGATCTTTCTCGTCTACTTTTTTATTCATGTATCGAGCAACAAAGTCGGCCGCCTCTTTTGAACCACCCTTTGCTGGAAAGCCACCAATAGGCATCTCAAGCTCTCCAATGGCTTCATCAATACCAGAGGAGTTACTGCCTTCCCCTTGTCCGCCGCCCATGCCCAGACGCAAATTCAAGCGAATGGAGTCTTCGAATTTTTGTTGTTTCTCGACGTTGGAACTTGAGGTTGCATACATCACGACAAAGAAAGCAAAAAGCAATGTGATGAAGTCGGCATAGCTTACTAGCCAACGTTCATGATTCTCATGCTCTTCGTGTTTCTTTCTTCTGGCCATTAAGCGTTCGCTTCAAGTTCCGCAGGGATATACGCCTGCATCTTTTGTTGAATCACGAATGGTTGCGCACTAGCTGCGATCATCAATGCGCCTTCAAGGATCATTTGTTTTTCGCGACTGTGTTTTTGAATTCGTTTTTTAAGTTTATTCCCCATTGGCAGGAATAAAAGATTGGCTGAGGCCACGCCGTAAACAGTAGCAACGAAAGCAACCGCGATACCGCCGCCGAGTTTGCTTGTATCAGTCAAATTTCCCATAACGTGAATCAGACCCAAGACCGCACCAATGATACCAATCGTTGGTGCAAAGCCACCTGCATCGGCCCAAATTTTTGCGCCGCCCATGAGCTCTTCTTCTTCAACATCAATTTCAGTTTCAAAAATATCGCGAATGGCTTGTGGTTCTGTTCCATCAACAACATTGCGCAGAATTTTCTTAAGGAAAGGATCTTGAATTCGAATCAAGCGTGGTTCAACCGCAAGCAATGTTTCTTTTTTTGCGATGCGTGCACAATCGACAACTTCTTCGATACTGCGTTTCAAATTGCTTTCATCATTGAAGAAAGCTTTCTTCGCAAGTGCGATGCCCGTTTTTAAATCTTTTTCTGAGCTAGAAACCATCACTGCACCAACGGTGCCCGCAATAACGATGATAAAGGCAGTCAGCTGCATGAGCGAACTCACGTGGCCACCTTCGATCATGTTTCCAGCCAATATCCCACCGAAGCCCACGAGGAGCCCAAACCATGTTGCCTTGTCCATGTACAAATATTGCCACATTGAATTATTTAAGACACCGCGACCACACGAAGACCTAGACTTTCTGCGAGCGAAAATCTAGGGTACCATTCTTACGATGCTAGATTTTTTAGTTAACTTAGATAAACAGCTTTTCATCCAGATCAATTCACACTGGACGGCAACTTGGGCGGATCACTTTTTTCCGTTCATCACCGACTTGCATAAAACCATTCAGTTTAAAGTGATCATGATTCCTTTATTAATCGCGCTGTTCATTTGGCGTCGGGGACTTAAAAAAGGAATTATGATTTTCCTTTTCGCGGTCGCAGCTTTAGGAATTTCTGACGGCTTCTCAAATTATGCAATTAAGAAGACCGTTCAACGCCCTCGCCCTGCTGACACTATCAGTGATCCACAATTCCAATCGCAAGTGCAGGTCCGTGCTCCGTTTGGTGGCTACAGCTTTGTTTCGAATCACTCAGTAAATATGTTCTGTATCGCGACCTTCTTGTCGATTGTATTTCCTGTTTCTCGCAGATGGCTATTCGCTCTTGCGGTTACGGTTGGGTACAGTCGGATTTATAATGGCGTGCATTTTCCACTGGATGTTTTAGGTGGAGCCGTCGTGGGAATCACCTTCGGCATCTTAATGGCTAAAGCCTACAGTAAAGTCATACAACCTGATGAGCAGCGAACAAAGGTAGAAGCATGAAAGTCTTAGTAACAGGCGCTAACGGATTTTTGGGCAGCTGGCTGACCCGCGAATTAGTAAACCAAGGAAACAAAGTTTATGCGCTTGTTCGCCGTGGCAGTGACGTCTCGGAACTTGCTGGCGTGAGTTGCGAATACGTCTATGGTGACGTGACTGATGCCTTATCGTTACTTGAAACTTTTAAAGGTATGGATGCCGTATTCCATTTAGCAGGCGTTGTTGCTTATAAAAAATCTCAACGTGCATTGATGGATCGAGTGAATGTTGAAGGCACACGCAACGTTGTTGAAGTATGCCGTGAACATAAAATTCCAAGACTGATCCATGTTTCTTCGGTTGTCGCAATTGGCGCAGGCCGTTCTCCAGACGAAGTTTTGAATGAAGAATCTGAATACAATATCGCAGATCTTGATCTTGGTTATTTCGAAACAAAACACCAAGCTGAGATGATAGTAAAGAAAGCCTGCGATCGTGGCGATATCGACGCTGTGATTGTAAACCCTTCCACAGTGTATGGTGCCGGCGACGCTAAAAAAGGCAGCCGTGGTATGCAGCTCAAAGTAGCGCAAGGTCGTTTGAAGTTTTATACATCAGGTGGCGTGAACGTTGTCGCAGTTGAGGATGTTGTTGCTGGAATCATCAGTGCTTGGAAAAAAGGTCGCAGTGGCGAAAGATACATTCTTTGCGGCGAAAATCTTTTGATCAAAGATTTGTTCGCTATCATCGCGAAAGAAGCTGGTCGCAATCCACCAACTATCGAACTACCAGAACAGATTTTACATATCGTTGGTTCATTCGGTGATTCACTGGAAAAAATTGGTCTTAAAGGTCCACTCAGTAAAGAAAACGCGTGGACAGCAACAATGTTCCACTGGTTTGATTCTTCTAAAGCGCAAAGAGAATTGGATTTTCATCCACGTCCCGCGCGCGAGGCGATTCACAACTCTGTTCGCTGGATGCACGACCAAGGCTTGATTTAATCCATGATTAAGAAAACAGCAAAAACCATCCTGATTTGCATCGCGCTTTCTGTTGTTGTATTGGGTATCACTGCAGCATGGATTTATGCGTGGATTCCAACTCCAGCCGAAATCAAAGGCTGTATGACAACGAAGATGTTTAACGTCTATCTTTGTCCAACGTCTAAAGACTATGTTCCATTGAATAAAATTTCTAAATATATGCAAAAGACTGTGATCTTAACTGAAGACTCAGGCTTTTATGATCATCATGGATTTGAATGGGGCGTGATTGAAAAGAACGCGCGTGAAGGTTGGGAGACGGGCAACTTCAAAAAAGGCGGCTCGACACTGACTCAGCAGCTTGCGAAAAATATGTTCTTATCCAAAGATAGAACATTTGTGCGTAAAGGCCTTGAAGCCCTCGTCACCTATCGCATTGAAAAAACGCTGAACAAAAAAGAAATTCTTGAGCGTTATTTGAACGTCGTAGAATTCGGTCAAAATATCTACGGCGTCAAAGCCGCTGCTCAATATTACTTTAAAACGTCAGCGGGCTCTCTCACCGTCGTACAAAGTGCTTTCTTAGCGATGATCTTACCCAATCCTATCAAGTACTCAACGTCCTATCGTCAGCAAGAAATGACGAAGTTTGCACGTAAACGCATGGATACTATTATCGGTAATATGTACCGCTACCACCGCATTACTGAGGATGAATATCACAATGCCCTTATCGATCTTTCGTCATTCTTAAGCCCAGCGCCACCGCCTACCACAGAAGACCAGGACGGCCGCCAGTCTATCGAGGATGAAATTAACGATAGCATGTTCGATAACGACGATGGTGGCTCGCAAGGCCCACAAAGCATTGATGAAATCCAGATCGATTCTAGCGAAGACCTCGATACCCCGACTGAATAACTCTTAGACAGTCCTAAATTGTTTTCCCATTACCGAAAATCAACCATGGATACCGCAAATTTTGCGGTATCTTTTGGCGTCTTTCACAGAATATTTTTGGTTGGAGAAGAACATGAAATTGAGCTTAGTTGCTTTGATTATTTTCGCTGCGTTTTCTGCGGAAGCAAAAAACTGGGGTGAATCATCGACAGGTGTATTTGATTTCACTTTGGTTCTGCCCCTTTCAACTTCAGGTTCTGTGATCTATACAGCGGCATCAGTTTCAAATTCTACTTTGAAACAACTTATAGCTGCGAAAGAAGATGCTGCATTTTTTCTTGCTACTGAAGGTGCACAAAGAACTGCGAAATTAGATTCTGCGCTTCAAGCAGTTCATGCTGAAAATCCTGAGCTTGTTGCTTCGGATCTTGATCTAGCTCAGTTCATCTTGTCTCTTTAATATCGTTTACAAAGACCTCACTATCCCATGGTCGCCCTTTGTGTCCTAGCACAAGGGGTTTTTTTTCGTCTAAAACAGGCGTAAATTTAGACAATGTAAACCGATTGAAAGGAGGCCACGATGGCCATGCCCCAACATCACAAGACTGCGAAGAGACATCTTACGAAAACTGAATTTAAGCTCTTCCAAAATAGTCTGCCGAAAAATATTTCCGAGATGAATGAGCGCCGAGTGAAGAGCGCCCACAAAAACACTCAAGATCTCATAAAAAAATATCGTAAAGGTTTGAAAAGCGCTTCTGAATCAAAACAAGAAAAGATCAACATGCGTTTAAAAAATCTTGAGCAAACTTTAGATCGCTATTCTCGCAATCTAAAACACATCGCTGCGGATAGTGAAACTGAAGGCCGCCGCAGTATTACGGGCCAACCCAAACTACGCTTAAGAGGCGCTGGCGGCACAAGACAACAACAAGTGTATGCCGAAAGAAATAACATCTTTCCAATGCGCCACGAAGAACCGCATTCGATTGAACGCCCTGTAAAAGCGAAATCAAAATCGAAAGCAAAGTCTAAGTCGAGATCCGCAACACCAAAAAGAAAACGCACTCATTAGAGTGCGTCTTCCATCGAAACTGTATCGAGCTTTTCAGTATCCTATTTATTTAGGATATTGATCGCTTGGTACGATCGTGATGATACGATCTTTAGTTAAGAACTTTTGTAACATGTAACGTGGATACTCTACGCCACCAACTGATTGTCCTGGCAATACACCGATGCGTTCCCACTCAGCTTGCGCTGTCTCTGGAGCTTCGAATTGGAAAGCATGTCCACCAGCTGTGTCAGTCACAAACCAACCGTAGTCTTTCATCGCAACTAAAATTGTTTTAACTGCTTTTTTCTTTGCAGCTGTTAAAGCTAAAGAATTCACGAAAGTATCAATTTCTTCATTCGTCGCTTTCAAAGCAAAGCGCATACCTTCTGGAATATTGCCGACTTTACCTGGGTGCTCAAGTTTCGTTGCTGGAGCTACAGAGAATGAACCTGATGTTCCAATGATTGGCAGTGAAAGAGCATGTTCAATTTTGCCTTGCTCCATTTCCCAAGGACGAACAAGCATCGCAAGATAGTTGATACCAACACCGCGCGAACCTGTACACTTAGTCGCTTTATTATCCCAGTTATTCGTTAAATAATCACCTGGGCACAAGTTACCATTACCGATATTGATCTGTTTTGCAGATGTATCGACAGTCACTTGCCACAAGTTCCACTCTTTACCTGTTACTGGATCAAGAATGATAATTTGCGCATCTGTGCCTGCATTTGGAATCCAAGCTGGATTGAATGGAATTGTTTTACCATTCAAGTTACCCCAGTTGTTTTTATCTTTAATAACATACTGGTCAGTGGCTTTTGCCGCTTCGTAAACTGGATAAGTATATTTACGGAAATTCATCTCTGGTAAACGACCGCCAAAGTCATTCCAAAGATACTCAGCATACTTCGCGCTTTCTGGGTGAAGCGGAAGATTTGCAACAGGCACATTCCATGGAGCATTCGGTCCATAAGGACGAACACCATTAAATGACCGCGTTGTTGATGGTGGAGTTACAGGAGGCGTTGTTGGTGGAGTCACCGGCGGAGTTACTGGTGGTGTTACCACTGGCGGCTCAGTCGGCGGAGTTACAACAGGAGGTTCCGTCGGAGGAGTTGTTGTGCCAGCTTTGACAGTCACAGCAGCATAATCAAGATACGACGTTGTCGCACTTCCTGATGTTGTATAACGAAGTAAAATAACACCAGATGAATTAACGTATTTAGCAGCGTCCGACGCTACAACGAATGATAAGCTTGACCAGGCCCAGCTCGCAGCGTTGGCGTTGTCACCGATCTTATCGTATTTTTTTGTCGAGTTATTATAGAGCTGGAAGCTCCACTCTTTGGTTTTCTTTTTATCACCGCGAAAGTTCACTTCAACAGACAATGAACTAATATTAGATGAAGCTACTTTAAAAGATAAATCACCCACATAGCCTTGGCTTGTTGTCGCAAAGCTCATGTACTTTGATTGAACTCGTTGGGTGCCGCTTGAATCTTTCAATGCAAGTGTCGACACCGATTGAGTCGATTTACCAATAGAAGTTACTAAGGATTGTGGAGTGTAGGTTTGAGCTTGTGCCCACGATGCATAAGATAAGATGCCAATGGCACCAATAAGACGCTTCATACGTTATTCCCCCCCGGGATGCGCTTGGTGTTTTTATCGATTCTGGAAACGTACAAATGTTTCGTTCGTTTCTATTCTATCGGAGAGGAGTTCGGATTGTTAAATTTTAAACTCGCAAGATCAGGCCGAAAGATGTTTCAGCCTGAGACGAAGCTACTTAAGAAGTTTCTTTCTGATACGGAAAAATGAGATGTTCATACAAATGAAAGTTGCCACAAGCAGGATGGCAATATGCCCCAACGCTAATCCAACATCTTGATTATGCAGGATATTTCTTACCGCACTTACACCGTGAGTAAGGGGGAATAAATAACTGATGTAACGAAGGCTCGGTGGTAATTGTTCGAGCGGAAAATATGTTCCACTGAGCAAACTCATGGGAACGATTAATCCTGAAGTCGAATAGATGAAGGAATCATAGTTGCGTGCAAGCGAAGTGAAGATCATTCCGATACACGAGAAAAGCGCAGAGATTAAAAACAAAACAGGTAAGACCAAAATAATTCTGTAAGTATCAATAAGTCCAAATACACCTGCAACGAGTGTCACGCCCATCACACCGAAAAAACCTTTGCTTGCAGCCCACATGAGCTCCCCAGCAACAATTTCTTCCGGTCCCACGCGAGTAAGCATAATCGTTGAATAAGTTTTTTGATGAGTCAGCTTAGTGTAGTTGCCGTAAGTGCCTTCAAAGAATGAAACCATCATCGCAGTCGTACACAAAAGTGCAGGGAAGAAAAATTCTACGTAAGACATTCCACCCATGCTGTTAACAAAAGAACCTAATCCAAAACCGATAGCGCCCAAATAAACAACGGGCTCAAACACGATCCAGAAAACTGAAACAAGCCACGTCTTTTTAAAATAAAGGAAATTGCGCGACCAAACTTTAAAGGCGCCACTATTCACTTGAGGAGTTGTAAAATAATCTTTGAACTTCATTATTGTTCATTCCTCAACTGATGACCCGCAAGCTTTAAGAAAACGTCATTCAACGTCGGCTTACGAATATAAATCTTATCGCTAGCGATAAGATCCACTGCTTTACGACCGTCTTGATTATCTTTAATTAAAACAGAAACAGTGTCTTTGATAACTTGATATGCAAAACCAGCTTCACGCAAACGACCCAAGTAGTAATTGAGGTCGACGGGATTTGTGTCAAACTCGACGACTTCTTTACCGATCAATTCACGGATCAAATCACGAGGCGTTCCAACAGTCAGAATTTTTCCGTTGTCGATGATCGCTACACGATCACACATTTGTTCTGCTTCTTCCATATAGTGAGTTGTCAGAACGAGTGTGTTTTTCTCAGACTTTAAATGCTTAAAGAAATCCCAAATCCAGATGCGCGCTTGCGGATCAAGACCTGTTGTCGGCTCATCCAAAAAGACAACTTCTGGAGAGTTAATAAGCCCACGTGCGATCGCAAGACGGCGGCGCATACCGCCACTGAGCGTATCTACAGAACGATCTTGATATTCTTCAAGCTTCATCAAACGCAACAAAGCTTGAGCCCGCAGCTCGGCTTCTTTGGGTTCGAGATTATGATAATTGGCGTAAACTAAAAGATTTTCGAGAACTGTGAAGTCTGGATCCAGACCGTCCTCTTGAGGAACTACACCGATTCGAGATTTGATCTCTTTGTAGTTCTTTTTAACGTTGAGTCCGAGGACGTAAAGCTCGCCACTTGTAACAAGGGCAGAGCAATACATCATCTTCATCGCAGTAGTTTTGCCGGCCCCATTGGGGCCTAGCAAACCAAAGCACTCACCCTTTTCAATTTCGAGACTGATTCCGTTCACGACGATTTTATCATCGTATTTTTTCGTCAAATCTTTGATTTCAATGGCAGTGCTTTTAGTCATTACTCTTTCGCCGCTCTAGCGCGTTTAGTTGGATCCATTTCTTTACAACGCAAACGGATGTTCTTAGGTGTTACTTCGATAAGCTCAGAGTCTTTGATCCACTCCATCGCTTTTTCAAGTGTCATCGGACGAACTGGAACTAGACGGATTGCTTCGTCAGAACCAGACGCACGAACGTTAGAAAGTTTTTTCTCACGAGTGATGTTCACTTCAAGATCATTTTCTTTCGCGTGCTCGCCTACGATCATACCATCGTAAACTTCTTGTCCGTGAACAACGTACATAATACCACGCTCTTGAAGATTCCAAATAGCGTAAGCAGTCGCCATACCTTTACGGTCAGAAATCATGGCACCATTCATACGGTGTTCGATTTCGCCTTTGTACGGTTCCCAGCCATTGAATTGTGTATTCAAAAGACCTGTACCACGAGTGTCAGTTAAGAACTCAGAACGGTAACCGATCAAACCACGTGAAGGGATTAAGAACTCAAGACGTGTACGGCCTGAACCTTTTTGAACCATGTTTTGCATAACGCCTTTACGTTTACCCAATTTCTCAGTAACCGCACCAACGAAAGCATCTTCGATATCGATAACCGCGATTTCCATAGGTTCCATTTTTTGACCGTTTTCAGTTTTAAAGATAACTGTCGGTTTAGAAACTAGAAGCTCGAAATCTTCACGGCGCATTTGTTCGATCAATACACCCAATTGCAACTCACCACGACCGATAACTTTGAAAGCATCAGTTGAGTCAGTTTTTTCTACGCGGATCGCAACGTTATAAAGAAGTTCTCTTTCCAAACGCTCAAGGATCTTACGAGAAGTAACTGATTTACCCTCTTTACCTGCGAATGGACCGTTATTTACTGAGAACACCATACCTACTGTCGGCTCATCAACGCGAATACGCGGAAGAGGACGTGGGTCTGTTGCAGAAGTGATAGTGTCACCGATAGTGAAATCTTCCATACCAGCGATAACTACGATGTCACCTGCGCCAACTTCTTGAGCTGGAACTTGTGAATTCACTTTGTATTGGTACAAAGCAGATACTTTAACTTTTTTCTCTTTGTTCTCTTGAACGCAAAGAACTTCGTCACCCACTTTGATTTTACCAGCGCGCATACGACCGATAGCCAAACGGCCAACGTAGTCATTGTACGAAATGTTAGAAACCATAACTTGAAGTGGAGCGCTCTCATCGATTTTTGGTGGTGGAACTAGGTTTACGATAGCATCGTAAAGAACTTCCAATGAACCCGTGTTAACTGCTGGATCCAATGTCGCCATACCTTCACGCGCGATAGCGTAAACAGTGTGGAAGTCACATTGTTCTTCAGTAGCTTCAAGATCGATGAATAGATCGAAAAGTTCATTGTGAACTTCTTGGATACGAGCATCTGAACGATCGATTTTGTTGATACAAACGATAACTTTCAAATTTTGCTCAAGAGCTTTTTTCAATACGAAACGAGTTTGTGGAAGTGGACCTTCAGAGGCGTCGCAAAGAAGGATACAACCATCAACCATGTTCAAGATACGTTCAACTTCACCACCGAAGTCACTATGTCCCGGTGTATCGACGATGTTTACTTTTACATCTTTGTACATGAAAGAAGCATTCTTCGCCGCGATAGTGATACCACGTTCTCTTTCAAGATCCATAGAGTCCATCAAACGATCATCAACGTGTTCGTTGTCACGGAATGTTCCGGCTTGTTTAATCAAATGGTCAACCAACGTAGTTTTACCGTGGTCGACGTGCGCGATAATCGCGATATTTCTAATTTTCTTTGGATCTTGAATCATTGTGTACCCTTCGTTAATTCCCTTAAAAAAATATAAAACTTAAATATCAAATTTATTTGCTGCTCACACGTCAGATTTCAGTCACGACTTAGCCGTGGCCACCCATCAAGAACTCTTCGCTGCTTGTATCTTCCTGATTTACAGTGCCGATACTTGCGAAGAACTCGTTTGCCAAAGCCATAATTTCGTCATTGGACTTAGATTGAAATAGATTTTTTCTGAACTGAGCCGCACCAGGATAACCTGTTGAGAACCAAGCTGCAAACTTTCTGAGCTGGATCCCAGTGATGTGTTCATCACAATGCGCAACAATCTCACGTTCCAGACCTCTAAACAAACTTGCGTAATCTCGCTGAACGTCCTTTTTATCTTCGCCACGCCACAAGCTAAGGGCGTCCATAAATATAAATGGGTTTTTTAAAGCACCTCGGCCGATCATCACTCCGTCACAACCCGATTGCTCCATACGAAGAACCGCTTGGCGAGGAGTTAAAATATCGCCGTTACCCAAGATTGGTAATTTCGCTTGGTTTTTAACTTCCGCGATGAAGTCCCAATCCGCAAGACCCGTATAAGCTTGAGCACGAGTTCGACCGTGAATCGCAACCCACGAAATGCCCTCGTTATAAGCAATATTACAAACCTCAACCGCATTACGAGAACTTGAATCCCAGCCGGTACGAATTTTAATCGTCACAGGAATTTTAACAGCACCTTTAACAGCGGATAAAACTTTTTGCAGCATAACGGGATCTTTCAGCATCGCTGAGCCCGCGCCTTTTTTAACTACCTTGGGAACTGGACAACCAAAATTCAAATCGATGAAGTCACAACCATCTGCCTCAGCAACTTGAGCTGCACGAGCGATTACTTCTGGTTCTTCACCAAAAAGTTGGATGCCCACGGGACGTTGTGATTCATCAAAGCTCATGAGTTTCATTGTGCGTTCTGATTTGTATTCGATGCCGTTGGCGCTCACTAATTCCGTCACTACAACCGAAGTTTCAAGCTTACGCATGAACGTACGAAACGCGTGATCGGTGATACCTGCCATAGGGGCAAGAACAAATGGATTTTGTTTAATGGCGTCGACTGGATTCATAGAGAGGGCGGTATATCAAAATCCGCAGCCGGAAGGTAGCGGATTCAGAGGCCTGGTACCTTTTTCTCGTAATAAAAATAGGTATTTAAGTCACTTTAGTCCCCAGCTGCGTTTAATCGCGTAACCAGGTCACTCGGCCCTTAAGCTGGCGAGGCGCTTTGGGTGGTTGGTGATCAGGAAATCCACAAACCATCGCGCAAAGGAGCTCCAACTCCCCTCGCTGGTATTCCTCAAGTTTATCCACACCCAAGAACTTATCCACTTCCGCTTTGATCTCTAGTGGTGCCCCCATCGTGCACGAACCAAGTCCCTCAACCAAACATGCCAAATTCATGTTTTCCACAGCCATATATACAGAGCCGATACTTGTGTGGTAACGCTCTTCATTGTCGTTGTGGGAATAAGCAAAAATAATTACCGGCGCATCACCCAATGTATAAAAAAATCTTTCAGTGAATTGATAAAGCGATGGTTTGAGTCTTTGTTGAAGAACGTCTTTGATACCTAACCAAGATTTTTGCGAGTACTGCAAATACTCTTCGCGCTTTTTACCTGTGACCACAAAGAAGCGCCAGTTTTGACGATTTTTTCCCGAAGGTGCTTGCATGCCCGCTGCTAAAATTCTTTCGATCACTTCTTGAGGAACTTCGTCCGATTTGTATTTACGAATCGAAGTTCGCGACTGAAGTAATTTGTAAAAATCTTCTTTATTCATGCAAATTCCCTCTGAAAATTTAGACTATTCAACAAATGCCGTGTGCAATCTTTGAATCGCAAGAGGCGCCTGATCTTCATTTACGATAAAACAGAAATTATGTTTTGAAGCACCCAAACAAATCATACGCACATTGATATCAGCGATTGTTTCAAAAATCTTTTTACCTAATCCCGGCGTGTGATTGATGTTATTTCCAATCAAAGAAACCAGTGCTAAATTTTCTTCTACTTGCACGTCAGCAAATTGCGAAAGATCCGCGATCAATTTTTTATTCAATAATGCTGAGTCATCCAAGGTCACACTGACGGAAATTTCAGACGTTGTGATCGCATCGATACTGACTTTATGATCATTGAAAACTTTGAAAATTTGGAACAAAAATCCATGTGCATGAAGCATTTCCGGAGTAGAAAGCGTCACCAGAACTTGTTTTTTTCTGAGTGCCATCGCACGAATCAACGGATGATCCGTGACTTCCTTACGAACCCACGTACCACGTGCTTCCGATTCAAAACTTGAACCCACAAACACAGGAATATTTTTTCTGATTGCGGGTAAAAGTGTCGCTGGATGCAGGATTTTCGCTCCGAAAGTTGCAAGTTCAGAGGCTTCTGTGAATGAAATTTCTGAAATTGGTTTTGCTTTTGGACAAAGACGTGGATCTGTCGTCGCGATACCCGCAACGTCTGTCCAAATCTCTAAAACGTCAGCCTTCACACCTTCAGCAACGATCGCCGCAGAGTAATCTGAACCACCACGACCCAATGTTGTCGTCATGCCATCTTCAGTACGACCGATATAACCTTGAGTCACGGCGACTGTATGACCTTCACGGATAAAAGCCAAATGTTGGTCGCAGAGTTTAGAAATTTCAGCTGTCAAAGGACGGGCTTTACTGAAATTTTCGTCTGTCACAAGAACTTTACGAACATCAAAAAGCTCGGCTTTACCTTTAGAATTTTGATTTTTAAGAACCGTCGCCATTGCTTCAGTGAAAAGCACCGAAGACATTCTTTCACCCAGGCTCATCAGGGCATCCATCGCTTTGACTGAGCAGTCGCGCAACAAGTGAACACCTTTTGCGAGTGAATTCATCTCTTCAAAAAGATTTTGCAAAGATGCTTTTGCTGTATCAGAGATCTTTAGTTCTTGAGCGATTTGTAAGTGACGGTTTTGCATTTTCTCAAGCAATGCTTCAGCTTCATTCCAGGCACCAGCTTGGGCTTTCATTCCCAGTGCGATCAAATCGTTAGTTGTCCCCGAAGTTGCAGACACGACAACAACATTTGATTTTTGGCGAAACGCAACCTCGGCACTACGAAGCATGCAGGCAGCATCACCCATAGAAGTGCCACCGAATTTAGAAACAATCACTTGGCTCATTCTTAAAGTCCCCCCAGACCAAAGCATCTTATGCCTTTTATGTTTAAATTTAAAAGCATTTTGTGGCAGACTTTAAGACTGATGACACCTGAACAGAAAACCTCAAAAAAAGAAATCATCCTCTTAGTGGCACTTGCAGCTATCGCGATGGCTGTTACGACCATAGCGGTTGTTCCTTCTCTGAAAAATAGCGCCCGTGATTTCTTTATTAAAGGTGATCGCGCCATTCTTGCAAAGGTTGAAGGCGATATTACACCACAAGGGCCTAGAGTAACTGTTCTAAAGATTAAATCCCAAGGTGAGTTGTCGATCGAAATTTTTGAGCAACATACGGAAGGTTTGCAATTGATGGTCCGTCTTCCGCTTGATGAAAGCCGCGACGGTTATTTTTCATTGCAAGGCAATGCCACGAACTTGGCTCTGACAGATGTCGATGGTGATGGAATTATGGAAATCGTTGCACCGACTTATGATGATCAGATGGTGCCACGACTTAATATTTTCAAATTCAATTCAGAATCAAAGTCCTTCGAACGAGTAAATTCACCCGTCGAAGAACATCGGTAGGCTATTTTTTAGCAGGAGCCGCTGATGGAGCAGGCTTTTTATTCAGATCACGCCAAGATTTTCCCTGACGAGCTTTCGCATCCAATTGGAACTTTTTAACAGCCGCATTGTGAGCTGAATAGTCGCCAGAGAACGTGTGTGTGCCGTCGTTCTTACTTACGAAAAACAGGTAATCTGTTGTCGCAGGCTGAACCGCTGCTGCCAAGGCTTCGCGGCCCGGGTTTGCGATCGGACCTGGTGGCAATCCATAAATCACGTACGTGTTATAGGGCGTTGGCGTTGTCAAATCAGCACGAGTGATATTGATCACGATCTTGCCAAGTGACTCTGCTTTTCCGTAAATAACCGTTGGATCAGTTTGCAAACGCATGTTTTTCGCAAGACGGTTATGAAACACCGACGAAATAATCGGACGCTCTTCAGGGGCACCCGTTTCTTTTTCGATGATACTTGCAAGTGTCACTACTTTATTGCGTGGCCATGGTCCTACTGCAGAGGTTGGTGCGACTTCGTTATAGACGATCAAAAATCTTCTAACCATATTAGAGATCAAAGTTTTTGTGTCCGTAAACTTAGTCAGCATGTAAGTCTCTGGGAATAGATATCCCTCAAGACTTTTTTGCTCTTCACCCAATAAAGATCTGATCAACTCAGGGTCACGCACCCACTTCATGAACTCTTCGGCTGTGCCAAATTTTTGAGCTTCATAAAGGGCTGCGATTTCATAAGTGCTCAAACCTTCGCTGACCGTGAATGAACGAGCAATGCTTTTGCCAGAAGTAATAACTTGTAAAACCTCTTTCGGATTCATTGCTGTCGTTAAAAGATATTCACCGACTTTGATTTTGCTACGTTCACCTGTTGCACGCGCATACCATGACAAGAACGTCCCGTTTTTAACAAGGCCTTGAAGCTCGAGCTCTCTAGCGATTGTATTAAACGGAACACCTGGTCTGACTTCGTAAACAACTTCATTCGCTACATTGCTGGGGCTTGAGTTGATGAACGAAAATGCGAGATAGCTGACACTGGCACCAATGGCAGCTAATAAAATCACAACAGCGGTAGAAAAAATAATCAGCGTCTTCTTCATTATTTAGAATCCAAATTCATACCAGGCAAAGCCTTGGTAGCATCAAATGGAGTTGGATCTTCAAGACTCGCCACAGGCACTGTGCAATATTGAATTGCGAAGTGAGCTGACGGACGATCATTGCCAGATTTACCCATACCACCAAACGGCAAGCGAGAGCTCGCACCATTTGTAGTACGATTCCAGTTAAGAAGTCCCACACGGGCTTTGAACAATGCTTCTTCGTACAATGCGCGATCTTTAGAGAACAGCGCCATCACCAAGCCGTAGCCTGTTGAGTTCACGATCCTCATTGTGTCGTCGAAATTATCTGTTTGGTAAATTGCTACGTTTGGCCCAAAGATTTCTGATTTTTGGTAAACGCTGTTTGGATCAAATCTGTTTACGATATGAATCGACGGCGTCACGTAGTGGCCTTTGTGTTCTAGATTATCAAGAACTTTACCACGCATCAGGCTTTCACAATTTTCACGGTTCGCAATTTCTTGGAAGCGCAAATACTTTTCAACCGCTTGAGCATTGATAAGCGTACCCATGAATGGGTTTTTGCTCCAGTGACCAACCGAAAGTTTTTTAGCAGCTTGATAAAAACGCTCAGTGAATTGATCAGCGATTTTCGAATGAAGAATCACACGGCTTGTACCAGAACATCTTTGTCCTGAAGTCATGTAGGCACCGATAAGCGTCTCATAGACTGCTTTATCCATGTCAGCATCATCCCAAACAACAGTCGCGTTCTTGCCACCCATTTCAAGTGCCAAGATTTTCCAGTACTGATGTAAAGTCTCTTGTTTGATTTTCAAACCCACTTCGTATGAACCTGTGAATAGAATTCCATCCACATGCTCATTCACCGTTAAGCGACCACCGGCTGCGCCATCGCCTTGTACCAAGTTGAAAACACCTGGAGGGAAGTTGGCTTTTTCATAGAGTTCAGCCATCAACTGACCGACAGCTGGTGTTTGTTCTGAAGGTTTAAACACAACAGTATTTCCCGTGATCAAAGCAGGAATGATATGACCATTCGGTAGATGCGCTGGGAAATTAAAAGGTCCAATGACCGCCATGACACCGCGTGAACGATGACGAATAACTCCATCAACTTGTGGCAGAGCATTTGTTAAACGCTCTTCTTGAACCATCTTCAACGAGTGAGTCAAAGTGATGTCGATTTTATTACCTAAGTTTTTCGCTTCGGTCATCGCATCCCAAAGTGGTTTCCCCGTATCGCGAGAAATCAATTGCGCCATTTGCTCAACGTGCGAATCAAAAAGTTCTTTTAAGCGCATCAAATAAGCTTTGCGCTCATCCATCGTAAGTCTTGCCCATGCAGGGTAAGCTTTCTTCGCTGCCAAACAAGCTTCATCAATGTGATCGTGCTTATACGGCACGGTCATCACTAGATCTGTTAGATCCGCGGGACTGATGTCTTTGAATTCGCCATCACCCTTAGCGGCTGATACGAAACGACCATTGATAAAATCACCTTTGTACGAAACCGGAAAAAGGCTGCTCATACTATCTTCCTCTGCTGTAATTAAACGGAGCTAAATAAACTTCATCACCGAGTTCTAAATTAAGAATCTGACGGGCTTTTGCTGGCATGCTGACTTCGCCATCGCGAATATCGACTGATGCCATCGTCAAACGGAACTCTTCACCCGTCGTTGCAACTAAATATTGTTCTTTGTAAGAAGGATCTTTAAATTCTGCCAGCTTCACACGCTGACCGTGCTTGATTGGCAAAATGTCAGCGGTCTTAGCACCATAGTGTGGGCCACCGTCGAAAGGATCCACTTCATCGAGATAACTAAAGCCAATGCTTTCAAGCAAATGCTGTGCAGGCTTTGTCGCTTCACCAACACGACCCAAAACCAAACGTGCTTTTGAATCAAGCAGACACAAATAGATGTCTTCTTGTGGGAACAGACTTTCAATAAACTCTTTGTGGCTTTGAGAAAGTGCATCGGCCTCTTGGTAAGGCAAACCAGTGAATCTGCGACCGAGAGCTTCCCAGAATTCACTCCGCCCCTCTTCAGTTAAGGGTGGAGTCAATTCACAGAGCACGCGTTCTTCAAATTTATCTGGATGCAATCCCATATACAGGAATCTTGCTAAGCTGATTTGTTTACCCAATTTTTCAGGGCGACGACGATATGATTTATCAACTAACAAACCACCGATTTCAGTTGGACCATCAAAATCCAATTGGAAACGCAAAACTTGATGGATAAATCCAATACCTAAATCTTGAGAAAAATGATCGCGTTTTAAAATTTTAAAGAATGTGTGGGGCACGGCTTCTGTTCCGTGATGTGCAATCACCAATGAACTGCCAACAACCATTTTCTCTTCGATGTCTTCAACAACGAATAAATATTCTGATTTTTCTTTAGGAAGTTTTCCCGCGAAAGATTGAATGCTGCGTTCAATCTTTTCACTGATAACTTTTTTATCTCCAGGTAGGTTCAGCAAATTGAATTGCTTAGCTAGGTCTACTAGCTGCAGCAAATCCTCTTGCTCAACGGATCGAATTACGAAACTCATAAACAAAACCTTTCGATGATCTTTGTATAAAACGCGACCGCTTGTTCAAGATCACTTAACGACACATGTTCATCCGGAGTGTGTACGTTGCCTTCTCTTTTACCCGCACCAAAGCAGACACAATCCACTCCAATACGCGAAAACATCGATGCCTCGTTTGTAGAAGCTTGTGTCACCGGTTTATCCGAAAGACCCAAACTTCGAAGCTCATCTAAACAGCCCTTCACCAGAATCGAATTCGTTTCGGTCCGGAAGGGTTTTTTATAATCATTCACTCTAAAGATCGCGCCGTTTTCTTCACAAACTTGGCGCAATCGCTCCATCCAACCTTCATAAATTTCATGCGTAATCACTGGTGGAATACGACATGTCCCATGAATCTGAACGTCATCTTCATTCGTGCGAATCATACCGATGTTTAATGTCGGCGAGCTCGGATGAAAGTCGTTATCTTTAAATCCCAAAAATTCCACTTCTAAAGACTTTAAGGCACGATAAATATTTGCAATCTTTTTCCCAATGGGATTCATCACTGCAGAAACCAAATCAATCTCAAGAAATGCATGGCTTGGTACAGTGTTAAAATTATTTCCACCGTCGATCTCCATGATGTTCACTGAATCAGGAAGCATCATCAGATACTCAAGCATCTTTGATATCGCGCTTTCACCTAAATGCGGCGTCGATGAATGCGCAGCTTTACCGTTGAAGAGCTTTGATTGCGTCGAAGTACTTTCTCGCAAATTGTGCTCTTGTCGGTAGTGAATCTCTTCTTCAGAGAAAGGAATACGAATTTCTACACTCGCATATCCTTTCGCAGCACTGATCAATTGCAAATCACTCGGTTCACCAATCAAAGCCATCTTTGCAGCGACTTTGTTTTTACGGATCAACTTCAAAGCACCTTGCATTCCAGATTCTTCACCGTAAGTTCCAACCAAAACAGGCGGTAAACGCCACTTTTGATCCGCAGGAAACGAAGCCATCGCCTCAAGCTTACATAAAAAATCAAGCTTCACATCGGCCGCACCTAAACCGTAAATTTTACCATCGATGATGTGAGCATCGAAGGGGTTCTGACCCGTTTTTTCCCAGTGAGAAAAGTGTCCCGGATCTGATGTATCAAGATGCGTCTGCAAAAGGAATTCAGCGCCGGGTCTTTCAGCCGTATGACGTGCAATCACGTTCGCTTGGGCTAAATCTCCAATGTATTCCTCTTGCTCTTCGACAACTAATCCTTTTTGACGACAGAATGCCGCCGCCCATCTGGCGATCTCTTGATTGCCAGATGAAGGAGTACTATCAATCGCGATAAGCTGTCTGCAGGCCTCTACAAAATCCAACTAAACTCCAGCTAAAATTGTTTTTTCAATCGCAGCTAGAGCGATATCGATGTCTGCATCTTGAATAATCGCAGGCACCAAGAAACGCGCACGCACAGGATCTTTACCGCAAGGAAATGCGATCACGCCGTTCGCGTAAAGTTTATTCAAGAAAGCGTTTACAGTGTCTTTCTTTCCATCAAGTGGAGTGAAAGCAATCATCAAACCCATACCGCCACCGTCTTGAACCAAGCCTTTACAAGTTGTTTCATTCAACTTGTTAAAACCATCGATGAAGCGTTTATGAATTTGCGCGATACGACCTTGAGGACCCAAGAAACCTTCTTCAAGCATGTTCAACATTTCCATACCCGCAAGCATAGAAGGTGTTGAGCCCGAGAATGTACCAGCAATCAAGCCTGGTTTTGGATTGTATTCTTCAGTGTAAAGAGTCGCACCCACTTGAGCCGTTTTTGCGATCGTGCAGATGTCGATGTATTGACCAAGTCCAAGAGTTTCAAATGCAAACATCTCGCCTGTGCGAGTGAAAGTTTGAACTTCGTCAGCCCATACTGCGATGCCATTTGCTTTACATAGCTCAAGAAGAGGAACAAAGAATTCACGAGGAGCCGCTTGATAACCACCTTCGCCGAGCATTGGCTCAAAACCAAATGCAGCGATATCTTTACCGTGTTTCTCGATATGACCTTTCATAACTGCCAAAGCTTTTTCGCCTGACTGAGGATCACGTTTATCAAAGAACGGTACACGCAAGATCTCGTGGTACTCTGGCAAACCTTGTTTGTAAGCTGGGTTGTCAGTCACTTCGGCCATCATTGTTGAACGACCCGCAAACGCATCTTTGAATGACATCACAAAACGCGCAGGAGAATTTTTTTGACGAGCCATCTTCAATGCATTTTCATTTGCCATTGTTCCGCAAGTAGCGAACCAACAATATTTCAAACGAGAATTTTTCGCCGCTAACTTTGCTAATTTCTCAGAGAAGACTCTGTATTCATTGCCTGGTTGCAAATTACCTTGCATCAAAATATCAGACACAGCACCACGAACAGCAGCGCCCATCACACGTGGATTACCATGACCCATTAAGTGAATACCAATACCGTTGATCAAATCTAATTTCACTGAACCATCTTCAAGTTCTACGTAAGGTCCGCGACCAGCACCCGATCCTACATACGGGTAGTGAAGGGGACGACCACGAATCGATCCAACTTGATCGATCTTTGCCTTACCAGCATCCTTCAATGATTCTTGTGGAGCGCGCACGCCTGCGATCTGAGAATTTAACTTAGTAACTTCTCCAACAAGATCTTGAATAAGAGATTTAATTTTTTCGGATTCCTGAATTTGGTGGCCGACAAGAGAACTCATAATTCCTTTCGCATCTGCTTGTTTGCAGATCGTTTTTTTGCAATTGCCCGTCTAGTTTACTCTTGGCTCAGGACTAAGACAAGACACGTGGTAGACACTCAGGGACTTTTATCTGTAGACTATTCTCCTATGTGGAACTCCGTAATTTCCTCTCTAAAGTGGTCTGTCTTAATATGTCTTATTTGCTCAGGTTCTGCGGCCTTTGCGGAAGACGCGACATTCACCAAAAACTTTCAGGAAGGCGTTAAACTTTATCAGGCAAAAGAGTTTGAAAAAGCGAAAGGCGCCTTCGACGAAGCCTTAAAAAACGAACCACACAACGCGACAGCGATGACAAACTTGGCCTTAGTCGAGTATCAACTTGGCAACAAGCCTCTCGCCATTGCACATTTCAGAAAAGCACTAGTCTTAGATCCAGAACTCGCAGCGGCAAGTGCTGGACTTAAGTTTGCTTTTTCGCAACTCGAGATCAAAGAAGTACCCCACAAGATCGACAACTTTGAAGACCTTAGAGCTCGATTTTTGGCGCCTGTTCCGATGTCGGTTTACTTAATTTTGACCGCGCTTTTTTTATTTTCGGCAGGTTGGACTTTTTTAAGTTATTTAGGTCGCCGCAAACAAGCCCTCACAAAAGAAAGTTCGCTGCCATCTTTCCCGGTTATTTCGGGACTTTTTGCGCTTGGTTTTTTTGCCGCTCTTGGTCTTTCCGTCCTAAAATATTATGACTCAACTATTCAACGCGGAACGATTATCACCGAGCGTGTTTCACTACAAAGTGCGCCTGGAGATGGTCAAACTACGCTTCTAGATCTTTATGGTGGATTTGAGGTCATCATTCATCAATCTGAAGGTGAATGGGTGCAAGTTGAATACCCGGGATCACTTGCTGGATGGATGAAAAAAGAGGTTCTTTTTGTGACTTCAAATGGAGTGAACTCTCTGTAAAGTTGACAGCGGGAACTAGACCAAAATATGATCGAAGCCTATGTTAAAAACGCTCCGAGTCATCATTGTGTCTGCTGTCGTTGGAATGCTGGTTTCAGCATGTTCATCAATCGAGAAAAACTCTAACACTCCAGAGGGCGCTTTCGCGATCGCGCAAGAGTTCGAAAAAGGTGAGCGTTTCGAAGAAGCACTTCGCCGCTACAACGATATCAAAAATAAATTTCCATACAGCAGCTATGCAACTAAATCTGAGTTAGCAATTGCTGATGTTTATTATCTCCAAGAATCTTTCGCTGAATCGCAAGTTGCGTATCAGATGTTCAAAGATCTTCATCCCACTCATCCGCAAATTGACTACGTTCAATTCCGTATCGGGATGAGCTACTTCAAACAATTGCCTTCAACGATTGATCGCGACTTAACTCTTGCGAACGATGCTATCTTGAATCTTAGCGAATTGATTAAGAAATATCCGAACTCAGAGTACGTTAAGGAAGCTAAAGAAAACCGTACAGCTGCAATCAAAATGCTTGCTGAAAAAGAAGAATACATCGCGGATTTCTACTTTAAACGCCAAATTTTCGATTCAGCATTGGGTCGTTATGAAGGCCTTTACAAAAACTACGGTGGTTTGGGTTTCGAAGCCAAAGCTTTAGCTCGCGCTTCTTTCTGCGCGCAAAAATTGGGCGACGATTCTAAAATGAAAAAATACAAAGGCCTGTTGGAAGAAAAATATCCAAACAGTCCTGAAGCTGAAGCCGCTTTGAAGGAGACGAAATGACCTCTCTTCACGATGATATGCTTTCTGAAGCCCGTGGATATTTTATCAACGGGAACTACAAAATGGCTGAACCCATTTTGAACCAAATGCTTTTGCAAAACACACGCAATCCCGAAGTTTATCAAATGCTAGCGACGATTGCGTATGACAAAGGACAATTCAACAAGGCGATTAAAACATTTAAACGCGCTCTTGAAATTGATCCGACATACACGGACGCTTCCGTAGGTCTTTCGATCATTTTGAACGACCTTGGTAAGTATGATGAAGGCAAACAAGTATTCTTGGATGCTCAATCACAGTTAGATAAAAAATCTGGCAAACAAGACCCCTTCGTTGACGAAAAACTCGCATCTAAACATGAAGAGTTGGCTGATTTGTACTTCCAATACAAACGCTACAACGAAGCATTGGAACAACTGTTAAAAGCTCAAAAGCTTTCTACACGTAAAGCCGAAATCACAATGCGCATCGCAGAGGTGCACGTTCAGTTAGGCCAAAATGACAGAGCTGTTAAAGATCTAAAAGCTCTGATCCGTGAATATCCTCACTTGATTCCAGCAAGGCTAAAGCTTGGGGTTATCTTCTATAACTCAAACAACATTGCTGAAGCCACTGAACAATGGGAGAATATCCTTATCCGCGACCCGCAACATCCAGAGGCTTTGAAATACCTCAAGATGGCACAAGCGGCTGGTATTACTTCAATTGAACTGTAATTAGAGAAGGCAGCTATGAAACTACTCAAAGAACAAATGGTCCCTTTCCTTCCCGAAGAAGAAATCAAAGAACTCGTTTCTCAGCTAGCAGAACAAATCGAAGCTGATTACGAAGGAAAAGAAGTGATCTTTATCTGTCCTTTGCGTGGTTCTGTGCATTTCACTGCGGACCTTATGCGCCAAGTGGATTTGCCTCAGCAAGTTGATTTCGTATACGTAACTGCAGTTGAGCGCGGTGGCGCGATTAAAATCGTTAAAGATATTTCAGTTAACATCGCTGGCAAACACGTTTTGATCGTGGAAGAAATCATCGACACTGGCAGAACTTTGAGTTTCTTGCGCAGCCGTTTGTTTGCTTCTGCTCCTGCAAGCTTGAAAATCGTGACTTTGCTAGATAAACCAGCTCGTCGCGAACTTCCAATCCGCGCAGACTACATTGGTAAAACTATCGATGATCGTTATGTGGTTGGATACGGAATGGATTCAGAAGAAGTAGGCCGTAACTACAAAGACATTTACACTCTTAAAAACTAGGAAATTAGCTACAGATTTAGCTAAGAAACTACGACGTTCACGACAAACAGAACGACGACGCAAACTACATACAAAAGAACGACTTGTTTAGGCATTGGACTAGGCTCCTTGAGCTCAATGTAAGGCGTTCTCAGACTTTCGTCAATACAGGCCCCCGACTTAAGAAGGGGCCTTTTTTATTTTCTCCGTGTCTCACTTTGAGAATTCAAGGTTTTTCTGTCGAATGTTCCCTCAAGAGATTCCCATTCCTGGCCGATCAGTCCCTATAAGGGGGAACATCTAATGAAGAAGTTCACGAACTTTTCTAAGAATCTATTGAAGAAACAATCTGGCCAAGGTGCAACTGAGTACATCCTATTACTTGTGGTTGTAGTTGCGTTGGTTTTGCTTTTCCAAAAAGAAATCAAATCAATCGTATCTGACAAAATCAGTCAGCTAAAAGGCAGCATCGGACAAGTGTCAGACCAATAGGTCTTACATCGTAGCTCTGCTTTAAAGGAGCACTGATGACTATTGAATATGTTCTGTTGTTATTTGCGGCTTCGTTCCTCGTGCTGAAAGTTATTATTTCAGCACCAACGAAAGCCTTTCAAGAATCGGGTCCCCGATTGGGCTCTCGTATTGAAAAGCAATTGGCAACAGGCGGAGGATTCAAACCCAAAGGAGCCCGCCTGCAATGGCAAGCGGTCACCAAAAAATGAAAAACGCTCTTCGTAATAACAAAGGGCAATTTCTCATTGAAAACGTCTTAATGATGTTAGTCACCATTGGGTTTTTGATCTTTGCTACGAAAGAACTCCGCGAGGGTAAATACCTCGCTAAGCTTATTTCTGATCCATGGCAAAAAGTTGCTGGGATGATTGAATCAGGTGTGTGGGAGCCGCCAAAAACGGCGCAAACAAAACACCCGAATCAAATCAATCGCTCACTGGCTCTGGATCCGAAAACTTTATAAGGAGAATATGCAAGTTCGAAAGAGCTTCTCTAGCACTATGAATAATTCCCGCGGATTTATTGCTGCGGAGTTTTTATTTTCTATTGTGCTGGCAGCGGGTCTTTGCATCGTGCTTTTCTCTCTGACATTTACTCTTTCAATGGCTGAGGTTGCTCAGTACATTGCCTTCTCTGCTTCTCGCGCCCACTCGGCCGCACACGTTGATCAAGATCAACAAGAGAAGATGGGCCAAGACAAATACAAAGAACTTCTTAATACTTCTGCACTTAAAAATCTATTCACGGCAGATGACAGCGGTTGGTTTCAAGTTAGCAAAACCGCTGACATCCGTGGTGCAGGCGCAAATGGTAAAACATTTGAGGATTATGAAAACAACTCTATCGCAGATCGCGTACCGCAAGTCGGTGTGCGTTTTGATTTCAAAGCTAAAATTTTGAACATGAAAGTTCCCATGCTAGGTAGCACGACGGGTGAAGGCACAGATGATGGCTTCACTGCGAAAGTCACTGCTCTGTTAATTCGTGAACCAACTCAAAAAGAATGTTGGGAACTGCAAGTGAAAGAACGCTATAAAGCAATCTTAAGCCTGGATTCTCGTTATTCGAAATTGGATAGAAACGGCGACGCCGTTTACAGAGCTGCGGCGATGGAGGATAACGGATGTTAAAAAAACGTTCGCACAATCCTCTTAATAATGAAAAAGGCATGGCGGTCTTTGAGATGATTCCGATCATCATCGTGATTGTTTTGCTCGTGAATTTTTCGCTTGGATTCTTTGGTGCTATTCACACAGGAATTCTCAACTCGATTGCTTCACGCAACTATACTTTTGAAACTTTCAGACATCGCTCAAACCTTGTGTACTTCCGTAACAACGATACATCAGTTGCAGTCAGCCAATTCAGTGAAGTCGGTCATCGCGTTCACGGAACAACGTCTGAAGAATCTGCAGCGAAAACTTGGTATGCAACAGCCAGAGCTATCGACTTCTTGGACCTAAAACCAAGTCGTACAGCTGCTGAAGCGGGCTCTCCATCGTCTCATAATACGACATCTTGGGATGTTCAAGACGGTGTTCGATTTCAAAAAGATGAAGGTGTGAACCCCATTTGGATTAAAACAACATACGGCATCTGCCTTAACGCCCGATGCGACGGCACTTAAGGTAGCAAGGAAGCAGTTATATGGGATCTAATGATACAAGAAATCTATGGCTTTCCATCGGCGCAGGAGTTTTCGCGACTTTCCTGCTTTATAGCTATTCTCAAGAGAAAAAAGCCGAATACGATAAGCGATTTGGTTCCACTAAGCGTGTCGTTGTCGCAAAAGAAGACATTGCTGAAATGCAGACAATCTATGATACAATGGTAGAGACGAAAGAGATGCCGGCTGACTTCATTCAACCAGACACGATTAATGTGCCTGATGAAATCATCGGTAACGTTGCTGCGGTTCCTATCCGTAAAGGCCAAATGATTGTGAAAAACAATCTTCTCACTCCTGGCCCAGACACAGGCATCTCTTTGCAGGTCGCACCAAGTAAGCGTGCGGTAACAATCACGGTAGATGAAGCAAGAGCAGTTGCGAAACTCATTCGCCCAGGCGATCGCGTAGATGTGATCGCAGCTGTTGATACAGGTAAAGGTGTAGCGCAACGACGCGAAGTCTTTATCATGATGCAAGACGTGGTCGTACTCGCAACAGGTGTGAGTGTTGTGAATAACATCCCACGTATGTTTGAACTAGATTCGACGGGTAAGAACTTAACTCAGATCGCTCTTACAGGCGATACGAAGTACACGACGCTAACGATTGAAGCGACTCCGAAAGAGGCGCAGGATTTGATCTACATCCAATCCACTTCACCGGGCAACTTGTTCTTCACACTGAGAAACCCGAACGACAGAACAATTCCGGCAAGGCTTCCAAGCTCTACGTCGGACACAGTTCTGGGCAGACCAGCGGTTTCACTTGATGCGCCACCGACTGCGATGGCGGCTCCAGTGATTCAACCACAGGCACCTGCCGCAAGACCGGGCTTTGCGCCTGCGCGTACTGCGCCTCCGCAACCGGTTCGTAAGAATGGTTATCAGACTTTGTAAGTTGAGTTAGTAGGGGAATGAAGAGGGGGAAAGTTATGAAGAAGCATGTTTTTATAGCGGGAATGCTTGCCTACGGTCTTAGCGTCAGCCTACCAGTGGCTTATGCTGAAGACGTTGCAGCTCCAGCTGCAGGCGAAGAAACTCCAGCACCTCCAAGCGCACAAGACAATGTGGCTGCCTCTATCGAAGAAGGCTCTACTCCCTCTGTACAATCAGAAGCTGGCGGATTCCGCTCTCGCCGCTTCATCAACTTAACAATGGGTATTGAGCAGGAAGAAAAACTTCCGCCTCTTCCAGCTAACGTGGAATTCAAAGGTGACTTCCGCCGCGTTGTTAAAGTCGATTATGCTAAAGATATTAATCAACTTCGCTTTACCCCTAAAGCGCAAGGTTTTGCTTCCCTCACTATTCACGATAAACGCACTGGCAAAGTAGTTGCGGAATACCGTATCGACGTTAAGGTTTCTAAGCTCGATAAAGTTGTGCGTGAGATGCGCGCCCTCTTGGGTGACATCGAAGGTATCAACATCAAAATCGTAAATGACAAAGTTGTTGTCGACGGTCAGATCCTTTTGCCAAAAGATCTTTCTCGTATCTACAACGTTGTTCAACAGTTCGGTGATCAAGCATCTTCGCTTGTAACATTGAGCCCACTTGCACAAAAGAAAATCGCAGAGTTCATCGCTCGCGATATCAACAATCCAGAAATCGAAGTTCGCGCCGTGAATGAAAAAATCATTCTTCAAGGTTGGGCTAACGGTGAAGAAGAATCTAAACGCGCAGAGATCATTGCTAAGACTTATCTTCCAGACATCGTTATTGATGCTGCCGAAGAAAAAGGTGTGATCAAAAAACGTAAGCCAGCAAATGATGGTGTTATCAATCTTATCCAAATCAAAGAGGCGGCTCCAAAACCACCTTCTAAAATGATTCAATTGGTTGTGCACTATGTGGAATTGAATAAGGACTATTCTAAGGCCTTCAAATTCCAGTTCACTCCAGAGCTTGCTGACAACTCGCAACTGACTTTCCAAACTGGTGGCGACACTCCGGGTGGCGTTGTCAGCACATTGACGGGTATCGTTTCTAACTTGTTGCCAAAATTAAATTGGGCAAAACAACATGGTCACGCTCGTGTACTTGAAAGTACGAGCTTGATCGTTGAAGACGGTAAAAAAGGTGATATCACGCAAGTGACGAACATGCCTTACTCAGTCATTGGTAAAGATGGCGTTCAAGGTACAGCGTTTGCCGAAGTGGGTATTAAAACTTCGATCACGCCTGCTTTGATTGGTGAAAAATCAGCAAGTATTAACATGAACCTTCACTTTGAAGTTTCAAGTTTGATTGGTTCGACATCGACAGGTGCCCCAATCACTTCGAAAAATGAAATGAACTCAACAGTAACTGTCCGTGACCGTCAAAGTGCGGCTGTGGGTGGTTTGATTAAGAATGCAACAAGCACGGGTTACAACCGCCCTAGCGGTCAAAAGAACCCTATCATCAGCTTGTATGCTTCTAAAGAGTTCACGAAACAACAAAGTCAGTTCGTGGTGTTCGTAACACCGATCGTGAAAGTTTCAGCAAGTGCTGGATCTGAGCAAATTAAGAAGAAATTCCGTTTGAGAGACTAACTCATAGACTAAAGGCGGGCCACGAATCGGCCTGCCCCATCTTTGCATTTCAGCGCTTCGTCTAGTTTAAATTGGGACACTTTCTTCCGATAAGTTGGATGGAGGTCCGCATTGGCTATCAATCCAAATTGTAATCTCATCGCTGTAATTGGTGGTAAAGGTGGCGTTGGCAAATCTGTATTTGCTGCGAACTTTGCTGCTGCATTGATGGCTGAGCTACGTACTCAGGTCCTTCTAGTTGATGCCGACTCTCGCAGTGTCGGCGATCAAAACGTTATCATGGGTTTAAAACCTCAAAAGACTTTAAAAGAATTATCTAACTTCCAAGGTTCATTGAACACACAACCTCTGAACACTCTCGTAGCTATGCATCCATCTGGATTAGCTTATTTGGGAGCCGTTCGTGGACCAGAAGAATCTTTGCAAATTCAACCAGATGTTTTGATGAAGCAGCTAGAGTTCTTCTCTCGCGCTTTCAAATTTATTGTTATCGATTTAGGCAATGACATTGGCCCATCTCAGTTAGCTGTTCTTCAAGAAGCAACAGCTGCGATGATCGTCACAACGCCAGAGGTACTCGTTGTTACTCAGACTCAACGTCTGATTAACGAAATGCTTTCTGCGACGTTACCAAAAGATATGTTCCAATTGGTGATCAATAAAGCTTCACCAACGGGCCTTTCACCACAAGCGATTTCAAATCAATTGCAAATGCCGTTCTTAGGAATCATCCCACAAGATGAAGTTACTTCGATGATGGCACTACAAAAGTACGCGCCGTTTGTTATCACAACACCAAAAGCACCAGTGAGTGCTGCTTACTTTGATGTTGCAAGAAAACTGACTGGCGGTGTTTTACAACGTCTAAAAACTCTGACTCGTCCAAAACCAGCTCCGGTTGCGGCAGATCCATCTGCTCCACAAGTTGCGGGTCCAAGTGGAACTGATCCACGCACAATGCTTAAGATTCGTGTGCATAACGAACTTATCCGCACCGTGGATCTTAAAAAGCTTTTGGTTGATACAAGCAAAGATGAATCAAAAGAAAAAGAGATTCGCGAAAAAACAAAACGTGAAATTACTTTGATCGTTGATAAAGAAGCTCCCGATCAAGCTCGTGAAGAGCGTTCCAAAATCATCAAAGAAGTTTTGGAAGAAGCTTTGGGACTTGGACCACTTGAAGATTTGCTGGCAGATCCAAACGTCTCCGAGATCATGGTAAATGGTTATAGAAAAATCTTCCTCGAGAAAAGTGGTAAAGTTCAGCTCAGTCCTGTGACATTTACCTCTAATGATCACCTACGTCGTATCATCGAGCGTATCGTGACTCCACTGGGTCGCCAGATCAATGACTCGACTCCCTACGTGGATGCTCGTTTGAAAGATGGTTCGCGTGTGAACGCCGTGATTGAACCACTTGCGATCGACGGACCTGCTTTAACTATTCGTAAATTTAAAAAAGGTGGTATCACTCCTGAAAAGTACATTGAGTACGGCAGTGTTACGAAGAACATGATTGAGTTCTTGCGCCTTTGTGTTGAAAACGGAATGAACGTGGTTATCTCTGGTGGTACCGGTTCCGGTAAAACCTCATTGTTAAATATGTTCTCTTCTTTCATTCCATCTAATGAGCGTGTGATCACTGTCGAGGACGCGGCCGAGCTGCAACTTCAACAGGAACACGTTGTGCGTCTTGAAACACGCCCTCCTTCAATGGAAGGTTCAAACGCCGTTACGATCCGTGATCTTATCAAAAATGCCCTGCGTATGCGTCCTGATCGCATCATCGTGGGTGAGTGCCGTGACGGCGCCGCTCTCGATATGCTTCAAGCCATGAATACAGGTCATGATGGCTCTATGACAACAACACATGCCAACTCACCTCGTGAGTGTCTGGCGCGTTTGGAAACTCTTTGTATGATGTCGGGCATGGAACTTCCAATGCGCGCAATCAGAGAGCAAATTTCCGGCGCCGTAAATTTGATCGTGCAAATTTCTCGTCTATCAGATGGTAGTCGTAAAATTTTGAGTGTGACTGAAGTTGCCGGCATGCAAGGTGATATCATCACCCTGGCGGAGATCTTTAGATTTAAAGAAACTGGCTACGATAAAAATCGCCGCATTCAAGGCGTATTCCAAGCAACTGGTACAATTCCAAGCTTCATCCAAAAAATGGCTGATAAAGGTGTTGTGATTCCGCGTGAGATCTTTGCAAATGATCCAGCTGCTGGGAATCCTCCTCCTGCAGCAGCAAAACCATCAGCTCCGGCTCCAGGCATTCCAAAAATGCCCGGTGTCGCACCTGTGAAAAAGTCAGGATAAGCCATGAGTTTTTTATTTAACGAATGGGTGATGATCCCTCTTTTTGGAATCTGCATTTTTGTCTTAGTCCTCATGTGGGCTGATAAAGGCATTGGCTGGTTACATAAAAAAAGTTTAGGTAAGCGCGAAGAAATCATTCGACTGCTGCAACTTATGGGCATGGATGTAAATAAAAATAAAGTCACAGCCGCAATGCTTTTGATGAGTTTCGGTTTAGGCACTTTAGCATTCTTTATTTTTTGGCCAGCAGTATTACCCGGCTCTATCTTTGCGTGTGCAATTACGATGGGTGGCTTTCAGCTGCCATTCTTGATTGTCAGAACTATCTATGAAAATCGTTGCACGAAATTTACTGATCAAATGGTGGATGGTCTTACGATCATGGCAAACGGTATTAAAGCGGGCTCGAATCCACAAGAATCAATGAAGCGTTGTGTGGAGATCATGGGAAATCCACTCAGCCAAGAATTCGCGCAAGTACTTTATCAAATGCAAGTTGGTGATAGTTTTGAAAGCGCATTGAACGATTTAGGAAATCGCATTCCACGTCCTGACGTACAAATGTTTGTGACAGCGATTAACATCCTGAAAGAGACCGGCGGTAATCTCGCTGAGACTTTCCAGACTATCGTCTTAACGATTCGCGAAAGACAAAAAGTAGAGAAAAAAATTCAAGCGCTGACTGCACAAGGTCTTATGCAAGGAATTATCGTCACTATGATTCCATTCATCTTGATGGCTGTCTTTGCGTTGATTGATCCTAACTTTATCAAGCCAATGTTTAACACAACCATTGGTCTAGTGTTACTGATGGTGATGCTGGGTCTTCAAATTATAGGTGGCGTGGTAATCAAAAAACTTGTTACCATCAAAGTGTAGCTTGTCAGGTATTCACGGAAGAAGGATTTTGAAATGAAGAGAATTCTCTTAATAGCTGCTGCTTTCCTTTCTTTGCAGCAGGCGCACGCACTCGTCGACATGAAGAGCGCCAATTATACAAATACTTGGATTGACATGGACGTACCAGGAACTGGTTACGATCTTAAAGTCATCAGAACTTATAACAGCCGTACACTTTTTAACGGTATGTTTGGTTTCGGTTGGTGTTCAGACTTTGAAACTTCAATGGAGATTTTGCCTGAAGGTAATATCAAAGTAACAGAGTGTGGTGCGGGTGCTGAAGTCACTTACTCTCCTCGTGAAGTTGTAAAAAAAGAAATCGACGGAACAATCAATCAAATCATCACGAAAATGAAAGCAGAGAAAAAGGTCGGCGTGACTGACGCTTACCTTGCGAAACTTCGTGCTGATCTCGTTGAGGACGATGCTGCGCGCTCTGATTTTGCAAAAAAATATGGCGTGTCTGTTCCAGTTAAAGAAGGTACTAAGTTCTTTGCTAATGGTCGTGAAGTTGAAAATTTCGTTTTCAATAAAACTCACTATACAAGAACACTTGCTGACGGCAGCGCACAACGCTTCGATCTTCAGGGTCGTTTGACTCACATGTATGACAAAAACGGCAACTTCTTGAAATTCGATTACGATAAAGATGTCATCGCGAAAATCGAAGACAACAACAATCGTAAATTGATGTTCAAGTACTACCCGAATAAAAAAATCAAATCCGTTTCTGGTCCTAATGGTTTGTTCGCTGACTATAAGTTCTCAAACCTGGATGATTTATCTGCGGTACGAAATGCTTGGATGAAGACTTATACTTATCAATACGATGAGCTTCACAATCTGACGAAAGCAACTTGGCCGGATAAATCTTTTGTAGCCGTTAAATACGATACTTCAAAAGACTGGGTTATCGGCTTCACTGATCGTGATAAATGTACAGAGAGCTATAAATACGAATTCTCTCAGAACGCTCCTAAAGAGCACTTCTGGTCGACTGTTAAAAAAGTTTGCGGTAAAGAAACGATCGCAGATAACAAGTATGAATTCTGGTACAAAACTCGCGGTGATGGTCAGCCATATTTGCAACGTGTGTTGACGGTTGTTAACGGCAGCACGACAGATATCGTTTATCACGAAGTGTTTGGTAAACCGATGTCGATCCGTCGTAATGCTGATCGCGTCGCTTTTGAGTACTACACAGATGGTCTTGTCAGAACGAAAACTGCTGGCAACGCTAAGATGGCTTTTGAGTACGAGCCTAAGATTAAAAAGGTAAGCTCGGTCTCTACTACCTTCTCTGATGATAAAGGTAAGAAGACTCTGACTAAAACGACTCAGTTCAAATACGATGTTAAAGGGAACCTAAGCTTCGCCCAGAATAGCGATGGCCAAAAGATCTCTATGACTTACGATCAGCGCGGCCGTATTGCATCTATTACAGATCAGGCCAAGAAAGTCGTTAAAATCGAGTATGAAGAACGCTATGGAAAGCCTGCTATTGTAACTCGTCCAGGACTTGGTACAATTAATGTGAGCTATAAATCGAATGGCGAAATTAATAAGGTCGACAGTAAAGAAGGTCCTTCAGTGGCAATGCAAGTAGCTAGTACCTTCAATAACTTGCTAGATATTATCGCACCAGCAACTGCTGAGTTGTATTTATAAGGTGGGGCACGAATATATGAAAAAGATCTTAGCTTATTCACTTAGTTTGATGTTCGTAGCTGCACTTGTCGCTCCCACTGTCTCATTTGCAGACGAAGAGTTTCCAGCTAACGCCGGTCAAAGAGCTGCCGAAGGCAGTGATCCAAAAGAAGACGCAACAGATGGCTCTGGTGCAGTAGCAATGGGTATTCGTTGTGATGCCTGTGATGCGCATACAACGGCTGGCAACATCCATACGCAAGCCAAGAACCAATTTAAAAAGGGCTCAACAGGTTCTGCTAATTCTACAGATACAAAAGCTGTTGAAGGCGACAGATAGCCTACGAACCTGATCGACCAAAATATCTACACACAGGTTACAAAAATGGGGCTCCTTGAAAAAGGGGCCTTTTTTCATATTAGACCCTCACCTAAATAGCTGAAATTACGTCGACTCCATCTCACTGTGATACATCCACACTGGCACGTGCGCTGCAATAGTATCCATTTGAGTAACGAATTTATAACAAAGGAGTCCACTATGCGTACGATCAAAACTGCACTTACTATCACAGCTATCTTGTTCGCTTATTCAACAAGCTTCGCTGGCAGCATAACACTACCATGCGGCAAGATTGCTCAAACAAGCGTAGCGAACGACAAAGGCTCTTTCACAATGAAAGACAAGTTGGCTGCTAAATCTGGTTCAACAAACTCTTCTGTAACGTCTGAAATGGGCGGCGCTAGATAGTTTAAACCTTCCCCTAAAAATAAAAAAAGGCGAAACCTTTCCCCCAGGTTTCGCCTTTGTCTTTTTTAGGTACCTGCTTACTTCTGCAGAAGCAGCGCGTCTGCAGAAGTAAGCAGGTACCTTGTACTCCGACGAAGTCGCAGTGTAGACCAGCCTATCTAATGGCTTTTTCTGAACTGCCTTCGTTGAAACCTTCAACTGTGTTTGCTACGCCATCTTTAACTGTGTGACCAAGGCTTCTTACCGCCATCGCACCACCAGCCGCTACGGATTGCATATAGTGAGAAACTTTTGAAGTTCTCAACCAATGAAATGAATAGGCTTCAACAGAGTATCCTCTGACCTTCACTTGCATCAACACTACCAACAGAGCTGTGAATGCTAAACATTTTAAAACGAACTTCAACTCATCCATGATGGGTCTCCTCGAGATGCGCGAATAAATTTTGAACTGTATTAATTATGTCTTCTTTAGTGAATGGCTTTACGACGAAAGCGTCGAAGCCTGCAGCCTTCGCATCCGCGATAAGCGATTCTTGATCCATCGTCGAACAACCAATGATTTTTACATCAGGAGTTAGTTCTTTCAGAACGCGTGCGACTTCAATGCCGTTTCGTTTTGGCATGACGATATCAAGAAAGATAAAGTCGGGTTGAGTTGCTTGCACAATGCTCAACGCAGACTCACCATCATCGGCTTCGCCAACACAGGTGTGCCCTTCGGCCTTCATCAAATTTTTTATAAGTTCCCGCAAGAATGCGGCGTCATCGACGATTGCGTATCTTAGCTGCATAAGATCAGTATAGAGATCTTATCCAGCTTTGATGAGTGGATTTTAGTGACCCCAACGATAGCCTAGGCTGAACATATAGAAACTGTTAGTAACGCTGACATTTGAGGGTGTGTTGCCCGTTGTTGGGTCAACCAAAGCCGCCTGACCATCAAAAAGATTTCTTTCAGCTGTAGCCGACAAACCCCAGATCACTTGTGCTTCACGGGTGAATTTAATCTCACCACCGAATTCAAGTCCTAAACGCGTGCTTTCCGAAGGATCACCAGAGCTTAAATCTTTACCCGGTTCTGTTTCGGTATGTGTTAAACGTGGGAAGAAGTTACCACCCAACGTCCACGCGTAGTTTGCAGAAGTTGGTAAACGCGCCTTCAAACCAATACCCACACCTTGAGACTTCAAGCGCGAGCGCGACTCGTTGTCACCTGGCGTGTTCATTTTGTTTTCGCTATACAAAATTGTCGTTTCAAGAGAGGTCGCCTTACGAGAAAGTCCAAAGAACTTTCTAAAGCTCAAGCCCAGATCCATCATCTCGTATTTTGTCGCAACACGTGTGTCAGAGCCATCATTCGAAGCTAAATCACCCGCGAATGAGAATAAAATTTGTCCCTTCACACCAATCAATGGAGTGAACCAAACATTTGCTCCTACTTTCAAAGCATTAAAATAGCTTTGATAATCACGGAATGAGAAATCAGATTGAGAATCATTATAAACCGCGACTGGAGAGAATTCGATCTCAACACGGTTGTTACGAATATCGTCTGGATGAACTTGCTCTTGATAGAATTCACGAATCTTTTCTGATTTCGATGAGAAAAGACTTTCTGCCTGTTCCTGCAAAGACGGTTCTTCAGAAGGAACTTCTTTAGTCACCTTCGCTTCATCAGCAACAACAGGCGGTTGATTCACATCAACGACGATCGCTGTCGATTCACTCTTTGCTTCGACCTTAGTTTCAACTTTTGTAGCTTCGACTTTTTCCACAACAGCTTCATCTTTAACATCTGAAGCTAGACTTCGGTGTTGTTTTGAAGATTTATTCTCGGTCGACTTTCTGATCTCATATCGACCTGAAGAAAAACCCTCGAGGCTTTGAGCAGAAGCGGATGTCGCAATCAGCACCGTGGACAATGTTAAGACAAAAAACTTTGAATTCATGAAAATTATTTCGGCTTACGGTCTGAATTACTTGACGCTAAATTGACGAGTTTTCTCTCTCAGGGCACAATTAAATTATGAAATTTTTCGCATTGAATTTCTTCTTTGTTTTTGCAGCATTTTTTATTACTTCAGTCCCGGCGTGGTCCCAGACCAATAGCCAGAACACATTCGTGAGTGCGGTCGACCAAGACCTCAACATCCGAACTGTGGTGATTACTCCGACAACGGACAATACCAAAGGTATTTATTCAAAACACATCGATGCTTATTTGCGTGATTTAGTAAATGAAGACAAACAATGGTCACTCATTGAATATCCTGCAAGTGTCGCAGTTAAATTTGAATCACTTGATGAGCACCCTGAAGACGTTCAAAAAATTCTTAAAGGCGCACCTGTTGATTCCGTATTGAGTGCACGATTAATCAAAGGCCCACGCGGAATTTCAATCACGTTAACTTATTTTGTAGGTCGCGAAGGCTTGCCGTTGCTACAAGAAAGTGTCACGGATTACCAAGGTTTTGATCTGAACGATGTTCGCTCTGAAGTAAAACGTTTGTTTGATCAAATCAAAGCGAAGATGCCATTCCGTGGTGTTGTTCTGAGTCGTCGCGCACAAAATGTGACAATCAACTTGGGTTCAGCATATGGCTTGAAGCCCGGCATGAATGTTTCGATTGTGCAGATTTTAAAAATCAATCGACATCCAAAATTAAAATTCGCCGTCAGCAATGAAAAAGAAGTTTTAGGTCGCGTGACTTTGACAAAAGTGGAACCTTATTTAAGCTTCGGTCAGATCGTGATGGAAAAAGAATCTGGCGTGATCGCGGTCGGCGCAAAAGTTTTACCTGAAGAATATATCAAATATGCTCCCCCAGCGATTTCAGGATCAGGAAAAGTTCTGCAAGATCTTTCACAACGTGGCGATAGCGATGTTGCATTTGGTGACTCCCCACAAGAATGGAAACCTGAAGCACCTCCGCAATTTGGGATGATTGCTATCTTAGGTGGTCTTTCAAATTACGTTCAGAATGCCAAACTTGATTCTGCAGGATCACTTACTGGATCAAACAGCTTAGCCCCAAATATCGCCGTTCGTGGCGAGATCTGGTTGAACTCTGAATGGTACATGGGTCTATGGTTACGTCAGTCGGTTTTCTCAATCAGCACACCTGATGGCGCAAGCCCTGATCGATCCAACATGTCCGTTGGCCAATACGGCGTGAATGTTGGATACAACTTCCTTATGTCGAATGACTTCTTTGGTCCAAAATTTCAACTGACTGCTGGCTACCTCAACACTAACTTCAATGTTGATGAAAGCACGCCTCTCACATTCACAAGCATGCGCTACGGTGGCTTGGTATTGGGTGTCGGCGCACAGTTCCCAGTGTCTGATCAAATTCCTTTAGACATCGGTGCGAAGTTTGATTTCTTTGCGACATCAAGCATGACCGAAAATATTTCAAGTGGTTCCTCATCGAACACGATCAACATGTTTAGCTTTTACGGTGACTATCGCCTCCGTCCAAAATTTAAAATCCGTGGCGAGTTGATGTTTGAATACTACGCTTCAAGCTTCAGTGGTTCAGGAGAACGCACGGATCCAGCAAGTGATGCCAGCCATAAGATGATTACTCTCTTTGGTGGTGCGGAATGGTTGTTCTAAAAATTTCTTTTCTTATGGCGTTCGCGTTTTCATTCGCAAACGCCTCTGAAATTTGTCCCGCCCCGAATAGCTCCACAAAAAATTTCACGGACCTCTCCTGCATTCAGGATAAAATCGTTCCAAAATGTATCGAGGTTGGTAGCAACTTTGAAAGCAAAGATTCTCCAGAGTCCGTCATTGAAAAACTAACTAAAGATCTTTCCGACGAAGAAATGTATACGCGTTTGATCTTCGCAGAAAGTCTCGCATCGCAATGTATCGATGGCTCTAATGTCGACTCTGTGAAATCAAAAGCAATTTCTGAGGGCATTGCCTGGGTCTTAAAAAATCGCGCGCAATCCGGCAAAGAAAAGCAATATGGATCGGGTCGTGGCATCATCACGAAAGCTCAACAATTCCGTTCGAGCACGGGCTCTTGTGATGTTGCAAAACGTGTTGAGTTTTTATGTCCAGAAAAGGCGGGGGCTCAATGGCAGAAAGTTTGGGCCAATGCTTCGGAAGCGCTTCAAAAAACAAATGGCGAAAAAAATCCTCTGCCAAAAGTTTACCAATACTTCTTTGATGGTCATTTCGATAAATCAGTGAATTGTGCAAAATGGAAAGGTGTTCAGCCAGCCTGGGCGAAACCAGATTTGCAATCCGAGATGCCGGGCATTCCAAAAGCCGACGGCTGTATCAAGTTCTACAAGTAGTTGGATAAAAAAAAGCCAGGGTAACCCTGGCTTTTTTTATCACGCTGAAGCCGTGAGGCGTAAGCGGATCCGCCTTCGCTTGAAAGCTCCGGCGGGATGTAATCAGCCAAAGGCTGAATTACATCATGCCGCCCATACCGCCCATGTCACCATGGCCGCCTGGCATAGCAGGACCGCCGTTGTCCTTTTTAGGAGCTTCAGCAATCATAGTTTCAGTCGTCAACATCAATGAAGCTACAGAAGCAGCATTCGTCAAAGCACAACGAACAACTTTTACTGGATCGATAACACCGTCTTTGATTAGGTCAGTGTATTCGTCAGAGTAAGCGTTGAAACCCCAGTTAACTGATTTGTTTTGAAGGATACGATCCAAAACGATCGCGCCATCAAGACCCGCATTTGCAGCGATTTGACGGATAGGCTCTTCACAAGCGCGTTTGATGATAACTGCACCGAATTGCTCTTCTTCAGAGAATTTAGTTTTATCAACTTTAACAGAAGCGCGAAGCAAAGCAGTACCACCACCAGCTACGATACCTTCTTCAACAGCAGCGCGAGTCGCATTCAAAGCGTCTTCTACGCGGTGTTTTTTCTCTTTCATCTCAACTTCAGAAGGAGCACCAACGTGGATAACAGCTACGCCGCCAGCCAATTTAGCCAAACGCTCTTTCAGTTTTTCTTTGTCGTAGTCAGAAGTTGTTTCTTCAACTTGAGCTTTAACAGCAGAAACACGTGCAGAGATGTCAGCTTTTTTACCAGCGCCATCGATGATTGTTGTGTTGTCTTTGTCTACAACGATACGTTTCGCGATACCCAAGTCAGCAACAGTTGCTTGCTCAAGTTTGCGACCGATGTCTTCAGAGATAACTTTTGCGCCAGTTAGGATAGCGATGTCTTCAAGCATAGCTTTACGACGGTCACCGAAGCCAGGAGCTTTAACAGCACAGATGTGAAGAGTGCCGCGAAGTTTATTAACAACCAAAGTTGCCAATGCTTCACCTTCAACGTCTTCAGCGATGATCAACAATTGACGACCTTGCTTAGCAACGCCTTCAAGAATACCGATCATGTCTTTCATAGAAGAGATTTTTTTGTCATAAACAAGAACGTAAGCGTTCTCAAGAACTGCTTCCATTCTTTCTGCGTTAGTTACGAAGTATGGAGACAAGTAACCACGGTCGAATTGCATACCCTCTACAACAGTAACTTCTGTTTTAGCAGTTTTTGATTCTTCGATAGTGATAACGCCTTCTTTACCAACTTTGTCCATAGCGTCTGCCAACATTTGACCGATTTCATTGTCATTGTTTGCAGAGATAGAACCAACTTGAGCAACTTCGTTCGAACCTTTTACAGGCTTCGCCATTGCTTTTAGTTCGCCGATAACGATAGCTACTGCTTTGTCGATACCGCGTTTGATAGACATTGGGTTGTGACCTGCAGAAACTAGTTTAGCACCTTCGCGATAGATCGCTTGAGCCAAAACAGTTGCAGTCGTCGTGCCGTCACCAGCTTCGTCATTGGTTTTAGAAGCAACTTCTTTAACCATTTGCGCGCCCATGTTTTCGAATTTGTTTTCAAGTTCGATTTCTTTAGCAACAGTCACACCGTCTTTAGTGATAAGTGGTGAACCGAAAGATTTGTCGATAACAACATTGCGACCTTTTGGTCCCAAAGTTACTTTTACCGCGTTAGCAAGTGTGTTCACACCTTTCAAGATGTGCGCGCGAGCTTCTTCAGAAAACGTAATTACTTTACTCATTATACTCTCCGTTATCTAATTCACTCCGACTTCGTCGGAGTAGATTTTTTTAAAAATTATTCGAAAGACTCGATGGCTTAGTTGAATACGCCTAAGATGTCTTCTTCGCGCATCATCAAATATTCTGCGCCTTCAAGCTTCAACTCAGTTCCTGCGTATTTGCTGAAAAGAACTTTGTCGCCAACTTTTACTTCAAGAGGAAGTACTTTACCGTCTTCAGTGATACGACCTTTACCAGTCGCGATGATTTCACCTTTTTGAGGTTTTTCTTTTGCTGTATCTGGGATGAAAAGTCCGCCAGCAGTTTTTTCTTCTTCTGCCATTCTGCGAACAAGAATTCTATCGTGAAGAGGGCGAACGCCGATTTCGCTCTTTGCCATCTAAATGCCTCCTAGTTAGTTAACTATATTGATGGAGGTAATATGAAGCCTGGCGAGCCAGTGTCAAGGCGGGTGGAATTAAAATTTGTGTATAATTTTGGGCAAAAAAAAGCCGGGTCATACTGCCCGGCGTTATTGCGTTGAAAGCTTACTTCGGCGAAGCCGAAGTGCAGACAAGCCTACTTCGGTGAATCCGAAGTGTAGACAAGCCTACTTAACGGCTTCTTTACCAAAGTTCGAAGCACTTGCAGGAAGGTCTGAAGAATGAGAGCCAAAAACTGAATTCGCATACGCCATCATCAACTCTGCCACTTCATCAGGAGAAAGTTTCGAAGCAACGTCTTGGATCGCTGATTTTTTGTCCTGAACTTTAGTGAGGTAACCTACGAAATAATCAGTCACCGAAAGGTCTTTAGCCATCTCAAGATCATATTGTTCCTGACGAAGCTGTCTTTCTAAGCGATCTGCACCCGGTTCACCGGCTTCAATCGCTTTGCGGCCCATTGCTAAATTAGGATCCGTACCACGAGCTGCTTTACGAGAGTCAATTTGAGTACGAATAACAAGGATACGAGATTGTGTATCTTGGATGCGTTGATTTTTCCATTCACGGAAGCTTTTATATGCGGTCGGTTTGGTTGCTGAGATTGTTGGCGCTGTAACTTGAACAGCTTGAACCTGTGCACCAGCTTGAAGGCCATAAGCCGTCAAAAGCCAAAAGCAAACCAAAGGTAGGTGCCTTAATAGAAACATTAGAAATCCTCCACATACGTGCGCTAGACATGACTATCATTACAAGCTTTATGCCCAGCGTTATGGTGGTTCAATTCAAATTTATTTGATCTGGCGATAACCGAGCAGACCTTTTGTGTCAGTCTGAGCCATTTTAAGTCGCCTTTATTAATTCTCACAGGGCATATCAATGCGGACATTATACTTTTTAAGCATAATTTCTTTCGCCCTATCCATTTCAGTTTTTGCAGTACGAGTTTTAAAACACGCGTATGAAAACAATTATTTATCTTACGCTCACTCTCGCATCGTTAAACTCCCTGGCATCGGTCGAGGGAACATCGATTTCGAACGCGCACATCGTATATCAAAATGGCAGCTCCACAGTTTTGCGCGGCAAAGCTCCCAGTAATAAAACGCAAATAAAAGAGCTTATAAATTTGGGCGTCACTGAATTCCTGATTTTCAAAAACGATGTGAAAGGGGAGGTTGAAAAAGAAATTTCGATGCTTCAATCACTCGGCATTCAAAAAGGTTCCATTTCGCACGTCCCGTTTCTTTGGAAAGACCTTCATAACTTTAAATCAGCCTGTGAAATGACGATCACTGCGCTTCGAAAAATCGAAGGTGCGGTTAAAGAAGGAAAATCTCTCTATTTTCACTGCACGGCCGGCGAAGATCGCACTGGATACCTTGCAGGGCTTTGGGGTTTATGGGCGAATACCTATCCCTCACTAAGATCTTCATTTAATAATGAGCTCTGCGCTCGAGGCTACGAAGCCGGTAACCCCAACAAACCCTTCCGCGATGTCGTTTCTAAAATTCGCGAAACCCTTACTCCCACATATTTGAAGATGGCCGTTGTTCTTCATGAAGCTCGTTCTACTGGAGCCGCTCTCGATATTTCGCTCTGTGATTCAGAGCCCGATCTAGAGCAATGGAAGCTCTCTTCACATCAGTTTCAATGTGCCAGCGTGAAAAAATTAGCCACAGAATAACATTAAATTTAAGAGCGGGGATTGCGGTGGCGAGCGTTCCTTTTCTCTCTTAAACTCCCCCTTATGAAAATTTTGATCGCTTTCACAATCACTCTAGCAACTGGTTTCATGCTGACAGCATGTTCGCCAGAATCAGCTTTGACGTCGTTAGAGAAAATCGATCACAGCCATGACTTCTTTCATTCTGTTGTCGGCGAAAAATCACTTTCTGAAGCTGATCAAAACTGGCAACACGCCACTGATTGCAGAGCCAACATTTCAAAAGTTCTATGCGAAGTAGATCCACTGCCTGAAGATCAATGGTCAGAGCTATTAGACCGTCGCTGTCTCGGCAACGAACAAAAATACTTACCGGCACTCCTTGAAATTTATGACGGCTTTGATTCTATTAATCAAAAAATGTTCTGCTCACTTCGTCGAATTTTTATTGAACGCGAATACTCTGCCACAGCTTATGCAAGCTCCGTTGGCATTAAAGGCGAAAACGGAAAAATCACACAAATTCCAGGTGCAGTCATTGGCATTCGCAAGTCCCTTCTAGAGAGAAAACTAGATTTAGCTCAGTGGCTTTCATGGAAAGAACAGTTGAATTTCACCGCGATCAAAAACGAATTTACAACGCCGCTTGCTTACCCAGTTTATAAAACTCATGGTGATATTCCACTGCTACAATACGTTTTGGTTCACGAGATCGGCCATCTTTTTGACTTCGCAAACAATATCAATGAAGTCGTTGTTGACGATCCCACTTGCGAAGCACGAACTACAAGCCGTCGCCAGTATCACCAAGAATGCAAACCGCACTTCACGCCTACGTCATGGGGCTTGATCAGCTGGGAAAATATTTATTTTCTAAGAGCAGAAAAAGATTTTTTCGGCAGCGATAAGTTTTGTTTTTATAACTGCAAAAGCTATCCGAACAAACAAGACATGCTAAAGACTTACAAAGGTCTTTCCAATTCCGATTTTTTGAGTGGTTATGCCGCTTCAAGTTTTATGGAAGACTTCGCCGAATCATGGGCCGCGCACTGGTTAATAAAAACCCACAAAGCGGATTTATCTTTGCACGCAAGTCGCGAGTTAAACTTCAAAGTCTCAGAAAAATATAATTCCAAAAAATTCGCGCAGAAACGCAGCTATCTAGAACAGTTTTTGAAGAGCGAAATCAAATACCCGTAAAAAAAGAAAAAGGGCCTTGTGGGCCCTTTTCTTTTTGTCGACGTTAGTTTTTGCTTAATTTAAAGGCAAAAAATGGCGGAGAAGGAGGGATTCGAACCCTCGGTACACTTTTGGTGTACGAGCATTTAGCAAACGCTTGGATTCAGCCACTCTCCCACTTCTCCGCGGCCGAGTATTATCGACTGAGGATCCAAACTGCCATAGCGGGACTCTTTAATCAAGGATTTGGCCAGACTCTTTTTGTAAATTTAGCAAGAATGCTTGATTTTTCCCTGGCCGCAGTCTATCTATACGTCTCTTTCACAGTGCACTCGTAGCTCAGCTGGATAGAGTACTTGACTACGAATCAAGTGGTCAGAGGTTCGAATCCTCTCGAGTGCACCATTTTTTCTCTTTCTTTTTTCTTCCTCAAATCCTTGAAATCATCCATGATTTAGAAACTATGAATCGTTCATACTTTACTAAAGTTATTGCTATGCTTATTTCTTTTGGCGTTGTCGTTTACGGTATCATGACTTTGAAAAGTCCTGAGTTCAGTCAAAAGATGGAATCCAGTGAAGCCATGTCCTTACTGACAGGTGGCGACTTAAAACCGATGAACTGGTGCCCTGAAAACACTGTCAAAATCGATCTACTTTCCCCTGATGGTCAAATTTTAAAATCTTTCTCGGATAAAGCTCAGTTTGCGAGCCTCTGTGAACTGATGATCGGCGGATTTAACAGCGAGGGGATCGATTCGACTTCTTATAAGAAGATCCTGACTGCTTATGATGCAGGCAATAAATCACGGATGCTGGAAGGAATAATTGAGCAGGATGTCTATCGAGTTGAAGGCATGCCGTTCAAATCCCCGATGCTTAAAAAGGCCATCGAACGCCTGAAGTAATACTGGCCCCGATTTCTGTTTGACAATCGGCGCACCAAACCCTAATTTAGGTCCTTACCGAAGTTCAGGAGTAGCTCAGTCGGTAGAGCAAGCGGCTGTTAACCGCTGGGTCGGGGGTTCGAGTCCCTCCTCCTGAGCCAATTTTTTGTTTTTTAAAAAACCCCAAGGCAACTTGGGGTTTTTTCTTTTCTAGCCTTCGCAAATTTCAGCGAGTGTCTTCACATTACGATCAGACTCTAAGACATATGGATTTTTCTTATCCCATGCATAGCCTGCCAAAACAGAGCAGATCATTTTTTTGATTCTTGGTTCCGGTTTTGGATAGAAGATGATGGATTGAAGTTCGCCGGTGTACCAAGTGCGAACGAAAGTTTTGAAACAGTTCACGCCCGCTTTCAAAGCTTGGCTGAAATCAACTTCCCAATCCACTTTTTCGCCAGCCAATTCTTTAGCAACAAGTTCTGCCGCCAGGTTTGCTGATTGAAGAGCGATCGTAACACCTGAAGAAAACACTGGATCTAGGAATTCGCCTGCGTTGCCGAGCAATGCAAAACGTTTTCCATAAAGTGATTCTACATCGGCAGCGTAACCCATGATCGTCCGAGCTTCATTGCTTGGCATTGAGCCAGTCATGATCTCTTTGAGTTTTGGATTCCTGTCGATCGATGCTTGGATGATTTCTGCATTCGATTTATCACCGTAAGTTTTGAAATATTCCTCTGTGCCAACAATACCGAAGCTGCATGTGTTATTCGGGAATGGAATTGTCCAAAACCAAACGTCTTTATCGTGATCATCTACTGTGACCAAGATTTTATTCACATCGAAATATTCGGGAAAATTCGTTTTCATGTGACAGAAAACTGCTCTGCGACTCGGGAAGTTCGACGGTTTATCTAACTTCAACAACCGTGGCAAAGTTCTGCCAAAGCCGCTGCCATCTAGGACGAATTGACCTTCGAAATTGATCAAATTCTGAGTCGTGACGTCTTTAACTTTCAAAGTCACTTTGTCGTTATCAAATGAGATTGCTTCAACACTGTGTTGATAAAAGATTTCCACACCTTTTTCGGCGCAAGCATCTGCTAAAATTTTATCGAATTTCGCTCTTTGAACTTGGAAAGTTTGGAATGGACCTTCAGTAAATTTGTCTTCGAAATTAAAATAGCTGAACTCACCTTTAGAAAGGAAGGCCGCGCCATTTTTCTTTTGAAAGCCGCCTTTGTTAACGGCATCAAGTAATCCCGCTTTTTCAAGAAAGACCATCGACTGTGGCAAAAGGCTTTCACCAATCGAAAAACGCGGGAACAATTCTTTCTCAACAATTGCTACACTCAAACCTTTTTGCTTCAAAATCGCTGCAGCACAGGCTCCTGAGGGACCAGCGCCGATCACTAGAACGTCGTATTTAACTGTATTTTCCATGAAACAGAGAATTCGCGGATTCCATTGCTTAGTCAACTGAGATATTGACTCTGATGCCACCGATCTTTTAGCCTGGGCGCCGAGCTTTCTGAATTTTCCAGAGGTAAATAATGTTGTCGATGACGGTCCATCGACTGCTGGCATGGTCACCCAACTTCTCTGTATCTGAGAAATCAACCCTGTCTTCGGTCGATTTTTCTGTTCAAAATTCTGATAAATATGTCCCGACTGTGATCAGCGCAGCTCAAAGTCGTCGACTGAGCGATTTGACGAAATCAAGTGTGGACCTGGCTTTAAGGTTGACCCATGATACCTTGGTCGATCACGTCGTTTTTTCCTCTCGTCACGGTGAACTCGTCAATGCCACAAAACTTTTAGAGATGATCGGCAAAAACGAAGTCCTCTCCCCCATGCTTTTCTCGCAATCAGTGCACAATGCAGCGATTGGATCTTACACTCTGCTGAAAAAGAATCACGCAGCCACAACATCGCTGGGTGGCGGTAAAAACAGTTTCATGATGGGACTTGTTTCTTGTGCAATTTATCTCAAAGAAAATCCCCACGCTCAGGTATTGTACATTGCAGCTGACGAAAGAGTGCCCGCGACTTTTGAAAACAGTTTGCGTGAAGAAAATGTTCCGCATGCCGCGGCTTTTTTGTTTTCCAATTCGAAAAACGGCTGTGAATTAAATTTTTCACTCGCGTCGGGTGATGGGAAAATCTCTCGCCCACAAAATACGACTCCACAAACTTTGGAATTTTTAGACTGGTTTTTCTCTCCCACGAACTCGAAAGAGTTAAACGGAGAGCAGATGACGTGGAATTTAAGTAAATGTTGAAATCTATAAATACTGGTTGGCGCGTTCTTGCCACGGGATTTTGCTTTGCATGTTTTGGAATTGGCGGGCTGATTCTTGGTCTTATCGTCATACCGCTCGTAACGCTTTTGCCGGGTTCTGAAGACACAAGTCGTAACCGAGTTCGTTGGATTATCAGTTCCAATTTCAAATTCTTTTTCGGAATGATGCACTATCTGGGACTTGTTAAGTACAAAGTCGCCGGTAAAGAGCTTCTGGCTGAGGACAAAGGTTGTTTAGTAATTGCCAACCACCCTTCTCTTATCGACGTTGTCTCCCTGATTTCGATCTATCCCCAAGCCTGCTGCATTGTGAAGAAGGAGCTGTTTAATAATTTTTTCGTCAAACGCGTGGTTTCCCGAGCGGGCTACATACCTAATGACGAGCCTGAAAAACTTTTGGAAAATTGCGCTGCCAGTCTCGCGCGCGGCGACGTATTAATTATTTTCCCCGAGGGAACTCGCACCGTGCCAGGAAAAGAAATGGTATTACAGAGGGGGGCTGCTCACATTGCGCTTCGTCTGAAATGTCCGATTCGCACGATCCAAATCCGAGTTTGGCCCTCAACTCTCACAAAAAACCGTCCTTGGTACAAAATCGCTGAGCGTAGATCCGATTTTGTCGTCACAGCCAAAGATTTCTTGGAAATCGATGAATTTATCTCCGAAAGCATTCCCCTGTCTCTGGCTGCCCGTCAGCTAACCAGGAAGATGAAGGAGAATATTAATATTGATTTGCCTACCACTTTGTAGTTTAAATTTAGCTCTGAAAAACGATTGTGGGATAGCATGAACAACCTGGAAATTGAACTCAAAGAACTCGTCATTTCTACTTTAAATTTAGAAGACTTAAATGCCGACGATATCAAAACTGACGAACCACTTTTTGGAGACGGTTTGGGTTTAGATTCCATCGACGCTCTTGAGCTGGGTGTTGCTATCAAAAAGAAATACAAAGTTGCTTTGGAAGTCGACGACGGCCAAGTAAAACAACATTTCTACTCAATCAAAACGCTTTCCGATTTTATCAATAAATCCCAACAGGCCTTATCATGAGTATTTCGCGCGAAGAGATTTTAGTTAAAGTAAAAGAAATTATGAATGAGCTGTTCGAGCTTAAGCCGGAATCAATTCACTTAGACAGTCGTCTAATGGAAGACCTGGGTTTGGATTCTATCGACGCTATCGATCTTATCACGTTCCTTCAAAGTTTTGTGGGTCAACGTCTTCAGCCGGAAGACTTTAGGTCTGTTCGCACGATTTCTGACTTGATCACTGCGGCTGAGAGCACATTGAATCAAGTGAAAAATGCTGACGATAAAAAGCCAGGCGTTTAAGCGAATCTTTTCTGCCATATTTTTCCTGTATCCACTCTTCGCCTTTTTGGCTTTGAGATACTTCGACGCCTCGCTGGCGTCTTTGGTACTCAGTCTTATTTTAATTTTTAGACTCGTGTTCATGAGAAGTTCTGGGGCCAACGGCTTCGGAAAAATTTTTGACGTCGTTTTGTGGTTTGTTCTTTTAAATAACGTTTTGAATATTTATTTTAAAAGTGAAATCGCACTGAAGATTTATCCCGCAATGATGAGTCTTTGTTTCTTTGGTATCTTTGCTCACAGCCTGTGGATCAAAAAACCATTGATCGAAAAGTTTGCGCGTCTCTATGAGAAAAACATCACCGAGCGCCGCCTGCAATATATTTGGAAGCTGACAGTGATTTGGACTTGCTGGCTTTTCCTAAATACAGCTCTCGCTTTTTACACTGCGTTCGCAGCACCTATGGAAACTTGGGTTCTTTACAACAATCTTATTTTCTATGTGATCTGCGGCGTTCTGTTCGCAAGTGATTTTGCCTATCGCAAATTGGTTTTTGATCGTGCCGAAAGGAAGAACTCCCATGTTTAACCTTTCACTTCACAGCTTGAATGACGAGTTCTGTATTAAAAATGGTGAAGTGATCTCTGCTGAGTCTTTTGTAGGCCTGGTATCGACAATTTCTGCTTACTTGATTACGCAGCCTGATCGCGTAGTTTTGTCTTTCCAAGACAGCTACTATTTTTCAGCTGCAGTGTTGGCGGCTATGGCCTCTGAAAAGAAGGTCATTATTCTGCCAAACAATCAAAAAGGCACCCTTGAAAAATTCCGCGCCGAATACGATTCAGTTTTGAACGATGCTTTGGTTATGAATTTGCCAATGGGTGATGCCTTACTTGAACATTTTATCTCTCCGGATGCTTCGTTAGTATTTTTCACTTCGGGCTCAAGTGGAGAGTCTAAAAAAGTAGAAAAACGTTTTGAGAATTTTTTTGCAGAAGTTTTAGAACTTGAAGCAACCTTCCGTCCGCGTGTGAATGATAGTTTTATTTTCTCAACCGTGTCACATCAGCACATTTACGGTTTTTTGTTCAAAGTGCTTTGGCCGACATGTATGCAGCGCACTTGGTTTGCTTCAAGCATGGAGTATCCAGAGCAAATCACAGAAACTGCAAAACAAGTTTCGGCCTTCACATTGATTTCGACGCCCGCCTTTTTAAAAAGAAATTCTCCGGTGGAAAAATCGATCCAAAATTGCCAAGCTGTTTTTAGCTCCGGTGGTTTATTAAGTTTTGAAGCCGCAACAATGACTCAGCAAATTTATGGAGTGGCTCCGATTGAAGTTTACGGCAGCACTGAGTCGGGTGGCGTCGGCTATCGCGAGCGCGTAACTGACGATCAAGACTGGCAAACCTTTTCAGTCGTGAATATTTCTAAAAATGAAAATGATCAGCTTATCGTAGAAAGTCCCTACATTGATGAGGGATCTCTTGCGATGGGTGATCGAGTTGAGTTCACTACGAACGGCTTTAAACTTTTAGGTCGTGTTGATGATGTCGTAAAAATTGAAGATAAACGTGTGTCGCTTTCAGAGATGAACGCGCGCCTTTTGTCTTCAGGCTTTATCAAAGAAGCTATCTCTATTGCGCTAGAGGAAAGTGGTCGCCAACAGGTTGCAAGCGTTGTCGTACTGTCCTTGGCTGGAGAAAAGCTGCTCCATGAAAAAGGTTCGCGCGCTTTAGTTAATGAAATTCGTACTTATCTTAAAAATTATTTTGAGGCTGTCGTTGTGCCGAAAAAATTTCGCATCTTAGATAAACTGCCTTACAACGAACAATCGAAATTAGTAAAAAGTGAACTGATAGGATACTTCCATGAACACGGCTAATCTTGAAACACGTGTTTTAGATAAAACTGAAAACTCTTTTGTTATGGAAATTGCATTTCCTATGGAATGTGGCTTCTTTGATGGGCACTTCCCAGAGCTGCCACTGTTGCCAGGTGTAGTGCAAACTCACTTGGCGATTCAATTCTCTAAAGCGCATTTAGCTTCCGCCGTAGTATTTGCGGGATTTAAAAGCATTAAATTCTTTGCACCGATCTTTCCTGGTGCTCGTGTAAAACTCGAATGCAGTTTTGAGCCGATGAAAAAGCAGCTTAGTTTCCAATACACTTCTGGTGAAAGCGTTCATTCAAAAGGTGTCGTGGTGATGCAAAATGCTTAAATATTGTTTTGTTATTCCATCTTACCAACATAGTGCGACGTTAGAGAAAATCATCGTCGGTCTTAAAGATTTCCAACATAAAATATTTGTTGTGAACGATGGCAGCGATGCTCACCATAAAGATGTGCTTGTGGATCTCGAAAAAAAGTATTCCTTCCTCGAGGTCATTCATCATCCCGAGAATCGTGGTAAGGGTGCTGCCGTCAGCACGGGTCTTGCGACGGCTTATGCACAAGGTTATACACATGGGATTCAAATTGATTCCGACGGCCAGCATGATCTTGGCAAGGTTGCAGAACTGATTTCACTTTCTAAAGATCATCCAAACGATTTAATTTCGGGTCGGCCTGTTTATGATGAAACAGTTCCTAAATCACGTCTGTATGGTCGCTATGCCACGCACATCTGGGTATGGATCGAGACTTTGAGTCTTGAGATTATCGACAGCATGTGCGGTTTTAGATCTTATCCACTAAAAAGCACAGTCGGTGTCATCAGCGGTAAACGCCTGGGTCAACGCATGGACTTTGATTCTGAAATCATGGTGCGTATGTTCTGGAAGGGTACGAAAGTTCGCTTTCTGCCAGTGCCAGTGATTTATCCTGAAGGCGGCATCTCGCATTTTGACGTGTGGAAAGATAATGTCAGCATTTCGAAAATGCACACGCGTTTGTTCTTTGGAATGCTGCCTCGTTCGCCGTTGTTGATATGGCGTAAGGCTTTTCCTAAAAATCACGATGCTGATCAACCTTGGCATAAGATCAAAGAACTTGGACCCACACTAGGAATTAAGACCCTATTATTGTTTTATAAATTCACGGGTCGGAAGGTATTAAATTTAGTTTTATTGCCGGTTGTTTATTACTATAGCCTTTGCGCCAAAAGAGCCGTCGCTGCGTCGATGGATTTCCGTCGTCGTGTCGAAAGTTTTTCTGAAGGTCAAGCCCCTCAGATTTCTACCTTCCAACATATCTATTCATTCGCGAGCACTGCGATTGATAAATTTGCCGTATGGATGGGAGACATCAAATACGCAGATCTAAATACTGATGATGTGGCGAAGTTACTAAAAATTGCTGATTCCAATACTGGCGCCTTTTTTGTGACATCTCATTACGGCAATATCGAAGTATGCAGAGCATTGGGTCGTTTTTCAAAAGTGCACTTCAATGCGCTTGTCTATTATGAAAACGCACAAAAATTTAATTCATTCTTAAGTCGCATCAGTCCTGAATCCAATTTGAATTTGATTTCGGTAAAAGATGTCGGACCTGAATTGGCAATCGCACTTAAAGACAAAGTCGATAAAAATGAATGGATCTTTGTGATGGGGGATCGCCAGTCGATTAAGACTAGTGATCGTTCATTATCCGTTAACCTTTTAGGTACCGAAGCGAAAATCCCTGAAGGTCCTTTCTTGCTTGCGTATCTTTTGGACGTACCTGTTTATGTGATTCATTGTTTCCGCGAGGGCAAAGGCTTCCGTATTCAAGTCAATGCAGTCGAACAAAAACTTCCTCGCGGCCGCGAAAATCGTGCTGCGATTATTCAAAGCATGGCGGATCAATACGCCCAACACCTTGAAGGCATCGTCGTGAAAGATCCTTCGCAGTGGTACAACTTCTTTAAATTCTGGAGTGCTTAAGTTGAAAAAAGAAATCCAACTCACTGGTCAAAATCTAACTATCGAAGACGTTGTGCAAATTGCTCAAGGCGAAACACGTCTTGCAATTCCTCCAGGAACTGGCCTTAAAGAAAAAATCGAAAAGAGCTATAAAGTTCTGACTGCATTACTTGCAGCCAAACACGAAGTATACGGTGTTACGACTGGCTATGGTGACTCTTGTACAACCGTCGTTGATGATCACTTGCTTGAGTCTTTGCCAAAAAATCTTGTTCGCTATCACGGCTGTGGAATGGGTGACTTCTTTAATGAAGAAGAATCACGGGCAATTCAAATTTCTCGTATTGCTTCGCTGGCTCAAGGCGTATCAGGTGTCAGCTTTGAATTGATTGAGTTTTTAACTGATCAAGTCAATCGCGGCATCACTCCACGCATTCCTAAAGAAGGATCTGTTGGAGCAAGTGGTGATTTGACTCCGTTGTCTTATTTGGCAGCGACTTGTTTTGCTGAAGGTGAAGTGTTCTATCAAGGCAAAGTTCATCCAACAGAATTGTTATTTAAAGAACTGAATATTACTCCTCCAGGTTTAAAACCTAAAGAGGGCCTTGCTATCATGAATGGCACCGCAGTGATGACAGCATTGGCTTGCTTGGCATTTAAGCGTGCTGAATATCTTTGTCAGCTTGCTGCTAAAGTTACGGCCGCTAATACGGTTGCGATCATGGGAAACCCTCATCACTTTGACGATTTCTTATTCCAAGCGAAACCACATCCAGGCCAAGCTCAAATTGCTAAGTGGATTCATTCAGAATTCAGCGACAAGTTTGTTCAAACAAAGGCGGGGCGTCTGCAGGATCGTTATTCGATTCGTTGTGCTCCTCACGTGATTGGCGTTTTGCAAGACTCGCTGAATTTCTTTAGAACAATGATTGAAACTGAACTTAATAGTGCCAACGACAATCCACTGATCGATGTCACTCGTGAAAAAATCATTCACGGCGGTAACTTCTATGGCGGACATATTGCATTTGCTATGGATAGCATGAAAACTTTGATCGCGAACGTCGCTGATCTGTTAGATCGCCAACTGGCGCTGATGGTTGATACAAAGTTTAATAACGGACTGCCAGCTAATCTTTCAGGTGCCAAAAAAGATAAAGGCATCCATCACGGTTTTAAAGCAGTACAAATCGCAGCAAGTGCATGGACTGCTGAAGCTTTAAAGCTCAGCCTGCCAGCAAGTATCTTCTCTCGATCAACTGAATGTCATAATCAAGATAAAGTCAGCATGGGCACCATTGCAGCTCGTGACTGCATTCGGTCACTCGAACTGACGGAACAAGTAGCTGCGGCGGCGGCCTTTGCATCCGCTCAGGCTCTTGAACTTCGCATGCAAGCAGGAGAGTTAGCTTCAGACACTATTGGTCAGTCACTGCTTGATTTTAAACACAATTTCCTCAATGCGGCGCCTTTTGTTGAAGAAGACCGTCCTCTTGATAAAAATCTTAGACATCTAGTCAGCATGATCAAAGAACGCAAATGGGAGCTTTATAAATGAGAAAAATATTTCTCGCGGCGATCACATTAGCTTTTAGTATTTCTGCAATCGCGGCGGATGCCGATTTTGAACAAGTCCGTCAGCACGTCATGAAACACAAAGTAGTCTCTGGTAACTTTAAACAAGTCAGAAACTTAAAGGACATGAAGCTGAAGTTGGATTCAGAAGGAGATTTTAAATTTAAACTTCCTTTTGATTTAGACTGGAATCAAAAAAAGCCATTCCCAATGGATCTGTTAATGACTCCAGATAAGATCACGCAAAAAAATGCTGACGGCAGTGAGCAAGTTATCACGAAAGCACAGCAACCTGTGGTCTTTACCTTCAGCTCAAGCTTTCTTGGTATTTTTGCTGGTGACAAAACAGCCATAGAAAAGACTTTCAACTACACAGTCAGCATGAAGGGTTCAAAATGGACTATGAGTCTTGAACCTAAAGATGACTTACTAAAAAAAGCCATTTCGAAAGTTGAGATTCAAGGCAGTGAATTCGTCGAGACCGTTGAAGTGTCTGAAAAATCAGGCAACACCACACACATTCAGTTTTCAAACGTTAAAGGTTCTTAGATGAAGAAGCTCCCGTTATTTTCCATTTGGCTCGTCTACCTGCTCGTTATCGTAGCGGGTGGTGTCTATGTGGGAATTCAGGGCTTTAAAATTGATACCGACTTTTTAAGTATCTTTCCAAGTCATGCTGAGCGCGGAGGTTTTTATCAAGCCAGTGCACAGTATGAATCTAATTTCACAAATGAGATCTTAGTATTTGTTCAAAACGCCGATCGCGATAAGGCGATCGCCGCAGCAGAAGAGCTTTCAAAAAAGATTTCTCAGAACGAAATCTTTTCTTCAGTAAAATTAAAATTCTCTGGAAATGCGCAAGACCAGTGGGTGCCATTTCTATATTCAAAACGTCAGGCACTTCTAACGCCCGAACAAACCAGGAATATTGAATCGGGACAGAGCCAAATTATTTTAAATAAAGCTCTTACGAATATTTATTCCCCGATGGGCCTGACGACTCAACTGGGAACGGATCCCTTAAACCTGTTCCAAGATTTTTTCTTAAATACTGCTGCGAACTTCTCAGTTAAGCCATTCAACGGCTATTTGATTTCAGAGAAAGACGGCAAGTACGCGGTCTTTATGCGCGTAAAGATCAATCGCAATGCTTACTCATTCAATGCTGACTTAATAGAATTCTATGAGGGCCAAAAAGCTGAATACACGGCCAAGGGCACTGATTTGCATTTCTTGGGCGCGTCCCTTTTCTCAGCATTCGGCAGCGAAAAATCGATGCGGGAAGTAAATCTTTACGGCGGTCTGTCCTTTACTGCTGTGATGTTGCTATTGGTATGGGCGTTTTCATCAGCAATCCCTGTGATCGCAACCCTTGCTACAATTGGTATCAGTGTCGGTACGGGTCTTGTCGCGGTGATGTTGGTATACTCTTCAGTGCATGTCTTAAGCATTGTTTTAGGTATCAGTGTTCTCGGTATCGTGACCGACTATTGCACGCACTTCTTTGCTAAGGGCTTTGATGAGAAATTAGAAAACAATGAACAGGTGATGAAGAAAATCAAAGGTGCTTTGGTGTTAGGTTTTCTTACGAACACGCTGACATATTTGTGTTTTTACTTCACAGACTTAATCGTACTGAAGCAGCTTGCGATTTTTACGATTGCAGGAATCTTTACGACCTTCCTGACAGTCATTGGCGTGTTTCCGAAATTTAAGTTTCGCCGACTTCATTCTAAAGGCTTAGATAAGGTCGTTGTGATTTCAAACATCTGGAACCGCGTCGGTCACAAAAAGGCCATGATAACTATTTTCGTAATAGTTTTAGTCGGCTTAGTTTTAACTCGGGGACTCAAGTTTAACGACGACATCAAGCTTCTGCAAAGTGTACCAACAGTTCTTAAAAACGATGAAACAAAAGTCACTGAACTTCTGGGTATAAAACGTTCGGCTTCTTATTTTATTGTTAAAGGAACTTCTGTTGAAGATGTCCTTAAAAAAGAAGAAGCACTTTCTGCTAAAATGCGCGAAAATAATGTAAAGGCCTTGGCGATTTCTAATTTCTCTCCAAGTCTTGAGCGTCAAAAGCAAAGCCTGACCGATTATCAAAAGCTAGAGCCGATCGTTAAAGAATTTTACAAGACCATTAATTATAATGATCAAAGCAAAATCAAAGCTCTGTTTGTAAACGCTCCAACTCCGTTTGTGCCAAGCAATTTACTTGCGACATCTTCAGAATTTCCATTGGCGATGAATTGGCTTGGCAAAATTAACGGTGAGCAGTTCTCTGTAGTCACAGTCGGCGGTGATGCTAATCTCGAAATTCTTAAAGCGCTTGAGACAGAAGACGTACATCTTATTTCAAAAGCGGCTGATCTTTCTAACTTTATGCAAGTTTTGAGAGAAACAATCACTGGTCAATTCGCCTATGTCATCGCGGCACTTTTGTTGTTGTTGGTCTTGTGGTGGGGTTGGAAGCGAGCTTTTTATATTTTGTATGCGCCTGTTGTTTCAGCTATAGCAACTATGCTCTTCATTCGCATTTGCTATGGGTATTTGAACCTATTCAATGTTCTGGCTGTGATTCTTATCTTCTGCTTGGGCATGGATTATAGTGTTTTCTTCTCGCAATCAAAAGAATCAACCAGAGCAACTCACGTTGGAATATTGATTTCATTCATTTCGACGATTGAAGCCTTTGGCGTTTTATCTATGAGCAGCACTTACGCGGTATCAAGCTTTGGCGTGAGTGTTTTTGTCGGCATCTGCCTTTGCTATTTACTTTCACCATTAGCCGCAGGAGCAGAGCATGACTAATATATCGGCTAAATTATCTATCTTGTTATTTCTGTTGCTACCAATGTGTGCCCACAAGCAAGAAGCAAAAGAAAGCTTCGTGAACATCAGTAGTGATGCGACTTTGCAACTTAAACAACCTAAGGATATTTTGCCTGAGATTCAGCTGGTACAGGTTTTAAGTTTTAAATTTAAAGATAAGAGCAATTCGAGTCAGGCCGTTCTGGTAAATAAAGACAACAAACTCAGCATCGTGGCTTTGATGCCGTTCGGTGGTGAAGTTTTCAGAGTTGAATACTATGACGGCATCATCCACTCAAAAGCTCTGCCTGGTGTGGAGTCGCGTTTTGATTTGAAATACGCGTTGGGTGACATCATCATGGTTTATGCCAATCGGGATGCTTTGCAGTCTTGGGTTTCACCAAAAGTGGAAATCATTGATACTAAAAACACTCGAGTGATTAAAAGCAACTCCACTGAAATTGTGCGCATTTCTTATGACAACGCTGACCGCTTTGCAGCCAACGTAAAATATGAACACCTGCAACGAAACTACACGATCAGCATTCAACCTGTTTCACAGAGTAAACCATGACAACTTACTACCTAAACTGCTTGGGAATAAATAACTCTGTCGGAGCTTCACCTAAAGAAGTTTACGAAAGTATTTTCCTTACGCAAACTCTGAACGACCGTGAAGTGAATCTTATCAGCGAAAGAAAAACTCAAGCGAAAGAAGTTGCCGTCGCATTGCCGGAGCTTCCAGCACATTTGAAAAACTTTGAAACGAGAAACAATCGTCTCGCATTGCACGCGCTTGAACAGATTCTGCCACAGGTGAATGCCGCTATTTCAAAATACGGAAAAAATCGCGTCGCAATTATACTTGGTACGAGCACTTCCGGCATTAAAGAGACTGAAGATTCATTTTTGAAAAACCCCGAGGGTCTTCGCGAAGATGGCTTCTGTTATTATAAACAAGAAATTTCAAATACCGTGGATTTCTTAGCTGCCTATTTGGAAATCGAATCCTTGCGCTACACGATTTCAACGGCCTGCACATCCAGTGCAAAAGTTTTCATCGAAGCCGCACGTTTACTTGAAGCCGGTCTGTGTGATGCCGTTATTGTAGGTGGCGTTGATACGTTGAGCTCACTGACACTCAATGGCTTTGATTCTTTAGAAGCGGTATCTGCTCAATTAACCAATCCATTTAGTAAAAACCGCACGGGGATTAATATCGGCGAAGGTGCCGCTTTGTTTTTGATGTCCAAAGAAAAATCGGAAGTGGCTTTCCTTGGCTATGGTGAAAGTTCTGATGCTTATCACATTTCATCACCGGACCCTGAAGGAACGGGTGCTGAGATGGCTTTACGTGCAGCACTAAAAAAAGCGGGTCTTACACCCAATGACATCAGCTACATTAACCTTCACGGCACGGGCACTGAAAAAAACGACTCTATGGAAAGCCTGGTTGTCGGAAAAATATTTGGCAGCACGGTTCCTGTCAGCTCCACGAAACCCTTTATGGGTCATACGCTGGGTGCCGCGGGCGCGCAGGAAGCGGCCATTTGTTATCTTGCCTTATCAACATTGAACTCAGAAAATCTTTTGCCACCTCATCTTTGGGATCAAGAAGCAGATCCTGCGCTAACAGCTCTCAGCTTTGCAAAAAAGGGTGAGCGTTTAGGAAAAGGTCATTGCATGACTAATTCTTTTGCGTTCGGTGGTAATAATGTCTCTTTGATTTTTGGAAAGAATTAGAACGCTATGACAGACCTTACGAAGTTTATGCCACACAAGGCCCCGATGCTGCTCATCGACCGCATCATCGAAAACAAACCTGAAAGTCTTGTTTCAGGCGTCACGATCAGCGAAAAAAGTTTTGGTTATGACCGTGGCGCTGTGCCAAGTTGGTTTGGAATTGAATACATGGCGCAAACAATTGCAGCCTTCAACGGCTTGAATTACGCAAGCCCAGGCGGTAAACCTGAAATCGGTTTTTTAGTTGGCGTTCGTGGTTATAATATTAAAACACCTGAGTTTAAATTGGGTTCTGAATTAGAAATTTCTGTCGCTCCTAACTTTGTGGCAGACAACTCAGGCAGCTTTGATTGCAAATTGAAACTTAACGGCGAGCAAGTAGCTGAAGCGATCATCACGACATTTAAACCGAATAAAGAATTTATTGAAAACCTAAAGGGTCAGACAACATGAACAGTGAAAAAAGAATTCTCGTTACAGGCGCAAGCAAAGGCATCGGTAAAGCGATCGCTTTAGAACTTGCAAAGCAAGGTTACAATATTGCTGTTCACTATGGCTCAGATAAAAAGTCGGCTGAAGCAACTCAAAGCGAGATCATAGCGCTCGGTGCAAAATCAAGTTTGCTGACCTTTGATCTTAAAGAACGTGAACAAACCAAAGCCGCTCTGGAAGCAGATATGCAAGAACTCGGCGCGTATTACGGAATTGTCTGTAACGCCGGTATCATTCGTGACAACGCATTTCCAGCGATGAGTGATGATGAGTGGGATTCAGTGATTGATACAAATTTGGGCGGCTTCTTTAACGTGGTTCGTCCATGCACCATGCCGATGGTTCATCGTCGTCAACCTGGTCGCATCGTAGTTATCTCTTCAGTTTCTGGTATTACAGGAAACCGTGGCCAAGTAAACTACAGCGCTTCTAAAGCGGGTTTGATCGGCGCAGCGAAAGCACTAGCTGTTGAGCTTGGAAAACGCCAAATCACTGTCAATTGCGTCGCACCAGGATTGATTGACACGGGTATGGTGAATGAAGAAATCTACTCTCACGCGAAGCCGATGATTCCTTTACAACGTATGGGAAAACCTGAAGAGGTTGCGGGTCTTGTGAGTTATTTGATGTCAGAGAATGCTGGTTACATCACCAGACAAGTGATTTCCGTTAACGGGGGAATGTTCTAGTGAAAAAAAGAGTCGTCATCACCGGAGTCGGTGGAGTTACTGCCCTAGGGAATACTTTTGCGGAAATTGAACCTAATCTGATCAATAAAAAAAATGCGATTAAGTACATGCCAGAGTGGGAACGTTTTAACGGTCTTCACACTAAGCTTGGCGCACCGGTTATGAACTTCTCTTTGCCAGAGCACTATGATCGCAAAGCAACAAGATCCATGGGACCTGTCGCAAAAATGGCGACTTACGCAACAGAGATCGCATTGAAAGATGCTGATCTACTTGGTAACTCTGTACTAAGTGATGGTGGCGCAGGTATCGCTTACGGTTCTTGCACAGGCAGCACAGAACCTGTTTTAGCTTTCATGAATATGTTCTCTGAAAACACTGTGAGAGGCATTACTGCTACAACTTATATTAAAATGATGAGTCACACGTGTGCCGTGAACATGGCTTTGCACTTTGGCGTTCGTGGTCGCGTAATCCCAACTTCATCAGCTTGTACTTCTGGTAGCCAAGGAATTGGTTACGCTTATGAGGCAATCACAAACGGTTATCAAAAGGTGATGATCGCTGGTGGTGCGGAAGAACTTTGCCCAAGTGAAGTTGCCGTATTCGACACTCTTTTTGCAACAAGCACTAAAAACTCTTCACCTGAATTAACGCCTTCTCCGTTTTGCAAAACACGTGATGGCTTGGTCTTAGGCGAAGGAGCAGGAACACTCATCTTAGAAGAATATGAACACGCAAAAGCACGTGGCGCAAAAATTTATGCTGAGCTTGTTGGCTTCGGCACGAATTGCGATGCTGCCCACGTAACTCAGCCAGATACACATTGCATGCAAAAAGCCATGGAACTTGCTTTGACCGATGCAAAGATCAAAGCCTCTGATATCGGCTATGTAAATGCCCACGGTACCGCAACTGAAGCGGGTGACATCGCTGAAACGAATGCGACTTCACGTGTGTTCGGTGAAAATATGCCCGTCAGTTCTTTAAAGAGCTACTACGGTCACACACTTGGCGCCTGTGGTGCTATTGAGGCGTGGCTTTCGATTGAGATGATGAATAGATCTTGGTTCGCACCAACATTGAACATCTCAGCAATCGACGATCGTTGTGGAAAACTTGATTATATCCAAAATGATATTCGCGAACTCAACACAAACTATGTGATGAGTAATAACTTTGCTTTCGGCGGCATTAATACGTCATTGATCTTTAAGAAGTGGAATGAGTAATAAAACGTCGCTTTACCTTTATGATATCTCAAAGGCTTCGCAGCCTTTGCCAGAAGAGGTCTTTAGCGCCGATGAGCTTGCACACTTTGAAAAAATGTCGAGTGATAAAAGACGGCATGAGTTTCTTCACGGACGTCTTTTAATTAAATCCGTTCTGAAAAATCTCTACGCGGTGAAAAATCCGACGATCTTAAAAAAGAAAAGCGGCAAGCCCTACGTTCGCGGTTTTAAGATTAATCTTTCTCACTCTAGTGACTACCTTGCGTTAGCGGTGTCTAAAGATGTGGAAATCGGTGTGGATATCGAGCAATCGGGTCCTAAAAAACATTTCCTCAAAATTGCAGAGCAGTATTTCAGTGCGACTGAGAACAAATTCATCCGTGCACCCAAAGACCTCGTTACGCAAGAATGGCGATTTAAAAACATCTGGTGTCTGAAAGAAGCTTTCATCAAAACCATCGGTGGTAAGATCGATAAAAAATCACTCAGTATCTCTTTTGATCTATTAAAAAATAAAATCGAAAGCTCCCCGTCTAGAAAAGAACTTCAGTTTCATCTTTGTGAAAAAGAACACCTGACGGTTTGTTCTGAAGGACGCACAAGTTTGGAAGTCTTCAAGGTCCGTTTTGATTCAGGCCATAAGCCTTTCTTAGCAAAGACAAAACTTAAATTTATTTCCCTAACTTAGATGCCTAGGCTATCTTGGTTCTTTCGTTAAGGAGCCAAGCTATGTCCCACACGCCAAAGCCACCTGAAATGATCGAAGGCGACAAAGTCATCCTTCGCAGAAAACGCACCGAACATGCCGAAGAGACATTTAAACTCATCGATAAAAATCGTGCGCATCTGCGTCCGTGGATGCCTTGGGAAGAAGCCAATGTCAGTGTATCGGACGCTAAAGGTTACATTGAGCTGACAAAAAAATGGTGGGACACAGGCTCAACATTTGATTTCACAATGATTGAAAAATCGTCAGGTAAAATTGCCGGCAGCTTTGGCCTTCACAGCATCGACTGGTTTGCACGTAAGGTTGAAGTTGGCTATTGGATCGGTGAAGAGTTCCAAGGAAAAGGCCTTGTTTCAGATGCCCTTCGATTGGGTGAAAAAATGGCCTGCGATCTCAGCTTTCATCGCGTGGGCCTCACTTGCGATCCAAAAAACAAAAAGTCTATCGCAGTTGCCGTTCGTAATGGCTACACTCACGAAGCGACCCACAGAGATGATTCACAAATTCGCGGTGAACTGCGCGACACTCGTGTTTACGTTAAATTCTTTAATCCCAAAGTAGAAGGTGAATACAATTACAACCTTCCTGAAGGTTTCACGATTAAAGAAATTGAGAATAAAGACGAGTTCTGGAAAATCATCGACGAAAACATCAACAAGGTTTTCGGTGACGAAGATATCAACATCTTCCCGACTTATTATTCAGCCGAAGAAAAAGAAAAACTAAAAAACCTTTTCATCCAGTTCCCTTATCACATGCGCCTCTTAGTTCTTTACAAGGGACAAGTCGCGGGCTGGGCGTGGGGTTATCAAGATGATCATGATAGTTACTACATGCAGAACTCAGGTGTATTACCTGAATATCGCTCTAAAGGTCTTTATACAGCGATGCTCGACTATGTGATGGAGAAATGTATCACTAAGGGCTATCAAAAGATCTGGAGCCGCCACAATTGCACGAACAGTGCGATTCTAATCCCAAAACTTAAGTGGGGTTTTCAGATTACAGGCACTGAGCTAAGCGATAAATTCGGAGCCATGGTAATCTTAAGCTACTTCCCGAATAAAACTCGTCGCAAGGTCATTGAGTTCCGCGCAGGAGCCAGACCCGATGAAGAAATCCGAAAGCTTGCTAAGTTATGAGATTGATCGATTGGCTTAAAGAAGACGAATTCACACTGTCATTGAGCGCAGGTTTCTTTGGATTCTTTGCGCACACTGGATTCGTCAAAGCTTTGCACGAAGAAAATCTCATGCCCAAACTGCTTACAGGTTCAAGTGCTGGAGCGATCGTTTCAGCCTGTCTTGCCAGCGGCATGAAGCCAGATGAAATCGAAAAATCAATTCTTGAAGTCAGTAAAAAAGATTTCTGGGATCCAGCATTGGGCTTAGGTTATCTCAAAGGCCAAAAGTTCGAAAACAGACTCGCAAGTTTTCTTCCACCGACTTTTGAAAATCTCAAAACACCGTTGCACATCGCAACCTACCGAATCAGCCATAGAAAAACCGAAATCATGCGATCAGGCTCTCTGCCAGCAGCAGTCAGAGCATCATGCGCAGTCCCTCTAATGTTCCATCCAGTAAAAATAAATAACAGCCTCTACTGGGACGGCGGCATCAGAGATAAAGCCGGCCTGCACGCTGTGGGCACGCATGACAGAGTGTTGAGCCATTTTTTGATTTCAGATAAAGTCGCCGATTGGTTCGAAGAAAAGTCGATTAAAGAAAGAACAAACACCAAGTTCGTTGTGTTACCAAATCTACCAAGACTTGGTCCCAACAAACTCAGCGAAGGCAAACGAGTCATCGACATCGCTTACACCGAAACAAAAAAAGCCCTTTATAAAAATATTTAATTTAGATTTCCCTCTCCCCAAAAACCTTTCAGACGAGCGAGAAAGGTTCAGATGCAAGGCGGAGGGTTTTGGCCGCAACGCAGGCGGGCTGCAGGCCCGTTGGAGAGAAGGACAAGGCCCGACAACGCAGTCAGCTGGGCCTTTATCGTTCGTCTTCTAGTAGAGCTTCGATAACTCCATTGAATACTTACCGGGAGCATACTCAGCAAGACGTTTTGAGTACAAACCTTGGAAGAACTTATCTTTACTAGCATAACTTGCGTAAGGATAAATCGCGATACCACCACGTGGAGTGAACTCGCCAATCACTTCGATATATTTCGGTTTCATCAATTTAACCAAATCATCGCAGATCGTTTGCACGCAATCTTCATGGAAGTCACCGTGATTACGGAAACTAAAAAGATAAAGCTTTAAAGATTTTGATTCGACCATTTTTTTATCAGCGATGTAGTTGATAAATACTTTGGCGAAATCAGGTTGGCCTGTTTTCGGGCACAAAGATGTAAACTCAGTACAAACGAATGTCGTCCAAGCAACCTTGCCTGGATTTTTATTATCAAAAGCTTCAAGAACTTCCGGCGCATAAGTTTGCGGGTAGTCTGTTTTGATTTCGCCTAATGCAAAGTCTGCGAGCTCTTTAGCGTCGCGGCCTTTTTTCTTCACCGGTGCTCCTATTCCGACTTGATCAAACCGCTGTAGCGGCCCATCCAATAAGCATATAAGTAATCTATGCCCTGATTCTCAAGTCCTTTTTCTGTCTGCACCTTATACGCGAAAGCCGACTCTGCCCACAACATTCCACTATCAAAAACTGCGACTTCATAGGCTGGATATGAATAAAGTCCCTGGTAGAAGTAGTTAACAGGTGGTTCGGGCTTCTTAACTGCCTTCCAGAACAGCCGTGGAATCGGTGAAAGAGACCACTCTGGGTTTAAAGACTGATCAATGCTCACATCCAAAACAGGGCGTGGGAACGGAATTTCCTTTAATCCCCACTGCGCATATTTCAAAGCTTCAGTGAATTTTTGATCGCTGCTTTCACTCTTAAATGAAGACCCACGAGCACCATGCTTGTATGCAAAATTGTACGCTGTCATCGTCAACAGGGGGCGATTCACGTATTGGTATGTAGTCCATTGATTCATCAAAGAATCACGAAGCTTGTCGCGAATGCTATCTTCTTCAAGGCGTTCAGCAATCAAGATGTTCGTGATCGCTCCCACCATGGAAAGATTAATGCCACTCCAGTCGGCTGTACCACGCCAGTAAAAGCCACCGTCGAACCAACTACGGACCCACGAATCAAAAGTTCTGAAGGACTCTAGATAAAGCTTACGGGCCTCCGGATCACGATTGATCAATGCATTGAGACCATGAGCTGCCGCCAAATTTTGCGGCTTCTCTTTTACAACAGTCAGGTGATGCAGAACTTTCGCTTTAGCACGAAGCTGCTCCCAAATCTCAAGTTCATTTTCAGGAATAACCAGACTCGCCCAAGCAAATGCATGCGTGATGCCTTTAAGCATGTCGTTATTGCCACCGACCATGTACACGTATCGTTCGTATTCGCCAGTACCACGGCGCCAACGATTATCCCACTTACGAGCCGGATCATACACAGCCACCGTACGAGCAAACTCATGATAGTCACCCGTGATATCCATTAACAAAAATAAACCCTTTAAGGATTTGCGAACCCCAAATAACGCCTCTGAATCACGAGTCACAAGATAGCGCATCGCTTGCGAACCCACGTACATTCCGGTCCACAACGCAGAGTCACCATCTGGATCATAACTTATGAATTTACCACGCTCATCAAATTGCGCCTGAACAGCCATGCCCAGTTCATTGATATGATAATCAGAAGTGTTCTTCTCATAGCCACGCTGTTTTTCTTCTAATGAAGGAGCATAAGCATTTCTTTTTACCACTCCCTCAGTAAGAGAAATCTCATCAGCAATTTTATTTACGATACGAATGGTGTCTTTCGTTTTCTCATAAAAATCAGCGTCGGTAGGGTCGTAAATAACAGTCGGGCGTTCTTCTTTAAATTCCGCACGATTCGAATACGAGCGAACATATTTATCTTCATTCCAATGAATATCTCTTTTCGCCACCGCAATAGCACCACGAACAACTACTGGAACAGATTTACCACTCGCATCGATGTACTGGCGACGATTCACCCACAGTGGTTGAGATTCTAAATCCCGACGAGTCGTAATCCATTCTGAATAGCTGGCTTCTTTGCGATCCGCGAATTCAGATTTCAAGCCATTTTCAGACGAGGAATAGCGCGAAATAATTGAAATCGGATTTGTGAAATCGGTCGCCTGACGTTTTTTCTTATCCAGGCGAGAAATAAACTCGGCCTGTTTCAAATCATAAGTGATCGTAAGATTGTCTTCGGTAGGTAAGGCTTTACCAGTCCAAACTTCTTGAACTTTCAAACCATCAAAATAGTAATTGATATACGTGATAACACGAATCGCATCGTAAGTTCCATCGCGACCACGACGCAATTCAAGTTCACCATTGTAGGGACCTTTTGTAGTATTCGTTCCTTGAAGAAACCAAATACCTTCCATCGAGCCATTAGACTGCAAAGAAGCGACATCGCGTGGAATCGTTTTTACTTTGCTGGAACTACAGCTAAGTAGTGAAAAACAAACGAAGATAAAACCGAAGAAATAGGAAGTTGTTTTCATCCCTCTATTTTCTCTAAGAAAGTAGAGGGACTGGAGTCCTGATCTGTTTATTAGACCTTAGTCTTGCGGGCATCAAGCTTAGCTTGAATGAACGGCCACACAACTGGAATCAAAGACACACCGATGACACCAAAAATCACGATATGAAAGTTTCTTTTAACAATTGGCAAATTTCCAAAGAAGTGACCCGCGAAAAGGAAAAGTCCCACCCACACAATCGCGCCAACTACGTTGTATGAAATAAACTTTTTGTATTTCATTGCACCGATACCCGCAACGAACGGAGCAAAGGTACGAACGATTGGAGCAAAGCGAGCTGCTACGATTGTGAACGCTCCCCAGCGGTCATAAAACTTTTCAGTTTGAACAAGGTATTCACGTTTAAATAATTTTGGATATTTCTCGAACACTTTTGGTCCGAGGTAATGACCGATGTGATAATTCACGGTGTCCCCAAGAATTCCTGCAATCACGAGTGAGATGAAAAGCACCCACAGATTCAAGCCACCTTCAAAAGTCGTCATCGCACCCAAAGCGAACAATAACGAGTCGCCAGGTAAAAAAGGTGTCACAACGAGACCCGTCTCACAAAAGATCACAAGAAACATGATCACATAAAGCCACAAGCCAAAGAATTCCAACCATTGTGGAAGATGTTGATCCAAATGAAGAATAATATCGATGAACTGCATTGAGTCGTCCTTGTTAGAGACCGCAGAATAGTGAGTTTAGTAATCTAGGTAAATAAAAATTAATTCCGTACTCATGCGGCTTTAATAACTCTGACCTATGATTTTAGTTAATAACCTTCAAAGGAGTTCTCAATGAAAAATCTAGTAATGAGTTTAATCGTTCTTTCGTCAGTTCAAGCATTCGCTGATCATCACGAAGAAAATCATCCGTGCAAAGAAATCAAAGCTGCATGTGAAGCTGCTGGTTACAAAAAAGGCGACCACAAAGAAACTGGTAAAGGTCTTTGGAAAGACTGTGTTCAACCATTGGCTGAAGGAAAATCTGTTGCTGGTGTAAGTGTATCCGCAGATAAGATCGCAGCTTGTAAGGCGAAAAAAGAAGAACACAAAGCTGCAAAATAATTAGAACAAGAAGCTATAGATTTGGTAGAGCACGGGGCATTTAGAGAATTATCTGGTGAACGAAAGTTCTAAGAAAAAAACCTAAATGGCGGAGAGTGAGGGATTCGAACCCTCGAGCCCCGCGAAGGGCTGCCAGTTTTCAAGACTGGTGTATTCAACCACTCTACCAACTCTCCGTCGACCGTTCTATTGGTTTTGGGGACAGTGTTCAAGCAGTTGTTATACTTAACTCAGCGCGTCTGTAAAAAGCCTAAGGTGTGACCTTAGGCTTTTTTGATTTCAGTTCTTCCACCCATATAGCTTTGTAAAACTTTAGGGATAGCAACCGATCCATCTTCACGTTGATAGTTCTCAAGGATCGCAACCAAAGTACGTCCTACCGCCAAACCAGAACCGTTCAACGTGTGAACGAACTGCGGCTTACCCCCTTGAGATTTAAAGCGAATATTCGCACGACGAGCTTGGAAGTCTTCGAAATTTGAGCATGAACTGATCTCACGGTAAGCGTTCTGACCCGGCAACCAAACTTCAAGGTCATGAGTCTTTGCAGATCCAAAACCCATATCAGCCGTACACAAAAGCATGCGACGGAATGGCAGCTCAAGATCAAGTAAAACTTGCTCAGCATGTGTCGTTAAAGCCTCATGCGTTTCATATGACTTATCCGGATGGCAGAAAGTCATAAGTTCCACTTTGTTGAACTGATGCTGACGGATCAAACCGCGAGTATCACGACCCGCAGATCCCGCTTCACTTCTGAAACATGCAGAGTAAGCGCAGAAACTTTGTGGCAGATCTTTTTCATCCAAGATCTCGCCGTTGTAGTAGTTCGTCACTGGAACTTCAGCCGTTGGGATCAAATACAAATCAGATCCTTCAAGATGGAAAACGTCTTCTTTAAATTTTGGGAAGTTTCCAGTACCGATCAAAGAATTTGTGTTCACCATGAACGGCGGAATCATCTCTGTGTAACCATGCTTGTTCGCATGAAGATCCATCATGAAAGAAATCAACGCACGCTCTAGTTGCGCAGCCGCACCTTTTAAAAAGGCAAAGCGTGTACCAGTTGTTTTACCAGCGCGTTCGAAGTCGATGATGTTCAACGCTTCGCCCAGCTCCCAGTGTTCTTTTGCTTTGAAAGAGAACTGTTTTGCTTCGCCGACAGTTTTTAAAATTTTATTGTCTGCTTCAGATTTTCCAACAGGAACTTGAGAGCTTGGTTTATTGGGAAGAACCAACGCCAAGTTCGTTACTTGCAAATCTGCTTCGGCAGCTTTTGCTTCAAGATCTTTTACTTGGCCCTTAAGAGCGTCCACTTCAGCAAGGATTGCAGAAGCATCTTTGCCTTCGCGTTTTAACTTACCAACTTCAGCGCTAAGTTTATTTTGATTAGCTTTGGCAGTTTCTGCCTGAAACATCATCTCTTTGCGTTTTTTATTAAGATCCATCAACTGCTCAAGCAAATCAGTCGAAGCTCCACGATTTAACAAACCCTGTTTGTACTCGTCGTAGTAAGAAGTTCCACCTTCAGCTTTTTTCTCAAGCAACTTAATATCAATCATAACGTCCTCATTAATTATAAATTTAAACTTATGCTTTCGCAGAATCCAATCACCGCAGAAAGGGACGGTTCAAAAAGGATTCAGCGCAAGGCGGAGGGTTTTGCTGCCACGGAAGCGTACTACACGTACGCTGGAGAGCAAGCAAGGACCCGACAACGCAGTCGATGGGTCCTTTTTCAACCGTCCTATGGAGCTACAAGGATGTACATGCGAAGTAGCATAGCTACCAACACGCAGATCAAATCGAAAATCAGAATCTTGCCGATTCCCCATGACGAAAGAATTTTAAAGATAATTGCAGTCACCGTCACCATGACAAACATCAAAGCAAATGTGCCGTAACTAACAAGTTCTTGTCCAATCAACGCCATTGTTAAGCCAAGAAGCAAACCAGTAACAAGTCTTAAAAGAATATGAAAGAGCGAAATAGATGAAGTCTTTGCTCCATCTTTCATGTTTGTTGCAAACCCACTCATTCTATCGCCGATGCCCATCCTAGTTCCCCATTCTGATGATTTTGGATTCAATTTCAGCACGATCTGGTGCGTTTGGCGAGAGTCCTAAGTATTTATTGTAGGAGTGCTGCGCCGAACGGGTGTCGCCCTTCATCTCGTAAATGGCGCCTTGTTCTCTGTAGATCTCGGCATAACCACTTTCGCGAGCTGCTGCTAAAGCTAACATATCTTCAGCAACATCTAAAGCTCCTGATTGACGATAACATCGTGCTGCTTTGACATAAATATCCGCACCCTGAGGTCGAAGTTTCATCGCCTGAGAGTATTCGCCGGCACATTCACCATATTGTTGTTTTGCCGCATAAACTTCTGCTGCCAAAATGTAAGAATCTGCAACGTTAGGATTATTCTTTTTTTCAGCTTTGGCTGCATCCAATGCCGTTGCAAAGTCCCCCGCTTGGAATGCTGAGCGCCCCACATAGTAATACGTTCTTGGGAAGTTTGGATTCAAACGCTGAACACGTTTAAACTGCTGGATCGCCTCGTCAAATCTACTTGTTTCAAGGTACAGTTTGCCAGCTTGGAATAAAGCCTCACCATCGGTGGGATCTAATACCGCCGCCGTCAGGAATGATTTCAAGCTTTGATCATTCAAACCCAATGCTCGCTGACTCTCACCAAGTCCCAACCATGCTTTTTTATTTTTAGGATCAGCTTCAGTAACTCGTTCGTATATTTCGCGAGCCTGAGTGAAGCGATCTTCTGTTTTATATATTTCAGCTAAGGCAATTCGGTATTCCAACGTGTAGGCAAAACGTTTCACAAGCTCATTAACATAACTAATACCTGCATCAACGCCGTTTGCCTGACCCAACATTTTTGCGTAGGTAATTTGCGCCTCAGGATTTGTTCCATCAATCTCTACCGCTTTAGTGGCAAATCTTATAGAATCCTTGGCTGCGTTTTCTTTTCGTTCAATTTCTTTTTTATTTATTGGCACAATCGCCAACGCCATCGCGCCATTGGCTTTAGCTAGCAAGATGTAAGTGTCGATGTCGCCATCGTAAACTTTCATCGATCGCATAGCATAGTTGATCGCACCGGCCATATTGTTTTTTCTGAATTCCAAAAGCGCAAGTCCGCGCAGAACTTCATAGTTATTCGGCGCAATTCTCGTCGCATTCGTCAGAATTTGATAAGCATTAATAAAGTCATAGCGTTGCGACATGTAATCGGCTTGCAGAACATAAGCAGAAATTAATTTCGGCTCTGCCTTAATTGCTTTTGTCAGCCACTCAATCGCTTCGAATGATTGATTGAGTTGCCACAAAGCTTTCGCCGCTTTCATCGCAGCTGTTCCATTTTTAGGATCTGCTTCAAAGGCTGCTTTAAATTCCGCTTGCGCAGCTAGGTAGTCACCTTGTCGCACATACTGATCACCCAAGAATAGTAATTCGTTGTTCGATCCCTTTTCAGCTTTCAGTTTATCACTGCCACCCAAACGCAAAACCAGCGCGCGCAATTCGCTGTTGTTTGGATTCAGGGCGAAACCTTTTTGTGCGTAATCAAGTGCGCGCTTTTTTTCATTCTTCGCAACTAAGATATCAGCAAAGACGTGCAGACCTTCTGCTTCAATAAGCTGTTGTACACGACCACGGCTATCAATGGCAGCACTCAAAGTCGCATAGGCGGCATCCAGTTGTCTAAAGCCTCGGAACTCTAAAATCCCCAACAAAATTTTTGCTTCACGATGATTTGGATTTCTTGCAATCACGTTTTTATAGAGCTGTCCTGCCTCGGGAAAAGCATTCTTCAAATAAAGTGCGCGACCCAAAGCGACTTGCGGATGCAACCACTTATCCCAAAGCTGTGCCGCTTTTTCAAAGTAGGGGATAGCATCATCGAGTGCCTGATCACCCTCTAACAATTCACCTTTAAATTCATACAAAATAGGGAGGAGTGAGAATCTATCTGCACCATCAAGAGTTGCTTCCAATACGCCGCGAGCTTCGTTGAATCTCCCCGCAGTAAGCAACTTCACGGTCTCACACACTTGTCCATATGGACTGACAACGTTGAGTGCGCGAGTCCCTTGTGTCATTTGCGCGATTGTCTTAACGTCTTGAGCATCTTGTTTTGCAAATGGCCAAAGCTGTTTGTAAACCACACACAAAAGCGCACGCACTTCGAGATTCATCGAAGCACCTTCAACAATAGCTACTAACTTATTTTGCGCATCGAGCGTCGATTCAAATGTATCTTGCTCCATCGCAAAAAGCGCTTCATTCAATTTTGCTTTTACTTGTGCATCCGTCAGAGTGTTTGCTGAGCTTGAAGGGGCCAGCAAATGAATTTTGTCTCCTGAGCCACCTTCACCTGGTAACAGAATGAAGACAGCGAGCAGAATCACAACGACCAAACCAATCAAAGGCAATTTCAACGCTTTGACGAGTTCGCCTTTTTCCATATTTTTTAAATTCGAAAGCTCGATGATTTTCCCGCTACCACCACCAGAAGTATTCGTCACAGTTTCATTCGGCATCGAACGCGGTTGTGCGATTTCTTTTGGGGAATCATAAATATCAATCTTCGGCATGGGCGCTTGCGGTTTTAATCCCGACAAACTGTCTTGGCGTGGAGGCGGGCGCATGATGACCGTCTCTGCTTCCATCTTTGTTGCTTTACGTGGATCGACATCAACCACGCCTTCAAGTGCCTCAAGGAGCTTGTCGTAAAATGCAGCCTCTTTAGAAATGAGAGTCCATTGGCCGTCAGGTAATTTCGAGATCATTTCCTGACCCGAAAAAACACCCTCTGCGATCATTCGCAAAACGGCTTCCGTTGAATAGGGTCCTTTAACTTGACCCTTTTGTGTTCGTATTACCCAAGTTACCTGAATTCGAGACATAGATGCTTGATTATACTTAGCAATTTCTAAGAAGCCTATGTGCGTGAGGTGTGTACTAACAGGTCTGTGCTTTGGTCCTAGGAAAGCAGTTCCAAGTTGGAATCAGGGACCCAAACTGGAATTACTCCAGGTTCCGATTTAGACCTCCCCTCGGTCGCCAAGTCGAATATATGAGATATGAGAACTGTCTCAATATGGCACAGACTTTGCTCTATAGGCTTACGTTAGTTGAGTTTTGAAGGAGAAGAATGTGATTCGCAACGCGCTTATAGCAGTTTACATCTTAGTAGTTCTTGCGATTTCTGTTGTTGCTCGTGCCAGCGTCCTACCCCCTCTTGGACATGATGCGAATGACAACCTTTCTTCTCCTCAAAGCTACAACTTCAAAAACTACGAAGGTGACATCGTTGCCACTGCAAACGGCCAATTGGTTTTGGTAATCAACCAAAACGAATTCAAAGTTTTGCACGCTAAGATGGATCTTTCTAATTATGTTGGTTCTAAAGTTATGATTAGCGGTATCGAATTGGATCAGCAACTTGCTCCCAATTACAGATCTGAAGTAGTGGATCCCCTCCCGGACTTCGGATTTGGTGAGCAAGCAAGCGTGTTCTTTGTATTCGGTATCTCAGAAGTTAAGTTTTAACTTCGTCATACAGGTCACAGCCAGCATCCCCTCCGCGGGCTGTGACTTTAATTTTTTCTTCTCAAAAGCCACGAAGGTCCCCTCCCTGAGTGGCTTTTTTTTCGTCCAAAATTTATCGCACCGAAAATAAAAAAGGATGCTCTTTTGAAGCATCCTTTTTCGTTTTTAAATTTTTATTAAAGACTAATCAATTCTTCTGATCAGCGCGCCAAGTTTTGACAACTTGTCTTCGAGCTTTTCGTAACCACGATCCAAATGATAGATACGGTTCACAACTGTTTCGCCACCTGCTACAAGGCCAGCAAGAACTAGTGATGCTGATGCGCGAAGGTCTGTTGCCATGACCGGAGCACCCGTCAACTTACCTGGCAAACCACGAACAACTGCTACGCGAGTTTTCGGAGTGATGTCTGCGCCTAAGCGGATCAACTCTTGAACGTGCATGAAGCGGTTTTCAAAAACTGTTTCAGTGATAACACTTGTTCCGTGAGCCACTGTCATCAACGCCATGAATTGTGCTTGAAGATCCGTTGCGAACAATGGATGTGGGGCGGTCGTGATATCAACTGCTTCCCATGATTGCGCTGGGCGAACTGTCATAGTGTCTTTAGTCGTATCAATCGTGAAACCTGATTCACGCATTTTGTTGATCAATACTTCCAAATGAGCCGGCACACATTTCGTTACTGTTACTTCGCCTTTAGTGATCGCACCTGCAATCAACAAAGTTCCCGCTTCAATACGATCTGCCATGATAGAATGCTCAGCTGGCTTCAACTTCTCAACGCCATCAATAGTGATAACGCTTGTACCGTGACCTGTGATCTTCGCACCCATTTTATTGAGATACTCAGCAAGATCTACTATCTCTGGCTCTTTCGCTGCATTCTCAAGAATCGTGCGACCTTGAGCAAGTGTAGCGGCCATCATCACGTTTTCAGTTCCACCGACAGTCACTGTTTCAAACAAGAAGCTGCCGCCTTGAAGACGTTTTGCTGCTGCATGAACGTAACCTTCTTTTTGCGTGATCTCTGCACCTAAAGCTTTAAAACCTTCAAGGTGAAGATCAATCGGACGAGAACCAATAGCACAACCACCTGGTTGAGAAACAACGGCTTCACCGTATTTCGCAAGCATCGGACCCATCACTAGGAAGCTCGCACGCATTTTACGAACAAGATCGTAAGATGCTTCAAACGAAGTCAAAGGACTTACTTTCACAAAGAAAGTGTCGCCTTCCCAACGTGTTTGACAACCCAATGAGTTCAGAAGTTCTGCTGTTGATTCAATGTCTTTTAAGCGCGGAACATTTTTGAAAACGTGTTCGCCTTCAGCCAAAAGAGTTGAGAAAAGAATTGGAAGGGCCGCGTTTTTCGCACCACTTGTTGCAACTTCACCGCGTAGAGGGCCGTTGCCCACAACTACCATTTTATCCATGTTTTACTCCGCAAATAATCCTATCAAGACCAGAAAGATCTTTTATAACACGGCTTTCGCTGAAATAGCCCAAGCTGTAATAATAATCTTTCATTGCCGAACCTTGGCTCATTCCCATTTCCATCAGACAAATACTTTGCTGACTAAGATAAGGACCATAGCTTCGAGTCCAATTTTTTAATAACGCCAAACCATCTTCTTTTGCATAAAGCGCCAGATGCGGTTCGAATTTTTTAACTCCTTCTTCCACTGCAGAATCATCTTCTGCAATATAAGGAGGATTAGAGACTAGTATGTCGATTGTCGTCTGTCCCATGAAGTCTTTGTAAGCCTTAAGAATCTCTTCGGCGTTACCAGCATCACAGTGAACAAAGCGAACGCGATCGCTCAGTCCCAAGCTTTCTGCATTTTCTTTAGCAATAGCAAGCGCATCTGCTGACACATCAACAGAAACCAGCTTTGCATCAGGAAGTTTTTTAAGAATGCTCAGACCCAAGCATCCAGTGCCTGCACCCAAATCTAAAATCGTGTTGGCTTCAGGATGGGTCTTTGCCCAAGCCAGCGCCTCTTCAACAACGCCTTCAGTTTCAGGGCGAGGAATAAGCACGGCAGGACTGACTTTGAATTTCTCTCCAAAGAAGTCTTTTGTCCCAACGATATAAGCCACCGGCTCACCTTGGGCGCGACGACGAACCAGCTCGCGCAGTTTTGCGAGTTCAGGCTCTGCCAACGGTTGATCAAATTTCATGTAGAGTTGAATGCGATCCATCTTCAGGCTGAACGAAAATAATAGTTCAGCATCAAGGCGTGGAGTCTCGATTTTTTTATCTCTGAAAAAGGCTGTCGTTTTGTCTAATACTTCTTTTAGCTTCATGCATTCGCAGAGGTTTGTTTTTTCAATGCCTCTGCTTGGAAGTTAGCAACGAGTGGATCGATCAGCAACCCAAATTGTCCGCCCATGACTTGATCCAGCTGATGGATCGTCAAACCGATGCGGTGGTCTGTGATACGAGTTTGAGGGAAGTTGTAAGTTCTGATGCGCTCTGAACGATCACCAGTACCAATTTGTTCCAAACGCACGTCAGAAGCTTCTTTACGAGCTTTGTCGTCTTCGATTTGTTGAAGTTTAGCGTAAAGAATTTGGAACGCACGTTCACGATTGGCAGATTGGGATTTACCCTCTTGGCACTTTACGTCGATACCAGTTGGCAAATGCACAACGCGAACCGCAGATTCAGTTCTATTTACGGACTGACCACCAGAACCTTGTGAACGCATAGTTTCGATGCGCACTTCATTCATGTTGATCTTTACTTCGTTCTCCGCAACTTCAGGAATAACCGCAACAGTCACAGTAGATGTATGAATACGCCCTGCTGCTTCTGTTTTAGGTACACGTTGAACACGGTGAACGCCCGACTCGTACTTCAATTTAGAGAAAACAGATTCGCCTGATACCGTCGCGATGATCTCTTTCGCGCCGCCAACGTTTCCTTCAGAGAATGATAGCATCTCCACTTTCCAGCCTTGTGCGCCAGCGTAGTGAACATACCCACGGAAAAGTTCGTCAGCAAACAAAGACGCCTCGTCACCACCTGCGCCCGCACGAATCTCAAGAATGATATTCTTATCATCGTTGGGATCTTTCGGAATCAGAAGGATCTTAAGCTGATGCTCAAGCTCAGGAATAGCAGCTTCAAGTTCTTTCACTTCTTCACGAATCATTTCACGCATTTCTGCGTCTTGTTCAGAAGTTAAAAGCTCCTTCGATGCTTTCAAGTTTTCAGTTTTCTTTTTGTAGTCGCGATAAACCGGAACGATTTTTTCTAGATCTGCGAGTTCTTTCATGAAGGCGCGATATTGCGTTTGGTTCGAAGCAATATCAGGTCGTTGAAGAGATAAATTTACTTCTTCATAACGTGATTCAACTTCAGCCAATTTTGAGAACATTGCAATCGCCTCTGGATCTGTAGAAAAAATAGATGGTGTTATGCCGGAAATGAAAATGCGGTTCGAGATTTGAACCGCATTTCATACATGAGGGTCCTCCGATTGGAGGTCCGCCAGTTATTTTTTGCCGTATTTTTTCTTGAAACGGTCGATACGACCTTCAGTATCAAGAACGCGTTGTTTACCAGTGAAGAAAGGGTGTGACTGAGAAGAAACCTCAACTTTGATAAGAGGATATTCTTTGCCGTCTTCCCATTTGATTGTTTCTTGAGAGTTCATAGTAGTAGTACCTTTGAACGCGAAATCACAAGAAATGTCTTTGAAGATCACTTCACGTACTTTTGGATGTAGATTTTCTTTCATGACTTAATCCTATCTAAATAGCCTAACTAGTGCTTTAAGCTAAAAGGGTTTAACACAGGGAATTAGGGCTGTCGAGTATAAATCGCTGCTTTTTTTAGCAGCGAACCGACCCCAATTTAGCACACCCAGTTCTGTATAAAACTCGTATTTTCAATAACTTAAAAGACAAAGGGGACGTTCTCAGTCCCCTCAGCCCGTTCACGATTTTCTAGACCGCTTAGCCCGGTCCGCTCATCGCTTTCAAGAAGTCGGTGTTCGACTTGGTATTCTCAAGCTTATCAGTCAAGAATTCCATAGCGTCGACCACATTCATTGGAGCTAGAACTTTTCTTAGGATCCACAAACGATTCAGGTCCGCTCTTTCGATCAATAGATCTTCTTTACGAGTTCCTGATTTGTTGATGTCCATACAAGGGAAGATACGTTTTTCCATAAGCTTACGATCCAAGTGGATCTCTGCATTACCAGTACCTTTAAATTCCTCGAAGATAACTTCATCCATACGAGAACCAGTATCAATCAATGCTGTTGCGATGATCGTCAATGATCCACCTTCTTCGATATTGCGGGCAGCACCGAAGAAACGTTTTGGTTTATGAAGGGCATTTGAATCCACACCACCTGACAAGATTTTTCCTGATGGAGGAACAACCGTGTTGTAAGCGCGAGCCAAACGAGTGATTGAATCGAGCAAGATCACAACGTCATGTTTGTGTTCAACCAGACGTTTTGCTTTTTCGATTACCATCTCTGCAACTTGAACGTGACGAGTTGGAGGCTCATCGAATGTTGACGATACAACTTCACCTTTTACAGTACGTTGCATGTCAGTCACCTCTTCCGGACGTTCATCGATCAATAAAACGATCAACTTCACTTCAGGGTGATTCGTCGTAATTGCATTCGCAATTTGTTGCATCAAAACTGTTTTACCAGTTCTTGGAGGGGCAACGATCAATGCGCGTTGTCCTTTTCCAAGTGGCGCCATCAAATCAACAACACGAGTCGTGTAGTCCGCTGGATTGTGTTCCAACTTCAAACGTTGATTTGGATAAAGCGGCGTCAAGTTGTCGAACAAGATTTTGTCTTTACCTTTTTCAGTTGTTTCAAAATTCAATGAATCAACTTTCAAAAGTGCAAAGTATCTTTCGCCTTCTTTTGGAGGACGAACTGTACCAGTAACAGTGTCACCTGTTCTCAAACCAAAACGACGGATTTGAGACGGAGAAACGTAAATGTCATCTGGACCTGGAAGATAATTATAATCTGGCGAACGCAAGAAACCGTATCCGTCTGGAAGGATTTCAAGAACACCTGAACCGTAAATATCTTGTCCAAGTTTAGCTGCGCGTTTCAACACTTCAAAGATCATATCCTGACGGCGAAGACCGGCAGCATTTTCAATTTTTAGTTTTGCCGCAAGCTCAGTAAGCTGTTGGATGTTTTTTGATTTGAGGTCTTTAGAGTTGAGCCAGCTCTTCTCTTCCTCAGTCAAATTGATGTCAGCCAAATCCACTTCTGAAATTGGAGCCGTGTTTTGTTGTGACTCATCCGCTGCTGGATATGCTTCATCATTTTGTTGGTAACGGTTGTTGCGATCATGACGATCTGGACGATCACCGCGATCGTTTCTGTCATTACGATCATTTCTGTCGCCACGGAAATCACGGCGTTGATTATTATTTTGACCACCACCATGACGGTGTTGGTTTCTGTTGTTATCTCTGCCACCACCACGATCGTTTCTGTCATTTCTGAATTCACGACGTTGTTGTTGGTGTCCGCCACCTTCACGCTGTTGTTGTTGTGGTCTGCTGTTTTCTTGAGGTGCCGCACCTTCTGATGCTGGAGCTGCAGCTGGTGCAGAGGCTTCCGCCGCAGGAGCAGCTGGAGCAGGAGGAGGTTCGCTTGCAGCAGGTGCTGCTTCTACCGCTGGAGCCGCTTTTTCTTCAGCAGCTGCTTTAGAACGTGTAGTACGTTTCTTAGCGACCTCAACACCTGGTTGATCTTTTGGTTCAGACAAACAATTTCTCCTTGTGGAATTAAAAATCGAAATATGAGAGGTATTTAAATAGAAGTTAAACCGATTGGATTAACATATAGAGTATCTTTTGCTATGTCCTCAATGTCCTAGAGGCCCGAAAACTTGTCAACCGGAAAACGAATCTCAATTAGAGACTTAATTATATCAGAGTATTCTTGGGAACTCGACTTTAATCTAAGCTCAATAATGAGGCAATGTTTAAAAATAATACTTTTAAATCAAATGCTTAAGTTGTGGTCGAAACCGGGTAGTTTTGAGATTATTTGCACTGAATTAACGAATTTTCCCTCGACCAGCTATTAATTTTTGGCAAGCCAATGCCGAAAGGTTAAGTGAGCATTTAAGCATGAAGGAGTCAAACGTGGAGGACACTTTAAAAGTTCCAGCACCAAGAACGCCTCTAAGTCTAGAGGTTGCGTTCAAGCGCAGCTATGCAAGGGACGAGGCAAAAGGCACGCTTAAAAATATCAGCATCTCGGGAGCCTTTTTGGAATATGTGGGCGAGTCGATTCGTGCGAACGAAAAGATTCATCTAAAATTTATCGTGGCAGGGCGCGAACGCAAAGTTCCTGCATTCGTTATTTGGGCTAACTCAGCAGGTTGCGGAGTTAAGTTCATGCCGACGAATAACAGAGACGTGCAAATCGTCGATGATCTTATCTACTTCGTAGAAAACTCACGCGAAGACAGAAGATTTGTCGTTGATAGCATCTTTAAAAAAGTAGGGTAAAACCGAAAACCAAAACCGCCTAATAAAAAAAGCCCACTGTTGAAGTGGGCTTTTTCTTTTTCAAAGCTACTCCGACGAAGTCGGATAGTAGTCAGACTTAACCGACGTGTGTGTCGTTAAGATTGTGCGCTTCCATATCACGTTGCTTACGTTTCTTTCTCATCACGATCAGAATCGCAAGACCCGCAGCTGCTAGACCGACAACAGCCAAAGCCATTGTTGTGTCTTGATCCATTCCACCGAGTGGTGAAGCGTCTTGTGCCATATCATGGTGTGGAGCTTCAGTTGGTGGTGGTGGAGGAGGCGGAGGTGGCGGAGCCATCTCTGCTTCAGGCATTGGCGGTGGAGGTGGTGGAAGATCCGCTGCTGCTTGGTCCATTGGTGGAACTTCTGGTGGTGGAGCCATCGCCATATCTTGCGGTGGTGCACCCATATCTTGTCCGCCCATATCTGGAGCCGGTGGTGGCGCCATGTCTGGAGCTGGAGGAGGAGCCATCTCTTGTGGAGCTGCTGCAACATCTTGGTGTGGAGCAGGCGCTGCTGCTACAGGAGAAGCACTCCAATAACGAAGCTCAGTACCTTCAGCGATTTCACCTTTAGATTCTACAGAGTTCGTCGCCCAAACTTCTTTCCATGCACCAGTGTAGCCCAAAAGCTTTTTAGAAACTGTTCTGATGTTGTCGCCAGATTTTGCTTGGTATGTTTCTGGTTGCATTCCGTTATCTTCAAAATAAGTCAGCATTCTTGCAGAATCATCAGGACGATTTGGAGAGCTATAGTAAATCTTGTCACCGGGTTTCACGTCGCGAGATTTATAAGTCGGGTTTCCTTTTTTCAATTCAGAAACTTTAGACTTACCGTAAATGGTTTTGCTGATTTTGCTAAGAGAGTCACCCGGTCTTGCGAAGTAAACTGTGTTGTACCAAGTTTTGCCCACTTGCCAAGGAGTCGTCGCCACTTTTTGAAGTGGAACGCTTGGAGCTGGTGCTGGTGCTTCGCCGTAACTTGAGCTTGATGAACTCGTTGATGACGTTTCTGTGCTTGTCGTTGATTCAACCATTGGGCCTGAATCAGACGTCGTGCTATCAACAATAGTTGTTGAACTGTCTGTTGATGCTGTCTCCGGAGGAGGAGCTTCAATTGACGGCTCCATCAATGGATCAGCTGGCAAACTTTCTGAAGTCGCCACATCTGAGTGCATATCTGAAGAGTGTTCAGTTGTCGTTGTGGTTTCTGTTGTCGTCGTCTCTGCAACTTGCGGAGAAGATTCGCCCAACGCATCTTCAGCTAGTGAATCACTTGCAAGTGAATCAGAACCTAGTGACTCGTCACCTTCTAATTTTTCGAGATCTGCAGAATCAATATCTGCTGTGACTTCTGCGTCGTCTTTTTTACCATCACGAGAAGTACATCCCGTGAAAGAGCCTGCGAGGCCTAGACATGCGACAAGAATAATCAGTCTTTTCAACATCATTTTTTCGTCCTTGATAGATGCTATGAAACATACTGTTTCACTAAACGTTAATAACAGCCTAAATCCAAGATAGAAGGCTTGCAAATACTTCTCAGGTTACTGGACTTATGGGGTGACCTTTAACACAGCACCTAGCTTGACTTTCCTCCTGTCGAACCATCCTTTGTTCATTTCAAGAGCGAACTTTGCGGGCTTGGCACTTACATACGACGCGAGCATGGAATCGGGAACACCTTTGCCAGACTTCATTTCTTGGACGTCTATGAGTATACCATCCTTATTAAAAAATCCGATAGAAAGATCAATCAGTGTGTTTTTCATCCAGAATGAACGTGGACTTTCCCCAGGAAAAATAAACAGCATGCCTTCTTCAGCACCCATTTTTTCTCTGAACATTAAACCACGTTCGTGCTGAGACGGCGTCTCTGCAATTTCAATCGTGATTTTGTTTCCAGAAAGTGTTGCGGATTTTTTTTTGAAATCAGCAGCGTTTGCTAGGCTAAGGCCTAGCAGGGGAAGAATGAGAACGAGCCATTTCAAGCGCAACACCATAGCGCACTCCTTTAGTAGATACTGTCATGCCCTTCATCTTAAGAGCAGTTAATGTCTTATATAATATAGAGGTTCCGGCGAATATCACATCCGCTCGACCACCGAGATGATATTTTTCTTTCTTTTCTGCGACTGTTGTATTGGCGAATTCATCCATCCAATATTTAAGTCTTTCAGTAGATAGTACATAGCCATCTACTTTCTTTTCATCAAAGGCACCAATTTCAGCAACAACGATTGCAGTTGGAGTGCCGGCAACGGCGAGAACTTCTTCGATGTTTTGGAGGTGGGGAAGCACTTTCGCAATTTCTTGATCAATAAAAGCATGCAGCTTTTCTTGTTCTGATTTTGCAATCGGCTGCTCGGTGATAAATCTTTCGGTCATACGAACGGCGCCGATATTAAGACTTTTACCGAATAAAATGTTTTCGTTTTGGCCAGTGATGTATTCCGTAGAGCCACCACCCACATCAACAACCAAAGTTGTTTGATTCTTCTTGAGTCCACCGGCTGTGGCGCCTTGGTAAGTGATGCGCGCTTCATCTTCGCCAGGAATAATTTCGATAGGGATGTTGAGCTCTTGACCAATCTTAAAAAGTTCAGAGCCATTTGTAGCATCACGGGCTGCTGATGTTGCCATGGCTAAAACCTTATCTACTTTTTCTGCATCGATTTCTTTTTTGAATTCACGCAAGCATTCTTCTGCGCGCTTGAGGGCTTCGGGATGAAACTCTCCGGTCTTATCGACGCCTTGACCCAGGCGCACCACTTTCACAAGGTCCTTATAAACCTTTTTCACTGCTCCCTGATCAACTTCAGCAATCAGACAAAGAAATGTGTTTGTACCTAGATCAAGTGCTGCAACCTTCATAACTATACCTTTAACTTTTCCTGCAATATTTTGTTCACGATATCTGGATTTGCTTGCCCCTTAGAAGCCTTCATCACTGCACCAACAAAGAAACCAAGCAGGTTTTTCTTTTTACCTGATTTGTGATCTTCCACAACTTGCGGATTGGCAGCCAAAACTTCATCGATAATTTTTTCGATCGCCGATGAATCTGTGATTTGCACTAAGCCTTTTTCTTTAATGATCGTTTCGGGATCTTTACCAGATTGCCACATCTCAGAAAAAACTGTTTTCGCAATTTTTCCAGAAATGGTGCCATTATCAATCAAACTGATCATCTTGCCTAATTGTTGCGGCTTAATCGGTGAATCTTTGATTTCTTTTTTGGCATCATTCAATTCACGAATCAATTCAGTCATGATCCAGTTTGAAGTCGCCTTGTAGTTTTTAGATTCCTTAGCGGCTTCCTCGTAATAATCAGCGACGTCTTTTTCACCAGTCAGAACTTGCGCGTCGTATTCTGGCAAGCCATGCTCAGCTTGAAAGCGTTTCGCACGAGGGATTGGTAATTCTGGCAAGTCCGCCATGAAGCGATTGATCATTTCTTTTGAAACAACGATCGGCAATAGATCTGGATCTGGGAAATAGCGATAGTCTTGCGCATCTTCTTTAGCCCGCATCGAGAATGTGCGATTTTTATCAGGATCCCATAAACGTGTTTCTTGAATGATCTTTTCACCACGCTCGACAGCATCGATTTGTCGGTCAATTTCATACTCAATAGCTTTTTCGACAAAGCGGAATGAGTTCACGTTTTTGATTTCAACTTTTGTTCCGAATTTTTCTGCGCCAATTTTTCTTACAGAGACATTGCAGTCACAACGCAAAGAACCCTCTTCAAGATTGCCATCACACACATCAAGATATCTTACTATGTTGCGAATAGTTCTGCCGTATTCTGCAGCTTCGGCTGCAGATCTAATGTCGGGACCAGAAACAACTTCCAGAAGTGGAATGCCCGCACGATTGTAGTTAATTAATGTGTAGTCACCGCTGTGTGTGGATTTGCCGGCGTCTTCTTCCATGTGAGCTCTCGTAATACTCACGGTTTTTTCCACACCGTTTACCTTGAAAGTCACAGAACCATTCTCACAAATCGGTTTATCGTATTGAGAGATTTGATAGCCTTTAGGTAAATCAGGGTAGAAATAATTTTTGCGTGCAAAGATGGATTTCTCTCTGATCGTGCAACCCAGCGCTAGACCCGTTTTAATGGAGTACTCGATGGCTTTTTTATTAATGACCGGCAAAGTGCCCGGCATCCCCACAGATACTGGAGAGGTGTTTTGGTTGTCTGCTGCATCGAAGGTTGTAGGATCGGCGCAAAAGATTTTACTTTTCGTACTGAGCTGAACGTGAATTTCAATTCCGATGACTGCTTCATAGCCACTAGAAGACATGGGGTTTTGCTCCTTTCACGTCTGATGCACCTTCAAGTGCGTAGGCAACATTCAACATGTGCTGCTCTTCAAAATGAGTTGCGGTTAATTGCACACCAATTGGCAAGCCTTCTTGGGACATTCCAAATGGAACACTCATACCCGGTAAACCGGCAAGATTTGTTGAAGTCGTATAGATATCATTCAAATACATAGTGAGTGGGTCATAAACACGCTCACCAATTTTAAATGCTGGTGAAGTTGTTACCGGACTTAAAACCACATCGCAGCTTTTAAATGCTTCAAGATATTGATTCATCAACATGCGGCGCACTTGGCCTGCTTTGTTGTAGTAAGCATCATAATAACCACTTGATAGACAGTAGGTGCCCAGCATGATTCTGCGTTTTACTTCTTTACCGAATCCTTCCCCACGGGTTTTGCCGTAAAAGTCTTCAAGATCAACCGCCGAAAGATTTCCCATCTCAGCACGGTAGCCGTATTTCACGCCGTCATATCTTGCTAAATTTGATGAGGCTTCACTTGCGGCAACAAGATAATAAACTGGGACTGCAAATTCTGTCATCGGCACGGAAACTTCAACAAATTCGGCGCCCATTTTTTTAAGTGTGTCGATGGCTTTATCCACCGTCGCTTGAACATCAGAGTTGATCGAACCTTTCATGTACTCTTTCATCAAACCAATGCGCATGCCTTTGACGTTTGCTGAAAGATTTTTGCTCCATGCCGGAACTTTTCTTTGTGTCGTTGTCACATCGTGTTCGTCAAAACCACAAATGGCTTCCATAGTCAGTGCGGCATCTTTCACCGAGCTTACCATCGGACCTGCTTGATCAAGTGACGAAGCATAGGCAATGATTCCGTAACGACTGACACGACCATACGTGGGTTTTACACCAACTAATCCACAAAAGTTAGCTGGCTGTCGAATAGAGCCGCCGGTGTCTGTGCCAATTGTTCCCGCAACCATCCTTGCTGCTTGGGCCGCGGCAGAACCACCTGATGATCCGCCTGGAACACAATCGGTATTCCAAGGATTTTTAACGCTTCCAAAAAATGAAGTTTCGTTCGATGAGCCCATCGCGAATTCATCTTGATTCAGCTTACCCATGACAACGACGCCAGATTTTTTAAGGCGCGCTACCACTGTTGAATCATAGGGTGGAACAAAATTTTGTAAAATCTTAGAGCCTGCGGTTGTTGGCAGACCTTTTGTGCAAAGCATTTCTTTAATACCAAATGGCACGCCAGCCAAGGGACCGATGTTTTCACCTTGGGCGATACGCTTATCAAGCGCCTCGGCATCATGAACTGCATTGCCGTTGATGAATGTGAAGGCGTTTAATTTTGGATTTAGCTTTTCGATACGCGCATGAAAATGCGTCGCAATTTCTTTGGCGCTGACTTTTTTGGATTGAACAGCTTCTGCGATTTCAGAAAAAGAGGCTAAAGTTAAATCCATCTAAACCACCGGAGGAACTTTAAAAAGGTTTCCTGCCTTTGCTGGCGCATTCGCAGTCATTTCTTCAGCCGTGAATTCTTCTTTCGCTTCGTCTTCACGCCAGAAGGATTCAATTTCTGTGGGAGTAACGAGCGGCTCCACGCCATTTGTATCAACTTTATTAATTTGATCAAAGTAGCTGAGGGCTTTGGAAAGTTGTTCGCTGTACTCAATGGCTTCTTGTTCGGTCACATGGAGTCGCGCGAGTTTGGCGATGTGCTCGATGGTTTTTTTGTCAATCATGGGGGTAACTCCTTAACCAGGAAAAGACATGTATAAAATTAATCAAAGTTTTGCTCTCCGTCACCTGATTTGATAGAACTCTACCCATGTCGAAGAAACGTCACGAAGAGTTAAAAAAGCTCATTGCCCATCATGATTACAACTACTACGTCCTGGACCGTCCCACGATTACCGACTTTGAGTATGACGGATTGTTCACGGAACTTTTAAAACTCGAAAAAAACGAAAGCGGACTTGATCTTTCTGACTCACCATCTGGTCGAGTTGGCGGAAAACCGCTGGACAGCTTTCAAAAAGTGAATCATCGCGTTCCGATGTTGTCGTTGGCAAATAGCTACTCACCCGAAGATCTATTTGAGTTTGATGAACGCGTTCGTAAGTTCTTGCGTTCTGACGAACCGGTTGAGTACTTAGCCGAGCTTAAGTTTGACGGGCTTTCGATGGAACTCGTTTACGAAAACGGTTCTCTTGTTCGCGCGATCACTCGTGGGGACGGAACTATTGGTGAAGACGTTACTGAAAATATTAAGACGATCCGCTCAATTCCTCTGCAATTATCAGGTAAAAAAGTTCCTGAATTGTTGGAAGTGCGCGGTGAGGTCCTTATTTTCAAAAAAGATTTCTTAGAGCTGAACGAAACTCAACAAGAAAATGGACAACCGACGTTTGCGAATCCTCGCAATGCTGCAGCTGGAACCGTTCGTCAGCTTGATTCTAAAATTGCGGCCTCAAGACCTTTAAGATTTTTTGGTTACGCACTTGGCGCAACTGAAGGCATCACTTTTCAATCCCAACAAAAAATTGAAGAGTATTTTGCCGAACATCAAATTCCAACGGCGCTTAGTTATAACCCAGATTTGGTAAAAATCTGCAAAGGCCCCGAAGAACTTGCTGAATATTACCATCACGTCGAAAAGATCAGACCGACTTTGCCGTTTGATATCGATGGGATTGTTTTGAAAGTTAATTCCCTACGATTGCAAGACGACTTGGGAATGGTTGCGCGCAGTCCGCGTTGGGCCACTGCCGCGAAATTTAAACCTGAGCAAGCAACGACGTTGATTGAAGATATCGTTGTGCAAGTGGGCCGCACTGGTGCACTGACACCTGTAGCAATCATGACACCTGTTAAAGTCGGTGGTGTGACAGTCACAAATGCAACTCTTCACAATCAAGAAGAGATTCAACGTAAAGATGTTCGCATCGGTGATACCGTCATCGTTCAACGTGCTGGCGATGTGATTCCGGAAGTTGTTTCTGTTGTTTTAGATAAACGCCCGAAAAACTCAGAAGCTTATTTGCTTCCAACAAATTGTCCTGCGTGCGATTCGCCGGTACAAAAAATGGAAGGTGAAGTTGTTACTCGCTGTGTGAATCCACTTTGTATCGCGCAAGTTAAAGAAGCTCTAAAACACTTTGTCGGCAGACGCGCAATGAATCTCGATAAGATCGGGGATCGTTTAATTGAAACGTTGGTTGATAAAGGTTTGTTAAAAAGTTTTTCTGATTTTTATCGTCTGACAAAAGAAGATATTTTATCGCTCGAGCGACAAGGCGAGAAATCTGCACAAAACGTTATTGCGAGTGTCGAAGCGAGTAAGAATCCCACTCTGGCGAGATTTATTTTTGGATTGGGTATTCGATTTGTGGGCGAACAAACCGCAAAACATTTGGCCGATCACTTTGTCACGATTGAAAATTTCATGAACGCCAAAGAAGAGGAGCTCATGCAAGTTCCTGAAATTGGCACTAAGGTTGGTAAGGCAATTATCGATTGGCTTTCTAACCCGACACTGGTTGATGAAATCACTTCGATGATTGAGCTTGGCGTAAAAATCGTAGGCCCCGTGCGCGCACAAGGTGGCAAGCTTGCTGGATTAAGTTTCCTCATCACGGGAACACTGCCCGTAAAACGCGATGACGCCAAAGACGTCATCGAACAAAACGGCGGAAAGATCTTAGGATCGGTTTCTTCGAAATTAAGTTATCTTGTTGTCGGAGATGATCCAGGTTCTAAAGTCGACAAAGCGCAAAGCCTCGGCGTGAAAATCATCTCATGGGATGATCTTCAAGCAATGTTATAAACTATCTTGTGCCGTACGCTCGCTCTAGACGAATGAGGTCTGAGCGAGAGAGGTGCTGTAGTGGTGCAATACTTTTACCTGGAATTTTTGATTGCAATGTCGGCATGCTGCTAGATTTAGAAAAGATCGTTGGTGGATACATCATGATCGATTCAAAATCAAAAGGCTGACCACCACTGACCGTCATCAAACTTACTGGGAAAAGTTCAAAGTTTATTTCCGCACCTTGTTCGATGTTGTCGTGATTCACTAAAACATATTTATCGCGATCCGTCCGATTCTGCTCATGAATAAATCCAAGCGCATGCATGATCTCGTGTGCAATTTCTTTCGGTCCACAATTTCCTGCCAGCCAAATCGGTTGTTTACCGCCGACTTTGCCAAGATAACTTCTGCAGTCTTTGGGACCATTTTCGAAAACAATGACGTCTTCATCGCCCTCTTGATAAGGAACTAAATTGATCGCAGTTCCTAAAAACATTGAGATGGCCGTCAGGACTCTTTGTGGATCATCAAAACTTGGTTGAATGTAATAAGGGATGCGACTTGATTCCCAAAGTCGCAGTTTTGGTGCAGCTGCATATCCCGAATCCGGTCCGCCTGCCGCGGGCTCTCCTAACACAATATCTGCATCGACGATCGCTAAACCATCTTCGACTCTGAAACTAACGGCATCGATCTCGTGAGGTTTTTCACCAGAGTTTTCTTTGGGAGCTTCAACAACTTGAATCGCCTTAACGACTGGAGCTGAAGGTTCAGGGTTGGTATTTTTAGACAATTCATTGTTGGAGTTTTGAATTTCTGTCGTCTCTTCAGTGGCTTGAGTGGCCGAAGTGACTTTGTTAGTTTTCGGCTTTGGCAGCTGAATTGGATTTTTCTGCAGATAAATATAAAATCCAATTGTCGCAAGAATTGCTATGACCGGAGAAAAAAGTCTACTTCTTGTCAAAGTCCCACATCCTTGTTTCAGAAAATAAAAAACCCACAGTCTTTGAAACTGTGGGCTTTATTAGATCTCAATAATTTAAAAAATTAAAGGTGATCGATAACGATATCGCGAGCCATTACTGTTTTACGGCCGTCAGCTTTAGCTGAATCGATACCTTTAAGGCAAAGTTGCTCAATGGCTTTGCTAAGAACGTCAATCGTCTCAGAAGAAGTGTTCATTTGACCTTTTTCTTTAATTAGCTTTTTTACTTTGCTTGTTACAACCAGAACATCTGCCATGATATTACCTCTCGGATGCTTGTTAATTGATCATTAAAAGGTTTGCATAGCATCCCCATTATTGACAATGGGATTTTGTCTTGCGGCGCGAAATTTCGCTGTTACGATCCGCGCAAAGACACAGCTTCTGCATTCCCATCCACAAATTTCATCAGCTCAGCCTGTCGAACACCGACATTGTCTGGGGAAATCCATACGAACGTTTTTTGGTCCACAGGTTTAGTGCACTCCACATCCAAAAATGCCGGCGACCAACAGCCACTGTTTAAATGTTCAACAGAACCAATGATCTCGTGGCGTGGGTGATGAGTGTGTCCATAGATGACTCGAGAAACTTTAGTGATGGCACTCGTCATTGCCAAAACTCGGTCATCCGGTTCTTTGTATCCCGAAACCAATGAAGTGATTGATTTGCTGTAGAACAAGAAAAATGGCAACAACATGAAAAGAGGAATGAACGCCCAGAACATTGAGATTTCAAAAACCGAGCGAACAAAGACCATGACTTCAAAGATTAAAAAGAAGGCAATGAATACGATGAATGCACGATCTAACCACAGTTCGCGAGCAAGTAAAAACGGCTGACTTGCGGCTGGTCCGACAAAAAGTTCCTTCAGCTCGCGGACCATGCGAGGTTCCGCGTTTGCTTTCTCGGCAATCGCAGCAACACGATCTTCGATTTTTAGTGGATTACGAATCGGTGAAGCCAAACGATCTAAAAATGACTCCGCCAGCGTAATCAGTGAGCCACCCAACCAAGTTAGAATCAAAAGCGGCTGAGCGCGCAGCATGTATTTGATAAAGAACTTAATATATTGAGGCAGCGTCATGATGTAGTTCGTGTCGACATGGGGATTAAAAAACCCCAGTCCGTTCAAAATATAACGACATGCCAAATTACCAAATGGCAGCTTCAGCGTGACGTAATTATAACCCTTCACAAAAGGATTTACGGGGTCTTCGCAAACACAGTATGGGTCGTACTGATTCCCGTGCTCAATAAGCGTATCTTGATTAGAAATATAGAACCATTCAACAAAACGAACTTGATCGCGTTTGTCCTCTGGCAAATCAAGATGTTGCAACACTTCGGCTTGCACACTTGGATAGTGCAATTCTAAATCATGGTTGCCGATAACAAAAATCGCGCGATTGCCTCGCAGAATAAAATCTTTCAAGACATTAACAAATTTGGCGTGGTCTTTAAGAATGACTGAAATCTTGTAACGAGATCTTTCCTCACGTGGGTAAAGACCACGATGTCTTTCCAGCCAATGAATTCGGAAAACCGGTTCATCAGGAATCTTCAACACGCTATCAAAATCAAAAATGTCGCCATTCAGGATCAGCTCAACAGGTTGGCCGCCTGACATCTCTTCCATTTTTTTAACGAAGAGTTCAAAAGTATCATCGAAAAAAAACTCGCGGGTTTTAAATTTTTTCCACAGAGGATACTTCAGGTTTACGGGTTCAGCCTCACACAAATGCAGATCGCTGATGATCGCGGTATGTTGAGCTTTTGTAAAATCTGGAAGTGAAAAAGAAGTAGGCAAAAATCCCCCTGAAGAATATGATCGTCGAGATGAAAAAATATATCAAGGATCTAAAAACTCCTGTGGCCATAGTTGGCATGGGAAAAAGTGGTGAGGCCGCTAAACGCCTCTTGTTGGCTGACGGATATTCGGAGTCCGACATTTTTACTTTTGACGGCAAACTTACCACAGCTCAATTTTCTGATCCCCAAGAGCTCATCACCAAAGTGAAACCACAAACTCTTGTTGTCTCACCTGGCTTTCCTTTAGCGACACCTTGGGTTCAAGATGCGAAAAAATCTGGAATCAAAATCACCAGCGAGCTTTCTTTAGCATGTGCATGCTTGGAAACTGAAAAACTTATTGGCGTGACGGGATCGGTTGGAAAAAGCACAACGGTTTCAATTTTAGGAGCCGGCTTACAAGCTTTTTCAAAAACAGGATTTGTCGGTGGAAATCTAGGCGTGCCATTTTCAGAATATGCCGCTGACGTTCTTGAAGGAAAACGTGTGCGCGCCGATTGGGCGGTTATTGAACTTTCTAGTTATCAATTAGAAAACTGTGACGGACTTGAGCTCGCATATTCTGCGATTACTTATTTTACGCCAAATCATATGGAGCGCTACACAAGTCTTGAAGAATACTACGAGACAAAATGGAAAATCCTGGCGCTTACTAAAAACACGATGTTCCTAAATTCCAACGGCGGTGACCTTGTTGCTTATTCTAAAAAGAAGGCAGAAAAGAATGTTGCTGTTGTCGAAAAGAACGACTTTGCACTAAAAAATTTCCAGCTCGAAAAAGCAAATCTTATCGGCTCACACAATCAGGATAACTTGGCACTGGCGGCTTCCATAGCTTCGGCGGCGGGCTGGCCATCGCAAGCGATTGATGGAATGAAATTATTTAAAGGTCTTTCGCATCGCCTTGAAAATGTCGGTGAGATTTCTGGAATTCGTTTTATCAATGACAGCAAAGCGACTGCGATGGATAGCGTTTTGATCGCCGTTGATGCCGCAAGTGAATCTCGTGCTCAAGGTAAAAAACTTTTCGTCCTACTGGGTGGAAAAGATAAAGGCCTGCCGTGGGAGCAACTTCAGGTATTAAACAAATATCCTAATATCGAATTTATTTTCTTTGGCCAATGCCGAGACATCGCTCAAGGTAAATCAACTTTGCCGGGCTCTTCATATGAAAAACTTGAAGGAGCTTTGAAGCATGCTGTTTCTTTGGCAAAAAAAGAAGATGTCGTGCTTTTGAGCCCTGGTGGAACAAGTCTTGATGAATTTAAAAGTTTCGAAGACAGAGGCGAGTTCTTTAAACGTAAAGTGAAAGAACTCGTTACTCCCTGAAATTAAGAACTGAAATAGATCCCGAATCCACGGGCAGAACTCGTGAATACATTTTGCGTGTTCTAGCTCCTAAGATAACAACTTCATGTGTATCCTCGGGAACATTATAGAGAATAAATCCACCGCCAGCGATACCTTTACGGTTCTGAAGAATTCTTCCCTGCATATCAAAGTAAACAATTTGGTTGGCCGGGAACTGGTCATATCCAGCTAGATATACCTCGAAGTCTTCATCCGGTACAAAACCCACGACGATTCCAACATTCGGCATATCATCAACACGCTGATACGCGCGAATTTCACCAAGCCATTGTGTTCTGATCACAGGGACATGGATGAAAGCGTCCTTATCATTATAGAAATAAGTGGCGCGCGCAAAATCACTAACACCTGGTTGAACTTGCATGATTCCCAAGCGACTTACTTGCGGAAGCATCAAAGTTGCCGATCCACGTGTCACAGTCAGCTCATCATCTAAACTTTGCATTGTGATTTGCGCAGGAATAGGTGAGCCATTAAAGGCATCAAACACACGAAGCGGAATGCTTTCTTTCTTCATTGTGTTTTCGATATCACCTTGAGCGACAGAAGCATTTTCAACTACCACGTTTTGATACCCAAAAATTCCATTTGCACGTGTCGCAAGAACTGAATGGAATCCTTCGGTTACTTGGACAAAGGCGTAAAGACCATTCTCTGAGGTTGCTTTTAAGTTCGCATCAGGAATCATCCACTGATTGAAATACACCGGAATCAAATCTGGTTCAGACTCTACAATAACTTCAATGCCGGCAACGGCTTTACCATCGAGAGATACTTTACCCCAGATAATCGCAGGCGCTCCATCCAAAGACATGCTTCGTTGCTGACCGACGAGATCCTGAAGCGATTTGATCATTTTCTCTGGATAAAGTTGCGAGCGGAACTCTTGACCAGAAACTACGATGTTTACTGTCTGCAAATGCTGAGGAGCCGCCGCGCGAACAACCGTCGTAGAACCCTTCATCACATTACTCATGCTGACAACGCCATCTTTACCAGCGCTGACTTCACTTTCACCTTTTACAAAAGTTGCCGTCGTTTTTGCCGGAGCAACATCTTCAGGACGGGTGTTGTAAAGACTTGTAATAACTCCTGAGAAATCTTGCCCAGGTTCCACTTTCAATTTCGGACCATTAATACGATTTGATTTAATGCTGCTGACAAGACTTAAACGGAAGCTGCCTTCACCAAGGATACGGCCTGCTTTATCTACCAGTCTGGCAACGATAGAGCCCGTCGCATCTTCAACCGAGATATTATAAGTTCCCGTGTTCAGATTTACTTTGCCTAATTCTTTATAAACACCTTCATCAGTTCTGCGAACTTCTAGATGATGTTCATTTGTAACAACCAATCCACCCGTGATTTCAAGAGGACCTTCAATTGTGCGACCACGAGATTCTTCACCAACAAAGCCGACAGAATCAGTCGCTGGATTGTAGTTTGAACCACCGCTGCCTGAATTTGCTTTTTCTTCTTCAACACCACGGCGAAGTCCCGGAACTTCATTGTGCCACTGACCATCATCACCTTTAGCTGCCACGATAACTTTTTTAGATGCGGCAGTGCTGAAGGCACCTGATTTTTCTAATACTGCTTCAGCCTCTTGTGACCAAGTCGGAGCATCATTCCAATTTTGCGATAACACTTCAGTACGACGTTGAGCTTCTTTCAAGCGAGCTGTTTGTTTTTGCGGAAGCTCATCAATCCAGTTGTCGTTGCTTTGTGTCTCTGCTGCTGTTGCCACTTGGTTGTTTTCTTGAAGAAGAACTTCCGCGCTTTTCTTTAAAACCATTTCCTCCAGGATCACACGCCTCGCAAGAAAACTTGCTGGTGCACGATTGAGGCTTGCCGCATTTTCTTTAATATTCAAATTGATCGTTGGAATTTTCTCCATGCGATCCCATTCAGAATTATTTGCGGCCGTTGAAATGACTTCCTCAAAGGCCATGTGTGCAGGAGAATTTTTGTGGGCTTTGATAACAAGAGTTTCGTATACAGGAATGAATTTCACTTCGCCAAGTTTTCCTGGCAAAGAGAATAAGCCCACCATAGCTAGTAACGGTAAGAACCGCTGAATTCGAGTAGTCATCATGACTACTCTCAGCTTATTTAGAAGGACCTGAAGTCGTCAATAACGTTACGGTTGTCACGACTTTGGTTAAGCGCGGCGCGAATCTTTTCCGCGACAGTTGCGGCTTTTGCGTCGTCTCTGTGTGATAGCTCAAATGTTCCTTCAGGTGTGCGACCTTCGACTAGGACCTCGACCTGAACGTCATAGGGGCGGCGGTCACCAAGGACTGTAACGTGCGTATAGTAGCGCTCGCGAATCATATCCATTTTGGCGATGCCTGCACCTTTGCGGTCGTAATACTGAGAAAACATCTCGCGGCCGTTTTGGCTCATGTTGCGAGGTTCGCCGATAACAGTCACAACGGCTTTTCTAGTCTCACTGATTCCAAGAGGAGTTTCACGTAAGACAACTCCCCCGGTTCTGCAGCCCGACAACAAAAGCATTGAGAAAAGAAAACTACCGACGAACAGTTTCTTCATTATTATTTCTTCTGGCTCTTCGCCCAGTCGTCCATGAACATCTTGATACCTTTGTCCGTAAGAGGATGTCCTGTCATTTGTTGCATTACTTTGAACGGAATAGTTGCGATATCAGCACCCATTTCAGCGGCTACTTGGATATGCATCGGGCTTCTTACGCTGGCTACCAACACTTCTGTCGCGAAATCATAGTTTTGGTAAATTTGGATAACCTGGTTAACCATGTTCATACCATCAGTTCCAATGTCATCAAGACGACCAACGAATGGAGAAACCATTGTTGCGCCAGCTTTAGCAGCCAACAATGCTTGCATTGGAGAGAACACAAGTGTGACGTTGGTCTTGATACCTTCTGCAGTCAATTTTTTAACTGCGATCATACCATCTTCACACATAGGGATTTTGACAACTACGTTGCTAGCGATTTTCGCAAGCTCTTTACCTTCAGAAACCATTTCATCGGCTTTCAATGAAATCACTTCGGCAGAAACAGGTCCTGCGATCTCTTTACAAATTTCTTTGATAACGTCGTGGAATACTTTTCCAGATTTAGCGATCAATGATGGATTTGTCGTAACACCATCAACCCAACCACGCAAATTTGCCTGACGAATTTCTTCAATATCTGCTGTATCAATAAAAAACTTCATGGGAACTCCAGACCTAGGTCATCATTAGAAAATGTAGTAACCCAATTCTTACGTGCCCAGAGGTTAAAAATCAACCAAGCTTTTTCCCTGCAGAAAGAACTCGGCCTCATGCACCGGACGAGCGGAGCGAGCAATCTCACTTAAGGTTACTTGATAAATGGGATGCTCATATGCGCCCCATGCTTCGGAGGCACATCGAATCACCAAAGGATCCGTGTGCAAATGTGGAAAGGGGAGAGTGAGCTTTGGTGACATCAAAATAGAGTTATCAAAAGCCAAGAGTATAAGCTCTTGATGGCTGCGTTGAGCCAACCCCGATGGGCCCTTGCCACAAAGAGACAAAACTTTTTCCAAAGTCTGATCCACATTCATCATTGATGAATAACGAACCACAAATTCCATATAAGCTTGAAGATCGACACGTTCTTTATTTAAAAATCTTTTGTAAACAGACGAAATAGCTTCGACATGACCCAATTCATTCAAAGACTGGATAAGAGCTCGCGCTTTATCGAGCCCCCCCACCAAATCAAGAGAGATATAAATTAAAGAATTATGGGTTTCGCGATTCATTTCTGCTTTCCATAAAGAACATCACGAATCGTGTACAGGCCTGGTTTTTGTTTCGCCAAAAACAAAGCAGCCGTAACGGCACCCTTAGCAAAGACTGCTCTATTCAAAGCACTGTGCTCAAACATCAAAACTTCTTCGTCGCTCATCGCATAGATTTTATGAACACCATAAATTCCACCGCCACGAATTGCTAATGGCTCTGGCAATTTTTTTCCAACAACAGCCTCAAGATTTTCCTGAATCGTGATCGCAGTACCAGAAGGTTTGTCTTTCTTTTTGTTGTGATGGAACTCTTCAACTTGGAAGTCAAAACCGCTGACAGCAGAAAAAACTTTTAAGGCTTCATTAAGAACTGCGACGCCCATGCTCATATTTGAAGCCCATAACAATGGAATCTTCGCAGAGTACTTTTTCAACAATGCTTTTTCTTTTGCGGTAAAGCCCGTCGTTCCACAAACTACCGGCGTTTTATTTTTATCCGCAACCTTCAAAACATCAGCAAAAACGTCAGGCGCTGAAAAATCAATCCACACGTCTAATGATTTTGCTGCTGCGGTATCAATCTTATCACCACGACCAATAGAAATCGTTAATTCACAATTCTTATTCGCTTCAATGACTTTAGCGATCTCTTGTCCCATTCGGCCATGAGCGCCCACCAGGCCGACTTTAATTTTTTTCATTTAAAGAACTCCGACGCTCTTCATTTCAGATTTAAGTTTTTCAGTATTTTCTTTTTCAAGTTCAACAAGTGGCAGGCGCAATTCGCCGGACTCACAAACGCCCATCAGCTGCATAGCTTTTTTAACGGGAATAGGATTTGCTTCCATGAATAGGGCATCAATTAACTTCATATGCTTGTTAATGTCAGCGCGCGCTTTATCAATCTGATTATCCGCCACCCATTTTTTCCATTGAACCATTTGTGCAGGAATCACATGCGTTGCGACCGAAATCACACCGTGCCCGCCCGCTGCCAAGAAATCAACATAAGTTCCATCGTCACCTGAAAGCATCACAAAATCTTTGCCACAAGCTTTGATAATCTCTTGAGCAAAATCAATTTTGCCTGAAGCCTCTTTGATACCAATGATGTTTGAAATTTTACTTAGTGAAGCGATGGTTTCCGTTGCTAGGCTCGTGATAGTTCTGCCCGGCACGTTGTATAAGATCACCGGAATCTTGATCGCGGAGGCGACGGCCTTAAAATGTTCGTACAAACCACGTTGAGGAGGTTTATTATAGTAAGGCACTACCACCAATACAGCATCAGCACCTAAGGTCTCAGCTCTGCGTGAGGCTTCAATCGTTTTTTGCGTGTTGTTTGATCCCGTGCCCATGATAAGAACCGTGTCTTGACGAGATTTACTTTTAACAAAGTTAAAGACTTCGACTTGTTCTTCAAGATTGAGCACAGGGCTTTCGCCGGTTGTGCCGTTGATAACAAAACCATCAACGCCACCAGCAAGTTGTTGGCGAATAAGTTTTTCCAAAGAAGAGTAATCAACTTTGCCATTCATAAATGGAGTGATCAAAGCTGTGAATGTGCCTTTAAAGTTTTTCATTTTAATACCTCAAGATTAATTTTAAATTCGCTGATCAAAAGTGCGGGTCCCGTCATCAAAGGATGTGGGTCATCTTTTGAAAACTCCACGCGCATTGATCCGCCTGGCATTGCTACTTTCACGTCATGAAGTCCCGTGACATCCGCATAGACCATTGCTGCCGCGACAGCACCAGTCCCGCATGCAAGCGTGTAGTCTTCAACTCCACGTTCATAGGTGACGGCTTTGATTTCTCCGCTCTTGTCTTCAGAATAAAAAGTAACATTCGCACCACTTGGTGCCAACGTTGGGTGTGATCGCATTTCCCGAGCCATATCCAACAGCTCAGAAACCTGATCCAGGTTTTTAATTTTTTGCACTAAGTGAGGAACTCCGGTGTTTACCAAAGAAAATTTCTCTTTGGCGCCGTCCATCGATAAAATTTCGATGTCTTTCTTTATCCACTGAGCCTGTGGCATCACGACGGAAACTTCGCCATTATCTTGGAGTGTTGCCGTGACAAGACCTGCACCTGTTTTAAATTTGAACTGTGTTTTATCGCTCAAACGTTCATAACAAAAACGGGCAGCACAGCGAGCGGCGTTGCCACACATCTCTGCAGTAGAACCATCCGAGTTGTAAAAGTCCCAATCAAAATCAAAACCATCAGAGCCTTTTTCAATAAAAAGAACTCCATCAGTTGAAACTCCCGTAACGGGATTGCAAATACGTTTAGCAAATTCAGCACGTGAAATTTTAATTCGGGGTTCTTCAGTGACCCATTGAGAGCCTGGTCGCGCATCAACTAATACAAATGTGTTCCCGGCACCAGAAAGCTTCGCCATGCTGACCGGAAAGAAATAACTCATTTGCGTTCCTCAGTCTCAGTCGAATCTTCATCCTGACTTGCATCGTATTTATTTTTAACAGGCGTTTTATTTTTATTGGAAGAGTACGCCGACTGCCCACGGCCCAATGGCGGTGGATTTGTTGGTGGTAAAGGACGGCCCTTCACACCACAGCCCCAACCGAAAAGTAAAAGGATAGAGATCAGTAGTGCATTTTTAAGATTATTCAGAAGTTCCATTAAGACCCTTGATTTCGCTTTCAACTTCGCTCAAATGGCGGCAAAGCATGGGGTCTATCATATACTGTCTATATTGGCTGGCAGAAATGTTTTTGCAGCTCATCACATATTTTTGAGCCGATTCTAGGTTTTTTCTCTTTTGTAAGAAGGCGATCTTCCAATTCCAGTATAAAGACTCTGGATATTTGGGATCTAGCTTCTGTAAAGCTGTCTGGCTTTCTTGTGCTTTCACAAAATTCGCCTCTTTAACGGCTTTTTCGATATCTACACTGTACCAGAAAAGCGCCAACGGAGACTTTTTCATATCAACGCCGGACACAGCCTGATTCAGTTCAAAGCTCGTACCCTGACATAACAGAGCTTGAGCGTTAGTCAGCTTCAGCTCTTCATCGTATGGTAAAAGCAAAGTCAGCTTGCTGAGGGCTTCTTTGGCGCCTGAACAATCGTTTTTACCGATTAATAGACGAGCGAGTTCATTCACGACAGCACTGTTATCCGCTTCGGCGCGCGAAGCTTCATTCAATTTTGCGAGTGCTTGATTGGGATCTGTTTTACGAAGCGAAATGCCCATCTCAAAAAGCTGTTGTGCTTTATCGCTTAAAAAGATCTGCGCAAGTTCCGAGGCGGTTTTTTTAAGTTCAGTCACAGCCTGAGGGCGCGTTTCTTTTTTGATGGCGGAATTGAGAATTAATAAAGCTTGTTGACGATCTTTTTGCAGGCTCAAGTTGTAAGCCTTAGCAATGATGTCTTTGTGAGTTTCAGACTTGCCAGCTTTATTTTGCGCTAAAGATGTTGTGCTAGAAAAGCAAAGAGCCGCTACAAGAGCGGCTCTGAGTGCAGAAATCATTGATTAGTTCTTTTTGAAAGACTTAAGCACGATTGTTACGTTTCCGAACTGGCTTGGTTGGATTGTTTTCAACATACCAGAAATAGGAATCGCTTGTGGGTTCATCCACACGTTGATTTCTTTGTTATCTTTTTTGTCTTTAAGACGTGCGTGGATGCAATCGAAAGAACCAGCTGGAACAGTGATTTTGTCTTCAGTGATTTCGATTACTTCGATGTCTTGTTTAGGTACTTCTTGTTCTTTACCGTTCACTAGCATTTTTTTAACTTCGCCAGTGTTTGGATCCAACAAGCTTTCGATTTTTTGTTTGCCTGCGAAACCAAGATCAACATCTTGATCCAACCAGATACCATCGTTACCGATAGAGCGAACAGACATAACCATTGAACCTTTGATAAAGCCCATGTCTACGCTGTATGAATTTGAATCGCCAACTTTCCAATCAAGACCCATTGTGTGGGCTTCAGCCATGATAGATTGTTGAGTTTGTTGAACTACTACATCCACGATTGATGGAGCAGCAACTGCATTAACCGAGAACGCAAGACCTAGAGCAGCGATAATCGCTTTAAACATAAATTCCTCCTTGAACCTTTGTTATTATGGTCTCTTAATCAGACCATAATAACCTAGACGGTCGTCAAGCCTGTTCTCCGTAACTGCTAATTAAAACTTGACGCGGCTTGCTGCCATTCGCTGGCCCCACAACGCCTTCTTTTTCAAAGAGCTCAATCATACGTGCAGCACGAGGATAACCAAGACGGAATTTACGTTGAATCAAGGACGCAGAAATTTCTTTCTGTGCAGAAGCCCAAGATAGAATCTCATCATAACGTTCGTCGTATTCTTCTTCACCAAATCCGCCGCCACCAGAATCGCCTGAACTATCTGATGCATCACCTGCAAAACCTTCAAGGGCTTTCATCGCAAGTGGATCGTATTCTGGTTCAGCTTGGTTTGCCCAATGCTTAACGACGTTTGAAATTTCCTGGTCAGACAAATACGGCCCGTGATGACGAGTCGGCTTTCCTACGCCAGGAGCCAAGAAGAGCATGTCACCATTTGGAAGCATTCTCTCTGCACCGGAATCATCGATGATAATTCGCGAATCCATTTTCGATGCAACCTTCAAAGCCACACGACCTGGAATATTTGTTTTGATCAAACCAGTGACGACGTCTTTACGAGGCGATTGAGTTGCAAGAATCAAATGGATTCCGCAGGCACGCGCTTTTTGCGTTAGACGCTGAATAGGTTCTTCGATGTTTTGTTTTTCAGTGATCATCAAGTCAGCAAGCTCATCCACCACGATCACGATAAACGGAAGTGGTTGATAGTAGTACTGATCGAGTTTTGCTTTTCCTTCTTCAAGATCGGCATTCACTTTTTCGTGCTCTTCAATATCAGCTTTCGACATCTTCGAAGTTTTCTCATTGAACGCTTCAATTTTTCCCACGCCGAATTTCGATAACGACTTATAACGTTTCTCCATCTCACGAACAGCCCACTTTAAAGCTGTCGCGGCTTTTTTCGGCTCAGTGATATGCGGAAGCGCTAAGTGCGGAACAGTTGAGAACGGCGCCAAGTCGACCATTTTTGGATCAATCAAAACTAAACGCATTGATTTCGGCGAATGCCTAAATAGCAAACCCGTGATAATCGAACCGACAAATACTGATTTACCAGATCCAGTTGTACCCGCGATCAAAAGATGCGGCATCTTTCTAAGATCCACAACTTTAGGTTCACCATCCACTGCGCGACCTACAGCCATTGGCAATGCAAGGTCATCGCTCCAGAAGGTGTCTTCAGCGATAAGATCTTTATAATAAACAGTCTCACGCTTCACGTTGGCAGTTTCAATACCAACAACGTCAGTTCCAGGAATGTGACCAACGACACGGACTGATTCACTTGAAAGTGCCAGCGACAGGTCGTCTTCCAGCTCAGAAATTTTAGAAATCTTAACGTCAGCGTTTGGTTTAAATTCATACATCGTAACGAGTGGACCTGGTTTTGCATCCACGATCTGACCTTCAACCGAGAAGTTCTTAAGCTTCTCAACCAACAAGTCTGCTTTACGTTGAATTTCAGCTTTATCAATTTTCACGCGCGTCGCCGGTGGATCTTCGAGTAATCCCAGTTTTGGCATTTCCCAATTTTCAATACGACGTGGAGGTTTTGCCTTCATGACAACTTTGCGTTTTTGCGACATGCGAACGGCTGGCGTTTCTTCTTCGTCGTCTTCTTCAGCCTCTTCCTCATCATCAGCAGATTCTTCATCTTCTGCATCTGCAGCTAAGATAGCATCAAGGTCTTCATCTTCCTCTTCATCCGCTTCTTCATCTTTACCAACGAATTTTTCTTGGGCTAAAGGAAACACTCCTGCTGGAGCCGCTTTTTCTTTTTTCGGTGCTTTCTTCTTTTCTTTATCGGCGATGAACATTCCTGCAAAGAATGTTTTCATTTTCTCAATAACTTTTTTCTTTTTAAAGAACGTTGATAATCCAGCAGGGGACTCAGCAAGTTCTTTCAAAGTTTTTTCTGAGTAGAAAACAATAAGTACGGCCATGAATGACCAACAAATAATTTGCACACCGATAGAATTAAACGCGCGCATCAAAGCTTGCGACAATCCAAGTCCGAGTAAACCTCCCAAATAAATTTGATTTTGGAATACTTTTGTTGTCGGCAAATAAAGTGATAGCAGGGCAGACGTGTTGATAATTAATAACAACGCCCATACGAAGCGGATATTTTTTAGATTAAGAGACTCCCCACGGTAGCTTGCAAGCGCCATGCGCAATAGACTCGCGACAACAACCCACGCAGAAAGACCTAGGAATTGATAAAGAGCATCTGCTAAAAAACTACCAACGATACCGCAGTAATTAAGCGCTTTCAGACCTTGTCCAAGTGAATTTAAAGAGGGGTCTTGAGGATTAAAGCTTGCTAAAGCGAGGGCGAGGAAGAGCCCTAAGCCTAGAAACCCAATTGCGATCACGTCCTGACGAAACTTTTTAAGAAAATGGTTCATTTAGAAAATTTACGAAAACTCTGGGCCTCTGGGTAGGCTAGGACTTCGCTCCTTGACTAAAGCCCCGGCGATATAGGACAAAAAGCGGGCAAATGCTTAAAATAAATGAGATTTTCTACAGTATTCAAGGTGAAACAACTTACGTAGGCTGCCCCACAGTCTTTGTGCGCACAACAGCATGCAATTTGCGTTGTACCTATTGCGACACAAAATATTCTTATTACGAAGGCGAGAATCAATCGCTTGAACAAATCTTAGCAGAAATTGAATCACACAAAGTTAAGTACGTTTGCATCACGGGTGGCGAGCCTTTGTTGCAAAAAGAAGTTCATGAGTTGATGAAGATTCTTTGCGATCGCGATTACAAAGTTTCTTTGGAAACAAGTGGATCAAAAAATATTGAACTTGTAGATCCACGCGTAAAAATAATTTTGGATGTGAAAACTCCAGACAGTGGTGCTGCAGATTCATTCTTGATGAAGAATCTTTTGTTTACCACTTCGAGTACAGAATTTAAGTTTGTGATATGTTCTGAAAATGATTTTGAGTGGTCAGAACAATTTTGTCGTCAACATGATTTGTTCAAAAAATTTGTTGTTTTATACAGCCCATCATACGGCCAAGTGTCTGAACGCTGGTTGGCAGAAAAAATATTGCAGCAAAATTCATCTGCAAGGTTGCAATTACAGCTCCATAAGTATATTTGGTCTCCCGAAACACGCGGAGTATAGTCTCCAAACATTAAGCCGAAATTATTGGGAGTTCCATGACGCCGAACCTGAACAGTTCTGATAATCTCTTTGTCGCTAATCTTCAGTCTGTATCTTTGGAGAAGCTAGTAAAGAGCAAACTTGAAGTTCTTTTCGCGCAACAAAAAGAAGCGCAAGTAGAATTAAACGGACTTTATAACGTAGTAATCGAACAAGTTGAAAAACCATTATTGGAGCTTGCACTTCGCGCATACAACGGTAACCAAGTTAAAACAGCACAAATGCTTGGCATCAACCGCAACACGTTGAAGAAGAAAATTGACAACTACAAGATCAGAGTCAAAAAATTAAACTAGTTCATTCATAGTTTTGCATCAGCGGGCCACCCGAGAACCACCACCCAGCATTCAGGCCCGCACATTTGATTTTTTTAATTTTCGCTGGCCAGAGGGGTTAAATGAGCACGCGAATTCCACCTCAAAATCTTGAGGCAGAACAGTCCATTTTAGGCGGTCTGATGCTTGATCGAGAAGCTCTCGATCAAGTTGGTGATATGCTATTGGCGGATGATTTCTATCGTCCGGCTCATCAAAAGATCTATAATGCGATCAAGTCTCTGCACGCTGGCGGACAAGCTATCGACATCATCACGGTGACAAACGTTCTTCAGGCAGCTGGAGATATGGACACTGTTGGTGGCGCCGATTACCTTGTGAGCTTATTAGAAAAAACAATCTCTTCAGCGAACATTGTTACGCATGCCAAAATCGTGCGTGAAAAAGCTTTGCTTCGTCGATTGATCTCTACCAATTCACAATTGATTGAAAAAGCTTACGCGCAAGAATTTGTCGACGTTGAGTCTTTCATCGATCAAGCGGAATCAGAAATTTTCAAAATTGGTGAGAACAAAGCGGCATCGGGTCTTATTGGCTCGATGGAAATCGTAAAAGCGTCGATTCAAAAAATCGAAGAGCTTTACAAACGTAAAGCCGAGATCACAGGTCTTGCGACAGGCTTTACGCAAATGGATAAAATGACTGCGGGTCTTCACCCTGGTGAGATGACGGTTATCGCCGCTCGTCCATCGATGGGTAAAACGGCCTTCTCTCTGAACATTGCTCAGCACATCGCTTTACGCCTCAAAAAAACAGTGGCGTACTTCTCTCTCGAGATGACTAAAGAATCGATGATGATGCGTATGTTGGCTGCCGAATCCAAAGTGAGCATGGGTGACATCAGAAATGGTCGCATCCAAGATTCTGCCTGGCCGAAACTTATTAATGCAGCAAGCTCACTATCTGAAGCTTCTATTTTTATCGATGATACTCCTGGTGTTTCTCCATTCGAGATTCGCTCGCGCGCACGTCGTTTGAAAGCAGAGCACGGACTTGATTGTATTATGATCGACTACTTGCAGTTGATGAGTATGAAACAACGTTACGACTCGCGTGAGCGTGAGGTTGCTGAGATTTCTAAATCATTGAAAGCTATTGCCAAGGAATTACAAATTCCAATCATCGCACTTGCGCAGTTGAATCGTGGCGTTGAGGGTCGTTCAGACCGTCGTCCTATGACTTCAGATCTTCGTGAGTCTGGATCGATCGAGCAAGATGCCGACGTTATCATGATGCTTTATCGTGATGACTACTACGATAAAGAAGATCAAGACAAACAAGGTCACGCGGAAGTGATCATCGGTAAACAGCGTAACGGTGCCACAGGTACAGTGAAGCTGCGCTTCGATGCTCAGTACAATAGATTCCGTGATGCAGAACCTGAGTCTGTGAGCTCTATGCCACCGCCTCAAGCTCCGCCACCAATGCCTCCGGGTTCACGTCCTAAGAACTTTGCTCCTGGGGCGAACGTCTAGCTAAACCTTACTTACAAATCACACACCATGCTTCTATTTTTTGAGAAAATAGAGGCATGTTGCGATATTGGTATCAGAATAAAAAACATCCTGATCAAAATTTTAAGCCCGTCGTTCTTATCACGGGCTGTGCGTCCGGCATTGGCCTTGCTTTGACGAAAACCCTCGTGACCCACCCCGAGTATCGCGTCGTCGCAACGGCTCGTGGCAACAGTCTTAAGCGCCTTCATGAGCAATTCACTGAAAACGAAAATCTTCTTTTACGAGAACTCGATGTTGTCGATGAAGAAAGTCGCATTCAACTTATTCGCGAAATCGAAAAGATCTGGGGCGGAGTTGATATCTTAGTGAATAACGCAGGCATTTCGTATCGCGCCGTGGTCGAACACATGACAGAAAAAGATGAGCAATATCAAATGGCGACAAATTATTTTGGACCATTAGGATTGATTCGACTTGTGCTGCCGCACATGCGCGAAACGGGCAGGGGTAAGATCATCAGTATTTCTTCAGTCGCCGGAATGTTAGCCATGCCGACGATGTCATCTTATTCGGCCTCCAAATTCGCTCTGGAGGGGGCTTCGGAGTCACTTTGGTATGAGATGAGGCCCTTTGGTGTCAGCGTCTCTTTGGTCCAACCAGGCTTTGTGAATTCAAATTCTTTCAGAAACGTTTATCACTCTGAACGCTCCCAACCAACACGCGTGTGGAGCGGACCGTATTCTGATTTTTATCAAAACATGGCGCCGTTCGTTGAGCGCATGATGCTGTCTTCTTTGTCGACGCCACAGCAGGTGGCAAAAATCATTTTAAGCACCATAAAAAAAGAAAAGCCGGCACTGTGGATTCCCGCAACCTTAGATGCGCGCGTGTTTTATTTCTTACGCAGAATTCTTCCTCGAAAAATATTTTTGCAGTTTCTTTATTTTTGTCTGCCAAAAGCCCGCAAATGGGCGCTGGCTTACACTCACAAACGTTTACGCCATCACTAGCTTTGAGCTTAGGTCAGCTCTGGACCTAGGACTAAAAGAATCACTCATAGTTTGAGTTCCGTTTAACCGCCTGATTTAGTAAGGGCGTCATATGGATGAGTGACAACGGATTCCAAGGATGGAGGTCCAAGTGAGGGGCAATCAATTATTCAATACGGTCATTGGCGCGACGGATTTGCCCAGTGATCCCGTTCGTAAAGAGCTTGAGAACTTGCTTCTCGCAGCAGGGAAGACTCCTGAGTCTTTAACTCTTGAAGATCTGCGTGAAGTCCTTGCGGATTATCTACAAACTGTTTTGCTGGAAACTAAAAGCGACATGAACGCATAAAAAAAGAGCGATCATCTTTCGATGTCGCTCTTTTTGAGAACTCTTTTTTATTCGAACTATTGTGCAGCAGCTAATTTAGCTGGAGCTTTTGGAGTTGCAGCTTTATTTTCTGCAGCCCAAGTTTTCAAAGTACCTACGATGAAGTCAACGTTAGCGCCAACCAAACCGTGAACAGAGTACTGAGAGCAGTATGATTCTTTAGTTGGACCAACTACGCGGCTCGCAACACCAAATACATACAATTTACCTTTAACTTCGTAGAATGCCGGGCCACCAGAGTCGCCAGAGCAAACGCCTTTTCTTGTTGATTGGTCGAACACGATTTCTGCATCACCGTAACCACCAGCAACTTTAACTTCACCTTTTCTCAAAACATCAGATGGAGTTTGAGTAGCGTCGTCATACAAACCGTAACCAGCAACTACGACTGAGTGACCGATTTCGATTTTGTTATAGTCTTTACCTGGAAGGTAAGAAGCAATTTGGTAACCAGCTGCGATGTCGCCTTCGAATTGCAACATGCCGTAGTCGTGATCGCTTTCGCCTTCTTTAGCAGTACCGTATTTAGAGTGAATCGCGAATTTTGTAACTTGGCGTACATCAGCTTTAGTCGCCGTTTTCAAACTTCTGTTGAAAACGATAACTGCCATACGATCGCCACCTTCTGGAGCAACAGGTACGCAGTGAGCTGCTGTTAAAACAGCATTTTTATCAACCAAAGAACCAGTACAAGAGAATTGTTCTACCTTGCCTTCAGCATCTTTAGTAGCGCCGATGATCGCAACCGTAACAGCTGCAACAGGGTCATTAGCTTCAACTTCAGTTCCGTTAATGATTGAATCGTTGTTAGCACCGCTAACAGAATCCATTTTAGCAGGTGAGCAAGCTACGAACGTTAATGCCGATGAAAGTAATAACAATTTTGCTGAAACTAGATGTTTCATAATCCCTCCCTATCCCCGGGATTGCTTAAACACCATTTTGGAACCAGTCTCAAACTAAATAATATAATCTTTGCCATAACAGATTCTTATAGCGGCGTGTAATTGCCCAAATGAAATCTATTAAGGTCTTAAAACGAAAAAAGGCCCCAAATGGGAGCCTTTTAGAAAAAAACTATGTATTTTTTTCTGACGCTTATGCGCGCTCAACAGAGATTTGGATTTTAGCTTCCAAACCTTCAGTGTAGCGAACGATCGCTTTGTGTTGACCCAATACTTTGATTGGTTCTTCAAGAACGATGTCTCTTCTGTCTACAGAGAAACCAGCTTTTTGAAGTTCTTTAGAGATGTCAGTAGTAGTTACTGTACCGAACAACTTGTCAGTCTCACCAGCAGCCAATTTGAAAGAAACTGTCGTGCCGTTGATTTTGTTAAGAAGTTCTTGTCTCTCTGCTTGTGCTTTTTTCTTTTTAGCATCAGCAACGCGTTTCAAGTGTTCGTACTCTTTTACGCGTTTTTCAGTAGCTTCAGCAGCCAATTTACGTGGGAACAAAAAGTTTCTCGCGAAACCTTCTGATACGTTTACTAGTTCGCCTACGCGACCTACATCTTTAACGTCTTTTTGAAGAATAACTTTCATGTGATCTCCATATCTACCTTCGATAAAATCGAAGTCTAAGTAAAATAACTTAGCTGTTTGCAGGGGCTTTTATTCTACGAATACGGCCTCTGAAATCAACCCAGTAATCGATCAAACCAAGAACGCTCAACACGAGCAACAATTGGCCGACCAAGATTATGTAAGTCAAAACTCGAGTGAAAACACCGGCTCTCATCGAATTCAGAAATACTTCCAACACCGCCAAACCTTGAAAGAAATAAAGAACGATTGCAACGTTCACTACATTCACTGCTAGGATGGCAATGGCCTTACCGCCAAAACTCACCATTGTTAGAAGGAAGGCTGTCATCGCGACCCAGATCATATAATCCGGTAAACGATATTCTAACAACTTGAGCTGAGAGGCAATTTTCTCACGGGGCAAATTGAGCCATGAAAAAACTCTTCTCTCAAAAATGAGTCCCACACCAAGAGCTACGATTAATAAAATCGCAATGGCTGATGGGATTTGATGCAGCAAAATCTCTGTACTGAAAACGGCGTTGGGGTTGACCTCAGTCACCTTCTGCGCGAATTGTTCCATTAACTTTTCTACTTCAGGGTAGGTGTTAATTCCATTTGTTCTAAGAGCAATAAAGCCTGTCGCTGCAAATAAGCAAAGACCGCTGATCACACTGAGAATGCCGGAAATCCACCAGCCTAAACCTTTATTTTCCAGTTCTGAATAAACTCCTGAAGTCATCCAAACAGAGCCTATTAAAACGGAAAGGGGTTCGGCTTTAAAGAACCAAGTTCCTGCGACAACAACCAGTCCTAATAACCAATAAGCTACAGGACCGAATGCATGTCTAAGAACTCGCAAGAAGGGCGCCCCGAGAATCACCGTCATCAACGACAACATGATTGTCAGCGCTGATGTTGTGATGAATTTCTGTGGAGTCGCCAGCTTCTTCATATCGAGCCTTAGTATTCGCCGCGCTCACCGCGATCGCCACGGTCGCCACGCTCTGGACGATCACCGCGATCAGCTTTAGCTGCTGCGAAAGCTGCTTTACGAGCAGCTGCTTTTGCTTCACGTTCTTTTTCACGTGCTGCAGACTCAGAAAGACCTTTTTTGAAGCCTTCCATGAATTTAGAAAGCGGAGTGCGCTCATCCAAACGTGTATGCATGAAGCGAAGAACTTTATCGTTGATACGCATAGTACGTTCCAACTCAGCGATAGCTTGAGTGTCAGCTTCGAATGTAGAGTGGAAGTAGATAGCTTTTTTCAACTTGCCGATTGGAGTTGCAAGATTTCTTTTGCCCCAAGTCTCTAGAGAGTTGATAGAGCCTTTAAAGCCTTCGATTGTAGCTTTATTTTTTCTGAAAAGCTCTTTTTGCTCGTCAAGAGTTGTATCTGGGTGAACCAATACAACAACTTCGTACGGTCTTTTGACTGTGTTCATTCATTAATCCTTTCGGTTACAGCCCCCACACACCAATGGCGGGAGCAAGGATGACTTTTTTAATTGTTCAGAGGGTTTAGCACGCCTTTGGTGGTAGCACAAGAATTAGTCATTTGAATCCCAAAAGAACCAGCCCTATCATGTTTAAATGGTCACTTTTATTGAGATTATTGAAGGTTTCAGCCAAGGTTCTCGCTACCAGATTTCTGAGGGCATCACCCTTGGAAGAACACTTGCTGACATCCTTGTTCGCGATCCGAAGGCCTCTGCCACCCACGCCAAAGTGGAGTTGGACGGCAAGGGTCAGCTCATTTTAATGGACTTGGGCTCTTCCAACGGACTTTACATTAACAACCGCCGCGTAAAAAAAGTCGCGTTATTACCAGGGGTTATCTTTGAGATCGGGCGCACGCAGTTTAAAGTTCTGAAAGTCGAAGAATCTCAGGCCGATGAATTCAGTCGAATTATAACATGGCGCAGCTCACTTAAAAAGGCTCTGCGTGAACAAGATTTTGAAAATGAGTTTTCAGAAAATTCGGTAGAACCTTTTGGCTCTCCGGTGGTTTTGAATTTTTTGGAAGGAATACAGGCCGACACCCAAATAACTCTCGGATATGGGCCGAGAGAAGCGGGTGCGGACTCCATGGACATTGAACTTTTAGATCCAGAAGCTCCCGCAAAAGCGTTTGTTATTGCTCCTCAAGCGGGGCAAGCCGAGATACAGTTGCTCACTCCTGGTCGAGTCCAACTTAACAATCGTAGCCCCCGTGCCGAAACGTTGAAGGATGGAGATATCATTTCCATCGGAACGACAGTGATTAAAGTGACTTACCTATAGAAAGTTGATGATGCAGACCACTTCCAAAAGCACCGGCACATTTACAAGCTTTGACGGAACTCCGATTTACTACGAAGTGCGTGGTGAAGGAGAACCGCTCGTTCTCGTTTATGGTATCGCGTGCATCATCAATCACTGGCATCACCAGATCGAGTATTTTTCGAAACGTTATAAAGTGATCGCTTTCGATTTGCGTGGTCATCAAAAATCAAATCCTGTTGCCGACACAAAAAATCTGACGATGGATGCGCTCGCAACTGATGTCATTGGCATGCTTGAACATCTTGGTATTGAAAAAGCACACTTTGCTGGTCACAGTTTTGGTGCTCCGTTGATCTTAAAAATTTACGATCGCGCACCACAGATTTTTAGATCCATGACTTTCATCAATGGTTTCGCAAAAAACCCAATCAAGGGAATGTTCGGACTTGATGTTGTTGAACCGTTTTATCATTTCGTTCGTTCGAAATATAATTTGCAACCTGACCTGTGGAATAGTTTGTGGAAAGCGGCCGTCGACAATCCGTTGGCGATGTATCTTGCAGCAGCAGCGGGTGGTTTTAATTTGAAAGTCACACATTTCAAAGACATCGAAGTATACACTCGTGGAGTTGCGCGACTCGATTTGCGTGTTTTCTTAGAATTGTTCGGCGAATTAATGAACTATGACGGCGAGCCTGTGCTTGGTAAAATCGAAGTTCCCGCCTTGGTTATCTCGGGTGAAAAAGACATGGTCACGCCTGTTAAATTCCAGCAGCACTTCAAGGAAATGATCAAACACTCTGAATTCGTGCTTGTTCCCTATGGCTCCCATTGCACTCAGCTCGATTTCCCGGATTATACGAACCTGAAAATGGAAAACTTCCTGAAATCTGTGAAGTAGTCACGGGAACCATCCGATAAAACTATCGTATGGGGAAGAATCTTTTTGCGTGTCTCATTTTGATACTCTCGAGTGTCAATGCACTTGCGATCACTGACTTTGAAAAAGTGATCGAAGAGTCGCGCGCCCTTGCTGGCGAAGATCCTCAAAAATCCATTTCACTCTTAGACTCACTGAAAAATTCAAAAGAACCTGTGCCGTTTGCAATCGAACTGGAAGCGGACATGATTCGTTGCGAATACTTCGTCGACAATGACGACGCGAGAAAGAGCATAGAAATTGCGACTTCTTGGAAAGAGAAAAAAATCGATCTTAGTCCCTTACAAGTTGTAAAAATCGACCTGTGCAAGGGCACAGCGATGGAAAAGCTTGGCGATTCGGTAGGCGCACGCAAAACTTACCTTGAGACTTTATCACTCGCACGTCTGCAAGGTTTGAAAGAGCAAGAAGGCGAGGCGCTTCTTAACGTTGGGCAGCTGCAAAGCTTTAAGGGTGAATTTACTGAAGCACTTGAAAGCCTCCAAACAGCGCACTCTGTATTTAATGATTTAAAATTAGATAACAAAGTTCGAATTACGCTGAACTCAATTGCGATTCTCTATGGTCGCATGGGTGAAAACAAGCGGTCGCTTGAGTACTACACTCAAGTGCTTGCGCAAAATAAAGCTCTTGGGAAAAAGCGCAACATCGCGGTCGTGCTTTATAATATGGGCCGCCGTTATGAAGAGCTCAAAGAGTTTCCAAAAGCACTTTCAAGTTATCAAGAGGCGTTGGTAATTCATTCCGAATTAAAAAATGAAGTCAGCGTTGCGCTTGTCGAGCGTTCGATCGGAAGTGTTTACAATGCTATTAACAAACCTGCGTTGGCGTTGAAGCACTTAGAAGTGGCGCTGGATATTTTGCAAAAAAAATCTATCGTGAAATCTCAAGGACAAGTCTATCTCGAGATGGGTTTAGCTTACCGTCATTTGAAAAAACATGATCTGTCTTTTGCGGCATTTGATAAAGCCGAAAAAGCCCTGAAATCGACTGCTTCTCCAAGTCTTGAAAGAGATCTGTGGGAGCAGCGTTCGCTGCTATACGTTGATAAACTTGACTGGAAACATGCTTACGAAAGTTATGTCGAGTTTAAAAAATCTTCTGATTCCATTTTAGGAAAACAACGCGACGAGCAGTTGGCGCATTTCCAAGTTCGCTTCGATACTGCTCAAAAAGAACAAATCAATCAGCGCTTGATGCATGAAAATGAATTACAAGAACAACGCATTCAAGCGTCGACACGCATTCAAAGCTTGCAGCTTGCGGTGATTTCATTGGGCTGTTTGTTGTTTGGCTTGGTTGGATGGTTTGCTGTTCGCCAAGTGAAACTTGCTCAAAGAATGAAGGACTTGGCATTAACCGATGAGCTGACAAAAGTTCCTAACCGTCGTCATATCCTAACGTACGGTGAAGAAGTTTTAAAAGCTTGTTCCAATCAACAAAAAGCATTTTCAGTTTTGGTACTCGACATCGATCATTTCAAAAAGATCAACGATACCTACGGACATGCCATTGGCGACGAGGTCATTAAGCGCGTAGCAAGCCTTGTGAAAGGTTCTTTGCGTAAAGGGGATAACGTGGGTCGCATCGGTGGTGAAGAGTTCCTGGTGGTCTTACCAGCGACAACATCCGATGAAGCGCAAGAAATCGGCGAACGTATCCGTGCGCAAATAGCCTTTAACAATATGGGTGATATTCAAGCGGGTATGCGTGTGACAATCAGCGTGGGTATTGCCAGTGATACTTTAAGCAAGCGTAAGCTTGATGTGCTAATGAACATGGCCGATGAAGCCTTGTACGAAGTAAAAGAGAACGGACGCAATGGCGTCCGTCTCAATAAAGTTGCCTAATGTAAAGCCGCTTAAATTATTTCCAAGCTGCTTTTGTTAAATCAAAACCATAACGTGATACTGAATCGTCTGATGTGAAAACGATTTTTACGTATTCGCCAGTGATGTTTGAAGAGAATGACTCATCCAAACGGCCACTTAATGTATCAACTTTTGTTCCGTTCGCATCGAAAAGTTCTACTTTGTCGTAGTCTTTTTCAGTGTCGAATTTAGAGAAGTAAAGAGCGATCTGAGTTGCACCAGGAACGCGTACTTCGAATTCTTGTTTCGTTTTGTCAGCGTATGGGTGAGCCGTTGAAATGTTCAAATCAACAGTTTGCCAATTCACTGGATCATTTGGATCTGGAGCTGGTGTTGTATTCGTCAACATTGTGTAAGCATTTGCCAAACCACCAGATTTAACTTTACCGCGAAGACCTGTAATAGGTTTTGCAGTAGCGATAATTCTTTGTTTCATCTCTACATTTGTAAGAGCTGGTTCAGCTGCTGCAAGAAGAGCGGCCATACCAGAAACGTGTGGAGTTGCCATCGAAGTGCCTGACCATGAATCGTAACCGCCACCTTTAACAGATGAGTAGATATTCACACCAGGAGCGCCAACGTGTACTTTGTTGCGACCGTAGTTCGAGAACGACGCCAATTGGCCACGATTATCGATTGCTGCAACAGTTAGTACGTTTGGTACATCGTAAGTTGCAGGATAAGTTGGGTTCGCATCGTTATTGTTAGATTCATTACCAGCTGCTGCTACGAAAAGCGCGCCTGCTGCATTTGATCTTTCAATCGCTTGCTTCAAAGTTTCAGAGTAACCGCCGCCACCCCAAGAGTTCGACATGATCTTCGCACCCATTTTAGTTGCGTAGTCGATTGCTTTCAAAGCGTTATCAAGTGAACCAGAACCGTTAGCATCAAGGAACTTAACTCCCATGATTCTTACATTCCAAGCAACACCAACGATACCTTTGCCATCGTCACCTTTTGCGCCGATTGTACCAGAGCAATGTGAACCGTGACCGTGGTCATCAAGTGGGTTACCAGAGGCAGCTGCTTTGATAAACGCAGCACCATGGATATCGTCGATGATACCGTTTCCATCATCGTCGACTCCAGGTTGCCCGTTGGCTTCCGCCTCATTCGTCCAGACGTTGTCTTTCAAATCTGGATGATTGTAATCAATACCTGTATCAATAACTGCAACCAAAACTTTGTCTGATCCAGTTGTGATGTCCCACGCTTGGGCTGCACCGATATCAACACCAGCAACACCTGTTCTGTTTGAAGAGTCAGCTTGTCCTGTGTTGATCATGCCCCAAAGACGACCCAATGAAGGATCATTTGGAGTTTTATTAATTCTGTAGATGTAGTTTGGTTCAACGATATCAACCAAGTCATTTTGTGAAAGTGATTTCACAACTGATGATTCGATTTCAAAAACGGGGCGTTGAACAACGACGATGTTCATAGAAGGGATGGTCGTCTTAATGTGACCAAGCTCTTGGCTCAACATCATAGTGTCAGCAAGCTGAACACCATCTTTAAGTTTCACAACAAATTCACCTGGCACTGATTCAACAACTGGTTTAGCTGCGAATGCGCTCAAGCCCGTAAAAAAGAAGCTAGCAAAACTTGCTGCTTTAATGGCTCTTCCGATAAGCCCTTTCATGGTTCCCCCTTTTGGTCACACTTGTGGTGTAGTTCCAAAATGGTACCAAGGTGCGGGCATGAGGGTATCTATTTCCGTCTAGGAAGATTTTTCCTAGACAGTTTTGTGCCTTAGTCTAGGTTTTTCAAGACGAACGTCCTGATCGCCGAAGTCAAAACTCATTTGTTGAGGAGTTTTCAGCGCGATAACCTTCTCGGGATTCTCAGCGATTTCGCGTTTTTCAGATGGAGTGACGACATTCACTCCGGTAGAAGCCTTAATTAGATGTTTGATGAAGGCTTCTTTCACACTATCCGGTGCGTTTTTATTGAAGCCCAATTCTGTAAATAACTCGTTCATCTTCTTCATAAAGCCATTCCTTGGTCTAGTAATCGGAAGTTTTGGTGCTGAGCTTAATGAAGATTTCGAAGATGAAGTGCTTTAGATGTCTCTCATTGAGACAGATGAAGGATGCGGAGAATTAAGGTTAAAAAAAAGAGGAGATGTTTCCATCTCCTCTAACAATTTCAAATATTTCGAGTGTTTAAAGCTTGGTTAAGTTTGTACTCCGGCGAAGCCGGAGTGTAGACAAGCTAGCCTGCTCCGCCGTCTTTATGCTTTTCACGTTTCGTCATATTCGCCGAGAAGAATTCGCGGTTCATACGAGAAATGTTTGTAAGTTGGATGTCCTTAGGACAAGCCGCCTCACACGCACCCGTTGTTGTACAAGCTCCAAAGCCCTCAGCATCCATTGCACCAACCATGCGGATCGCACGTTCTTGGCGCTCAACTTTACCTTGTGGCAAAAGAACCATGTGAGAGATTTTTGCTGAAGTGAAGAGTGCTGCAGAAGCATTTTTACAAGCTGCTACGCACGCACCACAACCGATACAAGTTGCCGAAGACATCGCTTCGTCAGCGTCTGCTTTCGGAACAAGATTCGCGTTGGCATCCACCGCGTTACCTACGTTTGCAGAGATATAACCACCTGCAGAGATAATGCGATCAAGACCTGAACGATTCACCATTAAGTCTTGAATCATTGGGAAAGCAGCAGCACGGAATGGTTCCAAAGTTAGAACTGCACCGTCGTTAAAATTTCTCATGTGCAACTGACATACAGTTGTTGTTCTCATTGGACCGTGAGCTTCACCATCGATAACGAATCCACAAGCGCCACAAATACCTTCACGGCAATCGTGATCGAATGCGATAGGCTCTTCGCCTTTACCGATGATCTCTTCATTAACAGCATCTAGCATTTCAAGGAAAGAAGCGTCTACAGAAACGTTCTTAGCTTGATACTCAACGAAACCGCCTTGGTCTTTAGGACCTTTTTGACGCCAAACTTTTAGAGTTAGATTTAAATGTTTTCCAGCCATTTTACGCCTCTTATTTATAACTACGAGTTGCTAGGTGAACGTTATCGAATGTCAGTTCTTCTTTGTGACGAGTTGCTGGTTTGTTATCGCCAGTGTACTCCCACGCAGCTACGTGACAGAAGTTAGCATCATCACGTTTTGCTTCGCCATCGACTTGGTATTCTTCACGGTAGTGACCACCGCATGATTCGTTACGCTCAAGAGCATCGCGACACATCAACTCACCCAATTCGATAAAGTCAGCAACGCGGCCCGCTTTTTCAAGTTCTACGTTTAAGTAGTTTGCTTCACCAGGGATACGAACGTTGTTCCAGAATTCTTCTTTCAATTTTGGAATTTCTTGAAGTGCTTTTTTCAATCCAGCTTCATTACGACCCATACCGCAGTATTCCCACATGATATTGCCGAGCTCTTTATGGATGCTGTCAACTGTACGATTACCTTTGATACCCATCATTTTAGAGATCTCTTGTTTCACGCCATCAGCTGCAGATTTAAATGCATCGTGAGTTGTCGTGACTTTTTCAAGCTTCGTTCCACCAAGGTAATTACCCAAAGTGTAAGGAAGAACAAAGTAACCATCAGCCAAACCTTGCATAAGCGCCGAAGCACCCAAACGATTTGCACCGTGATCAGAGAAGTTAGCTTCACCAGCGATGAACAAGCCTGGAACAGTTGATTCCAAGTTGTAGTCAACCCACAAGCCACCCATTGTGTAGTGAGGAGCAGGGTAGATACGCATTGGCATTTTGTACGGGTTATCACCTGTGATTTTGTCGTACATTTCAAACAAGTTGCCGTAACGCTCAGAGATTTTATCTTCACCCAAACGTTTGATCGAATCAGCAAAGTCTAAGTAAACAGCTTTACCAGATTCATTCACACCGCGACCTTCATCACAACGGTATTTTGCTTGGCGAGAAGCCACGTCACGTGGAGCCAAGTTACCAAATGATGGATAAACGCGCTCTAGATAATAATCGCGTTCACTCTCTGGAATATCTGAAGGATGACGTTTATCACCAACAGCTTTAGGAACCCAAACGCGTCCGTCATTTCTCAAAGACTCAGACATTAGAGTCAATTTAGATTGGTTTTCACCGTGAACAGGAATGCACGTCGGATGGATTTGCGTATAGCAAGGATTTGCAAAGTAAGCGCCACGTTTGTGAGCTTTCCATGCAGCCGTTACCGCGCAATTCATTGCGTTCGTTGATAAGAAGAACACATTTGAGTAACCACCGGAAGCGATCACAACTGCGTCAGCTTCGTGCGATTCAATTTCGCCAGTTAGCAAATTACGTACGATGATACCGCGTGCTTTGCCATCGATGACAACAACATCAAGCATCTCGCGACGTGTGCGAAGTTCGACTGTTCCTGCATCAACTTGTCTCATCATCTCAGAGTAAGCACCCAACAAAAGCTGCTGACCTGTTTGACCACGAGCATAGAATGTACGAGAAACTTGAGCGCCACCAAATGAACGATTCGCCAATGTTCCACCGTATTCACGAGCGAAAGGAACACCTTGAGCAACCATTTGGTCGATGATGTTTGCAGACACTTCAGCCAAACGATAAACGTTCGCCTCACGTGCGCGGAAGTCGCCACCTTTTACAGTGTCGTAGAAAAGACGGTAAGTAGAGTCACCATCATTTTGGTAGTTCTTAGCAGCGTTGATACCACCTTGTGCAGCAACCGAATGGGCGCGGCGAGGGGATTCATGAACACAGAATGCTTTTACTTTGTAACCAAGCTCACCAAGTGAAGCAGCAGCAGAGGCGCCCGCCAAACCCGTACCAACTACGATGACAGAGTGTTTTCTTTTGTTCGCTGGATTAACGAGTTTGTAGTCAAATTTAGCATTCGACCATTTGCTCTCAATATCACCACTAGGAATTTTGCTATCTAATTTATTAGCCATTTTAAAATCTCCTTAGTGAGGTAGAAGAAAGATGTAAATAGGTTGAGCGATAAAGCCAAGCGCTACGATGACAGCGTAACCGATGCTCATTTTTTTCCACAGATTACGGTAAGAACCTTCCATCAATCCCAATGACTGAATCGAAGAGTTAAATCCGTGTTTCAAGTGGAAACCAAGAAGAACCAAGCACGCCAAGTACCAAACAACGTAGCCAGGGCTTTGGAAAACTTCGTACATCAAACGAGCAAGATCGCGCATGACTACGCCATCCACTGTCGTTTCATAGTGAGTACCGAACTTAAATGTAATCAAGTGGTAGATCACGAAAGCCAGGATCAACGAACCTTGGATCGCCATTGTACGAGAAGCCAAAGTTGCTTTTTTTGCTCCGCTTGCTGCAACAGCATAGCGAGTTTGTTTGGCAGCGCGATTGGCTATAGTCAAATTGAAGGCAAGGAACACGTGAGTAATCAGAGCCAAAACCAAAACTGTTTCAGCGATGTAGATCAGTTTCCCGCTTGTAATTGCATGCCCATAAGCATTGTATGCGTCAGCGCTAACGAAAATGAGCAAATTACCAGCCATGTGAGCAAGAACGAACCCCGCCCAAACAAGCCCGGTGATTCCCATTAAGTACTTTTTCCCGACGGTAGAACCGAGAAATCCAGTCATGGTGAAGAACCCCTTATATTGTTATGTAAATTCTCAATAAGTTTACAACTAACTTACATCCGGGGCCGCGTTTTTGTCCATGACACCCGTCATGTTTCGCAACACGTTAAATATATAATTTAGTTTTGCCTTTTAGACACTTGCGATAGAACAGGACCCCTAAAATACGGGGTAAAAATATGAAGATTTTTGTGTGTATCAAGCAGGTGCCCGACACCGAAACAAAGATTAAAATCTCTCCAGATCAAACTGGCATCGATACCGCTGGCGTTAAATGGGTCATGAATCCATATGACGAGTACGCTGTCGAAGAAGCGAATAAGCTTCGTGACGCTAATCCAGGCGCCCAAGTTTGGGTTATGAGTGTTGGACCAAAGGCTAGAGTGGTGGATTCATTGCGCACAGCTTTAGCGATGGGTGCTGACGAAGGCATCGTGATCAACGGCGAAAATCTTGATAACTACTCAACAGCAAAAGCATTGGCTGAAGTTATTAAAGCTGAAGGCGGCGCGAAAGTTATCTTCACTGGTAAACTTGCGATCGACGACAATGCTTCTTCAGTAAGCCAAATGATGGCTGAATTCTTAAACGTTCCTCACACAACTGTGGTTTCTAAATTTGCTTTCAACGGCGAAAACGTAACGGTTGAGCGTGACGTTGAAGGTGGCGCAAAAGAAGTTGTTCAAATGATGACTCCAGCTGTAGTGGCTGCGAACAAAGGTTTGAACATGCCTCGCTATGCAAGCTTACCTGGTATCATGAAAGCTAAAAAGAAAGTGATCAAAGAAGTTGAGTTCGCTTCATTGAACATTCCAGCTACTGACATCAAAGTAAAACACACTGGCTTCAAACTGCCTGCTGATAAGCCTGCAGTAAAAATTCTTTCAGGTGATTCTTCAGCTCAAGCTGCAGAACTTGTTAAACTTCTTCGCGATGAAGCGAAGGTTCTGTAAGGAGCTATGACAATGTCTAAAATTCTTGTTTTTGCTGAACAAACAAACGGCAAACTAAAACGCAGCTCTATCGAACTTTTGCAAGCAGCAGCTAAAACTGGTTCTCCAGTTGCAGCGGTTGTTTTCGGATCTCACGCTGGTGATGTGACGGCAGCAGCTGGTCACAATGGCGCGAACGAAGTTCACGTTGTTAAAGATGCATCTTTGGATGCTTACAACCCAGAAGCTTTCACTGCAAACATCGCTGCTGTTATCGAAAAAGTTCAACCATCTATCATCTTGGCTTCAGCTTCTTCAACTGGCAAAGACTTGTTCCCACGTGTGGCAGCAAGAATCGGCGCGGGTGTTGCGAGTGACTGTACTGAGTTGACGATCACTGGTGACAACGTAACAGCTGTTAAACCAATGTACTCTGGTAAATGTTTTGCGACTGCAAATTTTGAAAACTGCAAAGTGAAAATCGTTTTGATGCGCGCAAATCAACTTCCAGTTGCCGCTGCTGACACTGCCAAAACTGCAGCTGTTACAGAGCACGCCGCGATCAAAACTGACCTTAAAACGTTGATTAAAGAAATCGTTAAAGGCACTTCTGAGAAATTGGATTTGACTGAAGCAAACATCATCGTTTCTGGCGGTCGTGGTTTGAAAGAAGCTGCGAACTTCAAAATCTTAAATGACCTAGCTGACGTTCTTGGCGCAACTGTAGGTGCTTCACGTGCCGTTGTTGATGCTGGTTGGGTTGGTCACGGTATGCAAGTTGGTCAAACTGGTAAAACAGTAGCTCCAACATTGTACATCGCTGTTGGTATCTCTGGCGCGATTCAACATTTGGCGGGTATGAGCGGTTCTAAAGTTATCGTTGCTATTAACAACGATGCAAATGCTCCCATCTTCCAAAAAGCGACTTACGGTATCGTAGGTGATGCTTTTGATATCGTTCCAAAGTTGACTGAAGAATTCAAAAAAGCTCTTCATCACTAGTGTTTAGAAAGTACATTCTTTCTTTTATTGTTTTCATCGTATATCGAACCCTCTCGCTCACGTGGAGGGTTCGTCTTATCGAACCCGATTCGCTCAAAAACTCTCTTAAAGAAAAAAAAGCAGTTGTTTTAGCTCACTGGCATGGTGACGAGCTTGCTTTAATCTCTCTTGCTCATCGCTATCGTTTGGCCACAATCACTTCAACTTCCAAAGACGGTGAGTTGATGAACTCAGTGCTGAAAATGATGGGTGTAAAAACCTCGCGCGGCTCTTCAACAAGAGGCGCGGTGACAGCGCTCAAAGGCTTGTTGCGTTTAGCAAAAGCTGGGCGAAATTGCAGCTTTGCGGTTGATGGCCCTAAGGGTCCGTTACACAAAGTAAAGCCCGGCGTTTTTGAATTATCGCGCTCAATTCACGGACCGATTTATGCGGTCGGCGTAAGCTATGATCGCGCGATTCACTTTCCACGATCGTGGAATAAAACTTATCTTCCAAAACCCTTTGCAAAGATCGTTGTCTACTGGGTCGAAGCGCATTCGCCGATCACAAAAGAAGATGATCCGAGAAACCCAGACCTTGCTCTAGAACTCGAAGCTCAACTACACGGAGCGAGACAGCAAGCTCTTAAATTCATTGCGGATAATGATGCCTAGTGCTAGCGTTTTTAGGTAGCTTGTCTTCAACTTTTTAAAGGGACTTTTAAAGTATGAAATTACTCATTTGCATCTTGATGCTCATCTCCTCTATCTCGTTTGCGCAAAGTAAAGAGGTTGTGGCTCAGATCGGCAACAAATCTATCACTCTTGATGAGTTCAATAAGAAGTACAACGAAGTTAAAGGCGCGACCCTCAATCCACCTACAAAACAACAGTTCCTCGAAGACCTTGTTCGCTATGAAGTGGGCTTGCAAGAAGCTGCAAAACGTAAACTTGAAAACGATCCGATCGTTCAAGAACGCGTAAGACAAGAAACATACAAAGCACTTCTTGAAAAAGACTTGGGCGCTAAGGTTCAAAAGATTCAAGTTTCTGATAAAGAAATGGAAGCTTGGTACAAATCAAATCCAGAACTTCGCACAAGTCACATCTTGATCGAATTTAAACCGGGTGCAACAGCAGCTCAAGTTGCTGAGGCTAAAAAACGTGCGTCTGAAATTTATGAAGAAGTAAAAAAATCCAAACGTCCGTTTGAGGAACTTGTTAAGCTTTACTCAGACGATCCACTTTCAAAACAAATTGGTGGCGACGTAGGTTGGCAATCACGTGTAACATTGGTTCCGGCATATTATGATGCTGCGTTGGCGATGAAAGTCGGTGAGATCAAGGGCCTCATCGAAACTCAATTCGGCTTCCACATCATCAAGTTGACTGGACGTCGTAGCTTTGAAAACGCAAACAAGCGTCAAATCAGAGCTGCTGTGTTTGACGAAAAAAGACGTCAAGCCTTCAACGAGTACTTCGAGAAGTTAAAGAAGAGCTACACAATTAAAACAAACCCTGCTGCTATCAAATAGTATAAGGATTTAAGAATGAAAATTCACACAAGCCCCGTCAGAGCGGGGCTTTTTGTTTTTATAGCCCTCGCATTAGCGGGATGTCCTTCCAAGTATCAAAAGATCTCTACAAAACCTGTTGAGAAGGTGAACGATCACGTTCTGACAGCGAAAGAGTTCTCGGGCCTTCTTGCAAGACGATTAAAAAGTTTCGACGCCCTGGCAGCTAAAGATCCGAACAACATCATGCGCGCTAAAGAAGAAATCCTTAAAAACTTTCTGGTGCGCAGTCTGACGCTGGATTGGGCAAGAGCCAATAATCTTGTAATCACTGAAAAAGTTTTAGATTCCGAAGTCGACAAACTTCGTGCGAACTATCCTGATGATCTTTCATTCCGCCGCTCTTTAGCTCAAGAGAATTTGTCTTTTTCAGATTGGCGTGAAGATCTTCGTTACGTTTTGATTGAACGCGAAGTTTTCAAAAAGATTAATGAGAAAGTAAAAAATCCTGGCGATGAAGAAATCAAACGCTATTACGAGTCTAAAAAGGACCTGTATAAGCGCAAGGAACGCATCCTGATTCGACAAATCGTTCTTGAAGACCAAGCTAAGGCTGATGCGATAAAATTGGATCTAAAGACCAAAGACTTCGCAACGCTGGCTGGTAAATACTCTATCGCACCTGAAGGCAAAAAGGGCGGGGTCGTCGGTTGGATCGAAAAAGGCACTGTCGATTTCTTTGATCCCTTGTTTTCAGGTGGCGGAGCCATTCAGACCATCACAAGTCCATTCGGGATTCATTTGGTGCGCGTAGAACGCAAAGCGCCAGCGACGACGTTGACTCTGGAAGAAGTAAAACCGCAAATTATTCAGGCTTTAAGAGCACAAAGGGAGCAAGCTGAGTATGTTGCATGGCTTGATGCTCAGCTCAGAAGTAGCAAAGTGCTTAAAGACTATGATCTAATCAACTCGATCACTGTCGAAACGCGAGGAATTGATGATTAAAATCCTAGTTGGTCTAATGATGTTGGCTCCGGTTTTTGCACAAGCTGAACTTGTGGAAAAAACTGTGGCTATCGTGAACTCTGAAGTTATTTTTGAATCTGACTTTAAAGATCTTCAAAAACGTATCGGTAAGCCGGGTATGATCGATGATTCTTTGTTGGGCGATAAAGCTCCAGAGAGTCTAAAGAGCGACCGTAAAGCTCAGCTTGAGTATTTGATTAATGAAAAACTTGTTACTTCAGAAATCAAGCGTTTGAATTTGGCAGTCACTGAAGATCGCGTCAGTTCTGAACTGCGTGATATGGCAAAAAGAAATCAAATCTCAGAAACTCAACTTCTTGATGCTATTAAACAGCAGGGCGTTTCAGCTTCCGAGTACCGCGCGTTCTTGAAAGAAAAAATTGAAAAACAAAGCTTGATGGACACCGAGATCATTTCAAAACTCAGAATCTCTGATGACGATGCTTTGAATGAATACTTGAAATCAAATCCAAACAGTCAGCCTTCGATTGATGAATTCTCTGTATCGCACATTTTCTTTAATCCAAAAAAAGGTGGCGCAGAGTCAGCTTACTCGCGTGCAGAAACTGTTTTAACGAAACTTCGCACTGGCGGAACTTTCGAAACACTTGCTGATCAATACAGTGAAGATCCAAATTACTCTTCAGGTGGCAGCCTTGGTACGTTCAAATCAGGCGAGTTCTTACCTGAAGTTGAAAAGGCGATTGCGAATTTGAAAGTTGGAGAAACAACTCCGATCGTAAGATCGCGCATGGGCTTTCATATTGTGAAACTAACAAACAAAAAGATCACTCCAGATCCAAAGTTTGAAAAAGTAAAAGAAGGCATTAAAGCTAAAATTTTGGAATCAAGCTTCAAACGTCAAATGAAGTTGTGGTTGCAATCTAAACACGACGAATCTTTTATCCGCATCAATGAGTAAACTTAAGATCGCTATTACAACTGGCGATATCAATGGGATCGGCTTTGAGGTCGCTGCAAAAGCACTTTCAAAGCTGGGACCACAAAAAAGTGTTCAGTTCTTGCTTTGGCGTTCTGAACAGTCCGAAATCAAATATCTAAAACTTATCGATAAAAAATTTGAGCGCATCACGGTGGAATCACTGGATGAAGCGCTTAAAATTGATGGTCCATATTTGATCGACATCTGCTCTGACGATTCACCCGCACATTGGGTAGAACAGACGGCAAAAGCCTGCCTTACGAAAAAACTTTCTGGCATGGCGACTGGGCCACTTTCAAAAACAAGTATTCACGCAGCCGGTTTTAAAGATCTTGGTCACACAGATATTTTGAAACGAATTTCAAAAACTAAAACTGTGAACATGGGATTTGCCGGCGAAAAGTTCAATGTCGTTCTGACGACAGGACACATTCCCATTTCTGAAGTTCCCAAAAAATTAGGATTTAAGACTCTGGCGGAAGCTCTGGTGAACGCAAATACGTTACGCCAGTCTTTAGATGGATTACAGAAAAATAAGCCCATTGGAGTTTTAGGACTCAATCCACACGCTGGGGAACAAGGACTTATCGGCACTGAAGAACAAGTTCTTTTCAAAAACCTAACGGCTTTCGCAAAAGAAAAAAACATTCCAATCGAAGGACCTCTTGTCCCTGATGCGGCTTTTTTCCCACAGAATTGGAAGCGTTATTCAGTCTATCTTGCTCTCTATCATGATCAGGGGCTTATTCCTTTTAAAATGATCCACGGACAAGATAGTGGAGTTCACATTAGCTTAGGAATTCCATTCGTACGCACCAGTGTCGATCACGGCACGGCGTTCGATATTTTTGGTAAAAACAAAGCGAATCCTGCCTCTATGACAGAGGCCATTGAGTGGGCTATAAAATTAGCTCGACAGATCTAATCCCGAGTATTAATTCTAGATAGCTAAATATTCCTATAGAGGTTTGATATGTACGTACCAGTTATTTTTAGAGAATACGATATCCGCGGCGTTTACAATGGCCAGTTCGATGATAACTTTGCTTATCTTTTGGGTCGCGCTTATGTCGTTTACATGAAAAACGTTAAGGGTATTTCTAACCCAACAGTAGCTCTTGGTGGCGATGCGCGTTCATCTTCTCCAGCAATCATCAGAAACTTGGCAACAGGTTTGATGGAGTCAGGTGCTAAAGTTATTCACTTAGGCCTTGTGACAACTCCAGTTTGTTACTTCTCGACATTTGAAGTTCCAGGTGTTGATGGCGCAATCCAAGTTACAGGCTCGCACAATCCTCCTGAATACAATGGTTTTAAAATCTCTGTAGGCAAAGGAACTATTTTCGGCGAAGAGATTCAAAAACTTCGTATGATCATTGAAAAAGCTGACTTCATTAACGGTACTGGTTCTGAATCAGATTTCGATATCAAACCAATTTACTATGAGCGCTACAAAAAAGAGTTCGGCCAAATCAAAGACGTTAAAGTCGTTCTTGATTGCGGTAACGGTGCTGGCGGTTCAGTAGTTCGCGGTTTGTTCAACGCTGTTGGCTTGAATCCAACAATCTTGTTCGAACAACCAGATGGAAATTTCCCTAATCACCATCCAGATCCTACTGTTGAAGAAAATTTGGAAGACTTGAAAAAACAAGTTCTTAAAGAAGGTGCCATTGCTGGTATCGGTTTCGACGGTGATGCGGATCGTATCGGTGTTGTCGATCATACGGGTCGCATGATTTATGGTGATGAGTTGATGGTAATCATCGCTCGCTCGATTCTTGAAACTCAAAAAGGTGGCAAGATCATCGGCGACGTGAAGTGTTCTGATCGTCTTTACCAAGACGTTGCTAAACACGGTGGCGTTCCAATAATGTGGAAAACAGGTCACTCTTTGGTGAAAGAAAAAATCAAAGTAGAAAAAGCTCCATTCGGTGGCGAGATGTCTGGTCACATCTTCTTTGCAGATCGTAACTATGGTTACGACGATGCTCCTTATGCAGCTTTGCGTTTGGTAGAAATCCTAGCAAAAACGGGTAAAACAATTCCGCAATTGCTTGAAGGTTTGCCGACAGCATTCAACACTCCTGAAATTCGTATCGATACGACTGAAGAGAAAAAAGTTTTGATCGTTGAGAAAATGAAAGAAGCTTTCAAAGGCGGAAACGGCGCTGATTACAAAGTTGATTTAACGGACGGTATTCGTTTGAGCTTTGAAGATGGCTGGGCACTTTGCCGCTCTTCAAACACGCAACCTGTTGTCGTTGTACGTTATGAATCTTGGTCACAAGCGGGCCTTGATAGAATCAGAAACCGCGTTGAAGCGGTTGTGAATAAGTATCTTTAGCCAATTCTGAACCCGTCAGCGATGACGGGTTTTATGTCTAAATCCTTTACAGCTGACGCAAAGGGCGCCAGCTGTAAAGTTCCTACACGGTGACCTCTAATACCGCCGACATGAGCTAGGCCAAGTCATTGCAATTGCGCCAATCAGCTTATGAAGAATACGTTTAGGATTGTTTTATTTTCGTCAGCAACCTTTGTTGCTACAGCACTATTTCCACTTAAGGATGCCTTAGGTGCGGAGCTTTGCCGTGATGTTTTAATCGAACAGCATGATATCACTGCTGAAGTAAAAGCCTATGATGCGAGTCAAAGATACTCGCAAAAAATTCGCGACAATACGGAAGACTATTGGGATTTCTCTCGCAAATACAGCTCTCCTGTATTTGATCTTTTAAAGAAACATGTCGGCCTTATTGCGGGTGATAATCACGCCGGAAACTTCATTTTTGGTTCACTAAATGGCAAACTTTCTTACTTCTTAGCTGATATCAAAGATTCGGGCCGCGCTCCGTATGTTTATGATATTGCTCGTCTTGTTGTGAACACTGATGCTGTTGTTTCCAAATCTCTAGATATTAAGTTTAAGCTCTTAGCGAAAACGATTTTGGATTCGTACATCTTGGGTTTGGAAGGCAAACAGATCCCGGTTCCTATCTCTATGGCTCCGGCCTTTTCGACATCGCGTGAAACATTCATCACTTCGTATCGCGAATACATCGACGGTAAAGTCAAAAAAGGACATCTGAAAATCAAACCAGGCAAACTTGAATTGATCCCAGATACTCCTGAGATGAAAAAGTCGGTGAGTGACATGACGGACTTCCTTAAAAAAGAATTCCCGAATGCCGAGATCATCGATTTTGCGATCCGACCTAAAGAACGTGGCGGCTCAAAAGAGCGTTTGCGTTTCTGGTCGTTGATTAAAGAAAACGGTTTGTACGACATTATTGAATTTAAAGAAGTTGGACCACCGGCGACGGCTAAATATCGCCGTCAAGACGCCCCAGAGCACCGCTATGAAGAGATCATGGAGACATTCTGGCCTGACCGTGACCCTTTCTATCAGTTGATCCACTTGGCGAATAAGCCGTTTGAGACGCGTCGTAAAAAAGTCGACGTGATGTCGGTTCCATACAAACAAAAAACTCCACAAGATCTTCAACTCTTGATGGATATGGCTTCGTATGCCGCAAACCACACAGGTCAACTCCATGCGAAGACATTGCCCGACGGTGAATACTTGGCGGAAGTGAAAAAGCTCATGCCTGATTTCATCGAAGAGTTAAAATCCTTCAAAAAGTCATACAAGCTCCATCTTGAAACTGAAATCATGACGATCAATGAGCCTGTACTTCGCGAAGTAGGTGAAGAATGAGTATTCTTCGTGCCGTACTTTCATTATCTCTCGTTTCTTCAATCGCGTCAGCACAACCCCTTTGCCAAAGCTTATGGTTGGATGTTTTGACGTCTGAAAAGGCGCCAATTTTAAAACCAGAAATGAATTTGACGGGCTATCAACTTGTTCCAAGTACGCTCATCAAACCAGGCCTTAAAATGAACAGCGTCGCTTTCAAAAAAGGCTTAGCTGAACTTGTGCAAATGTATTCAGACACCTTGTACATGTCAGCTGGCGAAAAAATGTCTATTGAAAAGGGCGAGCTGTTTTTAGCAAAACGCTTAGATGACAACACGACGCTTGAGCTTTCTTACCAAGGTGACTTGCGCTCTGTAAAACCCGCATTCCGGTTAGTGAAAGCAGCGATCGTTAAAGGTAATGCGCAAGCAGTGAATCTGACAAAAGAGCCTTTGAATGATAATGGTAGCGACTTAAAATTAAGAAGTTTCATTCTTCAAAGTAACAACGATGGTTCAAAAACTTCGCTACTAGCTGCGGATGTTTTGTCAGCAATCGAACCAGTTAAGAACACAGATGATACATTGAGTTTCTTACAGCTGATGATCGAAAAGTCTGCACCACAAGACAGACCTAAATTCTCAAGCATGCCTTTGAAAACTGTCGAAGTTCCACTTTCGATTGAAGGCACATTATTAGAACGCTTCGTAAAATTCGCTGAAGATCTTTCTTTGATGAAGCGTGATCGCGTGCGCGACTATCTTGGGAAAGATAAGTTATTCAGCTTGTGGGCTTTATCAAAAGTTTACTCAAGCTACGACTTCACAAAACAAGTCGCAAAAAAACAAATCTATAAATACGTTCTCGTCGGCGCCGCCTTCTATGGTGTGGCGATGTTACTTCGCGACGACATGACTGAAAAGGTAGAAAAGAAAATCGACGATCTTGCTCTGCAATCTAAGATGAGCAGAGAAGATCAGTTGGAGCTTTACCTGTTATTCAGCGATCTTCATCAACCATGGCATGACGAAGCTCCGGAACTTTCTGAGCGAATCGCAAACTCAGTGAGTATCATGGGCCCGATGGAAAAAATGGAAACTTTCAAAAAGTTCCGTGAAGACCTCGGCACAGCGTTGATCAAAGAATATAAAAACAAAGGTGACGCTGAATTCTATTTCTCAACGGGTGGCTTTGATAAAGTCACAGATACATCAGAGAAAGTAATCGCGGATCTTGAGGGCGCAGTGATCAACAAGGAAGAATTTTTGTTCATCAATCTGCCGAAAACAAAAAAGATTTTTGTAGGTGTTCTTCGCCACTCTCAGAAAAAAGGCAAAGTAGAAAGTATCGCATACACAGTCGTATCAAAAAAAGAGGCCTCAAACCTCTACGACATTCTACTAAAAGAAATCCAAAACGGCATCCAACGAAGCTTACCAGTCCAACCAGCACAACTCCTAAACAAGTAAGCACAAATAAAAAAAGGCAGGAAAAAATCCTGCCTTTTTATTTTTGTCTTCAATCAATCTCCAACCACAATACTGAGGTTGGCGATAAGGTACCAAGCGCAAGGCGGAGGTCCGAGGCTGCCACGCAGGCGTACTAAAAGTACGCCGAAGAGCAAGCGTCGGGCCGACAACGCAGTCGATTGGTGCCTTAGCGGCGACCGCGACTAAGCCAATTTAAGAGCGATGATTAGAGCGTAGATAACTAGTGACTCGATAAGTGCAAGACCCAAGATCATTGGGATCAAAAGCTTACCAGAAGCCGCTGGGTTACGAGCGATACCATCAAGTGCTGTAGCTGCAGTTTTACCTTGAGCCATAGCGCCACCGAATACAGAAAGAGCGATAGCGATCGCAGCAGCGATAGCAACCAAACCTTTATCAGTGTTAGCTACAACAGCTTCAGTAGCGTGTGGAGCAGCTTCTTGAGCGAAAGCAGATGCAGAAGCAAGGAATGCAACAGCGGCGAAGATCATTTTTTTCATAGTAATTCTCCTTATGGTTGGTTTTGTTATCTAGTGATCGTGTGCAATCGCAAATGCCACGTAGACCATAGACAACAAAGTAAATACAAAAGCTTGAACGAAGCAAACGAACATTCCCATCATATAGAATGGGATTGGTACACCGATAGGTACCAGATCCAAGAACACAGAAAGTACTGTGTGGTCACCCATCATAACGTTTGCAAGACGAAGACCCAAAGAGAACGGGCGAACCATGTGTGAAACAAGTTCGATCACGAACATCAGTGGAGCCAAGAAAATAACCGGACCCATGAAATGCTTCATGTAGTTTACGATTCCGTTTTCTTTAATACCTTGGAAATTATAGAACGCAAAAATCAAAAGACCGAAACCGAAAGTAGTATTGATATTTTCAGTCGCAGGAGTCATGCCTGGGATCATACCAACTAAGTTGTTCGTCAAAATAAAGAAAAAGATGGCCGTAAAGAACGGAACATAGTGCTTACCATGTTCACCGATAACCATGTCTGCAAGACCGGAAACAACTTCAGTTAGAACTTCAAGAATTCCGCGAAGAGAAAATTTGCTCGCAGGAACTACAGCAACTTCACCTTTACCAAGTGACGCTTTCGCAGCAGCACCAACGGCGAACATACCTACTGTCACGATTCCCAAAGTAGCAACGTGAGCGTATTCGTGACCAACGCCTGGAATAAGTTGTGTCCAGTTAAATGACATGATTTCTTCCTTCAGTTAATGCTTCACTTATTGCGTAGACCATTGCCGTTATCGCGAAAGTAGCTATGCCGAGACAGAACCACAGCGATGACAGCCAAGGCTGCTTCACAAGTTGAAAGATAATAATCCCTAAAATCGCGTACTTGAATACAATGATTCCTATAGCTAGGGCAACGAGTTTCTTCTTAAAGATCAAGCCGTAACCCAATCCCATCAAGGCTACGTCTAAAAGTATGAGAAAAGATCCGATAAGAAATGAAATCAATTGCTGCTGCGCAGAAAAATAGAGGAAAATGGGCGCGGGAATCGCCATGCAGAGAGCTTGAATTATCGCGATCTTTTTCATTACTTCGAGCCCTGATCCTCGTCCTCAAGCTTTTGAAAGCGTCGAACAAGCCAAATAATACGAACCATCCAGCCGATGAGTGCCAGAAAGCTTAAGCCCACAAAAATGAGACCCTTGCTTTGGTAAGTCTTGTCTAAATATTCGCCCAAGAAGAAACATCCAAGAATCAAGGCGACAAGTTCAAAGCCCATGGCTGCAAAAATTATATATCTCTTCATTATTTCCTAAAGCCTTTCGCTCCTGGAGCATTTCTTTGACGCTCTTGAAGGCGCTTAATACGAAGTTCTATATATTCAGGAGGGTTGTAGGTATCTCGAAGCGTTTCAAGAACTGCGATCGCTGATTTGAAATCCAAATTCTCTTCATAACAAACTGCCAAAGTTAGCGCGATATTTTCTTGTTTCGCCTTAACAGGGTAGTTGGTCATTAAACCTTTAAACAAATCCGCAGCTTTGATGAAGTCTTTTTTCGCAACAAGGATATTGCCCTTCAAAATAAGGGCATTGAAGCGAACGTTTTCATCACTACGAAGCTTTAGCAGATCATCGATCTCGCTTTCAGCTTGGAAAAAATTATTTAAGTAATACTGAGCACGCGCGATATTCACTTTCGTCAGCGCCGCTTCGTAATCGCTCAAGTGCATTTGCTGAAGTTTCGCAAATTCAATAATCGATTTTTGGTAGTGCTGAAGATTGTTAAAGTAAATCGCTGCAATTTGTTTTTGCGATTCGATACGTTCTTTTTGATCAGGAGAATTAAGAACCAAGAATTGATGGAAGTAGATTGCTTTATCATAGTCTTTCACTTCAAAGAACGCGATACGCGCGGCTTCTCTGGCAGCTTCAACTGTATATTCACTTCCGGAATTTCTTTTTACGACACGTTCGAAATTAATCAGGCCGTCTTTATAACGGCCTTGATCAACAAGTTTTTGTCCTTCTTTGAAATCGGCGGCCTCTTGGGATGTGCAGGCCGCCATGAACAAAACTAAAATGGCTATTAAAAGCCTGGAGATCATCTTAGTGAACTTCTCCAGCTGGTGGTGGTGTCGTATCATCGCCAGGAGCTGCAATAACAGCTTCAATTGGCTCTTGATCTTCAACCACTGCAAGACCCGTTACTGTCTCATCTTTTTCATCAATATTAATCAAACGCACACCTTGAGTATTACGTCCAAGAATTGAGATGTCAGAGATTTTCATACGGATAACTTGGCCGTTGTCAGTTGAAAGAATCAACTCATGTGCCGCGTTTACTTTTTTAGTACCAACTACCATACCAACTTTATCAGTCGTTTTTTGTGTGATGATACCTACGCCGCCACGAGATTGAATTCTGTATTCTTCAACTTCAGAACGTTTACCGTAACCTTTTGAAGTCACCATCAAGATAGTATCTTTTGTGTTCTTCTCTAAGATTTCCATCGCAACAACAACGTCTTCTTTAGCAAGCGTGATTGCTTTTACGCCGCGAGCAGTACGACCCATTCCGCGTACATCTGCTTCGTTGAAACGAATAGACATACCTTCTTTAGTCGCGATGAACACGTCACTCATACCATCAGAAATCTTAACGTCGATAACGCCGTCATCAAGATCTGTCGTCAATGCAATGATACCTGCAGTACGTGGATTTGCGAATGAATCCAAAGATGTTTTCTTAATCACACCTTTTTCAGTCAACATAACCGCGTATTTATTTTCGCTAAATTCATTCACTGGCAAGATCGCGCGAACGCTTTCACCACTCGCCAATTGAACAACGTTAGCAAGTGATTTGCCTTTTGAAGTTCTTGAGCCCAATGGAAGTTTATGAACTTTACACCAGTAAACTTTACCTTTGTCTGTGAAAACAAGAAGCATCGTTTTCGTCGAAGCAGAGAAGAGATCCGTTACGTAATCTTCTTCTTTAGTCTCCATGCCTTTTAAGCCTTTACCACCACGTTTTTGAACACGGTATTCAGCTGTCGGCATACGCTTGATAAGACCTGTATTTGTGACAGTCACAACCATGTCTTCATCAGCGATCAAGTCTTCGTCTTCGATATCATCAAGGCTGCCTTGAAGTTGTGTACGACGCGGATCCGCGTAACGTTTTTTCACGTCTTCAAGTTCAGCAACGATGATTTTGTAGATCTCACGAACGTCAGCCAAAACGAATTTCAACCAATCGATTTGTTTCATCAACTCAGCAAGTTCAGCAACGATTTTGTCGCGTTCTAAACCCGTCAAACGTTGCAAACGCATTTCAAGAATCGCAAGTGCTTGTTTTTCAGAGAATTCAAACTTCTCCATCAAGGCTGCGCGAGCAGCGTTGGCTTCTTTCGAAGCGCGGATTGTTTTGATTACTTCTTCGATGTGATCAAGCGCTTTTTTCAAACCTTCCAAGATGTGTGCGCGCTCTTGGGCTTTTTTCAATTCGAAGATACAACGTTTCGTAACAACGTCACGACGGTGATCAACGAATGCTTCAAGCATGCCTTTCAAATCGAAAGTCACTGGTTGGTTTTTTGCATCCAACGCCAACATGATAATACCAAGTGACGTTTGCATTTGTGTGTATTTATAAAGGCGATTCAAAATCACGCTAGCGTTTTCGCCGCGTTTTAGAAGAATCACGATACGCATACCTTCACGTGAAGACTCATCGCGGATATCAGAGATACCTTCGATTTGTTTATCACGAACTAGGTCAGCGATTGATTCGATCAATTTCGCTTTATTCACTTGGTACGGAATTTCCGTCACAATGATTTCTTCGCGATCTTTAGTCGGAACGATTTCAGCAACAGCTTTCAAAGAGATAATGCCGCGACCTTTTTTGTACGCTTGCAAAATACCTTCGCGACCAGCAATAACACCCGCAGTAGGGAAGTCAGGGCCTTTGATGTGAACCATCAAGTCTTCAATTTGGCATGTTGGATTGTGAATCAAGTGGATACAACCATCGATCACTTCACCCAAGTTGTGTGGCGGAATATTTGTCGCCATACCAACTGCGATACCAGAAGAACCATTCACCAAAAGATTTGGGAATTTCGCTGGAAGAACTGTTGGGATTTCCAACGAGTCGTCGTAGTTCGGTCCAAATGGAATTGTTTCTTTTTCGATATCTTGCAAAAGTTCTTCTGCAAGATGAGTCATACGAATTTCAGTGTAACGCATGGCTGCTGCGCTATCACCGTCGATAGAACCGAAGTTACCTTGACCATCTTCAAGCGGATATCTCAATGAGAAATCCTGGGCCATACGAACCATTGTTTCGTAAACAGCCGAGTCACCATGTGGATGGTATTTACCGATTACGTCGCCGACTACACGGGCAGACTTCAAATACGGACGGCCCGGTCTGTTGTTCATTTCACTTTGTGCGAAAAGAACACGACGGTGAACGGGTTTCAAACCGTCACGAACGTCAGGAAGGGCACGACCAACGATAACTGACATCGAGTATTGAAGGTAAGCATCACGCATTTCCTTCGAAACATCGACGCGGGTTACGCCTTTTTCTTCTTTAAAATTATCCATACATCACCACTTAAAATAAAAAATTAAACGTCCAAGCCACGCGCAAGAAGAGCATTGTCGTGAATAAACTGACGACGAGGCTCAACTAACTCACCCATTAAGATCGAGAATGTCTCATCAGCCGCAACCGCATCATCGATTGTCACCTGAAGAAGAGTTCTGTTTTCTTTGTTAAGCGTTGTTTCCCACAACTGCTCAGGGTTCATCTCTCCCAATCCTTTATAACGTTGGATGTACATTCCTTTTTTAGTGGATTCCATCACGTGCGTGTAGAAGGCGTTGTAATTCTCAAACTCAATTTCAGTTTTCGCATCACCCTCAAGGATCGTAATTGGCAATGTGCTGATAGCTTGGATCTCTGTCCAGATCCGACGAAGTTCAATGATCTCAGAAGAGCGCAAGCTCTCTGGACCGAACTTAGTTGTTAATCTGTCTGCATAGCGAACAGTGTAGATGTCAGCATATGGTTTGCCAGTCATCTCATCTTTTTTCACTTCAGCTTTAAACTCAGTGATACCAAGTTTTGGATCTGCAGTGATCCATGCGTTCATGTCTTTCAACGCTTGTTCCATTTTAGATTCATCAGCAACCAATTTATCTAAATCGCCAACTTTGCTAAGCAAGAAGAACAAAACATCTCTGTCGTATTTTTTTGAAGATACGTGCAAAAGATTGTTCAATTTTTGAATGTTCAAAATCAACTGACGAAGATCAGCTTCTTTCAAATTCTCTTTACCTTTGATTTTGAAATTGTTCAGGCCTGAGCTCAACAGGAACTCAGTCAAAGCAGCTTCATCTTTCAAGTAAGTTTCTTCTTTACCTTTTTTCGCACGGTAAAGAGGCGGCTGAGCGATGTAGATGTAACCACGCTCAAGAACTTCTGGCATTTGACGATAGAAGAACGTCAAAAGCAAAGTCATGATGTGCGATCCATCGACGTCGGCATCGGTCATGATAATGATTTTGTGATAACGGATTTTATCCACGTTCACATTGTCTTTACCGATACCAGTACCCAATGCAGAGATGATAACTTTGATCTCTTCAGAAGAAATAATTTTATCAAAACGTGCTTTCTCAACGTTAAGGATTTTACCTTTCAAAGGCAAAATCGCTTGCGTCTTACGATCGCGACCTTGTTTCGCAGAACCACCGGCAGAGTCTCCCTCAACCAGGTAAAGTTCGCAAAGTGCTGGATCACGTTCTTGGCAGTCCGCCATTTTTCCAGGAAGAGAGCCACCATCAAGTGCTGTCTTACGACGAGTTAAATCACGTGCCTTACGAGCAGCTTCACGAGCGCGCGCAGATTCCACGCACTTCATGATAACATTTTTTGAAACTGAAGGATTGCGATCCATCCAGTCAGCAAGTTTTTCATTTACCAACGATTCAACAATACCTTTTACTTCGGCATTACCAAGTTTCGTTTTTGTTTGGCCTTCGAACTGTGGTTCACGAACTTTAACAGAGATAACTGCTGCCAAACCTTCGCGGATGTCTTCACCCTCAAGGTTTGTTTTCAAATCTTTCAAAAGATTTTTTTCAGTCGCATACGCATTTGTCGTACGAGTTAAAGCAGCACGGAAACCAACAAGGTGAGTACCACCTTCATGCGTGTTGATGTTATTGCAATAAGTGAACACTGATTCAGAGTAAGAATCATTCCACTGCATTGCGATTTCAACTTCGACATGATCTTTTTCACCTTTGAAGTAAACGACTTCATTGTGAAGGGCTTTTTTAGATTGATTCATGTACTTAACAAATTCCGCAACACCTTCAGCGTATTGGAAATCTTGTTTTTTACCTGAACGTTCATCTTTCAAAGAAATGTGAAGTCCCGCATTCAAGAATGCAAGTTCACGGAAACGATTCGCAAGAGTTGCAAAATCGTAGATGATAGTTTCGTCTTTGAAAATTTCACGATCTGGTTTGAAAGTAACTTTTGTTCCAGTTTTAGAAGAGACTTCACCTTGTTCTACAGGCGCCATGATTTTTCCGCGCTCGTAGTTTTGTCTCCAAAAGTGTCCATCACGTTGAACTTCAACGCTGACACGAGTTGAAAGTGCATTCACAACGGAAGCACCTACACCGTGTAGACCACCAGAAACTTTATAACCACCACCGTCGAATTTACCGCCGGCATGAAGTACGGTCATAACAACTTCAAGAGCTGATTTACCAGTTTGTTTTTGAGTCGCAACAGGAATACCACGGCCGTCATCTTCAACAGTGACTGACTCATCGGCATTGATTGTTACACTGATAGATTTGCAATATCCTGCTAAGTGTTCGTCTACCGAGTTATCCACAATCTCATACACAAGATGGTGGTAACCTTTGAAAACTGTATCACCGATATACATTCCGGGACGTTTACGAACCGCTTCGAGTCCTTCAAGGACTTGGATCGAATCGGCGGAATAAGACTTTTGTTCTTCCACTGACACTGTAACCTCTTTTTGCATTTGCATACCCTTCGACGCAGTCAAAGGAGTCGCGTTCATTTAACCAAGGATGTGTCCATCCTTGATGTTCAGTACGGAAAGCTGATCGAGGCTGAATTCTTCAGGCAACGTGAAGTCTGTCGTCGTCACAAAAATCTGCGTATTAATCTCGTGAAGAAAATTAATAAGCGCATTTCTTTTTGCTTTATCGAGTTCAGACAAAACGTCGTCCAACATCAACACAGGATAGGTTCCGTGAGCCTTCCTATGATACACAATTTGGGCCATTTTGAAAGAAAGAATGATGGCTCTTTGCTGCCCTTGGCTACAATAAAATCTTGAGTCTTTTTGACCATATAGAAACACTACGTCGTGTTTGTGTGGCCCTACCAAACTGGTTCCACTTGAGAGCTCCGCATCATGCAACTCATTCATACGTTTTATGATTGCAAATTCGATTTCTTCTCTTGAATAAGCCACAGAATTTTGTTCACTGATGAGATATTCCACTGAAATATCCACATCCGATTTTCCAGAAATGTACTGCATGGCATTATTGAAGTCTTTCGACAAACCATTCAATGCAGTGATGCGGGCGTATGTTAAATCGACCGCTAAACGCACAAATTGGGGCTTTAAAGCTTCCAAAAGGTTCAGGGTGGTGGTTCGGTCTTGGATTTCCTGTAAAAAGTTTTTAAGGATCTTATTGCGCGTTTTAAGAACTTTTCGGTAATCCGAGATTAAATCTGCATTTTTTCGATCAAATGTTACGAGCAACTCGTCGATCAAATCGCGACGATGATCAGCACCTTCTTTGATCGAAGCTAAACTTTCTGGACTGAATACTACACTAGCAAATATTTTTCGTACATCCGGAGCGGTGACGCGTTTATCATTCAACGTCAGAACTTTTCTGCTTTTGGATAGTCCTAATTTTAATTTGTAGTGAAGATCATTCTGAGTAATCAAAGCTTGGATAAGCGATTCAGAATTATTCGAGTTAATCAGAGTTTCATTGTCAGCGTATCGAAAGGTGTCTCCTTGAGAGATCATGTACATCGCCTCAAGGAGATTCGTTTTACCTTGTCCGTTTTCTCCAAGAAAAACATTTACTCTTGGAGAAAAGGAAACAACTACGTCCCGATAATTTCGGAAATTAACAAGACGAAGCCTTTCAAAAATCATCAAATTCTCATAGGCATGATCACGCAAGTGTAAGAACCATCGTTGTGAGGTCTTACTAAGCCTGGTGACAAATGATCGTTCAATTCAAAATCAACTTTGTCTTGAGCGATGCTCGTCAAAATGTCTGTGATGTATTTTGCATTGAAACCAATTTTGATGTCGTTGCCTGAATACTCAACTTCGATTTCTTCTTTAGCGTCTCCAAGATCTGGATTGTTAGAAGAAATTTCCATGCGACCTTTTGAAAGATTCAAATGCACAGCTTTTGATTTTTGATTCGCTAGTAGTGATACACGTTTCAATGAAGTTAAGAACGCATCACGATTGATCATTACTTTTTGAGTCAGCTTCTGTGGAATAAATTGTTGATAATTCGGATATTTGCCTTCAATCAAGCGAATCATCAAAATCGTACTAGAGTGTTTCAATACGAATTGCGATCCTTCCACAGCTATTTCCACAGCGCCTTCAATACCTTCAATTAATTTTTTAATTTCATGAAGACCTTTACGCGGAATGATCACACCTTGTGTTGCTGCAACTTTGATTTCAGTTGAGCTTTTTGAAACAAGACTCATACGGTGACCATCAGTTGCAACCATCTTGAAACCATTTTGTGGATTCAATTCGAAAAACACACCGTTCAAGTGGTAACGAGTTTCATCGTTCGATACTGAGTAAATTGTTTTATCAATCATCTCTTTCAAAACTGCAGCATCAATTCTGATGAAGCCTTGAGAATTGTAAGTAGGGAAGATTGGATATTCGTCAGCAGAGATACCGACAATTTTAGAAAGGTATTTACCTTGTCTGATCTCAAGCCAGTTATTTTCTTTTTTTACTAAAGTGATTGGACCTTCTGAAAGTTCTTTTGCAATTTCAAAAAGGCTCTTTGCACTGACTGCAACTTTCCCTGGTTGTGAAACAGTCACTTTGATTTGATCTGTCAGACTTACTTCAAGATCTGTTGCAAATACTTTCAGTGAACCTTCAGATGCTTCAAGCAAAACATTGATCAAGATTGGCATTGTATTTCGTTTCTCAACGATATTCTGAGTTTTACCAATCAGGCTTAATAGATCTTTTTTATCTACTTCAATTTTCACTAATGTCCTCTTCTCTTATTAACTATTACTTATAATATAAAATACTAGTAGTAGTAGTAGGGGCGTGGAAAACCTAACAAATGTCTTAAACCCCTGTAAACACTAAATAACACCCGTGGATAACAGATCTTGAGAACTTTCTGGTTTCTAGGCTCAAAATGGGGATAAATCACTATCCACATTCGACCCCTCAGATTCTTCCACAACTCTTTCCACAGTCCACATTCACACCCCTGTGATATTGTGGATACGCGTCTCTAAATCTTCGATATCCTTAGAAATATCTTGATCCGTCGCCTGTAGATTCTTGACCCGTTCTAGAGCATTCATCACAGTAGTGTGATCTTTTCCTCCAAAAGCTTTGCCAATATCTACTAGAGACTTGTCCAAAAATTTCTTAATTAAATACATCGCAATTTGACGTGGAACGACAATTGGCTTCGCTCTTGTTGAAGACTTTAAGTCAGGAACTCTCACTTTAAAGTGGTCACCAACAAGCTTCATGATCTCTTCGACTGAAATAGTGGATTGAGTTTCATGATGCGAAAGAATGCGTTTCACGAGATCGTAATCAATCGGAAGACCCTGCAGTTCAGAGAACATTTTGATCTTTTTAAGATTGCCTTCAAGTTCACGGATCGAACGTTTTGAAATGCGGGCGATATAATTCACAACATCTTCCGGCAAACGCACGTTATACTTTTCAGCTTTATATCTTAGGATCGCGATACGGGTTTCAAGATCTGGCATTGTAATATCAGCGATCAAACCACGTTCAAGACGGGTGCGACTGCGATCTTCCAATCCATGAATATCTTTCGGCATACGGTCCGAAGCCAGGATGACCTGCTTGCGGGTATCGATGAAGCTATTAATAGTGTGAAAAAATTCTTCTTGAACGGCTTCACCACGGGCAATGAATTGCACGTCGTCCACCAGCAAAATATCTGAATTTTCACGGTATTTCTGGCGAAACTTATCCATCTCATGACGGCGGATAGCCGAAATACATTCGTTCATAAAGCGTTCGGCCGAAATATAAGTAATTCTAAGTGATGGAAATTGCTCACGAATATGGTTGCCAGCAGCATGTAAAAGATGGGTTTTACCCATTCCCACAGGACCATATATATAGAGAGGGTTGTAATCGTCAGCCCCAGGATTCCTCGCCACGTTATAGCTCGCCGCATGCGCAAACTCAGAATTTTTCCCCACAACGAATGTAGTGAAGGTGAGCTCTGAATTAAGGCTATCCGACCCAGACCTTGGTTGAGTAGTCTGACTAGCCGGTTGTCTAGATAGCTGGGCTTCTAGGGTATTCAGGCTATTCTGAGGCTCCTCAAAAGACCCTTGTGCCTCAAATTGAGACGGTGCTTTGGGGTTCGAAACCGAAAACTCGACTTCGAATGGTCCTTTATAAGTATCTGAAATTTCTGAGTAAATCTTATCCTGAAGGTTCTCGATAACGAAATATTGGTGGAGGGCATTGGGCACCCCTAAAACCAAACGAGGGCGTTCAGCCGAACCACCTGTGCTGAGGTATTCAATAGGATCAAGCCAGGTATCCAACAACTTGTTGTTGTCGTTCCGGCTTTTCATCTTCATTTTTATCAAATTCCAGAATGACGAATTAATATCCACTGATTACCCCTCGCGAACCTTGGACCTCTTAACAAGGGGAGCTGAAATTTTCAACAGTTGACCTTATTGCTGCATTGTGATTAATTAGTGCCCCACGTATCTAGTTATACAAACTTTTGTGGGTCACGCATTTAGCGTGTCTTAAGAATCTGACGTCATATAGCGTCGTAAATTGTTCGGGGAGAGTGTTATGAAACGTACATACCAACCATCTAATCGTCGTCGTAAAAACAAACACGGTTTTCTAGCTCGCATGAGCACTAAAGCAGGACAAGATGTTCTTTCTCGTCGCCGCGCGAAAGGTAGAAAACGTCTAACGGTTTCTACTGGTGGAAAATAGTTCTCCACTAGTAATTAAGCGCAGCTCTGAATTTCTCTCGATTAAGCAAAACGGTAAACGGCAATGGCCCACTAAATGGCTGCTTTTGAATTATCAAAAGTCGGCGAGTGGATCGTTGCGTTTTGGTGTGACTGCAAGTCGTAAAGTTGGTCCAGCAGTTACACGAAATAAATTAAAACGTTGGTGCCGAGAGTACTTCAGGGCCCTTGCTAAGGCGGGAAACCCTTTTGAAGTCGAAATCAACATTGTCTTTAAACCCATGGATAAACATTTCTATGATGGACTGCCGCATGCGGAGTTTATCAAAGCTATGGACCGTGGTTTTCACAATATTGGAAAAAACCTTTAAATATTTCCTATGGCTTCTTCTTGGAGCCTATCGAACTATTGGTACCACTCATCTTGGTGGTGCTTGTCGTTTTGAGCCTAGCTGCTCTGAATATGCGCTTGAAAGTTTAAAAGTTCATTCTAGTCATAAAGCTATTTGGTTAATCGGAAGACGGTTATGCAAATGCCGACCTGGTGGACCTTATGGATACGATCCCGTACCCGTTCCTAAAAGGAAATGAAAATGCAAAACAGCAATCAAAAGCCGAACTTCTTTGATCCAAAAACATTAATTGCGATAGCGGCTGTGGGTCTCGTCTATTTCGGATGGAATCAATACCTTACAAAAAAATACCCTGACTACAATAAGCCAAAAGCTCCGATCACTGGAACTGGCACTGCAGAAAAAGCTCCATTGAATCCACCTGATTCAACTGTTGCAGCAGCCTCAGCTTCAGCGGCTGAAGTAAAATCAGAAATCGTTTCTCCATCAATCGCAGTTCAAACTTTCCCATTTAAAAACGATAAAATTTCTTACGTACTTTCAAATGAGGGTATGGGACTTCGTTCTTACACTGTTGAAAACTACCAAGATAAAGAAAACAACAACATCAAGTTGGGCGTTTCTGAATCAACTTCGTTGTTTGAAATGCGCATGGCTGGTAACGAAAAACCAGTTGTGTTTGATGTGAAAGAAGAAGTTCCTGGAACGTTTGTTGGTACAGCGCAAGTTGGTACGATGACGATCAAGCGTGAAATGAAATTCAACGCTGACAACTCTTCATTTACAAATAAAGTATCTTTCTTGAATCCAACGGATGACCTTAAAAAAGGCTTCACTCTTTTGGTTCCAGAGGCGATTCATTCTTCGCAATCTAAATCATTCCTTTTCCCTTCTGTAGAACACCAAGATTTCTTTGTTGGTCATAACAGCAAAACAGACACGGTGAACTTTAGCGGCGCGAAAGAAGACATCACAAAAGATTTCCCAACGACACACTTGGTGTCTGTGGGTTCTCAATACTTTGCTTCAGCGATCTTGGATAAATCTGAAATCATTCCTGAAGTGGCGTTGAAAGCTAACATCGAAAAGAAAACGGCTGTTGCGGAATTAACTTATAAGCCAACAACTTTGGCGAATGAGATGACTTTCACACAAGTGTTTTATGCTGGTCCAAAATCAATCGATACTTTGAAATCAGTGGATCCAGATCTTGCGAAGATTGTTGATTTCGGTTTCTTTGGAGTTCTTGCTCGTCCACTTGTTTGGATTATGAAAGCATTCCACGGCGTAGTTGGTAACTGGGGTGTTGCGATCATCTTGTTAACAATTCTAGTTCGTCTTTGTGTGCTTCCTTTGACAATGACTTCAATGAAATCAATGAAGGCGATGCAAAAGGTTCAACCGCAAATTCAAAAATTGCGTGAGAAATATAAAGAAGATCCAATGCGTTTGAATCAAGAAATGATGGCCGTGATGAAACAAAACGGAGCAAACCCTATGGGTGGTTGTCTTCCGATGTTGATTCAAATTCCGGTATTCTTTGCTTTGTATCGCGTGATCGGTACTTCAGTAGATCTTTACAACTCTCCGTTTATCTTCTGGATCACGGATTTGAGTTCACACGATAAATTCTATGTTTTGCCAGTGTTGATGGCTGTCTTCATGTTCTTGCAACAGAAGATGACTCCTTCAACGATGGATCCAACACAAGCGAAGATCATGCTGTTTATGCCTGTCGTCTTCTCTGTGTTCATGCTTCAAGTTCCAAGTGGTCTGACACTTTATATGGTTGTCAGCGGATTATTCGGTATCGTTCAGCAGTATTTTATTATGAGAGAGAAAAAAAGCGCGTAGTTGCTAGGAGGTAGGTATGGCTGGTTTTTTCAGTAAGCTTTTCGGGGGGAAAAGCAAGAGTGCCAATAGCGAGGTAGAAGCTTTGGTTGAAAAAACTCTTGAGGGGATTATCGAGAAGGGTCAGTTTGAGCTGTCTTTCACGATTAAATCTGAGAAAGAAGAAGATGGAAATTCTGTTCTTTCTGTTGAGTTCTCTGGTGCAGATGAAGAATTCTTGAAAGATAAAAAAGGACAAATGTTGGATGCTTTCCAATTGTTCTTGAAAAGAGTTATTCAGCACAATTTCCCAGAAGATAAAACAAACGTAACTGTGGATTGCGGTGGTTACCGTGATGAAACAGCGAATGCATTGATCGAACGCGCTGAGAATTTGAAAGCGATCGCAATTGAGCAAGGTAAGTCTGTGTATTACAGAGCCCTTCCTCCAAAAGATCGTAAAATCGTTCACCAATATTTGGCGAAAGATCCACGCGTTAAGAGCCGTTCACTAGGTGATGGCTTGTACAAAAAAATCAAAATCTATCCTGCAAAGGGTGGTGCTAACGCGGGCGCTGAAGAAGCAGCTCACGATTAGTAGGTAGTAAGGGGTTCCTATGTTCCGCCCAGATCGCGATCAAGACACAATATGTGCGGTTTCTACTCCGCACGGTGTGGGCGGAATTTCAGTCATTCGAGTGAGCGGGCCCCGCACTCTTTCCTTCGTTCAAAAAATTTCTCCATTCTTACCTGAACATCCTGAGTCTCACAGAGTTTATTTCGGCAACATCAAAACCGCTGAAACTGCTCAAGAGATTGACGAGGTTTTGGTTACTTATTTCAAACACGGAAAGTCTTTTACTGGTGAAGAAGTCATTGAGATTTCTTGCCATGGTTCTCCGGTGATTTGTCAGACTATCCTGAATGAGTTGATTACTCTGGGTGCTCGCGCTGCTGATCGTGGTGAATTCACTTATCGTGCTTTCATGAACGGGAAGTTAGATCTTGTTCAGGCAGAGAGCGTTCTTTCATTAATTGAATCACAATCTCAGCAAGCTGCGAAATTAGCGCTTCGCCAACTTAAAGGTTCTCTGTCTAAGAAATTAGAAGAAGTAGAAGATGATATGACTTGGATTCTTGCGCATGCAGAAGCCGGCATCGATTTTTCCACCGAGGACATCAAGATTGTTGATAACACTTTGGTGCTTAGTCGCTTAGCCAAAATCGAGACTATCCTTGAAGAGTTGGTCGGCACCTTCAAAACAGGTCGCCTACTCAAAGATGGATTCAGAGTTGTTCTGACGGGCTTACCCAATGTTGGTAAATCAAGTCTGCTGAATCTTTTCTTGGAAGATGAGCGCGCTATCGTCACGGATATTCCCGGCACCACTCGTGACGTTATTCATGGAGACACAAGTTTTGAGGGTGTGAAGTTCACATTCTTGGATACGGCAGGTTTGCGGGAATCAGTTTCTGATTTGGTAGAGAAAATCGGTATTCAAAAAAGTAAGGAAGCGACTGGTGAATCCGATGTCGTATTCTTCGTTTTTGATATCGAAAATGGTTTGTCTGCTGAAGAGCTGACGATCCTTGAGGGTTTAGACCCTAAAAATACTTATATATTAGCTAATAAAACGGACCGTTTAAGCCAATTGCCGGCTAAAAACGACCTCCTAAAACCTTTGCAAAACAGTAAATTTTTCCAAAAAATCGGGGACTTAGAAGCCTTCATGAAAAGAAGAGTGTTCTTTGTTAGCGCCCTTGATAAAAAGATGCGCGCCCAGGTTTTAAATGAACTCGTTCAGGAATTTGCTGATTTGCAGGTGGAAAACACGGTTTTGATTTCCAACTCTCGTCATTTGGAAAATCTCACGCGAGCTCTTGAAAACACGCGCAGATCGAAAGTTGTTGTGACGGCGTCATTAGGTGATGAATTCCTTTCTTTGGAATTGAAAGAATCCCTGATCGCTATTCACGAAACCTTAGGTAAACGATTCGATGATCAAATCATGGATCGCGTCTTTAAAGAGTTTTGTATCGGGAAGTAATATGAGCATGAAAAATTATGATGTTATCGTCGTCGGTGCGGGACATGCAGGCGTAGAAGCTTGTTTGGCTGCGGCACGTTTGGGTCAAAAGACTTTGATGGTGACTACTAATCTTGAACGTATTGCTTACATGAGCTGCAATCCTTCAATCGGTGGTCTTGCAAAAGGTCACATGGTTCGTGAACTCGATGTGCTCGGCGGCTCGATGGGCATCGCTGCAGACGAAACTTGTATTCAGTATAAACGACTTAACTCTTCAAAAGGACCGGCAGTTCGTGGAACTCGTGTGCAAAATGATAAGCATTTGTACGCTGCTTTCCAGAATGCGACTTTGAGAAATCAACCGAACTTGGATCTGCTTGAAGGTGAAGTAAAACGCCTGATTTTAGATAAAGATTTGTGTGTCGGTGTGGTTCTTCAAGATGGTTCAGAGATTTTTTCTCAATCGACAATCATCACAACCGGCACATTTATGAACGGTGTTATGCACATTGGTCTTCGCCAAGAGGCGGGCGGCCGCGTAGGTGATAAAGCTTCTATCGGATTGTCTGATCAATTGGCGCAATTTGGTTTTGAAGTTAAACGTTTGAAAACGGGCACTCCAGCACGTCTTCTTCGTGATTCAATTGATTGGTCGAAAACGATTCCGCAAGGCGGGGATGAAAAGGTTTATCCTTTTAGCTACCGTTCTTCAGATAAATTAAAACTTCCGCAAGTTCTTTGCTACCTAACTCGCACGACTGAGCTGACTCACGAAATTATTCGTAACAATCTTGATAAGTCGCCGATGTATTGCGGGATCATCGAAGGTACCGGTCCAAGATACTGTCCTTCTATCGAAGATAAGATTACGCGTTTTGCGGATCGTACTTCGCATCAGACATTCCTTGAACCAGAAGGTTTGTCGACGGATCTTATTTATCTTCAAGGCATCTCAACAAGTTTGCCTGAAGAAACCCAAGATCAATTCCTTAAAACTATTCCGGGTCTGGAAAATGTTAAGGTCGCTCGCTACGGATATGCCGTGGAGTATGACTACATCGAGCCGACTCAAATCTGGCATCGTCTTGAAACTCGCACGATCAGAAAATTATTTTTGGCAGGACAAATCAACGGAACTTCTGGTTATGAAGAAGCTGCCGTTCAAGGTTTTGTTGCCGGCGTGAATGCAGCACACTCAAATTTGGGTCGTGAAGAATTCATTTTAGGTCGTGATGAAGCCTATATTGGTGTGTTGATTGATGATCTTGTGACGAAAGGAACGCGCGAACCATATCGCATGTTCACTTCACGCGCAGAACACCGACTTGTTCTAAGAGAAGACAATACTATCGATAGATTGGGTGGCGTTGCCGCTCAACTTGGTATTGTTTCTTCAGACTCTTTGGAGCTTTTAAATACACTTAAAGAGAAACGCACAAATTTGTTGGGTCGTTTGCGCTCAACGAAGGTTTTTCCGACCAAAGAGACGCAAGAAATTCTTGCGAAAGTTCCGACGGCAGAATTACTAAAATCGATTACATTCGATGAGTTGCTGCGTCGTCCTGAGATTTCTTGTTCTCACTTAGAAACACTGGGATTTGAGGTGGATAAGGATCCAAACATCAATGAACCGGTCGAAATTGAGATTAAATACGCTGGTTACGTGAAACGCCAAATGGACCTCATCGAACAGTCTAAACGTTTGGAAGATTTAGTACTTCCAGAGGCTCTTTTGTATGCAGATGTTCGTGGTCTTTCCAATGAAGAGAAAGATAAGCTGCAGCGCGTAAAGCCTCGTACCTTGGGACAGGCACAAAGAATCAGTGGTGTTAATCCATCGGCAATTCAGGCTATAATGATTCATCTTAAAGGTCATAAAAAGCTTAAGGAGATGTCTCTTGGTGGACAACAAGGAACAGGAAGTTCCAACAATTTATTGGCGAGTGAGTGAGTGGTTCCCCAACTTAAGTCCCGAGACTTTGGGCAAGCTTAAGACATACCATGAAGAACTAATTAAATTTAATCGCACCCTCAGTTTGATTTCTGCAAAGACAGTCTTCGTAGCAGATGCTTTGCATTTTGCAGATTCAATCAATGCATCTCGCGCTATCGTGGATTCCACGCCGGCGATGGACAAGATTTATAATCTTGCGAGCGGGAATGGTTTCCCTGGCATTGTGATGGCGATTCTGTATCCGAAGTTGCAAGTGGTGCTTGTCGACGTCGATCAGCGCAAGTGCGAGTTCATGAGCCATGTCGCTGCGACGCTGGGACTATCAAATATCTCAGTTATTAATAAAAACTTTGAAGCCCTCGAAGAGGGTGCCGTTAAGTACGCCGTTGTTCGCGGTTACGGCAATATCTCACGCACCTTGCTCGTTACTCGTAAGTTGATGGCTAAAGGCGCGCAGTTGTTCCACATGAAGGGCGAAGAATGGGGTATGGAAGTCAGTGAGATTCCAACACAGCTTTGTTCGCAATGGTCGCCGTCGCTTGTAGGGGAATATAAACTTCCTGTCGGCACAGTAAAGTTTGCCGTCGTTAAGACGGATAAAATCGCATAGGCCTGTCTTCACTTCGGCTCTCGCCGGAGTAGTTTCAAAGAAAGATCTAAATGGGATGTTCCACGTGGAACAATCCTAGTGATGTCCGCCTTCGGCTTTTGCTGGGCCCTTAGGTTTGTCGCCTAAACCGGCTTCTTCCAGTCGTTGTTTCACGTCCCAAGATCTTTTTGCATCCCGCAGCTTTTGTTCGGCAGAATAGGCGGAGAATTCCGCAGGATCGGGCCATGGCTCTTTCTTTTCAAAGGCCTTTTTATATGAAACGCGCGAGGCTTTCATGCGGGCCTTCGCTTTGAGTTCTAAGTATTGTTTTTCTTGGGTGAGGCGATCGATCTTTGCCTGCGATTCAAAAACTCTCTTTTGAGCGTACTTAATTTGCCCTGTTTGCGGGGCGACGGCCGAGAGTTCTTTTTGATTTCCTTCAAGAGTTTTTATTTCGGCATTCAATGCTGACGTGACAGTCGCAAGGCGTGCGTTGATATCAGAATAAATGGGATCTTTATTCTCGGGATTGGGATCGGGCTTATTACAGGCCGCGAGCACGAATAATGTTGTGATGATCAGGATGATTTTATTCATTTCACACTTGTTCCACGTGGAACATCGGCATTTTTGGTGAAAAACCTTAGAAATTCACAAGACGGGATGCAGAATCTAGTCTTTCAACTTGTATGTGAGTAAAAAATGCAGGATTTTTATTAAATCACGGAGGAACAACATGGCAAGAACGATCTGCATAGCGAATCAAAAGGGTGGAGTAGGTAAAACGACGACTTCGGTTAACCTTTCATCAGCTTTGGCTACTCTGGGCAAGAAAGTTCTTTTGATCGACATGGATCCGCAAGGAAATGCATCAAGCGGATTGGGTATCAAAAGATACGATAGCCAGGACAATAACTCTTATCACGTACTCATCGGTGAAAAGACGCTTACCGAGGCTATTCAAAACACCTATAATCCTAACTTAAAGATATCCACGGCTAATCCTGACCTTGTCGGTGCAGAGATTGAACTAGTGGATATGCCTCAGCGTGAATATCGCTTGAAACAAGCGATTGCGACTGTGGCTGATCAATTTGACTACGTATTTATCGACTGTCCGCCTTCGTTGGGTCTTTTGACTTTGAATGCGTTGAATGCGGCAGATAGTTTCTTGGTTCCTCTTCAGTGTGAATACTATGCACTTGAAGGATTAAGTCAGCTTTTGAATACTGCTGGGTTAATCAAAAAGAACTTGAATCCTCAACTTCATATTGAGGGCATCGTGTTGACGATGTTTGATATCAGAAACAACTTGAGTCATCAGGTAGTCACTGAAATCAAAACGCATTTTGGTGATAAAGTTTTTAATGCTGTTATTCCGCGCAACGTTCGTTTGAGTGAGGCGCCTAGCCACGGCCAATCCATCTTTGAATACGACGCAAAATCTATCGGTGCTACTCGCTATCTTGAATTAGCGAAGGAAGTTATCGCGAGATCCGAGGCTAAGACGACTGCTCCAGTTGCTGCTGCGAATGAACAGCCTGCTTACGAAGGGGAACTAAGTGTCTGATATTTCAACTGAATCATCAAACAAGAAAAAAGCTCTAGGCCGCGGCCTGGGTTCTTTATTGGGTGGACCAGCGCCAACAGAAATCAATGTGGCGAAACCATCTGCAGCGGCTACTCAAGTGGCTCCTGCGGCGGCGGCCCCTCAAGCACCAGTTGCAACAGCATCTGCTAATCCAACTCCTGCCGCTCCGGTTGCCCCTCCCGTAGATCCGGAAAGCAAGATTTGGAAAGTTGCGATCGACAAACTTTCTTCTGGTCAGTTCCAGCCACGTAAAGCCTTCGTCAAAGAAGCTTTGCAAGAGCTGGCCCAATCGATCAAAGAAAATGGGATTTTGCAGCCGATCACTGCGCGCCGTATTCAATCTGGAAAGCTTGAAATTATCGCGGGTGAACGTCGTTGGAGAGCAGCACAATTAGCTGGTTTGCACGAAGTTCCAGTAATCCTTAAGACTTTCGATGACAAACAAGCCCTTGAATTGGCGATTGTTGAGAACGTTCAGCGTGAAGATCTGAACGCTATTGAAGAAGCTGAAGGTTATTCTCGCCTCATTTCTGAGTTCAAATTGTCGCAACAACAAGTTGCCGACAAAGTAGGTAAAGACCGCGCGACAGTTGCGAATGCTGTTCGTCTTTTGGGTCTTCCTGAAGAAGTCAGAAACATGATCGTGGAAGAAGTTCTTACGGTAGGTCATGCAAAAGTTTTGCTTTCTTTGCCAGAGCCTAAAAAGCAAATCGAACTTGCGAAAAAAGCCATCAAAGAAAAGTTGGCGGTTCGTAAGTTAGAAAAAATGGTTCAGTCTATTGTTAAGGGTGAAGATCCTGAGGAATTACAGGTTCCAACATTCGATACGAATGTGACGCAAAGATTGATCTCTGGTTTGAGCGATGAATTGCAGAAAATGTTGGGCACTAAGGTGAACATCGACTACTCTAATTCAAAGGGTAAAATCAGCATTCATTTTTACTCAGACGATGAACTAACTAACTTAGTAGAGAGATTGAAAGAGGGATGGCAGCAGTAATTACCCCTTCACTTCAAGAAGACATTCTCGCGGGGCACGTAACCGCGATATTGGATCAGGGCACCCATTTTGAGGGTAAGCTCAGCTTTGAAGGCACCGTTCAAATCGGCGGTGACTTTAAAGGAGAAATCTTTACTAAAGATACTATCGTTATTAATGAAGGTGCATCGGTCACAGCTCAGGTTGAGGCCGACACTATTATTATATCTGGCCGAGTTGAGGGGAATCTCTTTGCTCGCCGCCGAGTTATTATGCACCCGCCCGCAGTCTTTCGCGGTACTGTGACTTCACCAAGTCTTAGAATCGACGAGGGAGTTGTTTTCGAGGGCGCCTCATACATGCCTAAATCATAAGCAGGTTTCTTTTGCGTCCTTTTCAATTGGGGGCGCAGCCTAATTTCGCCTTGACCTCTTCGAAGCCTCAATGTTAATTCCGAGGTTCAAAAATTCAGTAGGGATTTCAATAAAATGGAAATATTTGCGCAAATTGGTATCAACGCCACGGCCTTCATTCAGCTCGTGTTCTTTGCGATTGCTGTAATCTTTCTTTCTAAATTCGTATTTGGACCTTATGCCCATGCTCTTGAAGAGCGTGAGAAAAGAACCAAAGGTGGCGAAGACTTAGCTCAAGAATATCAAAAGAAATCAATCGAGCTTCAATCTGAATATGAAGCTAAGGCTCGCGAAATTAATTCCGAGATCAAAGCGATTGTTGATACAACTCGCACGGCTGCAAATAAAGAGTATGAAACAATCGTTTCTAAATCTCGCACTGAAGCAGAAAGTCTTGTGCAAACGAACCGCACAAAAATCACTGCAGCAGTTCAAGCAGCAGCAGCTGAGTTGAAAGGCCAAACAAACGCGATGGCGTTGGCAATCACATCTAAGCTTTTGGGGAAATAATATGAAAGTATTGGCGACGATCGCACTTCTTATGATGCCGGCTCTAGCTCTTGCAGCTGGTGGACATGGCGAAGAAGGCATTCCAAAAACAGTAATTTATCAAGCAATCAACGTTATCATTTTAGTTGGTGGTTTGATCTACTTTACTAAAGATTCTATCGTAGGATTTTTCTCTGGCAGAAAATCATCTTACCTTGAAGCAGCTCAAAAATCTGCATTCGCAAGAGAGCAAGCTGAGAGAGAATTCGTAGACATCAAAAATAAGATCGCTAACTTGGATAAAACAAGAGCGGAATCAATTTCAAAAGCTCAAGACCACGCTAAAGACATGCAAAAACAAATCATGGATGAAGCAGCAGCGGTTTCTAAGCGCATTCAAGACGACGCACAATTAACAGCTAAATTGGAAATTGCGCGCGCTCAAAGAGAATTGCGCGAAGAACTTTTGAAAAGCTCTGTCGAAGCAGCTCGTGTTGTCTTGACTAAAGACATCAGCTCTAACGACCAACAAAAACTTCAAACTGAATTCGTTAAGAATATCGAGGTTGCAGCACCATGAGAGTAAGTGAAGTTTCAAAAAGATACGCAAAAGCTCTTTTGGCAGCGACAAAGCAAAAAGGCACTCACCAAAAAGCCTTCGCTGAGTTGCAAGTGATTGCACAAGCAGTTGCTCAAGATGCTACTATCGCAGCTTATTTCGAAAACCCAGTTATCACTCCAGAACAAAAAGTAGCCGCTGTTAAGGGTGCTTTGACTGGAAAGCCTATGTCTGAAGAAGTCATCAGCACTATCATGTTGCTTGCCGATAACGGCCGCATGTCTGTGTTGTCTGATGTTGCTTTGGCGTTCCAAGATCTTCTTGATAAAGAAGATGGCGTAACAAGAGGCACTGTTCGTTCTGCACAACCATTGTCTGCAGACGCGCAAAAAGATCTAGAATCAAAAATCACGAAAGTTCTAAATAAAAAAATCATCTTAACTTATGAGCAAGATCCAAAGCTTTTGGGCGGAGTTGTTGCGCAAGCTGATGGTTGGACATTTGATGATTCAATCGAAACACATCTTAAAAAATTAAATGAAGAATTAAACAGGAGAGCCAACTAAAAATGGAAACACAAATTCGTGCTGACGAAATCAGTCGCGTTCTCAAAGAACAAATCAATCAGTACAACAAAAAGATTGAAGTAAGTGAAACTGGAAGCGTTCTATCAGTAGGGGACGGCGTTGCTCGTATCTACGGTCTTGAGAACGTAATGTCTGGTGAACTAGTTGAGTTCCCAGGTGAAGTTTTCGGTATGGCTCTAAATCTTGAAGAAGGTTATGTTGGTGCCGTTCTTTTCGGTGAAGACCGTGACATCAAAGAAGGCGACGTTGTTAAACGTACTAAAAAAATCGTTTCTGTACCAGTAGGTGAAGCCCTTCTTGGTCGCGTTGTAGACGCTCTAGGAAACGCGATCGATGGCCGTGGCGCTATCGTAACTCCACACTCTCGCGTAGTTGAAACTAAAGCTCCTGGTATCGTTTACCGCCATCCAGTTGAAGAGCCTCTTCAAACTGGTATTAAAGCGATCGACGCTCTAGTTCCAATCGGTCGTGGTCAACGTGAATTGATCATCGGTGACCGTCAAACTGGTAAAACAACTATCGCAGTTGACACTATCATCAACCAAAAAGGTTTGAACGTTCAGTGTTTCTACGTAGCTATCGGTCAAAAACAATCGACTGTTGCTCTAGTTGTTGAAAAATTGCGTGCAGCGGGTGCTCTTGAGTACACGACTATCATCGCAGCCAATGCATCTGATCCAGCTCCACTTCAATACCTTGCTGCTTACTCTGGTACAGCAATGGCTGAATACTTCCGTGATACTGGCAGACATGCTTTGATCGTTTACGATGACTTGACGAAACAAGCTCAAGCTTACCGTCAATTGTCTCTCCTTCTTCGTCGTCCTCCAGGACGTGAAGCTTACCCAGGCGACGTGTTCTATTGCCATAGCCGTCTTCTTGAGCGTGCTTCTAAATTGTCTGCAGATAAAGGCTCTGGTTCTTTGACGGCTTTGCCAATCATCGAAACACAAGCGGGCGATATCTCTGCTTACATCCCAACGAACGTTATCTCTATCACTGACGGTCAGATCTTCCTTGAATCAGATTTGTTCTACAAAGGTATCCGTCCGGCTATCTCTGTTGGTAAATCAGTTTCTCGCGTGGGTGGTGCCGCTCAAATTAAAGCGATGAAACAAGTTGCGGGTTCTATGAAACTTGAACTAGCTCAGTTCCGTGCGATGGAAGCATTTGCTGCGTTCGCATCTGATCTAGATAAAGCAACTCAACAACAGTTGGCGCGTGGTCGTCGTCTTGTTGAAGTTTTGAAACAAGGTCAATATCAACCGGTAAAAGTTGAAGAGCAAATCGTTATGATCTTCGCTGCTTCAAATGCATTCGTTGATGAATACCCAGAGACTGATGTTAAGAAATACGAAAAAGAGATGATCGAGTTCTTGAAAAACAAGCACTCTGAAATCTTGAAAACTATTTCTGAGAAGAAAGCTATCGCTGATGACACTAAGAAAGCATTGACTGCTGCTCTTACTGAATTCAAAGCAATCTTCCAACCTTCTAACAAATAATTTGGTGCTTAGATGGCAAGCTTGAAGGATATCCGGGCTCGAATTGAGTCCACAAAAAACACCCAGCAGATCACGAAGGCTATGAAGCTCGTGTCTGCTGCGAAGTTGAGAAAGGCGCAGAATAACATCGTTAATATGCGTCCTTATGCTCTGACTTTGCGTAAGGTGATTGCGGATATCGCTGTGACAAATAAAGTTACGCATCCGTTGATGGAGAAGAAAGAACAAGTAAAGAATATCTTACTTGTTGTTATCAGCTCTGATCGCGGTCTTTGCGGCGCTTTCAACAGCAATATCAACAAATTTACTGAAGCTTATTATAAAGAAAACAAAGACAAACATGAGAAGATTGATTTCTTATTTGTAGGTCGTCGTTCACACGACTACTTCGTAAGAAGAAATATCAAGCCGGTTGATTACATCACGAAACTTGATAAAGACATTTCTTACTCGTTGGCGTCTAAAGTTGCTGGTCGCGTGATGAATGATTACCTTGAAGGTAATTATGACGAAGTTCGTATTATTCATAACGAATTTAAATCTGCGATTTCTCAAGTAGTAGTTTGCGAAACGATCTTGCCGATTGATCTTGGCTTGTCGACTTTCACAACAACAAACGAGACAGCGGCGAATTTCTCTGTAGATATGATTTTCGAACCAGCTCCTGAAGTTATCATCAAACAACTTCTTGAAAAGCATTTCGACCTTCAAGTTTACAGAGCTATGTCTGAGTCTGTTGCCGGTGAACATGGTGCTCGTATGAGCGCGATGGAAGCTGCGACAAACAACGCGCGTGACATGATCAACAAGCTCACGCTGACATACAATAAATTAAGACAAGAAAAAATTACTACAGAATTGACTGAAATCGTATCGGGCGCGGAAGCGCTTAAGTAGGGAGACTGAATAATGGCATTCGGTAAAGTAAAACAGGTATTGGGTCCCGTAGTTGACGTTGAGTTTGAAGGCGGAGAACTTCCAGCAATCAACTCGGCTCTTCGTGTAACAAATAAATTTATCTCTGAGACAGAATTCAACCTTGTTCTAGAAGTTGCTCAGCATTTGGGTGACGGTGTTGTTAGAACTATCTCTATGGACCAAACTGAAGGTTTGGTTCGTGGCGAAAAAGTAAAAGTGTTGAACCAAATGATCACGGCTCCAGTAGGTCGTGAAGCTTTGGGTCGTATCATCAACGTAGTTGGTGAGCCAATCGACGAACAAGGTCCAGTGAACGCTAAAGAACATTGGGGTATTCACAGAACAGCTCCAAAATTCGAAGACCAAGCTACATCTGCAGCAATGTTGATGACTGGTATCAAGGTCGTAGACTTGCTAGCGCCTTACGCTAAGGGTGGTAAGATCGGTTTGTTCGGTGGTGCGGGTGTTGGTAAAACAGTACTTATCCAAGAACTTATTCGTAACATCGCTACTGAGCACGGTGGTTTCTCTGTATTCGCCGGTGTAGGTGAGCGTACTCGTGAAGGTAATGACTTGTGGCAAGAGATGAAACAGTCTGGCGTATTGGCTAAGACTGCTCTTGTGTTCGGTCAAATGAATGAGCCACCAGGAGCACGTGCGCGTGTTGCTTTGACTGGTTTGACTGTTGCTGAATATTTCCGTGACGTTGAAAACCAAGACGTACTTTTCTTCGTTGATAACATCTTCCGCTTTACTCAAGCGGGTGCTGAAGTTTCTGCCCTTTTGGGTCGTATCCCTTCTGCCGTTGGTTACCAACCAACATTGGCGACTGAGATGGGTGCTCTTCAAGAGCGTATTACTTCAACTAAAAAAGGTTCAATCACTTCTGTTCAAGCAGTTTACGTACCAGCGGATGACTATACGGATCCAGCTCCTGCAACTACGTTCACTCACTTGGATGCGACGACGAATCTTGACCGTGATATCGCTGCTATGGCGATCTTCCCTGCGGTTCACCCATTGACGTCAACTTCACGTCTTTTGGATCCAGCAGTTATCGGTGAAGAGCACTACAAATGTGCTCGTGACGTTCAAGCATTGCTTCAACGTTACCGCGAACTTCAAGATATCATCGCTATCTTGGGTATGGATGAGTTGTCTGAAGCAGATAAACTTGTTGTATCTCGTTCACGTAAAATCCAACGTTTCTTGTCTCAACCATTCTTCGTTGCTGAGCAGTTCACTGGCTTGCCTGGTAAATACGTTGATATCAAAGACACTGTTCGTGGCTTCAAAGAAATTCTTGAAGGTAAACATGACGCTCTTCCTGAGCAAGCATTCTACCTTGTTGGAACAATTGAAGACGTTGTTGAGAAAGCTAAAAAACTTCAGGCGTAAGCCTGTCTACACTCCGGCTCGCGCCGGAGTAGTTGAGAAGTTTTTTACGAAAGGTGAATTATGTTTAAACTAACGATCGTGACTCCAGAAAAGCGATTGCTTGTCGACCAAGAGGTTGAAGAAGTAACTGTTCCTGCTTTCAAAGGCGAATTGAACATTCTGCCTGGTCACGCTCCGTTGATCACAACTCTTGAAACAGGTGTGATGAAATGGAAACTCAAAGGTGAAGCAAAGCAAGCTGCAGCTGTTATCAGCTGGGGCTATTGCCAAGTAAGCCCTGAGGGCGTGAACATTTTGGCGGACATCGCAGACCTTCCAGAAGAAATCGATGCAGAAGCGAAGAAGCAATTCTTGGCAGAAGCAGACAAGAAGATTTTGAACGACAGTCTTGATGACGTTGAGTGGACTTCTCTACAAAGAGATATCGCTCGTGCTCGTGCAGCTCTAGAAGTTGCACCAAGCGCAAAAAAATAAATTATTTTATCGCGTAGCTAGAGTTTGAATCCGTAAGGAGCTCATTCAGATGCTGCGCGATTTTTTTTCCAGCTTCCTTGTGTGTGAAGTACAGCTGCAAAACCTTTTTGTAAGCATCCTTGTTAGTCGCCGTTAAAGTCGGTGCACCTAAATTAACAACAACCAAACGTTTCTTGGCTTTCGCAGACAGTGTTTTCAGTGTGCGAGCTGTTGCCGGGCCAACGACAGTATAAAATCCCGACACGCATTTTTTAGAAATGATCCAGCGGTGGATGTCTTTTGCTTTTGTATTTGCACCAACTAGGAAGGGATATACCTGGCGTTTGGCTGCTCTAACAAATGAGCTCGTAAAGTCTGTTGATGAAGAGAAAAGACAAACCGGAGTCATGTCAGCAGACTTGTCTGCTTGTTCAGAAGCAACCATGTTTGTTTTCAAATTCTGAGTTAATACTTCGTCTTCTAATTCCGTGTATCTTGAAGAAGTTAAGTTTTCACCTGCCGCAAGTACTTGCGATGAAGCAGGCTTACGATAAATATTTGCGAAGGCTTTCACGCTCAAAATACGGCGAAGCTTTTGATTGAGGTCTTCTTCTGAAAGCTCGCCACTTTTTACGGCTCGTTGAACGCGCTTAAAAGCTGCGAGCTGTTCTTTGAAGGACCAAGTCAACATCACCATGTCAGATCCGCTTTTGAGGGCTTTCAGTGCAGCCTCCGACGGAGTTAGCACCAAACGTGATCCCTTCATCTGCAAATCATCCGTGATCGTTAAGCCTTTAAACTGCAATTCATTTCGTAAAAGTTCGGTTGAGATCTTTGTCGAAAAACTTGCGGGCTCCCGAGTTGAATCAAGGGCAGGGTAGACGATGTGGGACATCATCACGGCTGATGCTAAACCAATTTCAGAAAACTTTTTGAATGGAACAAGATCGCGCTCGTGAAGTGCTGCTGCGCTGGAATTATTTTCGACGATGACGTTGTGGGGATCTTTAATGATCGCACCGGTGCCAGGGAAATGTTTTGCGGTCGGGATGACGTGGGCTCTGTGAAAACCTTTTGAAATGGACAGTCCCATTTCAGCAACCATTTTCGGATCAGAACCTAATGAACGCACACCAATAAAACTTAAGCCTGCAGGATCAACGATATCTAGGACGGGTGCGAGATTCATGTTGAATCCGACCTCACGCAAGAATGTTCCGATTTGAAATCCCATCTCTTCTGCCAGCAGCGGCGAACCCGTTTGGCCTAATGCGAGCGCATTGGGTGGTGGTGGAGAGATTGGAAGGCGAGACACGTTACCACCCTCTTGATCGACCGCGATCAGTGGTGGCAGCCCATTGATTTTATAAGAGAGTCGAACGAGGTCACTGTTGAAATCACGGACTTGTTCGAGAGATTTAATATTTCGTTTAAAGAGAATGAACGAGCCAGGTTTGTTCGCAGTAATGAAATCAGTCAGGTCTTTATTGAGTGAAGCGTACGGGAAGCCAACGATGAATAATTGTCCTACCTTTTGGTCGAGTGTCATCCGTTGGATACGCCGTTCAATGTAATCTGGGGCCGATTTTTCTTGAGCTGGCACTAGGTTGGGAAATAGCAAAGCGAGCGCACAAACACTCATAATTCGCGATAAAGCTCTGATATACTTCCCCATAAACAATAGCGTATCACCGGTCTCTTGAAGAGATAGGTAAGAATTGGTTGGCAACATGAATTTGCACCTAGGTCTTAAATCGAAGGTATGTTTAAGCCTTCTCTTGGTCCTGAGTTTTCTCTCTGCTGAGGCAGATGAAGAGGGAAATAATGGACTCGTTGAAGTGCAACACTACCAAGACAACTTAGCGCCTTACCGTGATCGCCGCTCTGACAACGGCATGTACTTCGCAGTTGTGTATGAGCCAATCGCTTTTAAAAACTACATTTCGGTTCTTGATGGCAGTTCATACGGAACCATGTTTGGCAGTAGTGCAGTTCCTATTATCAGCGCAAATATTTCTTATAAACGTAATATGGCGATTGGTTCTCTTGCGGGCGGCTTCATTTACGGCGCGGGTGAATTATCTGCGACCGATGCAGGCGCAGTTACCCATAAACTTTCAATTTCAAAAATGGGATTAGATTTCCGATTCACTGCGGATAACTTTATGCCGGAACCTTACGTTGCACCTTATTTCGGAATGACATTCTGGAAAATGGGAATCAGCGAAGACAACGGCACAGATAAATTCAATGCGAACACTCAAATGGGCTACAACTATTCCATCGGTGCTTTGATTCAACTTGATTGGATTGATTACGAGACCGCGAAAAAAGCCACTTTCGACTACGGTTTAGAAAATACCTATCTCGACGTCTTTGCTACTCAATATGCAAAGACCCAAGCAGCAGATGATCCAAATACCTCAACAGATTTTATCTTAGGCGGCGGCTTAAGAATGGAATTTTAGAGGTACCAGGTTCCTTTTTCGTCCGAGAATTCCGAAATACGAATTTTTCTGAAAAAAAGGAAGCAGGTACCTTTTAGATGTGTTGAAGGAGTTGGTTCATTTCTTCGTGAACAGCGGACCAACTGATTGTGCCCATTTTGATTCTTAAACGGTTATCTGGCGTGATCGAATATTTTTTTGATTCTTTCACAGCGAGCTGGATAACATATTCAGGTTTCAATTTTGTTTTATCACTGAAGATCAGAGATATTGAATTCACGCCGGCGCTGATGTCACGAACGCCGAGCTCCTTGCACTGACGACGAATCAGCATAAGACCCATAAGATTTACAGCAGGCTCAGGAATCGGGCCGAATTGATCTTGCAACTCTTCTTCGATGCGATTCAATTCATCGTCTGAGCTAATATCAGCTAGCGCTTTGTAATAACTTAAGCGAATGCGAATATCCGAAATATATTTATCTGGAATCATCGCAGGGATTTTCAAATTAATTTCTGGATCGAGATCCATGTCATCAATGGCTTCGCCTTTTGCTTCGGCGAGGGCTTGATTCAAAAGATCCATATACATTTCATAACCAACAGTGTTTACGTGACCTGATTGATCTTCGCCCAGTAAATTCCCAGAACCGCGAAGCTCTAAATCGTATTGGGCGATTTTAATTCCACTCCCAAGTTCGGTGTTCTCTTGAATGATCTTTAAGCGTTCTTGTTGTTCTTTATCGAGTTTGCGATTTCTCGGCATCATCAAATAACAATAAGCACGAGTTTTTGAACGACCTACGCGACCGCGCAATTGATAAAGCTGTGATAAACCAAACATATGCGCTGAATCGATGAACATCGTGTTCGCACGTGGTACGTCCATTCCGGATTCAACGATCGCGGTGCAGACAAGCACATCGATCTCGTGATGGAAGAAAGCGAGCATCGCTTTTTCAAGTTCATGCTCTTCCATTTGTCCGTGCGCGACTCTGACGCGGGCTTCGGGAACGATTTGTTTAATTTCATCAACAAGGCCGTAAATAGATTCAATACGATTGTGAATGAAATAAACCTGACCACCACGAGCAATCTCTGCCGTGATAGCTTTGCGAATAGTTTCAGGATCAAATTTCGTTACAAACGTACGTGTGGGTAAACGATCCACGGGTGCCGTGTTGATCAAACTTAAATCACGAATTCCCACAAGCGACATGTTTAATGTTCGCGGGATCGGCGTTGCCGATAAGGCAATTGTATCGACACTTGCTTTCATCTTTTTGATTTTCTCTTTATGAGTGACGCCGAACTTTTGTTCTTCGTCGATAATCAAAATACCAAGGTCTTTATAGGCAATCGTATTGCCAAGTAATTTGTGTGTGCCGACGACGATATCAACTTTGCCGTCTTTCAGATCTTGCAAAGTTTTTTTGGTTTCAGCCGTCGTCACAAAACGATTCAATACACGAATATCAACAGGCCATCCTTCAAAACGTTTTTTAAATGTTTCAAAGTGCTGGAATGTTAAAACAGTTGTCGGCGCTAAAATCGCCACTTGTTTGCGCGCTTGAACTGCAAAGAAAGCCGCGCGCATGGCGACTTCCGTTTTACCAAAACCAACGTCACCGCAAATAAGACGATCCATTGGTTTGTTCGAAGTGAGATCAGATAAGATGTCATTGATTGCGCGCAACTGATCATCGGTTTCTTCATAAGGGAAACCATTTTCAAACATAATCACTTCATCGTCTTTAATTTGGAAAGCAGGACGATGCAGCTCCGCACGTTTTGCATACAGCGCTAAAAGATCTGCGGCGATATCGCGAACATGCGATTTAACTTTTGCTTTGGTTTTTTCCCAACCCGAACCGCCAAGTTTATCTAAAACATTGGATGGACCTGAAGCTGCTGCCGAAAACTTTTGAAGCTGACCGACGCGATAAACAGGCAAATACAATTTGTCTTTATCTTTGTAGGCGACCTGAATGTATTCAGACTCTACGCCCGTGATGGACATCAGTTTAAGGCCTTCATACTGACCCACACCGTGCTTAACGTGCACAACTAGATCGCCGGGTTTTAAATCTCCGAAAGATAAACGCTTTGCTTGTTTTTGAAACTCCGCACTTGAAGAGCCTTCGCGAGAGCGCTGTTTTTTACCCCAGAACTCTTCATCCCGTAGAAAGATCACTTTCTCTTCATCAAGGCGTAAGCTTTCAGGCATGTAGCGTGGAATGATGTGCACGATGGCAGGATTCTGATCCTGCTCCATCAACCATGAGTCCCAACGATATTCTTCGTTTGCGCATTTCACGGCTTTTAAATCTAACTTTTCAAAAATTAAACTCAGGCGATCAATATGCGACTGATTTTTCGTTGCAATAAAGATGCGATAACCCTCATCACGCCAGCGATGAAGTTTGTTTGTGGCAGCTTGCAACCAAGCTTCTGAACCCAAAGCATTATTCAAAGTTAAGTTCGAAAAATCTTGAGTTAAACTAGTACGATACTCCACCAAGTTATCCACAGAGTTTTCCTCTGATAGATACTCAAGCGACGAAAAATAGATCTGTCTTGAGCCTTGTGGGAAGTCGATTTTTTCAAACGGAACATAGAGTTCATCTAACAAAGGACGAATCACATGTGTGCTGCTTGAACTGAAATCAGATTTCAATTCTGCCCACGTATCGTCAGCGGCGCGCGAGATCTCAATCGGATCAAGCAGCCAAGCATTCACTGGATTTGGAAAATGATCCAAGGGACTTGCAAGCTCGCCGTAAAAATAAGGCAGCAAGAAATCAATTCCTGGAAATGCATTTTTCAAAACAAGCGAACGAAGTGTTTCATCAGCCTCGGCTTTATCAACTTCGCGACCATCAATTGATTCACGCACGCGAGCAAGCAAGCGTTCATGAACCTCATCGCGGAACAGATATTCTTTGGCAGGTGTCAGACAGAAAGATTGTATTTCGTCAGAACTTCTTTGATCTGAAATGCTGAAATGACGAATCGATTCAATTTGATCGCCGAATAAATCCAGACGGACTGGAGCACTTTCGGTTGGCACAAAGATATCAATAATACCACCGCGAATGGCGTACTGACCTTTATCTTCAACCATCGGCGCTGATTGGTACCCCAAAGCGTTGAAGTAATCAGAAAGATTCTCTGGCAACTCGTCGCCAACTTTTAAAACGCGACTATTCTCTCGCAAGATCTTCACCGGCAAAGTCTTTTGCATCAACGCGTCAACAGTGGCGATGAAGATCTCACCAGCCTTGGCGTTCTGCGCTTTTGATAGAAAACGAATGCGATCAGAAACGGATTGTGAGTTTGGATAGAGTCCCGAATATGCAGAGACATCAAATGCCGGCATGATCACACTTTGACGAAGAGGGTCAAAGAACTCCAAGAGCTGCTGCAAACGTGTTGCTTCACCCATACTTCCAACAACAACAAGCTGCGGCAACGCATTGATTTTTTTAGAGTATGTTTGAGACAAGAAGAACGCAAGAGCAAGCGGTGAGGATGCTCCCGTAACTTGTATCGGACCCTTCGCGGTAACGAAGGTGCGATCCAATATCGTTTCAAGTCTGGTGTGAGTAAGTTCGGCCTTCATGAAGTGCGGTTATGTTCTCATGAGTATCGCCTTGTTTCCATTCATATTTCTTGGATTTCACAAGCGACACATATATAACTAATTGAAATCCAAATAATAACGACAACTGTGGAGGGGATTGTGCCACTCGGTGGAGTACTATTCATTACCATTTTCATCGCCCTTTTCGGCTGCTTGATGCTTTTCATTGCATCAAAGACTGGCGGAAAAAGTATTTATCACCCTGTAAAGTACGAGCCGTATGAGTGCGGTCTTCCGGGCTTAGAGAAAAAAGATACGAAGGTATCAGTGAAGTTTTATCTCACTGCGATCCTTTTCATTCTTTTCGATATCGAGATTATTTTCATGTATCCGTGGGCAACAACATTCAGAGACTTCATTGCCTCTGGACAAGGTGGAGTTGTTTTCGGTGCGATGATTATCTTCCTTCTTATATTCATCTTCGGATTGGTTTGGGAAGTGAAGTCTAAAGCCTTGGAGTGGGACTAGTTCATGGGAAAAGACGTATTTGAAATAACCGTCAATGCATTAAAGCTTGTGGTCATCTTCTTGATGATCGTTCAATCAGTACCAATTCTGGTTTGGCTTGAGCGCCGTGGTTCGGCATTCATCCAAAATCGTTTGGGACCAAACCGCGTTGGACCTTTGGGTTTGATGCAACTTCTTGCCGATGCAGTGAAGTTCTTAACGAAAGAAAATTTCGTTCCTGATTCAGCAAAACCATTCTTGTACTACGCAGCACCCGTGTTCGCGTTGATTCCAGGTGCGGTTGCTTTCATGGCGATTCCTCTTTCAACTCCGATTCAAGTTGGAACGTTTGAAATGTTTGGCCAATCATGGGGTCCATACACTTTCTTGTTCCAAGGTTATGACATCGGCGTAGGTATCGTATTCATCTTGGGTGTTTCTTCTCTAGCAGCTTACACATTGTTGATGGCGGGTTGGGGTTCAGGAAACAAATACTCTTTGATGGGTGCATTGCGTGCTTCAGCGCAAACGATCTCTTACGAGTTGGCATTGGGTCTTTCAATCGTGGGTGTGATTCTTCTTTTCGGCACATTCAATTTGACGGACATGATCCACGCGCAAACAGGTCCTTTGACGTTTGCGATGTTCGGCCACACGATCTCTTCAAACTACCTTCCTAATTGGGGTATCTTCTACCAACCATTGGGCGCTTTGATTTTCTTCACGACGACGTTCGCTGAATCAAATCGTTTGCCGTTCGACTTGGCAGAGGGTGAAGCAGAGCTTGTTGCTGGTTTCCATACTGAGTACGGCGGTTTCAAATTCAACATGTTCTTCATCGGTGAGTACGCTCATATGATGATCGCGTCGGGCTTGATGGTTCTTTTCTACTTCGGTGGTTACCAAATTCCTTACGTTTCAGTTGCACAAGTTCAAGACTGGGCGACGACTGTTACTTCGACTCCAGGTTGGGCAAGCGGTTTGACTGCTTTGATCCACTTCTTGTCGTTCTCAATTAAATTTGCTGTGTTCTTGTGGATCTTTATCTGGGTTCGTTGGACTCTTCCACGTTTCAGATATGACCAGTTGATGGATCTTGGTTGGAAAACCATGCTTCCATGGGCTTTGGCTAACACCATCCTAACCGCGGCAGCGATTTATATCGCTTCATTGTAAGGGAGTATTTGTGGCTGATGTATTTTTGTTTTGGTTTTTAGCTGTTGTTCTTTTGGTGAGTGGTTTGGGCGTTGTACTTATGTCGAACCCAATTTACTCAGCATTGAGCTTGGCGATGACGATGGTTACGGTATCAATGTTGTTCGTAACTTTATCTGCTTACTTTATTGCGGGCGTTCAGTTGATCGTTTACGCAGGTGCCGTGATGGTTTTGTTCGTCATGGTAATCATGCTTTTCGACTTGAAGGGCGAACTGGCTTCATTCTCTCGTGGTAAATTCACAGGTGCAGTTAAGATTGCTTCTGTTGGTTTGCTAGCGGGCCTTGTTGTTGGCGCAATTAAAGAAACGATTTCTTCTGGTTTGTTTGTGACGAATACAACGAACAATCCAATTGTTGGTTCTGGAATGGAAACAACAAAACAAATTGGAACTATTCTATTCACTAAATATGTATTTGGCTTTGAAGCGTTGGGCGTTTTGCTTTTGGTTATCGCCATCGGTTCAGTAGCACTCGCTCGCAGTAAAGGTGGAACACATGCTAAGCACTGATGTTTTTACTCAGATTGGCTTAACTCATTACCTGGTTTTGGCAGCTCTTTTGTTCGTGATGGGTATGGCCGGAGTTCTTCTTCGCCGTAACGTTATCGTACTTTTGATGTCGATCGAATTGATGTTGAACTCTGTGAATTTGACGTTCGTCGCTTTCTCTAAATACATGGGAAATCTTGACGGACACATCATGGTGTTCTTCGTTATGACAATCGCAGCGGCGGAAGCAGCAGTGGGCTTGGCTCTCGCAGTTTCTATTTTTAAACGCTTTAAAGAAGTTAATATCCGCTTCTTCGAACACTTGAAGGGATAGGCACAACGATGAATCATTCAATCTTAATGGCCATCTTGATTCTGAGTCCGTTTGTTGGTTTTTTGATCAACGGGATTCGTTATAAAAAACACTCTGCGAACCTTTCAGGTTCAATTGCAACTGCAGCGGTGTTCATTTCATTTATCAGTGCGATTCTTTTGGTAGTTGATGTTATCGGCATGCCAGAAGAAAGCCGCCGTATCGCAGTCACATTCTTTGACTGGATGGTTGTAGATAAATTGAATATCGGCGCAGGTTTCGTAGTCGATCAAATCAGCTCAATCATGATTCTTGTGATCACGGGTGTTGGTTCTTTGATCCACTTGTTCTCGATCGGTTACATGCACCACGATAAAGGTGTTGCGAAGTACTTTGCTTACTTGAACCTTTTCATCTTCAACATGTTGATCCTTGTATTAGGTGACAGCTTGCTTGTGATGTTCGTTGGCTGGGAAGGCGTGGGTCTTTGCTCATACTTACTAATCGGCTTCTGGTTCACAGATAAAGAAAAAGCAGCTGCTGGTATGAAAGCCTTCGTCACGAATCGTATCGGTGACGCGGCTTTCTTGATCGGTATGTTTATCTTGTTCATGACTTTCGGAACTTTAAACTTCCACGATTTAAACGCTTTGGCGCCAACAACGATGGAAGCTTCTTGGATGGGCGCTGTGACTTTGGGGACGTTGATGTTGTTCATCGGCGCAACTGGTAAGTCAGCACAGATTCCATTGTACGTTTGGCTTCCAGACGCGATGGCAGGTCCAACTCCAGTATCTGCACTTATCCATGCGGCGACGATGGTTACTGCGGGTGTTTACATGATCGTTCGTTTGAATCCACTGTTCTTGGTTGCTCCTAACACAATGATGGTTATTGCGATCATCGGTGCGGCAACAGCGGTTTTGGCAGCGACAATCGGCATGACCCAATGGGATATCAAAAAAGTTTTGGCTTACTCTACGGTGTCACAACTTGGTTACATGTTCCTTGCTTGCGGTGTGGGTGCATTCGGGGCAGCGATGTTCCATTTGATGACTCATGCATTCTTTAAAGCATTGATGTTCTTGGGTTCTGGTTCAGTGATCCATGCAATGCACGAAGAACAAGACATCCGTAAAATGGGCGCTTTGAAAAAATATATGCCGATCACTCACTTCACTTTCGTGTTGGGTTGGTTAGCAATCATCGGTATGCCGCCATTCGCAGGTTTCTTCTCTAAGGATGAAATCTTGGCTTATGCTTTCGGCTCTCCATTTGGATCTCCGATCCTTTGGGTGGCGGGTGCGTTGGGTGCAACTTTGACAGCGTTCTACATGACTCGTTTGATGGCTTTGACTTTCTGGGGCAAAAGCCGCGTTCCTAAAGAAGTTCATCCGCATGAATCTCCTGCATTGATGACAATCCCATTGATCGTATTGGGTGTGTTGTCAGTGATTGGTGGTTGGATCGGTATTCCACACGTTATCGGTGAAGTGCTTGGTCACATCCCGAATGTTTGGGAGCACTGGTTGCATCCATTAATCAATGAGATCCCAGGTTACCAACCTCTTGACCACGCAACAGAGTGGGGCTTGATGGCCACTTCTGTGAGCTTGGCGTTGGTATCTGCTTTTGTTGCTTACACTTTCTATGTGAAGAAAACAGATCTTCCAGAGAAAATCGCAGGCAGCATCAAGCCAGTTTACACTTTGGTTTATAACAAATACTTCGTTGATGAAGCTTATTTTGGTTTCATCATCAATCCGCTAGTAGCACTTTCGAAGAACATCTGGTTCTACGTTGATGTGAACTTCATTGATAAAACGACTTATTTGATCAGCGATTTGATGCGTGGAATGGGCTCTTTGGTTCGTTCTCTGCAAACGGGCAATATGCAACAGTACGCGATGTATATCGGTATCGGTGTAGTGGTCGTTCTTTCCTTTGTGCTCATGAGGTAACGTATGATTTTAAGTGGAATTGTTTTTCTACCGCTTGTATTCGCTCTGATTATTGGACTTTGGCCTAAGGAAACGACAGTACGCCCGTTGGCGTTGGGTTTCGCTTTGATCGAATTCCTTCTCAGCCTTGTGATGCTTCAACGCTTTGATCCTTCATCTGCACAACTTCAATTAGTTGAAAAGCACATGTGGATTGAACGTTTTGGTATCAGCTACTTCCTTGGTATCGACGGAATCTCTTTGTGGCTTGTGATTTTGACGACTTTCCTTACGCCGATCATTATTTTGGCGAGCTGGTCTTCAATCGATAAACGCATTAAAGGTTTCCACGTTTGTATGTTCATCCTACAAACTGCGATGCTTGGAACGTTCTTATCAATTGATGCGATTTTGTTCTATGTGTTCTGGGAGCTTTCACTTGTTCCTATGTACTTCATGGTTGGTATCTGGGGCGGCGCTCGCAGAATCTACGCAACGGTTAAGTTCTTTATCTTCACGATGGCTGGTTCGGTTTTGATGTTGGTTGCAATCATCTACATGATGTACCTCACTCAAGAAGCAACAGGCGTGATGACGGCGAACTTGCTTGATTTCTATAAATTGAAAATCCCATTTGTTGGCGGAACGTTCTTCAGCCTTCAAACATTGTTGTTCTTTGCATTTGCTTTGGCGTTTGCGATCAAAGTTCCAGTGTTCCCACTTCACACATGGTTGCCTGATGCCCACGTTGAAGCACCGACACCCGGCTCTGTGATCCTTGCCGGCGTCATGTTGAAAATGGGTACTTACGGTTTCATGCGTTGGGTGATTCCACTCTTCCCTGAGGCTTCTGAGTACTGGGCGTGGTTGTTCTTGTTGATCGGTACAGTGGGAATTATCTACGGCGCTTTGGTAGCGATGGTTCAGCCGGATGTGAAAAAACTTGTGGCGTACTCTTCAGTATCGCACATGGGTTACATCTTGTTAGGTCTGTTTGCTTTCAACGCTTACGGTATCAACGGTGGTTTGTACCAAATGTTGAATCACGGTATCTCAACAGGTGCTCTGTTCATCTTGATCGGTATGATCTACGAAAGAACACACTCTCGTGAAATTTCTAAATACGGCGGCTTGGCTGGCGTGTTGCCGATCTTCACGATCTTCTTCTTTATCATCACTCTTTCTTCGATTGCGGTTCCAATGACGAACGGTTTCGTAGGTGAGTTCTTGATCTTGCTTGGTACTTTCAAAGCAGCTCCTGTATTTGCATACTTCGCGGTGAGCGGTGTTGTGTTGGGTGCGGTTTACATGCTTTGGATGTTCAAACGTGTATTCTTCGGTGAAAAAGGTGAGTTGGTTAAAGACGAACATCATCCACTTCATGATCTGACTGCACGTGAAATCGCAGTTCTTGTTCCGATGGTGATCATGGTGTTCTGGATGGGCCTATTCCCGAACAACTTCTTGAACTACTCGAAAGCCAGCGTTGATTATCTTGTTAACAACAAAAACGCTTACAATCTTTCTGTTCTTGAAACGACTCCAGCTCCTGCTCAGCAAACAGCATCACAAGGAGGCAACTAATGACTATGAACGTTGGTCTTGCCGATATTCTTTTAATTTCTCCAATGATCGCTCTCTTTATTGCGAGCTTGATCCCAATCACGATCAAAGTTTTGCGTGGAAACGTTGAACAACATCCGCTAGCAACTTTGACTCAAGCACTTATCGGTATCGTTGTAGCGATGGGCTTGTTGGTTGTGTTCGGTGGCGCGGGTAAAACAGCTTTCTCTGCAAGCTTGGTTTTTGACGGTGTAACAACTTGGATGGGTATCATTGCATTGGCAGCTTCGGCTGGCGCGATGATTATGATGTACGAAAATCCATCAACAGGTGGAAGACAATTCTCTGAATTGATCTTCCTGACGATGTCGTCAACAGTTGGTATGTTGGTTCTGGTTTCTGCAGTTGATCTTTTGATGGTGTTCATCGGTCTTGAGATGATGTCTCTTCCGCTTTACATCATGATCGGTATGAGCCATGAAGAGAAACTTTCTAAAGAAGCTTCTTTGAAATACTTCATCTTGGGTTCATTCGCGACAGCGTTGTTCCTTTACGGTGTAGCATTCATTTATGGATCTACTGGCGGAACAAACATCCTTGGTTTCTTGGAAAAATCTGCTGAGCTTGTTCAAACGAATAACTTGTTCTTGTTCGGTATTTCTTTCGTGATCTTGGGTTTCTTGTTCAAGGTTTCAATTGCTCCATTCCATGCTTGGACACCAGATGTTTATCAAGGTGCTCCGACTCCGCACACAGCTTTCATGGCTACTGCGGTTAAGACAGTTTCCTTCGCAGCATTCTTGCGCGTGATTGCGACGAAGTCTTTGGTTGGTTCAGAGCAGTTGTTTGATATCTTGCAATGGCTTGCAGTTATCACAATGATCGTTGGTAACACAGCGGCTATCTTGCAAAACAATTTGAAACGTATGATCGCCTACTCTTCAGTTGCTCACTCTGGTTACGTTCTTGTTGGCGTGATCACCGCGGGTGTTTCTGAAGTGGGTTCATTCGGTGCTTCAGGCGTTATCTTCTATCTACTTGCTTACTCATTAATGACTTTGGGTGCGTTCGTGATTGCAAGTATGCTTGAAAGATCTGAAAGCCACATCGTAAACGTTGATGATATGGCAGGCTTGGCAAAACAAAGACCCGCATTGGCTCTTTGCTTTACAGTGTTCATGTTGTCACTAGCAGGTATCCCACCAACTTTGGGTTTCTTCGGTAAGTTGTATTTGTTCAATGCAGCTGTTGGTGAAGGTTTGTTGTGGTTGGCAGTTTGGGGCTTCCTAAGCTCAGTCATCGCAGTTTATTACTACCTACGCCCCATCGTTGTTATGTACATGAAAGAAGGCGACGCGGAAATCGCAGGTCACTCTTTGAATGCACACATGGTAACAGCATTCGTGACAGCAATTGCCATCGTATTAATGGGTTTTGCTTCTGGTCCGATTTTCTCGGCAGTCGAAAAATCGCTTATGTAATTTCAAAAGGGAGCCATCGGCTCCCTTTTTTTTGGTCTGGTTTTCACCCTCATTCTTGTGCCTTCACATCTCTCCCCATAACCTAAAGCAATGAAATACCTTATTCTTGCTTTGACGTTGTTAGTGTCACTTCCAACCTTTTCTCGTTGGGCTGAACCGAGTGAGGCTTCGTACGAAACGATTTACGAAGAATATAAGTATCGCATCTACAAAGATTATAACTTTGAATCTACGTATACATTTAAAGGGAAAGTATTAAACGATAGCGGCCGTGATCGCTTGGGAACGATTCGATTTAATTACCAGCCAGCCTCTAGAATATTGAGCATTGTAGATGCGTGGAGTGATTTAAATGGAAAAATCACGAACGTGCCAAGGTCGAGCATTGTTAATTCACCCGTTACTGTTGCTGAGGGTGGATATGACGAAAGAAGACAAATCGTTATTCCTTATTCTCAAGTAGAAGTGGGCACAGTAGTTAGCTATGTTTTGAAATCGAAGTCGCTGATTCCATTGCTTGGTCAGTTTAGTTCTGACCTTGCCTTTGATCGTCGACTTATTACTAGCGGCTCTTATACGTTTGATTCAGATAATAAATTGTTCTTTGATATGAATGATCCTGATGGCGCCATGGAATTGAAAGAAGAGCAAAAAGATTCACGCTACTTTTACACGCTAACTATCAAGAAGCCTATCTATAGAAGTGTGCTTGAAGAGGACGCCAGCTACTTGCCGTTGTCGCAAATTCCCTCATTCACAGTTTCAAGTGCGGAGACATATAAAGACTATTTTTTAGCGACGGCTAAAGAGTGGAGTGAAGTACTATCAAGCCCGCTACCTAATTCACTCAAGAGCTTGGTTGAAGCTGCTAAGAAAATCTCAGATCCTGTAGAACAAATAAATTTTGTGAGTTCGAAACTTGCAAACCAGATGCGCTACATGGGTGATTGGCGTTCGGTAAAAGGAGGCTATGTCCCTCGGTCGCTTGAGATTATTGCCGATACTCAATACGGTGACTGCAAAGACTATTCAATTGTTTTGGTTAAACTTTATCGAGAACTTGGATTCGTCTCGCATCCAGCGTTGGTTTTTAGATCAAAAGATATGGAAGAGGCACCCAAGCGTCCCACAGTCACATACTTCAATCATGCCATCGCATCGGTTGAGATTAAGGGAAAGATCCATTGGGTTGATGGAACTAATTTTGTCAGTAACGTTATGGGCGTACCCGACGATATTTCTGACAGACAAGCACTGATCCTGAACCCAGAAAATGTTCGCTTGGAGTTTTTAGATTGGGGATCACCAAAAGATAACTATTATGCGACAAACAGAGATACCGTAAAAAGTTCGAAAAATACGATTAAAGAAAAAGTGACATACATATTTAAAGGCGAGATGGCCAGGAAGTGGGCCGGCCAAGAGTTATTGCTTTCAAAGATAGCCATCGAAAATCAATTTAAAAAAAGTTACACTCGCTCATCGAACTATATTTCAGCGAAGGTACAGCCCTTTGACTTCAGTTCACGCAGCTTGTCGCCGCTGAAGCTCGAGATTGATTTGGAAAGATATTTTACCTCTGCACGAACGACATCTGGTTCAGCATTTATATTTTCATCAATTGATTATGATAGCCTGATGGCAATTGATGGAAAAACGAGAGTGTCTGCCTTTAATGCTGGAGGCGCAGGCACGTGGCACTCTGAACTTGAGCTGAAGAAGTTCAACATTCAAGGCAGAAACCTAAAGTCATGCAAAGCTGTTCATCCTGCGGTCGAATACATTTGGAACATTGATTATCTTAAAGGTGGTGACGTGAAGATCGTCGAAGACCTCATCACGAAAAAACGCTACATCACACCTGAAGAGTTGCGCGCTCCTGAATTTATCAAATTCCAAAAAGACATGAAAGCGTGCTTCGGTGACAAATATCTTGTGTATAAATAAAGACTTACAGGTCGAATTGTCGAAGCGAGTTGATTCCTGATCTAAACCCAATGCGCACGATGCGCGATAGGATTTCAGGACTCAAACTGAAGTGATCGACAAAGAACATCTCGTAGTTTTGAGGGCGTGGCGCAACGTAGATGTAATCAACATTAGGCTGATAGTTCACGCGTTTCTCAATGATCTCAAGTATTTTGAGGCGATGTTCTTCAGGCAAGTTCATCTGTTTAAAGTAACCCTCAACAGCGTTGTAGATGCCTCTGATATCGTTCTTGTACTGAATGTTCTTTGCGATTTTTTGCTGAACCACTTGATACAATGCTTGATTCAAAATAACGGGGATTCCGTAGTTGTGCAGCGAACCCATCTCTTCATTGAAGTGATAAGGTTGAATTGAATAAGATGAGATCACCAGATCAGCACCATAGTCAGCAGCTACGTGAGACGACAACGTGTCGCGAATCTCTCCGTCATAATAGAAGATCTCTTTGCCTGCTGGATTCTTAATTCCATAAGGAGTGAAAACGGGTGGTAAAGAAGCCGAAGCGGCCACCGATTCACTGATCGTCGCGTAATTAATATATTTGGTGTTCGGAGTTTTATAAGACTCAGGGAAGTTACCAAAGATCGCTTTACGAGAATGATTCAGTTGTGTGCCGATAATGAAAAGCTCAACACCTAGGCGGGCAAAGTCGTTATCGATGAAAACTTCTTTGCGCAGATAAGATTCAATTCCGCGAGTAGAAAACAAACCGTTGAGTTTCAAACCGTTTTTCAAAAGTGATTCAAGACCACCACTGACCAGGTTTTTCTCCATGATCGATCGCGGGATGAACTTTAATAAACCACTGGAATTAAGATTAAAGATATCTCGATAGCTCAGGGGTTTTAGATAACGAAGGTCGTTTTTTTCAAAAGAAGGACTTGTTCCCGAACCCACTTGAAAGGCATTTACTAAAGATTCGACTGAGTAACCAGCCGCTAAAATCGAAGCAATCACTGAACCGGCGCTTGAACCCACATAAAGACGAATAGTCATGGGATCGCTATCTGGGAAATTCTGACGCACAAGCTCCTTGTTGCCGCCAGCGAACTTGAAGCCCTTTTCTTGAAGAGCCAAGCAAACGCCAATGTGGAAAGCCGCTGCTTTCACACCGCCACCACTTAGGACTAAAGCTATCTTTTTCTTGTCTCGAATGCGCATAGATCTGATTTCAGTATGGTTTTTTAAAACCTGTTCGGCAAAGAATTCTTTAAAAACGCCCCTGAACAGTGGACTAAAGGTTGCGTAGTCAGACCATGGTCTAGGTGAATAAGGGTGAATATCCAGATCAAGGTCCTGAATTTCATAATATTTGAATAAGTGGTCACACAAAATTTGACAGACCGAAGTCCTGTGATAGTGTTGATTACGCAAGCTGAGTAGGTAAAACCAAAGGCTTGGATAGGGATTTGATGAACATAGCTGCCGATAATTGGTTACCTCTGACAGAGTATTCCACTAAGCATCGTATTAGTGTTAGTACCCTACGTCGTCGAATCAAGGCAGAAGACATCAAGTACCGATTTGAAGACGGCAAGTACTTCATCATGGACGAGCCGATGGGTACCCATCAAAGAGTACATCGCCCCTCCCAAGAAAGCGACCAAGCTTTGGTGGGTGCTCATCAGGGAAACATGATCGAGACAGCCGTCTCTTCAAACAACATAGAAGATAAAATGGCTAAGTCTGCCAAAGACGAGCCAATCCTCACAGCTGCTAATAAGCTTTTGAATGAACTCAAAAAAGCTTACACGCAAATCCTTCAAGAAAAAGAAGAGCAGATCCTGCATCTTAAAGAAGAGGTCACAGACCTCAAAACTTTGGTTCGTGTTCTTGAGCAAGAGAACGATCGCATTAAAGGCTTCAAACAATAAATCGCTGAAAAAGACGCCATCGACTGCGTTGTCGGTCTGGCACTTGCTCTCCGGCGTACTTAGAGTACGCCTACGTGGCAGCGCCAAACCTCCGCCTTGCGCTGACATCTTTTTGAGCGATTTAAAGTCGCTCAATTGAAGTAATACTCACTGTAAATCTCGCGTCGAATTGTCAGGATTGGGTTAGCTGTAAACATTACAACGACCTTTCTATTGCAATTGCTTAGGCGAAAGAATAAATCTGACCGCGCAAATATATGTCGGAAATTTAGGTCCGACGTTTCTACGAGACACCGGAATGTCTCACTATTTGGAGGGGAATATGTTCGCAAAGGTTTTGGCTTCTTTGGTTCTTGGTCTTTGTTTTGTTGTTAACGCTGAGGCAACTCAATCAAACTTCCCAGTGGGTCCTGACTTGAATGTCACTCCTGGTTCTTTCTGTCAGCACCCAGATGAATATCGTTACCCAGAACACATCGCTTATTGCGAGCGTGATGTTAGCGGTGGTTTGAAAGCTGCGATCATCCGTCAATACAACGAAGAACTTGGTTTCAACATTCTTGGCAACGAACGTGGCCAATTCAAAATTGATCACTTGATTCCACTTTGCGCTGGTGGTTCTAACAACCAAAACAATTTGTGGCCACAGCATGAATCAGTTTACAAACGCACTGACATGATTGAGCAAGTTGCTTGCGAAAAAATGTCTGAAGGTGTGATCCGTCAAAAAGACGCTGTTGCTTTGATCCTTGAAGCAAAACACGATCTTTCTCAAGCAGCTAGAATCTTGAGACAGCTTCAAGCAATGTAATTGCTGAAATTCAAAAGTTAAAAAAGAAAAAGGACTAGTGGTAACACTAGTCCTTTTTTATTTCCGCCGTTGCTTACGCTTTGGCGGGACGAGCCCGGGAGGGACGATACTTTTAGATCTATTAAGCTGCTAGAGGCGATTTAGGCTTCTTTGCATCTTTCTTGTGAGTTGTCTTCTTAGGCTGACCTTTTGCCGCTTTATCGAAAACTACCGCGAACACTTCATCAAGATTATCAGCAAGGATGAAGTTGATCTTGTCTTTGAAGACCTTAGGGATATCAGTGATGTCCTTAGCATTAGCGTAAGGGATAATGATATTTGTAATTCCTAAGTTCAAAGCTGCAAGACACTTCTCACGGATACCACCGACAGGCAGTACACGACCTTGAAGAGTCACTTCACCAGTCATCGCGATATCGTGACGAACTGGAGTCTCTGTCATCAAGCTCACAAGAGCTGTTGTCAGAGTGATACCTGCAGAAGGACCGTCTTTAGGGATCGCGCCTGCTGGCAAGTGAACGTGGATATCAAACTTTTCAAAGAAATCTTCTGGGATGCTGAGCTCTTCCATGTGTGCTTTCGCGTATGACATGGCAGCGTGAGCAGACTCTTTCATCACATCGCCAAGTTGGCCAGTGAGTGCAAGATGTCCTTTACCCTTCATTTTCAAAGCTTCAACAGTAAGTACTTCACCGCCAGCTTGTGTCCAAGCAAGACCTTGAACTACACCGACTGCAGAGTCTTGGAATTTATCATCACGCATGAAGCGTGGTGGACCAAGAAGTTCTGGAACAGTTGTCGCGTTGATTTCAACGTATTGTGCTTCTTCCATCACAACCATTTTAGCAACTTTACGACATACAGAACCTACTTCACGCTCTAGGTTACGAAGACCTGCTTCACGAGTGTAGCCCGCGATCAAGTACTTGATACCTTCATCAGTGAAGCTGATGTTTTTATCAGTGATACCGTTTGCTTCGATTTGTCTTCTGATCAAATGTTTTTTAGTGATCAAAAGTTTATCGTTCTCTGTGTAACCAGGGATGTTGATGATTTCCATACGGTCACGCAAAGCTGGTGGAATGTTCTCAAGAACGTTCGCAGTTGCGATGAACAATACGTTTGAAAGATCGAAATCAACATTCAAGTAGTTATCACGGAAAGTTGCATTTTGTTCTGGATCCAAAACCTCAAGCATTGCTGCTGATGGGTCACCGCGGAAATCAGAACCCAATTTATCAACTTCATCGAGTACGATAACTGGATTGTTTGTTTTAGCTTGGCGAAGTGCTTGGATAATTTTACCAGGCATTGCACCAACATAAGTTCTTCTGTGACCACGAATCTCAGCTTCGTCTTTTACGCCGCCAAGAGCGATACGGAAGTACTCACGACCCATTGATCTAGCGATCGATTTACCAAGTGAAGTTTTACCTACGCCTGGAGGACCACCGAAACAAAGGATTGGACCTTTAAGATTTGGTTTCAATTTACGAACAGCCAAGAACTCCATAACACGGTCTTTAGCTTTTTCGAGTTCGTAGTGATCTTCATCCAAAATTTCTTTTGCACGTTTAAGATCGATAACGTCTTCTGATTTTTTAGACCAAGGAAGATCCGCCATCCAGTCTAGGTATGTACGAACCATCGTTGCTTCAGAAGCGTCTGGGTGCATACGCTCCAAACGACCTAATTGCTTCAAAGCTTCTGCTTCAACAGTTGCAGGCATTCCTGCGTTTGTAAGCTTGTCGCGCAATTCATCCATCTCTTCAGATTTAGAATCTTGCTCGCCAAGTTCATTCTTTATAGCTTTCATTTGCTCGCGCAAGAAGTACTCACGTTGAGTTTTCGACATGTCTTCTTTAGCAGAACCGCGAGTTTTTTGCTGAGATTGCATAACTTCAAGTTCAGCAGCCAAGATTTCATTTACTAGACGAAGACGCTCAACTGGATCATTAGTCTCAAGAACGTTTTGTGCGTCTTGAACTTTTACACCCAAGTTAGAAGCGATCAAGTCAGCGATACGACCTGGATCAGTGACATCATCAAGTACCAACAAGATGTCTGGAGAAAGAGGTCTGCCAAGAGCGATGATTCTTTCGATATGCTCTTTTGCAGTGCGGATCAAACCTTCCGTTTCAACAACTGGTTTAGTTGCTGCTGGAGTGTCTTCGATTTTTTCTACAGCTACTTCAAAGCATGGAGTAGTTTTAGTGTAGTTTTTTACGCGACCCTTAGCCACACCTTGGATCAACAATTTTACACGGCCATCAGAAAGCTTGCGCATTCTCATGATCATCGCAATTGTACCAACTGTGTAGATAGAATCTGGAGAAGGATTTTCTTCAGCCAAATCTTTTTGAGAGGCAAGGAAGATCAAACGATTCTTCGCCAATGCTTCTTCTACTGAGCGGATCGAAGCGTCTCGACCGACGAACAATGGAATGATCATGTAAGGGAAGACAACGATGTCTCTCACAGCTAGCATTGGAAGTGTCTGTGGGATTTCTAGAACTTTATCGTCAAAACTCATACCGCTCCTCCGCATTTTGGCGGGAAATGTGTTCCTGGTAGGAAACTTCTCGGCATGAGACATTTAGAGCTTGAATGAAAAAATAAAAATTGGACTGACATCCATGTCAGCGAATCTCAATCCATGAGAGATATTCGAAGACTATTGGAAGGTGTGGCTCTGACCTTCTTGTTCTTCCATGCAGTCAATACAAAGGGCCGTGAAAGGTCTAGCTTCCAATCTACGAGCACCAATGATTTCACCGCAAGATTCACACTGACCGTAAGTCCCGTCTGAGATTTTTCCCAGAGCTCTCTCAATGGCATAAAGTGCGCTGCGATCACGCTCTAACAAATGAATAGACATGTTGTTGGAAATATCTAGAGAAGCGGCCTCTGCTTCTTCCGAAACAGAATCCATGCTCGATTGTTCAGCTTTGAACTCGTGAGCTTTATTAAGGATCGTGCTCTTTTGGAAGAGCAATGATTCTTTCAACTTTTCTAGGTCAGTTTGTGTCAGTTCGGATACGTTCATCTCACCCCCCGATTATGATGATCATTGCCGAAATTTGAGTCGTTATTACGGGGGATGAGTTTTGTGTCACTAAAAAAGCACTGCGTGATTAAATAGAGAGCAGTTGATTTTCGCTCTGCAAAAATCTGTTTCACTTTCTGCACGCGGGTTTCAGGTTATCTTGCGAATCTACGACTGACTGCTTCTCTCAATTCAGCACCTTCAATGCTGAGACGAGTCCAAGGTATTGCAAGAAGACGATCTGTCTCAATGATCTCTTCGGTTTCTTCACAAACACCAAACGTTCCTTGTTCGATGCGACCGAGTGCCATTTCAATTTCTAAAAGTTGATTTCTCATTCTCTCTTGTGTGACTAAGAATGAATGCTCTGCAATGTGTGCAACTGATTGATCAGCTTCATCACCAGTTTTTTCTGTTGCGACGTATTCACGTTGGGCTGTTCTGAAGCGATTTAGCAAATCCTGCTTCGATGTGATCAGTTTACGACGACATTCCTGTACGATTTGTTCAGATAAAACGTTCTTCATAACAACCCCCTTCTTCAGATTGCGGCCATCATGGCCGCTTATGGATCCTTAGACAGGTCCAGCTGAAAGGGGGGTTAAAAAAAATCGGGGAGGGGAAAATTATTTTCTGAAAGGCGTTATATTGCCTTTAGTAAGCGTTAAAGCCACCAAAGGACGTTCGATTTCACGATCACTAGACATATTCAGATTTCCTAGTGCACCTGGGAAGCGTTTTAGCTCTGTCAACTTTGTAGTCAGATCTGAACGTGATGTCGCACCACTTGCGATTAACTGACGTAAGATCAAGGCAGAATCGTAAGCTTGGATTTCAATCAACGATGGGTCTTCGTTAAAGAGAGACTTATATTCGCTGATGAAACGAGATCTTGTGCCCATATCTACTTGTGGCACGAAGCTATCTACGAACAATAAATTTTCTGCGAAATTACCCGCACGTTTTGCGACGCCGGCAGTATTCCACAAATTTGTTCCCATTAAAGTCACGTTGCGAACGTCGTTATACGCAAGCATTGCGGCGATTTGTCCCAAGGCTTTTGCACTGTCTGGAATAAAGATGCCGTCAAAGTCCGTGATCGGTGGCAAAACGTTTTCAACGTTAGCATTACGAGTAGAGCGTTTTTTATCTGAGTGCTGAGCCTCTTTCAAACGCACGTCATATTCTTCTTTGCGGGCTTCACCATAGTAAGTTCCGATGAGACGTTGAATTGGCAGGCGGAAATCTGTTTCTTTTGTAGAATAAATTTGGACCGCTGTGATTTGACCACCACGAGCTAAGACTTCATCCCAAAAGATATTAGTGAATTCAATTCCGTATGGATCGTTTGGATAAAGAATGGCGAATTTCTTCATGCCTTTTTCTTCCATCGCAACCCGAACCAAGTGGCGAACCTGCATTGCGCTGGTAATCGAATTTCTAAATACATGAGGACCGACCTCAGTCAGACCCGAACGTTGTGAAAGTCCGATCGAAGGGACTTCAAGCTCTTCTGCTTTCGCGGCAACAGCGGGAGCTGTCTTACTTAATAGACTTCCGATGATGGCAATCGCGTTGTCTTCTTTTACAAGACGCTCAACACCACGACGAGCTGTGTCTGCGTTGCCCTCAGAATCCATCACAGCAAGTTTAAACCCAGAGCCTGCTAGATGTAAGCCCAGACCCATTTCGATGCCACGAAGGGCACGCTGGGCCACTGGAGCATTCTTTCCCGATAATGGCAGAACCACACCGATCGTTTTTTGATCAACGCTGCGAATCGCATCCATTTGCGCCAAAATATCTTGAGCTCTTAAAGCCAAATCACTGCCCGGAAGATATTCTTCAACAGCAGAGAAATATTTTTTAGCTTTATTTGCGTCTTTATTTTCAAGACCTTGTTCACCTAAACGGAAAAATGCGTGACCACGTAAAAAGCCATAGTCTGAATCATCGGCAACATCTTCCAGTTGTTCAGTTGTCAGTTTATTTTCCATCAATGTCACTGCACGAAGACGGAAGGCCTCTTGATCAGGTCGCGTTTTTGCGTTCACTGATAAAGTCACGTAATCCTTAATGGCATCGAGATATTTACCTTCAGCCTCAAGGCGCTGAGCTTTTGCTGCAAGTTCTTGGTCTTGCGGAGTCGCCGGAGCTGATACTTCCACTTTCGGCGGAAGGGGAGGCTTGCCCGTACTCATACCTGTCATAGCTTTTGGTTTTTTACCATTTGCTTGGGGAGCTGCCGTAGGCTTGAATTCCGCGCGCTTTGTTGCAACTGTCGTACAAGATGCAAGTAAACCTGCCGTCAATAGCAGCGTGAGTCTTAGATTCATTTTCTCGTCCTCATCAGGTTGGAAACTTTTTCTTGGAAGGATTTAACTAAAGGTGTTGTTTCGCCTGCTTTGGCGAGTTCTTCGATTAACTCTTTTTGTCGTCCAGATAAATTCGCTGGAGTATCGACTAAAATCTTAACTAACATATCGCCCGAACCAAAACCGCCCACTTTCGAAAAGCCTTTGCCTTTCAAACGGAATGTTTGACCTGAGTGAGTACCCGCAGGAATACGAATCATCGCTTTTCCTGTCAAAGTAGGAACTTCGATATTAGTTCCAAGAATCGCGTCTGTGTAAGTGATTGGCAAATCAAGTGTGACATCGTTTTCAGCACGCTTAAAGATCGCATGGTCTTGCACGTTAATGATCACGTAAAGATCTCCAGCAGCGCCGCCACTTGGAGTATCGCCTTCATTTGAAAGCTTAAGACGTTGACCCTCTTTAACTCCAGCAGGGATGTTCACAGAAAGTTTTGCTGATTCTTCTTTACCACCACGTTGGCGCATAAAGCTGATCACTTTTTCTGCTCCCAGAGCGGACTCTTCAAAGCTGATGTTTAACGTATAACGAAGGTCGGCACCTTTTGCTTGTCTACGCGGACGAGGACCTGCGCCAGAGCGAGGACCCGCACCACCAAAGATATCGCCGAACACATCGCCAAAAATATCTTGAAAGGCATCGGCGTTACCACCGGCACCTGAGCCACCGAACCCGCCAAATCCACCGGGCCCAGCGCCACCACCAAAGGGTCCGCCAGCTCCGCCAAAGCCTTGTGCGCCTGCATGACCGAATTGATCATACATCTCACGCTTTTTTGGATCAGAAAGAGTTTCGTATGCTTCAGTGATCTCTTTAAATTTCTCTTCTGCTTTTTTATCACCAGGATTTTTATCTGGATGAAATTGCATAGCGAGCTTGCGATATGATTTTTTAATATCATCCGCAGAAGCTGATCGAGCTACATTTAAGAGTGAGTAGAAATCCTTTTTACTCAAAGTAGAACCTCTTTACTCCGGTTTACGCGCCACAACCACTTGAGCTGGACGAATAACTTTATCGTGGAGTTTATATGCTTTTTTAAAAACTTTAGAAATGTGACCTGGAGCCACAGCGTCTGTCGGTTCACTGCTAAGAGCTTCGTGAATAGACGGATCGAAAGCAGCACCTTCTGTTGGAACTTCAACAACGTTATGACGTTGCAAAAGATTTTTTAAATCAGCTGCCGTCATTTCGACGCCTTGTTTGAATGTACCCAATGTCTCTGGAGTTACTTGTGTTGAAAGCGCACGTTCAAAATTATCCGCAACTTCAAGAAGGTCACGAACCAAACGCTCAGGACCAAATTTCAAAAGATCCGCGCGTTCTTTGATTGCATTACGTTTGTAGTTTTCAAACTCAGCACGCAAATACAGGTATTCATTTTTGAATTTGTCTGCTTGCTCTTGTAATTTTTGAATTTCAGAAGATGCATCAGCTTGTGATGTTTCATTGGGTGGAGTTTGAGAATTATTTTCTTCTGCCATAGGTCATCCTTTAATCAATAGTCTGCTATCCTAAGATTGTGTATTGATTCGAGAATGTCAATTAAGCTAGACCAGTTAAATTTCGCCTTCGAGGAAGGTAAATTTTTGGAAGACTTGATTGCTTAAAACGATGCCATTTTTAGTCAAAGTCCAGGCATCATTTTCGAGCTGAATAAGTCCCGAATCCTGCTGCGTTTTGCAGATGGATAAAACGCGCTCTGCAACATGAGCAGGGAACTTGTTCTGAAGGCTAGTTTGTGAGAGACCGCGCATCAATCTAAGTGACGTATGGCAGTAATCTGTGAGTGCTTGATTCATTTCAAGTTCTTCAAATTGCTCTTTCGGCAAATGCGCGCGCGGGGACGAAAATTCTTGTCCTTCAAACTGCATAATTTGTTTGTGATATTCACCGATGGAATTGATGTTCCAATAACGCGTGCCCCAAGCACCTTCTTTTGAATAAGAGTGGGAACTTAGCCCTAAACTCCAATAAGGTTCATCCGTCCAGTAAAGCATGTTGTGACGCGATTCATGACCTGGCAGAGCAAAGTTTGAAATTTCATATTGCTGAAAACCATTTTCAGTCAGTTTTTCAGCGATCAAATCAAACATGTCCACTTGAATATCTTCAATCGGACGGCCTTTAGAAAGGGGATGTCCATCCGGAACAGTGAGGCAATAAGGGCTAATATGCTTAGCACCCTGTTGCATAGCGATCTCTACATCACGTGCTAAGCCATCAAAGTTCTGTGAAGGCAGCGCAAATAAAATATCGAATGAGAAATTCAAGTTGTGCGCTCGCAAAAGGTCCAGGGTCTCAAGCGTTTGTTTTGCAGAGTGTTCACGATGAACCATCTTCAACAAACGATCATCAAAAGTTTGTGCACCCACGCTGAAGCGATTTACGCCATTATCGATATAGGCTTTTAATTTTTCTTTGTCGATTGTCGCTGGATTAATCTCGATGGTGATTTCCGTTTGGGGTCCAGTTGTATAACCGTAGCTACCCAGCTCTTTGATAATCGCTACAATAAGATTTGCGGGGAGGAGACTCGGAGTTCCTCCACCGAAGTAAAGAGTGTCGAGAGTCTGTGGTTTGTAGTAGCGCTGCTTTTGGCGGATCTCTTCGAACAGAATCTTTACGTACTGCTCAGGCGGCATGATCTTGCTTTGCTCGTAGGTAGCAAAGTCACAATATGTGCAGCGTTGTAAGCAGTAAGGAATATGAACGTAAACACCAAAAGCCATGGGAGTTATCTAGAGTATGGCGAAGAAATTTCAACTAAAAAACGGTCTTAAAGTTCTTTTCTTAGAGAGTCACAAGTCGCCAGTCGTCTCAGTTCAAATGTGGGTCAAAACGGGCTCAGCTGACGAGACAAAAGGGGAAGAGGGGATCTCTCACTTTATCGAACATTTGGTGTTTAAAGGGACTAGAAAATACAAGGTCGGTGAAATTGCTTCAACGGTCGAAGGATCGGGTGGAGAGCTCAACGCCTATACTTCATTCGACCAAACGGTTTTTTACGTCACAATTTCGAAACAATTTTCTGATGTCGCTCTCGATGTGATTAGCGAAATGATGGGGCATCCCACTTTCGACGCACAAGAAATCGACAACGAACGTGAAGTTGTCATCGAAGAAATTAAACGTGGTCAAGACAGCCCCGGCCGTCACGCAAGTCAGATGTTATTCTCAACTATTTTTAAGAAACACAATTATGGGCGCCCAGTTATTGGTTACGACAAGATTGTAAAAAGCGTTTCAGTTAAAAAAATTCGCGACTACTATCAATCACGGTATGTTCCAAGCAACATGTTCCTGGTTGTTGCGGGCGATTTTGAAAACAAAGAGATGAAGAAAAAAGTCGAACAAATGTTTGGCGACTTTGTTCCGTACAAATTGCGCAATGTAAAACGCGCAAAAGAACCAGCGCAAAAAACTCCTCGATTAAAAGTTGAACAAACAAAATTCGAACAAACCACAGCGTATCTTTCTTGGCGCGTTCCGAATTTAAAGCACAAAGATATTCCTGCTTTGGAAGTTCTCGCGTCTATTATCGGCTCTGGAGATTCTTCTCGACTGATGCAAAGCTTGCGTATCAAAGAGCCGATTACAAACGCGGTGGGTGCATTTTGTTATTCAATGAAAGATGATGGTTTATTCTCAGTTTCCATGGGACTTGAGAAAGAAAATCTTTCGCGCGCATTTCAAGGGCTATTGCCGGAACTAACACGTGTGATTGCGGAACCTCCGTCGGCTGAAGAAATGCAAAAAGCGATTACCAATTTTGCTTCACACGAAGTTTATTCGATGGAAACTGTGGATAACATTGCGAGAAAAGCCGGAAGCAATGAGTTCGATTACAATGACTACGACTATTATGCAAAATATCTAAAACAAGTTTATGCATTAAAGCCTGAAGACATTCAAAAAGTGGCAAAGAAATATTTGTCGCCATCAGCGTTTACGATCACGTTGATGACGAATATGGATAAACGTGCCGCAGAAAAAATTTGTAAAACGTTTGCTGCCGATTTGAAGAAAGCATTAAAAGCTCCGAAGCTTGCAGTAAAAAATAAAAAAGCATTCAAAGCGAAAAAGTTTAACATCAACACGAAAGGTGCGACTTCAGCGCCGCAGATCGAAAAAGTTATTCTGCCTTCCGGAGCGACACTGTTGATTCGTGAACAAAAAGAAACTCCTTACGTCACAATGAAAGCAGCCTTCATGGGTGGTTCGCGTATTGAACCTACTGAACAAGAGGGTTTGACAGAGTTATTCTCGCGAAACTGGTTGTCTGGTACAAAAAACTTTACTGAAGATGAAATCAATCTTCGCACTGACGAATTGGCTGCGGGTATTGGTGCATTTGGTGGCAGAAACTCTGTGGGACTGTCTATGGATTACCTTTCGCCATTTGAAGATAAAATGGTGGAGGTCTTTGCAGATGCGCTTTTAAATCCGACATTCCCGGCTTCCATTTTAGAACGTGAAAAAACGATTCTGAAAAATCAAATTAAAGCGCGCAATGACAACCCAGCGCAAATTTGTATGTTGAACTTTATGAAAGAGATTTTCAAAGGACATCCGTATTCTCGAGATTTGATTGGAAGTGAAAGCTCAGTCAACGCGATTACAGACAGTCATTTGAAATCTTATTACCATAAAATCGCTCAGGCGAAGAATCTGACTTTGTGTGTGGTGGGTGATGTTTCTATTCAGAAATGGGTAAAAACTTTAGAGAAAATCACTGAGCAATTGCCTAAAGGCGAGCGTTTGACCCAAGTATTTAAGCGCCCTGAGATTCGTGAGCCTGTTTTGAAAAAGCATGAGCTAAAAAAGGAACAAACTCATATCGTCGTTGGCTATCAAGGTCTGACTTTATTAAGCCCCGAGCGCTACACACTTGAAATAATGCAGTCGGTGTTGAGTGGCCAGGGTGGCAGATTGTTCCTTGAGTTGCGCGATAAAAATTCTCTGGCTTACTCTGTTTCACCAATTCATATGGAAGGATTGGAGTGTGGATATTTCGGTGGATATATTGGTTGTTCTCCAGAAAAGACGGATAAATCAATCCAGATGTTGAAACAAGAATTCAAAAAGCTTGCGGAAAAGCCATTGGGTGAAGCAGAACTATTGCGCGCGCAAAGATATCTTATTGGTCGCCACGACATTGAACTTCAGCGTAAGTCAGCGGTTTGTAATTCACTCCTATTCGATGACATTTATGGTTTGGATTACGAGGATTCGCTGGATGTTTCTGATAACTATTTTGCCGTTACGGCAAAGGATGTTCAGGCATTGGCGCAAAAGATTTTCGCGGGCCCTGAGATTATCTCAATCGTTGGACCTTAAAAGGGGCTTATTGGCCCTTAGACTTTGGACCGGTAAAAACTAAATGTTTAACCGGTTTTAGCCGATAAGTTGTTAGACTAGTAAGAGACTATAGCAGGGGCTTAAAGCGCAATGAAAGCTAAGAAGTCGGACGCACATACAATAGAACTACTTACCAGTCCAGAGGGCTACTTCAAAGAATTAGTCCAAAAGGGCTTAATGAGTCGCAAGATTCAAACGTACCCTTTCGTCGAGACATATCTTGTAAGCCTACTCCAACATTACCTTGATTCCCGAAATTTATTTGAAGAGCATGCCAATGATGGAGCTGAGCGAGTTCCACAAACGCTCGCTGAAACCTTTTTGAGGGCTCAAAATGCGGAGCATCTTCAGAAGGTGGAAATGCTAAGAAGACTCGGCGATAGAACCCTTTATATTTCGGGTTTTTTCGGCGACTCTCTTTCACGAAAAATTGTTGATATTGATTACTATGCACAAATTGGTGGATCTGCCTATGCGTCGTTGGCGCATCATACGCGGGAAGACACGCTGGCAAAGGTCTATCACGTGTTTTCGGCGCGATTTATGGACTTTGTGGATGTCCTCACGTTTATCAGCCACCAGTCATTGATTAAAAGCGACGAGAGTATTTTGCGCCTCTATGATCGCTATCTTAGAACCGGCTCTGAACTGGCGAAGGACAAGCTTATCGAGGCTGGAGTCCTGACAGTCCCGTCGCGCCAGCAGAAATCTTAAAGTTGCCATATTGACCTGATTCCTCTATTCTCAGCCCATGTTTGGATTGGGAATGTCAGAGATAATTTTTCTAGCTGTGCTCGCGCTGATCGTGATCGGTCCGAAGCAGCTTCCAGAGCTAGCGCGCACACTAGGCCGCTTTCTCAATGAACTCAAACGCAGTACGAATATGCTGAGCGATGAATTAAAAGTTCAAACGCGCATTGATTCGTTCACGTTGGATGATCTTCCTACTCGCAAAAAGCCGACTCCTGCACAAGCTCAGCATGAAGAAGCTCCAGCAAAACCTGCTGAACCTGAACAACTAGAACTTCCAACACAAGATGCTCCAGCAGCAGTAGAGGATAAAAAACCTCATGAGTGAAGAAAACGAAGAAGGCTTAGGCGGCCAGTCACTGATTGAACATCTTGGAGAGCTACGCACGCGCTTAGTTCGTTGCGTATTTATTTTGTTCGTTGCAACGGGTGTTGCATACGGATTTAGCGAAAAGATTTTTAATTTCGTAAGAGCACCTATTGCGCCTTACTTACCTGGTGGCGGTTTGATCTTTACAGGTCCGATGGATAAATTCATCGCCCATCTTAAGCTTTCATTTGTTTGCGGTATCATTATTTCATGTCCTTTGTGGCTTTACCAAGTTTGGCTTTTTGTAGCTCCAGGGCTTTATCAAAAAGAAAAACGCTACACGGCAGGCTTCATCGTTTCAGGAACAGGTTTGTTCTTACTAGGTGCTGCGTTTTCATATTGGATTGCGATGCCAATGGCATTTCAGTTCTTGATGAACTACGGCGGCGACATCGATAAACCAATGATTTCGATCGATCAGTATATGGGCTTTTTCACGCAGCTGTGCTTGATGTTCGGTGTTGCGTTTGAGTTACCCCTGATCATTGTTGTCCTGGGTATGATGGGTATCGTAAGTCAGGCGTTCTTAAGAAAAAATCGTCGTTATGCCATCATGACGATCGCAGTTATTGCTGCCGTCATTACGCCACCTGATCTGCTGAGCATGGTTATGATGTTGGCTCCGATGGTTGTTCTTTTTGAAGCTGCGGTGATCATTGTCGGTATATTCGAGAAAAAGCGCGACGCTGACTATGCGATGAACGAGAGAGAGTAGTTTTTACTCTCTTAACTGACCAAAGTTTTTCCACTTTTCGGCTCTCGTCTGAAATCTTTATTGGCCCACTCCCACTCTATGGAAAAGGGCCCTTAAAACACTTAAAATACACACCTTATGAAACAGGTGTTCATTTACCTCATTCTTAGCGTCTTTTTAGTTCTGACTTCTTGTCAAAAACAAGAAAGCTCAGTGCCGCGAAAAGACGATTTGAAAAAGGGCAATCAAATGCTCGACGAGGGTAAGTACGATCAAGCCATTCGTTTCTTTACCAAAAAACTTGATGAAGATGACAACCGTCAATTTCGTTTAGCGCTGGCTTCTGCTTATGCCGCTCGTGCGGGTTTGACTCGTAAAGATTTTGTCGCGATCGCTGATGTCGCGATGATGAAAACTTCTGCGCCTGAAGAGTGGGGCGATATCTTTAAACTTCTTTTCTTTCTTCAAGGTATCAAAGATCGCTGGGATGCAATTCCAACTGTTGAAACTGCTGCTAAAGCAGATTTGAAAAGAGCTCTCGAAGTGTTAGCACCATCGGATGAGCCTTCGGTGCGTTTGTATAGCGCTGCTCTCAGAACGATTTATATCAAAGCCACGATGGGTGATGGACTTGATCCATGGCTCAGACTCAATCATAAAAACCTATGCAAGCAAGATATCAAGCCGCTTCTTAAATGGAGTAACGGCGTGATTTATCAGATGCAAGAACTTGGTTATGACTTGCAGGGCGCTTATCCGTCTAAAAAAGAACACTTCGGAAAAATGCAGGAAGATCTCGCGAAGGCGAGCGATCAAATTAATTCTTGGAATCAAGAGAGGTCATTACTTTGTCCGTAAGATCTTTTTTAATTTCAGTACTGATGCTTTTCAGTTTGCCAGCTTTGGCGAATTATCCTGATTTCATTCAAGAAAGCGGTGCCAGTCACTATGTCGTGCGCTCACTGGGTATCGCTTGTTTCTCTATGACAAGCGTTCAGCATGGTTTGCCATGTAATCCTGCGGCGATCGCTCTGGATCAAAAAGCAAAATTCGATTCTTCGATTTTCATAGGCAGTGATTTGACGTTGGTGGATATGGTCCACGGTGCGATGGATAACGGTGAAGAGTATGAGCTATACAAAAAAGCCGCGACGACGAAAGATATCCTGCAAGCAGAGGCATCTTTATCCACAACACTGATGGGACCAACAAGAGGTCTGTCCGTAGATCCCTATCGTATCGTTTATTACTCTAAAGTTGATAATCCAACGCTGCCATTTATTGAAGTTGTCGCAGCAGAACAGCGTAGCGTGAATTTTCAGCTCGCCAGTTTTGTGACACAAAATTGGTCGTTTGGTACACAGTTCAGATATTCGCATATCAAAGTTATCGAACATTATTTTGCGGCGACCGAAGCCATTGCTGAACAGTCCGAAGACGAAGCGCCACCATGGGCGAGCACAGAGCTGGATCAAATTTCTGTCGAGCCTGGATTTTTATATCAGTGGTTGGACAAGCAATGGGAACCGCAAGTCACGGCGGCGGTTACGAACTTTGGTTACTCGACTCCGAAAAGCGAAGCATTCCCCTTAAGACCACGTTTGTTGGTGGGTGGATCTGTGAAGCCTTGGATGCCATTGGGCCGCTTAGAGGCGGGATTACAGCTTCAAGGGCATTCACAGTTAGACCGTTGGCAAGATGTTTACAGAATCGCATTCGCATACACGCTTGGTGGTGGGACGCTGACATATAGTTATGCAGAACTCGATCAATCGACGGCATTGTTATTTGATTTGGGAAATCTCAATTTAGGTTTTGCTTATAAAGATGAACACGTCGCTCAGAGCGTGTTCTTGCAAGGTGGCTACAGAATGTAAGCCAAAAAAAAGGGAAGGTTGAACCTTCCCTTTTTTATTTATGAATCATAGTGACTACGGCTCTTCAAACTTAATCAAGACAGCCCCTGTTTCCACAGCGTCACCTTGTTTAACTTTGATCTCTTTGATCTTCACGTCACGAGTTGCGCGCATTTCGTTTTCCATTTTCATGGCTTCCATAATAAGCAATGGCTTATTGGCCTTAACGATGTCGCCCTCTTTAACGAAGATCTCGATGATCTTTCCTGGCATACCGGATTTAAGCTCCATGTCGCCACCGAAAGCTCCGCCTTTTTTCAATGATTCATGTAACAACATTTCGTCATTGAAGATCTTAATTGAACGGAACGAGTTACGAGTAAAGACGTTGTACTCAGTGTCTGAGCCGACAACGTCGATCAAGTAAGACTTACCTTGGAACAAGAAACTAACGTACTGTTCAGCAAGTTTGTAGTCGTTCTTAGAAATGTCGTGGTGAACCCAGTCTTTGCCTTCTTCTTGCAAAGAAATTTTCCAAGAAAGACGGTGTTCCGTCACATCTACTTTATATTTTCGACCTTTTAGTTCTGCTTCAAAATACATGTTAAGTCCTCAATTGAAGTTTACGGCCGACACGTCTCCAAGTAGAAGACACGTTCAACTGACGAACATCTTTAGACTTGCGATCGTTGTAAGCAGTGATCGCAGCAGCGATCAAGAACACAGGATCTTCGATGTCTTTAAAGAGTTGTGGTTCGATAACTTCAAAATTCTTTTCGATAAATTGAGTCGTGTAAGTACCATCACGGAAAGTCGGGTGATCCAAAATCGTTTTGTGAAGAACGATGTTTGTTTTAATCCCTGTAAGGACGAACTCAGTTAACGCCCTTTGCATTCTGTTGATAGCTTCTTCACGAGTGTCACCCCAAGTGATGAGCTTCGCGATCATTGGATCGTAGAAGATCGGCACGTTGTAACCAGGGTAAGCGTAAGAATCCACACGCATGAACGGACCTTGTGGGTGACGACAAGCGCGGATCACACCAGGAGAAGGCTTATATGTCACAGGATCTTCTGCACAGATACGCGCTTCGATAGCGTGGCCTTTTTGTTTGATGTCTTCTTGCTTAAAGCTCAATGGTTTTCCAGCAGCAACAGCGATTTGTTCACGAACCAAGTCAACACCAGTCACGATTTCTGTGATTGGATGCTCAACTTGCAGACGCGTATTCATTTCCATGAAATAAAACTCTTTCGTTTTATTATCAAAGATGAATTCGATCGTTCCCGCACCAACATAGTTAATCTGTTTTGCAGCTTTAACTGAAACCTCACCCATCTTCATGCGCACCTCAGGCGGCACCGATGGAGATGGAGATTCTTCGATGATCTTTTGGTTACGACGTTGAACCGAACATTCACGCTCAAACAAGTGAACGTGATTACCGTGTTTATCGCCGAATACTTGGATCTCGATATGTTTTGGATCGTTGATGAATTTCTCGATGTAAACAGTTGGATCTGCAAAGTAGTTTTGACCTTCAGAGCGGCAAGCACGGAAAGCAGATTCAAGTTCGTCCATTTTACGAACGATACGCATCCCTTTACCGCCACCACCAGCTGAAGCTTTAATGATAACCGGCAAACCGATTTTTTCTGCAACAGCAACAGCAGCTTCAACCGTTTCAACACCACCATCGCTACCAGGAACAGTTGGCACGCCAGCTTTTTTCATCAAAGCTTTTGCAGAGATTTTATCTCCCATAGCTTCGATGTTTTCTACTGTCGGGCCAATGAACGTGATACCAGCTTCTACGCAGGCACGCGCAAAAGTCGTGTTCTCAGAAAGGAAGCCGTAACCAGGGTGAATTGCATCAGCACCCGAAAGCTTCGCTACTTCGATCACTTTTTTATAATTCAAATAGCTTTCTTTCGATGGAGAGGGACCGATGTGGTACGCCTCATCCGCCAAAAAGACATGCAAGCTATCGCGATCCGCATCAGAGAAAACCGCAACAGAACCAATACCCAATTCACGACAAGCGCGAGTGATACGGATTGCGATTTCTCCACGGTTAGCGATAAGGATTTTTTTAAAGAATGCCATCACTAGTCCTTACAGAGGGATATTGCCGTGTTTTTTTGCCGGCATAACATCGCGTTTATTTTTTAGCATCTCAAGTGAATCGATGATGCGCTTACGAGTCATAGCTGGATCGATAACTTCATCAGTGTATCCAAGTTCTGCAGACACGTAAGGGTTTGAGAACTTCTGTTCGTATTCGCTGATTAGGCGAGCGCGTTCAGCAGCTGGATCTTTCGAACTTGCGATCTCTTTGTTGAAGATGATGTTAACAGCACCTTCAGCACCCATGACTGCAATTTCAGCAGACGGGTAAGCCAAGTTTACGTCAGAGCGCAAAAGTTTTGAACCCATCACGATATATGCACCACCGTAAGCTTTACGAGTGATGATAGTGATTTTAGGAACTGTTGCTTCAGCATAAGCAAACAACAATTTCGCACCATGAGTGATGATACCATTCCACTCTTGATCTTTACCTGGCAAGAAGCCTGGTACGTCAACGAATGAAACAACTGGAATATTGAAAGAGTCACAGAAACGAATGAAGCGTGCACCTTTACGAGATGCTTCAATGTTCAAGCAACCTGCCAAAACTTGTGGTTGATTGGCAACGATACCAACGGGACGACCGTTGAAGCGCGCAAAACCAACGATAATATTTTGAGCAAATTGTTTGTGAACCTCCAAGAAGTAACCTTCATCCACGCACTCAGTGATCACTGTCAGCATGTCGTAAGGTTTCTTAGGGTTATCAGGAATCAAAGTCGTCAACGCTTCAGTCAAACGATCTGGGCGATCTGTATTTGGCAATGCAGGCGCATCATCCAAATTGTTTGAAGGAAGGAAGTTCATCATTTCGCGAATCAACAATAAACAATGTTTATCATCTTCAGCAGCAAAGTGAGCAACACCTGACTTCGCAGCGTGAGTCGTCGCGCCACCAAGTTCTTCTTTCGTTACTTCTTCGTGAGTCACGGTTTTGATAACGTCAGGGCCAGTTACGAACATGTAGCTCGTGTTCTTAACCATGAAAACGAAATCTGTGATTGAAGGAGAGTAAACCGCGCCACCAGCGCACGGGCCCATGATTGCTGTGATTTGTGGAACCACGCCAGAAGCCATCGTGTTGCGAGTAAAGATATCAGCATAACCACCAAGTGATTCGATACCTTCTTGAATACGCGCGCCACCGGAATCATTGATAGAAATAAAAGGTGCACCGTTTTTAAGGGAAAGGTCCATCACTTTGCAAATTTTGTTTGCTTGAGTGCGAGACATTGATCCACCGATAACAGTGAAATCTTGTGAAGAGCAGTATACTAATTTGCCATTGATGCGACCGTAACCCGTGATGATGCCATCACCAGGAACAACTGTTTTTTCCATGCCGAAGTTTGTGCAGCGGTGAGAAACAAAACGGTCCATTTCAACGAAGCTGCCTGGATCAAGTAATACATCCAAACGTTCGCGTGCAGTAAGACGGCCACCTTGCTTATGTTTAGCAAGACGAGCAGCGCCACCACCAGCCATTGCGGCTTCATTTCTTCTTTCCAAGTCAGCTAAGCGAGCTTGGATTCCAGTCTCAGTACCCATAGAGTAATTCCTCTTTCTTTTCGAAAGAGTATTTTTACCATGTGGATATTAGGAATCATCTAAAAACCAGAGACGCAGAGCATAGAAAATGTACTCTGCGTTAGGTGAAATTAAGGAACTAATTCACGGAGTTTTTGTAGCGCTTTGACCACATTCAGGCGACCTCTCGTTGAGGTGCGATATTCTCTGCCTGGAGAGACATCCACTGACTGTAACAAGGCCTGTTTAACTTGAACGGCAGTGGCTTGTGGCTTCACGCCCCAAATCAATGCCGCTGCGCCACTTACAAATGGTGCGGCCATGCTTGTGCCATCCATATAAGCCGTGGAGTTATTCGGAATTGTTGAAAGAATTCCTTCACCCGGCGCGCCTAAATGAACCAAGTTAAAACCACTGTTCGACCATGCCGTCATGATATCAAACGAGTTGCCTGCAGCGACTGTGATTTGTGTGCCCACATTAAATGCAGCAGGGAAGGTTGGGTAAGCATCAATATCAGCGCCTTCATTTCCCGCGGCGACGACAACTAAAATGCCTTTGCTCTCGAGAGTTTTGAAGGCTGAGTAAAGTGCGCCATCACATGGAGCGCCACCCCAGCTTGCGTTGATAACTTTTGCGCCACGTGAGGCCGCGTATTGCAACGCTTTGATGGCATCACCTAAAGAACCCGAACCGCTGTTTGATAAAAACTGTGCAGGAATAAGCGAGGCTTTTGGTGCAACACCTTCAATCGGACCATAACTTGGATCAGCACCAATGATACCAGCAACGTGACTGCCGTGCGCACTCGGTGTTGGATTAGCAGAAGGTTTCGAAACAAAAACTCCACCCGTGTAATCGTCAACGATTCCGTTTCCATCGTCGTCGATTCCATTGTTTGGAATTTCTGCTGTATTTAATAAAATACGCGGAGCAAGTTGCGTGTGATTCACATCTACAAATGAATCTACGATAGCAACGGCAACGCCTTCACCTTTAATTCCTTGTGACCATAACTGGCGCGCGCCAATCATGTCCTGACCCCAGCTATCTGTATAAGCCGATGCTTGAACAGTTGTGGAAGTTTTCTCGATTGAGAATTCACGATCGTAAGTGACATGTTTAATGTCAGAAAGTCGTGGCTCGATAAATTCTTTTGTAAAGACGTCGGCATTCACTGCTTCTTCAACAGAGAAATGTCCGTCTTCCCATTGCACGATAAATTTATTTTCGATCGCTTGTCCCATGCACGCACGGTTATCCATTGCGCCATTTTGTGGAAATACTGACTCCGCGGATTTTTGCACACTACACGCTGATAAAACTACGACGAATGCAACCGCTGAGAGACTCTGTGCAATCCTTGCAACAAACATGTCTTCTCCTAAATGGGGCCGTCGTGGTCCCATCAATAGGACCTTGTCGATAGCCACACCGGTTAGCTTTTCGGAAGATTTTATCTCAAATTGAGTCTAATTCGATTAAACAGGACCTAAGAAAGTAAAAAGGCCTCCATTGTGGAAGCCTTTACTACAGCGGATTCTAGGATAACTAGACTCGACTACTCCTGCGAAACAGGAGTGCAAGCTAGATGCTGTGGATGAATTCGTTTAAGAAAGAAATGAATTGAGACTCTACGCGTTTCGCAGTTTCAGTAACTTCGTCGTGGGAAAGTTTTTGGCTCGACATTCCTGCTGCCAAATTCGTGATGCAGCTAAGTGCCGCTACACGCAGACCCAAATGGTTTGCAGCGATAGTTTCTGGAACCGTGCTCATGCCGACAGCTTTACCGCCGATCAATTTCAGGTAACGAACTTCTGCAGGAGTTTCATAAGTAGGACCACTCACGCCGCAGTAGATACCTTTGTGATAACGAGTTCCTTGTTTTTGCAGAACTTGCTCCATGATTGTGATTAAACGTTTGTCGTAAGCTTCAGTCATGTCAGGGAAACGAGGACCTAGCTCCTTGATGTTCGGACCCATCAAAGGATTCGTGCCCATCAAGTTGATGTGATCTTCAATGATCATGAATTCACCTGCTTGCATGCCTTCACCGAAGCCACCCGCAGAGTTAGTTAAAATCAAAGTTTCAATACCAAGCAGAGCGAGTGTTCTTGTTGGGAACACAACCGTCTCCATGTTGTGACCTTCGTAGTAGTGATTGCGACCTTGCAAAATCACGATTGGATGTGAACCAATTTTACCGAAGATCAAATTGCCAGAGTGGCCTTCCACTGTTGGCGGCATGAAGTTAGGAATGTCTTTGTAGGGAATCGTGAGTTCGATTTCTACATCTTTAACGAACGCGCCAAGGCCCGAGCCTAAGACAACGCCAATCTTCGGTTTAGACGAAGTTTTAGATCTGATGTAGCTAACTGTTTCTTGCAGTTTATCGATAACCACGCGAAATCTCCCTGTTAATTCAAAACTTTGAGTATCAAACTAGGCTTTGTAATCTTTGGCAAGGAAATATTGACTGCTGACTCTAGTAAAGGCACTGCCGCTTTCAGTAAGGATTCATCATCACCATGCAGAGTGAAAACAACATCGCCTTCTTTAACTTCATCGCCAACCTTGCAGTGGAATTCAATTCCTGCTGTTGGAGCAATGACGTCCGTCGTTTGAGCACGACCGGCTTTGATGATAATTCCAGCAACGCCGATGCTCTCTGTGTTGAAACCCTGAACAAATCCTGACTTGGTTGCTTTGATATCAATCATCTTTTGCGGACGTGGTAATGTTGCAAGATTGCCACCGTGAATTTTGCAAAGCTCTTCAAACTTAGCCATCGCTTTTCCAGAAGTCAGCATTTCTTCAGCACGTTTGTAAGCGTCAGCAACAGTTTTGTCTGTGCCAGCAAGGAACAGCATGTGCGCAGAAAGTTGCAAGCTCAGTTCACGAGTGTCTGCGTAAAGATCATAGCCGTGTTTACCAATGTGTTTTTCATTTTTCATGATGGCAACACACTCTTCAACCTCTAGAGAGTTTCCGGCGAAACGACCCAACGGTTGATCCATATTCGTTAATAGTGCAGTTACCTTTTTGCCATAACCTTGCGCAATCGCCATAAGGTTCACAGCAAGCTCTTCCGCTTTTTCTGATGTTTTCATGAATGCGCCAGAGCCGTACTTCACGTCAAGCACTAGGCCGTCGATACCTTCAGCCATTTTTTTCGACATAATAGATGCACAGATCAAAGGCAAACTTTCAACCGTCGCAGTCACATCACGAAGTGCATAGATTTTTTTATCTGCAGGACAGATCTCTTTTGTTTGTCCGATGAAGCAAACCATGTGTTCGCGAACAAGTTGTACGAACTCTTCTAAAGATTTTTGTGTGTTGAAGCCAGGAATAGACTCGAGCTTATCCAACGTACCACCAGTGTGACCAAGGCCACGACCAGAGATCATAGGAACTGGAACACCCGCTGCCGCAACGATTGGACCAAGAATCAAACTTGTTTTATCGCCTACGCCACCAGTTGAATGTTTATCAACTTTAAAACCAGGAACAGAAGAAAGATCAACAACAACACCAGAGTGAAGCATTGCCTTTGTCAGAGACAAAGTTTCTTCTTTCGTCATGCCTTTAAAGAACGTCGCCATCAAGAAAGCAGCCATTTGATAATCAGGCAATTTTCCTTGAGCGTAACATTGAATGAACGTGTTGATGTCGTCGAATGAAAGAGCTTCACCGTTACGTTTTGCTTTAATAATTTCTGCTGGAAGAAATGCCATTAGTAACCTCCGCCTACGGCTTGGCCTTTTGTTAGTGCAACTCCTGAGCTTGTACCAAGGCGGGTTGCGCCGGCAGCAAGAAGTGCTTGAGCTTGTTCGACAGTTTTAATTCCGCCTGATGCTTTGATTTCCATGTTTGTGCCAACAACACTTTTCATCAACTCGATATCTTCAACAGTAGCGCCACCACCGTTAAAGCCCGTTGATGTTTTTACGAAATGAGCTTTGGCATCCAGACTTGCTTGGCACGCAAGAATTTTTTCTTCACGAGAAAGAAGTGAAGTTTCAATAATAACTTTTACTTTGTTGCCGCCAGCTGCGCTGACAACAGCCACGATATCGTTTTTCAAATAATGAACGTCGTTATCTTTGACAGCGCCGACGTGAATGACCATGTCAACTTCAGTCGCGCCATTCTCAATTGCTTTTTTAGTTTCGAAAGCTTTGCTGCCAGTATCCATGGCGCCCAACGGGAAACCCACAACCGCGCAGACTTTCACGCTCGTACCTTTAAGAAGTTTGTGACAAAGAGGAACGTAAGATGAATTTACACAGACACTAAAGAATTTATTTTCAATCGCTTCAGCGCAAAGCTTTTCAATCTGAGCTTTAGTAGCATCAGGCTTAAGAAGCGTATGATCGATGTATTGATTCAGAGACATTGCTAACCTCGAGTAAAGTGAAAGAGTCGAGGTTAGCGTAGAATGGGATAAGAGGCAATCTTATCCGACCTTTGTTTTTCCTGCCATAGTGCCACCTTGAACTTGCGTTTCGGAACCCGCAATACCCAAGAATGTTTTTGCGTCTGCTTGTGACACTTTTCCTTTGCGCACAAGTTCTTCAATGTATTTTTCAAAAAGAATCATCCCTGAAGATGAGCCTGTTTGCATTGCAGAAGCAATCTGATGCACCTTACCTTCACGAATCAAATTCGAGATGGCCTTCGTATTGCGCAAAACTTCGTAAGCAGCGACGCGGCCTTGACCGTCAGCGCGACTGAAAAGTGTTTGAGCGACAACGCCGCGCAAACTTTCTGCAAGCATCGTTCTAATTTGTTGCTGTTGACCTGCAGGGAAAACGTCAATGATACGATCGACAGTTTTCGCCGCACTGTTGGTATGAAGAGTACCAAATACGATATGACCTGTTTCCGCTGCAGTAAGGGCAAGGGAGATTGTTTCCAAGTCACGCAACTCACCCACGAGCAAAATATCCGGGTCTTCACGCAGAGCCGCTTTTAATGCATTCGAGAATGATTTTGTGTGTGATCCAACTTCACGTTGGTTCACGAGTGATTTAATATTTGGATGCACGAACTCGATCGGATCTTCCACCGTGATAATGTGAGCTTCACGAGTCATGTTGATCTGATGGATCATGGCTGCAAGAGTTGTTGATTTACCAGAACCCGTTGGACCAGTGACAAGAATCAAACCGCGTTCACAGTCGATAATGTCCATGATTGCAGGTGGTACACCCAGTTCTTGCGCAGTTTTAATTTTCTCTGGAATCACACGGAATACGGCGCCAAGTCCTTTACGCTGCATGAAAACGTTGCAACGGAAGCGACCAGATCCCGCCAGTGTGTAGGCAAAGTCTAATTCCCATTTTTCGACAAAAGATTTTTTTTGTTTTTCAGATAGGATTTCAAAAATCAAACCTTGAACGTCTTGATTTGAAAGTTCGCGATAATTTAAAGGCACCATATTTCCGTGCAAACGCAAAAATGGGGGAGCTCCACTTGTGATGTGAAGGTCGGATGCACCTTGATCGACCATTAATTTAAAGAGCTCATCAATTGTTGCCATCGCAAATCTCCAAAATTCTCTGCCTGTTCTCGTGAACTTTTCGGCTATATGTGCTTGAATATTAAATACTAATTGCCTTATTCGCCGTTTCTAGACTAACTGAAAGACCGGAGGAAATCGTGTCAGCAGAAATTCTCATCAACGTCAGACCTCAAGAAACGCGAGTCGCCTATGTAGATGGTGGCATTCTTTCTGATTTAAAGATCGAAAGAAAAACTTCCCCTACCTTAGTAGGTTCGATTCATCGAGGCACAGTGATCCGTGTTCTTCCTGGAATGCAGGCAGCCTTCGTAGACATTGGTCTAGAAAAAGCTGCCTTTTTGTACGTCGGCGACATCCGCGAAAATATCGACGAAAACACTTTGTCTGAAGTGGATCGTGATGAACCACTTGAGATGGAAGGTGACGACGAAAAACTTCCCCACCAAACAGCTCACATCAAAACTCCGATTCAAGATCTTGTTAAAGAAGGTCAGTCGATTCTAGTTCAAGTAGCAAAAGATCCACTCGGTACAAAAGGCGCGCGTTTAACAACGCATTTGTCTTTGCCAGGTCGTTTCGTTGTATTCTTGCCGACGGTTCGCCACTTGGGAATTTCTCGTCGGATTGAAGACGAAGAAGAGCGCGAGCGTCTTCGCAAAATGGTTCAAAAAATCAATCCATCAGGTGGCGTGATCGTTCGTACCGCTGGTGAATCAGCGTCTGAAGAGATGTTGAAGGCCGACATCGAATACCTAGATCGCTTAAGCAAAGAAATTTTTAAAGGTTATGAGAAAAAGAAAACTCCTGGCAACGTTCACGTTGAATTGGATGTGGAACTTCGCGCACTTCGTGATTTGATGTCTGAAAACGTCACAAGCGTTTGGGTTGATGATGTCGAAGTTCACAAAAAAGTTGTGAAATTCGTTTCTCAATTCATGCCGAAGTATAAGCAAAGCATTGTTCTTTATAACGAACAAAAGCCATTGTTCGATTTGTACGACGTGGACATTGAAATTTCTCGCTCTATGGAGAGAAAAATTTGGTTGAAGTCGGGCGGTTACATCGTGATCGACGAAGCAGAAGCTTTGGTTGTTATCGACGTCAACACCGGTAAATTCGTCGGCAAAAAAGATCTTGAAGATACTATTTTGAAAACCAATCTTGAAGCAGTCCGTGAGGTTGCCCATCAGCTACGTGTTCGTAACTGTGGCGGCATCATCATCATCGACTTCATCGATATGGAAAAAGAATCTCATCGCGAAAAAGTTTTGGAAGCATTGGCTGAAGATCTTGCAAAAGATCGTGCGCGCACAAATATCGTATCAATGTCTCAATTGGGTTTGGTCGAGATGACTCGTAAGCGCATTCGCCCAAGTCTGATCAAAACTTTGTGTGAACCATGTTCTTATTGCGACGGCAAAGGCTACATCAAACGCAAATCAACTGTCGCCAATGAGATCTTCCGCGATCTTGAACGCGACGCTGATATGCTCACCAACAAAAAAACCAATGTCGTCATTCACTGTCACGGCCAGGTCGTCGATTGGATCTACGAAGTCGAAGGCGAAAGCCTCGAACACATCGAGAAGAAACTCGGTCGAAGCGTTGCCTTCAAGATCGAACCCAACTACCACCTCGAGCAATACGAAATATTTTTTGTCTGAGGCGTAGAGCGATGAAAAGGGCCCAGCTGACTGCGTTGTCGGTGTTGGGCCTTCGCTCCAACGTACGAGTAGTACGCCTCCGCTACGGCCCAACACCTCCGCCTTGCATCTGAACCCTTTTGATCGCTCCACTCGTTCCCGGCCTGCTCGGTTCCTTGCCGTCGCTTCGCTGGGCAATTTGGGTTTTTCTTTTTTTGATACAGTACTTTTGGTGTGATTTGTGAGCGGTATTTTTGTTCGTGATTGTGAATCGAAATTTGTTTGAGTTGTTCTTCCATAATTTCTTTAAGTAATTGAAATGTTGAGCCGATTTTATTTCTATGAAGGTCGTTCTTCTTGTTGGGATATTATTTTGTTCTCTCTTTGCATTTGCCGGTGGGCAAGAGTGTGATCCTTTTGTGAGTTCAGAAAGTTCTGGTGAGATTGCTGCTATGGCCTGTGAGCAGATGAAACAGTCTAAGCAGTGTCAGGATCTTTATAAGACTCTTTCTAAAGAAGATGCTGCTGATAAAGCTCTTACTTGTTCTGCTGATGATTCGGCTCTTGCTTATGCTAAAGAAGGTGCTCAGTACTATGCCGGTTGTTATGTCGGTGGTTGGGCTATGATCATCGATCCTATTTATGATAAATATAAGTCTACTAAAAATTGGGTTCAGAATTACGATAAAAACAAAGATTCTGATAAAGCCAAAGCTAAAATTGAACAAGCTGAACGTGAAGCTGCAAAAGCCGAGCGTGAGCTTTGTGATAAAGATCCCAACGCAAAACTTCATCTCGTTAAATCTTATAATGCTTCTGCACCTGAGCTTTTGAAAATCAAAGAGCCTTCAACCGAAACTTTGAATCGTGCTACTTGTGCATCTGTGCTTGCGACTCTTAAAGGTTTTCGCGAGCAAAAGATGGATGAGCTTGGTAACGGACTCATGCGTAAGGAAATGATCGGCGAGACTTTAACTCCTGATGAAAAAGCTTTCGTTGAGTATCGCAATTCAACTTTAAAAGTTGATGGCATTGATGTTGTAGCCATAGCGAAGCAGCAGCTTAATGAAATGGGTATTCAGCTTGATTGCTATAATGCTTATTATAAAGCGCGCATTACTTGCGAAGCGATTTCTCAAGTGGCAACTCTCGCTATGGGACCAGCTGGCTGGGCGCTGAAGGCAGCTAAAGCTGCTAAAATTGCTAAGCTTGCGGGTGTTGCAGTGAAAGCTGAAAAAGGTGTCGTTGCAGAGCGCGCGGTTGCTGGTGCTTCGGCATCTACGAATGCGGCGAAATCAGCTTCAACAATTCCAAAGCTCACTGAATTAAAAGATGCCGAGCGTGCATCTGAATTAGCTCGTCGTGCTTCACTCACGAAAGAGCAGCGTATCGCCGAGGTTGAGTCACGTATTGGTCGTAAACTTTCAACTGCTGAAGGTGATGCGCTTGAAAAAGCTCATAACGTCGCACTGGGAACAGGCCGTGGTAGCGACGGAACTTACGCAACAACTGATCACATCAAAAAGATGAGTACGCTGAAGCGTGGTGATGAGTCGTTGAGTAAATCAAAAGAGCTTGCCCAGTCGGAAGTTCCAAACTTCACCGCTGCTGAAAGAAAATTCCTGATGGAAGAAGGCTATGCCGGAAATCTGTCTAATATAACAGAAGCCAGAGCAGCTGCTGACCGTGTTCGCCTTAGTGCTGAAAAGCTGCGCGCTGAAGGTAAAATTGAAGCCTCTCGCAAATCTTATGAAGAATCAGCGAAGTCTTACGACGTTCTATTAAAAGATAAGCTTTATCCGATGTCAGACCGTGATTATCTTGTCGGTGCGAGCATCAATGCCCATGCGGGAACTCCTGAGCGCCTGAAAACCGCGGGGGAGCTCTATATTAAGGGTAAAAGTGAATACAGATATATAGAGGGTGGCGTTCCGAAGCGTCTTTCCAAAGAACAGGTGATCTTTGAGGACCTGCAAAGAGAGCGGGATGAGCTCAGATCTTTAGTCGTCAAATTCCGGGGAACTCCTCAGGCTGCTTCAGCCCAAGAAAACTACGATACTCATCGCCGGCTCATTGAGTCCGTGACGAACCAGCTCACGAATATGCCGCAGAATTTCAAAGCCGAACTTTTGAAACCCTAGTCGGCTATACTCGAACTAGGGCCTTATTGTAATAAGTACACGGTTTCTGGCGTCTTTTCTTAAACAATTGGAATGCAACCAGAATCCATAAAATCCCATCTTTTTCATTGCCAAGAGTCATTCAGAAGACTAATCTCTTCTTTCCCTAAAAAGCTGAAAAAAATAGCAGGTTATAGGTTGACAAAGCCTCGTGTGAGGTGGCATCTACCATTGGCTTAATTCGGGTAGCTGGAGGTTTTACATGTACGCGATTTTTCGTACAGGCGGTAAGCAATATAAAGTTCAAGCTGGTGATGTAGTTCAAGTTTCTAAACTTGATCAGAAACTAGGTGCAGAGTTTGATATCAACGACATCTTGATGGTTGGTGGTGAGTCCACTCATGTTGGTCAACCTGTAGTAAAAGGCGCTAAAGTAACTGTTGTCGTTACTAAGCAAGCAAAAACAAGAAAACAAATCGTTTTCAAAAAGAAACGTCGTCAAGGTTACAGAAAATTTGCGACTCACAAACAAGAGTTCACAGAGCTTTTCGTTGTAGCAATCACTTCTCCAGATGGAAAAGTTGCTAAAACAGACTCTAAAGCAAATGTTGTAGACGTTGCTGCGAAACGTTCTGAAGCTGCACAAGCTCGCGTAGCTGCTCGTATCGAGCGCGCTGATGCGAAAGGTGACGCTAAAGAAGCTTTGAAAACAGCTGCAGCTACTAAAAAAGTAGCTAAGAAAAAAGTTGCTAAAAAAGCAGTTAAAAAGACTGTTAAAAAAGTAACTAAAGCTGGCGCAAAGAAAAAAGCGGCTAAAAAAACTAGCAAAAAAGCTTAATTTTTAATTTTTATTTTCAGCGAGGTTAATCATGGCAAGTAAGAAGGCCGGTGGTAGTACAAAGAACGGACGTGATTCTCAGAGTAAACGTCTTGGTGTAAAAAGATTCGGTGGCGAGGCAGTTCTTCCAGGAACTATCATCGTTCGCCAACGTGGAACTAAATTCCACATGGGCAACAACGTAAAAATGGGTCGCGATCACACGATTTACTCAGTAATCGCTGGCCAAGTAAAATTTGAACGCTTTTCTAAAGAAGGCTTCAAAATCAGTGTTTACCCTAAAGCTGGTTAATCCAGTTTAGCTCTAAAACACACAAGATTTTTTACAAATAAAAAGGGAGCCCTTAAGGCTCCTTTTTTATTTTGGTATAAATCGATCCAAATATCTGTCTGTAAAGTAGTTTTATGAAATTTATCGATGAAGTCAGTATTACGATAGCTTCCGGTCGCGGTGGTGGTGGATGCATTAGTTTCCGCCGAGAATCAATGATGCCGCGTGGAGGGCCTGATGGTGGTGACGGTGGTAAAGGTGGCGATGTCATCTTGAAATCCAGCGTCCACTTAAACTCTCTTGTCGATATTCGTTTAAACAAACGTTATGCCGCTCGCTCTGGACAACCTGGTTCTGGTCGCGACATGACAGGTCACAACGGTGAAGATCTTATTCTGACGGTTCCACAAGGAACGATCCTTCGTAATGCTGAAGGTGAAATCATCGTCGATATGACTGGCATCGAAGAGTACACGGTCCTTAAAGGTGGCCGTGGTGGAAAAGGTAACGCCTTCTTCAAAAACTCTGTGAATCAAGCTCCTGACTTTGCTCAACCGGGTGAAGATGGCCAAGAGCTCGAGGTGAAATTGGAATTGAAGCTGATCGCTGACGTGGGAATCATTGGTTTCCCGAACGCGGGTAAATCAACTTTGATCTCTCGTATCTCTGCAGCTCGTCCTAAGATCGCTGATTATCCATTCACAACACTGACACCTAATCTCGGTGTAGTAAAAGTTGGTGATTTCCAATCATTCGTGATGGCGGATATCCCAGGTCTTGTGAAAGGCGCTCACCAAGGCGTTGGCTTAGGCATTCAATTTTTAAAACATATTGAAAGAACTCGTTTGTTCATTCACTTGATCGATGCTTCAGGAATTTCAGGTCGCGATCCACTCGCTGATTTTGAAGACATCAATCATGAATTGAAAATGTACGACGAGAACAATCAAGAAAAAGAGGGTTTCTTCCCTCTTTCAACACGTCCGCAGTTTGTTGTTCTAAATAAAATCGATACATTGAGTGAAGATGAACTCAGCAGATTAAAATCTAAGTTTAAAAAAGCGACGGGTTCAGAACCTTACGCTGTTTCTGCTGTGTCAGGTAAGAACATCAAAGAATTGATCAACGAACTCGGTCGTAAGATTTTAAGCGAGGAAGCATAATGAAAATAGGAATTTTCGGCGGCAGTTTTAATCCGCCACACAATGGTCACATCAACAGCTTGCAAACTGTTTCAAAAAAATTCGGTTTGCAGAAGATCCATGTGGTTCCAGCTGCGCAAAATCCACTTAAGACTCCAGTTGAAGGCCCAACACCTGAACAACGTCTTGAGTTGACTCGTTTAGCTTTCGATCAATACGGCGAAACTTACTTCGTTGATGATCAAGAGATCAAACGCGGTGGTCAGTCATATACGATTGATACTGTTATGAACCTTCGCCAAACATACAAAGCTGAAGATCTTTTCGTGATCGTTGGCGCCGATAAGTTTGAAGAGCTTTCTCAATGGAAAGACTATCAAAAGATTTTGACTGAAGCGAACTTGATCGTAACAACTCGTCCTGGTTACGAGATCCCAGAGTCTCTTGAAGAGATGCCTGGCTTCTTGAAGCCTCTTGTTGCTGAATTCGATTTCAACTTTATCGAGTTGAACACAGGTCGTAGCATTCAGTTCATTACTTTGCGTGACGTTGAAGTTTCTTCGACTGAAGTTCGTAAATATCTTCGCTCTGGTCGTCCAGTAGAAAAGTATTTGCCACTTTCAGTAGAGTCATACGCGAAAGAACACAAACTTTACCGTAACCTTGGTGACCGTATCGGTGACTACCAAAAGTTCACAGAGTTCTGTGCTAACTTCTTGTTCTCGAAAAAAGGTATTATGGTTAAAGGCTATGACTTGACGAAAATGTCGGCTCCAAGTGAGTACGCGGTTATCGCTTCAGGTACGAGCACTCGTCATGCGGCTTCTATGGCTGAAAACTTGGTTGTGGCAGTTAAAGAAGAATACAATGTGCTTCCTCAGTCTGTAGAAGGACTTGATGAAGGTCGCTGGGTTCTTGTCGATTACGGTTCTTTGATCATCCACTTGTTCTATGATTTCGTTCGTCAAGAATACAGTCTTGAGAATTTGTGGCGTCAAGGCATCGATTTGGGTCTTAAAGATCCAGATGCTGGTAAATAGTCAGTCCTTATGAAATTCATTTTGTACAACCTTGCTACTGCTAAAGAGGCTTGGGCCGATGAGGCAAGCGAGTTGTACAAAAAGAAAATCAATCACTTCATGGCGTTTGATATTCAAACGCTCAAGGCCAAAAAGTCTGCTCGGGAAGATGCAGACTTTAAGCGCAACGAAGAATCTGAACTCCTTCTAAAAAATATCAATTCAGATGACTACGTCGTTCTGTTCGACGAACGCGGATCAAGCTTCGACTCGATTAAATTTTCTCAAAAGGTTGAAAACATCTTAGGCAGCTCTAAAAAGCGCGCGATCTTCATTATCGGCGGAGCTTTCGGTGTGAATGAAGAAGTCAGAAAAAGGGCAGACCTGAAAGTCTGCCTATCACCGATGGTCATGAACCATCTTATGGCGCAAACGATGTGCTTAGAGCAGATCTATCGTGCCTTTACGATCATCAAAAAAATTCCGTACCACAATATCTAGTGCTTCTTCCAGGGTGGGTTGTCGCCGAGTTCTTGCTCTGGGTTGCGCTTAAGTTGAAGCAAACGATTCCACTCAGCATTGAAGTAGGCCGCTTGTTCCGCTTGCGCATGATTGATAGTCATTGGTTGTGGATTTGCGCAGTCGTAATCAGGATCAAAAGTGTTTGTCGCGCAGATTGCGTATTGAACTTTTGTAGAGTTGCCACCGATCGCGGTATTCCACTCTTGCAAAGTCATCGGGCGTTCTGGCATCAAAGCAGGATCCATCACATAAGGCGTATCACCTACGCGATAAATTGCGGCCACGTGGTACCACCAGCTCACACTTCCATATGGAGAATTGTTCGTAGCCGCGCGAAGGTCGCCAAAGCCGAAGACTTTTTTAGGAGCGACAAAATTTTGTAGCACCAAAAAATCAGCAACCAGTTCAGCACGAGCAAAACAACCGTCGTCTGGATATAACCAAGTCATACGGCGCGGGAAGTTTTCCATACGCGAAGGCATGAAGCGAGTGTCGCGGATATAAACGAACTGTGCAGTCAATTCCTCAAGAGAAGCGACTTCAGGAATCGTTGAGATATCCAAGCGCGAAAGGCTTTTACGAACATCGTATGGAGTTTGGATCAGAGGTAATTTTGATTCGATTTGCACTGCATTGACAGAGCGTACTCGAGCACTTTCAAAATTTTCACCTTCGTGACGAACAGCTGAAACACCAGCATTTGCGAAAGAAACAAAAGTTAGCGACAGTAATGTCGTAAAAACAAACTTCATAAAATCCCCCTCAAGACTCAAATATTTTTGAATGTGGCAGCCACGCTGTCAAAGGCATAACTATTGCGATGAGAGTCATAAATGATTTTTCATCACAGACTAAAGAGTATTAAACTTGGCTGCTGTCTGCATTGCGGATCATTTCGCCCCGGTGACGGACTGCTATGTGTTCAATGTGAATTTCGCCTCCGTGATTATGAAGAATTGCGAGTGATTCAGAAGGGTCCGTGGCGGGCGTGGAGTCTTTATCAGTGGGCTCCTGATGAGAGCGATCTCCTCTCTAAACTTCTGATCAGTCTCAAAGGTTCTTACGAAAAATCAGCGTGGGACTATTACGCGAAAAAGTTCGCGCAACGAAGAATTATGGAATCCTTCGAAGACGGGATGAGAGTGTGTATCATTCCCGCTCCGCCTTCGAATTCTAGACGTAAACACGGACACTTTTGGGCGAGTTCACTCGCTAGCGCTATGGGGGCGGGATTTCAAGATGTGTTGATTCGGACGGATGAGGGGCATCAGCGGGGGCGCACTCGGGAAGAGCGCGAAACTATGAGCTTTTCCCTGTCTGAAAATATTTCATTTGATGTCTACGAATACGACAGAACACTTTGGGTGCTGGCTGACGACGTCTTGACCACCGGCTCTACGGCGGAGGCGGCGTACAAAGCACTTGGAAGTCCCCCTCACTTTGAAGCTTGGCTGCTAGGCTCAAGGGGAGCTCTCTTGCGGAGCGTCCAGCTATCTGATATACAGGGCCAATGATATTTAAAGCTCTTAAATCTGTCGTGAATTTGGTTTTTGTTGCTATCACTTTGATGGCGTTTTCTGCACAGGCAAAAACCAGCCAAGCTCTTAAACAGGTCACTCAAAAATATCGCTCAGCCAAGATGGTTGAGATGACTGTGAACAAAGTTATTAAATCAGAATTGTTGGGTCGTGAGATTCCTTACGACGGCAAGATTTATTTATCAGCGGGCAAGTTCCGTTGGGAAAATAAAACTCCTGATGAGACGTTGTTAGTATTTGATGGATCAACAATTTGGTCTGTGCAAATGCCTCCGAAAGAATTCGGTGGTTCAACGCAAGTTCTTAAAGGCAAGGTTGATAAAAAAACAAGATCACAAATCTTGATCTCTTCATTGCTGGGCAAAGAACCAATTGAAAAAAACTTTAAAGTTTTGACTGAAGAGAAAAAAGACGGCGAAGCGAAATTGACTGTTGAGCCAGTAGGTTCTGATCTAACGATCAAAAAAATCGACCTAGTGCTTGATACGAAAAAGAAACTTCTTACTCAAATTTCATATGTTGATGACGTGGGTAACGCGACAACATTGAAATTCTCTGATGTTAAATTTTTGAATAACGAAAAAAAGTCCCTATTTAAGTACGTGCCGCCTAAAGATGCACAAGTGAGTAATCTATGAAACAAACAGTAACTCCGGGTTCTACAAACAAAGTTCATTTCATCAGCCTCGGCTGTCCAAAAAATCTTGTGGATAGCGAGATCATGGCCGGTACATTGATGAAAGACGGCTACCAAGTTGTTGGTGAGGCTGACGAAGCTGACACAGTTATCGTGAATACTTGCGGTTTCATCGAAGATTCTAAAAAAGAATCTATCCAACGCATCTTGGATATGGCTGAACTTAAAAGAGAAGGTAAAGTTAAAAAAGTTGTCGTAGCGGGCTGCCTTACTCAACGCTACAAAGACGATCTTGTTGAAGGTCTTCCTGAAGCTGACTTATTCGTTGGTTCTGGTGAATTCCAAAACATCGCTAAAATTTTGAAAAACTCTGACGCTGGTGAAAAACAAAAAACGTTCTTCAACTTGCCAACTTATTTGCAACAAGAAGAAACACCACGTGTGAACTCTCAACCAGGTCACCGTGCGTATTTGAAAATCTCTGAAGGTTGCATGAAGCGTTGTGCATTCTGCGCGATCCCGTTGATCCGTGGTAACCTTCAATCACGCACTGTTGAAGCTGTTGTTGCTGAAGCAAAATTGCTTGTTGCTGGTGGCGTGAAAGAATTGATTATTATCTCTCACGATTTCACTGACTACGGTTGGGATTTGCGTCGTAAAGATCCAACTCGCACGGATTCTCCAGTAGAACTTTTGAAAGCCCTTGATAAAGTTGAAGGCCTTCAATGGATTCGTTTGATGTACTTGTATCCAGATGGAATCACTCCTGAAATGGTTCAAGTTATTAAGAACAGCAAAAAAATCGTTAAGTACTTCGATATGCCACTGCAACACGTGAATGACGAAGTTCTTAAAAAGATGAATCGCAAGATGACTCGTGGTGAAATTGAAACGGCATTGCAAGCAATCCGCGAAAATATCCCAGAAGCAGTTATCAGAACGCAATTTATCGTTGGTTTCCCTGGTGAAACAAACGAACAATTCGAAGAGTTGTTAGGCTTCATCGCTGAACAACAATTCGATCGCGTTGGTTGCTTCAAATACTCTCCAGAAGAAAATACTGCTGGCGGACGTATGGAAGATCAAATCGATGATGAAACTAAAGATTACCGTCATGACGCCGTGATGGAAATTCAACAAAATATCTCTCGTGAAAAACACGAAGCGTTTATCGGTAAAGAGATCCAAGTTTTGGTTGAAGGTTTCTCTGAAGAAACTGATTTGCTTCTTCAAGGTCGTTTCTGGGGTCAAGCTCCAGACATCGATGGCGTTGTTTTGATTAACGACGGTGAAGCGAAAGTCGGCGACATGGTAACTGTGCATGTGACAGAGGCCATGGAGTATGACCTCATCGGCGCCATCAGCGAATAAAACTGATGAAAAGGGCTTGTCTGACTTCGTTGTCAGGTTTCAAGCCTCTCTCCGACGTGCTATCAGCACGCCTGCGTTCGTTTGAAATCTTCCGCCTTGCATCCAAACCCTTTTGATCAGTTTTCTCTTTTCTAAAAGGGTTTTTGGATTATTTAAAAAGAACAGATTTCAGCCGCTTGATCATAGCGGCCGGCCCATTCCGAGTTGCGCGACATTTTTAAACTTGTCGCCGCTTTTCTAAAATTTACTGCCAATTTGTGATCGAACTTGCAGGCTTTTTTATAGGCCTCAAGCGCCACATCATACTTTCTAATTTCAAATGCAGAAGTCGCAAGTCCCAGCCATGAACGCGAAGATTTAGCATCCGCTACCGTCGCAACTTGATAGTACTTAAACGCATCGACAAAGTTTTTTTGCTCTTCCAAATTCTTGGCATAGCTATATTGAGCCAGCTCCGATTTCGGAAACTTATCAGCCGTAAATTTCAATTTCTTTGTCGCAGACTCAACTTGTTCAGAAGCCTTTTCAGAGAGGGCTTGATAAACATAATTTTCTGCAATTGATGAGTCTTTTTGAATGGCCTCTTTACACTTCGCGATCGCGGTCTCAAAAGCCCCGTCTTTAAAGTTAATTTCACAAAGGCGAGTTAGGTATTCGGGGCGGGGGCCGATGTTATCAACCATATCTTGAAATAAAATACGAAGTTCATACAGATTTGGTGGAGTTCTGCCTTCATAGATTTTAACAATTCCCAAATAAGGCGGTTCGTACTTGGCATTGATCTCAATCGACGCCTTATAGGCCTCCATAGCCTCTTTGGGACGCTTTTGCATGACCTGGGCATCACCAAGCAGGCTTTGTGCTTCGTAGTTCTTGGCGTCCTTACCAATCAGAATATTAAGCACGCGGATCATGTCGCTGGCTTCTTTCTTTTGTTGATGGGCGCGAGCTAATAGCAACAAGCCATTACGATCTAACTTATCGACCTGTTTCCACAACAACGTCGTTGTGTTTTCGAACTGCTTATCTTCGTAATAAGTTTCAGCAAGATCGATGATCAGTTTCAAGTTTTTGGGATTTGCTTTGATGTCGGTCTTCAATCGTTCGATCTTAATTTTGGGATCTTCTTTTACGATTGCCGGCAAAGCGGGTTGGCCTGTTTTTGTCTTGGGAGCCGAATCCATTTCATCGGCAAACATCGCAAAGTCGTCTTCCTTCAAACCCTTTGTCTGGGCGTAAGTCGTGGTGACGTCTAAGAATGAGACAAAAGACAAGATCGTAGTAAATAGCAGTCGATTGAAATTCAGTACCCGTGTCATATGTTGTAGTATGACTTAAATGCCTCTCCGAGTGAAGAAATCAGAAATTCGAGCTGGACTATCGGGTCAGAGCGGTCAAGCTTTGATCGAGTATGTTCTCATTCTGATTATCACGGTCTCTCTTGTTCTGATGCTCATGACTCAAATCTTTGAGCCCTTTCAAAAATTTATTCAATCTTACATGGGTGATTACGTATCTTGTTTGCTCGAAACGGGCGAGCTTCCATCATTGGGGAGCGACGATACAACCGCCGCCGATGAAGGCTGCAATAAACAATTTGAAAATGCTTCGTGGACAAAAGGTCGTCCCGCAACGGGGAGTGGATCAACCAGCACTGGTTCGAGTAGCGACTCTAGCAGTTCAAGCAGCAGTTCGAGTTCTGACAGTGATTCCAGCAGCAGCTCAGGCTCTTCAAACAGTCGTTATGCGGGTTCAAATTCACGCAATGGCAGTAGATACTTCAATACGCCTCAATCTCGCAGCAGCGGCCTCGATGGCCAAGCTCAGGGTGATGGCAAAACTGTTGAGATCGCTTTGGATAATGGCGGCGGGGGAAGTTTTTTCAGTGGGAACAATAGCTCTGTGGCAATTCGCCAACAGCGAAAAGTTTCGTATGTTCCCGTGACCGGCCTTACGGAAGCAGAAAAAAAGAAAGTTCAAAAGAAAGAAGAAAGCAAAGCAACGGTGTTACCTACGGGTGATGGCGTTGGAAAACCTGCTAAGAAAACTGCAGTAAAAAAACCAGAGCCAAAACCCGAGTTCGAAGCGGAAGAAAAGCCGTTTACGATTGGAAATTTTATAAGAATTCTCTTCATCGCTGCGATTATCATCGCCATTGTTATCTTCATCGGTGGTCAGGCCCTGCAAATGTCTAAGAGTATGGAGAAGTAGCGGGGGGATCGTTGAAAACGGCCCATCTGACTGCGTTGCAGATGGCTCCTGCCATCTGCCCTTCGGGCTGACGCGCAAAAATAGCATCCTGCTATTTTTGTGTCAGACTCGCGCTTGCTCTCCGACGTGCTAGTAGCACGCCTCCGTGGCAGCGCGAATCCTCCGCCTTGCATTTGGACCGTTTTGAACGATCCTGTTATGCGCATGCATTTTTTTCGATCCCGATTTTCTTCGTAGGAAATATATTTGAAAGAAATTTCTCGAATGAAAATTGGATGCGTCACTTATATTTTCTTAGTGTGCTGTGCGTTTAGAATTTATTCATAGAAAATCTTAAAGATTCTGTGTTGGGCTTTTATGCTTGAAAGACTTCTGCGTTTGTTGGAAACAGAACACCTTGTTCTTGAGGGGTATGGGGATGTCTTTAGAGAATGTGATTGAGATCAATCGCAGAAAAACTTTTTCATTGGTAGACGCGCGGACTTTGCTTCCGATTATTTATCGCTTTACCGAAGAAGCCAGTAAAGAAGTGAAGCTTCAAGTGAATCGTATTGAAGCTTATTCAGATAAAAGTCACCCGTCCGTTTCGGTCATCGAAAACGAAATCAATCAGATCATTAACAAATGGCAGGCTAAGGTTGAAAAACTTGGCGCATCGCCTAAAGGCCTGTGGATGGCTGATTTTGACAATGGCGAAGGCTATTACTGCTGGAAATTCCCAGAAAATGAAATTAAGCACTGGCACGGCTACCAAGATGGCTATTCTGGGCGTATGCTCATTGAATGAGAATCGCTTTAGCGCAAATAAATCCGACACTAGCAGACTTTAAATTCAATAAAGAAAAAATTCTGGAATTCGTTCATAAAGCTCAACAACGCAAGTGTGAGCTCGTGGTTTTCCCTGAATGCACTCTCTACGGATATCATCCGTTTGACCTTTTAGAGCGTTCTGAGCTCGTAAAAAAACAAGAAGCCGAACTTAAAGATCTTCTCAAACAGCTTCCAAAAGATATCGGTGTGATCTTTGGATTGATCACACGAAATGCAGATAAAAAAGGTCGTCCTTATTTTAACTCTGCAGTTTTTGCTTCAAAAGGTCAGAAGCCGCGCTATTTCCATAAACAACTTTTGCCAACAGGCGATGTTTTCGATGAAGCACGCTTCATTGAGCCAGGTGATATGTCGAAAAACTATTTCACATGGAAAGGGAAAAAGTTTTTCCTTTCAATCTGTGAAGATATTTGGGCATGGCCAGATAAAAAAGGACATTCACCTTATCGCGTGAATCCTTTTACGAAGTTTAAGAAACAAAAAATCGATATGGTTATTAACCTCAGCGCATCACCTTATTTCATTGGCAAGATGAAACAACGTGAATACGTGGCAGGTTGTACAGCTAAACATTTTAAAGCTCCGATTCTTTATGCGAATCTTGTAGGTGCTCAGGATGAAATCATCTTTGACGGTGGTAGCTTCATCTTGGATGAAAAAGGCAAAAAGATCATGAGTTGCCTTCAGTTCGAAGAAGACATGAACGTCATTGATCTGGAAACGCGTGAAGTTTGGAATAAAATTCCTAAGATCGACACAACCGAAGAGCTTCGCCGCGCGCTCGTTTTAGGAATTAAAGATTTCTGCGCGAAAACGGGAATGACAAAAGTTCACTTCGGTTTGAGTGGTGGCATTGATTCTGCGTTGATTGCGGCGCTTGCTGTGGATGCATTGGGACCTTCGAAAGTTACAGCGATCGCTTTGCCGGGCCCGTTTAATGCGGCGAAAAGTCTGACTCTGGCAAAAGAGCTCGCAGAAAATTTGAATATTACCTTTAAAACGGTAGAAATCGGTCCGATGTATGATCAAGTCGTGAAGGCTTTGGAAAAAGGTCTTTCGCTTGAAGGCTTCGGACTTGTGCATGAAAACTTGCAAGCGCGTTTGCGTGGTTTAACGTTGATGGCGTTTTCAAACAAAGAAAATAGCATGCTTTTAACAACCGGAAACAAGAGTGAATATGCTTCTGGCTATTCGACTCTGTACGGGGATATGTGCGGCGGTCTTGCTCCACTAGGGGATTTGACCAAAGAACAAGTTTACGCGCTTTCTAGACACTACAATGCGCAAGGTGAAGTGATCCCACAAGAGATCATTGATCGTCCTCCTTCTGCGGAACTTCGTCCGAATCAAAAAGATCAAGACAGTCTGCCAGAGTACGACAAACTCGATAAAGCAGTGGTTTCGATTGTTGAAGATAATAACAAAGCGACAACACCAACAGATCGTTGGTTGTTGCCGATAGTGATGAGAACGGAATTTAAACGTTGGCAGGCAGCGCCGATTTTGAAAATTTCGAAACATTCTTTCGGGCGCGGCCGTCGTTATCCGATCGCGCACAGAGCGAAAGAAATCTAAAAATTAAATACCGAAGAAGTCCATTTGTTTTGGCTGGCGCACGATTTGCGGGAAACGCGATTCGGGCTTACCAGTCAAAGCGATCAAGTTAGAAACTTGTGGTGGTTGGCCACCGATAGAAATGCGCTTCACCATGTTGTAAAACAAGTGGCCGCAATATGAAGCATCTTCTTCAGCTCTATGGAAATCTGTTGTTGGGATTTTCAAATGCTGAACCAAAGTTCCTAATTTATAATTTGGAAGACCTGGGAATACCTTACGAGCAATCGGCAAGGTATCTAGGATCACGCCTTTTGGCGCTGCTGTTTCATGCTTTTTGATATCAGCGATCAAGAACTGGCTATCGAAAGGTGCATTGTGCGCGATCATCATATCGTCGCCACAGAACTCAGCAAATGACTGCAAAAGCATATCAATCGTTGGTTTACCTTTGACCATATCGTCAGTGATACCATTCACTCGAGAGGCTCCCGGTGGAATTGCGCGAAGAGGATCAACAAGAGTCGCGAAAACCGCTTCAGGTTGGCCGTCGATAAAACGAACCGCACCAATTTCAACGATTTGGTCAACGCCAGGAACAGTACCAGTGGTTTCTAAGTCAAAAGCTATGAATCTCATAAAAACATTGATACAAGTTGGAGACGGGTGATTCAACAAAAGAGTTCAAAAAGTAGGAGCCTTTTCTTGTGAAAGCTAAGTCCGGAAAATTTATGACATTTTTGCCCGGCGAACACCTTGTCCGACTGAGTCAAGATCGTGAGGAATCAGTCCTTGAAGTCGGTCTGAAAGCCGGACTTGATATCGATAATACGTGCGGTGGAAATGGCACCTGTGGAACGTGTCTGATAGAGGTCGTTTCAGGCTCTGAGCTGCTCAACGAGCGCACTGAACAAGAGCTCGAAATGGGCGAGGATAGAAAGTTCCTCGCGAATGAAAGATTATCCTGTCAGGTGATCGCGTGTGACGGCCTTGTCGTTATGGTGTCACATAAAACGGATTTGAATAAATCCAAGTAATCCATTTTTTTGCATCAGGCAGTGGTAACATCGGGCTGACGCGAACTTGGATGCGATAAGTTCCGGGCTCTTTAACTTCCATCACTGAGTTCGCAACATTCGAACCCCAATAACGCTGACCATTTTTATACACAACAATCTCAAAGAAATCTTTCGGAGTCGCTGGCAGCTTGACGTTGAGCTTTAAGCCTTTTGCCATCTTCACATCTGAACCGATGAGATAGGATTTTCCCGACGCATCTTCCATCGTTGCAGAAAAACCTTTTGTGTCGCCCAAAATATCAAGTGCAAGATAGAAGTTTCCGTTTTTAAGTGCCGTGAAAACTTTTTGACGATCATTTGCGAAGTTACCTGTCAGTTCAGATCTTAAAAGAATATGATTCGACATCATTTCAAAAGATCTTTTGTAACTTGGAAAACGAATTAGATAATTCGCTAAAGGAATTGCACGCGCTGAAGCTTCTGTTCCTGCAAACACGGTGATGTGACGTTTTTGTGAAATAGAATCTAAGAGTGCGATTTCTTCTGAAGGTTCTGAGAATAAACGTGTAAAGGCCAAACGCGGATTAAATGGATAAATCAAAAGCGACCAAATAGTAGAAGCTTTTGAAAGTTCCCATGAGCGTTTCGATAAACTTTTTAGATTTAAAAGTTCAAAGCCATCAAGCCCCGTTGGAATTTCACCAACCCAAGAAAAGCCAGCTTTATACGGATGCGCCAGCACAAGCAGAGTGTCTTTGCTGGCTCCTTGATTTTGCGAAAGCAAATCGGCCATGCGAACTTGCGCATCACCTAAGTTTTCGCCGATCGTTTCACCTTTCGGTGAATAATAAATTAAGCGTGAGTCGATATAAGAATATTTACCACCAGAAAACACTAAAAGGTTTCCGTGATAAGCATCCATTGTCGTTGGCATTGTGAAATTATTGAGATCCGTGAACATCACGAAATCAAGACCCGCTAATTTGGCTGAATCAATAACGAACGACGGGCTTGCGGAACCGATACTCATATCTGAGTGAACGTTGATCACGCCTTTGTAGTCGTAAAGACTTTCTGCGTGCTCACTTTTGATTTGAAGTGGAATAACATTACTGTCGTATTGGTTAATGTAAAAACCGTATACGAAATAGAATACCAACAGAAAAGAACATGAAACTAAAAACTTCATTCCTTTGTGAACTCCAACAAGACAAAGTCACCGTGAAGTTGGCGAACTTGCTTGTGGGACCATCTTTCTTCAGAAACCCAGTCAGGTAAACCATTTCCTACTTTTGTCACAAGATAAAAGGGGCTTTGCGTCGGTTTCGACTCTGACAAAGTGTCATAAAAATCGTAACGACCCATGCTAGCGAGTTTATATGTTGGTGTTTTGCTAAAATACCAAAATGATGAAGCCATTTGATACGTCGAACCATAGAGTGGCTGAAATTCTTTTGTCAGTTGGCTCATATCTTGGAAAATAAACGGCTCACCAACCTTATCGATTTTTTCTCTGATTGAGGGAGTACAAAGAATCACAGCCAGCACAACATAGATCAAACCCCAGAATGCTGTGTTAAAGCGCGTGAATAAGCGAATCTTTGGATGACTAAGAGCTAATGCAAACAATGCCGTGTAGCCCACGAAGGGCCAGTTAGCTTCAACAAGAGCTTTGAATGAAGTAAGCAGGAAAAATATCAAAGGACCCCAACCGAAATACCAAAACAACCGCGTGTGCTTGTTTGGTTTTGCGGTGATTGCAGCCCAGAATATCAAAGGGAACACAGCAAGGATTTGTCCCAGCACGTAACCCCAAGTCCATTCGAATTTATAATTTGGTCTTTCAAGTCCGTGCTTCATTTGGAAAGTGAACGACGCAAATTCGTTTTGGAAATTCCAAATCACAACAGGAGAGCAGAAAATCAACCCGATTAAAATCGTCAGCGGTAAGTATTTCCACTGAACCTCTTTAAGTCTTTTTTCGAAAATCAAATATGCGATCGCAAACGGTACGAACAAGACGATATGATATTTAGCGCAGAAGCCAAGTCCTAGCGCCATGCCAAGCAAAGCATACTGAGATGCTTTTTTGTGTGCGAGTGCTTCTTGGAAAAAATAAATCGAAAGGGACCAGAAGAAAAGCACCGCTACGTCGGGCGTTGTGATCAAAGATCCAAAACCAATCAGTGGAGAGAAAAGCGCTAACCACAACCAGTATTTGATTTTCTCATAGTCAAAATGCGGCTTTAGAATTTGAAACCAAACTAGCAGTGTGCAGTGGCCCAAGATGACTGTGGGCCAGCGAACAGCGTGCATGAAGGGCTCAAGAAAATGTCCGAGGTAAAGAAGCCACGCCACCATGGGCGGATGATCGAAATAACTAAGACGAAGATTATGCGACCACATCCAGTAATAAGTCTCATCTGCAGAAAGTGGCATGATGAGTGCCACAATGAGTTTAACGATAAGACTTATTATCCAGATCTGTTTAAGAGATTTCACTAGTAGCTCAGTTTGATTGGTTTCCCTAGGTCGCCTGGAATACCCACTTCACGACCATTAAGAATCAAATTCACAGCACCACCGTTTGAGAAATTAATTTTCAAACCTGATTTACTTTTAAACGTGTGAACTTGTTCAGCAGAAAGTTTAATTTTTTGTGGTTTACCACTTGGAGCTGAATATTCAATCTCCACTGCATCAAGAGCTTCAACGATAAGCTCTACTGATTTTGGTTTTTCTTCAGCAGGCTTTTCTTCTTTTTTCTCTTCTGGTTTAGCGGCAACTGGTGCAACTGCTGCAGTTTCAGCCGGTTTGTCCGCCGGTTTTTCTGCTGGCTTCTCCGCTACTGCAGGCTTTTCAACTGGTTTTTCCACAGGTTTCTCTGTGGATTTCACTTCAGTCTCTGGTTTTGCTTTGTCTGTTATAGAAGACATCGGCGCAGCTGGAGCTGTAGTTGCCTCAGCAGAAGTTGAATTCGCTTCTGGAGGAATTTGATCGTTAGCTGTAGCAGATTCTGGAGGAGCCATGTCAGATTGTGGAGGAACTGGCGTTGCGCCTTCCATTGTCTCTGCAATTTCAGCGTTTGGTACTTCAGCTTCTTTAGTATATTTATCGATCATTTTTTTCGTGAACATGATCAATGCAACAAGGATAACGCCAACAATCGTAACAACGATGGCTTTCGTGTTTTTTGTTTCATTCAGGCTTTGAACTTTATGGTCTTTGCCTGGAGCTTCGCTTGTTGGAACGCGACGAATTGGGGGCGCATCATTCAATGGATGAGGAATCGATGCGGTCTCTGCTTCTTGAGCAGCGGCAACTTCGTTTTCAGTGCCCGGGCGAATGTAAGGCTTTGGCGATGTTGAGCCGACCTCTTCATAGAAGATCTCCATGACTTGGTTTGCATCCATACGCAAGAATGTCGCGTAGCTTTTTACGAAACCACGCAAGAAAGTTTTAGCAGGCAATTGGTTCTCGTCACCCTCTTCGATGGCTTTAAGAACTTTTGTGCTGATCTTAAGAGAAAGGCCGACCTCATTGAGCGAGAGTCCTTTTTCTTCCCTCATCTTTTTGAGCATCTCTCCGGTTTTTTTCATTAATGTCCCTTTCTAATCAGATCTAGCATTCCCTTAGCTTTGTCGCGGTACTTTCCATCTGGATAGTACTTAATCAACTCTTCAAAACGAGCAACAGCCTTTGTCTTGTCACCAATTCGATAGTAAGCCAAGGCACTGTAGAAGTGTGGCTCATCGAAAAGATCTTTCTGACAAAGTCCGATAGCGCGATCCAAAGCTTCGGCGGCATCTTCATACCGTTTTAATTCAAATAGTGAGCGACCACGATAAGAAGTCGCTGTGCAATCGCCCGCGTTGGCTGCCATTGCTTTTTCAAATGCGGATTGCGCCGCAAAATATTGTTTCTGATTAAACTTAGACAAGCCCAGGTTGATGTACGCCTTGCCAGAGTTTGAGTAGGTGAGATCATTCAAAACCTTATTAAGATTTTGTTCAGCTTCTGCGAACTTGCCTTGTTCGATTTGCACGCGCGCAAGGTTGTTACGTGCATCCGAGAATGTTGGTTGCAGTTCAAGCGCTTTGTTTAGATGTTGCGCGGCCATGTCGTAACGTTGGCGCATGAAGTACACCAAGCCCAAATTATTTTGTACAACAGGATTCGTGGGATTGAGTTCTTCTGCTTTCATGAGATTGCGTAAGGCGACCGGATAATTTTGAGTTTCCATTTCTGAAACACCCATGCGCAAATACAGATCTGACTTCTCAGCATCTTTGCTGGAACTTGCACAACCGAAGATTGAAATTGTCGCTAATATCAGAACCCATTTTCGCATGGAAAAAGGGTATCATTCAGAGTGTCAGAGTCAACAGTGGAGCTCTACGATGGTTTCGACATGATCTGTTTGCGGGAACATCTCAAAACATTGAACGCGTTTAATCTGCCAATTTTTCTGTGTAACAGTTGCTTCGTCGAAGAACCATTTTAAATCTCGAGCCAATGAAACCGGATGACAGCTAATATAGATTATTTTTCGAGCATTCGACTTGGCTAAAGTCCTCATTGAATACTCACTGCAACCAGCTCTTGGTGGGTCAAGGATGATCAATTCAGATTGAGGAGGATTTTTGCGTAAATAAGCTTCAACTTCCGATTCGAAAAAGCTGGTACTTAGTCCATGGACTAGAGTCTTGGCTTTCTTCACTAATTTTTCGTTTAGCTCAACGCCAACGACCTTTGCAGAAGAATATTTAGCCGCAAAAGGAAATGTGAAGTTACCAGCGCCCGCATACAAATCCAAAACTGACTTATAGTTTTCGTCACCGGCCCACTCAAGTGCGGTGTCGATCAAGTTTTGATTTTGAAAACGATTTACCTGTGAAAAACCAACGCCATCATCTTCGTCAGTGATAGAGCCGTAACGAATTTCTTCGTTATCAGCGATGTACATTTCTAAACGTTGAATACCGCGATCGCCTTGATTGGCACGGTGATTTTTCTGTGCCCAGGCTTTTACTTCAGGGAACTTTGCCGTCAAAGCCTCTTCCGTAATTGGACAGTCTGTAATCGGCACAATCTTGTGAGAGTTGCGCGCAAAGAAACCGAAATTCACGCCATCAAACTTAGGCTGAATACGATTGCGATATCTGAAAGATCTTGGACTTGGTTGCAGAGGTAAAAAATCAAATGAGACAGTTGGCAAAAACTTTTTAAGAGTTTCAGAAACGATCAATGATTTTTGTAATTGCTGACCTTCTTCAGTCACGTGTTGCCAGTTGCAACCACCGCAAACATTTGCGACAGGACAAGGGGGTTCGCGACGGTAAGGAGAAGGCTTAAGAATTTTTACGATTTCAGCTTCAGCAAAATTCTTTTTAACGTAAGTGATCTTTGCGATCACTTCTTCTTGCGGGGCTGCTTGTTGAACAAAAACAACGAAGCCCTCGTGGCGAGCAACACCGTTGCCACCCATCGAAAGCTTTTCAACTGTAAGTTGAACTTGAGAATGAAGAAGGGGAGCAGTCGCTCCCCTTTTATCGTTTTTTTTGCTCATCAGTTTCCTGATTAGATTATTAAACGTTGCAGATTTCTTGTTTTTCGAAGAACAAAGCCAACTCACGTTGAGCTGATTCAACAGAGTCAGAACCGTGAACTGCGTTTTCGCCCATGTTGTCGCCGAATTTAGCGCGAACAGTGCCTACGTTAGCTTTTTTAGGATCAGTTGCACCCATGATTTCGCGGTTTTTCAAAACTGCGCCTTCACCTTGCAAGCACATCAACATAACTGGACCAGAAGTCATGAAAGAAACAAGTTCGCCAAAGAAAGGACGAGCTTTGTGTTCTGCGTAGAACTCTTCTGCTTTAGATTGAGTAAGGATTTGGATTTTTGCAGCAGCGATTTTCAAACCGTTTGCTTCAAACATGCTCACGATGTCGCCGATAGCGTTTTTTTTCATCGCGTTTGGTTTAATGATAGAAAATGTTTGTTCGATAGCCATGATAGACTCCCTTGTTTAATCGATATGTTAACTTGTTTAGACCCCGTGGGTTTTAAACCAAAATCGGGGCCCCTGTCAAAGAGTCTGCAGGAATAAAATTAGGTTCTTTTTGTCGTCTTTAGACAAAATTTCACGTCCTTCTTTGATGAAAATCCCTTCGTCGTGGCCTGAATTGCTCATGCCCTTTTTCAGAGTGTCGTAGAAGTACATTTTCTTCTTCCAGGCCGCTGGAACTTTGTCCCCGGCCGGGTAACCGTTACATTCCAAATCAAAGTCTGTTTCGACATTGTCGGCTTCCCCAGCATAGTAAGTGACCGGACGGTGGCTTGCCGGTGTTAAGAGTGCGCAGAGGCTCGGCACTGAATTATTGTGGAAGTAAGGCCATCTTGCCCAGATGCCCACCAGAGGCGGCGGTACGTAACCATCTTGGGCTTTGATCACGATGTTGTTGCGTTTAGAAATCGCTAAATCATTGAGCTGCTCAAGCGACTTCATGCCTTTGCGGCGCCATGGATCTGTGCCCACATCAACGACTCGTGTTTGTTCTTTATAGCGGACATTCACGGTTTTGAGTTGGTCGGCAAGAGTGAGTTCGGCAGCATTTTCTAAGCTCCAAGCCTTGTCATAATGACCGTGGCATTTCGCACAAGAGTTGTTGAAGATCTGCTCGCCGAGTTTTGCGCGACCGATATCGATTTTTTCTGCCGGGATGAAGTCTGTGATCAGTGGTGCCTGTGAAGAGAACACGGCGGTCGTAATTTCTTTGATTACGTGATCGTTTTCACGCATCCATTTTTCGAGTATGCGTAAATCAGCACCGCGACCAATTTCATTCCAAATAATATTTGTGAAAATGGGATTTCCGGACAGAACGCTGCCATCAGATAGCCAGCGGTTTTTATATTTTACGTTCCACCAAACTGCAGGTTTTGAATCAGCAGGATTGTTATCTAAAATATCATCACGACGTGGGAATTTTGCATGCCAGTTTGAGTAGCTTGCGTATGAATCCTTTGAGCGGTGATTCAGAGAAAGCGCCACTTGCGCAAGTGAGGTATCAAGTCCGAGAACTACGGGTTGTTTTAAACCTACATAATCCAAATGCCATTTTGCTTCGGTAAAAAGTTTTCTTTCAGCAGTTGTGGCGCCTGAATAAGCTTGGAAAATATGTGGCTCGAGGGCGCCGATGACTTTTTTAGATTGAATGAAAAACTCATTCGCGCGCGGAAAACGATTCGTCATTCCCAAGACGGTTTTACCAAATAAATTGCTTGAGTGGCAGGCGGCGCATGAGAATGTAAAACCTGTTGCGCCGTCTCTCGTAATGGTGCCGAAACCCATGCGTTCATCGGGGCGGATTTCATTTGGATAAGGAACGGCGTAAATGCCTTCGTCGCTCTTTGCTGGATAATTGTGAAGTCCCAGATTTTCTAAAACATCATCGAATGTGTTAAAGCCGCTCGCGCGATGAAACATTTTTTGCAGCCAATTTTTGATCGGATTTCGTGAGTCGCCCTCGATGATATTTCTGATCGGCATATACGGAGGCAGCATTCCTGTTACTGTCACCGGATAAACTTGCGCGTGAAGTTTACCTTGCTTCTGATTCGCCATGAAATCGGTCTCATTCCAATTATAAACGTTCCAGCGACCATTCGGTGGGATCTTTTCATCTATCGTCCAAACGGGTTCTGTGGCGCTGACAGCGAGTGAAAATAAAGAGCTGCAAAATAAAACGAGCAATGCTTTCATAGATTGATCGTAAGCAGAGAATCTTCGTATTTCTAATTAAAAGTTGTCGTTTGACAAGGGGTGTTCCTCCCATGCTTGAGATCAAAAAGGTGATTCGCAAGAACGCGAACAAAGAGAAAGCCAAAATCTTACAGCGTTTCTTTAAAACCGGTGAAGGCGAGTACGGCGAGGGAGATGTCTTTCTAGGTTTGCAAGTACCTGTATCTCGGGGGATCGCTAAAAAGTTTCCTGATTTGTCATTGAAAGACGTGGGGACGCTTTTAAAATCAGAAATTCATGAAGAGCGTTTGATTGCTTGGATAATCCTTGTGAATCAATTCAAAAAGGCTGATGAAGCCAAGCAAGAGAAGATCTACAAGTTCTATATTAAGAACGCCAAGCGTGTGAACAACTGGGATCTCGTAGATCTATCTGCGGAATATATCGTTGGTGAATACTTGTATGAGCGCGATAGAAGTCCTTTATATAAACTCGCACGTTCAAAAAACTTGTGGGAAAAACGTATTTCAATGTTGTCGACATTCGCATTCATCAAAAAAGGCGAAACCAAAGACACTTTTAAAATCGCTGAACTACTTATGGACGATACCCACGATCTTATTCACAAAGCTGTGGGTTGGATGATTCGCGAAGCAGGCAAACGCGCCGACGAAAAAGCCATGCTCAAATTCCTCAATAAACACGCACACCACATGCCGCGCACAATGCTCAGATATTCGATTGAAAACTTGAATCCAAAACTTAGAAAGAAATATTTAGAAGCGGCGCTTCTGCAGAAGTAAGCAGGTACCTTTGAATAAAAAAACCCTGCGTTTTGAGGCGCAGGGTTTTGAATCTAGTCTTTAAAGTTGAAACTATTTTTTCAACATTGAAGCCATTGTTGTGCCCATGTCTGCTGGAGAGCGAGCGATTTTGCAACCTGCAGCTTCAAGAGCCGCGAATTTTGCTTCCGCTGTACCTTTACCACCAGAGATGATCGCACCAGCATGACCCATACGTTTACCAGCAGGAGCCGCAGCACCAGCGATGAACGCAGTCACAGGTTTTTTGAAATTCTTTTTGATGTATTCAGCAGCTTCTTCTTCTGCAGAGCCACCGATTTCACCGATCATGATAACGCCGTCAGTGTCTGGATCTTCATTGAACAATTTCAAAACGTCGATGAAGTTTGTTCCGTTCACTGGGTCACCACCGATACCAACGCAAGTTGATTGACCGATACCAAGTGCAGTCAATTGACCAACAGCTTCGTAAGTCAATGTACCAGAACGTGAAAGAACGCCGATACGACCTGCTTTGTGGATATGGCCTGGCATGATACCGATTTTGCACTGATCAGGAGTGATAACGCCTGGGCAGTTTGGACCGATCAAACGAGTGCGCTTACCTTTCATGTACTCTTTCACTTTAACCATGTCGAGTACAGGGATGCCTTCAGTGATACAGATCACTAGATCCAAATCAGCATCAACTGCTTCCATGATAGAGTCAGCAGCGAATGGAGGTGGAACGAATACAACAGAAGCGTTGCAACCTGTAGCAGCTTTCGCTTCTTTCACAGTGTTGAACACCGGAAGACCGATGTGAGTCGTGCCGCCTTTACCTGGAGTCACGCCACCAACCATTTTAGTGCCGTAAGCTTTAGCTTGCTCAGAATGGAATGTACCTTGAGCGCCTGTGAAACCTTGGCAGATAACTTTTGTGTTTTTGTCGATAAGAATTGCCATCGCGATTATCCTTTTACTGCAGCAACGATCTTTTTAGCTGCATCTGTGAGGTTGTCAGCAGGAGTGATGTTCAATCCTGATTCTCTCAACATTTTTTTACCAAGCTCTACGTTTGTACCTTCAAGACGTACAACAAGTGGAACTTTCAAACCCAATTCTTTAGAAGCAGCGATCACACCGTCAGCGATGATGTCACATTTCATGATACCACCGAAGATGTTAACCAAGATGCCTTTTACGTTTGGATCTTTAAGGATGATCTTGAAAGCTTCAGTTACTTTCTCTTTGTTAGCGCCGCCGCCAACGTCCAAGAAGTTCGCTGGAGATGCACCATGAAGCTTGATGATATCAAGAGTTGCCATCGCAAGACCCGCGCCATTTACCAAGCAACCAATGTTACCGTCCAATTTGATGAATGCTAGATCGAATTTAGAAGCTTCAATTTCAGAAGGTTCTTCTTCGTTCAAGTCACGCATTTCAACGATATCTGGATGACGGAAAAGAGAGTTTGAATCGAAGTTCATTTTCGCATCTAAGCAAAGAACGTCGTTCTCTTTAGTCACAACAAGTGGATTGATTTCAGCGATAGAACAATCAGTTGCGATGAACGCTCTGTAAAGACCGTCAAAGAATTTAACTGCTTTGTTTACGATTTCAGGAGCCATACCGATTTTGAACGCCAATTCACGAGCTTGGAAAGGCATCAAACCAACAGTTGGATCGATGTCGACTTTAACAATCGCATCTGGATTGTGTTCAGCAACTTCCTCGATATCCATGCCGCCTTCAGAAGAAGCCATCATTGCAGCTCTGCCAGTTGCACGGTCGATCAAACATGCTACGTAATATTCTTTAGCGATGTTGCAACCTTGTTCGATGAAAACTTTTTGAACTACTTTACCTTCAGGGCCTGTTTGGTGAGTTACCAATGTCATGCCGATGATTTTTTTTGCGTAGTCTGCAACTTCATCCAAAGACTTAGCAACTTTAACGCCGCCACCTTTACCGCGACCACCAGCGTGAATTTGAGCTTTTACAACCCAAACTGAACCACCGATTTCTTTCGCAGCTGCTACAGCTTCTTCTGGAGAGTGAGCAAGCTTACCTTTAAGCGTCGCTACTCCGAACTTTCTCAAGACTTCTTTGGCCTGATACTCATGAATATTCATCTTTATTCCTTACTGAATGACTGACCTGTAGAGCCCGCCTCAAATGGGGGATTCACAGGAAATTTAAGACTTGCGTTTGTTGAACCATTCAATATCAAATCATCTCTGTAGGCAATGATTTGCGCACTACGCGCAGGATCTTGTGCCAGAGGAAATCCCCATGACAATGCTCGAACTCAAAGATGTTTCGGTCCACTTCGGAAGCCAGATGGTTTTTGAAGGGGTGAATTTGCGCATTGAACAGGGCGAATCCTTTGTCATTATCGGGCCTAGTGGCCAGGGGAAAACGACTCTACTCAAAACTTTATGTGGTTTGCTAAGTCCTCAGAATGGTGAAGTATTTGTTGAACAAAAGTCGTGGCTTAAGATCTCCGATGCGGAGCGTTTCAAGCTGCTAAAAAAGATGGGTGTGTTGTTTCAAAAGAACGCTCTTTTTGACTCGCTTACGTGTGGGGAAAATATTGCCTTTCCATTACGTGAAACGACAACTCTTTCGGAATCTGAAATCACTGCAAAAGTTGAGCACTTCTTGGATGCTGTGGGCTTGCCTCATGCGCGCGATCTTTATCCGGATGAAATTTCTGGTGGTATGCAAAAGCGTTTGGGAATCGCACGGGCATTGGCGCTTGAGCCTGAAATCATTTTTTACGATGATCCGACAGCGGGACTTGATCCGATTACCTCCCGCAAAATCATCAATCTGATTTTAGATTTAAAGGCAAAAAATAAATCAACTATTGTTGCGGTCGTGAACGACATGAATCGCGCATATCAGTTGGCAGATCGCATCGGCATGATTGTCGACAAGTCTTTATTAATTACCGGCACTCCAGATGAAACTCGCAGCCACCTTGATGGACGTGTCCGTCAATTTGTTCGCGGTGAAACTCAAGGACCTCTGTTAGTCCAGGGTTAAGCGACACAGAACACATTTCCTCTCTGAAAATCAGGTAAACTGAGTTCATGTAACGGGGAGGCGTGTATGAAGACGATTCTGACTGTCGCGACTTTTTTGCTAGCAACGCAACTTCCAAGCGCACAAGCGGCACCGAACTCCATGACGGAACGATTTGAGTACGCAACACCCAGCGACTCAACAACAACAACGCGAACTTCTTTGAATCGTTGTTTACGTCAAAGTGCTTCGAATAAAAAATTTCCCGTGCAACTCAGTGGTGATCCTTGTGCAACAGATCCAACGCGTACTCAACGTTTAGTTAAGCCCGAAGGAGAGTTGGATGATCAAGGCGCTCCATTTAAGTCACGCGCTTTCCAATGATCTTTTTTGACTGTGAGAAGATTCCCAGCCTATGATTGTGGGTAATGATTCAATTCAAAAACCTGGTGAAGCGTTTTGGCACTCGAACCGTACTTAATGGTATCAATCTTTCGATTGGCGAGGGCGAAATCGTATTTATCTTGGGGACATCGGGCACAGGTAAATCCGTCCTACTAAAAAATATTGTAGGTTTGTTGAGACCCGATGAAGGTGAAATCTGGGTCGACGGAGAAAAAGTTTCTGAATATTCAGAGGCTGAATATCAACCCGTCAGAAAAAAATGCGGAATGGTTTTTCAACATCCGGCCCTATTCGATTCCATGAACGTCTATGAAAACATCGCTTTTGGATTACGTCGCCACTTTAAATTATCAGAATTAGAAATTCGTGAGCGTGTGAATAAATCGCTGCGGATGGTTCACTTAGGTGAAGTCGAAAATCTTTTTCCTGCTGAAATTTCCTATGGCATGCAAAAGCGTGTGAGTTTGGCTCGCACAGTAGCACTTTATCCTAAGATTTTATTATTTGATGAGCCGACAACGGGGCTCGATCCGATCACAACAACCGCAATCAATGAATTGATTCAGCAGCTCTCGCGCGAATTGAAAACAACTTCAGTTGTGGTCAGTCACGATATGAACTGTGCATTGACGATTGCAGACAGAATTGTTGTTTTGGATAAAGGTCACGTTGTTGAGCAAGGCACGCCAGCAGAGCTAAAAAAATCACAACAACCACTCGTGCAAGATTTCTTGGCCGAGGTGTTGGCGTGAGCTCAGTATTTTATAACTTTGTGAATGAAGTCGGCGACACTTTGATTTTCTTAAAGGAAATCATTCGCAACCTTTTTGTTAAACGTCCTCGTGCCCACGACGTCTATGAACAAATATGGAAAGTCACTGCCGATAGCTTTTTTACTACGGCGATGGCAGGTTTTTTCGTGGGTGCGATCATGACAGTGCAGTTTACTCTTCAAATGAAAGAATTTGGAGCACTCGGGTACCTGGGTGGTATTTCTGCAAGCGCTATTTTTCGGGAAATTGGACCGCTTTTAATTGCCTTTATGCTCAGCGGAAAAGTCGGTGCTTTTACTTCTGCGGAATTGGGTACAATGCGAGTCACAGAGCAGATCGATGCTGTTCGCTGCTTGGGAGCTGATCCCATGCAAGAAATCATCGTTCCAAGATTTGTTGGAATCATCATTGCCAGTTTCTTTTTGCTAGCCGGTGGATTGTTGATGTCTATTCTTGGTGGGATGCTGATGGGGCAAGCCTTTGCGGGAGTGAACTTTGAAGAATATCTTCGTCACGTTCCCACAATCGTAAGTCCGATCTCGATTCTTTTCGGTCTTGTGAAGTGTTTCGCATTCGGATTAGTGCTTGCAACAATTTGTACTCATAAAGGTTACACTACAACGGGCGGAGCAAAAGGTGTTGGCCGCGCAGTGGTTGCGACCGCTGTCGGCACTATGGTTTGTATCGTCGTGATGGACTGGATGACGAGCTTCGTGGGTGAGATTATTCTGACTTTGGTGAGAGGGTATCGCTCGTGATTCATCTTTTTGCAGAAACCTTTTTTGGTGTTTTCTCTCGACCGTTTAGATTTAAAGAGTTCACTCAGCAGCTCTATTTTGTCGCGAATAAAAGCCTTTTTATCATCGCTTTTTGCGTCTGTTTCGCGGCGGTAGTGACCATTTTAGAGTCGTCGTTTCACATGCGAATGGTGATTCAAAACGATTCGATGGTTCCAGGTTTTGCGGCCGTTTTAATTTTGCGGGAGTTAGGTGCCGTTGTGACTGCGCTATTGCTGACTTCTCGAGTGGGCGCAGGATTTGCTTCCGAGGTCGGCAGTATGCAGATCACCGAACAAGTTGATGCACTTAAAATGCTGGGAATTGATCCGATCAAGTTCCTTGTTGTCCCAAGATTTTTAGCTGGAATTATAGGTGCGATGCTTTTAACTGCAATTGCCAATGTGATTTGCATCCTCTGTGCAATGCTGGTGAGCCAATCGTACTTGGGCTTCACTCCATCAATGTTCTTTTCATCGATGACTCGATTCGTGCAATTTAAAGACATTATTTTTTCAATGATTAAAGGGGCTGCGTTCGGTGCAGTCATTCCACTTGTCGCCTGCTATTTTGGTTTTCGTTGTAAAGCAGGCGCGGAAGGCGTGGGGCGCGCGACAACAAACACGGTTGTCATCGCTTCCATCGCGATCATTGTTATCGACTTTATTTTATCATACACTTTTACGTATCTTTATTGAGGAGTAACCATGAAGGTTGAAACCAAGGTTGGTTTGTTAGCATTAGGCGCATTTGTATTGATTGTGCTGTTCGCATATCTCATGGGAATTATTTCGCCGTTTTCGAATTCTCGCGAACTCAACGTGATGTACAATTATGCGGGTGGAATCGAAGAAGGTTCTCCGGTCCGCGTCATGGGTATCAAGGTTGGAAAAGTAAAATCGATCATCTTCGATCCATCATATAAATCGGCGCAAGGTGAAGAAGTGAAACTTCGTCTGACAATTGCTGTAGATAAAAAAGCCTGGACCAGTGTCCGTAAAGACTCACGATTCTATATCAATCTTGCAGGTGTGATCGGGGAAAAATTCCTCGAAATCTCTCCGGGTTCTTCATCGGCGGAAGAATTTTCGCCAGGAGATTACGTGCGCGGTGAAGATCCGCCTCGTATTGATCAGTTGATCTCACAAAGTTATGGCCTCGCAGGAAAAATCATCGAACTGGTAGAAAAAAATGAAGGCTCGGTGACAAATATGATTCAGCAATTGGATCGTTTGACGACGAACTTTAATAAAACCCTCGTTTTGTTGGATAAAACCACGAAAAATCAGGAAGTCGCGCGTCTGTTGAATAATGCTATCAAAATCAGTGATGACGTGGCTTACTTGACCGGGAATTTGAGAACTAAAAAAGCGGAAGAGACTTATGATCTTATTCACAAGCTCCTTTTCCGCCTTGAACCTGTTGACGGACCGGCTCTGAAGAAATTCTTCCAAGAAGAAGGCATTCGAGCTCGCATCTTATAAAGGAGAGACCTATGAAACATCTTGTTTTGCTTTTTATCATGGCTTCGTTGCCGATGATCTCTAACGCGAACTTGGGCTTGGGCAGCAGTCGCGAGAATATTAAGAAAAAAGCGACTTCGATTGAAAAGGACTATAGCAGATCAATGCGCCAAGATAGCTATCAACAGGACGAATCAGTTCCGATGGCAAATGGTGATGTCAGTTCATCAGACGAAGATGAATTTGCTGAGTTCCAAGAAATTCCAGCAGAATCACCAAGATCTGTGAGTTCTCCGAGCTATTCAAACTCTTCATCATCTTCAAATGGTTCGTCATCAATGAATCTTGAAAGAATTTTCGGCGAGCCGGGACCGGGTATGAAATGGATTGAGTACGGCTCAACATTGAAAATGCGCGACGATCGCAAAGTCGGCGTTGGCATGTCAGTGGGTGGAGCAACGGGCCTTATGGGCTTGAATGTGGAACTAAATTTCGAAGATGCTGATGGTGTTGTTGCGGGATTTGGCACAGGACCTGGTTATAATTCAGTTCAATTGGCTTGGAAGCACGCATTTGAGGGAGATTATATCGCTCCTTACGCGATGGGCGGATATTCTCGCTGGTACAACTCAAATGGAAGCGACGAAGCATCAAAATCTGATATTTTGGACCGTGTTTTGACCGACGATGAAAAGAAAAGTGGCCGTTTCGGTACTGACTTTGTGTTCGGATCTGCGGGTCTTCAGTACAATCAATTGTCGGGACCACTGGCAGGAATTTCGTTCTATGCAGAGATTCTTTTGATGGCTGAAATCAAAACTCAAGATCTGATTCCAACAGGTGGAGTAGGCACAACTTACTTCTTCTAATTTGGAAAATAAATTTTGAAAAAACAAAAGCCGAAGTGATGAACTTCGGCTTTTTTATTATCTCATGAAACACGCTCTGGGAGCGGTTTTGAGCAAAAAAAAACCCCAGAGTCGCCTCTGGGGTTTTTGTAGTTAAAAACTACTTAGCTGCTTTTTTAGTAGCTTTTTTAGCTGCTTTTTTAGTAGCTTTTTTTGCTACTTTTTTTGTAGCTTTTTTAACTGTCTTTTTTGTAGCTTTTTTAGCTGCTTTCTTTGCCATGTGCTCCTCCTAGGATGCAAACGTTGTTGTTGTTTCTCTAACTTAAAAAACTTTACTTACCCTAAGTCTTACGAATCTGACCATCGACGTCAACAAAAAAATTTGTTGCATATTTTTTGCGAGGGTCGGCTTCGGTAGGAGGTCACTCATGCTCACCCTTTTTCTGATTTCAGTGGTCGGATTTTCTATCGTCCACCGAATTCTTTCGTCCATCGCGGGTGAATTTGCACTCACACAACGAAACTTTGTTGTAGCGAGTGTGATGTGCTTGCTGATATTCGTCTCCAGCAGCGCACTTTTGCATAACGAGCCCTTCATCCTCTGGCTCTTCATCGGCATTCTTCTGATAACTTTAAAGTTTTCGCCAAATATTTTGCGTTTTTTTCTAGAGCGCAAGCTGATGACCACGGTCATTCCCTTTTTAGATGCAGTTATTCTTGGCCTGCAAGCGGGGCAATCATTTCGTTCATCACTTCATGTGGCCATTGAATCACAGCAAGGTTGGATCCGAAATCAACTGCGAGATTTGTATAATTCTGTGGTGATGAGTGATGAAGTCATCGACTTGAAATCAGCTCTGCTAGCGGATTTGCGGGAAGAGTTCCGCGAGATTGATCGCTCGCAAATGAAGTGCGTAGATCAGCTTCGAGCACTCCGCCGACAATTAAAAATGCGCGAAGATTTTCGACGTAGGTCCGGACAAGTAACTCAGCAGATAAAAGCGCAGGCGATAATTGTCACCGCTCTTTTTTGCGCGCTAGCGGGTTTTGTAATTGCGCAATTTGGATGGAAAGAACACTCGAAATTAATTTTGTTGTCCTCGTTAGTCTTTATTTTAGGACTGACGATGATTTTTTTGATCGGGAAAAGGTTCAAATGGAATGTGTAGCGCCTCCTTTATCGCTTTTATTGACGGTAAAAAGAAGTTTGGAGAAAGGTCAGCCGGCGAAAAATGGCATTTTGAATTATTTGAAGAAAGAAGAAGGCGATTTTCCACTGCTTGTCTCAAAATGGTTGGCGCATCTGCAGCAAGGACAAGTCACTCATGAACTTTTACGCGCGGAAAAATCCATTCATCGTCGCGTTCTTCTGCAACTTTTGGAGCGCGGATTGCGTGGTGAGTCCATTTATACGCCACTTTCACAGCTTGAAGACGAAATAATCGAGGCTTGCAACCATGAGCTCGCACAAAAATTAGCGCGACTTCCATTTCTGCTTTTGATTCCGCTGCTTTTATTCCAATTTCCTGCATTCTTGCTGCTTCTTTTTGGTCCTCTCATTCAGAATTTCTTCCACTCTTTGGAAGGAGGGTGATAAATTGCCCAAGAAAAAGGGGGGAGAATGACTCCTTCAAAACAAAAGCAAATGAACTTGGAAAAGTTGGTTGATGAACTCATCAAAGATGAGCCGAACCATCAGATGGTGAAACAGCTCTCAAAAGAGCTCGGAATTACATATTCAGTAGATCCTCTGACTCAAATGAATACAGTTTTGATGTCTATGAACTCTGTCTATCTTCCTCCGCAGAAAAAAGTAGAACTGGAGTCGTAGATTTTTATGTCTGAAATTCAAAATTCAATTCTTGAGAGCGTGGGACACACACCACTTGTTGCGTTACGACATGTAGCGAAAGATTCGAAACACAAATTCTTTGCTAAGGTCGAGTATTTCAACCCAGGTGGATCCATTAAAGATCGCGTGGCTGTTGCAATTATCGAAGAAGCAGAAAAACGTGGACAACTTAAACCGGGCGGAACAATTGTAGAGGCAACTTCTGGTAATACAGGTGTGGGCCTTGCGCTTGTAGCAGCGGTTAAGGGATACAAATGTATCGTCGTGATGCCAGAGAAGATGAGTGAAGAAAAAAGAGCGCTATTGCGTGCTTATGGCGCGCGCGTGGTTATTACGCCGATGGTTGACCCTGATCATCCACTGTCTCACTACTCGGTAGCGACAAAAATTGCGCAAGAAACTCCAGGCGCATTTTTGGCCAATCAATTCCACAACCCTGATAACCCGGATCGTCACTATTTCACGACAGGTCCTGAAATCTACTCTCAACTAGATGGTAAAGTGGATGTTCTTGTTGGTGGGGCAGGTACAGGCGGAACACTTTCTGGTTGCGCGAAATATCTTAAAGAGAAGAATCCGAACACAAAAATCGTTTGTACTGATCCTATTGGCAGTATTTTGTACGATTTGTTCTATCACGGTAAAGTTGTTGATCCTCCAGGTTCTTATAAAGTTGAAGGTATCGGCGAGGACATGTTGCCAGGCAATGTTCACTTGAAAATGTACGATGCATTTATCCGTGTTGGCGATCCTGAATCTTTTGAAATGACTCGTGAGTTAGTTCAAAAAGAAGGTTTGTTAGTGGGCCCATCAAGTGCTTTGGCTCTTGTCGGTGCGATGAGATACGCAGAGACCCTTGAGCGTCCATCAAACATCGTTGTGATTTTCCCGGACAGTGGTCGAGCCTATTTGAGTAAAGCATTTAATGATAAATGGATGGTTGAAAATGGTCTTATGAAACAAGAAGACATTTTGAAAGCCTTCAACCGTGTGATTTCAGCCGAAGAAGCTTTGGCTGATCTAAAAAAATAAAAAGGAATATCAGATGAAAAAAATGTCTGAGAATTTAGGTTTTGCAACTCGCGCGATTCACGCGGGACAAGCTCCAGATCCAACAACAGGTGCGATTATGACGCCTGTTTATATGACTTCTACATATGTTCAAGAATCTCCAGGCGTTCATAAAGGCTGGGAATACTCTCGCACACACAATCCAACTCGTCGCGCTTATGAAAATTGCATGGCAAGTCTTGAAAGTGGCAAATTCGGTTTCGCGTTTGCTTCAGGTTGTGCTGCAACGACTGTAATCATGCACCTTATTAAAGGTGGGGATCATGTTATTGCTGGTGATGACATGTACGGCGGCACTTTCCGTTTGTTTGATAAAGTTTTAAAACACGACGGAATGGAATTTTCTTACGTTGATTTGACGAAAGCAGAGAATTTCGAAAAAGCCGTGAAACCGAATACAAAATTGGTTTGGTTGGAAACTCCAACAAATCCAACTTTGAAATTGGTTGATATCAAAAAGATCTCTGCAATGGCGAAAGCGAAAGGCATCTTGGTTGTTGTTGATAACACATTCATGAGTCCTTACTTCCAACGTCCATTGGAATTGGGTGCGGATATCGTTGTTCACTCAGCAACTAAATATATCGGCGGTCACAGTGATGTGGTTGGTGGTGTTGCGGTTACTTCAGATGAAAAAATCGCTGAACGTTTAGCATTCTTGAGCAACTCAATGGGTCCGATCCAAGGTCCTTTTGATTCATTCATGTGTTTGAGAAGTTTGAAAACGTTGCCTTTGCGTATGAAGGCCCATCAAACAAACGCGATGGCTGTTGCGAAATTCTTGGAAGCTCATCCCAAAGTGGAAAAAGTGATTTATCCAGGTCTTGAAAGTCATCCTCAGCATGCTTTGGCGAAAGAGCAGATGCATGGCTTTGGTGGAATGATTACTTTTTACATTAAAGGTGGTCTTGAGGGCGCCCGCAATTTCCTTGAAAACGTGAATGTTTTTGCATTGGCGGAGAGCTTAGGGGGCGTTGAAAGCCTTGTTGAGCACCCGGCAATCATGACGCACGCCTCCGTTCCTCCTGAAAACCGCAAGGCTCTAGGGATTGATGACTCTTTGATTCGCCTTTCAGTAGGTATCGAAGATCTTGAGGATCTGATCGCTGATCTAAAAACAGCTTTCGATAAAGTCTAATAGTTGACATCATCGAGGCCAAAAGATAAACATTTGGTCTCTTTGAATTTAGGTTCCAAGGCCCTGGTAGCTCAGTTGGTAGAGCAGAGGATTGAAAATCCTTGTGTCGGCGGTTCAATTCCGTCTCAGGGCACCATTTAAAACCCGCTTTGCAGCGGGTTTTTTAATTTCAAGCTAAGCCATCGCGGCTGTTCGATTATCACTCACCATAGTTATAAAAAAATGTTGTTAGACCCCATCGCTAAGGCGCCGGGGCCCATTTAAAAACCCGCTTTTTACAGTGGGTTTTTTCGTTTCTGAGCTAAGATCAATCATGAAATTTTTGAATCTTAAAACGATGTTTTTATTTGATGGTATTGGGGCGGCATTAAGTGCTCTGCTGACGGGACTGATACTGCCGATATTTTCTGAGTATTTAGGGCTGTCGCATTCGGTGTTATATTTTTTGGCGGCATTTCCATGTGTCTATTTGATCTATTCATTTTGCTGTTATTTTTTATTCGTGAATATTCGACCGTGGATGTTGGCTTTGATTATCTTAGCTAATCTTCTTTACTGTCTAGTGTCTGGATATTTTGTTTTCTTTTATGAGTCGACAACATCATGGGGAGTGCTGTTGCTTTCCCTGGAAATGTTAGTCATTGCGGTCGTCGTCTTTATTGAATCGAAAGTATATCGTCGAGAATTTATCTTCGTAGAGGGTTGAATCATCAACCCTCTCGATTTTTTTCAATCAAATTAGTATCTGCAAACCCAACCGTTGTAGTAGTAGCCGCGATAGTAACAATAGCAACTGTATCCAATTGGATAATAGCCATTGAGATAGCAATAGTATCCACCGCCGATACAGCAAAGATTTCCGTAATGGCGTCGTTGAGCCTCGGGATCATTTGCTTCAGCCTCTGCGGTTGTGCTCATCGTTGTTGCGGGTTTTGTATTGATCGGAAAAAGTGGACGGCCGTCTTCACCAGCAGCGTGTGCCGCGAATGATGAAAGTGAAAGTAACAGAGAGATCACTAAGGTTTTCATGGGAGCCTCCTTTGAAGCTACATCTGATTTCTATTCTCCTCCGTCGGAAAATTTTCACCATATGTATTGCCTCAAAGCAGGTCTGACTGAAGTTGGTCAGGTTAATTAAGAGAAGTAATAAACCCGACTATCGTTTGCTAGCTGCGAAGAAAATAAAGTGTTCATTAAACTTTACTGTAAAGCGATCTTCTCTTGAGCTTTCAAAAGAAGTCTCAAAACCCTCAGCAGAAATGGCTTTGAGGCCTAGATCCACCAATGTTGTTGAAGCATCCAGATTTTTTGGAGCGATACGAACGTTTTCTGAAGGAAAGAAAGCAAACGTGCAGCTTGCAGTGTCGGCAGCGCGAGAACACTGAACACGAATACCTGATTCATTCGACTCGACTTGAACTTTCGAATCAGCTCCCAATGCATTCATGAATTGTTGCAAACGAGAGTTGGCACCTTGATCATTTATAAGAACAACTACTTTTTCCGCGCGATGAAAAACCGCAACTGAGTCAGCCGCTGCAAATGTTTGTACAGAGAAAAGTAAAATCAAAGATGAAATCAACGCCTTCATAGGTTCTCCTTCGAAAATCCGAATTTCGACAGGACGCTAGCACGACGACTTCTTTAATTCAAAAAAGAACACTCAAGCTATCAACTAGTAATCACCAAGGGTACGCCGCTTACTCCGACGAAGTCGGAGTGTAAGCCAGCTTTTGAAAGGCGCCGCTTCTGGAAAAAGAAGCGGGTACCTTTATTTACGGATGATGAAGCTTATTTGGCGACCGGCTTTTTCTTTGTCGCGGCGGTGAGAATGGAAATGGGTATTTGTGAAGGTATCGATGTGAAGATCAGATACGTTTTCAGACTCAATGCCTTTTTGTTGCAGTTGAGCTTTCACAACTTGATTTAAATCGACCAATGATTTTTCTTCAGAGATAACTTCAAAGTACTCAGAACCTGCGCCGACAGCGGGTTGTCCGATGCTGGCAAGAATTTGTTCACGCACATCGCGGCCGACTTCAAAGCTTGGTTTTTGAATGTGTGGACCGATGAAAGCAGCGATTTCTTCAGGCTTTGCGCCGAGCTCAAACATTTTATCCAAAGTTTTCGGAATGATTTTCGAAGCGACGCCTCTCCAGCCAGCGTGAATACCCGCTATCAGATTTAAGCGGGCGCAAATAAAAAAGACCGGACAACAGTCCGCCGTGATTACACACAAAGCTAGATTTTTTGTTGTCGTAAAGTGCGCATCGCCGTGAATGAGATAATCTTGTGAATCATCTGCGGATTCAACGACTGCATCACTGTGAATTTGTTTTAGACGAACAAAATTATAGTGGGGATAAGCGCTTTTAAGATGATGAATCAACGAACCTACGCCGCCGAAAAAGACCGTGTAATCTCCAGCATTGATCTCATAACCAAGATCCGTATTTTCAATATTCATCGTAAGCCCCACTTCTTAATCAAGACTTGGATGTTCTCCGGCCAATCTTGAGAAAAGAACATTTTCTCTTTTGTTCGAGGGTGGGTAAAGCCCAGTTCCGCTGCGTGCAATAAAAAGCGATCAAGATTTCTTGCATCCTCTTGCGTCTGTTTCGATTCAAGAGTTTTAATTTTGCGATCAGCTCCGTACAAAGTATCACCCAAAATTGGTAAACCATTTTCTGACAAGTGTACTCGAATCTGATGTGTACGACCTGTTTCAAGTTTTAACTTCAAATAACTCAAACCACTTTTGCGAGCCAGAACATCAAAATGTGTAACCGCCCATTTACCAATATCTGGAGGATTATTTACGTCCAGCAAAGGTTTTCTATCATCACCTAAAACAGATGCGTAACGTTTGCGATCGACAGGATGACGAGCTAAAAAACTTTTAATCGTGCCGTTCAAAACCCTAGCGGTTCCTGCAGCAACTGCAAAATAAATTCTGTGTGTGCTGCGCTCTTTGAATTGAGCCGTCAGCGATTCGTGAGCCTTATCGTTTTTTGCAACAACGATGATACCGCTGGTTTCTTTATCCAAACGATGAACGATTCCGGGACGTTCTTCACCGAACTTCATCGAAAGATCGTCCGTATGATTAATCAACGCATTCACTAACGTGTCTTGCGCATGTCCCGCAGCGGGATGAATCACAAGACCAGAGGGTTTATTGATGACGATGAGATCTTCGTCTTCAAATAAAATATCTAATGCAAGTTCATAAGGAACGATTTCGGTTGGCACTGGTGCTGGAATTTCAATGGCGATTTCATCACCCAGTTTCAGAGCTAAAGAAGCCTTTGCAGGCTTCCCGTTGACTAAAACTTTTTGATGGTCGATCAGATAACTTGCGCGTGAGCGAGTTGAAATCTCGGGGTGCAAAGCCAACGCTTTATCTAAGCGCAAGCCGACCATCTCTTCCGTGGCAGAGACTAAAATATTTTGTGCGGAATTATTTTTTTCCAAGACGCTCTTTGAAAGACTTCATGTAAGTGTCAGCGACTTTTTTATCATCAAGTCCCAACGCGCGAGCAATTTGAACAACGTAACCACGAACAAAGACAATCGCAGGAAGACTTTCTGGATCCATCTTTTCAATACCCTTAACGTAGTAAGGATTGATTTTCGTGATGTCGTGCATTTTCTCTGTAGAGATATTTTTGTATTCGCGAACTTTTTTAAGGAAGTCGCCATCCCAGCTTTCGCAAGCAAGAATCTCAGCTTCAAAAGCTTCATCGCGTTTAAATTTGATTTCTGGTTTTTCTGTTTTAGCAGGCTCTGGAATAGCGGCAGCACGGCTAGCTTCAACGATAGATGAATAAGTCAGGTCATTCAAAGAAGCACGGCCACTCAATAAACGCTGATCATAGATGTTGCGTAAGATTTTGTTGCCAAGAACTTGGTAGGCTTCTTCGATGAAGACAAGCAATTCACGAGCTTCTTGTTCAGAGAAAATAGTGTAGATGGCTGGATTGTCCCCAGCGTACGTAGCACGAGCTCTTTCATAGGCAGCTGAAACCTCATACTGAGGTGCATTTGCTGGGAGCTCGAGAATCTCATAATAGTTGTGTCGTGATGTGCTTTGCATCGTAGCTATTATACTACGGTGCGGAGCTCCTCAGGTGCAATAAGATGTTTGCAAGTCGCTAAAAATTGTCCCGCAAGTGGTGTGAAAGGCTGAGAAATGAGAACTGCCTCACGATTGCGAACTGCCTGCCACACTGCATTGTCGTAATCAATCGCACCGATGAAGTCGATTCCGAGATCATAATACTTATTGCAAACACTGCGCATAGAAAGTCCCAAATTCTCATTTTGTTGTGAGCGGGAACTGTTTATCAGCAAGCGAACTGGTGTCGCACTTAAAGTTTCAAAGAAATCGTAGTGAATGCCAGTTTGTTCTTTTAAATAAGAACGGAAAGAAAACGGCTTTTGCAAAGTTCTTTGGCGATGACTGCGCAAAGTAGTGATCATTGAACCGTAAGCATCTGGCGTCGCGTTTTCTTTGATCGTGTGACAAACGAAAGATTCAATAAAACGATATGTTTTTTCAATGCTTGTAGGTTCTGGCGACGAAACCAAAATCTTTTCATCTGCATGTTTGAATAAATCCAAATGACATTCCAAGGCGCCAGCGCCCAAATCAATCAACACATAATCAGCGCGTAGATTTTTGATTTCAGGAATCAAACGATGAACTTGTTCATTTGTAAATTCAGTTGGAGACCATGAGTCCCAGAAACCTTGAACATAAGAAAGGTGTGGAAGCTGTGTGGGAATCACAAGCTCTTGAAGAGTTTTTGTACCTTCAAAGTAATGACGAATAGTCATGTGAGAAGGCGGAACACCCAATGCTGTGTGCACATTTGCGCCACTTAAATCTAAATCTACGATCACAACAGAGTGACCCAATTTTGTCAGTGTGATTGCAAGAGATGAAGTGATAAACGTTTTGCCGACGCCGCCCTTACCTGAAGCGACAACCCACATCTTTGTTTCTTTGTCTGAATTTTTTTTGGCTAGCTTGGAAGCCAGTGAGATGATTTCGTCGTTATCTTCAAATTCGCGATCCATAGACAAATCCTTCGTCGTAGATTACTTGAGAGGGGTGATTAAAATTCCTCTCTTGGTCTCTTCGGCTTCGGATGCGCGAATATAAAGGGGCGTAAACGATTTCCAGTCTAAGGTTTGACCTTTTAGTGCGTATCTATGCGCCATCATTCCCAAAGTTCGCGCGTGGGGTTCGTCGGAATATTTCTCATCGCGTACAAGTTTTGCGGAGAGTTCTTCTGGGAAATATTCGTGGAATGCTTCCCAACCATCACCAACGACCAGGCATTTTTCATGAACATGTTTTGAAAGTTCGCGAACGGGAATGGCTTCAGGACCTTTGATAAACTTCACTTCATCGCCGGAAGTTTCAAAAATTCCGGTATAGACCATGTTCTTGTAGGCATTGATAATCGCCAGCACAGGCATCTTTGCATCGCGAGCTTGTTCAGCTAGCAAGGTCAGTGAATCAATCGTCACCATGGGTTTGTTGAAGCTGTAGGCGTAAGTTTTTCCAGCATTGGCGGCAACACGAATGCCTGTAAAACTGCCTGGACCTTGGCCCACGGCAAACACATCAACATCATTCAATTTCAAATTGGCTTTTTGAAGAACAGCTTCAACGTAAGGACTGATGATTTCAGTGTGAGAACGCTGCCGAAAAGAAGACTCTTCGGCAAGAACTTTTCCGTCTTGGATTAGAGCCACACCGCCAAGGTGTGTGCTCGTTTCCATCGCAAGAACGATCATTTTTATCTGCCGAACAGACGAGTGACGTCATTAAAGAGCGCAAATACCATCAAACTCATAAGCAATGCTAGGCCAACTTGTTGAGCGATTTCCATTTTTCTCAAACTCAGTGGCGTACCTTTCACAAGCTCGACAATGTAGAACACAAGGTGTCCACCATCAAGCACTGGGATTGGAAGTAGATTCAGAATGAAAAGATTCACTGAAATCACTGCCATCATTTGCAGGTATTGAGAAATGCCGATTTTAAAAGTTTCGCTCGCAGCCTGACCAATAGAGATCACACCGCCAATATTTTTTGGCGAGATCTTCGCTTGGAACAATCTGACAAAGCTCATCACGGTCATAACAGAAACATCCCAAGTGCGCTCAGTTCCACGAACTAAAGCTTCAATTGGATTTGATGTTTTAACAGTCATGAAATCAGGAGTAGCAATATTCATAACTGGCGCGATACCGATCGTGAAACGTTTGTCTTCAGTTCCACTTGCAGTCATTTGGGTTGTCATTTTCGGAGTGATTTTAAGGGCAGTCACTTTGCCTTCGCGCAGAACTTCAACATCCACTGGATTCTTACCATCGTAAGATTTGATGTTTGTGATCACATCTTCCCATTTAGAAATCTTAGTGCCACCGATTGAAAGCATGCGGTCCATTTGTTGAACGCCGGCTTTTTCAGCTGGAGAATCTTTAACAACTCCACCGATATAAAGTTCTGAACTTTCAAGACCCAATGAAGACAAGTTGAATGTCTTGATTGATTCAAGAGGAGCCAGAGTCAAAGTCATTTCTTTCGCAGTTTTTTCGTCATCGCGAATTCCTGAAACAGTCAAAGCCAATGGATTTTTTGTATCTTGGGCTTCAAGAGTTTTATCAAGATCACGCCAGTGCAAAACTTTTGCGCCGTTCACCGCTGTGATTGTATCGCCCGTACGCATGCCAACAGCATGAAGGGGAGAGTTCTCAAGCACACCCACTGTCGTACCCATTGAGTACGGAGAAAGGCCTTCAACTTCACCAATAAAATCAAACTTACTAAGCGGATTAGGATTTGGAATCGCTTTCGCAGTGTAATTAACTGTTGTTGTTTCAGAAGAATTTTCGCGCGTTACATTGAATGCAAGCTGAAGAGTTTCTTCTTCTTTCAACGACAATGATTTTTGGATGTCATCCCAAGTGTTGATCGTTTTGCCGTTGATGCTTGTGATTTTATCGCCCGAACGCAAGCCCGCTGCATAGACGGCACTGTCTTTAGGAACGTCACCGACAACCGGCGTTTTCGCTTCCTCACCAATAAGTGCAACGATAAAGAAAATCACGATCGCAAAAAAGAAGTTCATCAATGGACCAGCAAGAACGATAGAAATTCTTTGCCATACATTCTTGTGGGTGAACGAAACTTTTTTGTCTTCTTCACTGATTTCAGCGCCCGGTTGTTCGCCGAACATTTTCACGTAACCACCAAGTGGGATCAGTGAAAGCGCGTACGTCGTATCGCCTCTTTGGAATTTAAAAAGTTTTTTGCCGAAACCCAAACTGAAAACTTCGACTCTAACGCCGTTCCAACGAGCGACCAGGAAGTGACCAAGTTCATGAACAAATATGAGAATGCCCAATAGCACAACAAATGGAACAATCGTCATAATACCAGAGTGTAGGAAGCCTAAAATCATATCCATTCGCCCATTCTAATAAGAATGGGGAAGTGGGCGCCACAAAATAAAAGACGAATATGCTTAGCTCGACTAGACAAAAGATGAGCGAGACTTAATTTGAGACTAAAACGTATGATTTAGATAAAGAGCACCAGCGAGAATGATCGGCGCAGCAAAAAGCACCCCGTCAATTCGATCTAAAACTCCACCATGACCCGGCATGATAGAACCAGAATCTTTTACTCCGGCGTGACGCTTCAAAAGTGACTCGAAAAAATCACCAAATTGTGCGCAAATACCTGCGAAAATAGAGAGACACACAAATAATGGAACCGAAGCACCCGGTAGTAAATAAACAGCACTTAATGCGCCAGCAACGCCAGATCCGAAAAGCCCACCGATAGAACCTTGATATGTCTTTTTCGGAGAAACATTTGGCATCACTTTGTGTTTACCCCAAAGCACTCCAAATACGTAAGCCATTGTGTCGCCCGCAAATACAACTGCAAGCAACATCACAAACCACATTAAACCCTTATCAAGTTCAAGAATGCGGAATGCAAAACCAGGGAAGAATCCCATATAGATAAAACCAAGTACTGCATGCGCCGGTAAAAGGCTCATGCGTTGAAGATCACCCGTTTTATGCAGTGTCATCAACGTGCCAATTGCGAAGAACACAAAGGCCATTGCCATCACAAGAGAGCCCAGGCTGAGTGATAAACAGCTCGCAATAAACACGATCACTGTCAAAACATAGAAAAGACCTTTGATAACTTTTGATTGCTCGTGGTGCAAAAGCATACGGATCAATTCTTGAGTTCCTTTAAGAACGACAAGACCGATAGCGATTTTGATTCCGTTGTTACCTAGAAAGTAGAACAGGCCAATTAGTAGAGCTAACGCAATTAGCGCTGAAATAGCTCTAGTGATGAAGCTCTTCATCCATCTCACCCACTGTTGTGACTTTGCCAAAACGTCTTTGACGTTTCGAATACACGGCTAACGCTAAATCTAAGTCAGCCTCTTGAAAATTAGGCCACAAGATATCTGTAAAGTAAAATTCAGAATAAGCCGCTTGCCACATCAAGAAGTTCGACAGACGTTGTTCGCCGCTTGTGCGAATAATCAAATCAGGATCTGGAGTAGGGTAAGTGCTAAGTGAAGATTGAATCATCTCTTCAGTGATATCAGCGGCTGCGAGTTCGCCCGCAGCTACTTTAGTCGCTAGAGACTTCATAGCATTCGTGATCTCTTGGCGCGAACCGTACGACAATGCAAACACTAGGTTTAAGCCTGTGCAGTTTGCAGTTGCGGTTTTCGAGTGATCAATGGCCGCCAAGACGTCGTCTGGCAGTCGAGAAGTATCACCGATCACAGAGAAACGAATGTTTTCTTTAACGAGATTTGCTGTTTCTTTTTTGAGATAGCGACGCAAGATTTGCATCAGCAAAGAAACTTCAGCTTCGGGGCGAAACCAGTTCTCTGTGCTGAAAGCATAAAGAGTCAGGTTTTTAATTCCGCGACGAGAACATGCTGTGATGATTTGCTTCGCAACGCGCGTTCCTTTGATATGTCCAAAAGAGCGCGGCTTGCGTTTGAGCTGAGCCCAACGACCGTTACCGTCCATAATGATAGCAATATGCTTAGGAAGGGTCATCAGGCCACTCACCTTAGATTGTCAAAATCGCTTTTTCTTTTTCATCAGCAACTTGATCAACTTTTTTGATCATATCGTCAGTTACTTTTTGAATATCAGCTTCTGCTTTTTTGCCTTCGTCTTCAGAGATAGCTTTGTCTTTTTGAAGTTTTTTAACTTCATCATTCGCATCACGACGAGCCATACGAACAGCTACGCGAGCTTCTTCCGCAACTTTCTTAACTTGTTTAGCTAAGTCTTTACGGCGCTCTTCAGTCAAATCAGGAACTTTCAAACGAATCACTTTACCGTCGTTCATTGGCGCCATGCCAAGTTCAGACTTGATGATCGCTTGTTCAATGTCTTTAAGAATAGCTACTTCCCAAGGAGCAATCAGGAATGATTTAGCATCTGGAGTAGAGATTGCTGCTACTTGTGAAAGAGGTGATGGAGTGCCGTAGTAATTTACACGGATACCATCAAGCATAGAAACTTGCGCGCGACCAGTACGGATCTTTTTAAGCTCTTCGCCCAAAGCCGTTACTGATTTATCCATTTTTGCTTGCGCATTCTTTTTTACGTCTGCAATTGCCATAGTTGTCATCTCCTTCTTCGTAGTTAGTGTACGAGAGTACCGATGCTTTCGCCCATCACCGCACGCAAAATGTTGCCTTGAGTGTGTAGGTCAAAAGTAATAATTGGAAGTTTGTTGTCCATGCACATGCTGATGGCAGTTGAGTCCATCACTTGCAGGCCTTTGTTGAGTACGTCGATATAACTGATCTTATCGAATTTTTTAGCATCCGAATGTTTCATCGGATCTTTATCGTAGATACCATCTACCTTCGTTGCTTTCATGATAACTTGAGCGTTGATTTCCATCGCTCTCAATGAAGCAGCTGTATCAGTCGTGAAGAATGGATTACCAGTACCCGCGCCGAAGATCACAATGCGCTCTTTTTCAAGATGGCGAATAGCTTTACGACGGATGTACGGTTCTGCGATTTCAGCCATTTCAATAGCTGTTTGAACGCGTGTAGGAACGCCTTCTTTTTCAAGAGCGTCTTGAAGTGCAAGAGCATTGATACAAGTCGCAAGCATTCCCATATAGTCAGCACTTGCGCGATCCATGCCTTCAGCAGAAGCAGCAACACCACGATAGATGTTACCGCCACCGATAACGAGACCGATTTGAACGCCTGCTCTGTAAGCTTCTGCTACGTCTTGCGCGATCTGTTTGATCGTCGCAGTATTGATACCAGTCCCTTGCTTTCCAGCAAGAGCTTCACCACTTAACTTCAGCAAAATTCTTTTATAAGCAGGCTCTTTCAAACTAGTGTCCCTTCAATTGAGCTGCAACTTCAGCAGCAAAATCTTCTTTTTTCTTTTCGATACCAGCACCCAACTCAAAACGTGTGAAACGTTTTACAGTTACGTCTGCGCCGATTTCTTTACCAACAGTTTTCGCCAAATCAGAAACTTTGATGTCTGGGTTTTTAACGAAAGATTGATCCATCAAGCAGTTTTCAGCCAAGAATTTACGGATTTGACCTTCAACGATTTTTTCGATCATTTCTGGTTTTTTGCCTGACTCAAGGTTTTTAGCAGCAAGGATTTCTTTTTCTTTAGCAACAACATCCGCAGGGATTTGTTCAGAAGAAATAGCCATTGGGTTCATCGCAGCGATGTGCAAAGCAACGTCTTGTGCGAATGTTTTCAATGCTGGGTTTGATACAGCTTCAGGTTTAGAAGCAGCAACTTCGATCAATACGCCGATTTTGCCTTCACCGTGGATGTATGTGTGCACCAAAGTGTTTGCAGTCGCAGTGTACTTTTCTTGACGACGAAGAACTACTTTTTCACCGATAGTAGCTGTTACTTCTGTGAAAAGGTCGCCCAATTTTTTAGAAGAATCTTTAGCGTAAGCTTGATTCAAAAGATCAGCGTCTAGGTTTGTTTTAACTAAGTGTTCAGCTACGTCAGCAACAAGGGCTTTGAAGCCATCGTTACGAGCAACGAAGTCAGTTTCAGAGTTGATTTCAACTACGATACCAGTGTTGCCAACTACTTGTGCGAATACAGCACCTTCAGCAGCAATACGGTCAGCTTTTTTAGCCGCAGCGCCAAGACCTTTTACGCGCAACCATTCAACTGCAGCATTGAAATCGCCAGCAGTCGCTTCAAGCGCCTTCTTGCAATCCAACATACCTGCATTTGTTTTTTCTCTTAGCTCTTTAACAAGAGTAGCGGAAATAGACATTAGGAAGTCTCCTTCAGAAATAAAATTTAAACAGATCAATTAAAAACGAAACGAAAAGGACAAAACAAAGGGTGGTCCAGCCACCCTTCAGCCGCACCCTGGATCATTGATTTCTATTTCGTTGCTTCGTCGGCGGTGTACTTTTCAGTACACCTTTCTCCTCGCGCCTCGTAGAAATCAATGCTTCAGTGTGCTCAACTCGGGCTTATTCAGCAGAGTCGTCAGATTTTTCAGTGTTCTCAAGCTCAGCTTGGATTTCAACTTCTTCAGCTGTACCAGCAGCTACTAGCTTACGAGCTTTAGTTGCTTTAACAACTGTAGGGCCCGCAGATTTTTTAGGAGCTTCTTTTGCACCAGCGCGAGCGCCAGCACGTTTTTTAGGAGCTTCTTCAGTGTCACCTTTAGCTTCTTTAGCAACGTCAGACTGTTTGTCTGTCATTGTGCGAAGTTTTTGTTCCCAAACTTGAGCACCTTCCAAGTAAGCATCAGCTACTAGGTTAGCGAAAAGTTTGATTGAACGGATAGCATCGTCATTACCTGGAATTGGGTACTCGATAGCCTCTGGATCAGAGTTTGTATCAGCGATACCAACAACAGGGATGCCCAAGCGTTTTGCTTCAGCAACTGCGATGTGTTCTTTAGGCAAATCAACTACGAACATAGCTGATGGAGAATCTTTCATTTCACGGATACCGTTCAAGAATTCAGAAAGGCGAAGGTATTCTTTTTCCATTTTCGCGCGTTCTTTTTTAGTAAGGTAATTGAATTCACCTTTTTCTTTCATTGTATCGATTTTGCGAAGACGAGCGATCGAAGATTTGATCGTTTCGAAGTTCGTCATCATGCCGCCCAACCAACGTTTAGTAACGTAGTATTGACCACATTTTTGAGCAGCTTCTTGAACTGGCTCGATAGCTTGCTTTTTAGTACCAACGAAGATCAAACGACCACCGTTAGCAGCGATTTCTTTTACGAATTCAGCAGCTTTGTTAGCACGTACAACAGTTTTTTGAAGATCGATAATATGAATACCGCCTCTTGCTGTGTAAACGTACGGTTTCATTTTTGGGTTCCAGCGCTGTGTTTGATGTCCGAAGTGGACGCCAGCGTCTAGCATTTCTTTCATGGTTACTTGAGCCATGGTGGGTTCCTTTCTGGTTATTCCTCCTCACATGCAGAGCCAGCTTCTTTTGTTTCGCTGGAAAGACCCTTTCGCAAGGGACCAGGTTAAATGCCTGTGAGTGTGTTTTTGTTGGATTATCGGGATATCACACTGAGCCAATGCGGGCAAGTGCCTATTTCTGAATCATCCAGAGACATTTCCGTTACAAAGAATATTTGTTCATCAATGTTTACGCATGCCGCGTCAATGTGAGCGAAACTAGAAGTAAGTACAGCCCAAGGGACGTTTTTTGAAAGGGATCAGGTACGTATATGGACTCGCATGTGCTGAATCCAGAGGTGAAAGCCATCTTTCACCGTCAAGCGCAGGAAATTTGTACAAGAGTAGACAAGGCATTGGCCGTCTTAATGGTCATTCAATGGTTCGCAGCCATTGTTTTGGCTGCCGTCGTTTCGCCAAATACCTGGGTCGGTCAGTTCGCCAACACCCAAGACAACGTGCTGCTGGCACTGGTTTTTGGGGGCCTTCTGGCGATACCACCTATGTATTGCGCCTGGAAAGAGCCGGGGGAGCGACTTACCCGCATTGTCATTGCAGTCTCACAGATGTGTTTTTCGATCTTGCTGATCCATTTGACCGGGGGACGCATCGAAACGCACTTTCATATCTTCGTTTCACTGGCCTTTTTGGCTTTCTATAAAGATGTCAGCGTGCTTTTGATTGCGTCGGGGATTGTGATCGTTGACCACTTCCTGCGCGGTTTTTATCTGCCGTCGTCAATTTACGGTTCTGTTTATCAAAGCACAGGTGGATTTGAGTGGCGTTGGATTGAGCACGCAGGTTGGGTTATTTTTGAAGATATCGTACTGATTTTAGGTATTCATAATATCCGCGCTGAGCTTTGGGAAATGGCTCTTTCAAAATATCAACTCATCAAAGCGCGGGAAGAAGCCGTTCGGACCTCATCACTGAAATCGACATTCTTAAGTAACATGAGTCACGAGATCAGGACGCCCCTTAGCAGTATTATTGGTTTTTCTGATCTTTTGCGCGACACCGAACTTGAACATGATCAGCGTCAGTACGTCGGCACAATTCATCGTTGTGGTGAATCCCTTTTAAGAATCATCAACGACATTTTGGATTTTTCAAAAATAGAAAATGGCGTGATGACTTTAGATCGGCATCATTTTGATTTGCGAGAGATCCATCAAGATATCAAAAACATGTTCTTGGCAAAATGCTGGGAAAAGGGTTTAGAACTTGAGGTTCGTATTGATGAGCGCGTGCCGACAAATCTTGTGGGTGATTCATACCGAATCAGACAAGTGCTGACAAACTTAGTGGGTAACGCCGTGAAATTTACTGATAAAGGCAAAGTGATTATCGAAGTCAAAGTAGATGTGGATAAATCCGTGTATAGATGGACAGTCAAAGATACCGGCATGGGGATTAACTACGAAAAAATTCAAACACTGTTCAAGGCTTTTTCTCAAGAGGATGCTTCCATACAAAGACGTTATGGTGGAACTGGCTTGGGACTTATGATTTCAAAAAATCTGGTAGAACTTATGAATGGTCAAATCGCCGTGGATAGCCAAGTTGGCGTTGGAACCACGTTTTATTTTAGTTTGCCATTAGAGAAAGTCTAAAAAAACAAAAGGCGGCTTTCAGGTCCGCCTTTAATAAACTCAATTTATAACTTAAAAACTATAAAGAAGCTTCTGTGATTTCTTCTTCAACTGTTTCCTCATTTTGAGGAGCAGCCATTTCAGAAACATTGAAACCCAATGAAGCAAGAACCATTTGAGCTTGCAACAAAGAGCCCACAAGATTTTTTTGGTTATTCATTGTCGCAGATGAAACCCAAAGATTTTCTAGAGAAGGAATTGTTAAATTCGCATTCAATTTCAAATCACCAGTACCAGCGATAATCGGTGTAACAAAAATTCTTTCAAGTTTGATGTTATCAAGTGCTTCAGGGTAAGCGCGTTTGATTTGACGTTTGATTTTCTTTAACGTCATACCAACAACTTCTGAATCTTCAGTGACTTCATTTTCGATGAATGTCAGCCATTGCGATGCTTGAAGGATTTCGCCTTCAACTTCGACAGCAGGCAAGAAGCGACCAGCACATGGCCCGATTTCATCTTGAGTTGTACCATTCAACACGTGAATAGCTGCAGACTCTGTCACAGGTTTTGTGTGACAGATATCAAGGCAAAGTGCAGTCCAGTAAGTGTTCTTAGAAAGCTTTGTACGATTGCGAATAGAGATCGCTTCTTCTGGTAACAACAATGCCAAGTCCTTAACTGTGCCGCAGAAAATGAAGTTGTTTGCGTGCAAAGTTTTTGAACCGTTCACAGTGATGTGAGTGACTCTGTCGTTTTCCATGTGGAATTTTGTCACGTAAGAACGTGGCATGAATTCACCAGTGAATTGGGAGAATAATTTTTGTGACCAGTGGTGAGGCTCAGAAGCTAACGTGAAGTTTTTGTTTGCTGTGAAGTAAGCAAGTTCTTCGTAGAAAGCAGGAGGCGTGTCACCAAAACCCAAGAATGTTTTAAGGCCGCCAGCTTCGTAAGTCACAGGAGCTTCTTCATGAGTTCCAGAGATGACTTTTTCACCCATCAAAGATTCAAGGAATTCCAAAGCTTGTTGAGACAATGCAGTTTCAGGAACAAAACGCAGACCGTTGTTCATCGGGCCCGTAGGGAATTTGATAAGTTTGTTACTGCCACCAGCAAAATCAGCACCATCAAGAAGTGCGATATTTGATGTCTCACGGCTCAAAGCTGCCGCGATGCTAAGACCTGTTAAACCACTGCCAATAATTGCGTAATCATAGATATGTGCCATTGTTTAAACTTCGCCAAAACGGGAAGGCTTTGCAACCTGTACTTTGGATAAAGATTAGCTAACGCATCTTACCAACACGCGGAGTGCGGCACGCACTGCGGGTTTCAGCCAGCTTTGCTTATCGAGTAAGCAAGCAATGCGAGGGGAGTGCTTATAGTAGTGAAGAATGAAGCTGCGGCCCCAGTCAGATTTTTTGAGAGTTTGATCGCGGAACCATCTGAGTTCGACCACTTCGGGTGCTTGAGGGTTTTCAAATGCAGAGGTTGCAATAAAACAGCGTGGACGCTCTTTGTCCGCCATTTTCAAAAATTGTTTTACGATGCCAGGGTTTTTGGCCGTTTTCGCAAATGATTCAGCTTTACGAATAATATCTGGATAAATCGGTGTGAACTGAATGAACACAGCCAACTGTTTTGCGGCAGTCGACATGCGATCAGAATATTTTTCGTTAGAATCGTAAATGCGTAACAAGTCCCAATAAACAGAAGCCACAACAGTCAGTTCTGTTGTTCTGGCGCTTTCTTTAAAAAGTTCAGGTTTAAGCCGTTCACCTTTTTTAACATCAAAAACGATATCTAGAATTTTCAAATATTTTTCGTAAGAGACCGCGGCGTCTGAGTAAAGTTTTTGACCCATACTCATGCGCGCTTTTTTAATTAACTGCACTCGGCTTTTCCAAAGAGTCAGACGATGCTGCTCTTTAGCGCGCTCTTGCGCCATCAACACACCACCGCTGCTATTTGCGATCGTGCGCTTGAGATCTGATAAACATCCAGCGCAAACTTGCGGTGGCAAACTTGTTTCGCCGGCAGTTGCGAGCTTCGCTATCAGATCTGGTTCTATTGTGTGTAGTTCAGTGACCTGAATTCCACAGCGAGGGCATTGTATCATCAGTTCATTAAAGCAAACTCATCGGATCTACGTCCACCAAAATCCTGACTCCAGACGGAAGCCACTCTTCATTACCAAGTAGTTGTCGCGAGAATGGATTCACAATTCCATTCGCAGGACCCTTCAGTAAAACGTGAAACCTGAACTGTCCTCTTAGCTTTGACAGCGGTGCTTCAGCTGGGCCTAAAACTTCAATCTCGGCATAGCGCTCGATCTGTTGTTTCAGTGCATTTGCTCGTCTCGCCAAAAGTCCAGCGGCTTCCTCAACGCGTCCCAAATGAGGACCTTGAATGCGCATCGAAATCAAACGACCAACAGGTGGATAATTTAGTTGTCCACGGATCATAAGCTCATTGGCTGCAAAACCTTCGAAGTCATGATTGCGGGCAAACGTAATACTATCGTGTTCGGTGTTGTAAGTTTGAATGATCACGTAACCAGGCTTTTCACCTTCTTTAACGTGACGACCACTGCGACCACTCATCTGTGTGATAAGTTGGAAACTGCGTTCTGTCGCTCTGAAATCTGGTAAATTAAAACCAACATCGGCTAACACAAGTCCCACGAGTTTTAATTTTGGAAAATCCAAACCCTTCGCGATCATTTGTGTTCCGACTAGGATATCTGTTTCACCAGTCTCCATGTTTTTAATGAGTTCTTCTAAGTCGGCACGACTTTGAATTTCGTCGCGGTCGGCGCGTGCAATTGTTTTACCAGGGAAAACGCGAGCAATATCGGTTTCAAGCAGTTCAGTTCCTAAACCGATCGCCTCCATGTGTCCTTCTTTACAGTCAGGACACTTGGTTTTGAAATTTTCGTGATAGTCGCAATAGTGACAAATCAAGTGCGACTGCGCATGCAACGTCAGTGAAATATCACAGTTCGGACATTCGCGCGTGTGACCACATGCCGGACAAACTACCATCTGTGCAATACCGCGACGATTTAAGAATAAAGCCGCTTGATCGCCATCTTCTAAAACTTCCTTCATTTTTTCAAACAGCTCGGGGCTCATCCAAAATGGCAGGTGAGAGTAGTTGTCGCGAATTAATTTTTTCTTTTCATCGTCTTCTTTATTTTGACGAAGATCGACAACTTCCATCGTTGGTAAGAACTGACTGGCAACGCGATTTTTGAGAGTGTGCAAATGATAACGACCATCCTGTGCATTTTTCCACGACTCTAGGCTTGGCGTCGCAGAACCTAAGACCACAGGGCAGTTCATGAGCTTACCCAACATCACAGCGGCATCACGGCCGTTGTATTTTAATTTCTCATCTTGTTTGAAGCTGGGTTCATGCTCTTCATCTACAATGATAATTCCAAGATTATCGACAGGACAGAAAAGTGCAGAGCGTGCGCCGATCAAAATTTGTTTTCTGCCTTCGACGATATCCCACCACTGATTCGTTCTTTCACGATCAGTCAGTTGCGAATGAAGTGCTGCGATTTTATCTCCGAAACGACGAACGAACCGGTGAATAAGTTGGGGAGTCAGAGAAATCTCAGGAACAAGTACGATTCCTTTTTTTCCTTGTTTCAAAATTTCATCTAGCAAACGCAGATAAATTTCTGTCTTACCAGAACCCGTCACACCAAATACTAAGTGAGTAGAAAAACCTTGATGCTGACGAATGCTTTCAAAGCACTTGCTTTGTTCATCACTCAAATTATGAGGCGAGTCTGCTTCGAGTTCTGGAATGACCGAAGGACGGCTCGACTTTCTTTGTTTTTCTCTTCGTGGCAATGGTGGATAGGTTGTTTCCATCACGTGACCCGGCGGATAGATATAGTACTGCGAAAGCCACTCTAACCAGCGAACGAACGAATCCGATAACGGTTGATATTCTTCATCAATCGATTCAATGGATTTAATTTTAAATTCAGAGGAAGGCGATTCCGTCGCTGGGCCAAGAACAACACCCTTGACCTTGCGCTTACCGAGAGGAGCATTTACGCGCTGACCGCGCACTAAAGGCAGATCAGAACTGTACGTCAGAGCCTCTGGCAGCGGGGCATCGACTGCCACTCGCCACAGAGTTTCTGAACTCATCTAAACCTCGAATAGAATTCAATGACTGCGTCTTTGGCTGCCATATCTGCTAAGCCGTCAACTTTTTGAGAAACATCCAGAGAGTTTGGTTGTAACAATCCCGCCGCAGATTGTGGGCGAGGTGAAGCACTAATCAAACGAATAGAAGCCGTGTTTTTATCCCAACGGATAGTGCGAGATTTCGGATAGCGAAGTCCTTTTGAATAACCAGAATAGTTATCCGCCGTCATTTCCGCTTGTGAAGGCAAACGAACTTTGCGCACGACAAACTGATCTTGCTCAATCCAAAGGCCTGGATTGCTGTCTGATTGGTCAACGGGCGTTGGTGTGCCGAAAGCGTAATTCACAACGCCACCAGTGCGAGAAAAGCGCACCCAGTCTTCAGGAGCATTTTTAAAATCAGCCCCTTTGGCTCCGCCACGACGAACCATCGCATTGCTTGGGATGATTTTCATGTGAGTCAAAACATTCGCCATCACATCAGAACTTCTGAAGTTCAAATATTTTTCTAAGAAGTCATCAGAGATTTTTTCAGTACGGCGAGTACCGTCAACTAGGCGATGACGTTGACCACCTTGATACAAGAACTGCAACTTGATTGTAGACGCTTGTTCTTTTGTACCTGTGACTGTCAGGCGCATTGTGCGATCTGAATCAATCAACCAAGTTTCTTTTAGGTTCAAAGTTTCAGCGCCGTTAGGAAATTGCACTTCTTGTTCGATAGCGTAAATGCCACTGCCAGAGTTATCCGTTGTTTTGTTCAAAATTTGGCGAGTCGTTGGAATCCAAGCTTGCGCAGATAGTGAAAGAGCTAAAACAACGCTGAAAAGTCCGAATGCTTTCATAGTTAATCCTTTAACCTTGCAGTTTTTTAGCCAAATCAACGATGTAATTACGAAGATCCTGGCCCAACTCTGCATTCATTAATCCTAATTCAATATTCGCCTGAAGGTAGCCCAGTTTATCACCAGCATCGAAACGTTGAGCCGCAAATGTCATCGCATTTAAACCGTGCTCTTGGCAAAGCACCTTCATGCTATCAGTTAATTGAATTTCGCCGTTCAAAGTCGGCTTCGCATTTTTCAAAATATCCATAATGCGATTATCAAACGCGTAACGACCAGGTAAAGCCCAGCGGCTTGTCGTTTGTGAAGGTTTTGGTTTTTCAATCAAAGATGTGACTTTGAAAAAGCCAGGACCTTTTTCTTCAACTTCAGCAACGCCGTATTTCGAAACATCACGCTCATCGACCTTCATGACTGAAATCGTCGAGGTTTTCGTGTCCTCAAACGAGGTCACTAATTGTGAAGTGACGTTCGGTTCACCATGGAAGCCCATTGTGATTTCATCGCCCAAAAGAACAGCGAAAGGTTCGTTACCAATGATCGGTAATCCAGAAAGGACTGCGTGACCCAAGCCCAAAGCTTGTTTTTGGCGAATACTGATGATGTTCGCTTTCTCACGAATGCGTACAACACGTTCGATGAGCTTTTCTTTTCCGTCTTTGATGAGCTTGTCTTCAAGTTCGTAAGAAGTATCAAAAAAATCTTCGATCGCATGTTTACCGCGACCCGCGATGAGCACGATATCTTCGATTCCGGCCTGAACTGCTTCCTCAACAACGTACAAAATGATTGGAGCATCTACGATAGTCAGCATTTCCTTAGGCACCGTTTTGGTTGCCGGGAGGAAGCGGGTACCTAGACCTGCGGCTGGAATAATAGCTTTTTTAATTTTTGACATGATCTATTGATCTCAAACGTTTCATTCTAAGACAAGGCTTATTGAGTCGTGTTTCAAGATGAGAGGTTGGCTGTTTTTTGCCACCGGGCTGTACTCGCTTATGTTAGCCTAATTGTAGGGGAGTAATGCCATGAAAGTACGTATGAATAAGGCGACGTGGCGCGCGTTTGGCGGCATAGCAGCTTCATTTATTCTTGTCGTGTCGTTTCAAAACTGCGGTAAAGCGGGTTTCGATTCTGCATTGGATGACTCTGTCGAATTCGGCAGCACAGATGCAGAGCTCAATGCAAAATATGGACAATACGACGCTCCAAAAGTAGCAGCCATCCCATTTGGTTTTGAAACTGTGATGGACCAAATTTCATACAACTCATGCGCAACTTCAGGTTTAAATTCTCAATCAAATAATTTCACTTTTATGTTCGGTGCCTATGACGGTGGTGGTGTGGGTTTAAGTACTGCATTCCATACGTATATGGACGGGAACTTTGCGCCCATTTATCCAAACGTGGCTTTGTCTGCTGAGCAAATCAAACAATACATTATCGATTCACCAATTAATAAAGAAGCAACTCCGGTTGTGGCGGTTAGAACGATCAATAGTTTGCGTGCAATTCACACGACAAACGGTTCTTCAGTAGTGTTGGGTTCGAATGTGATTCCTGTTTTAGGAAATTTAACGAATCCGTTAATTTCAGACGCATTTGCAACGAAGGGTGTTGTTGCAAATTATTTCCCATTCTCTGATGAACAAAGATTGATCGAAGGAAAAATGTCATTCAATTCAGATGAGCCACTTTCTCGTGCGGTTCGCGATGATTTGATGAACACAGGTATGATGGCATTAACTTATTTAGATGATGCGACAGATCCTTCTTCAGTCAGATCCGCTTATTCAGATCAAACTTTGAAAAAGGCTTATGGCCGTGGTTACCGTATGACATTTGCAAATGCGGTTTCACCAAGAGGCAGCGCTTCAGGTTTGGCTACGAACAATCCAAATAATATTTTAACTGACATTGTTGAAACAGATTTGTCGACAGGTGCAGTTGCAAAAACTTGGACATGTAATGCAAATCGTCGCTATATGGTTGTGAAACAATCTGATCAAGCTACTCAATGTCCGCGTGATAGCATCGCTCGTATGAACGACGCAGCTTACAGACTTGAGCTTGCGATTGTGCGCAGACATTTGAAAGCAGAAGCTTGGGATATCAGTATTGATAATCGTTGTGTGGTTCCAAAGTCACCAGTGACTTGTTATTCATCTGAAACTATCAATGGAGCAGCATCATCGGTTGCTTACTCTCGTAATGAAGAGTGTTTCCAATCTGGTAAAGCCGATTATCTTGGCGGCACAATTCCAGTAAAACGTTGTGCCCAGTTCGTGACGATCTGTAATCGTTAGAAGCTAGCGATACGCGATTGGGCAGCGGCTTCCATTTTCGCTGGATATGCTTTCATCATCAAAAGCGGATCAATCATCCGACCATTTTTTCTGACAGCAAAATGCAGATGTGGTCTTGTGCTGTAACCAGTATTTCCAACTAAACCGATAACTTCACCAGTCGTCACTTTATATCCAGATCTGATTTTTGGATCGATCTTGCTCATATGATTATAAGAGCTTTCAATACCTTGGGAATGCTTAATCACTACGTAGTTTCCTGCAGCGTGATTTCTGCCGTAACGAACAACAATTCCAGAGCGGGGAGCATAAATATTTTTGCCAGTTGGAGTTTCAAAGTCGACGCCTAAATGTGGCTGCAAACGCTTCGTGATTGGATGTCGGCGATTAGGTTGAAAGTGACTTGCAATCCTGAGGTAATCCACTGGTGCGAAAAAATATTTACTCTCAAGTAGATCTTCTTTGTCTAAGAAAACTCCACCGCCTTGAGCACGCACGAAATGTTTTGAAACCGTGCGATTGCCAATTTGCAGAGACGATTGCAAGATCTCTCCGTATTTAATGAAGTGCACGCCCTCATATTTTTTTTCTACAAGAAACGAGTACGGTGCACCCGCGCGCAACTTCTTACCCGTTTTTGTTTCGAATGCATAGGCATCCATAAAACGTGTCGCGACCCAGTTGCTATTTATTTTTGCCAAAACGCTGCCAAGCATAGAGCCATGAATTTTTCCATCCACGCGCTGAACAGTTGTTCGGTACTGGGGATCATATCTGCGCGCTAAAATGCGGGTTTTATTTTTAACGATTTGAAATGCATTGGGAGTTTGTGAATCAAAAATGCGCAATTCAATTTCTGTTGGAGTTTTTCTAAGTAGATATTTTGTATCCAGAGTCAGATAGACATTACGAAATTCTTTGTCGCTTGCTAAGACGCGTTCGCGTTCACCTTGTGTGAAACCATTTTGGCGCAGAATTGAGATTAAATTGTCTCCGACACGAACAGACTTAGAAACAAAAGCGTTGGCCCCGGCGAAAGCAGGTTGATAGGATGACAAAGCGATGATTAACGTGCTTAGCAAAATTTTGAGGTTCAAATTCATGCTCCGTCCTTTGAGCTTTATTAAAAAACTTTCTGTCTTTTTACTGGTTTATTTTAACTGCAACCTGGGACATGCCCAAGTTTATAATTCATCTGTGTCAGCTGCTACGGGCGGAACTGGACGTGCGGCTGTGCAAGCAGGTGACGCGTTATTGCTGAACGCTGCGACACTCGTGCATTTGCGAGGACGTCATTTTTATTCTTCGTTCGCCAAAGAAGACATGGTCCTTTCTTTGAGTGATAATACGCAAGACAGCGTGATTCCTGCAGGCTTTGCTTACCTTCAAGAAAATAAAGAAATCAATCGCGACAAATATTCTCAAAACGATTTCAGCCTTTCGCTTGCTGACTTTGTAGTGAATCGTTTCGCAGTGGGCCTGACTGGTCACTACATCGAGGTGAAATCGCCTGATGCAGAGGGCATTCGTTACGGTAATGCGGATCTTGGTATGTCATTCACTCCCAATGGAAAATGGGGCTTCGGTTTGGCAGTTTATAATCTCTTGAAAGATCATCAGGATGTGCCCGAGATTTTCAAAAGAAAGACGACGGCTGGCTTGGGCATGAACTATATATATGAAAGATTGGCTCGCTTTCGCCTGGACGTGACTTCGGAGTCACAAATTATGGCGGGCCTGGAAAGCTACATGAATCAGTGGTTTATCTTACGTTTTGGCTATCAGAACGATTCTAAAGAGGATAGGCAGCTTTTGGGCGCCGGTTTCGGCTTTGATGGGCCCCGATTCGGCGTGAACTATGCTTATTTAGCTAACACAAAAGAGTCATCTGATTATCGTCATTCGGTTGACTTGCAGATTCCATTTTGATAACTAACTCATTCCGTTAAGAATCCGGGAGATAAAAATGGCGTCTAAAACAAAACGTACTGAGACTATCCGCAAGCACAAAAAAGCAACATCTGGCAAAAAACGTAAAGCAGCTTTGCGCAATAAAGGTACTACGAAATCAGCTAAGACTCTTTTCAAAGACTAATTTCTAGTATTTTCAGTTAGTTAGAAAATTAAAAAAGCCCTTAGGGAAACCAAGGGCTTTTTGTTTTTGTATTTGAAGTGCCTAGAGCGGCTTCAGCACTAACGACTTGATACTGAATTTCTGAGAAGTCCGCCGGCCTCTTGTGTTTCGCCTTTGAGATCCCATTTGAATGGCAACTCAACCCAACCTTCTTGTCCTGGGTAGAACTTCCACTTTTTAAGCGCGGTCAAAGTTTTTGAATCCAAGTTTTGATGACCCGTTGATTTGATCAAACGGAATTGCGTCGGTACGCCTTCTTTAGTGATGTAGGCTAAGTAACCCACGTCACCTTTTTGACCCAACAAACGCTCTTGAGGGCTGTACATCGGACGAGGATTACCTGGTTTTTGACGAAGTTGTTCAAGACTGCGAACGCCCGTTGGTGCTCCCGCGAGTTTCGAACTTTCTGTCGTGTCGCCAGAATTGCCTGCGCCACTTCCATCGCCTTCACCAGAACCTGCCTTCGCAGCTTGTTCTTTTGCATGCGCTTTTGCTGCGGCTAAAGAAGCAGCTTGCGCAGCGGCTGCTCTGCCGGCAGCCTCATCACGAGCTTTTTGAGTCGCAGCAGCTTGTGCCGCAGCGGCCTCTTGTTCTGCGCGATCGTTAGCCTCTTTCTCTGCGCGTTCAGCTGCTTGAGCTTTCGCGATCGAGTCGGCATTTTTCTTTTTTAGATTTTCATTCATTGCTGCAAGCTTCGCATCTTCAGCAGCGGCCTCGTTTGCAACGCTGTTCAATGTTTCATCTTGTTCAGAGGCAACGGCCGCAGCCATTTGATCCATTTGTTCTTTCTCTTTGGAAAGAGCCGCTGCTTGGGCGTGATTTACTTTTTCAAGGTCTTCATCCAAATCATCTGCAAGAGGAGCCGCAACCGATTGCTCAGCTATTTCGCCTTTTTCGAGTTCAGGATCTTGGATATCTTCGATTGTCGCAGGAACTGCAGCCATTGTTGTTTTCGCAACGGGTGCTGCCGCGGGTTTTGCCGCTTGAGCAACCGCAGGCTTCGTAATTGGAGCTGCTTTAGGAAGTTTTAAATCTTCAGAGGCAATTTTCTGTGCAGGCGCTTGTGCCTTGATCGGTGCCATTTCAGAAGGTTCCGGTTGTTCAGCTAAATCTTCTTTCGCTGGCAATTGCGGAGTAGATCCTTGAGTCGCAGGAACTTCTTCGCCTTTGGCAAGTTGTTGTACAGGCATTGGAATCGGATCGCTGCTGTCTTGAAGCTCGATCGTCACAGTTTCAGTTTTTAAATCGTTAACCAGTGGGAAGCTTGCGAATGCTAATGTGAACAATGCAGCTGCATGAACCATCGCAGACATCGTTAAGAAACGAGGAGTTTTGTTTTTCGCAATCGGTGCATAAGGAATTTTACCGCTCGATTTATTTTTCGATTCTACGAAATCCAAATTGCCGAGTTGATAATCCATAAAGCTCAATTGAACTTCTTTAGGTTTACCGCTTTGGGAATCTTTATCTAACTTCATAAAATACTCCTCGAATTATGGTGGATTACCTATCAATTCTTAGGCCATTTTTGGCCATCGTGAGTATGGTAAATTTCCAGTAATTCCAAGGCGTTAGAATCGTTGAAAAGCTGCAAAGTGAGAGGTTTAGGGTAATAAATTCAGCTTTGTACGGCAGTTTGGCAGCTTTCCGCTCACCTCTCGAGACATGGTCGGGAGCTTGTGGTAGAGATTTTTCGAGTTTCTACAGAGGGGAAAAAATGAGTTCAATCGCGAAAATCTCAGCAGTTTTTTTGCTTTCATTTTTCTCTGTTGCTTCGTCTTTTGCAGAGTGTGTTTGCACTGCGGATCCTTACAGCAAAAAATATTCTGAATATCGTAAGACTTGGTACGGCTCTGTGCGTGGGTGGAGTTGTGCATATACTTGCACTGATGGTGCAGAGTCAGAAACTTTGATTGGCAATCATCGCGACAGATACTATGGAGATGAAAATGGTCTTGAAGGAATTTGCGACGGTTTGATTTACAAGTATGAATACATCATCGTGATGAATATTTTTACGTACGCTTATCAAGGAATCGGCCCAGTCGATCCTCGAAAATCCTCTTCAAAAGATCTGCAAGCCTGGGCCAAAATTCACAATTGTAAGTAGTACGGCTTCAGTTTCCGCGAAGCGAACTCTTTAAGTTATCCTAAAGCGATACTGGGAACGACACACTCAAGATATAGTATTTGTTATCGCCTGTAATGTCGTCGGTATCGCCAGAAATAGGTCCGAGTTTTTCAAACTCTGTCGTATCGTATTTTGAATTTTCGTATTCCAAATTCAAACTTACAACACCGATGTAAAGACCGGCACCAATTCTGTAACCTTTAAGATCTTTGTACTTCACGTCAACTTGACCAATGCCTTCTGGATCGAGTTCACCTGTTAGCAAGTAAGTACCCCATACACGCAAACCCGCCACTGGAGTTTGTGCGCCTAAAGTAATACCGCCGTTGTACGCTTTGGCATCAGCAGCTTCATCAAGTGCAGATGATTCATAGCGCGGCATTGAGTAACGTGCATCAACACCAAGGAATACTGATTCCCAAACGTGGAAGCCTAAGCGCACGCCAAGGCCCAAGCCTTTTACATGTTCTTCAGATGAATCCAGAGGTGCCGGGTAATCCAATTTAGTATCACCAGTTTGGTATGTGACCATTGGTTCAACAAACAAGCCTGCTTTGCTGAGTTCTTCAGCGTTAGCTTGATGTGCGAATGCCATGAGTAGAGTTACAAAGCTGATCTTCATTAGCTGTTTCATAAATATCTCCTAGTTAGCTAGATCTTTGACTTCGTCTTTAACTTCTTCAGCGCGGTTCTTAGCTTTATCACCTAAGCACTGCATTTTTCCGTTCACCATCTCACAACCTTTTTCTTGTGCGCGGTGAGCGCCTTTTTTAACAGCCTTCTTTGCGTCTGTTGCTGTCTCTTTGACGGACTCTTTCACATCGTTTGCGAAACTGAATGTCATCGGAGCAAGCATAAGACCCACGACAAGAATTGATGTTAGATTTTTCATTCACTCTCCCTTGTTACGTGACACGCGTTGTTTTTTGCGTATCAATTTTGCATGCGAATCTAAACTGCAATCGACGCTCCATCGCGAGACATACATAAAATCGTTTTAGTCAAAAAGCGCGAGGCAAAAGGTCGCTTCGGGCAGAAATCTGCCCCGATAATTTAAGGGTTGCCTTACGAGCGTTGCTTGAAGAAAATCAAGAAAGAGGTTGTGGGATGACAAATGAATTTGTGGTCTCTTCACAAGCGCAAATGCGATATCTGCAAAGGCGTTTGGCGGAGATGGAATTATTGTTAGCAAGTTTGTCTCGCGGGGAGTTTGAGCCTACGCGTACGCTGGGACATCAAATCAAAGGCAATGCGCGGTCTTTTGAATTTGAAACTCTGGAAGATCTTGGAATTCGTTTAGAACTTGCTGCAAAAAATCAGAATGCAGAGTCTTCAGTTAAAATTCTTGGTGAAATGAAGATGGAAGTTCTTCGTTTGATTGGCTCAATAGGAAGACCGCTCTTGTAATGAGGGGTGGACTCATAGGACAAGAGCGGCCGCTTATCTTTACTGATGTCGTGGGATCAGCAAAGAATCAGATTTGGTTTTTAATTTCTTCTATCTTTTTGTTCTTGAGTAGAACGATCCAAAGTTTCTTTTGCTGATGAAGTGTATTTTTCCATCAAGCCAGATACTTTTTTTGAAGCGTCTTCTTTTGCCATGCCATATTTTTGTTGGACAAGGCCAGCGATGGCTGTGGAATCACCTTTAGTTTTTTCCCATTCATCGTCAGTGATATTGCCCCAGGCTTTGCGAAGCTCGCCTTTGATCTCTGTCCACTTACCTTGAATTGTATCCTTATTCATAAAGTCCTCCTATTTGAGAAGTACAGCAGCGCGATGGCCACTTATGCCGATACAAAAGAGCAACCCGGGTGCCAACCTTCAGATCGAATTTATCCAGCGGAGAGGCCTTATTATGAGAATTCTTGGGGTAATTTCTCCCGATTTCGTGGTGAAAAAGGCGGTCTAGTCAGGTTATGATTTGGGGCGTAAATTCATAAGGACACCTTAGGTACTTTCGCCTCAATATATCTATATCTAATATATTGGATATAATGACGCATTAACATTACAACGGGGAAAATATACCCGATGTCGTTGCACATATCCTGGTGGCCGGAGTAGGGTGTTTTTATGGAAAAACAAAAGATGATACTCCTGATTGAGGACGATATTGATTTGGCAGAGCTGGTAACGGCTTTCTTTCGTCAGAAAGACATTCAAGTTGTTCACTTCACGGAGCCACTGGCCGCTCTAAAGCAACTTTCGGAAAACAAACTTTCGCCAGATGCGATCGTCACGGATCTCAATTTGCCGATGGTGACAGGTGTGGAGTTTATTAAAAGACTTCGCGCGGAAGGTTTTCACCTTCCAGTCATTCTTGTGACTGTTTCAAATGACGTCGACACTGCTGTTGAGGCCATTGAAGCAGGGGCTTATGACTTTGTTGTTAAGCCAATTCATTTCCCACAATTACTTATCTCTGCACAGCGTGCGTTTAAATATACGTCATTGCATGCCGAGAATATGGATCTACGCTCGACTCTTGATGTAACTAAAGGAGTCAATCCTGAAGGTATTATTGGTAAGAGTGAAAGCATTCGTAAACTTTTGGAATTGGCTCGTCGAGTTTCAAAAAGTTCTGCAACGGTTTCAATCACAGGTGAAAGCGGTACTGGTAAAGAAGTATTCGCAAAAGCGATTCACAACTGGAGTCCGCGTGCAAAGAAACCGTTTGTCGCGATTAACTGTTCTGCGATTCCTGAAAATCTTTTGGAATCGGAACTCTTCGGTCATGCGAAAGGTGCCTTTACCGGCGCTATCGACAAGAAGATGGGTTTGTTCGAGGAAGCAGATGGCGGCACTTTGTTCTTGGATGAAATCGGGGACTTAAGTTTGCCGTTACAAGCAAAGTTATTGCGTGTACTTCAAGAAAAAGAAATTAAACGTGTTGGTGAGAATCAACCGCGCTCCATTGACGTGCGTGTGGTTGCGGCAACTCACAAGGATCTTCGTCATGAAGTTTTGGAAAAAAGATTCCGCGAAGATTTATTTTTTAGACTAAATGTTATTCCAATTAAAATTCCTCCGCTCCGTGATCGCAGAGAAGACATTTTGCCATTGGCAGAACACTTCTTACGTAAGTTCAATGCGCTGAACGGAACGGTCATTCGTGGTTTCAAAAAAAGCGCGAAGGAATTCTTGCTGACTCAAGTATGGCGTGGAAACGTGCGCGAACTTGAGAACGCAGTCGAACGCGCGGTGGTTCTAACAGCGGGTGATGAAATCGACATGACTTCATTTGCGCTGTTTGATGATCAAGATTCGGGTTCTGGAGATGATGACAAAAAGAATGCGTTTGTTTTCAAATTCAATGAAGTCGAACCACTGCGTGAGGTGGAGAAAAAGTACGTACAATTTATTTTTGAACGCAATAATCGCGCAAAAGAAATGACAGCGCGTGCGCTTGGAATTGACCGCAAAACTTTGTATCGCAAACTTCAAGAAATCGACCCCTCCCTGTAATTCGTTGAGAGCGGGGAGAATCTCCCCGTTCCCTCTCAGAATTCTGCCTCATCGCCTTTTATAACCCCTTTAAATTTGATCTTAAGTTGGTCTTTAAGTTGCACTCTCGAATCACGTATCTGAATTAAAGATGTGAGGTGCAAATGATGATTTTCAAAACTATTTTCAGCATGATGTTTGTCGGCGCATTAACTGTTGCGCAAACCAATTCACCAGCGACGCTTGGTGATCAACAACCCGATCCGGAAAAGGCCACAGCAACAATGGTCGGTGCTTCTGAAGCAGCGCCCGTGTTTTTTGAACCCGGTGTGAAAGCATTAAGTCCGCAGGAAAAAACAGAGCTCCAAGCGTTCTTAACTAATATCCGTGAAAAACAAAAAATCAAAAATGTGAAAGTCCTAGCTTGGGCGGATAGAGAATATCCAGCCAAGCAAGAAAAGGCCTCTGAAAAACAAATCGCATTAGCGAAAGCTCGTGCGGAAGAAATTCAGAAGTACTTGAAGAACGATATGAAAGTGACCAGCGTTGATACGTTCAACATGGCCGAACGTCCTTCAAAAATTAGCGAAGTTCTTAAGACAGAAGACTATGAAGTAAAGTCGACCGCGGAAGCTGCAGGTGCTGCGCCGAAGAAAAAAAATGTTGGCTTCTTTGAAGAAATGGGTCGCTCTACGACAGCGTTAGTTCTCGTAGTCACTGAGTAGTTTTCTTCTCCTCGGGGACACCTAGTTGAAGGTCTAGGTGTCCCGTCCTTTTTTCCATCTTTTTCATCAAGAATTTCTGTCAGCACTCGATAAGAAAACATGCGGTTGTTCTTATTGTTGCTAGCTCTTATATCTTTATGGAATGTTTCGGCTTTTGCTTATGAGAAGCGCGTATACATCAACAAAGAAGGTATGCGTGTCGCATCCGTCTTTTCTGCTCCCGGATATGATTCTACTACCTGCCAAGAGGCCTCAAAATATTGTAAGCCCGTAGCGTGGCCTGATCGCTTGGCGACGGTCATCGATTTGGGTGAACGTGAAAAAGTCTGGGTCAAAGACGAAAACGGCAAAGACGTACAAGCTGAATACGCGAAAGTGCGTGTGAGCTATTTGCGCGTCGTCTCTCGTTATGAGGGCGATGAAGAAGGCTACATGCAAGATATCAACGGCGTTGAAGGTTATATCGATGCCGCATTGATCACAGATAAGCAGCAACAGAGTTTTTATAAAGTGGAAGCTGCGCCAAAAAAAGAAAACTGTCCGCCTGTGACGAAGCAATCTACTCCTCTTTCAAACAAAGATAAAAAAGCTGTTGAACCTTTGAAAGAGCTTGCGCCTGCACTACCGATTTCTTCAGTCGAATCTGTTGCAGGGGTTTTGAAATTAGAAGTTGGCCACTGTATCAATCCCGCAGGTAAAACTCCGATGAACGTGACTTACGATGGTTTCGTCTATGATGAGATCATGTCTAAGCCATTACCTAAAGTAGTTGATGAGAAAGGGAATGCCATGACTCGCAAGCAGTTGATGGATATCGATATCTTATCGCGCACTTTGTACGGGGAAATGGCTGCATGTTACAAGTACGGACTGCAATATCCGATGGCAGTTGCGAAAGTCAGTGTTAATAGAGCTGAAGCCGAAAAAAAAGATATTCGCTCGGAGTTCATTACGACTAAACATCGTGACAAAGATTTCCTTGGGAAGATTTTGACGGATCCTTATAAGTATTCCCTCTGGAATAAAAAACATAAAAACAAAGATGGCGATGTCATCGACAACCCCGTGTTGAAGCAAGCTTTGTGTCCACCGCAAGATCCCAAAAAGAAATTTTGGACTGGCAAAGGTTTGCCGTCACAGAACGAAAATGAGATCTGGGAGGACACTGTGAAAATCGCAACAGAAGCGGTGATGTTTCCGACTTCATTCAATCGTAAAACTGCGAACGTAAAAGGTTACTTCTACACTTCAGGTATGAATCGAACTGACATGCGCAAGATGGCAGCTCCTTCGATTCAAGGTCGCGCCGTATCTCGTGAGGCTTGTACTATATTTTGGACTGATGGGAAGCCATAGTTAAAGTAAGCTTTTTTTGTTTCAACGCGAATTTATAAAACAGATTCTCTTCGCCCAACATTTTCAGCAAAGTCTTTTGTGCATTGTCGGATGTGATGGCCTTAGATTCATCCCATAGATCTTCAAACAATGTTTCTGTAGCTGCGATATTCAATGAAGGGAAGGCAGAGTCTTCGACTTCGCCGAAACCAACGATATATAGATAGTTCCATAGAGGTTTGAGTGACTTGTTGTAAGCTGATTCAAACATCTTACCTTGTAGTCCCAGATTTTCTTTTAAAACTTTCGTCGATTGAGGAGAGTCCATAAGCAGACTTTCAAGAGCTTCACGAGGTCCGCGCTCTAAGTGAATTGCCTCTTGAGAAGTGCCGAAGTAAGCAAGCATGTTCGCAAAGCATTCCCGAGAGAAGAAAGTCGCTCGCTGACGATACCACTTTGCATAGACGACCTCTTTGCTACGTGATAGTTCCTCGCGCATGATCCATAGTTCAGAGATTCTTCCGTCGCTATCAGCATCCCAAGCCCACTCCATTTTACTGCGCGGATAAAGCGAGGACCATAAGCTGTCCGGTTCCTTTTTGTTATCTAAAGGAAAGGTCAATAAGCAGTGCTTTTGATCAATGGCAGTGATGAGCTTCTTCATTTTTGAGTTCATGCTTTACCAGCGTATCAAAGTGAGATTCGTATTGGCAATTTCTCATCTTGAGACATTTTTTTTGGCACTTTGGTTGCTCCTTCATTTGGCGTAGCTAAATTTTTTTGAAGCAACACCATGTGCTTCATTTTAAAGGGAGTAGAGAATGAGTCGTCGTCCAAACTATAGACACCTGGTTACCCTGATGGTCACGGGCCTGCTTGGAGTTGCTTATACGCAAAACTCTTATGCGGCAAGAATGCGCTGTCAGGATGTATTGGTCGTTAAGGACCCGATCGCTGACATCTTATCTAATAAGTATGTTGCTCCCACAACGCAGGCCGAAGCATGGAAAGAATCCTTCACGGCGATGCAAGAGATTAATGGCGTGATCTCAAACAGGGGTCAGGTTATCGAAGCCTTGATGACGGCTGTATTGGCGAAAGAGTTCGTCTGGATGAATGGTGAGCCAGGCGGTGCGAAAACGCTTCTATCGAGAATGGTATTTAAGTCAGTTCTCAATACAATTACTGACAAACAGAAAAAGATCTTCGTGATTCAATTCCATAAGCTTATCTCTGAAGGTAAGATCATTGGTTTCCCTAAATTCTCTAAGATGATGAAAGAAGGTAAATTCGAAGTTGAAACGAAATCTTCACTAGTTGCAGATGATGTTCTCTTCATGATTGCCGACGAAGCCGAAAAATCAAATCCAGCAACATTGAATGCCCTTCTTTCGGTTCTGAATGAAAGAAAAGCATTCTTGGGTGGTAAGGTCGTTGAAGCAATCCTTGCTTCAGGTGTTTTAACATCAAATAAAACTACAGGTGAATTCATTCAAGGTTTTGGTAACGACCGTCCGAGCGGTGAAGCCTTGCTAGATCGTATGGCTTTGAAAATTCATATTCCGAATCAAGAAAATTCTGCCAGCGAAATGGCAACGATGTTCTACAAGATTAAAAATGCAAGTAAGAGCGATATCAACATGCCGCTTATGCAGCTTCAATCTTTGGTAGATAAAGTCAAAATTTCTGAAACTTTGATGAGAGAAATCGTTGCGATTACTGAGCAATACGACCGATATGTTATCAACAAAGCAGATAAATCTCGTGAAGACGTTCGAATGGGAGAGTTGGAGTCTGAGTACTTCCCAGCGAATCAATTCTCGAATCGTTCGCAAAGACGTATGATCCAAGTTATGAAAGCTGGATTCATCGTACGTCAATTGGCGGAAGGTGTTCCTTATGAACAAATTCGTTTGGCACCAACTAGATCAGATCTAGGATTGCTTGCGAAAAGTGCACTTTATATCGGTCCATCTGCAATTCAAATGAAGACATTTCCACTTTCGATTACGAAATCGGATGGCACAGTTAACAATGAAATCTTAAAAGTAGTATCTGACTTTGGCTCTGTTCACATGATGAGTGTTCGTTGGAGTCCATACGAAGGAATCGTTCGTGTCGTCGCAAAAGACGGTGAAGTGAAACTAACTTATAGACTTGAAGGTAAAGAGTTTAAGAAAATCTCTCACGCAGATAGCTTCGAAGATTGGTCAATTGATCCAACTTCATTGAAAGCATTGTTACCAATCATTGAGAAGTCTGACCTAGACAACAAAGTTGACGTGAATAAACCACAATTCGAAGTCGATGGTGGAATCGACAAGTTGTTGACAGGTGGTGTACTTCAAAAACGTACGAAAATTGAATTGGAAAATATCAAGCAAGACATCGTTCAACTGACTGAAGTACTTAATCAGCAAATTGAGAAAGATGTTAAGCACGAACCACTTTCTAAGATTGAATACTCAAAACAAAGAACGACAAAAGAACACCGCGCGTTCCGCCGTACAGTTCGTGATTTGCCTCCAGATAAACGGGCCGAAAGCTACTACCACTGGTTGGGTTACGAGTTGAAAGCGTTAAAAGAGCGCTTTGTTGAGTTGGATCACTCACTAGAAGCTCACATGACAGCCTTACTTGCAGAGACTCACGTTTATGCGTTTGGTCCTCCAGGTGGTGCGAAAACGGCTTTGGCTGAAGTTCTGTTGAAGTCTGAGCTTAAGAATATGAACGCGAAACAAGTTGACCAATTTGTTCGTGAAGTTCTGAAGACTGTTAGCAAGGATAAAAAATATTTAAGACAAGTTCTGACAAGAATGTCTTGGGATAAACCAGAAGTTTATCAACGCTTCATGCTTCAGTTCCATAAACTAGTACCAGAAGGTGTATTAACTGGTTTCCCTAAAGTAGAAAAACAATTGAATGATGGTGTCGAAGAAATCGATACATCAACAAGCTTGTCTGGTGAGAAATTCATCTTTGCGATTCTGGATGAGGTTGATAAAGCGAATCCACAAACGTTGACGGCACTTCTTTCAATCTTGAATGAACGTGAAGTCTTTGTTGGTAACTCGGTTATCAAAACTTCTCTACGTACGGCGATTTTGACATCGAATAAAATGCCAAGTGAGTTGCTTGATAGTTATGCGGAAGATCGTTCTGCTGGTCAGGCCTTCTTGGATCGCGTGATGAACAAAGTTTACGTGTCGAATAAGATTTCTTCTGAAGAAGCATTAACTCGTTTCTTGATGAATCTTGAGAACGGTATTTCTCCTTCTTGGAAGGGCTTAACTGGTATCAAGGAATTAAAGCCACTTGTTGATCAAGTTGAATTCGAATCAGATGTTATGCCTGAGTTGATGGCATCTATCTTTAAGAAGTATCTTACTCAACAGGTTAAGAAGTACGAAGACTCAATGGTAGAGCACAGACAAGATCCTGTGTACAACCCGCATTACTATGTACCAGGTACAGAGGTCGCGTCGAATCGTACTTACTTGGCTTTGATGAACCAAATCAAGTCACGCTTCATCGTACATCAATTGATGGACGGTGTACCTTATGAGAAAGTTCGCTTGAGCATCGATCTTCAAGACTTAGCATTGTTCTTTGAGGGTTTGGGTTACTGGGCTCCACAAAATATCAAAGCTGGTCGCGATTCTGATGGCGTTCTTCACTTCACGCATGAGGCAGATACTCTGACTCGCTTGATTGACTCAGGTCGCGTGGATGCGCGTGTGAAATACCACTTGAATATGATGAAGGATGAAGGCCGCGAGTTTACTCAAGTATTGAATGATGTGATCCGCCAATTCCAAATTGATTACAAGGCGATGATTGCGCAGTACCCACAACTTTTCCCTTCTTTGTTTAATGCAGAGGCGAGAGCGAAGTTTGAAAAAGAGTATAACGAAGGCAATGGTAACTAATAGTTAGGTAAAATGCTGAACGTAAAAATTATTTCCCAGATTAAATTGTTGGCCGCAGGGATGATTTTCATCACCTGCGGTTCTGCATTTGGCTCGGGCAGTTGTGGATCAGTATTTACGTCTTCTTCAGTAGCGAGCGATGCGGGTCTTATTCAGGAGCTCGCGAAGTTAAAACTGCACATTGATACCGAAAAAACTTCAGGTGAAGACGGAGTTGTAAATCTGACTCCTGTCTTGCAAAAATCTTTTGAGATAAAATTTAAAGAGCTCGTTGCAAATCACAGAGGCAAATTAACTGAACAGCAAGTTAAGATGCTGATTCGTGACGAAATCATCCGACAGCAGAAGTTCGATTCTGAAACTAATAAGAAAGCGGAAGAAAGTGTTCGCCGCTCAAGTGAGCAGATAGCACTCGAGATTTTGAAGTTTAAATTTGATCGAAGTTTATTTACTGATATTCCTAAAACGATTACTTCAGAGCTATTTGCAGAATACTTGCCAGAGACAAATTCTATTTATTGGCTTGAGCCGATTCGTAATGCCAACAGAGATGGTACTGTTGGATTTAACTTGCAGAAGTATAACCTGAGTACGGGACAGACCTCGACACTCGCAAATGATTTAACCGCGATCACCCAGCTATCAGATCCAACGCACGTTTTGATGATGACGACCGCTGGATTCACTCGACGGTTGGATTTAGTTAAAGAGAAGCTGGTGAGCGAAATCGATACGCGTTTACCTGACGGACGTATCCTCAACAGAGCTCACAACGACAAAGACAAAGCTGGAAAATTGGCAGTGAATTCCTCGGGAACTGTACTTGCTATTTCTGAAGGCTACAGAATTTACTTCTTTGAGGTTAGCACAGGTAAGTTCCTCGACATGTTCGAAAATCGTGGTGGTTTCAATAGTTGGGTGGCGAACATTCGTTTTGTATCTGAAAAAGAAGCGATCTTTAATACTGGCGGAACGATAGTTAAGTATAATTTTGAAAAAGGTGAAGCGTCTACGATGGAGATTTTTGATACTGTGGGCGTATTTGGATTAGAAACGTCGCGCGATGGTCAGATAATTTCAATGATGAATTTATTTGAAGTCGTAAATATCAAAACTTCGGATTTATCAATCGTTGAGCGCATCAGAGTATTTGAGAATCAACACGGTGCTCGCAGTCGCCAGTTTAAGCGTGTCGCGAATACTGCGAATCAGATTATTCACGTGGGCAGTAAGCATGTTCCTCGCATGGGTATTTACTCTCAAGAGGATCTTATTGGACCGAGCTTTGTATTCAATGATCCGCGAGCCTCTATGGACAATCGCGAAATTATAACGATCATGATATCGCCGGATCACAAGAGGGTTTTTGTGCTGTCCGTAGAGGAGCTCAAACCTCGCCTAGATATCTGGAATTACGACCAATAATCTCAAATTGAGACACTTCTTTGGCACCTTGGTTGCTTTACTTCTATTTGAGGTGTGCCGCGTATTTTAAATCGTACGTAGTGTGCACCAAAGGGAGTATAAGATGAGTCGTCGTCTAACTTATAGACAGTTGGTTATCCTGGGTGTCACCGCATCTTTGGTGGTTACATCGTTCCAGCCAGCTTTTGCTGCGCCGATGTGTGAACACGTTTACACGCCGAATTCACCCGAAGCCAAATTAATCGGTGATGTGAAGGCTGCAGATATGCAGCCTCGCACATCCACTTGGATCAAAGTTAGAAAACGTGTCGAACCACTTGTCGCAAGCGAAGTTCATCCGTTTACCAAAGCCGGTATGGATGCGGATGCTCAAGGTATGGTTTATAAAAACATGAAGGTCGAACTTCCGATTATCGAGAATCTTCTTCGAATCGTCGAAAGTGATCAAATTCCATATACGACTTATCTCCCACTTGCTCGTACTCTTGGAAATCAATTGGTTCAACTTGTAAACCAAGGCCCTCGCAACAAGATGCAATCTTTTGCCATTCTTGAAGCGCTTCGTTTGATTAGCATGATTGAAGGCAAAGTTGAGTTCCCAAAAACAAAGGAACAACAAGAGGCCGAAGACAAACAAAAACGCGATGAAGCTAAAAAAGACGCAGAAAAAAAGCAAAAAGAAGAGCAGCAGAAGCAACAGCAAAAACAACAACAGCAGCAACAACAACAAAATCAGCAGCAGCAACAAAAGCAAGATAAACAAGAAGGCGAAAGCGAAGAGCAAAAGCCACAATGGAACAAGCCTCAGGATAAATATAAACCTGAGCAAAAAGATTTAGCTAATGACGGTAAGGGTAAAAACAAAACTGCTTACCTGGTGATGTCGACGGCTGCTCCGTATAAGCAACTTCTTCGTCAGATGATTTACGATAACTTCGATCTTAAGGGTTGGAATTCAACGCCAGCACAACGTGGCGCCGTTCAACATGGTGCTAAATCAACGGAGATGATGTGGCTTGATACATTGGGTGATCCGGCAGTGGATTTGCCACTTCCATATGGTTACACCGTGAAAGCCGGTAAATACCAAGGTAATCAAGGTCACCACGATCCTTATTCTATCGTTGAAAAAGGGCCTGGCGAATTCGTTGTGAAAGCGACGAGCGATAAGCCTGTCCTTATCGGTCTTGTTCCTGTCATGAAGGAATCAGGTCCCACAGCGCCGATCAGAACAAATCCAAACTTGATGAAGATGTGGCCTGCATCGTTACAGACATTCATCCCTTCATTGAAAAACTTAAGCCCACTTGAAGCAGCAGCTCGACTTGAAAAATTCATCTCTTTGGATGGTGGATTCTTGTACTACTCAAAAGGTGACAAGATCGACGAGAAGATGTTGGAGCAAATCCAAAATAAATACCGTTCAGCATTGGCAACAATGCCAGAACCTGCGGCGATGGCTCACTCAGGCGCTTTCAACTGTGACGGTGCTGCGTGGATTGGTGCTTTGATCTTGCGTGATCAATTGGGAATTCCTACTCGTATCGCGGGTGGTAGAACAGCTCCAGTTAAAGGTGCAGTTCGTGAAAACGATAACACTGAATATCACTTGGTGAAATCAACTGATCCTGCCCATGCTTGGTTAGAAGTATTTGACGGAACGAAATGGGTTCCATTCGATATGACTCCTAAAACGAACATCCCTGACAACAGCGGTGGTGGAGAGTCGAATCCTAAAGAAAAACCTGTGAACGAAAACAAATCTCCGCAGGACAAGAAAAAACAAGACGGTAAAAAAGACGGCCAAAAACAAGATGGCGAGAAAAAAGACGGAGAAAAGAAGGACGGCGAAAAGTCCGAAGGTAAAGAAGGCAAGGAAGGCGAAGAGGGTCAAGAAGGAGAAGGCAAAGAAGGTCAAGAAGGCCAAGAAGCATCAAGCTCTGAGGGTAAATCTCAAGGCGGCGGTAAAGGACAAAAAGTTCAACAAACAGAGCGTGAGCGCGGAGAACGCGGTCATGAAAAACAATCGTCTCATGAAAAGGGCGAGGGCTCTGAAAAAGGAAAAGAACACGGTAAAGACGGTAAAGAGCAAGGCAAGGATGGCCATTCAAAAGACGGTCAGAGCAAAGAAGGCCAAAGTAAAGAAGGCCAAGGTAAAGACGGTAAAGAAAAAGGTAAAGAGGGCAAAGAAGGCGAAGCGAAACCGTCTCAAGGCGGTAAAGGTGAAGGCAGCGGCGAAGGTAAAGATCGCGCTGGCGTTCAAGAACGAAAAGCCCAAGATAAGGTTGCTAAAACTGAAGACGAGAAAAAACTTGAGGACATGATCAATGCGAAGACGACAGCTCGTGCTCAAAACGAGGCGACACAAGCATTGTATAAAAAATTGCTTGCGCAAAATGAGCTCGTATTACTTGAGAACATTGTAACTGACGGTTTCCAAAATCGCGCGATTGATCCAGCTCATCAATTGATTAATTCAATTGGCGCAGACTTGAGTTGGAAAAACATCGCAGAAAGATATCGTCAATCGGCTGAGACTATGGTGAATTCTGCTAAAGCTCTAGAGTTCAAAGGTATCAAAACGACTTTGAACGATGCGAAAGTCGATTTGAGTTCAAATCGAGCTCGCGAAGCTATGTTCAAACTTCAGAACGCTAAGAAAATGCTTTTGAAATTGGCTGAATATCGCCCGCTGACGACTCATGAAACGACATCAGTTCATGCGATCGATAAAATGATTCGTGAATTGTTGACGATCAAGCATGAGAACTCTAAGCAATTCGACCTTGCAGAGAAATCTGTAAAGGCATTGCCAGGTAATATCTCTAAAGAATATTTGAAAGAACAATACGGCGAGGACTACAACAAGCTAGGCGCTGCGGGTAACACGAAATTTGGTCAAGACTTGGCTGAAGGTAAGTTGAAACCATTGTTACAAATGGGCGCTGTGAATGAGTTCGTCGATATGACTTTGAACTCTGTGAAAGAGCCACGTTGGAAAGACGAAGCGACTCTAACTAAAGCTCTCGTACCGAAACAGAAGTTGGACCTTGTTATCACAAGAAATCCACTCGATTTCGCGCGTATGTTGTGGTCACCACGTCCTGGTGAACATATGTTTGCTCCGACGATTCAAGGCCGTCAGTTCTCTATTGGTAGCTTGGAAACACGTCGTGTTCGTGACTTCCAAAAACCGTTAGAAAGAAAGTTGTCGGTTGTTTATTACGACGTGTCTGGCTCAATGGGTGGTGCACGTCTTGAAACTGTGGATGCTTTGTTGATGGCCTATGCGGATAAAGCGCTTTCTGAAGTGGATGCTTTAGGTCGCCCAATCCATGAGATCTACTTGTTGCCATTCTCAGACAACGTAATGGAAGGTGTGCACATTAAAACGAAGGAAGAAGCTCGTTCTTTCCTTCAAAATAAAATGGTTCACGCTTCATCGGTTGTCGGCGGTACGGATATTCAAAAGGTGATGGAGCATTTCTATGGCCTTGTTGATCAAAGTTATAAAACGAAATCGAAATCAGGTCGTGAGCGCGTATTCCAAAAAGCGAACATGGTCTTGTTCTCGGATGGTGGTTCAGTTTTGAACATGCCTCGCTTGGAAGCGTTACGCAAAACGATGCCTGAAAAAGTAGAACTGAATTTGAACTTCGTATCTATCGGTAATGAAGTGAATGCGGATTTGAAAACACTTTCTGAGAATAAAAAACTAGGTAGTGGTGGTAAGTCTGGCTTGAAACAACTATCAGACGAGATGGCGCAATCATTGACTCAGATTTCTGCTGACTTTGACCCAGAGGCATTCGCAACTAAAGACCGCATCAATGGCGCATTGCTTGCGAAAATTGAAGCTTTGATGAAAGAAGTTGTTGTTGATTCGAAAATTGCTCCTGACATGAAAAAAGTAGATCAAGCAGTAAGCTCTATTCGTATCACGACTCAAAATGTTGAAAACATTTCGGGCTCTCAAGAATTGAGAAATTTATTGAGAATTTGGGAGCGCCTAAAAGATCAAAATCTTGAGCCAGTGTTGAAACAACGTTTGGTTCAAGCCATGGTCGATGCCTACCCAGAACTTTCTGGTCGTGGCTGGAGAGATATGACTTACTTCGAAAAAGATACGTTCGAAGCTTTGAAGAAATGGGCGAGATAGAAAGTGTTATCTAAAAGGACCGTGGCATTTATTTTTGTGTTGAGTGCTGGAGCTATTGAAGCTCGGGCCTCTGCACAAATGTGTAGGTCGGTGTTCATTAACGAGAGCCAGATTGTTCAAGATCTGGCTCGTTTGCGTTTAGAACTCGATAAAGAGCAGGTTGAAGGCGCCGACAGCCCTTCGGTCATGCAGGTTCTTTCTCAACGGTACGATGATTCTGTCCGCTATTTCGTAGAAAACAAAATCTTCACACCTGATGCTCTAAAGGCACTGATTCGTTCGGAAATTTCAAAACTTCAAAATGAAAATAAAAAACAAGACGATTCTATCAATGCAGCTAAAGAAGCTGAACGATTGGTTTTAGAGAATCGTATCGCGAAGCCAATGCCCGCAATTCTGAGTGATCAGATGATTAAAGATGCGCGAATGGCCTTCGTCGATAAACATTCAGCCCTGATTTATAAAACAAAACGGGGTGTTGAAATTTACCGCTTCAATGGAGAGCCGGAAGTTTTGGTAGATAGTGCGAGCTTTGCATATGATTTCAATGCGGATCGGCTTCTGTACATCGATAAGCATTTAAAACTGCATTCTCGTTCATTGGCGGATGGGACTACTGAGTTGATTGGCAGAGTTGAGATGGGATTAGACCCAAGCCGTATGAAAATGGAGTTAAGTCCATCGGGAGATAAGTTCGCACTTTTTCTTGAAGATCGAATAGAGATTTTTAATGCGCGTACTGGAAAAGTCATCGCGACTAATGATGCAAATCATGGGACGGCTATTGGCCTGAGCATTCGGAACGCTAGATTCATTGATGATAACTTCCTGCTTTATGATGGTGGGCAAAAACTTTATAGGCTCGATATCGCGAACAATAAGCGTGATATCTATTCCAGCCATGCAGCGGGAATCAATCGTTGGGAAATCAGCGGTGATCGCCGATATGCCGTCATCGAAGCGCGTAGAGATATCCTTGTTAAGAACCTTTTAACAGATCACGGTATTGGTTATCGCGAGTATTTTAATGGCGAAGGTAAAGACAGAAACTTTACGTTCGTAAATGGCGTTAGTGAGCCGATTGTTTTCGTTCGTCATTTCGAACAACTGGGTTTTTATAAGATGACCAACTTTGAAGCCAATATATTTAAATTCGATGGTTCGTTCTCGACCGATATTGGTGGCGATAGAAGTATTCTAAATGTTTTTGTTTCTGAGAACGGAAAAAAGGCCGTCGTTCTTTTTGAAGACAGCCTTTCTAAAAAAATATTTTCTGAAATTTGGTCAGTTCGGTTCGATAAGTAGCTATTCAGCTAACAATCCCTCAGGCATTTTGCCATTGCGAATCGCATCTGAAATTTCTAGATGTTCAGGGTTACCCACAATGTTATCCACTTCTTCTTGAGGGAATGGATCTGGAGATGTGATTTTCGCTTTTTTCACTTCCATGATGTGTTTGAAACTGTTTTCAAGATTCGCTTTTGATAAACGACCTTGCGCTACGGCGCCCAGAATGGCTTCCATCGCACGAGGTGGCATCTCAGGCTCATTACAGTAAAGAAGCATATCTGCGCCAGCTTCTAATGCGCGAACGGGAATCTCGTCTGAATCGTAGTGATTGGCCATTGCTTTCATGCCCAAATCATCCGTAATCACAAGGCCACGGTATCTGCATTCGTCACGAATAATTTTTTGAATAAATGTTTGAGACAAAGTAACTGGCCAGTCTTTATCGATATGCGGGAACATGATGTGCGCAGTCATGACCATGTCAACGCGCGCTTTGAAAGTTTTTTTGAATGGAATCAATTCTAGTGAATCAAGCTCTGCCAGAGTTTTGTTTTCCACAGGCAAATCCAGATGACTATCGAGCAGTGTGTTGCCATGACCCGGGAAATGTTTTGCGCATGTTAAAACATCCGCCTTCACATACCCGCGAACCAACGCTGAAGAGTGTTTGGCTACCATCTCAGGATCACTTGATAAAGATCGATCGCCGATAACTGTGTTTGCCGTATTCGTAAATACATCCACACAAGGTGCAAAATCCAAATTAATGCCCACGCATTTTAATTCTTTACCCATTCTATTAGCGAAATGGAAAGAAGCCGTTGGAGCATCAAGATCACCCAGCTTACGAAGTGGCGGCCATTGAGTGAACGGCGCTTTTAAACGGGCAACACGTCCACCTTCCATGTCGATACCAATAAAGAGCGGAGCTTTATCTGGCATTGAATGACGAAGATCTTGGATCTCGGCACAAAGATCACGAACTTGTTTGGGCGTAGAAACGTTTCTGCCAAATAGAACAACACCTGAAATATTATTGTCGACGATAAATTTCTTTTCGTCGTGAGTAAGACTGTGACCAGATACTCCGATGAACATGTGTTGACCGATAAGCTGATTCATTTTCATAACTATTGCCCTGTTCCTTGCGGTTTATCGCCAGATGGCTTCACCATGATACCTTGACCAGCCGGCACTCCATACTGTTTGCCTACTGGGGCTTTGTTCTGATTCTCTTGTAGTTTTGCTGAACGTGCAATGACGTTGTCTTTGCCTTCTGGTACGACACCAAAAATTGCCTTCATCAAAGTTGGACTGGCCGAAAAACCTTTCGTTGCTTCAGCGGCACTTGCAACAAGTTCGGTGCTGATGTTTTGCCCTAATGCAACTGTGCCCAATGCTTCGCCACGGTCATTCACGTAGCTGAGGAATTTCATGTCTTTAAAGGTGTTCAGAATTTTGAAGGCCTTGTGTCCGTTGAATGTTTCTTCTTTACCGACAAGGGCTTGGCCCTTTGTGATCATTCCGTCTTCTTCAGCGATGGCTTGATATTCATATTTGGTATCGGATTTTAAGCCTTCTTTACTTTTCAACATTAAGTAAACCAGGAATGAACTTAAGAAAGTTCCTTTGGGAATTTTTTTATCGATCTTTTGAATCTTGCCACCATTGTTCACGGTTGCGATCATCATGTCTTTTTTGAATTTCGCATCGATGGTCTTAGTTTCTTTGCCCGTGACACTCGTATATTCGTAAGAGATGGGTGTGAGTTCGCTATCTGCGTACGCTTTCAAGCTTTCCGTGATATCAATTCCGTTGCTTACAGTTTTTGTAAAGTAAGCCGAAGTGAATTGTTTTTTCTTTGCGTCGAATTCAAAGCGCGTAACAACATAGCCGATCTGTTGATCGCCTGAAAGAATTTTAGAATAACCCTCGAACAGAACATCAGCATGCACATGCTGAACAATTAAAAGTAAGGGTAAAAGAACTGAGAGAAAACGGACCATAGTCGAGTTCCTTCCTTAGAAGCTCGGTTAAAGTCTGTCATCTCACTGTAAGACAAGTCAAAGTTTTCGAGGTCGAGTTGTTGCTTCATATCGTTCATTAAGTGAGAATGTAGATGCACAGATGAAGAAGCACTTTACACAATTTCTTAACAGACCAAAAAATTCGCGCGGCCAAGTCGCGCTTTTCATTGCATTGATATTTCAGATTCTTTTCATTTTCTTTGCAATGGTGATTAACGTCGGTTTGCTTGTGCATCACAAAATCAATCTGCAAAATTCTGTGGATCTTGCTGCGTATTACGGAGCGATGAAGCAGTCCGAAGGCATGAATGCAATCGGGCATATCAATTATCAAATTCGTCAGGGCTGGAAGCTTTTAACATTCCGCTATCGTATGATCGGTTCGGCGGGGGATTTTGAAACGCATCCTTATAACAAAGACTCTAAAGGTCCTAATGGATCTATTGAAGATGAAATCGGTTCTACGAATGTTGGTTTTTATGATGCGCCTTCATTTTGTGCGACATATGTACCTTTTAAGCCGATGCCGAAAGATGAAAATACTTGCAGACAGATGAGTACGATGAGCGGTGTAAAGCTTTTCCAACCTCCTGCCATCATCGCGGGTTTTTTGGGTTTCACATCTTCGGTCCGAGCTGCAACTGAAGCCATGCGTGATATGGCGATTCAACAATGTAAAATCTTTGGTACCTACAACTATCTATTGCTAGGTTCATTCGTCGTAGCTTTTAAAAAAGACCAAAGAGATCGAAGTGCTGCAATCGCAACTTTGGCAAATGGTCTTAGCTATGCTGAAGATGATTTTTATGATCTTGATGGTGATCTCGCCAGCAAGGGAATTAGAACAACTTTAAGAAATAATTTAACGACGGCTAATAACGATTCAATGAAAGATGGCGACATCAAAATTTATAATTCATTGGGATCTGAGTCGTGCAACGGCTCCGGTGTGGCTAAGGACAATCCACCAAAGTGGTTGAGTCCCATCAAAATTTATCCTGCATTTAATTATATCGATACTAGATGTAGCAAAGAAATGATTCAGCCGGTGGGTAAACAGCTGCCTTCGACGGCTGGAGATGAAAGTCTCTATCCTGAGCACTACAAAGAACAGCCGCCGTCAGTAGTGAGACAAGTGCAAGAGCTCGGTCAGTTTATTGGTTTAATTAATCCAATTTCAAATCTTTATAATTTCTCTGTTGGCGTTGAGAAGAATCCTTGGTGCATGGCCTATGTTGGCGTCTCAGCTACTGCGAGCCCCAATATTCCATTCTCTCCTTTTGGTGCGATTAAGCTTGTTGCAAGATCATTTGCAAAACCATTTGGTGGTAAAATTGGGCCTTGGTACAAAGCGGGCTGGGCTCCGGGCTCTAACATTTCTAATACAGGAAAGAAGATTGATAACAATCTTCCGCCTCGAGTAATGGATCTTTCTGCAGTCACTAAAGATGCCATGGACCCAACGAGAGCCGCGAACTATAGCCGATTCGTTGGTGATCCATTTGGTTTGAAAACTCGCAACGTGCTTTATCAATTCGGTAAAGCAATTTATGAATTGGATCCGCGTTGGGCTTCATCGACAGCTGCGGATTTAAACAGTCAAGCGAGCGTGAATTACACAGATGGTGCGCCAAACTTTAAGCACTGGGATCACTTGCCATTTGATTACGGTAAAAAAGGTGGAGATTTGCTTGCGTGGGATTGGGATAAGCAGCAACCTTCTCGCATGCGTTATTTGGAACTCGCAGCGATTCAACCTGATCTTTTTGATTTGGCTTATTACTCGATCGAACCGGATTACTATCATAACTATTATTTGCGCATTCGCGACAAGTACATGAAGGGACCTGGTTCGAGTTTCAATGGTGATAATAAGTCTTTCTTACCTGATTATGGATATCACCAAGGTTACAAAGCTGGTTCTGAAAACTTAGAAGAGTTCAGCGTGAAAAATCAATTTGTCGATGCCAAAAAAGCTTTTGCTTCTTCTGAGGTAATTGAAAATCGTCTTACCTACATGGTGAAACAATGGGATCACGCACTGACTGGTTGGGCAGACATCAGTCTTTCTGACTATTCACTCAGCACATCAAAACTTGGAAAGTGTCAGTATCCAAAAGTGGGTGAAGACGATCTTGAAGTTCCAACTTCGGGCAATTGTGCGGTTGGCGGTACTTCGGGTTTCTCTGTGAAAACGGTTTCGCATGACTATTTGATGAAGCAAGATCTTAATTTGGGTGGCGATTCTGCTGGTTCGGGCCCCTTGTTAAATCCTCCTCCGGAAGATTTCTAATTCTGTTGTCTCATTCTGAAACGTAAATGTGGGAATCTTTCCTAAGTTACTCTTTTCCCTCTAGAAAAGCCGACCTTTGTCCGAAAAGAGACATACTAGGGGAAGTGTGTTTATGAAGAGCAAAAGCTTGTCGGCGACGTTTTTAAAAGCGTTCACTGTTGTATTTATTCTCGCTCAAGCGAATCCCGCGTTCAGTGGTGATGAAGCCTTAGGAATTCAAAATGGCGGCGCGGCTGTTGGCTCTGATTCATCAGCTGGTGGCAAAGTTGCTGCTGGCCCCGACACTGGTGGTATCCCTGGTGCTAAAGAAAAAATTCGTCAGCAAGTAAGTCAACTATTGGCTTGGAATGCGCAAGTAAAAGCTGTTCCGGCAACAATGGGAATTCCGAATGCGGCGGCAATCCAAGCTGCATTTACAAAGTACGATTCAAACTCTGAATCTTGTATCAGTGCGCAAGCAATGGCTTCAAATGTGTGTCTAGAAAAGACAAGTCCGAAGCTTCAAGAAACTTTAAATGCGGTGAACACACTTCTATCAGCGGCTTCTGCAGCGGTATCTGATAGCTGTAGCAAAGTTGCTCAAGCCATGAATATTGCAAAATTAGGTTTAACTGCTTACACAGCGACTTGCGGTGGTTTGCGTGCACGCTGTGAGTGGGTTTGTTCGAGCGCAAGTGCGGGGCTTACGGAATTAAAGACTGCAGTAGAAACAATGACACCGACTTGTGTGCCGGACATAACAATTGATCCATCAGCGGCAGCTAAATGTAGTGCTCTTATGGGTCAAGTTACAGGAATTAAGTCAGCACTTCTGGCTTCTTTGGCTCCAGAGTTGGTAGCGACAAATCCACAATCAATCGCAGGTAAGTCAAAACTTTGTACTTACTCTTACGCTGATCTTTTGATCGGCGCAGGTGCGGGTATTCTTTCTTCAATCAACACAATGAAGAGCGCAGGCAATTGTAAAGACGAAACAGATGCAACATCAACAACAGTTCCAACTGACTTAGCAGTGAAATGTGCGATGGACGAATACAAAGCAACAGAAGAATGTATCTGTTATTTGAATCCACGTACGACTGGTTGTGCGAACAATCTTGAAAAAACAAATGCGTCGTCAGGTGAAACTCTCAGCACAACCGATATCGGAACGACAACTCCTAAGGCGACAAGCTTGCCAGGTTTCTCTGATAAATCAGCAGCAAATGTTGCTGGTGGTTCAGGCAGTGACAGTGGCTCAGCAACTGCAGGTGCGCCAATGGGCGGGGGCTCTGGAATCGGTGGCGGTGGCAGCAGTGGTGATGGCTTAGGTGGCCGTGGACCCAACAGTGCTGGCAGTGGTTTAGATACAAATATTCTTTCTGGCACAGGTGGCGGCGGAGGCGGTGGCGCTTGGGGCCGTGGTGGCTCATCAGCGAACAGTGCTTATCGTTCATACTTACCTGGTGGAGCGAAAGATCCTAAAGCCTTAAATGGTTCACAAAAATGGTCGAACGAAGTCACAGGTCAAGGCGGTAAGAGCAACTGGGAAAAAGTCAGAGACCGTTACCGCGATAACAAAAGCTCTTTGATTAACAATTAGTTTTTTTGCTTAGGGGGATTTGAGTGGGAAGAAATTTAATAAAACTATTCTGCTGTCTGCTCTTAGCTATGCCATATGCTTATGCTGATGAAGTCGTTGCGACAGAAGGTCTTGAGGGCACTGGTACAACAGAGCCGACAGGGACTTATACAACTCCAGCCGTGCAAGATTCAGCTGATAGTGCGAAAGGAAGTAACTCCGGCGCACAAATGATGTCGTATATGATGGGCGGTATGTTCATCGCGACGGGAACGCCGATGGTATCCAGTTGTCCAAGTCCATCTTGTCCTGTCGGTATTATGCTTATAGGTATGGGTATCATGTCTTTCATGCAAGGTGATGAGAACGGTGATAAATCAGGGCAAGCTGCAGGGACTGCGGGCCTAACTAATAGTTATGGTTCGACAACTGGCTCCGGCAGCTCTACCGGGAAAAATTCATCAACGGTGAAAGCCGTCGAAGCTCAAGTGAAAGCACTTGAAACGGCAGGTATCGTCGACACAAAAACAGGGACAATCAAAGTTCCAGGATCTGGTAAGACTTATAAAACATCGGACTTCGCAAGTGCAGAATCTATGGCAGCGGCAGGATTCCCGGCAGGTGCTGTAGCTGGTGCGATGGAAGCGGCTTCTCGTGCAGAAAAAGCAGCGAAGAAAAAACTCGGTGCTCTAACAGCAGCCAATGGTTATGCTGAAGGTGGCGGCGGAGGAGGAGCTGGCGGTGCTGGTGGCGCCGGAGCTGACTTCGGTGGTGGTCCAGGTATGGGTGGATCAGGCCTCGGTGGCGGAGCAGGCAAATTAAATCGTGACCCCGCACAAGTAGCGGGCATGCAAAAGAACTTCAATGGTGAGCCTATCGGTGTGGCTGCAGACAGCATCTTCTCGATGATGAAACGCAGATACAAAGTGAAAGACGGACAAGACTCTTTCATCACTGATATGGACCTGACTCTGCGAAAATAATTTTCAATTATATCTTAATGGTGCAAGCTTATATTCATGAGCTTGCATCTACTTCACTCTAAAAAAGAACTTCGCGTGTTAGGTATCATGAACGGCACAAGCCTTGATGGTATCGACTTCGTTTTGACGAAAATAAAAAAAACAGGCAGCAAAACTCCGCAAATTTTTTATCTTGCAGAGAAAAGCTTTTCTTTCCCTGACAAATTGCAAAGTCTCTTAATGCAAGCAGCGACAGATAATTTGAAAGTTTATGATCTCGCTCGTCTTCATCATGAACTTGGTCGTTTCTATGCAGCTTGTTTTAAAAAACTTCCAGCAAATATGCGACGTTGTGATTTGATCGGCTTGCATGGACAAACCGTTTTTCATGAAGCACCTAAAGCAACTTTACAAATCGGTGAAGCTTCCTACTTGGCTGCTGAATCTAAAAAACCCGTGATCGCAGATTTCCGTGTGGCTGATTTAGCACTTGGTGGGCAAGGTGCACCTATCGCAACATTGTTTCATCAAGTGGCTTTCGGAAAAGGTGAGCGCATTGCTGTTCATAACTTGGGTGGCATCAGCAATCTGTCATTGATTACACCAACAGCAGTTGAAAAAGCCTTTGATACGGGCCCAGCGAATATGTTGATGGATCTGTGCATTCAAAAGATTACACACGGTAAAAAACATTTCGATAAAGACGGCAAGTTTGCACGATCAGGAAATGCTAATCTTGCGCTCGTCGAAAAACTACTCGCTCACAAGTATTTCACGAAGCGTCCACCTAAAAGCTGTGGTCGTGAGGAATTCGGCCAGGAATTTTTTAATAAATTTTGGAATCAAGCAAGCAAGTTGAACGACGCTGATAAAATGGCGACACTTCTTGAGTTCACGGCTTGGTCGATTGCCCTGTCGTATAAAAAATTCGTCAGCAAAATGCCAAAACGAATTATCTTCTGTGGTGGGGGAGCTAACAACACCGCTCTGCTTCAACGAATTCAAGAGCTATTACCAGAAGTAAAAGTCGAAACGACAAAAGATTATAACTGGCCAGTAAGCAGTATCGAAGGCGCAGCCTTTTCGTTGCTAGCCGCATACAGAGTGTGGGGAATGCCCTCGAACCTGCCGCAAACGACAGGGGCGAAAAGAAAATCTTCACTCGGAAAATTCGTCGAAGTTTAAAGAATCAAAGTATTGTGGGCCTTGGTTCCTTCAGGAACGACGACACCAGGGCCGACGATCACGTTGTGAAGCTCGGCACTCGCAGGGATTTTTGCATCACTGCCAGCCGTTACAAAACCAGATAACGTCGCTTGCCCAGAGATGTCGGCATCTTTCAACGCCAGAACTTGTGCGTGACCTATTGAATAAGCCTTCCCAGAAACACGATGACGCTCTAAACGCGTAGCCAACGCTTCTTGCGCATATCCACAGCTTTCAAGAATTTCAAAGCACTCTTGAGTCGCAGTAACAAAATCATGAGGATTGCCAGTTTCAAACCACTGACACTCGAACGGAAAAACATAAACTTCATGACCTTTTGCCATCGCTTGGGTCAATGAATCATACAATATATTTGAAGCACCAAATTCTGGAATGAATTCAAAAACTTTATCAGACAGAATTTGCACACCAACAAAATGCCAAGCTTTTACTGCGCCTGGAATTGCCGTTTTACCAAAGCCTAAAACTTTGCCAGTTGCATCGGCCCAAACACCACCGAACTGAGTACCAACGCCTGGATGATCTTTCACCATTAATGTCGCAATAGCGCCACTAGATTTGTGAGCGGTCACGACTTTAGAAACGACATTCTTATCTTCAGGCAAAATCACTTCATCGGCATTCATCATCAAAAAATCGCCGCCACCAAGGAAGTGGTTACGAGCTTTTCCTAAGCCACCAGCGCTGCCAAGGATTTCTCCGACTTCATCAGAGAAATGCAAGTGGCGAGCACGTGAAGGTATTGATTGAAACAATGAATGAATTTTCTGAGGCAGGTGAAAGGTGTTAACCACCAAGTTATCCACAGAGATATCACCTAAAAAATCCAATGCATGCACTGCAAGTGGAATATTGAGGAAAGGGATTGCTGGCTTTGGCCAAGTATTCGTAAAGGGTCTCAGTCTTGTGCCTTCACCGGCAGCCAGCAACATCACATTCATAGAGATTCGTATTTCTTTTCTAGCGCACCAGAGTCGATCAAGATATCAGCGAATACTTTGTATTCAGGAAATTCATTAATCGCTTTCATAACCCGACGAAGAGTGCCCGACAGATATTTCAAATAACGACGATCGTTTCTCAAGTTATAGAAGCTGGCGAAACTACCGCAGGCTTTAAAACAGCGTTGGATCGTTTGCAGCTCATACATTTTCTGGAAATGTTCTCGAGAGAAATCTTTTGGCAGATACTGTTTTGATCGATCCAAATAATAATCAAGTAACTGATTTGCCATCACATCGCTCATGTCCACATACGAATCGCGCATCAAGCTGACAAGGTCATATTGAATCGGACCCAAACGGGCATCTTGGAAATCAATCACGATCATTTCATCGAGTTTGATCATCAAGTTACGAGAGTGGTAATCACGATGAGCAATGCGTTTTGGTTCATTGTGTAGCTTCGTACAAACATCCATAAAGATCGAATTGATTTCTTTGCTGGATTGTTCGTTGAAATCAAACTTCAAAACTCCGGCTAACAAATTATCTTTGCCGTAGTTCATCTCCCACATGAATTTCTCCACGTCGAACATGATCTTAAAAGCTGTGCAGTCAGATTTGTTTAAAGTGGCAGGGTGATGAATCTGAACGATTTGATCGATCGCCATTTTGTAAAACTCCATCGAGTTTTCATGGCTTTGGCTTTCCCAGAATTTCCGTTCAAGTGTTAAATCACCAAGGTCCTCAAGCAAAACCAAACCTTCACTCGGTGACATCTCAATGACCTTAGGAACACGAACACCGTTTTCAGCAAAGTGATTCAAAACGCTAAGGAATGGATAGTTAACAGGTTCAAACGGATCCCAACGCATTAATACCCAAGATTGGTTATCAAGCACCACGCGATAGTAGCGACGGTTGGAAGCATCACCTGCCAAAGGATAAACTTTGTAGGAGTTATCTTTTAAAGATTTTGTCAAAAATGGAACTAAGTATTCATCGTGAGTGACCATAAGAAAAATTCTCACAGACACCCACGTGAAATTCAAGCTTTAAGAATCGAGGGACTGGTCCTTCAAAAAGAACAATTCAAGGACATCTCTAAGGGCTTGTGAAGTCATCGGGGCCTTATCGACCTCAAATGTATTCACAGATACGTCGTCCAAGAGATGTGCGTGCAATGTAGAAATGCTCACAAGTTGTTCTAATGAAAGTTTTGAGCTCGTGATAATAAGCGGCTCATCTTCAACGTGTTCTTCACTCAAATACTCAACAAGAAGTTCTTGTTCAGCAGCGTTAAGATCTTCCAATTTCTCGATGAAGATTGTCATCTCACCCAATTTTGCAATGTCTGCAGAAGAGTGAAGCTGACCTTTGATATCGTTAAAAGGAACAAACGCCCAACGTGAAGTCATCTCATGCAATTGCAAAGCGACTTTTTTATTTGTGACGTCGTGACGACCTTCTAAGTGAATCAAAGAAGTCAGTAATGAACCTGTTGAAGTTTCTAATTCTTGCTCTGAAGATTCTTCTTCAATCGCAGGCATTTCTTCGCCGAACAGTTGAATGTTTTCAACGTTAGGAGCGACTTTGCTGATCTCAGCTAGATTGTTTTCTTTTTGCTGCAAGTACCAACGGTACATCGCTGGCTCAAGCACCATGCGAACGAGTTGCGCGACCCCATCACGCTTCTCTTGATCCAGATCATCTGCAGATGGAACAACGGCTGTTCCAAGAAAAGCCCCATTAACATTCAAAGGAATGTGGAGATCTTTTCCGCGCACGATCATCTTTTGAGTCATATCCATTTCGGAAATGTCCATGAGTTGACGGATCTGCAAACCCTTCCCATAGCGGCTAGCTAAAATCTGCTTCAACTTATCAATAAAAGAACTGTCCAAAGTTGTGTTTAACATATCCCCGAGTACCCCTTCGAAAACAGTATACTACAAGGATAGTGCCAATTAGCGGGAGTTCGGGAATAGCTTTGAGATATCGAATGGTTAGTTCGAGGTCCTGTAAAGAAAAGTGACTCTTTGGAAGGGTGCTTTGGCTTACCAATCTTAGTTCATTCGGGTAATTTATTTAGGGAGGGTGCCCAGTGGCGGCACCCCGTGAAATTTCAACTACTTAGATCCAATGTTTTAGCGGCCTGGAGTTAGACGTGATCTCTGTTTGTCGACCTTGTCTTGGAAGGCTTTTTGTTCTGCTGCGTTCAGCTTCGTGTTTTGGATTTTATCCCAAGTCACAGCGTTGGCGATACGAGCATACGTTGAGTACTCTTGCGCAAGAGCATCAAGGCCTTCCAAGATCTCAGTTGCGTAAGCAGTTTGTTGCTTATTCAAAGTCACAACTTGAGCAACTTCTGCAACCGGCTCTGCATCAAGCTCTTCCATTGTCGGAGCAGCCATCATGCCACCCGCAGCTGGTTTTTGATTCATGCCCATTGCCTTACCAACATTTGCGATCGCCAATTGAACTGCTTGAACTTGCGCATCGATATCTGTGTTTTCTAGATTACTTTCGATACGAACGTAATCAACTGGTCCATCACATCTTACTTTGCCTTCGAAGTCTGGCATTTGACCCGCGGGTACAACTTTGATTGCTTCAATCATCGAGAAAAGTTTATCGAACTCTGATTTTACTTTCGCAAGTTGTGGAAGCATGCGAGTGCGAGTTTTCTGCATGCCGAACTTTACGCTGAAAGCTGATTTCGTTGGGTGTAACAAATCAGACAACATCGTGTAGTAGATATCTTGCTGTTCTTCGATAGAAGCAGCGATACCGTTTGAAATCGGACCCATATTCATCATCGCACGATCTGGTCTGTGCATAGCTTCAAGCATTTCACTTACGATTTGGTTATAGCTACGGCCATAATTTTCGTAAGCTGCTTTAACTTGGGACTCAGTCGTTCTGTTCCACCAGTCTTCAGTCGTCGATTTTTCGGCATCACCGATAGCACCTGCTACAGGGTTTGCCATCAAGTATTGAAGGTAGCCACGGTAAGTCTTGCCATCAGTTGCTTTAACATCACGAGTGTAGAATGTATCAGCGTGATCGAGCTTCACGTTGTTCGACATAGTACAGATAACAGACAAATCAACTTTGTTCGCGTGCAAGCGCGGTGGAGTGAATGTTGATTGGAAACCGTATTTATCTTTCGTCAACATCTCACCATTGTTTGCATCAGGACCGCAGATCATTTGCATTACAAATTTATCTGTCAAAGTCGGAGCAGCGAAGATGCCCACTTGGTGTTTCGAGTGATCAAACTGCGCACCTTTTAATTTCTCTGCGTTGACTGGAGCTGCCGCATACATCGTCATGTAACCACGACCTGGAGCCAACATTGGATCTGGGCGGCCCATGATTTGAGTGGCAATATCAAGAATCTGCATGAACTCTTGAGTTTGCGAACGACTTTGCGACAACGTGTAGCGAGCTCTGTTGAATTCATACAAAGCGCGACCCAAGAAGTAACCACGCTCTGGAGAGTATGCTTTCAATCCTGCATTGAGATCCGCGATCATTTTTTTCAAAGCCGCTTTTTCAGTCGGGTTGATTTTCGAGTTGTCATCGATTGATTTCAACTCAAGGTAACCAACAGCTTTTTTAACTGTATCAACTTGTTGTTGTTCCAAGTTTTTAGGGAATGTGAAGTATTGGTCTACTTGATCCTCAGGCAAACCATCAGCAATCACACCTTTTAGTGGATAGATTTGCTCAAGTGGTTTTTGCGCTTGTAAGTTATAGCGAGAGTTACGAACTTGGTCTGCAAAGTCGATATAGAATGATTTTGCAGCGTTGTAAGTACCCGTCATTTTATCAAGCGCCGTCGACCAGTTTTGATGAGCTTCGTAAACAGAAGCCATGTTCATCATGCGCCAGTCAGCCATTTGAGTTTTGAACTCTTTTAAATTCTCAACGAGTGGCTTTTCATCGCCATCCCAGTTTGCTTGTTTCATCGCATTGATGTTTTCAACGAGAGACTCATTTGTGTTTTCTAGAGCCATACCATCAAAGGCATTCTTCCACGCTGCTGTTACCCAACGGTTGAACCAAGCATCCAAAGCAACGAACGCTGTGATTTGTAGACCGTGAACGATAACGGCACGGATACCTTTGACTTGCATTTGTCCCGGAGTCAAAAGAACCGCAAGTTCTAACCAGCGAAGACTTTTAACACCTGTTGATACTACGCGACCTGTTTGATTCATTGTATTCAAGCCAGTCATGACAGCTTTAAAGCTACCACCAGCTGCTTTTGCAGCTCCCATTTGTGCACCTTTTTGAAGTGCTGCTGCTGCTGCTGAAGACAACAACATTGAAGCAAGGCCTGGAGCCAAGATCCACAATTGTTTCTTAACTATGAGGTACTCATAAGCAGCGTCACACGCGTTTTCAGTAGCACCCAATTCAAAATCACGTTGAGTGGGTTTCATACCCATCATTGATTTCGCGCACACGATAACATTTGGATCAGCCAACATTTGAGAAAGGTAACTTTGTACAAAGAAACCGGCAGTCATTCCCAGGTAAGGAATCATGTACTTTAATTTCGTATTACCGAAATAGGCACCCATGATGTTCGAAGCAATACCTTGAGTTAACATGAATGAACCAAAACCAATTACACCTAATGGTGATAATTGATGTTCAATATGTTGGTGGAATGCGATTGGATTTTGCGAGTAATCAAGAACCAATTGTCCCGCTGCAACCGCACCCATCGCCATGAAGAACATAGCTGACTCAGTTGGAAGACGTTTATATGTATGAACAAATGAAGCTTTCGTACTGTTTTTAACGAGGGCCGCAGTATCTTTCGTTTTCTGCCATGCTTTGCTATCTGCAGCTTGTTCAGCCGCGAGCTTCGCCATTGCGATAACCCATTCAGATTCAACTCTTGAAGGAGAATGTTTACGAAGTTCAGCATCACTCGTGTATGGCATGTCCATCACAAGTTCTTTAGTTTCAGAGTCGTAGACTAAACCGCGGCGACCGGCGTGATCCCATCTTACATCGTAACCAAGGTTTGCCATGTAATTGCGATCCTTGACGAAGTTATCGCGATATTTTTGAGGCACAGGGCGAATACTTCCGCGAGTTTGTTGTTGTGCTTGCGCTAAAAGCGGCGAAGTCACCAAACTGGCTGCGATAAAGTAGCTCGTGATTTGAGAAAATAGCTTCTTCACAGAATACTCCCTTGAAACCCAATGGGCCTCATGTTGATTAAGAGCAAGCCACGGACCAGCCAAGTCGAATATATAGCCCCTCGAACGTCTCATACTGCGATCAATGCCAGTGTGGACGGTATTGGGCACCACCCTGTCTAAGTTCTAACGGAGATGTCTCAGTATGGGACACAAACTGAAAACTCCCTCATTTTGATTTTTGACAGCGAATCACGAAGGTGATCTGATTTTTAGCATGAAAAACTACATCGTGATTTTCGGTCTTTTAGCTCTGTCGTTTGCAGCGAACGCCAGCAATATCAAAATTCAAATGCGCTCGGAAGAGGGGCGTTGGATCGTAGAAAAAATCGGTGTCGCCGCCGATGGTTGGCCCGAGATTTTAAGTCGTCAAACTTATCCAACAGAACAAGCTGCGCAAGTGCAGTTGCAAACTCTGCAGTCTGCGAATCCTTTACTATTCACAACTCAAGATCTGCAAGTTCAACCAACGATGGCTTCGGGTGTTTTGTGGGTCACACGCAATCAGTGGAATAACGATTGGGAAGAAAAATTCGGTCAGTGGATTGAAAAGGAAGTCGATGCTGATTTTTTTGTTCGCAATAAAGTCAGAACGGATTGCGCAGACGTTGCCTATTCATTGCGATGGATTTTTGCCTATATGAACGGATTGCCAGCGGGAGCCAATTTGGGTGGTTCATCAGGTTTCATGACAAATGAAACTGTGCGTGGGGAGTGGACAAAACTTCCCACGGCGACAGAGTGGAACCAAAACAAAAGATTTTTGAAAGCCTTAGATTATTTATTGGATCAAACTTACACGCATACATTGTGGGGAGATTCATTCCCAGTTGCTTTAAATCGCCGTGCACTTCTTTCTGGAAGTTATCACTTGGGATTACGTGATCGCTCTGGACATACACAAGTTGTTCGTTGGTTCGGTGAAGAAGCAAAAGTTCCCTTTATCACTCTTAACTCAACAGTACCTCGTGCAGTGAGAACACTGATGGAGTCGATGTTGTGGGCTGAATATCCAGAAAAAGGTCAAAGTGGTTTGTTACGTTTCCGTTGGGCTGTGAAATCAAGTTCTGGAATCAAACTTTTGCCTGGTAAAGACATGCCGGGATATTCATTAGAGCAATTTGATTTCAAGACGCAGAAAGAATTCCCAATCGCACTATTCGAAAAATTGGGTTATCCAACTGACGTTAAAACAATCAGAGAATTTTTGTACAAAGATATTCTTGAGCAAATGCAAACACGTGTAGATATCGTTAAGCAGGGTACAGAGAAATGTAAAACAATCAGTTGTAAACCGGGTACTCAAGGGTATGAAGACTGGGGCACACCTTCTCGTGATGGTCGTATCACTGGCAAATTAAAGACCGTCCAAGGTTTAACTCAATACAGTCCTGCGGCAATAGAGCGCTCTCCGTACTTTGATAAAGAAGTCGTCGTCCTCGAGGGAATTTCATGGAACTTCGAAGCGATGCTGTGGAATTGGCGTCATGGAGTTTTCAGTTCAGATCCAACATTGACTGAAAGCCAACGCTGGGGTGCAGGCGGCCAGTCATGGGTTCAAGATCAAAAGAATTACTTCAGTCAGAAACTTTCTTCACGCGAAGCTTCTCTAAAATCTTCGATGGAAGTTTGTAAAACAAAAGATTGCTCAATGATGAGCCCGCTATGGAGCACGGTGAGTTCAAGCCAGACAGATTCCGAAATCAGAAAGCGTACGAGTTACATTTCGGGTGGTCGCGGAATTTTGCCAAGCCAAATTTTTGAATACTTCGATCAAGCAAGAAACGAAAACGTTTATTCCATTTACGGTCGCAATATCAGCTTGCAATTTATTATGCAGAATCAAGCGGGCATGAATGCTTCGCCACTTGCAAAGCCATTGGAGCAATGGGGTCTTGCAAACACCGTAACGCTTTTACCAAGCAATACCGCGCCTTATTTCAACAAGTGGATTCTTTCGGTTGCAATGGGCTACGTGATGAATGCTGATACAAATGAAGTACTAAATTTGCCAGGCAAACTTTTAGCAGCACTTCAGGATCAAGCTATTTTAGTTTTGAATGAACAAGGCCAAATAAGCTTTCTCAATTTACAAACTAACGAGCTAAAGAGATCGGGTATTGCTTTAGATCAAGAAGATAAAGTTTGGAGTGGTGCTGACTACCTACTGGTTGTTTCCGCTGGAGCTTCGACATTCTATAAGATCTCAAAACCTTCTTTGGATTTGACCGTAACCGAAGTCATTAAAGATGTTCTTGAAGCGAAGCAAGTGGACGGAATTTACCTCAGTAAATCGGGATTGCTTGTTGATAGAACCAACAATCTTCGTTGGAGCATCAATCCTGAAGAGAACATCGTGAGCATCAATGAGAAGACTTTGATGACGATCAGTCTTGATTTTAACTATCATGTTTATAGTCGAGTGACGGGTGTAGCGCACAGTTTGGATTTTCTGAAGGGTTCTATCACAGTTGTTCCGTCTGAAGATCTCAGTGTGCTTACTGCATTTCATGGCGGAGATGGCGGTAGACCTGGAAGCGAAATTTATGTTCTGGATAATGATTATCGCGTCTTAAGCAAACAGACAATGCCAGGTGTATATTGTTTTGCTCAAAACGATGGAAAACGAGTCATGTGCTTTAAGTCTGAAGAAAGCTTTATGATGGAAAAGGTTGGCAATCACTTTGAGCGGGTGAACATTCCTGGAAAGCTTATTTGGATGGATGAGCATTTCCTATTGAAATTAGAAGATGGCAAGCGTGTTCTATATGATCGAGCTTCTATGCGGGTGCTATTTAAAGCCCATAAACTTGGTAAGATCACCGATGAGCTTTTTGCAGTTTCGATGAATCAGACAGATGGCATTCACATTGTGAACATCAAAAGTCCGATGGTGCCTCTTTTGACAAATGTCGCAGACGAAGTGTGGGCCTGGAATTACCAGCAGCTCTCTGCAGATCCTCAGAATTTCTTATTGAAGATGGGTACCGAGGAGTCGCTGTGGTCTCGAGGAATTAACAGTAAATTTTAGACATAAAAAAAGCCGACTGATGAAGTCGGCTTTTTTCTTTTATAGATCGCTACTCCAGTAAAGCTGGAGTGTAGACGGACTACTTAACGATTTGGATGTGGTTGATCACAACTGGATCAGCAGGACGATCCATCGCGCCCGTGCGAACTTGAGAGATTCCCATTACAACGTCCAAACCTTCAACAACTTCACCGAATACTGTGTGGCGGTTGTTCAAGTGTGGAGTTGGAGCAACCGTGATGAAGAATTGAGAACCGTTTGTGTTCGGTCCTGCATTCGCCATTGAAAGGATGCCTGGTTTATCGTGCTTTGGTGAAGCCGGAGAGAATTCATCTTCAAAACGGTAGCCTGGGCCACCAGTTCCAGTTCCGAGTGGGCAACCACCTTGGATCATGAAACCTTCGATAACGCGGTGGAAGTTCAAACCATCGTAAAATGGCTTAGTTTCTGGTTTACCAGTTTTTGGATTCGTCCACTCTTTAGAGCCATCAGCCAAACCAACGAAGTTCGCGACAGTTTTTGGAGCTGTCTCTGTGAAGAATTTAACTTTGAAATTGCCTTTGTTTGTTTCGAAAATTGCGAACATGTCTGTACTTCCTATTTAACGATTTTGATGTGCTTAATAACTACTGGTTCAGTCGGACGATCTTGGCTGCCAGTTTGTACTTTAGAGATTTTGTTAACAACGTCCATGCCTTCAACAACTTCGCCGAACACAGTGTGTTTACCATCAAGGTATTGAACTGGAGCTACTGTGATAAAGAATTGCGAACCGTTTGTGTTCGGTCCCGCGTTCGCCATCGCAAGGTAACCTGATTTGCTCATTGAAGGTGCAAATGGAGAGAACTCATCGTCAAACTTGTAGCCTGGGCCACCAGTTCCAGTTCCAAGTGGATCGCCACCTTGAATCATGAAACCGTCGATCACGCGGTGGAAAATCAAACCATCATAGAAAGGCTTTTTAACTTTCTTGTCAGTTTTAGGATCCGTCCACTCTTTAGTGCCATCAGCCAAACCTGCGAAGTTCTCAACAGTTTTTGGAGCTGTCTCGTTCAAAAGTTTAACTTTGAAAGTACCAAGGTTCGTTTCAAAGATAGCGAAGTTAGCTTTACCGCCGGCTTTTTTGTCAGCCTTGTCAGTTTTTGAATCAGCCTTTTTATCAGCTTTCTTTTCAGTAGTAGTCTTTGTTGCTTTTGTAGTCTCTTTTGTGGCCGCAGTTTCAGCAGCATCAGCACGGAAGCTGAATGCAGCTAACAAGAACGCACATAAGTAAATCCAAAGGATCTTTTTGACTTCCATTTTCACCATGGGAACTCCTAAATATATGTAACTTCAGACTATTAGTGAGACCGGGGGCGAGGGTCAAGTCTTTGCAGAATCCTGACATTGGCTTGAAGCAGCTCTGTGACTTCATTTATGAGGACATCGGGTTCGCTTTGTAAGGCCTTTGCAAGGAATTGAAATGACTCATGATTTGGTGACAGATTTGTGATGGATTCTGACGCAACCAGTTGCAGCATCTGCTCCAATTGACGCAATCGTATATAGTTCTGCGACAAGACAGCAGCGTCACTTCCCATCTCAGCGATGAAATCAAAAGTCGAAGTGCCCTTGGGAGTGAGTCGATGAAACAGCAAATAAATCTGTGAAGCAAATTCGATGTCGATCAATCCGCCTTCAGCATATTTCAAATCGAGCGGCGATTTATTTTTCGCAAGCTCAACACGAATGCGTTCCAACTCAGCGAGCTCTGCTTCAGTCACGGATTTTTCAATGCAAATAGTTTGTAAGCTTTGATCACTTTGATCCATGAAGCGAGCTTTAAGATAAGCTTGTCGTTCCCACGCAGAAGCTTCAACACGCAAATACTCTTCAAGCTGGGATTGAGCAATAACGAGTGGACCGGCTTTGCCTGAGGGACGTAAGCGCATATCGATTGAATAAATACTGCCGCCACGATGGGATTCAGTCAGACGCGATATAAATCGGCGGGCGAGTTTGTGATCGGCATCCTTTACTTCATCTTGTGTCACAAGGATGAAATCCAGATCTGAACGGAAGCCTAACTCGTGACCGCCCCATTTTCCAAGCGCCACATACTGAATGTCTGATGGATATTCTTTTTTAAGAACTTCTAAAAGCTCCGCACAAATCGAATCCGCCGTAGAGCTGATACGCTCAAGAATTTTTGGCAGATCTTTTTTCGCAAGATAATCGCTACCGTTTAAAATCTCTGACAAGAGTTTTTTCTCAGTCAGATCTTCCAGCACTTGTGCCAGATCGGATTTATCTGACGATGCTTGCGCCTGATAGACGAAACTATCTAATAACTCAGGACGGGAGCATAAAATCCCAGCAAGATAAGGCGAATGACCGAAAAGCCAACTGAGTTTTTTGAGTAATGGTTTTTCTCTTAATAACAAACTAAAGAAAGTCGCTTTCGCGCGCGTGTTGCGAATGAAATCTTTCAGCAACAATAAACCTCTCTTCAGATCGCCACCTTGAGCAGTCAGCTCAACGATGAATTCTTTGAGGAATGCTTTTCTTGCCGCCTCATCGCGGCCTTTGTTCTGCGAAAGCACTTCCGTATCCAGAATTTCATCCCAGTACTTTTGAATCTCTTCATCAGTGATACCAAGATCTGAAATACTCGAGACAGAAATATCTTGGGGAGCGTCCCCTAAGAGTGATTTTACGATTTCTTCGCAATGTTTGAAGTCGGCTGCAAGCTGAGGAATCGCTTTTGTAACCCACTCAGGGTGAACGCCTGTCAGTTTCAATAAATGCGTTTGTTCATCGGCGGCCTGCACGTAATTTTCCAAAGAGCGCAAATGCCAATAGTGCTTTAACAGAAAATCAGCTTCGGCTTCGGGCAATAATTTCTTTTTACCTAAAAGTTTCAAAGCTGCCGTCGTAGAATTTAATTGCAGCTCAGTATCCTTGCCGCCATGAACAACCAACAAAGCGTGAGTGAAAAGCTCAACGTCACGAATGCCACCAACGGCGAGCTTTAAATGCAAGCTATCAGGCGTTGGTTTCTCTGCTTGTTGATTTTGAATTTTTCCACGCAAATGCTTGAGGTCTTCAAACAATGTAAAATCCAAATGCCTGCGAAATGAAAATTTCTTTGCAAAACCCAGGACTTCATTTGCGATAGCACTTGATCCCGCAAGAAAGCGCAAGCGTAGCAAAGCTAAGCGCTCCCATGTTTCCCCGTAACTGCCATAGTAATCTTTAAACTGATCAATCGAAGGAATAAGGGGACCGTGACGGCCGCCGGGGCGCAGATCAAAATCCACTCTGAATACAAAACCTTTCGGAGTTCTTTCAGTCAGTAATTTTTGAAACTGTCTTAATCCTGAAAGATGTTCTGCGCGATCTTCTGAGCTTACTAATAGTAGATCTACATCTGAACTGAGATTCAGTTCAAACGAACCCAATTTCCCCAGTGCAAATAAAGTAATGTCTTGCCCAGGGAAACATTCATTAAAAGTTTTAATAAGGAGATCGTCAGCGACATGACTCCATCCCTCGCAGACTTCTTTTGCGGGGATGGATTGAGTGAGAGAGGCTTGAGCGAAATGCTGAAAAGACTTTTGCCTCTCTTCTCGTAAAGAATCCGAGAGCGAGGAACTACTCAAGGTTCGAAGACCATTTTGGTTTGTAGTAGTTCGCTTCGTCGTTTGTTACTCGGCGTTCTTCAGTGCCATCAACAGTCGAGATATAGATCTGATTTTTTCCAGTACGATCACTTGTGTACATCACAAAACGACCATCTGGAGAGAAGGTTGGATCTTCATTGAAGGCCCATTTACCGTTTGGTTTACGAGCTGAAGTCAGACGTTTCATATCTGAACCATCTGAATTCATCACGAAGATATCAAAATGATCTTCACTCTGACCAGCGAACGCGATTTTCTTGCCATCTGGTGACCAAGCTGGAGTTGAGTTGAACTGACCAGCAAAAGTAATACGTTTTACGTTGTTACCGTTCGCATCCATCACATAAATCATCGGAGCACGGCCAGATCTGTCAGAAGAGAATGCAACTTTAGATCCATCGGGACTGACCGCAGGTTCGACGTTCATCGCTCCAGCAGGACCGTTTGTAACTTTCAAAACAAGCTTACCATCATAAGTCATTTTGTAGATGTCAGGACGCTCACCTTGAGAAATCGTTAGATAGATGTGTTTACCATCTGGATCAAAGCTCGCGCCTGAATTGATACCTTTACGGTAAGAAACCGGAGCACGCTTACCAGAAGCCAAGTTCAAAAGAACCATATCGGCATTTCTGAATTTGTTGCCGATACGTTTGATATAAGACGTGTAAGCAATCGTTTTTCCGTCTGGTGACCAAGCTGGAGATAAACAGATCGATTTATGGTTCGTCACTTGATCGATGTTGTTGCCATCCCAATCCATCGTCACGATTTCTTTGATTTTACCAGTGCCGTTCAAGTCACTTGCTACAACCACGCGAGAAAGGAAAGGACCTGTTTGACCAGTCAGTTCTTTCAACAAGTCATTCGCAAAAGTGTGAGCCATACGACGAGCTGTTGAAACTTTGCCTTGATACTTTTTCCCGAACACCAATGAAGCGCGCGGTACATGGTATGTGTAAGTTTCAAGAGTCAATTCATCGCCAACGATCGAGAAAGCAGCTTTGATAAGGAAATCCGCATTCAAAGCTTTCCAGCTTTCATACTTAAAGCCATTTGGATTACCAGGAGCTGGAGTTAGACCTTTTGAAGCCTCCTCCAAGAATGCAGCTGAATTAATCAACTGAAAGTAAGAAGAAATCGTCAGGTCATTCGTGACCGTATTAAAGATCTCTGCACCGGTAGCTTGCGCTTTAGAAGTTGTCGTCGGGCTGCCAGCGTATTGAAGCGCTGGGAAAGCCATCAGACTCTTTTTAGTTTTTGCTTCACCGAGTTTGATGTAAATGCCGTTGTTACTTTCTTGAGCCAATGTTTGTTGGCTGAAAGAGAGAAAAGCTAAGAAAGATAAAAGCATTAATACAGTTTTTCTCATGATGCCTCCGTTATTCTGGGAAACCGATTAAAATTCCATCCACAGACAATATGTTTGTGAACTTCTCTGGTGGTTTAGGGAAAGGTGCCGCACGTTGAATAGTTGCAAGCACTTCATCGTCATAACTTGGGTTGCCGCTTGATTTTACAATCTTGCTCGACAAAATATTTCCGTTTGAATCAATTGTCACTCGCGCTTGCGCTTTCAAGTCACGTTTTGAAAGCCACTCTGGCAATTGCCATTGATTCTTGATGTGCTTATCTAAATCTACGATATATGAATCATGCTGAAGTCTCTCAAGCCCTGTCAGCGAAGAACCCGCAGACAAAACATTTCCTTTAACTTTAGCTGGGCCAGCGGCATCTTTACCTGCGCCGGCTTCTTTTTTCTTTTTATCTTCAGCGACGTCTTCTTTGATTTTTTCTAAAGCCGCCATGGCTTTTAATTTTTCCATCGCGTTCTTTTGATCGTTCTTGTTCTTTTCTAAATTGATCGCGTCTGGATCTTTTTTAGGTGGAACTTTCACAGCTTTTTCAAGAGGCTTCTCCGCAGGTTTTTCCACAGGCTTAGGTGGTGGGGGCGGAGTTTTTTCTTTCTGCTTTTCAGGAAGTGCTGGTTTTGCTTCTTCCTTCGCAGCAGGTTCAGGCAAAGTTTGAATTTTATCTGGCAGTCCGACCATATCAACACGAATAGCCGCCGAGTAATCGATGGCTTCAGGTGTGAAGAATACGGCTTTCAAAGTAAAAAATGAAAGCAACAACGCGTGCAGGATGAACGAGACCACCAGTCCGCGGGGAAGTTCTTCTTCGTTGTTGATACTCTCTTCGAGTTCTGTTTCTTCTGTTATCACTGATCTTTTGGTTGCGTCACAAGGCCGATATTGTAAATACCCGCAGCACGAATTTCAGCCATAGCTTCCGCGACGAAGCCATAGTCCACTTTACGATCTGCTTGGATATATACTTGTTTATTTTTTCTTGTTTCAAAGATCGCTTTAATTTTAGGGCGCAAATCATTCATCGCGATTCTTTGCTTTGCAGCTGTCATCGTTTGATTTGCGTTAATCACTAAAACAAAAGGTTCGTCATTCACCTCAACACCTGAAGCAGATGTTTTCGGCAAATCAACTTCGATCCCTTGTTGCATCAATGGTGTTGTCACCATGAACATAATCAGCAACACGAGCATCACATCCACGAGGGGAGTGATGTTGATCTCGCTTAATGTTGCGCGGCTTTTGCCGCCTCCGCCACTCATTCCCATGGTAATTAGTTTCCTTGGAAGAAGTTACGTTTAGCAATATTCAAGAAATCAGCGTTGAAGTTATTGAACGCGATTTCTTGACGGCGAATTTTAGAAATAAAGTTGTTATAAAGAACAACCGCTGGGATCGCAGTTGCAAGACCGATTGCAGTTGCAATCAATGCTTCAGAAATACCAGGAGCAACAACTGCCAAGCTGGCAGAACCCGTCATACCAATTTTATGGAATGAACCCATGATACCCCAAACAGTACCGAACAAACCAATGAACGGACCTGTTGAACCTGTTGTTGCAAGAACAGTGAGGCGTGATTCCAATTTCGCGATTTCGTTTTCAGAAGCTTTCGCCAATACGCGCTCAAGATTGTCGATACCTGACAAGATAGGTTTTTCGCCTTCTTTGTTTGTCGCCATCAACGGAGACTCCGCAATCTTTTTCATTTCAAGGTAAGCCGCTTTAAATACGCGTGCGATAGAAGACTCTTTATATTGATCGATGTCTTCATAAAGTGCGTCGAGTGAGCTTACTTTCCAAAACTTATTCGTGAACACTTCATCGCTTTGGCGCATTTTTTTGAACGTTTGGAATTTTGTGTAACCAATCGCCCAACAGAAAACTGACATCACGATCAACATCAACAATGTTAATTGAACGACTGGACTAGCCTGAGCGATTGCATCGATAGAGTTCGTATTTACGGAAACAGCTGGTGCAGCTTCGGCGACATTGATGAATTGAAACATGGGCCTCCCTAGAGAGAAAAAAGATATCTCTAAAGCGTATGCGCAAATGCAATTGAGATCAACCCATGAAGGCTGACTGCGGCAGGCCCAAGGTCTGGTCAGTTCGAGTGGGGAATTATTCCTTCATCCACTCGAGAAGTTGCGGGAGATTGGTTGTGATTAAACCATCAGCAGAAAGAGCTTTTGCTTTTTTAAACTCATCCTCAGTTTCAATGGGTCCCAAGAAAACTTTTTTCTCGCGACGGCGCATTTCCGCAATGACGTTGTCATTAAATGCTGGGCGTTTCATCACTTTGAATGGGGCAATGAAAACGTCGCCTTTGAATTGTGTCGCTGGCAAAATGTAGATGGATTCAAAGCTCATAAGACGCATGATATCTGGATAACTTGTACCGTAAACCCACTCAGGCTTGAGGTCTTTGATAGCAGTGATGATAATCAACGCATCACTTTGCAAAAGCGTGCGAGTGTCCGCTTTCAAGCTCAGGTCCTTCAAAGTATCAACGATGTAGGCGTGAACTTCCGAAACGTTATCAACGACATTCAAAATAAATCGCGTGTCTTTATATGTTTCGTAAATTTCTTTAAGCGTTGGAGTCGTTTTATAAAACTCTTTGAGCTGCGCAAGATCGTATTCCGATAACTTTCCACCAGTATAGATGGGAGTTTGAGGGCTGGCTTTTTGAAGCTCTTCGCGGTTCTTAAGGAATTTCACGTCTTCTGTAGGTGGCAAGATGTAGGCGATTTTGTCCTTAGACATGCGCACATCCAACCAGATAACAGCGTCCGGTTTGATCTTCAATGCTGCTTCAATCGCTGGCAAAGTGTCTGCCTTGACGATCACTAAAGGTACGGAACCATTAAAGAAATTATGCTCAAAGGGCGAGAATTTTTGACCTAGGCCCCAAATACGGGCCATCGTGATGAGAGCGAGAATCAAAAAAGCGGTGCCGATGGTAACGAATATAAATCTCATAGGCCGTTCGTATAGCACCATAAACCATTGAAAACAGCACATTTTTTCAAAACACGGGGAATCATTTCTGTTAGAGTCTTAAATACGTTAAAATTAGGCGTATTTGATCTTGTTTTTCATTTCGCTTTCGTTTAGTTTCCCTGTCCGCAGGCAATAGGTTTCAAGGTGGTAACACGTGAACAAAATCAATCGAAAACTTGAGTACGCGTTGATGGCGCTTAAGTTTATGAGTCAAAAGATCCCCGGAGAGCTCACGACAGCAAAACAAGTGTCGGAAGCTTTCCACACACCTTTTGATGCGACAGCGCGCGTGATGCAGCAAATGGCCGCTCAAAAAGGTGGAATTTTGCGCGCCGAATACGGAGCCAGCGGCGGATATCAAATCACAAAGGACCTCGCAAAAATTTCGATTCATGATCTTGTTGAGATCATCGAAGGTCCTACCGCACTCGTTAAATGCCTGCACAAAGAAGAGCCCTGCGAGATCTCGGGCACGTGCAACATTGTTTCGCCAATTACGACATTAAATCAAAGACTCACAGAATTTTACAAAGGTGTGAGCTTGAAGGATCTGTTAGTGGAAAAGAATTTTAGATCAACAACGACGGAGGAGTTGCATCATGGATAATAATAAGTCCTCGCAAAATCCTCTTGAGAGTTACGAATACAAATACGGTTTCACAACGGATATTGAAACCGACACCGTTAAAAAAGGTTTGAACGAAGACATCATTCGTTTGATCTCTTCTAAGAAAAACGAACCAGATTGGATGCTTGATTATCGTTTGAAAGCATTCCGTGTTTGGGAAAAGATGACGGAGCCTACTTGGGCGCACGTGTCTTATCCTAAAATCGATTTCCAAGCTTTGAGTTACTATTCTGCTCCTAAGAAAATGTCGGCAGAGAGCAAACCAAAATCTTTGGATGAACTTGATCCTGAGTTGATCAAGACGTTTGAAAAACTTGGCATTCCTTTGTCAGAACAAAAACGTATTTCTGGTATCGCAGTCGACGTCGTGTTCGATTCGGTTTCTGTGGGTACCTCGAATAAAGATGTTTTGGATGAAGCCGGAGTCATTTTCTGCTCGATCTCGGAAGCGATTAAAAATCATCCAGATCTAGTTAAAAAATATTTGGGTTCTGTAGTTCCTGTTACTGACAACTACTATGCAGCTTTGAATGCGGCGGTTTTCTCTGACGGTTCATTCTGTTATATCCCGAAAGGCGTTCGTTGCCCGATCGACCTTTCAACATACTTCCGTATCAATGCAGCTGAAACAGGTCAGTTCGAAAGAACATTGTTGATCTGTGATGAAGGCGGTTATGTGAATTATCTTGAGGGCTGTACGGCTCCTCAACGTGATGAAAATCAACTTCACGCTGCGGTTGTTGAGCTTGTGGCTCATGACAATGCAGAGATTAAATACTCGACAGTTCAAAACTGGTACACAGGTGATAAAGAAGGTCGCGGTGGTATTTACAACTTTGTTACGAAGCGTGGTAAAGCGGCTGGTAAGAACTCAAAAATCTCGTGGACACAAGTGGAGTCAGGTTCAGCGATCACTTGGAAATATCCTTCTTGCATCTTGCAAGGTGATGGCTCTGAAGGTGCATTCTACTCTGTCGCTTTGACTCACGATATGATGCAAGCTGATACCGGTACGAAGATGATTCACATCGGTAAAAATACAAAGAGCACGATCATCTCTAAAGGTATCTCAACAGGTAAGTCTTCAAATGCTTACCGTGGCCAAGTGAAGATCATGGCTTCTGCGGAAAACGCACGTAACTATTCACAGTGTGATTCCATGCTTGTGGGTGATCAGTGTTCAGCAAGCACATATCCATATATTGAAGTGAAAAATAAGACAGCAACGATTGAGCATGAGGCGACAACGTCTCGTATCAGTGAAGATCAAATCTTCTATTTGCAATCGCGCGGCCTAGATATGGAAAAATCAATTTCCATGTTGGTAAACGGATTCTGTAAAGAGGTATTTAAAGAATTGCCTCTAGAATTTGCCGTTGAAGCTGTGAAGTTAATTGAAATGAAATTAGAGAACTCGGTCGGCTAGGCCGGCAGAGCGGAGGGCCACGCGCCCGAAGCTGAAGCAGTACAGAGGTAAATAATATGTTGGAAATTAAAAACCTTCACGCACGTGTTGAAGAAAAAGAAATTCTAAAAGGCTTGAACTTAAAAATTAACGCAGGCGAAGTGCATGCGATCATGGGACCAAATGGTTCTGGTAAATCGACTTTGTCTAAAGTTCTTGCGGGTCACCCAGCTTATGAAGTGACTGAAGGTGAAGTTCTTTACGACATCAACTTCCAAATGAAGAACCTTTTGGACTTGGCTCCGGATGAAAGAGCAAAAGAAGGTATCTTCTTGGCGTTCCAATATCCGATCGAAGTTCCGGGTGTTTCAAACTTCACTTTCTTGCACACAGCATTTAACTCGATCTTGCAACATCAAGGTTCTGATTCAATGTCTGAAGGGGAGTTCCGTGAATTCCTTGTTCAAAAAATGAAACTTGTCAGCATGAAGCCTGAGTACTTGGATCGTCCAGTGAACACAGGTTTCTCTGGCGGTGAGAAAAAGAAAAACGAAATCTTGCAAATGGCGGTGTTGTCTCCACGTTTGGCATTGTTGGATGAAACGGATTCGGGTCTTGATATCGACGCTCTTCGCGTGGTGTCTGATGGCGTGAATAAGCTTCGTCGTAAAGACAATGCAATTGTGTTGGTAACGCATTACCAACGTCTTTTGGATTATATCAAACCTGATTTCGTACACGTATTGTTGAACGGTAAAATTGTTGAAACTGGTGACGCATCTTTGGCTTTGAAACTCGAAGACAAAGGTTACGACTGGTTGATCAACTAATAAGGCGTGATGAGTATGAACTTACTTTCGACCTACGATAAATTTAGTCAAACTTCTCCAGCGACGGGCGCTCTGGCAGCTTTCCGTCAGGCGGGTTATGACTACGCCTTGAACAAAGGCTTGCCGACTCGTAAAGACGAAGAGTGGCATTATACAAGTGTTAAGCCGCTCACTGAACAAGACTACGTGGTTGCGTTAGTCGGTGCTGTTCAACCAAGTCACGACACTTTGAAAGCGATGAAAGAGAAATTGAATTCTGATTTCTACAACATCGTATTCTTTAACGGTGTTTTGAATACGACTTTGTCAGATGAATTACCTGCAGGTTTTACTTCGGGTGAACTTTCTCAAGCTCCAAAGTTTGATGACACTTTCGATGCGTTGAATGGTGCTTATCAGGCAAAACCGTTGGTTTTGACTGTTAAAAAAGAAACGTCTGTGGATAAACCTGTGAACTTCGTATTCTACACTTCGAATGAAGGTGGAAACGCAGTGATGGTGAATCCGCGCATCTCTATCGACGTGGGTGCAAGAAGCTCCGTGCGCATTTTGGAAAGTCATTACGGCACTCAAGATGCTTCTTACTTTGTAAATTCAGTTTTGGATTTACAAGTGGGGGAGAGTGCTTCAGTTACTTATGTTCGCGTTCAGTCTGAAAGCGATAAGGCGATCAATATCGGTCGTACACGTATTCAAGTTGCTAAAAATGCAAATCTTCACAGCTTGGCGTTTGCAACAGGCGCTGCACTTTCTCGACACACGTTGGATGTTGTTCTAAAGGGCGAAGGCTCTAATTCACAAATCAATGGTGTTTATGCTGTTCGTGGCAATCAGCATGTTGATAACACAACGTTGATTGATCACGCTGTCGGCGCTTGTAATACAGAGCAGTTGTATAAAGGTATTTTGGACGACTCAGCTCGCAGTGCATTCTGCGGTAAAGTTTTGATCGCGAAAAATGCGCAAAAAGCAAACTCTGCTCAATTGAATAACAATTTGCTTCTAAGTTCTAAGGCAGAGGCCGATAGCAAACCTATGCTAGAGATTTATGCCGATGACGTCAAAGCGGCGCACGGTTCGACTGTGGGTCAGCTAGATAAAGAAGAGTTATTTTATTTGTTGTCTCGTGCAATTCCAAAAGACAAAGCCATTTCCATGCTGAGCTATGGTTACGTGTCTGAAGTTATTTATAAGCTTGGCGATGATTGCATTGAAAAGTGGTTGTCTAAACATCTAGACGCTGCTTTTACACGCTTTCATGTGGGGTAATTAAGTAATGAGCGATTTAAGTTCTTTATTTGCAAAAGTTCGCAGCGACTTCCCGGCACTGACTCAAAAAGTGCACGGCAAGAATTTGGTTTATCTAGATAGTGCTGCGACAACTTTAAAACCACAGTCGGTGATCGACCGTGTTGCAAAATTCTATTCTTTCGAAACGGCGAACGTTCACCGCGGCGCTCACTACATCAGTGATATGGCCACTCGTGAATTCGAAAACGCTCGGGCAAAGATTGCTTCGTTCTTGGGTGCTTCTCAAGTGGAAGAAATCGTTTTCACGCGCGGTACGACTGAAGGTGTGAACCTTGTCGCACAAAGTTTTGCTGCTGGATTATTGAAAGCGGGCGATGAAGTTTTGGTGACGGAGCTTGAGCACCACGCGAACATCGTTCCTTGGCAAATGGTCGCAGAAAAAGTGGGTGCGAAAGTTATCGCCGCTAACGTTCTTGAAAATGGTGATTTGGATCTAGAAGATTTCAAAAAGAAATTGTCTAACAGAACCAAAATCGTAGCTTTCACCGCTTCATCAAACACAACGGGTACTACTTTAGATGCAAAGCTTTTAACAAAGCTTGCTCATGAAGTGGGTGCTTATGTTTTGGTGGATGGTGCTCAGATCGTTGCGCAAGCTAAAGTGAATGTGCATGAAATCGACTGTGACTTCTTTGTATTCTCTGCGCATAAACTTTTTGGTCCGTTTGGCTTTGGTGTTCTTTACGGCAAAAAAGCAATTCTTGATAAAATGCCTCCATATCAAGGTGGCGGCAGCATGATTTCGCAAGTGACGTTTGAAAAAACGACTTACAATGATGTGCCTATGCGTTTTGAAGCGGGCACTCCGCATGTTGAAGGGGCTGTGGGTTTACATACTGCTATTGATTATGTTGAGGCCATTGGCTTTGATAAAATCCATAAGTGGGAAATGGAACTCTTGGAAACTGCAACTGCGAAACTTTCGACGATTCCAGATATTAAGATCATCGGTACGACGGCCAATAAAGGCCCGGTATTATCATTTAACCTCAAAGGTGCTCACCACTCTGACGTTGGTCAAATTTTAGATCAAGAGGGTGTGGCGGTTCGTGCTGGTCATCATTGCTGTCAGCCATTGATGGTAAAATATAAGGTGCCAGGTACTGTCAGAGCGTCTTTCTCAATTTATAATAATCATGACGACATTGAAGCCCTAGTTAAGGCTGTAGTGAAAGCTCGGGAGCTACTACTATGAGTTCAACACAAGATGTACTAATCAGAATTCAAGCAACACCAAATCCAAACGCATGGAAATTCGTTTTGGATCGCCCGGTATTGACCGAAGGCAAAGCAACTTACGCGGATATGAAAGAAGCGGAACAAAGTATTTTGGCTTCATCACTTTTCCAAGTGACGGGTGTTCGCCAAATTCACTTCTTCCAAAACGTGATCACGGTCACGCACAACTTCGATGAAGATCCAGAAGAAGTGCAAAAAGGCGTATGCGCTGTGATTCAGTCCCGCATGTCAGTGCATAATCCAAATCAGACTCAAGCAGACGAAAAGAAAATCCGTCGCGCAAGTCTTCCACCTGAAGTTCAACAGATCGAAGAGATCTTGGACCGTACGGTGCGCCCAGGCCTTCAAGGCGATGGCGGTGACTTGGATGTAGTGAAATACGAAGACAACAAACTCTACGTGTTTTACCAAGGCGCCTGCGGCACATGCCCAAGCGCTACCAGCGGTACGCTGATGGCGATCGAAGGTATCTTGAGAGATGAATTTAGTCCCACCATCGAAGTCATTCCGATGTAAACCATTGAAAATGGCCCATCTGACTTCGTTGTCGGGCCTCGACTTGCTCTCCGACGGGCTATTAGCCCGCCTACGTGGCAGCCGAAACCCTCCGCCTCGCAGCTGAACCATTTTGAATGGTTTAAAAAGAAAAAGCCCACTGAAGAGTGGGCTTTTTTATTTCTAAATTAGTTTTGAATCTATTTAACTTTGACTGCGTTTTCTTGCAGTTGTTCTTCGGCGCTCTTTTTCATTTCTTGAGCCACGCCATCCCAAGTTTCTTCAGGTTTCGAAGATATCACCGAACTGCTTCCTACTGGAATTCCATCTTGCGATGTTGAAGCGGTAAGAGTGACTGTACTTTGCATTTCTTTGCTGAAGCCAGTCACGGAAATTTGCACTTTAATCACATCACCAGATTTCGTATTTGCGAGTCCATCCGAAATCTGACCCGAAACAATTTTTACTTCAGGTGGTAAGACCCATTTGTATTCGACATCGCTAAATAATTGCTGCCGTACATATACATATCCCGTCAGAGTGACTTCTTGATCAGAACTGTCCGGAATGCTCTCTAGTTTTTCGATTTCTGTATTTATCGTGGCGAGATGTTTTCCGAGAGGTAGTGGGCGCCATTTAGAACTTGAAACTGGAGAAGAAGCCAACTCTCGTTGCATAGTATGAGTCGCTCTGTAGCTATGCATGCCTAGTCCGCCTAGAGATGCGCCTACAATACTCAATAAAACTATCTTTGAAGTAGTCTTTTTTACGGACATAAAAAGTTTGATCCAATCTTTAAGTCGTAAGTCACAGTTCCATTTACTTCATTCGTGATCTTGTCCAACGAATTGAGCTTCACATTTATCATGTAGTATCCAGACGGCAGCCCGGACATCGAGATACTTTCATTCATGCTTGTTGAAGCAGGCGTGCGTTTGTATTTTGCGAGATACTGAGATTTATAGCCAGCATCGATATAAGCTTCTTCGAAGTAAACGTATGACAAATAATAAACGTATAGGTCCAAGTCCATTTGGTAAGATGAAACCGTTGGCGCAACTGTTTGCGTAGCGTTCAGATTAATGGTCGAGCCATTACCATTATAATAGAAAACCAAGAAATCATTGTTCTTAAGATGATTTGAACGAGGCAAAGAATCACCAGCCATAAATGAATCGGCCGTGCCTGTGATAGAGCGGGTGCAAGAAGCAACTTTTGAAGTTACAACTTGTCCAAACTCAGAGGCATCAACAGGTTGCTTTTCCTCCGTTAGAACTGCATTCCATTTTGTTTTATCAGAAACAGCAGTATTTAAATTTAGGAAGTAGTTGAATGCACCTATGCTTGGGAGTGGAAATGCAGAGGTGTTGGATAGACTCTGTGTCATTGAACTCAGTTCACCAGAAAAAGTTTTCCAGATTTCGGTAAAGCTAATGCCTCCACCGTATTTCGTTCCAGTATAGACTTGAGCAGAGTTTCGAGACGATTTGTAAAGCGTTCGTGAAATTGAAACTTCACGGAAGTTTCCTTCGCTCGCTGGAGTAGATAATGAAATGTTGTCCTTAGTAGCTGAGGCAGCAGCCTGGGCTAAATTAAATACAACTCCGATGCCACCAGAAGTGTCGCCGTCACTAGTTTTGTATCCATAAGTGTCGATATAATATTTCGGCCGATCTGTATTAGGAACGTCGTCCGTGTCAGATAATACGGCAGATTGGAAATAATTCGCCCAACCTTCACTCCATGCTAAGCGTGCGTCGATGATAAAGTTACCATCATGCGATCCACCTGGAGATTGGCTATTTCCATAGTTATCTTCAAGGAAATGGGCGTATTCATGTAAGATGATAGAGTCATCGAAATGATCAGTATCCGCAGTTCTTACATTTCCGCTAATACCACCCAGAATAAATAAGTTATTTGTGCCCTGTGAATAGAAAGATACTCCGCTTGTAGAGCCAGAAGAGATGTACGTGTAAGGATTAAATCCGGCCTTCCAATAAGCTGTTACTTTATTGGCGACCCACCAATTTGAAACCAAAGTCGTGCGACCCGTTTGATTACGAATGTATTCGTTAGCCAAATAGACGTCGTAAAGAATATTAAATGCACCACCTTCGATGTTTGAAGAAACAGCTTCATCGGCTTCTGCGTAAAAAGTTGTGAACCCCGTGTATGGAGATCCAACCGTGGTGCCAGAGTTTATGTTACCTGTATTTAGCGTGAAGTTTTTAGTAATAGCATATGGTTCGTTGCTGTAAATATCTGCGAGTACGCTGACTTTGATGTAGTCATTCAAAGCGCGAGAATACACTTTTAAGCTGTAAGTTCCTTGCGTACGTGGAATCGCGAAAGCTGCGTAGCCATCTTCATCAGTCTCGCCTTGTTGAATGCGATTTCCAGCACTGTCATAAACGTGAAATTCGCAATGTGGAATTCCGCGCTCGGCAGTAGTTGAACGAAGTCCCATCGCTGCAGGTGAAGAAATGTCAAAAGCAGTAGTTCGGTATTTATACTTAGCCAAAACTTTGATGTAGATCGGATTAGTTCCAGAATAATCAGTCGGCGTGCCCTTGTATTCGGGTTCCGTGGCTGCGGGAGATGACGAGCCAAAGTCTGCCGTAAACGGAGTACATGCCGTCAAAAATAGAAATGAAAGTCCGCCCAGCAGAGCTAGAACAAGGCTGTTTATCATATGAAACTTATCGGAAGTTCGAGGCTGGTGGATTACGGTGGACGTTAACTATGGAGTGATTTTCTTTCTCAGAAAACGTCGATCTTTTTTGCAGGACATACTCGTAAATTTGCTATGAACGGAATTTCTCGCTCTGAGGCGCCACAGTTCTTGAGAACCTTGAAGGATCTTAAGGAACCTTGAGTCGTGCTAAATAAATGCGAATATCAAAATGAGATTTGCGCGAATTTCGCGAGTGAAAGAGAAAAAAGAAAAAGGCTCGAAGACTACTCAGAAAATTAAACCTGTAGCGTAAGGTGGGTGACCATTATAACAACTTTAGGCTTCTCAGTACGAGCTGAGCTTGCTCACCATTGTCAGGGACAGTCCCCGAATATAAGCTTGTAAGGTTTATTTTCGGTGAGATTTACGCCGCCGAACCCTTCTGAAGTCTATTCTAGCAAAAACATAAATTTCGTCAATCGGGCAGGACTCATAGTTTCATGAAAAGTACCGATATATTGCTTATGACACCTGAAAAAATAGATTTTATTTTTCCATTCGTTGTTTTTTCCTATGGACTACTTTTAGTTCTTGTGCTGGAAAATCCGGTCCTCGTTCGTATCGGTCAAGAGCGCATGGGCACAGCGTTCCAGCAGCTCAGCCGTCATAAAGGACTCGCTTGGGTTTGCTTCTTTGTCGGCGGTCTGTGGTCGATGCAAAATGTTTGGTATTCTTCGCTCTGAGTATTGACTCCGTTAGGGGCCTTCACTAGGTTGAAGGCCGATGTCAGACTCTCCAAATCAACCCCTCAGAAAAACTGAAACATCAGCTCAAACAAGCTTTGCTGATTTAGCGGCTGCCGCTGTTAAATCCAACGAGCCTGCGATCTACTCTGTCGAGGGGCTGAACGTTTACATCAAGCAACTTCTTGAAGGCCAAGTCGGGATGGTGTGGGTGCGTGGAGAGCTTTCGAATTTCAAAGCCCACACATCTGGACATTTTTATTTCTCGCTAAAAGATGCGAAATCACAAATCACAGCGGTCATGTTCCGTGGCAACAATGCGCGTTTGAAATTCAAGCCGCATGATGGTTTGGAAGTCATCGTTCGCGGTCGTATCACAGTTTACGAACCACGCGGCAACTATCAATTGATGGTTGAGATGATGGAGCCCGTAGGTGCGGGTGCTTTACAAAAATCTTTTGAGCAATTAAAAATGAAATTGAAAGCCGAAGGGCTTTTTGAGGCTGCAAGGAAAAAACCAATTCCTCCATTCCCACGTCATATCGCAGTTGTCACTTCACCGACAGGTGCAGCGATTCGCGATATCTTGAATGTACTTTCTCGTCGTGCAAAATCACTTGAGGTCACAGTTGTTCCAACAATTGTTCAAGGCGAGGCGGCGGCACCATCGATCTGTGAAGCATTAAGAAAAGCAATCTCACTTCCAAATATTGATGCGATTATCATTGGTCGTGGTGGTGGTTCGATTGAAGACATGTGGTGCTTCAATGACGAAAAACTCGCACGCATGATTGCGGCCAGCCCCATTCCGATCATCTCAGCAGTCGGTCACGAAATCGATTTCACGATTTCTGACTTTGTTGCAGATTTGCGCGCGCCAACTCCTTCAGCAGCGGCAGAACTTGTGGCGAAGAGTGGCGTTGAGATCGAAGCAAAAGTTTCGTCTCTTGAGCGTATGCTGCGCACTCAGATGGAAAAGAAATTAAAGCTTCTTAAAGAGCGTGCATTTGGTTTTTCAAAACGTCTAGTCGATCCGAAACGTCGTTTGCAGGATTTGGCACAACGTAATGATGAACTTTTGAGTCAGCTTGAAAAAGCGGCTGAGCGTTTATTTGCGGATCACAGAAACCACATTCGTTTCTTGATTCAAAAACTCGGCACGCCAACAGCGCACATCGATAAACGTAAAAAAGAAATCGTCTTCCTTTCAACTCGTGCAGAAAAAGCTTTGGTTCTTTCGCTTGAAAAGAAAAAAGCTCGCTTCGGCCGATTGATGGGAATCTTGGATAGCATCAGCCCACTCAAAGTAGTGGAGCGCGGCTATTCCATCGTGACTAAGAAAAATGAAGTTATTAAATCAGCCAGCCAAGTGAAAGTCGGAGATCATCTTGATATTCGTTTGGCTGAGGGTTCACTCACCGCTGTGGTTGACAGCGTGAAGGAGAAATAGATGGATTTTGAGAAAAAACTAAGCCGTCTTGAAGAGATCGTTCGTCTAATGGAAAAAGGTGATTTGGCTTTGGATGAATCACTAAAACTTTTCGAAGAAGGCGTAAAGCTTTCTCGTGAGTGTAATCAGCGTCTGAATGAAGCAGAATCAAAAGTAAAACTTTTGACGGGCATCGGTCCTGACGGCAAGCCAGTGACTCAAGACTTTACTGCGGAAGACTAATGTCATTCGATAAAGAGCTCGCAGCCCGCGCCAACATTGTTGATCAGTATGTGGAAAAGTATCTGACAGAGAAAACTCTGCCTGCAGGTTCAGCTATTGCCGAACTTCGCGATTCCATGAAGTACTCAGCGACAAACGGTGGAAAACGCTTCCGTCCAGTGTTGTCGCTTTTAACGGGGGAGCTTTTTGACTGTCCAGCTGAAAAGGTTTTGCCTTTCGCGATGGCGGTTGAATTCATTCATACATATTCACTGATTCATGACGACTTACCGTGCATGGATAACGATGATATTCGTCGTGGTAAGCCAACGAACCACAAAGTTTACGGCGAGGCCTTTGCATTGCTTGCAGGTGATTCGCTTTTAACTGAAGCGTTTTACGTTTTGGCTAAACACTATCCACAACAAGCGGGCGAATTAGTTCTGTTGCTATCTGAAGCAGCGGGTATCGTCGGAATGGTTGGCGGTCAAGCGATTGATCTTAAAGCCGGTGAAAAGAAATTCACTCTAGAAGAGCTGACACACCTACACCGTCTTAAAACGGGCGCGTTGATTCGCGTCGCTGTCGAAGGTGCCGCAGTTATTTCCGGTGCGTCAGCAGATCACAGAGCTAAACTTAAAGCATTCGGTGAAGGCTTGGGACTTGCGTTCCAAGTGGCTGACGACGTTTTGGATCATGGCGAAAAAGATCAAGACCAAAGAAGCTTCACAGGCATCATGGGTCTTGAGGGTACAAAAAAATACCTCGCGCAAATCAGCGCAGATACATTATCTCAACTTCAAGCTGTTGGAAAAAAATCCCCCTTGCTAGAAGGTCTTGTTCAATTCAATGAACAAAGAAAAGTGTAGGCCCCGATGTCGACCAAGCAAAGACTCGATGTCTATTTGGTTGAAAAGGGTCTTGCTAATTCAAGAACCCACGCGCAAGAGCTGATCGACTCTGAACAAGTGTTTATCTTTGAGGGCGCGAATAAAAAAATCTTAAAAAAATCGAGTCTGAATGTTGATTCGGCTCAGTCAAATATTCAAGTGGAGTCAGGTCCGGCGAATCGCTACGTTTCGCGCGGTGGTTTAAAGCTTGAGGGTGCGCTTGAAAAAGCCAAGATCAATGTTAAAAATTTAAATGCTCTTGATGTCGGTCTATCAACGGGTGGCTTCACAGATTGTTTGCTTCAATCAGGTGTCGCCTCTGTATTGGGTGTCGACGTTGGTCACGGGCAAACTCACCCGAAGCTTTTAAAAGAAACTCGCTTAAAAGTTCTTGAAGGCATCAACGCTAGAAATTTGAGCTCGATCAGTGGAGTCGTTGAAGATTCAAAAGTCAAAGGCGGTTTTGATATCATCGTGATGGATGTCTCTTTCATCTCGATCACTTTGATCATTCCGGAATTCAAAGCATTGCTGAAAAATGGCGGCCATTTGTTAAGTCTAGTTAAACCACAATTTGAAGTGGGCGTTGACGGACTTTCAAAGGGTGGTATTGTGAAAGACACATCTTTGTACGTCGATGTAGAAAAAAAGATCCGTGAGTGTTGTGAACAGTCCGGAATGACGGTGTTAGATTATTTTGTTTCGCCGATCGAAGGGAAAGACGGGAACACCGAATTCTTTATTTTCTGCAAAAAGTAAGGAGTTAACATGAAACGTTTAGTATTTGTTCTGGCAATGGTGGGCCTTGTTGGTTGCCAAGGCCTCAAGACTCGTGAATCTATGCAGCGCCCGACATCAGCACCTTCGCGTCCTGGCGTTTTTACTCCAACTCCTTCGCAGCCTACTCCGCCGCCACCTCCTCAAGAACATCATGATGATGAACAGGACTATTCAGATGTGGAGGCGGCCCCAGCACCTCCACCACCTCCATCTATTCCAGCAATGCCTAAAGTGGGAATCATTTTAGGTGCGGGTGGTGCAAGAGCTTATGGTCACGTTGGTTTCTTGCGTGAAATGGCGAAATTAAAAATTCCAGTCACTGCAATCGGTGGTGTTGAATTCGCGGCGCCAATGGCAGCGCTTTATGCAAATAAAGAACTCGCTAACGATGTTGAGTGGCAGATGTTCAAGATGAAGGACGAAGAGATTTTCAAAAAATCTTTATTGGGTTCTTCAAACAGAAACATCGAAGTCACAGCACTTAAAGAATTCATGCAAACCTCATTCAATCGTTTGAATGCGCAGGACTTCCGAGTTCCTTTTGCTTGTCCGGCGTATAACTTTGCAAAAAACCAAGCTTACTTGATGAACCGTGGCTCGATGGACCAAGTTCTTTACACGTGCATGGCGTACCCACCGTTCTTTAAGCCTTACAACAGTGTTGTGGCAGGGGTGCGTGACGTAACAGCTTTGGCGAATTACCTGCGTCAAAGAGGGGCGAATTACGTCGTTCTGGTTAACGTTTTACCTTCACCGGGCAAGAAGTCTTTGGTAGGAGATAATGCATCAACGGATTACGTCTTATGGAGTGAGATCCAGGGCGCGTATAATAAGCCTTTTCCGGGAGTTGATACCGTTGTTTCCCTGGACGTAGGCGATTATGGTATTATGGAATTTAATAAGCGTCGCGAGATCATGAACAAAGGTGCAGACTCAGCGGCGAAGCAGCTAAAAGTTTTAGCTCGCAAAGTGGGACTGTAAGGAGTTCAGATGAGAAAACCGATTTTTGATATGAATATTTTTGCTGAACGTAGAAAGCAATTGGGTCAACAGATCCAAGGCGGTGCTTTGATCGTGGCATCTCATCCCGAGTACATTCGTAATCACGATGTGCACTTCCCTTATCGTCAAGATTCAAATCTTTTCTACCTAACAGGTTGGGAAGAGCCAGAATCAGTTTTAATTTACCGTCCAGGTTGCAATCCTGAGACTGTGATGTTCACTCGTCGTCGTGATCAAGAGCGCGAAACTTGGGATGGTTTCCGTTACGGTCCAGAGGGCTGTGAAAAAGAATTTAAAATTGAAAAAGCTTATCCAATTGATGAGTTCCAAAAAGTAGCGCCTTCACTTTTAAAAGAAGTGGATCGTATCTACTATCGTCAATACAAAAACGAACACATGGATAAAGAAATGGAAGCTGTTTTGCAAACTGTAAAACAACTTCAAGGCCGTACAGGTTTCGGTCTGCTTTCTATCCACGACGCTGATACTTTGATTGGTGAAATGCGTTTGGTGAAATCAGAATACGAACTTACGCAATTGCGTGAGGCTTGTGAGATTTCAGCTCAAGGTCATATCGCAGCGATGCGTTTCACTCGTCCAGGCGTGACAGAGAGACAAGTTCAAGGTGTGTTGGCTCACCAATTCTTTATGCGTGGATCTGCGCGTGATGGTTACTACCCAATCGTAGCAAGCGGTAACAACGGTACAACGTTGCACTACAACTTCAACGATCAGGTTTGTAAAGATGGCGAATTGCTATTGATCGATGCTGGTGCTGAGTACAACTACTACACTGGTGACATCACTCGTACTTACCCAGTGAATGGTAAATTTACTGATGAGCAAGCACGCGTTTACGAAGCAGTTTTGAAAGTTCAAAAAGCGATCATCGATTTCGTGAAACCAGGTATCGTGTTTAAAGATATGCACGACATGGGCACGTCACTTTTGACAGATGCGATGTTGGAACTTGGTTTGTTGTCAGGTCGTAAAGAAGACATCATCCAAGCTTCTATCCAAAAGAAATACTACCCGCATGGCATCGGTCACTGGTTGGGTATGGATGTGCATGATGCTGGTTTGTACTTCAAAAAGAACGAGCCACGTCCTATCGAGGCGAACATGTGCTTTACTGTTGAGCCAGGTCTTTACATCCCTGCGAACGACACGTCAGCACCTGCGAAGTATCGTGGAATCGGTATCCGTATTGAAGACAACATTCGTGTGACTTCATCGGGTGCAGAGAACATGACGTCATCAGTGCCAAAAGAGATGTCTGACATCGAAAAGATTGTCGGCAAATAATATTCTAGATATCGGGTATACTTGAATCCAGGTATACCTGATACCCGGTAAGAATCTTCGCTATTTCTGCAGAATAAAGATAATCGACGAGGGCTTGTCCCCAGTCTGAGGTTCAACGATCTCTTTCAAAGTTAATCCAGCATCACTGAAGCATTTCATCCATGAGCTGAGTTTACGACCATACCATGGCATCGTCCCGCTAAACGGAACTGCCATCGCTTTATAGTCTTCCGTATTCCAACCATCTTTATAAGATTCTAAGATAAAACACGGATGTAGAGTTTGAATGATCACGAGACCGTTATCGGAAACAGAGTTTTGAATATTCACCAGTAGCTGAGTGATCTTTTCATCAAGCAATGAAAAATTAAAAATCGCAGCATCGTATTTATCCGAAGCAGTCCACGTACCAGCGGAAATTTCTGAGTAAGACACACAGTAAAATGCAGAAGGGTGATTTTCTTTAGCAATAGCAATGAGATTCGCCGAACCATCGATGCCAAGATAAACTGTGCTGGGGGAGAGTTGACCCGCAAGCCAACCTTCACCACAACCGACATCAAGAATAGATTTGATATTTTTATCAGAGATAATTTTGAGAAGGGCGCCACTAGTCACTGCGCGACTAGCGATCGTATTACCTTGAATGACTTCTGCCCAGGCAGATGCGTTTTCTTCCCAAAAATCTTGCGACATTATTTCACTAAACCTCGCAGCTTACTTGCTGCTGGTCTAATGATACCTTTAAGTGTTTCCATATTGGAAGCAGTAAGCTCGATCTCGCGCGCATCAGCAGGAGATACCAAGCTGTCTGCGAGTGATTTTGCTTCTTCAGCAACTTTCACCGAACGCTGACCTTGCGTATCAATGTTTCGTTTGGCATTAACGATCTCTTGATCCATTGGTAAGCCATAACCATCTTGACCCACCAAAAAGTTTGATGGAGTTGCAAACAACTGACTGATCGCCAAGAAGTCTTTTGCGATCGCACCCGCTTTAGTGCCTTTGCCAGCAGCCTTCGCAGAGTTGAGTTCTTCAACTACAACTTTTTGAATTTTAGCTTTCAGCATAGTTTCAAGCTTACGAGCTGATGCATTCTCAAGCATTGTCAACGCTGCCGCATGATAAATGAAGCGAGGATTTGCGCGATCAATTCTCGCAATAACATCGCGACGTTGAGCTGCAGAATAATTCAAATACTCTTTAAATGTTGGAGCAGAAACACCCAACTCTTGAACTACTTTATATGTTTTATTGAAACGCGCTTCAAACGAGTCAAAGTAAAAACCAAGTCTCATCGCTTCTGGTCTGTTTTTAAGAACAGAGTCGTCAGCTAAATTTAAACCCACAAGAGTCTGCTTCAAACCAATTGGATTGATATTGTCACGACGTGGGCTTGGATCTAAATCTCTGATATCGGCGAACATCAACTTCGGATCAAGTAATGAACCTTTTAAAAGATTCAAAGTCTCTGTCGCGCAGTTGTTGCTGATGAAATAGTACTTACCATCATAAGCCCAGTGAGCTTCTACTGAACGAACAACGAAGTTTTCAATTTCTTTGCGAGACATTTTAAGTGGAATACTTTCAAGTGCACGCAATTCACCCATCGCGTATTCATCAGTTACTTGTTTTAAAGGAATGATGAAAAGACGTGAAGGATATTTACCGCGCAAACCATCCCATGAACTGATGTTCATGGAATCGATAAAGGCACGGTAGCTCAGTACCACGCTCTTATCGACGTCTAACAAACACTCAGGGCCAACTTTAGGGCGGTTGTCGTTACAGATCACAAGACGGATCATCGCGTGACCCCAACCACTCATCATCGCTTCACCTTTATCGGCAAGCAGATAGTGAACTTGGTAAACGCGAGATGGATCAATTTTCAAAAACTGAGCTTTTTCAGTTGGACTTGTTGAAGGCAAAACATAACCAAGCTCATTGTTACAAGAAACACCAGCGAACGGTTCATGCTGGAAGTGACTTGCAAGTAAACGGTACATGCTTGGACGGCGGCATTTAAAATTAGGATCCATCAAGAAGAATTCCATATTCACGGCGAATGCTTCTTGAGGGTTTGTTGCTTCATATCTGTCTGGTGAACGATGAGTCATGCCATTGAAGTCAAGACCAACCCAACCAGCTACTTGCAAGAAGTAAGGGTTCTGAGAAAAAGTTTGAGTTATATGGCGATAAGCTGCGCACTCATCTGGGAAAGTTCTTCCCAATTGAGATTTTGTGAATTCATCTTTGCGGCAGCGAGCGATCCACGAAGTTTCTTCCGGAGTGTGCAGATTCAATTTGTCATATACGTGCACTGTTTCATGTAAAACAGTCGCGAGGGCTTCATCATAAGCGTTCTTATGTTGGCGCTCTGGAGTTTGGCGAGCGCGAGCGGGGCCGACAACAATGTCGTTCAAATAATTACGATTGATTTTAATATTGCTACCAAAACGGCTGGCAGTACCAGCTGGTTCGATTTTTTCTTTTCCTGGAATAGAAATTTCGATTTTCTCAATCGAAACATCAACGGTGCCGACAGCTTGTTTAAGCTTAGCAGGCAACATGCTTTCGGCGCGGTCCAAAAGATTTTGAACCGCTGTTTTATCCGAAGCGGAGAGATTGGTTTTCAATTTATATTCTAACGAAAACGCTTGTTCAGAGGCCAAGAGACCCACGGAAAGAAACAAAGACGCAAATGTTGGTAGCAAATTCTTTTTTGCCATAAGCTCTCCTGGCGTTAGCGAATTACGAGAGAATACTAAATATTAAAGACCCAAGATCTCGCGAGCGATTTGGATATCTGACATTTGAAGTGAAGGCGCTTTTCTGCGAACAACTTCCAACGCAGCTTCAATTTTAGCTGTGCGAGTAGAAGCATCACCTTCAGTTGCCAAGAATGTTGTGAAGTCTTCTTGAGCAGCTACCAATTTGTAATAGTCTTCGTCTGGCTCACGGTTACGTCTGTTTTGTTCAGTCGTTTGTGAAGAGCCAAGTGAAGAATAAAACGCCATTGTTGAAGCTGAGATACCAACGATAGCAGCGTCAGTGTGGTTCATGCTGTTATGAGCAAGAGCAGCCTCAGATACGGTAAAAGCGATCAATAATGAAGTAACTAGTAACTTTGTCATACATCTCTCCTGTTAAAGATAAAACTATCCATAAGGAGTAAAGGCAAAGACGGGGCCACGGATTCATGTTTCGAATTCGTTTGTATGCTTGCTGGCTTAAAATAGGAGTCTAGAAACTTTTCACGGACTGACAATTTGCGGCTACTTGAAGGGCAGCCGCGATGGGAATCTCAAAATGAGACAGGGGATGAATCTAGATAAATCTGTGTCGGAGCCAACCGTGTTTATCAGCTTCACCAGCCAATTCTTTTTCGGTTTCAAAGAGTTTGTGATTCTCAGCCGCAGCACTGACAGCGAGACTCAAGCGAGTTGCCGATTGTAACAACTGGTAATCGCCCATAGTATTTCCAGAGGCAAAGAAGGGTTTTTGACCACCGGTGCGAGCTAAAAGCGCATCGACTTTTCCTTGGCGATAGCTGATGAAACCTTTTTGTTTGTCAGTGACATTGCCACCCTCAACTTCGGTTTCAATTCCGATCACATTATCATACGTCAACCCTAGGGCTTTTGCTCCAGGCTCAACGGCCCATTTCACAGAGGCTGTGATGATGTAAATTTGGACGCCTTTTTTCAAAAACAAATCGATGACTTTTTGTTGTTCAGTGAACAGCGGCAATGGTTTGAATTCAGCCAAGGCCTCGCGTGCCCAAGAGTGAACAGTGTCCAAGGAATAGTTCTTACAGATTTGAGCTAGCCACAAATACGCCGTGGGGGCGTGCTTCGCTTTCATTTCTAGATAGTGATTCCAAGGTTGCTCGGGGAGTGGCACCAGCTTGTTTGCAATTTGGTGTTGAAAGAAGTTTTCTCCCAGATCGGTATCCCACAAAGTTCCGTCAGCATCGAATGCGGCAACGGGGTTTTTCTCCTCGCGTAATGCAAGGTCCAGGGAGTGATTAATCTGACGCCAAATCTCATCGGAATAGTCTTTGTATTTCATCGCTTCTTAGTATGAAATAGACGAAGTCAAAACACAAGAGGAGCCCGTGGCCATGAGCCTCTATGCGCGTGTCATTTTAACTGCAGATCTTCCAGAAATTCTCGAATTCGAAAATAAAAAAATGCAAGAAGCGCATCCAGATGAGATGGAGCGAATGATTGCAAGCTGGAGCTCTAAGCATCGTCCTGAAGCTTTTAATCACTATGTGCCAATGGGCTGGAGCTTCTTGGTTCGTGACACAGAAACGCCAAGTGCTCATTCATCTGAAGGCACGTTGATGGGCTACTTTATTGCGCAGCCTTTATTATTTCTTGATGGGCAAACACAATCTTTGTGGGTGGAGCACGTTCAGTATGCTTCTTTGCAAGCACGTGATGAACTTTGCGAACTTGCGTATAAACTTTCAAGAGAGAAGCACTTTCAAAGAGTGTACTTCCCGAATGAAAACGGCGTTCCAAATTCAGTGAAATCTTTTAAACCCGAAACTTGGCAGCCAGGAACTCTTTCAGTCAAGACGACGAAGTAGGACAGGATGAACACATTTTCTTTCATGGATCGAAAAGAAAACATCAACCGAATGAAAACCGAAGAGTTTGATCTCGTCATCATCGGTGGCGGTATCAACGGCGCAGGTGTCGCAAGAGACGCGGCAGCCAGAGGTATGTCGGTCGCACTCATTGAAGGCAGTGACTTTGCTTCGGGAACTTCTTCGCGATCTTCCAAATTAATCCATGGTGGAATTCGTTATCTAGAAAACATGGAATTTAAATTGGTGTTTGAAGCTTTGAACGAACGCACGCGTTTGTTCGAAATGGCTCCGCACTTAGTGCACCCTCTGCGATTCATGATTCCATTGTATAAAGATTCACGTGTGGGCATGTTCAAAATGGGATTGGGCATGTGGTTGTACGATGCCCTTTGCTTATTCCAAGCTCCTGAAATGCACGAGCGCTTAAATGCCCAAGAAACAAAAGAACGCATGCCATCAGTACAAGGTAACGACCTTGTTGGTTCATTTATTTATTCTGATGCTTACATGGATGACGATCGTCTGGTGCATGAAACTTTGCGTGCAGCTAACGAAGAGGGTGCCTTGGCTGTGAACTATGTTCGCGCAACGGGGGCATCATTCGATGCAAACGGAAAAATTTCCGAAGTGCATTGCGAAGATCAGTTCAGCGGTGAAGGAAGATTTTCTATCAAAGCTCGTCACGTCATCAGCACCGTCGGTGTTTGGACTGATCAGTTAGGCACAGCACTTTTCAAAGAGTGGAAGAAAATTTTGCGTCCGACAAAAGGTGTGCATCTGACTTTTTCAAAACACAGACTGCCATTGCAAAGTGCGGTGGTGATGGGTGCAGAGAAGAGTGATCGCATCGTTTTTGGTATTCCTCGCCATGACATGGTGATCGTGGGAACAACCGATACTGACTTTAAAGATTTACCAGAGAATGTTTCAACAACTCATGAAGACGTTGAATATCTTTTGAAGGTCATCGATCAGTATTTCCCGGGAGCAAAAATCACAGCTCACGATATCATCGCAAGCTACGCAGGGGTTCGTCCGTTGGTGCAAGATGGTTCATCGTCAGAGGGAAAAACTAGTCGTGAACACACGATCATTGATGATGCGCGCGGCGTGACGTTTGTGGCGGGCGGAAAATATACAACGTATCGTTTGATGGCGGAGCAGATCGTCGATTCTGCTTTGCATTCATTCACTCTAGAAGATCGCATCAAATTCAAAAAAGCAGACACATCAAAACCACTCAGCAGCTTTACGAGCACTGATGCTTATCAGCAAGCGCTGAGTCAGACAGACGCGTGGGCGCGCCGTTTTGGCCGTTCACTCGAGGAAGTCACTCTGTTGGCGGAACGCTACGGTATGGAAGCTTTGCAGATGCTCGAGGACGCTCCTAAAATGGCAACCTACTGGCAGATCGAAGCGGCGCAAGCTATTGAGAATACAATGTGTTTGCATCTCGTCGACTTTTACACTCGACGCGTGTCTCTTTTCTTGGCGGATCGCAATCACGGCCTTCATCAGCTGGATGAAGTCGGCGAAGTTTTCAAAGAATTGTTGTCGTGGAGTGAAGAACATCTGCGTGCAGAGAAGCATCGCTTGACGGAGTACATGGCAAAAGAGGTTGGCTGGAAGAAAAGCTTCTAACTCGAGAAATTACTCACTGCACAAAATATTCGGAAATTCGGCTCTAAATATCAGTATTGACTCTGGTTTTCATAGAACCTAGACTTTAACTGTTTCGCATCACAGAGTTATATTTTTCTGAAGTGAGAATTCAGCATGAGTGTTTTTGACAAAGTAGCAGATTATTTTTCAAACGATATCGCCATCGATCTTGGCACAGCTAACACATTAGTTTACGTGAAAGGCCGCGGAATTATTCTTGATGAGCCTTCAGTTGTTGCTGTTCAAAAAAATTATCGTGGTTTGCAAAATCGTGTATTAGCAGTTGGTAAAGAAGCAAAAGACATGTTGGGAAGAACTCCTGGCAGCATCGTTGCAATTCGTCCAATCAAAGACGGCGTTATCGCTGACTTCGAAGTAACTCAATCAATGTTGAAATACTTCATCGGTAAATCTTTGGGCGAGAAAAAATCTTTCATCCGTCCTCGCATCATCATCTGCGTTCCTTACGGCATCACTCAAGTTGAGAAACGCGCAGTAAAAGAAGCAGCTCAATCTGCAGGTGCTCGTGAAGTTTATTTGATCGAAGAACCAATGGCAGCGGCAATCGGTGCGGGTCTTCCAATCACAGAACCATCAGGTAACATGGTTGTCGACATGGGTGGTGGTACTACTGGTGTCGCAGTTATTTCTTTGGGTGGTATCGTTTACTGTAAATCAATCAAAGTTGCTGGCGATAAATTCGACGAAGCAATCGTGAATTACGTTCGTCGTCAGTTCAATCTTTTGATCGGTGAAAGAACTGCTGAAAATATCAAAATCCAAATTGGTAACGCTTATCCATTCGAAGAAGAAAAAACGATGGAGATCAAAGGTCGTGACCTAGTAGCGGGTGCTCCGAAAACTATCGAGATCACAAGCTCACAAGTGAACGATGCATTGATGGATCCTCTTTCGGAAGTGGTGGATGCAGTTCGTACGGCACTTGAAAAAACTCCGCCAGAGTTGGCTTCTGATATCGTTGATAACGGTATTGTGCTTACTGGTGGTGGCGCTTTGCTTGCGAACCTAGACGTTCTTCTAAGAGAAAGAACTGGTTTGCCAGTTTCTATCGCTGAAGATCCACTCAGCTGCGTTGTTATGGGATCTGGCAAAGTACTAGACCAATTAGATCTTCTCAGACAATTAACAGTCGATTAGGATAATGGAGCATGTCAGAAGCTGACGCTCAATCCATCGCTTTGTTTTTTTATTTTGCTTTCCTAGATGACAGAAGGGCCGTTGAAGCTTCGATTCAGGCCCTAGCCTTTTGTCGAGATCGAAAAAAGAAAAATCCAGAATTACCGTCATCAGTAGCGATTGTGGCAGCAACTAAAACTGTCTGGAATCGCTACAAAAATCGCATCGCGCGCGGACGTCCGAACACTTCGGTGGAATCGGGTTGGTTAATTCCTGAGGGAGTTGATCTTGGTCCTTGGCGCGAGTTCCAAAAGACGGCGTCGGAAGATGAACTTCTGACAGTCATTTGGTCAAAAATTCTCAGATTCAGCGATCATGAAATTTCAGAGGGCTTGGGAATTACCCAAGGCACGATTCGCTATCGTCTCGGCAGAGCTTTGCGCAAACTCGGCAGCATGACTCACGGTGCAGGTAAGTTGAACTATGGCTCAGGAAGATAAAGTAAATTTATCCAAAAAAGGTAAGCGCGAAGTTTCGTCCTTTATCGGGCACGAACTGCTTTACGATTATCTTTGCAACACGCTTGATCCTGAGCGCACCCAAGCTGTGGCAGATCACTTAAAATATTCTCGTGATGCCCAACTTGATTTGGGAAAAATTCAAAACGGTCAAACCTATGCAGACTCTTTAGCAAAGACAGTTGTTTCGCAGCCGGTGATTGAGCAGATCAATCATCAAAGCACATACTTAACTGTGCTTTTGCAAAAAACTAATTTTGCTAAATGGCCTCAAGGTTTGAAGTGGGGCTTAGAAGCACTCGTCGTTGTGGGTGTTGTGGTTTCTTTACTTACGGTTGCACCGTGGGAAAAAATCGCAAAGCTCAACATCATGACTGGCTCTAAAGAAGTTATTCTTGCTGAAGTTGATAAGCCGCGCGGTTCTGAACCTGAAAAGGAAGAAACGCCTGAGTTCGTTGATGAGGGAATCAAAAAAACTGAGACACCTGCAGTAGTTGCAAAAACTCCTGCACCAACACCTGCGACAACAGTGGCAGCGACGCCAACTCCGGCGCCAGCAGCTAAAGCACCTGTGCATGAAATTCCGCCTCCACCAGCAGCCCCTGCTGTGAAAGTGGTTGATAAAAAAGAAACTACCGATACGGCAGCTCATCCAACGGGTGGCGGTTTCTTGTATCGTGGTGAAATCGACATCACAGGTATTCAAGCTATCGGGCCGAAGTTAACTGAAAAAATCAAAGAGCTTGGCGGCCGTAAAGCAGGTGATGTGGAACTGGGATGGCAGAAAACGCCGGGTTCGCTTTATTATCACTTCACTTTGCCAGAGGCGAAGTATCCAGAACTTGAAACATTCCTTGCGACATACGGCAAAGCCCGCATCAGCAAAGAAAAACATCCACGCGTCATGCCTGACGGAATCATTCGTTTGATTCTTACTGTGGATGAAGCCACACCGTGAAAACCCTGAGACGAAAACCTAAACGATCATTGCGAACGATTTTGATCGTCTGGTTTTTATTGTTCTCAGTCATTCCGCTTGCGTTCGTCACAATTTATTCCATGCTCAAATTTGAAAAGGCGATTGATCACGAGTTGTCGCAACGTTTGGCAGGCAATGCTCGCGAGTTGAGTGTCATTCTTTCTGACTACAGAAAAGATCTGCAACAAAAGCGCGATCGCTATGTGAAAGATCCAAGCTTGATCTATCACATGAGTGTCGGTGATGGAACGACTCTGAAGGGCCTTGCATCACAGTGGCTCAGAGGAGATTCGACTTCGAGTCTGACATTCTTTAATCGTGAAGGTCGCATGATTGCGTCTGTTTTTAAAGACGACAAAGAAGTCATTCGCAGCTTTATTCCTAATCAAGAAGCTGTCTTTATTTCTGGCAACTACATGGCGCAAATTAAAGACTATAAGGAAGCAGCTTTAGCTGAGTTCCGTGAAAATCAAAAACTCAATTTGATTTTGATTTCGCGTGTGACTTCAGCAGGCGGTCGTCCCGTTGGTTATGTTGAACAGGTCGTTGATTTAAACAAAGCGTTTTTGGATCGCACAAAATCCCGATTGAAATTGGAATTGATGTTGATGCGCGATACGGGCCAAGTGGTCGTCGCCAGCCATCCTGATTTTTACCTATATAAAAAGGACTTTTTCAAAAAATACACACGCCTTGGTGATAACTTTTTTGATCTGAATGTTCGTGGCGCACCTTACGGCTTCTTGGTTTATCCATTGGATTGGGGAATCACGAAATTCTACGTGGCGATGGGGGCTTCAAAAGCAGATACTCGTGCGGTTCTTAAAAACGTAAACTACGCTTTCATCTCTGTCGTTGGTGCAGTTATCTTTTTGCTGATTCTGACGATCGTGGTGACTTCAAGCTGGTTCCTAAAACCGTTGTATGACTTAGTCGATGCCCTGCAAAGTTTCGAATCTCAAGAACAAGCAGTTACTATTCCCGTTAAAAATGACACTGAGATCGGTCTATTGACTGAAAGCTTCAATGAGATGAGTAAAAAGATTTGGCAGGCGCGTTCGGATCTTCGTAAAAAGATCAACGAACTTGAAAGTGCCAATCGCGAACTTAAAGATACGCAAACCAAACTTGTGCACTCTGCAAAAATGGTTTCGTTGGGTCAACTTGTTGCAGGCGTTGCGCATGAGTTGAATAATCCAATTGGTTTCATCTATAGCAACATGAACCATCTTAAAGATTATTCTGAAAAGTTGATCGAGATTGCTGAAGTTGGTGAAAAAGATCCTTCGAAAATCAAAGAGCTTAAAGAAGAATACGAATTTGATTACATCGTTAAGGATTTACCGAAACTCGTGACATCTTGCCAAGACGGTGCTCGCAGAACGCGTGATATCGTTTTAGGTTTAAGAAACTTCTCAAGACTTGAAGAAGCGAAGCTACAAGAAATCGACGTTCATCAAGCACTCGATACGACTCTGAACTTGCTTCAAGGTGAGATCAAAAACCGTATTGAAATTCACAGACAGTACGAACCTCTACCGCATATTCATTGTTATGCCAGTCAGGTGAACCAAGTCTTTATGAATATTCTGTCGAACGCAGTTCAAGCGATGGATGGAAATGGGCATATCTGGATTTCAACAATGGCTGTGAAAGATTTCAAAGGCCCTAAAGACAATAAAAAAGGCCGTGTGCAAATCGCTATTCAAGATAGCGGTAAGGGCATGAGTGCCGATGTTGTCGAAAAAATCTTCGATCCATTCTTCACAACCAAAGGCGTTGGCCAGGGCACTGGATTGGGACTGAGTATCTCTTACGGCATCATTCAGAATCACGGTGGGGAAATTCAAGTGCGCTCTGAAGTGGGCGTGGGCACTGAATTCATTGTGACGTTGCCAATATATCCGCCTGTGCAGGATAAAGGTCTAGTTTCCCTTTAGAATCCGGACTCCTAATCCGATAAGCTCGCTATGGGACAGGATAACAACTCCAATAAAGAAAGATCACTTTTATTGGCGCTGCTGCTTTTTATTGGCGCGGGCGTGTTGTTATTTATGTCGATTGATTCTGACGAAAAAAGTCCATCGACAAATACTCCACAACAATCCGCGCGTGAACGTATGCGTGGAGCTGATTGGGAGCGCTCTGTGAACAAACATTTGTTCCAAACCAATGAGCGTATGAACATGCAACGTCAGAAAATGCAGGTTGAGAACTCGAAAGACGCCCCAAGAATGTGGGAAACAAAAACGCAAAATGCATACAAGCAAAATAATGGCGTCGATCTTTCAACGGACCAAAGAGGTTATGATATTGCGAATGATTTAGGTCGCGGTGTCAGAAGCAATGAGGCTCCAAAAAGCCCGCATGAAATCGTGCAGGGTGAGCTTTTCAACGAACAAGAAACAGAAGCCTACACTCAAGCATACAAACAAGAATACGCTCGTCAGTTTATTGAAAATGCAAGACGGGGTGGTTACGAAGTTCAGCTGAGTGATGACTTCCGCGTACTTTCTGTGAAGCCGTATCGTCGTCCATCCGGACAAGGTACGGTCGATCCTCTATACAATTCGTTCGATAGCTCCAACCAGTAATCTATTCTTTTTCCACTTTCGCATGTATCCATGATCAGCCATGCTAAAGTACTTTTCGTCGCTAAAGACAATATGGTCGAGCAGTGGAATCTCCATCAAATAACTCAGCTTAAAAAATTTACGAGTGATAATTAAATCTGCGTCAGAGGGCAGAACGTCGCGGCTGGGATGATTGTGCGCCATGATAAATGAACTGGCGTTTGATTGGATGAGAAATCGGAAAATGTCGCGGGGATGAATTAGACAATAATCCACGGTGCCGCGGAAGATCATCTGTTTACCTATAACGCCAAGCTGCGCATTAAGCGCTATAACCCAAACCTCCTCGGCAAAAGGATTGTAATGATCTTTGAGGCTTTCAAATGTTGCGACGCTAGAACTTAATTCGCTCATATCTTTGTTTCGCAATGCAAGACCGAAGCACTGTCTCCTGACGGACTCGTCCATGTTCCAAGAACGCAATCCGAATTGAATCCGGTAGTGAAATCGGCTACGCTCATGAAGGATCACGAAAGGTGCGTTCATATGAAAAAACTAATTTTGGTTTCTGGATTACTTGCGATAACAGCTTTGCTATCAAACTGCGGACCTAAAGCTTTCACAAAAGGCTCTTACGATAACGTTGAAAGAGAAAACTTGCTCAACGATCAGTGGTCAGAGACAGACATGCAAAAAGCAGCTGCTGATCTTGTTGCAAGCTTGATGAAGCACCCAGCAATTGCGGGCGCAAAAAATCCACCAACTGTTATGGTGACAGGTCTTCAAAATAAAACTTCTGAGCACATCGACACTCAAAGCATCATGGACATGGTTCGTGTTGAGTTGATGAAAACTGGCAAAGTAGGTTTCATCGATAAAGAAGCTCGCCAAGATATCGCTGATGAATACAACTACCAAAACTCTGGAATGGTTTCTGGCGATTCTAAAAAAGGCCCAGGCGGTCAAATTGGTGCAGACTTCATCATCAATGGTCGTTTGGATTCAATCGTTCAAGAAGTCGGCAAAGATAAATCAGTTTACTACAAACTGACTTTGAATTTGACGAACCTAAAAAGCAGCATGATTGTTTGGTCAGACCAAAAACAAATTCGTAAAACATTTAAAAAGAAATCTGTTGGTCTTTAGTAAATGATTTTGAATTCCAAAAGACTCGCTCTCAAGGCGAGTCTTTTTTTTAGCAGCTTAAGTCTTTGCGCCTGTGCGACTTATCAATCCAAAGTTGAAAGTGCTCGTACATCTTTGCAAAACAATGAACCCGCAAAAGCTGCTGAAATCTTAGAGCCTCTAGCAAAAACCCAAGATGGCGATCAACTCGTTTATCTTTTGGATTATGCGACGGCTCTGCAAATTGCGGGACGAATTCCCGAGAGTAACAAAGCCTTCTTGGCAGCGGATAAACTTTCTGAACTTCAAGATTATCATTCTGTTTCTAGAATTGCGGGTTCACTCGCTCTGAGCCAAGAAATGGTTCAGTACAAAGGCGACACGTTCGAAAAGATTTTCATCAACGCTTATCTTGCCATGAATTTCTTGGAGCTTGGTCAACTTGACGATGCCCTCGTGGAAGCTCGTCGTATCAATGAAAAATATCAAAAATATCGCCAAGACGAGAAGCAAGCTTTCGAATTGAATTCGTTCAGCAAATACTTGTCAGCGATGATTTGGGAAGCAAGTCGCAGTTACGACGATGCTTACATCGCCTATGAAGAAGCATATAAATTAGATCCCACGATCGATAATATCGGTGCGGATTTAATTCGCTCTTCCAAATTAGCTCGCCGCCCAGATGCGACTAAAAAGTGGCAAAAGCAATTCTCAAACGTAAAAGAAAATCCTGAATGGTATGACAAATCCCTGGGTGAACTTGTTGTGCTTTATCAACAGGGTTGGGGACCACGCAAAGTCCCGAATGGCAGCATGCCGGCATTGCGTGCGGTGTTCAGCGAAACGCAAAAAGCAAAGCTCGTGATCCAAGGTCAGGCGACGACGAACAGTTCTTTGGTTTACGACGTTTCATCTGCTGCGATTAAAACACTGAATGAAGACGCAGGAATTTTGTTAGCAAAACGCTTAGCGGGTGTCGCAACAAAAGAAGTGTTGGCGGATCAGGTTCGTCAAAAGAATGAACTTTTGGGCGCAGTGGCTTGGGTTGCAATGTATGCATCAGATCGCGCGGATTTGCGTCAGTGGTCAACGCTGCCTCAAACTATTCAAACAGCTCGCATGAATTTAAAGCCGGGCAAATATAAGATTCAAATCTTTGGTACAAACTCAAGTGGGGGACTGACAGGTGAAGTCCTCGATAATCGTGAAGTCGAAATCAAAGCGGGGCAGAAGAGTTTCGTAGTTTGGCGTTCTCTAAAATAAACGGCGTACAATTTTAGGCAAAAAAAAGCCCGGGCAATGCCCAGGCTTTTTAAAGTCTCGTCAAAGAATTTCGAATTCCTAGATTCGAAATCCTAAAACCAACTAGTTATTCAACAATGAAGAACCAGGAAGGTTTGGAGTTTCCTCGTCTTGTTGAAGACCAGGAAGTACAGTCGCTTTTTCAGCAGCTACTTTAGCAGTAGTGTCTGTGTTGTAGCGAGTTGCAGCAGAAGCAACGCGGTTTTCCAAGTTAGCTTTAACGCTGTCGTTAGATACGTTTTCAACAACAGTGTTTACTTGTTGTTTAGTCATGTAGTCTTGTGGGAAAGCGCCAAGTTTAGCAAGGTAGCCAGAGATGCTGCCGTTACCGTTTTGGATGATTTCGCGAAGTGTGAAAAGTGGAGCGTACTGAGATGCTTTCTTTTCAGCTTCGAAGATGATTTGTGTCAAAGTCGCAGCAGTGATGTCGTTTTTTGATTTGTTATCAATAACCATCACTTCTTCGTTTGTGCGAATCATTTTAGCGATGTCATCTAGAGTTACGTAGCAGCTTTGTTGTGTATCGTAGAGTTTACGATTCTGATAACGCTTGATGATCTTTACTTTTGAATTCGGCTTAGTTGTCATAGTTTCGTTTTGGTTGATCAAAGTGAGCCTCCCAATTTGAAATTTTCCCATAGTTTCCAAGAAGATAAGTGCTAAAGTATTTAGCAACCCCCTTGTCGATGCGCGCAAACTATCCCCGCCGCCACCCCTTGTCAAGCAGTCCCCAGATCAAAAGAAAAGACTCTAGGCGTCGTGAATTCCCACCTTGAGAAGCGGCCGCGTTTAAACTTCTTATTGTTTTCAAAATATTTAACGACTTTGGTCTAAAGTTTTTCCAATTCGCCGCCGAAAGGTCCAGGAGAAGGTTAAATCAATCAAAAACTAATTTAATGAAAGATCTTGAAAATCGAGAACTTAGGTCTTCCGGAGTTATAACGTTGTTGGGGCTTGTAGCGCTCTCAGCGTTGATCGTTGCAACTCCATGGAACCGCGCCATCCAAGGACAAGGAAGCGAAGAAGCACTGCAGAAAGCAGAAGTTGTCGGTTATCAAGTTGTGCAAATTTATCGCGAGGCGGCAAAGAATAAAGCGCCTGGCGTGACCCTTGCCAGTGCCCGCGGACCCGCTTCTGTGGCCCCTTCCGAGGATGATGTGACTGGTATGATCAGAACAACCGGCACGATGGGTACTGATCCTTGGGGTCAGCCTTATCACTTCCGCATCCTCTCTTCGAATGCATCTAAAATACGCATTTTGGTTTGGTCGACCGGTCCAAATCGCAAAATCGAAACATCCAATCTGGAAGATGAAAATGTCCAGTTGTCATTCCAACCAACCTACCAAGGTGACGATGTCGGCGTTGTTTTGAGTGTATCTCAAAATTAGAAACCCGCCCTATGTCGCATTGAGGTCCTGAGTCTTCAAGTGTGTGTCAAAAGTGGCCGATCAACCTAGTGACCAAGGAGATCCAATGGTGACATTCACTAGGGCCGTGCTCTCGACATCGCTTCTTCTCTCTCTGACTGCTTGTGCTACATTCACGCAAAGTGGTTCATCAGACAAAGCGACATATTATGAATCTTCATTCAACGATCATAATCGTGCACCGGCATCTCTGACTCCACCAACTCCTTCAAGTGATTCGTCGACAACCTTGGATCCACTCTACATGCGCACTCAAGCAGATTATTTCTTTGCGATGGGTGAGGCCTACAGCCTTGATGGGAATTCAGCGAAAGCGATTGAGTCATTCAAGATGACTTTGGTTTATGATTCCGAATCTCCAGCAGTCAGCATGCGTTTGGCAGCAGAATATTTAAAACAAGGCATGATCTCTGAGTCCTTGGCACAAGCTGAAGACGCAACAAAAAAAGATCCAAAAAATATTGAAGCTCGTTTGTTGTTGGGTGGTGTTTACTCAACTTTGAAACTATATCCAAAAGCATTGGATCAATATCAAACTGTGATGAAGTTAGATGCAAAAAACCTGGAAGCTCCGCTTTACGTTGGTGCTTTGTATTCTGAACAACGTCAATACGACAAAGCAGTTTCGTACTTTGAGTCTTTGACGAAAAATTCAGAATACGCAACACCATGGTTGCCTCATTACTATGTGGGTCGTGTGCGCTTGGAGCAAGAAGGCCCTAAATTTCAAAAGATGGCTGAAGAGTCTTTGCAAAAGTCTTTGAAATTGAAACCAGACTTTGCAGACGCAGCGATCACTTTGGGTTCGCTTTACACAAAACAGAAAAAAGAAGATAAGGCGTTAGCGCTTTATCGCTCTTTCCAAAAAGAAAACACACCAAGCCCGAAAGTGGCTGAAGTGTTAGCGCAAATCTATGTTGAAAAAGAACAGTACGAATTGGCTTACGAACAATTAGAAGTTCTTGAAGGCGTTGCTGATGAGCCACTCAACATCAAAATGAAAATGGCGTTGATCCTTATCGAGCAAAAGAAATATCCAGAAGCGACAGAGAAGCTTGAGCAAATCCTTGCTGAAGCACCTGAGTCTGACAAAATCAGATTCTACTTGGCTGCTGTATATGAAGAAAGCAAACAAGCTGAAAAAGCGATCGTTGAATTCAAAAAAGTTCCTACATCAAGTCCTTATTATGGTGAGTCGGTAGTTCACGCTGCTTACTTGCAAAAAGGTTTGGGTCGTTTGGATCAAGCTCTTGAGACGATCAAGGTTGGTTATGCTAACAAAAAAGACAACCCACAAATCTACGCAATGTATGCTTCATTGTTAGATGAGAAAAACGATTACAAAAATGCTGCAAAAATTTTGGAAGCTGGTATTCAAAAGTTCCAAGATAATGCGCAACTTCGTTTCTACTACGGCACAATCAAAGATCGCATGGGTGATAAATCATCTGTTGTGAGCGAAATGAAAGCCGTTTTGGAAATCGATCCGAATCATTCGCAAGCTTTGAACTATCTTGCTTTTACATGGGCAGAGATGGGCCAAAACCTCCCAGATGCTGAAAAGCTTGCTCGTCGCGCTTTGGAGTTGGAACCAAAAGATGGTTACGTACTCGATACATTGGGTTGGATCTTGTACAAACAAGGTAAGTTTGTTGAATCAGTAAAAATCCTTGAAGCTGCTCACAAGTATCAATCTTCTGTCAGCATCATCGCTGAACACTTGGGCGATGCTTACTACAAGCAAGCGATGGTTGAGAAAGCAAAGTTCATGTACAAAAAAGCCGTGGACCTTGAAACTGATCGCAAAAAAGTTGAAGAGATCCGCAGCAAGATCACTGCGATCGAAAGACAAGAGCTTTCAAACCCACGTTTGCCAGCTTCGATCGATCCGATTGCTGAAGGCAAAAGATAGTTGCTACTCCTGCAGAGCACGAGTGTAGACAAAGCCGCTCCCACAAAGAGCGGTTTTTTATTTGGCGCTAGTGAATGTGCGGTAAGAAAAGTTCACGGCGTAAAAGCAGATTGGCAAAATAACGATGAGGCCAACGCCCCAAAGAAGTTCTGCCACGACAATTCCAAGAGTCAGAGATAATAGTAACGGTAACTTTTTTCGGATGCCGCGAAAGCTTTCATTGAAGCTTTTGTCGAGTGATCGAGCGATAGAAAGATTTTCTTTTCTTTCAATCCACAAACTTCGAGCAACAGCGACGTAGAAAAATAGGCAAATAAATGCCAAGAAGTATGCGGGCGCAAGACTTTGCAACAGAGTATCTGTTCTTTGTAATAAGCCACCTGATGAGCCCATCAAAATCACTGTTGGCATTAAAACAAGTGCGGAAAGCAAAATAGAAATGATTTTTTTGCGCAAAATAGAAATGTCTTTAAAGGATTTTCCATCAAGCCACTCATCAATTTGTGTTTGCGCGACTAAAAGTCCCACCGACATGAAATAGGCACTGATCGTCGGAATAAAACGCACGAGAAAAATAAAAAATGTGGCCGCAATTCCGATTGCGATACTGATCTGCCATTTGTTTTTCGCGAGATTCAATGCTTGTTTCAACTCTTGCATCACACTATGCTAATGGAATGAAAAACAGGATCAATCTAATTCTCACGAGTGCTTTGTCCTTATCACTGATTCTTTTATCAGGCTGTGCTACTTCACCAGTCACATCCGGCGGCTATGAAAAAGCTCAATGGGCAACAAAAGCCATGATCCGTGATTTGAAAGAAAATAAAACGCAGACACTTAATATAGATATTCTTGCGATTAAAAATCAAAAAGCACGATTTGAAATTTCGGCGATGCTTGGTTATCAAGTCGGCAGCCTTGTGATGAATCAACAAGACATTGCTTTCATCATTTATCCTAAAAAAGTTTTCTACTATGGCAGAAATTCAGAACGCGCACTTTCTCAGCTATTAGATTTACCTCTACATCCTATGAATTTAACTTATATCGCTTTTGATGAGCCGGTTCGTGGACAAGGATGGCAATGTCTTAAGGGTTTAGATGGCTTCCTTATTTCCTGTGAAAATCCTGCCCGTAAGCTCCTCATAAAATGGATCGAGCGCAAAGAAGGTACTAAAAAAGTCGTTATCACAGCGCCACAGTTTGAAATGCAGTGGTATTTTGAGAACCCCCAGACCGAAGTCCAGTTCAAGAATGAGATATTCACTCTGAAACAACCTGAGGGCTTCAAGGCAATACAACTAAATTAAATAGTTCGTTAACCGTCCAGGATTGATGCATACTCTTACGTAAGTAGGGTGTGTAAGCGCACATCGGGGAGAGATCTATGGCTTCTAAGTTTGATCTTCACACGTTGGTTAGCAATTGGCAGAGTTCCAGTACGCAAGCTAAGGCCCACTGGAGCGGCACTTTCGAGGAATATCTTGACCTCGTTAAGAAAAATCCAAAAATCACAAGGAACGCCTATCAACGCATGTACGACATGATTGTTGAAGAAGGCACTGAAGCGTATATCGATTTCAAAAAAGAAGTCGTTCGTTATAAATTTTTCGATGATGCTCAAAACAACGGTAAAGACGCCGTTTTCGGACTTGATGTTCAGTTGATGAAACTAGTGAACGTGCTGAAAGCCGCTTCGCTTGGCTACGGAACAGAGAAACGCGTGATCCTACTTCACGGTCCTGTTGGAAGTGCGAAATCAACTATCTGCCGTATGTTGAAAAAAGGCCTGGAGAGATATTCTTACTCTGAACAGGGCCCTCTTTACACATTTGAATGGATTGATGAAAAACTAGAACTCGATGGCATTCTTGGTAAAGGTGTAAAAGTATTCCACTCACCAATGAATGAAGAGCCATTGCTTTTGATTCCTGAAGAAATGCGCCAATCCGTATTTGATTCTTTGAACAAAGGCCAAGAGGGCAGTTACAGAATTAATGTTGAAGGAGAGCTTTCTCCGCCATCACGTTTTATCTTTAAAGCATTGATGGAAAAATACGATGGTAATTTGATGAGAGTCTTTGAACACGTACGCGTGAAAAGAATGTTCTTATCAGAGGCTGACCGTGTTGGTATTGGTACTTTCCAACCGAAAGATGAAAAGAATCAGGACTCCACGGAACTTACTGGTGATATCAATTACCGTAAAATCGCAGAGTACGGTTCGGATTCAGATCCACGTGCGTTTAACTTCGACGGTGAATTCAACGTTGCCAATCGTGGTTTGATTGAATTCGTCGAGGTTCTAAAACTCGATGTGGCCTTCCTTTACGATCTTCTAGGTGCTTCGCAAGAGCATCGCGTGAAACCTAAAAAGTTCGCGCAAACTCACATTGACGAAGTGATCATCGGTCATACGAATGAGCCCGAGTATCGTCGTCTTCAAGACAATGAATTCATGGAAGCCCTTCGTGACCGTACTGTGAAAATCGATATTCCTTACATCACTCGTTTGAGAGAAGAAGTGAATATCTACAAAAAAGATTTCAACTCGCAAAAAGTGCGCGGTATTTCTATCGCTCCTCACACTATTGAGATGGCAGCGATGTGGGCGATCCTTACTCGTTTGGAAAAACCAAAGAAAGCCAACCTCACTCGTTTGCAAAAATTGAAACTTTATAACGGTAAAACGTTAGCGAACTACACTGAAGATAACGTGCGTGAGCTTCGTAAAGAAACTGTGCGTGAAGGTCTTGAAGGTATTTCGCCTCGTTATATCCAAGATAAACTTTCAAACGCACTTGTGACGGCTCAACAATCCAATAAAGGATCTGTGAATCCATTCATGATTTTTAAAGAACTTGAATCAGGATTGAAAACGCATTCACTCATCGCCAATGAAGAGTTGAAAGCGGAATACCGTGAGCTTGTTGGTGCTGTACTTCAAGAATACGAAGAGATTATCAAAGGTGAAGTTCAACGTGCGATCAGCGCTGATGAAAGCGCGATGGCTCGTTTGACGGCAAACTACATCGATAACGTCAAAGCTTACACTCAAAAGGAACGCGTTCGTAATCAGTTCACTGGTAACGATGAAGAACCAGATGAGCGTTTGATGCGTTCGATTGAAGAAAAAATCGAAATCCCTGAATCACGTAAAGATGATTTCCGTCGTGAGATCATGAATTACATCGGGGCGCTGGCTTTGGACGGCAAAAAGTTCAATTACAAAATGAATGAACGTTTGCACAAGGCGATCGAGCTGAAACTTTTTGAAGATCAAAAAGACAGCATCAAGTTGACGACGCTTGTGAGCAACGTTGCCGACAAAGACACTCAAGAAAAAATTGATATCGTTAAAACCCGTCTCATCAAGGACTTCGGTTACGATGAAATCTCTGCGACAGATGTGCTTCACTATGTTGCGAGTATCTTCGCCCGAGGGGACGTAAAGAATAAATAATGCCTATTCGTGAAGACCATAACAGGTTTAGAGATATTATTAAGGGCAAAGTTAAAGAGGATTTACGTCGTTACGTATCCCAAGGGGAGATGATTGGTAAGAGGGAAGATGAGTATGTGAAAATACCGCTCCCTCGTATTGATACTCCGACCTTCCGTTACGGACCCAAACAACAAGGTGGCGTTGGTCAAGGCCAAGGTCAACCGGGTGATGATGTGGGTGATCCGGGCGAAGGTGGCCAAGGGCAAGCGGGCGAAGCTCCTGGCGAGCATCTATTGGAAGTTGAACTTTCAATGGAAGAACTCGCCGATATCTTGGGAGAGAAACTCCAGCTGCCTAATATCGAACCCAAAGGTAAAAAGAATATTGAAACGACTAAGACTCGTTACTCAGGCCTTGCGCCTGTGGGACCTGAAGGTCTTCGTCATTTCAAATCTTCGTATAAACGCGCATTGAAACGTTATGTGTCTGCGGGAACTTACAATCCTGAAGATCCGCAGATCATTCCGATTCGTCGAGACATGCAGTACAAGTCTTTCAAAAAAGTGACTCAGCCACAAACTCAGGCTGTTGTGATTTACATGATGGACGTGTCGGGATCGATGGGTGACGAGCAAAAAGAAATCGTTCGTCTTGAAAGCTTTTGGATCAACACGTGGTTAAAGAAACATTATAAGGGTCTTGAGACTCGTTTCATCATCCACGATGCTGCTGCAAAAGAAGTCGATGAAGATACATTCTTCAGAACAAGTGAATCGGGTGGTACTTTGATCAGCTCAGCTTACAAGCTTTGCCAAGAGATCATCGAAAAAGATTACCCAGTAGCAGATTGGAATATCTATCCATTCCATTTCAGTGACGGAGACAACTGGAGTGGCGAGGACACGAGACTTTGTGTGAAGTTGCTTCAAGACTTCTTCCTTCCTAATTGCAACGTCTTTGGATACGGGCAAGTGGAAAGTAAATACGGAAGTGGTCAGTTCTTGAAAGACCTGCAAAAGGAATTTCCAAGCGACGAGCGCATCACACTCAGTCAAATCGAAAGCCGCGATAAGATCCTTGATTCAATCAAAGATTTTTTGGGTAAAGGGAAGTAGGGCGCAGGCCCGTAGCAAAAGGGATTTATGGCTAATTTAACTCCGGAACTTGAAGCCGAACGTAAAAGAATCTGTCAGATCGCGAAAGACGCGGGCCTTGATTGCTTTGATACTATTTTTGAATTGATCACTTACGATCAAATTTCTCAGTTCGCAGCCTATGGTGGATTCCCTGTGCGTTACCCGCATTGGAAATTCGGTATGGAGTACGAGCACCTTTCTAAATCTTATGAATACGGCCTTTCAAAAATCTACGAGATGGTGATTAACACCGATCCTTGTTACGCATACCTCATGGAAGGTAATGCGATGATGGATCAAAAGCTCGTGATGGCGCACGTGTACGGTCACTGTGATTTCTTTAAGAACAATATTTGGTTCGGAAAAACAAATCGTAAAATGATGGATCAGATGGCGAATCATGCGACCCGCATTCGTCGTTATATGGATCGCCATGGCCAAGACACAGTCGAAAATTTCATCGACGTGTGTTTGAGTTTAGAAAACCTGATCGATCGTTATTCGCCGTATGTGGAAAAGTCTGTGACTAAGCCAGAACAGGCCCCACTACAAAATGATAACTATCTCCTGAAAGTAGATCGCTCTTACATGCGCGACTACATTAATCCGCCTTCTTACGTGCAAGAGCAAAAAGAGAAGGCCGATGAAGCCGCTGCGGCGAAAGCATCGCGTTTCCCCGCAGAACCAGAAAAAGATATTTTGAATTTCTTAATCCATCACGCGCCGCTAGCTGATTGGCAGCAAGATGTGCTGACGATCATTCGTGATGAAGCTTATTATTTCTCTCCACAAGGTATGACGAAGACCATGAACGAAGGTTGGGCTTCATACTGGCATTCGAAATTGATGACGACGAAAATTTTGAATGATTCTGAAATCATCGACTTCGCCGATCATCATGCGGGCACAATGGCGATGGCGCCAAATGGTTATAATCCATATAAAGTCGGCATCGAGCTTTTCCGTGATATCGAAGAGCGCTGGAACAAAGGCAAATTCGGTCGTGAGTGGGAAGAGTGCGATGATGTTCGCGAAAGAAAAAACTGGGACAAAAAAACGGGCCTAGGTCGCGATAAGATCTTTGAAGTTCGCAAAGTTTATAACGATGTGACGTTCATCGATCAATTTCTGACGGAAGATTTCTGTGTTCAGAATAAGCTCTTCGTTTACAAATTTAATAAAAAAACGAACAAGTTCGAAGTCGACACGAAAGATTTCAAAGCAATCAAAGCGCAGTTGTTATTCCATATGACAAACTTTGGTCAGCCGATCATTCGTATCGAAGATGCAAATTTTGAAAATCGTGGCGAGCTGCTGATCACGCATCTGCATGAAGGCATTGATATGCAGCCAGATTACATGAGTGAGACCTTAAAAAATCTCTTCAAAATCTGGAAACGCCCGGTGAACTTGGCAACAGTGATGGATGAAGCTCCGCAGCTTTTCCGTTTCGACGGGAAAGAGTATACCCAGCACAAGTTGGGCGAGCAGCCTAGCGCCAACACTGCAACCCAAGAAGATCCGAAGTCATGAAGAATACGCGCCTCGTTTACAGCACTGATCCCAAAGACAACCAAGCTTGCCCGAAATGTAAAGAATTGGTTAGGGAGTGTGAGTGTCAACCCGAGGAAGCAGTCGGTTCTCGTAATTTTATTGTAAAATTTCGCCTGGAAAAGAACGGTCGCGGTGGAAAAACTGTGACAGTTCTTGATGGTCTCCCAAAAAATGAGATCTTTCTTAAAGATTTGACCAAGGAATTGAAAGCCAAATGCGGAGTAGGTGGCACTTACTCCATGGAAGGCAAAGAAGGCCTTGTTGAAATACAAGGCGATAAGAGAGAGCAAATAAAAAAAATTCTCGACTCTAAGCAAATCAAATATAAGGGCATGTAGGGTTGACGTGACCATCTAAGTTCGATAAACATAAAGCTGTTGTTATCGGAAGAGGATCAGAACGTGGCCGTAAAAAAGATATTGATTGTCGATGATTACGAAGAAAGTTGTAAACTCCTAGCAGAGATTTTGAGCTCTATCTATGAGTGTTCTTACACGTCTGATAGCACACGTGCTGTTGAGCTTATCAACGAGCGCAAACCTGATCTTGTCCTTCTTGATTATAAAATGCCTGGTGTGATGGGCGTTGATGTCTGTCGCCAAATCCGTGAAAACCTGAATACGCGTGGCACTCCAGTGATCTTTGTTTCTGGTGCAGCAACTATTGATGAACGTATCAAAGCATTTGAAACAGGCGCGGATGATTTTATTTCTAAACCTTTTCACGTGAAAGAATTGATCTTAAGAATCAAAGCACGTTTGGCTGATCGTGAAGAAGAAGCATTGTCTGAACTGATCGCTGGTAACTTGACGATGAATTTGCTTTCTCGCCAAGTGTTCGTCGATGGTGAAGAAGTCAACCTCACACCAAAACAATTCGAAATTTTAAAGATGTTGTTGGCGGCGAAAAACCGTCTTGTGACTCGTGAAAAATGTATGAATGAAATTTGGGGCGAGACAGAAGTGACTTCTCGTAACATTGATTCTCAAATCAATTACCTAAAACGTAAGATCTCGAAATTCCATGGTCGTATCGTTGCGGTTCCATCACTTGGTTACCGCTTAGAAGCCCTCGAAGACAGATAGTTTCTGCCTTCGAAGCCCCTCCTGTGACAGCTCTTAAGCGAGCTGTCTTTTCTTCGCAGTCTTAATTAACTTTTGAACCGCGCCGATGATCTCTGGTTGATAGCCAAAAATCTTTTCGACTTCTTTGATATCAATCCAGATCACACCTTTGTGATAGTCACCATCATCGACCGCACCTGGTTCATGATAAGGCTCATCCAAAACACCTAAGTAAAAAACCGTCTTGCATGAATAGAGCTTCCCATCCCAAGGGAAGTCGTATTTCTTTTCAACGGCAGTGTCTTCTAATACGCGAATCTTATAGCCCGTTTCTTCAAGCGTTTCGCGCTCTGAAGTTTGTGCAGGTGATTCGCCTGCTTCGATACCACCACCAGGCATAAAGAAGTACGGCACTTTCGTTGTCGGATCTTCAGCGTTAAAACCTAAGATCTTGCCCTTGTGAATGACGATCACAGAGCTGCGTTCGCGATAAGTGCGATTGGCTTTCTCAGATTTTTTCTCATCACGACGAGTGCGGAAAAATTCTTGAAGCAACTCAGCAGCTTCTTCTTTCAAAACACCGTTCGTCACAGCGACTTGATGATTCAAGCGCGGATCGTTCAAAACGCGATACAGAGTTTGCACGGCACCACCTTTATCATCGGCGGCTCCATACACAACTCGTTCAAGACGTGATTGTTGAATCGCGCCAGCACACATCACGCAAGGCTCAAGCGTCACATAAAGCGTGCAGTCAGCTAAACGCCAGCTGCCGCGCACTTTTGAAGCCTTATGCAAAGCCATGACTTCAGCATGACCCAGCGGAGTTTGTTGCCGTTCACGTGTATTCACAGCCCAACTGATAAGTCCCTCGGGGCCCACCACGATAGCAGCCACAGGAACCTCGCCCTTCAAACCCGCTTTACGAGCGAGTTTCAGGGCGTGCTTCATCCAATATTCATCTTGATGTTCGCGATTTAAAAATTCCACGTTGAGTTATTTTTCTTCAGCAATACGTTCACGTAGCTTCACGTGATCTTTCGGTTTACGCATTTTGATGTTCAAAACTTCTACGAAGATAGAGAACGCCATTGCAGAGTAAATGTAACCTTTTGGAATGTGCGAATCGAATGCTTCGACGATCAATGTGAAACCGATCATCAACAAGAAACTCAACGCCAAAATTTTCAATGTAGGATGCGAATCAACGAAGTCACTGATAGTTTTCGCAGACAAGATCATCACAAGAGTCGAAGCCAAAACGGCTGCGATCATCACTGATAATTCATTCACCATACCTACGGCAGTGATGACTGAATCCAACGAGAAGACGATATCCAACAACAAGATTTGGAAGATCACGGCAGCAAAAGAATGCGCGACACCTTTTGATTGGCTGCCTTCTTCGCCTTCAAGTTTGTGATGAATTTCCAAAGTCGATTTACCAATTAAGAACAGACCACCGATAAGTAAAATCAAATCGCGACCTGAAATTTCTTGGCCAAGAATTGAGAACAAGGGCGCTGTTAATCCAATGATCCAAGACAACGACAACAACAGCAAAATGCGCGTACCGACTGCCAATCCGAGACCGGTCATGCGGGCCTTGGCTTGTTGGTCTTTAGGTAGTTTGCCCGCCAAAATAGAGATAAAAATAACGTTATCTACGCCCAGAACCAGTTCCAAGGCGAAGAGGGTTGCGAATGAGATCCAAATTTGAGGATTCGATAGTAATTCCAATGTATTCTCCCGTTTTGAAGAAACTCAATGATATCAGACGGATATGGCAAAGGCATTTGGGAACGGTCAGAAATGCGGCGTGGCTATCTCAGGTATTCGTCACGATTTTGCAAAATGCAGCGCATTAAGACCTCGAGACTTGTCCATTTTATGCTCGTTTGCTATACACTCACCCTCTATTCCACTTCGAAGGGCAGGTGAGTTTCAGTGGCACTAGTTAAAATTAAGGACGGCGAAAGCTTCGAATCAGCATTTCGTAAGTTCAAAAAATCTTGCGAAAAAGCAGGAATCCTTTCTGAAGTTAAAAAGCGTGAAAACTTTGAAAAACCGTCAGTAAGACTTAAAAAGAAATCTATCGCTGCCCGTAAGCGTGCAGTTAAAAAATCAAGAAAAGGCTGGGGCGACTAGTCCCTCAATCTTTACAAGATTTTTTGCAGAGGCTCCGAAAGGGGCCTTTGTTAATATTAAAACCTGACATTCAAAAATCCAATTAAGGGGTCCGACATGGAAATCAGAGAAAAAATCACCGCAGACATCAAAGCAGCCATGATTGCTAAAGAAAGCCTTAAGCTTGGCGCTCTGAGAATGCTTCAATCAGCGATCAAAAATCGCGAAATCGAACTTCGCCCTGAACCAATTACGCCAGAAGAAGTTATGAGCGTAGTTAAAAAATTGGCTAAACAAAGAAAAGAATCTATCGATCAATTCCAACAAGCAGGTCGTCAAGATCTGGTTGATCAAGAGACTGCAGAACTTAAAGTTCTTGAAGTGTACTTGCCTGCTCAAATGAGCCGCGAGCAAGTGGAAGCTCTTGTTGTTGAAGTGATCGCAGCTACTGGTGCAAAAACAGTTAAAGACATGGGCACAGTAATGAAAGAAGTTATCGCACGCTCTGGTGGCGCAGCGGATAACAAACTTGTTAGCGAAGTAATCAAAGCAAAACTTGCTTAATCGAATTCGTTAGTTTGAACTAAACGAGTGCCGACCTCGATTGAAGGTCGGCTTCTGTATGCATCTTTGAATCGGCACAAAAACTAGTAACGTTATTGGAAGGTCGATGCGTTTTTCTCAAGATTTTATTGATAGAGTGAATGAGTCGAACAATTTGGTCGACATCATTTCTCAATTCACTCAGCTAAAATCCAGTGGCTCAGGCCTTATGGGGCGCTGTCCATTTCCAGATCATAAAGAAAAGACACCTTCGTTCTCTGTTTCAGAAACAAAACAAGTTTATCACTGCTTTGGTTGCCACAAGTCGGGCAATCTCTTTACGTTCTTGCGTGATTATCAAGGGATGAGTTTCCCTGATGCACTTGAGTACCTCGCTAATCGCGCCAGCATTCCGATGCCGGCGCCAGAAGCGAACGTCAACAATACGGCTCACGATGCCGCTGTTGAAAAAAAGAAGTTGTTGTTAAAAGCAAACCAGCTTGCTGCGGTTTTCTTTTCAGAACAGCTTAAACGTGCCCCTCAAGATCACCCTGTGAAAAAGTACGTGGCAAGCCGCGGACTTTCTCAAGAAGTCATCGATGCATTTGGTATTGGTTATGCATTGAATGAGTGGGATGGTCTTGAAAGATATTTAACGGCGCAAAAAATTCCTCTGGCGATTGCTGAAGAAGCTCGTCTAGTTAAAGCGCGCACAAATAAATCTGGTTACTTTGATATCTTCCGCGATCGTTTGATGTTTCCGATCATGTCGCCGATGGGTGAGCCGATTGCATTCGGTGGTCGCTATTTAGAGAAAAAAGAAACTGAGCCAAAATATTTGAACTCACCTGAAACACCGGTGTTTATCAAAGGTAAAATTCTTTATGGTTTGCACCAAACGGCTCGCTACATTCGCAGTGAAGATCAGGCGTTGATCGTTGAGGGTTACATGGATCTTGTGTCCTTGTATCAAGCTGGGATACGCAATTCTGTTGCCACGATGGGAACCGCGCTGACTCCGGATCACGGAAAATTGTTGAAGCGTATGACGAAAAATGTGGTCGCGCTTTTCGACGGTGATTCTGCGGGGATGGAAGCTGCTGAGCGAAGCTTACCAATTTTATTAGCAGCAGACCTCTATCCTAAAGGTCTGACTCTGCCGAATAGTATGGATCCAGACGACTACGTGAAAAAATACGGAGCCGAAGCTTTGAAAGTAGAGCTGGATCGTGCTCCTGATTTATTCGCATTGATCCTCGGTCGTTGGATGGAGGGTTATCGTGGTGACGCTTCAGAAAAAGTGAAACTCGCAGATAAATTGAAGCCTCTGTTTGAAGTGATTCCTGATTTGCGTCTGAGAGACCTTTATTTGGTCGAAGCTGCGCAAAAGATGGGTGTAGCCTTGCCTTGGCTTAAGCAAGCGGTAGGTCTGCACAGCAGCGGCCATGCGAATCCACAAATGCGATCGCATATGACTATGACTCTGCGCCCTGAAAATTCGACTAACCAAAAAGCAGAATCAGCTGTGTCTTCTTCTATGGAAGCAGGCAAAATTATCCTCAAAGGTGCCTCCAAAGCTGAACTATTGCTAGTAGGGCTGACCCTCAAAAGTCGTGCCAATTTTGATAGTTTTGTGAATGAAAAGATCATCGAACGTCTCGTGCATCCAGGTGTGAAAAAGATCATGGAAAAGGCAGTGGATGTATATAGACAAGATCTTAATAAGTTTGATAAATTGACCAGTCTTCTCGTCTCATATGTGGATCAACCAGAATTACTCTTCATGGCCCAACCTCTTAGCGAGAAGGTCAGTTTAGAAGATCGCGATAGCGAGTTTGATCAAGAGACTGAAGACAAGCTTCTCAAAGATTGTTTTAAACGCGTTCGTATCGACTTTTTGCGCGTTAAATCGGATGTTTTGAAGAAGGAAATTAAAGCTGAACCTAGTTCAGAAAAGTTGGAACAGATTATGAATATTCAAAGAGAACTACTCTCATTGAATAAAGGTTAACCGGCGGGGTATTAATGAAGCAAAACCTACCTAATAAACAAGAGAAAGAGCAGACAAAAGTTCTTTCCTTGCAGGAGCAAGAAACCGTAATTAAAGAAGAAATTCAACGGTTTCTGAAGCTTGCAAAAGAAAAAGGAGCTCTCACGATCGAAGAGATCAATGAGCTTCTTCCCCCAGAGATTATTGCACCCTCAGTACTTGATTCTTTCATGCAGGCCATGGAAGTCGGTGGTGTAGTAATTACAGACTTGTCTGAAGTTTCGAAGGATGAAGAAGGCGACGGGACATTCCTGGCTGACCCTGATTCTGAAGACGAAGAAGTTGACGAAGAAGAAAAAGCTGAAAGTGAAGACGTTAAGGGTAACGACCCAGTTCGTCTTTATCTTCGCAAAATGGGAAGCGTGTCTCTACTTACTCGTGAGGGTGAAGTTGAGATTGCACGTCGTATTGAAAAAGGGGAGCGTGAAATCGTACGCGCGATCCTATTGTCGCCACTCGGTACTTACGAGATCATCCAACTTGGTAAACGTCTTGATGAAGGACGTATCAAAGTTAAATCGATCTTCCGTGGTCTTGAGGACGAAGAAACTCAATATGACGAAAAAGAATACATCGATAAAATTCATGAATTGATCGGTAAAGTAACTGAGTATCAAGGTGCCGCACAGAAGGTGTTTGAAGTTCTTCGTCGTGAAGAAACAAACACACCTGCACGTCAGGCTGCTTTGAAAGAACTTATCGTTATGAACGAACAATTGATGACGAATTTTGAATCGGTGAACTTCAACCGTAAAACAATCAATCGTATCGTGATCAAGTTCAAAAACTTGGTGGGTCGTATCGGTACTCTTCGTCGTCGTATCAAAGACGGTGTAGAGCGTACGTTCTCTAAAGACGTGAACGCGATGATTGAGCGCATGAAGCTTGTTGAGTCGAACGAAAAAGAACTCACAAGAATGACTCGCGACACGGGTTTGAATTATCAAAAATATCGTTCATACGTGATTCAAGCTATTGAAGCTGAAAAACGTATCACTCGTTTGGATTCAGAAACTGAAATGAATCACACATGGGTGAAAGAAACATACACTGCCATCTGGAAAGGTGAGCGTGAGGCCGATGCAGCGAAATCTGAATTGGTTGAGGCGAATTTGCGTCTCGTTGTTTCTATCGCGAAAAAGTACACGAATCGCGGTCTTCAATTCTTGGATTTGATCCAAGAAGGTAACATCGGCTTGATGAAAGCCGTTGATAAGTTCGAGTACCGTCGTGGTTACAAATTCTCGACTTATGCGACTTGGTGGATTCGTCAGGCGATCACTCGTGCTATTGCCGATCAGGCGCGTACGATTCGTATCCCAGTTCACATGATCGAAACGATCAACAAACTTGTTCGTACATCTCGTTACCTTATCCAAGAGCTTGGTCGTGAACCAACTCCGGAAGAGATCGCAGATAAAATGGACATGCCAGTTGATAAAGTTCGCAAAGTTTTGAAAATTGCGAAAGAACCAATCTCTCTTGAGACTCCAGTGGGTGAAGAAGAAGATTCACACTTGGGTGACTTTATCGAAGACAAAAAAGTTATCAATCCTGCAGAAGCGATTGTTAACTTGAACTTGGCGGAACAAACTCGCCGTGTTCTTTCGACTTTGACTCCGAGAGAAGAAAAAGTTCTTCGTATGCGTTTCGGTATCGGTGAAGAATCAGATCATACTTTGGAAGAAGTAGGTCAAGACTTCAACGTAACTCGTGAGCGTATCCGTCAGATCGAGGCGAAAGCGTTGAGAAAACTTCGTCATCCATCTCGTTCGAACAAATTGAAAGCTTTCGTAGACAGCTAGGACTTATTAAAAAGCAGATTTTAAAAGGGAACCTTCGGGTTCCCTTTTTTTATTTAAACTATGCGAGATTTTAAGTATGTGACGTTAATGATTTGCTTTAGAGCCAAAAACGCTTGTTTGTTGAACGGCTGACCCAAGGTTTCTTCCATGTACTTAATCACCTCATCTGGTGATTTTGACATTTGATCGGTGTCTTTTTCAAAGAGCAACTCGACAAAGTAATTTGCTACACCCACGATGCGCGCCAAGGGATTGATCTTGATATCGCGAATCTGTCTTGGGTAACCCATGCCGAGAGCATTTTCATGATGTTCCATCACGATGGATAAAACATCAGAAGGCATCTCTTTCAACTCACGCAAAATTTCAGCACCACGCAAAGTGTGCGATTCATACTGAAGAGTTTCTTCTTCAGTGCGCTCTAAGCGAGGCTTGTTGATGATAGCAACCGGAACTTCTTTGAGCCCGATATCATGGATCAAAGCACCCAGAGCGATCTTTTCAAGAGTCTGCTTTGATGAAATACCCATCTGTTCACAAATCAAAATGGCAACTGCAGCGGTCGCCATACCATGAGTCACTTGATCACCAGGCAGTCTATTCAACATGTCCAAAATACGATCGATGCTTTTGACTTGCTCAAGCGTATCTTTCATAAAATCAGAAATCTGACGAATGCGATCGTAAGTTCCGATATAAACTTTGCGCTCAACAAGATCATTCATCGTCGAATCCGTAAGCCCTTTTACAAGCGTCGCTTTCAATTGCGAACTGACTTGTGGATTGTGAACCGCCTGACGAATAAGATTAAGGTTAAATTGAATCAAAGCTTCATAATCCGAAGCGGGCACATAAGTCTCAGCTTTTTTTTCAGCCGTAGCGTGCATTGTTTGAATAGCACCCTTATCGCCTTTTTTACCGATCAACAGAAAATTCCCAGAAGGCATTTTCGTATAAACATCTGCCGCGAGTGGAACGCCATCAGTGAACAACTCACGTGCTACTTGGATCATTTTCTGCGCTTGTGTCATGTCCTCATTGTACGGAGTATTGTCATTAGTGGGTAGGACCGGGGCTGAGGCCTAGCCTTTCGACCGATCCAAAAAAAAGCGACCCGATTCGCCGAAGGCAGAATCGAAGCCAGAAATAATAAGTCGCGTGAAGAAGGGGGCGAGGTTGTGCCCGCGGTGAAAAGTGCCGTGAAGGGCTCTTTTCATTGCGGAGCATGTGAAGGTTCAGCCGCGAAGGCGGCTAAACCGTACACGGAAAATGGAGAGGCTCAATGCCGAACCATTTTCGTCCCGTCAAAGCTAGCAATTAAAAATCTAAAATAAGAAGATCGAGCGGCAGTAACAAGAAAGAGGAGAATGGTAGCCCTTGGGCCTGACAAAACTATAAACTTTTCCTCCACGAAAATCCAAATGATTTCAAAGGTTCAGTATCTTCCACTCGTAAAACAGGAGAGTTTCCTCCGCGCTAAATACGAGGTTGAAGGCCTCTCCCCGAAGGAAATTGCCGACCTTACTTTTTCCTCCCGATCGACCATTGTGAAGTACCTTGAAACGCACGGTATTGCCATACGTGAGGGAGATAGATTTTGCGGGACACTTCCCTATGGCAAGCAGTGGAAGCAAAGACAAGCCGCTCTAAACGACCGCGAACAGAGGGCAATTGCCAAGGCAAAAAATCTAAGAAGTCATGGCCATTCCTATGAGAAAATAGCGAACATCATGAATACTATGGGCATTAGGACAAAAACGGGTCGCACGAAATGGTATGCAAAAACCATTCGAGACATTATTTTACGCTAATATTCAATACAGCGGAATTTATACGTGCCCCTCAGGGGGTAAGGTGCATTTGGCATTAACAACGAGATTATTTCGCGCCTGGAGCTTCGCTGAGCTTTCAAGAGGCCAATTTGCAATATTGATATGCCGTTTATGAGGAACAGGTTGGTGCCTAAAGGAAAGGCCTTCACGTCTTACATCAGTTGCGCTAACTCTAACTTTAGCCACAATTTTTTTGGAATCATTGCGAAAGAACTGGCAATACCATTTCCCGAGTTTCCACACCGTTGGTGGGTCACAATCTACCACTCGATAGACCGAAGACTCATTGTCTTTAGTGGCCGGTCCAAAAGCTTTCCCCTTGGGCCGGACAACCTGCATACCATTTACTTCTTTAAAACTTAACTCATCAGAATTAAAAACAAACCTAGCGATAGGCTCACTATCAAGCGGTTCTTTGGGTAGATTCCAAGCCGCTATTCTTCCTAAAGTAGAGAGACAAATTCTTGTTAATTTTCTCAGGAATAAAATCGAATAAAGATGTTTCTCCATGTTCTTTTTCATTTCCTGAAAATATCCCCGCGTAAATTAAATGATTTCCATTTAACAAGATCGAAAAGATCTTTTTATCTTGAACCCACTCAAAACAAATTTCACCAGTCACTTCGTGAGTTATCTCTGGTTCTTCTATACCATCCGGCAAAAGTTCAACAAATTTCATCGCCAAGTTTCTAGTACGAATTTCAACCGGAACAATAGTTTTATCTTTTTCAAACTCAGAAACTGACCTATTGAAAGACTTAAGAATTTGCTCTTTGAGCTGGCTTCTCCAATTGTTGGTTATCGCAACAGATTGGTTTGGAAATAAACTTCCTTCATAAATTTTTCTAATGTCGCCACTGAAAGCAATACTATTTCTGTATAACTCAGCGTAATGAATTGCCGGAGGATTAGAGTAGTCTGCACAAAAACTCATAAGAACATCTCCTTCGTTTTCATTGTTAAATACTTCTCAAAAATAAGATCTTTCTCTACTTGCAACTGAGTTAAACTCAAAAACAAGTCATCATTTACACCATAAGCGCCCGAAATAAAAGCGTCTATATCTAAAACAAAGACCGCTGTGCCTATTCCCTTTGCTGGCGCGGATGCAAATGTAACAATTGCCCTAGCGCCTGAAATAAAGTTTAGCATGGATCTAGAAAACACCTCAGTCATATGTGCCTCAATGCCAGGAGGCACGGACGGCGGGGAAACAAAGTATTCATTTAAGCTAAACGTAGCTGCCGGAATAGCTATTTCATTAATAAATCTAACGGATATTTTGTTAATAACTTGAGGATTGAAAAATGTCTTATATTGGCCCCATAAATATTTGAATTCACTTATGAACTCATCCCAGTTTACATATGGAGCCAATCTGCTGACACTGAAGCCTTCGTTTCGAACCTGGACAACAAATTTTCTGTCCTTACCAAAAATAGCAATCCCATCCTGGAGCGCTTCCTGTCTCACATTGGGCTGTCCCTCGTCACCCAAATGGATTTGCCAGCTATTTCTAATCTTAGACTCAGGATATGCAGCCCCCAGAGAGCGGACAAACTCATCACATGCAGCCTTAAAATCAGCACATTGATATTGCAGTTGAAAGTCTATTATTGCTTCTGTAACAGGAGCCTTCGAATATTGTGGCATAGCTATATGGTAGTCCGATTAATTTATTAAACAAATCTTGTTAGGTCATAACACCGGCCAAAAGTCTGGTCATCACCGTGCTGCATTAGCCCCAATTCTTTAGGGTTAGGGTCCGCACAGGGTCATCTTGCGCCGCATTATTTGTGGTTCGTCACCTCTCTTTTAAATTTCATCTCTTCAAGCTCATGTCTCTTTTTGAGATATAAACAAATAAAACGGTAGTTCTAGACAAAAGTGATTAAGAGAGGGTTTCGAAATACCGATAGCTATCCGAGGCTTAACACCTAGGAGACACAGTTTTGAATGAGCAAAATAGGGACGCCGCACGTTTAAAGATTCAAAAGGTCTTTTCATACATCCGAGAGCTAACTAAACTTCGCACACCACCGCTTGCGAAAGTCTCATCGTATGATTGGAGTTTAAGATTTTCATCTCTACCGACATATCCATCAATTCAGACCGCTCAATTAGCAGATGAATCGAGCGAAGGTTTTGACGGTATAATTTTACGCATAAAAAGGCCTCTTGAAACCTCATGTCCCCAGCCGCCAACAATTTTAACCGATTGGCTTGAGACTGGCTGGGAGCAAGTGTCAGCGGATGCATTATTTCTTAAGCATAGAAATCGCAAAGATGACACGGACCACACAGTTACTGAAAGCTTTACTGATAATCCAGACAGGCCTCGTGCTTTTGAAGATTGGGTCAATAAACGTAGTCTTTGGCAGGAAGCAGAACTACCAGTCAGAGAAGCTACTAAGATTTTTTCAGAATTTTTCAAGCTGCATGGTCAACTACAAAGAGAATCAGAAAAGTATCAGTTATATTTAGGCGATGGAAATCTAGTTTGGGAAAGTGCCATTGAACAAGTCGATCATCCAATTTTATTAAAAAAACTGGAACTGGAATTTGACTCTTCCGTACCAGAATTTATTCTTCGAGAGTCTGATGACGGTTCAGAACTATACACAACTTTATTGCGACACCATGAACTCGATGGAGGAGCAATCCTTGCTTGTAAAACGCGCCTCGATGAGGCCGATCCTCATCCGCTTGCGAATGGAAAAACTACAGAATTTTTAAAGTTCTTTATTCAAAGATTTTTCCAAGATGGAAAATACTACGAGTCCAAAACAGACATCAATCAATCAAATCCAGCAATATACCGTGACCCGATTATCTTTCTAGGAAGTAGGACACAAGGTTTCACAGAGGCTCTCGACAGACTAATCGACGCCCTCCCTACTTCAGAATTTATTCCAGAAGCTCTGCTAAGGGTCGTCGGCATTGACGAGAAGCTTGCCCCATCATCTGACTCTCCTATCTCTACCCAGGACTCATCGTCACAAAGCGGAAAGACGGACATTGATTTCCTTCTAACAAAGCCTGCAAATAAAGAGCAAGAGCGAGTTATCACAAGATTGGAGCAGACAGGTTCTGTGCTAGTCCAAGGACCTCCTGGTACTGGCAAATCTCATACAATTGCCAACATCATTGGACATCTTTTAGCCAGCGGAAAAACAGTCCTTGTCTCGAGTCATACCTCAAAAGCACTAAAAGTAGTTCGAGAAAAAGTAGTAAAGCCTCTACAACCCTTGTGTGTATCCGTACTTGAAAACGATTTAGAAAGTAAGTCTCAGCTTGAAGAATCAATAAATGGTATAGTTAGCTATCTATCTCGCACCGATGAACAATCCCTTACGAAGGAGGTTGACCAACTTGGGGCAAGACGTTCTCAGATAAACCTACAGATTGAAAAACTAGCGGCAAAAGCTCTCAATATTCGTAAAAGTGAGTATGCTGACATTATTGTATCAGGAGAAGGCACTCCCCCTTCTGAAGCAGCAAGAAAAGTTCTTGAGCTTGAAGAACAACATGGGTGGATTCCAGGCCCACTCAATTATGGCGCTCCTCTACCATTGAGTGAAGCTGAACTTGGAGAGCTTTATGCTACAAATAAAGCCCTCTCTACTCAGGACGAAGCTTGCCATGGTGAAGGCCTTCCAGATCTTGAAGAGGCAATTTTGCCGTCTGAATTTAAAGAACTTGTTGCTAGCCTTCAGTCCATCGACAGAGGTTATGCTAGTAAGTTTTCCGAACTATGGGGCAGCCACAATCAATCATTAAAAAACTTAGAGGAAATCTCGCACGGCCTCGAAAAAGCTCTAGAAATATTCTCCGCACACAAATGGATCAAAAAAGTCGTAGAGGACTCAAGACTGGGAAAAGAGCGTGTCCAACCATGGTTCAACCTCATGGAAATTGTCGAATCTACCAATAAAGAGATTGCGAAGCGTTCAGAGATCATTCTGCGTTTTGGCCCACAAGTAAACTTGGACATATCTTCTGAAGCAATTAAATCTTGCGACGAAATTGTGATGCATCTTCGTTCTGGAAAATCCCTCGGATTCTTCAGCACTGCGTTTAAAACTCAATGGAAAACCCTTATTGCCGCTTGTAAGGTTGATGATGGAACACCTTCTACGACTAATCATTTTGAATCAATTCTTGCCCTAATGGAAACGAACCAAATGAGACGCGAGTTAAAGCGTCGATGGGAACGACAAGTAGTTTTAATTGGAGGCCCCAAACTCGAATCTAGTGAGCCTGAAATATTCGCTAAGTCGCTTTTGGATGCTTTAAAGCTAGCCACATCTTGGACAACTACTACCTGGAACTCCCTTGAAGAGTCTCTGTCAAAGCAAGACTTCATGTTCAAAACTGCTACAGAGAAATTGGCAATCAATGGTCAATCGCAGGGCTATATTGAACAAATACAAAACTTAGTCGAGAGCATACTTATTCCGTCCATCGAAGCTCGAAAAACCTGGATTCGACTAAGAGAACTTGAGCAAAAGAAGGAACAAGCTCAACAAGTGTTGCGCGTAAATCTTGGCCGAGTCAGCAATGCAAATGACTACCTAAACGAGATGGCAGCGGCTCTAGAAGAGCTATCGCCTGATATTTATAAAAAGACCTTTGAACGCTATCTCGACCTAAAGAGTAAGTCGCAAATATTTGTTCGCAGGAATTGCTTGCTCGAAGAACTTAGTAAGACTGCTTCTGGATGGGCGAAAGCGATCAGCCTACGCGCTGACGTGCATGGAAGCGATAATATCCCTGGGAATCCATTCACAGCTTGGAATGTCTCTCAATGGCGTCAGGAGCTTGATAGCAGACTCTCTCAAGACTACTCGGCGGCACAGCGCGATCTTCAACGACTCAAGACAGAGTTGAATGGCGTAAATGCGCAGTATGTTGAAAAGCTTGCTTGGCGATTTCAGCATTCAAGAACTGGCCTACGCGAGAAGCAGGCTCTCACTGGATGGCAACAGCTCCAAAGTAAGATTACAAAATCTGGCAGAGGAGTTCGGGACGTCCATGTAAAACGCGAAGCTAGAAAAACCTTAAAGGACTGCAAAAATGCTGTTCCAGTGTGGATTATGCCATTGTCTAGGGTCTTTGATAGTTTCGATCTTGTTCAAACTAAATTCGACGTCATTATTTTAGATGAAGCCAGTCAAAGCGATATATCAGCCCTTGTTGCATTCTCAATTGCTAAGCAGGTAATTGTTGTTGGAGACAACGAGCAAGTTACGCCATACGCCGTTGGACAGCGGCTTGAAAAAGTTCAATCTCTGATTGATGAATTGCTTCAGGGCATTCCCAACAGGATGCTATATGACGGTAAAACTTCTGTGTACGATTTGGCAGAGCAAGCCTTCGGTGAGACAATTCGACTGGTTGAACACTTTCGTTGTGTGCCAGATATAATTGAGTTCTCTAACCGACTTTCATATAGCGGAGAAATCCGTCCTTTAAGAGAATCATCCAGTAGTCCATTTTCGAAGCACCTTATTGCACATCGAGTAGAGTCAGCGTCATCTCAGAACAAAACCAATCAAAAAGAAGCTACCGAAGTTGCTTCGATAGTTGCCGCCATGATTGAAACTCCTGAATATAGAAACGCTTCAATTGGCATAATTTCGATGGTTGGCCAAGAGCAAGCCCTCGTAATTGATGGAATCCTACAACGACGCCTCAAGACTGACGAGTATTCACGACATAAACTTCTTTGCGGAAATGCTTCTCAGTTTCAAGGCGATGAGCGTGATGTGATGCTACTTTCAATGGTTGATACATGTGACACTCCCCCTCTTCCAATCCGTCAAACTGAGGACTTCAAGAAGACATTTAATGTCGCGGCTTCAAGAGCGAAAAATCAACTATGGGTAGTACACTCATTAAATCCATCTACCGATTTAAAACCTGGCGATCTCCGTTTGCGTTTGATTCAGCACGCAGAAAATCCACGCTCTTTGAGAAAAGAAATTGAAGCGACTCAGAAAAAGGCAGATCCCAAATCTGTCGTTTTTGAACCTATGGTCATTAAAGATTTAATGCAGCACGGATTCAGAATCACTCCACAGTTTGAAGTGGGCGCATACACTATTGATATGGTTATTGAAGGGGCAAATAAAAGAATTGCCCTTGAGTGCGATGGGGATAGATACCATCCGCCGGAAAAGCTCGCTGACGATATTCAGAGACAAATGGTACTAGAAAGGCTCGGCTGGACATTCATTCGTATACGCGGAAGCGAATATTTCAGACATAGAGAGACCACAATCAGAAGGGTTGTCGCTGAACTTGAAGCTTTAGGCATCGAAAAGCTTGGGCCTCTTTCTCAAGAGACTGCAAAAGAAGACTTCGACGAACTTCAGAGAAAAGTTCTGCAACGAGCTTATGACATCAGACAAGCTTGGGAAGCAACTCCCGAAGTTGAAATTGAAGTTAAAGCGAAACGCGGACGCTGGGGTAAAAAATCTTCTGAACCTCAACCTGCTGCATTTAACGGCAATGCGGCAGTTAAGGTTGAGCCATTACCATCGGAATCAGGCCCTTATAAAGAGTCAGTTTCAGAGCGTCTTCAAAGGCAATATACATCTCCGGACCATAGGGTTGATATGAAAATAGATCAGGTTGACTCATTGAAGAAATTTGATCCCAGTCAAATAGTTGCTGAGCTAAGAAACTCTGGTTTTGAGGTTATCGACAAGCGACCTGTCGGAGGTAGTTTGTGGGTAATTGATGATCCAAGATTCAAGGACACTTTAACTGTCTTGGGTGCAATGGGATATCAGTTCATTTTCGCACCTAACGGAAGCGGTTCTACGAAGGACCGTCCCGCTTGGTACACAAAACGTAAATAGATCAAACCTAAGGAACATCGAACTTAATTAGCATCTGGTCTTTTCGGTAACTTCTTTTCTGAAGACGGATGAGAAAGAGAGAATAAATTATGCGCCAAACGAACCCGATCAAATTAGCTTTAATCCTACTGATCTTTTCTCCTTGTGCTTATGCAAAAAAGATTGAAAAAAAAGACATCCGTCTTGAAATGCCTAAATTTTCGGATGGAACTATTGAAGTAGAAAAAGTTGAACACTTTGAAAGAGTTAGTTCGGCCTCAATAACTCTCAAGCTATCCCGAACAAAAAAGGAATCTTCGACTACATGGTACTCTTGTTCGATCAGAGATGTATCAGGGAATAGTCTTCAAGATATAGATGTAATAGGGCTTCCTAAGGACGTCGGCATCAAGGAGAGACGAGCTATTCCAATCTCTTCCCTGCCAGATGATTTAACACTACCTATAATAGTGAAATGCAAAGTTAAATATGTTTGTGTTGGCGAGGAGTGTAAAGAGGCCGCGCAATAATCCATTCACAATGGTCGAAATGAACTGAATACCGTCGGGCTACATTTGTAGCCCTTTTCTTTTTTGAGACTTACATTATGTAAAATCGTATGTATAATTGTATGTAATGAAAACCGGAAAAGAAGACCAAATTTTAACCGCGCTAAGAAAAGCAGAACCCAAAAAGAAAAGGGTCACTTTCTTCATTACAGAGAAATCCAAAGACGCTTTGGCCTCATGGTGTGAAAAGCATGACGTAACAGAAAGCGGGGCTATCGAAGAAATGATTAGGGCGACAGTTCCCGAACGGTATTTCAAAAAGGGGGAGTAAATGGCAAGACACCCAAAAGCGTCAACACCGACACTTACAGATGAACTCATCGAAACGATTGCTCAGGCAATTCGTGTCGGGTCCTACGTTGAAACTGCCGTTGCCCTTGCCGGAGTGTCCAAAGACTCCTTTTATCGCTGGCTTAGACAGGCCGAAAGCGACGATGCAAACGAGATGACAGTCAAATTATCGGACGCAGTAAAAAAGGCACTTGCCGAAGCCGAGAAACGTGACCTGGACGTTATTGATAAAGCTGCGCAGGAAGGCGAATGGACGGCGGCGGCTTGGCGACTAGAAAGAAAGTTCCCGAACAAATGGGGACGGCAATCAAAAGTTCAACTTGAACACACGGGAATGGATGGCGGGCCAATCGAAATTCAGTCGATGACTGACGAAGAAATGGAGACGCGCATTGAAAAACTCTTACAGAAACGAACAGTCCTTATCGAAGATTGAAAATAGCGAGCTTTTACGACTCCTCGAAGCTGAGAGTTACGACCTGGCTGAAAAAAGCCTTTCACGCTTCGTAATGGATGCCTGGGACGTTCTTGAACCAAAGAACGCCTTTCTCTATAACTGGCATATCGGACTCATTACAGAACACCTGGAGGCTGTTAGCCGTGGCGAGGAAAAACGGCTCATTATCAACATTCCTCCCCGCTATATGAAAAGCCTCTGTGTTAGTGTCATGTGGCCCGTGTGGTCTTGGATTGCTCGACCTGAAAACCGTTGGATATTTGCCTCTTATTCGCAATCACTGGCAGCGAAACACTCGGTTGATCGTCGTCAACTGATCCAATCATCCTTTTTTCAAAAACAATGGGGGAAACTGTTTTCTTTGACCGATGACCAAAACCTCAAAACCGAATTTATGAACACTCGTCGCGGTCACATGATTGCAACGTCGGTCGGCGGAACTGCAACAGGTAAAGGGGGAGACATCATTGTCGTCGATGACCCTCACAACCCGCTAGAGGCCAATTCTGACGTTTTACGACAGAAGGCTATCGACTTTTTTGACCAGACTCTTACAACTCGTCTCGATAATAAAAAGAACGGGGCGATTGTGGTCGTCATGCAGCGACTTCATGAGGACGACTTGACGGGGCATTTACTTGAGCAAGGTGACTGGACTCATCTTTGCGTTCCTGCCCAGGCTGAGTCTCGTACAATTTATAATTTCCCCATATCGGGCAAATCTAAGACTTACAACGAGGGGGACATCCTCTTTCCTAAACGCGAAGACTTGGCCGAGATTGAACGACAAAAGCGGGCCTTGGGAAGTATTGCGTTTGCGGCTCAATATCAACAGAGACCAACTCCGAGCGAGGGGGCTATCATTCAAAAATCATGGTTCAAATACTATTCGGAGTTACCTATTAAGTTTGATGAAATTCTGCAATCTTGGGACATGAGTTTCAAGGAATCCGAAAATTCTGACTATGTGGTCGGTCAAGTGTGGGGACGAGTGGGAGCGAACAAATACCTGCTTGCTCAAGTCAGAAAGAAGATGGCCTTTCCCGATACAATTCGAGCTTTCAGAACAATGACGGCGCAATGGCCTCGTGCCTATCGCAAACTCGTTGAGGATAAGGCGAACGGTTCCGCGATTATTTCAACGCTAAAAGACAGCATTACGGGCATTATTGCAGTCAACCCAACGGAATCAAAGCTTGCCCGTCTCTCGGCGGTCTGTCCTCAGATAGAGGCTGGCAACGTGTATCTGCCTGACCCGAAACAAAACCCTTGGGTTAATGACTTAATTGACGAGGCCTTGCGTTTTCCTCGCGGTAAACATGACGACCAAGTTGATGCAATGACAATGGCTCTGAACGACTTTCAGAGCCGATACAAAGCGATGTCTTTTTTGGATAAGATCACGAAATTTTAATCAGCTTGTTCTCTATCGACTTTGAAATCGTTCAAAATCAAAGAGTCACTGGTATTTCCACTAAATGTAAATCTGGCAGTTCCATAGGGAAACTTGCCGTATTCCCATGTAGTGCAGGTCCATGCTTTCCCCGTGTCGCTGCCGCAAACCGCTTGGCTTACATTTTTGGGTTTACCAAACAAGCCTACAATCTCTTTTGAGGTCATTCCTTGATGGACCTTCATAATGTTGTCGGTCGTAAAAGAAGCTGGCAGCGCCGAATTAGAGAGCGTCATCGTTTCACAAGCGGACAAGAATAAAACCGATACAACTAGAAGTAAAAATCTCATGGCAGCTCCCGTCCTTCCGTAATTAAATCCTCATCGGTAAATTTTGTTTAGTTCTGAACAACGACAAAAGTCTTGTATGTACTCTTCCTAATGGGAGCATTGAGTTCTGACATTAGGTGATTTCTTCGTCATCGTTTTATACTGGGCGCTATAAGCTTCAAATTCTTTCTTCGTCCTGTAAGCGCGGTCTCCCCATTGTTTTAGGGCGACTTTATTCACATAACCGCTAATCTTACCTTTCTCGTTTTCCTCTTTGATAAGGTCGAGATAGTTTTGCATTTGAGCGTGACTGTTGCAGACCTCATCTAGGACACCTTGAGACGAAGCTGCATACTCTCGGCTTTCAGCCTCTTGTTTCATTGTCGCGCCAACTTTCATCAAAGCTTCTTTCGCTTTGCATGAATCCCCCTTGAACTTCTCACAGTCGGCTTTGATTCTTTGTGCTGCGAATGTGGAAACAGAAATAATGCGCTTCCCTTTTTCTTCAGTTTCATTGTCTCGAAGAGCGATCCGTTCAAAATCCTCAAGATAGCTCAGCGACATCGCATTAGAAAACGAGGAGTTAAAGTCTCTTTGTTTTTGATACATACCAGAGGCGAAATCCTCAGGCGAAGTTTTTTCCGAAATCAATTTGAAAGATTCGTCGCAAGCGTTTCTGCCTGCCAGATTTATCAAGATGGCGGCAGGTCTTTCAGGGGCGATTTTATTCTGACGAGTTGCAGGGCCAGAGCCGAGTTGTTCGCCAACCTGTTTGAGCCTGTCTGCAAATGTGCTTTCTTGAGGCTTTGCCGTGTGAGATTCAAAGATATTTGGTTTCTTCTCAAGCACGGCCTTCACAACGTCAGTCTGACATTGTTCGTTGACTGCATTATAGATCAACCAAAATCGGTCAAGTTCCGTGATTTCAGATTTTCCCGAAAGAACTTGATTAACTTTATTTGCATCACCCGACCGAGCCGCATTCTCAATCTCATCGCCCTCTTTGTTTGATAGTTGAGATACTGGGGGAGTCGTAGCACACCCACAGGCTGATAAAAAAATGACAAGAATATACTTTCTCATAACACCCCAACTTTATAGACCCATTTGATGTAAGGCCTGCTTTATAAATTTTTTGGATTTTTCAAAGTCATCCGTGGTTCTAATAGCAATTTCAAAATCACCCTGACCATAGTGACCGATGTTCGTTACATTCCTCACGTTAGAAGGTAGCTTTTTGAAACTTTCAGGATTCATCTTCAAATAAACAAGAACCTTGTTCGCTTGAAAACAAACGCAGGCGAAATGCTGAGTTACTCTATAAGCGACGTATTTCTTTTTAACGATTTCATCTATGGAGTCATCGAGTGACAAAATGAAATCCCTAATATCTGACGCAAGACTTTTAATCTCGCCTGTGGACTTCTCAAGATGCCCCTCGAATGAATAGCTAAGGGATGAAGATAAAATCGGTTTTGCTTCACTCACTTCAAGCGTGCGCACATCTCGCGCCGCCGCGCCTGAACGTCTAAAAATCTCCTCAAGATAGAATGTGTCATTGTCGAATCGTTTATACTGCCAGAGTTCAAGACTTGCCCCCATGACCCTTACCGCATGAATATCAAATCGCCGAAAGCTCGGCGCAAGACAGATCACCCGAATGGCAGACCAATCAATTTCCGTATCCGGACCTAGCTTTTTTTTAACGGCCATTTCATAATCGCCGCGATGGCTTCTGAGCCAATCAAGATAAAAGAGACTCTGCGTAATAAGCTCCGAAGATTCAGTTTTTTTGTATTCAATAATAACGGGATTATTTGATTCTGATATTGCCAATGTATCAATTCTTCCCGAATGATCGGAACCAGTAAAAAACTCGGTCGCGATTACACGACATTTGAAAACAGTCTCAAGATTTAACTCGATAAGATTCTGAAGTTCCTTTTCGGTTTTGAAGTTGAGCGAATGAGCGAGAGTCAGTTTGTTATTAAGAAGATTAAATAGTGGCATGATCTTCTCATTTCTTCACACGGCGAAATCGAACTTCAAACACGCCGCCAATCCAATCGTCACCGAGTAACGAATTTAGTTCGGCGTGCTTTTGCAAGTTTTCGTCTTCGCCGTTTCCGAACATTAAATTATCGAGAGAGACACCAAGAGCGTCGGCAACCTTTTTCACTTGTTTTACATCTCTAGGATTACTGCCACTAAGCCAGCCAGAAAGGGACTGCTTGGGCACCTTGGCCTTACGAGCCAACTGCGCCGCTGTGATGTCGTTTAAGTCGAGATAAAATCTAAGTTGCTTTTTCAGTGTCATCGTCAGCACAATCGGGCGATTGCTTAGAACTTTTAACGGTGTGTCCGGCTTGTTCATTGGAAATCCTCATCATCGGACTTTTTGACTTCAATGTCGGACTGACCTGCCTTATGAGCAGGTCTTTGGCCCGCACACAAAACGACCGTATTTGGAGCAGCTTGTTTTGAACCTTCAGAGCTCTTTTTGACGGGGGATTTGTGAGCGCCCTTGATGGCGCGTGAAATAGTTCCCATAGGCGCACCTGTCGTCTTTTGAATTTGGCGATAAGTCATACCACTTTTATGAAGTCGCAGAATTTCCTCAGCGTCGTGAACTCTAGGCCGCCCAAACTTAGCACCCTTTGATCTTGCATGATCGAGGCCCATCATTGTGCGTTCGCGGAGCAAAGACCGCTCGAACTCTCCGAGGCTTCCCAGAATTTGAACAAAGAAGCGACCCGCAGGTGTCGAGTAATCAACATTGTCTTTTAATGCCACGAATTTGACGCCAATCTTTTCAAATTCCTCCAATGTAGAAACTAAATGCTTAAGGCTTCTGAAAAGTCTGTCCATCTTTACGACAACAATGACATCAACTTCCCTCGCTCGCACAAGGGCCATAAGTCGCTTTAATCCAGGACGATTATCAGTAGACCCACTATAGCCATGATCTACGATTTCCTCAGTTACGGACCATTCTCGTGCTTTACAAGCACGTCTCATCTCCTCTATTTGAACCTGAGGATTTTGGTTGTGGTGACTCGTTGAGACGCGAGCATAAATCAATGCTTTCATACTAATACAATAACGCGCAGCAATATTATTGTCAAGCAATGATATTGTTTAGCAATAAAGTTGATATTCACTACGTTTGAGATAGGATTCAAATTATGGGAAGAAGACCAGTTCAAGATAAAAAGACACCATCAGAGTATCCACAGATAGCCTTTCGCCTCTCTAAAGGCGACAAGGACCGAATTTCGGACGGCATTGAAGAGGTTCAAAACCTACTTAATAAACGTCGAAAAGATGGTGAGCCATTCGTCAATAAAAACGATGTGTTTAAATGGGCTATTGAGGAAGGCCTAAAAAGCCTGAGAAGAGCAAAGTAGTAATACGATAATCATGGGATGGAATGGAATGGCTGCGATAGATTACGCGGTGTTATATAATAAACTTATTATGGGAGAGTTAGGTAGTGACGACAGGACCGCTCTCATTAAGGATCTAGAGAAGACCGCAAAGAAAATACAGAAACAAGGACTGCTAGAGCCGGATCAAATGAGATGCCTATCCATTCTCTTATGGTCAACTGGAACTCTCTCAGAGATGCAGACTGAAGTTCTCGAATATCGAAGCCGACTATCACTCGCAAAAAAGATTCTCCGAACAAAAGCCACTGATGAGAAAAGAATGCGTGAAGCACTCTCTGTTTTTGATCTTAGCCTTAAAGAAGTGTCATCTCAAAAAACTGAAGAAATGAAAAATCTCTACCTATTTCTGATTCAGCAAAATGGCATTAAAATAAACTCAAAAACATGGGCACTTCCTGGATTTGCCTATAACGGCAAAGATTTTGAAATCTCTTGGACCAACGAAACAACGAAAAGAAAGGCTATCTTATCTTTTATCCGCGCACATTTCGATGAGCCGTCAATCAAGTCGGTCGCAAAAAGACTCGAACGCGCGGGAGTTAGGAACCTGATCGGCCATTAGCCAGGGACAAACAGCCACCTTCCTGTCCCTTCAAATACAAGTCCCCTTTTGCTTTTATACTTAGCAAAGGGACGGACGGGTTATGCAATTTTGCGCGCGCCTCCCAATAACTACACGGAGGACGAAATGCCATACCAAGAACAAGAAGTACAACAAGACCAGATCAAGGAAGTATTTAGCTTCTACAGAGGACTTATCCTTGATCTCCTAGAGCAAGAAATGGGTCAGTCTCCAAATTGGCCATTCATTCGCTCTCGATTGCTAAAGATTTTGTCGCAAGATCGTGGGCTTGAGGCGAAGGTCATGCAGTTACTTAAGTGGGGGTAATCTTATGGACTTAATTTCCTGGCTTATCAATAAGGGATTCTCCATTGATCCCCCTCTTGACGGAAGTATTCAAAGATTTGACCGCGACGGAAAAAAGAATGGTTGGTTCATCGGTTCGCACATATCTCTTCGAAGTGGAAATTCCGCAGTAATCGCCACTGTTGGCGATTGGAAAACTGAAGAGAAATATGTTTTCAAATCTTTCGAAGCCGAAACTGCGGAAGATAAGAAAGACTTCGAAAGAAAGATTCGCGAACAATCCAAAACTGTGCAAAAAGAAAAAGAAAAGATTCAAAAGCAGGCCGCCAAAGATGCCAAGAAAATTTGGGAATCGTCTCTTCGTGATGGCGAAAGCCAGTACTTAAAAAAGAAGAAGATTCTTGAATTATTTGGATGTCGCATTGAGGTAGCCAGTTGGCCAAGACAAACGAATTTACTTATACCTTGCTGCGACATTGATGGAAAACTAGCTGGGTTGCAGCGTATCTTTCCAAATGGAGACAAATACTTTTGTGAAGGACAAAAGAAATCGGGATGTTTCCATTATATTCAAGGAAAGAACCCTAACCGAATTTGGATCGGAGAGGGGTTCGCTACAATGGCAACTATTACCATGGCGACCAATGACTCCGCTGTAGTTGCCTTCGATGCTGGAAATCTTAGATCTGTGGCGGAGTTAATCGCACAAAAATATCCAGACGCGGAAATTATAATTGCTGGCGACGACGATATTTGGAAAAAAAGCAAGGATGGATCTCCATTAAATATTGGACGTTTGAAAGCTGAGGCCGCAGCCGAAGCTATTGGTGTTCCAGCTGTCTTTCCATTCTTCGAAAATCCAATTGAAAACCAAACTACAGATTTTAATGATCTGATGGTTTTTGAAGGCCTTGAGGCCGTCAAAGAACAACTATCTCAAGTAGATCCTCGCGGCGGAAGAACTCACTCAGAAATTGTCACAAATGGCAGACAGCTACGAGAAATTATAGATGACTCTTGGAAAGCCATCCGAAAAGAAAACCGCCTCGAGCCAAATCTCTTTAACCAAAACGGCATGCTGTGTCGCCTCAACACGAAAGACAATGGCACTGTAATTCAACCCGTTGGGTTTGATGAAATGAATGGCATCTTGCTTCGGGTCGCTGACTGGATAAGTCTTGATTCAGAGAAAGAAAAACACCACTCAAGACCTCCAAAAGATGTCGTACGTGACCTAGTAGTTAACTTCGATCCTCGCATGCCGAAGTTGAACTCGATTATCCGTATGCCAGCAGTGACAAAAAGCGGGATTCTAATCCAGACACCTGGATACTATCGAGCCGAAGGAATTTACGCCGATCCTCTTGGATACTTTGGACATCTTGAAGTTCCCAAGCACCCCTCTAGCAAAGAGATTTCTGAATCATATAATCTCTTAGCCGAGGAGCTTTTAGGAGATTTTCCGTTTGTTGAAGAGCTGGATCGCACTCATGCGATTGCAGCAATAGTTCAGTCATTTTTGCGACCTAGAATTGATGGGCCTACCCCTTTCTTCGCAATTGAGGCTCCTTCGCCAGGAACAGGAAAGGGGCTTCTTTCGGAAATCATCTGTTTGATTCTAGGAAATAGCGCAGCAGTTGAGAGCTTTCCAAATAGCGATGATGAGGTGAGAAAAAAGATAACTTCAAGACTATTAGATTCTCCGACAGTTATGATGTTCGATAATCTTAATGGTGATTCAAAGAAGGGCGAGATTGACAGCCGCTCGCTGGCAGCTGCAATTACTTCTGTAATTTGGAATGACCGTCTTCTCGGAACCAATAAAACAATTTCCCTACCAGTTCAATGTCTCTGGCTAATTACTGGAAACAACCTAAAATTCTCAGAGGAGCTTAAGCGCAGACGAATCCCAATTCGATTGGATGCAAATACTAAATCCCCATGGACCAGAGATAACTTTCGCCATAAGCCTCTTAATTCCTGGGTAAAGAGCAACCGTCTTCAGCTAGTTCGAGCTATTCTAATTCTGATTCAAAATTGGATCGTGAATGGATCACCGCAATCATCAAAAAATCTTGGTTCATTCGAATCATGGGCACAAAATGTGGGCGGCCTATTAGAGGCCAATGAGATTTCTTCTTTCCTTGGGCACATTGGAAAAGAAAACCTAGACGACATTGAATGGGTTCATTTTGTTAATGCTTGGTGGAAACATCATGAGGATGAACTTTTAACACCAGGGCAGCTAAACAAGTTTTGTGAAAAGGAAGGTCTTCTGATTCAAATCCGTGGATATTCCCTGGAAAAATCTCAAGAGACTAATATGGGTAACGCATTAAAACAGAAGCAGAACCGAGTTTTTGGTAGTTATCAAATCGTACTTGCACAGGACAAAGGCAAGCATGGACGTTACTATTGCCTGCGTCCAGCGCAGTTCGACCTTCTCGCGGACAAATCGGATAACCTAGGGAAAGCACTACTTTTATAGTTACCGTACAGAAGCGAAATAGTTTCGGTGATTTACAGCAAAGTGAGAACCTAGGGAACCTTTTTTGACCTATAGAACAGTGAAAGCTTCAGTAACAAGTCATCAACAACAAGGCTCTCAGGGTCCTCAAAAATTCAGGCGCGAATTTTGCGCCAAGGGAACGGTAATAAAATTGGAATTGGAAGGAAAGAGCAGCATGAAAGGTGACAACAAGTGAATGCGGAACTGCCCAATGCTCTAAATGTCAGACAGTAAAGGATTTTGGAGCATTCCATTCTAAGGGCCAACGACGAGACAGTCGTTGCAAAACTTGTGTCTCCAAGGCAAAAGCGAAAGCTTACGCCCGCAAGAAAGCACAAGCTAAAGCGTCCAGAACAAGACGCAAGAACTACGGATATACATTTAGCTCGAACATCATTGGAAGCCCTTCAGTATCCGTCATTGATAAAGCGGCTACTATTCTTGGTGGAGCAATGAAGGAGATCTTTGATGGCGACAACAAATAGAATTAGCGGTGTCGAACGCAAGAAACAGTTAGCTCAAATCGTTGATGACTGCCGACACATAGCTCAGGAATACATTCGATCTTGGAAGCCGCAAAACTCCCAATGGGAAACCGTTGAGGGCTGTGCTTACTTGCGACTTTCAACCGAAGACCAAGTATTGGTAGAAAAAGGTTCGCTCGAACAGCAGATCCACATTGCAGTTCAAGAAGTTCAGCTTCGCTCTCAATCAGACTTAACCAATTATCGTATTATAAAATTCTTTATCGAACCAGGGATCACGGGCCGTCATGACAATCGACCTGAGTTCACAGCGATGAAACATGAAATTGAAAAAGGTAAACATCAGTTCGTCGTTTTCAAAGAGCTGGCTCGTATTGCAAGAGAAGTCACTATTTGGAAAGAGTTCTTTAAGCTTTGTAACTCAAAGAACACCTCTATCTTTATTAGAAACTTTCCAATTAACCCGAATGATCCAGCACAGGTTTTCCAACTCGATCTTTTGGCGGCTTTTGCTGAATATGAATCAAACCAGACAAGCCGTCGTGTTCGCGAAAGCAACTTCTCCGCAATGGTGACATCTGGAAAGTTCAACTGCACGAAGCCCACTTTAGGCCTTGATCAGATGACTGTAAACGGCGAACCGAAAGCGGGATTCTATGTCCCCAACTCTCAGGAACTTAAAACTGTGACATGGCTAATGGAGAAGTTTGTTCTTTATGGTTCGTACCAGCGACTTCTTGAAGAAATCGAACGTCTTGAAATCAAGAACAAGGAAGGAAAACTTTTCAATCGCTCAACGCTTTATAAACTACTTACCAACCGTCGATATATCGGTAAGTGGGAACTTAATAGTAAAAACAAAAGTATCAACCCTAAGAAGCTAATGCCCTATGAACGCCATACTGAGGTATCCCTCCCCCATGGTGAGGTCATAGATATAGATCTGTGGAATAGAGTGCAACAAACGGTAGAGCGAATCACTGGAAATAAATCGAAGAACACAAAGATCAAAAGAGTTTTTCTTTTATCAGGATTACTTAAACTTCAAAAAGATGGATCACCATTTAGCGGAACAGGTGCTTGGGGAAAATCGAAAAAAAGAACCGACTACTATTACAATCAAACTCACAAAATTCGACTCTCAGCCGAAGATCTTGAGGCTGAGGCTAAGCGTACAGTTTCGCAGATTATTCGGGGTTCTAAGCCCTTTCAGGAAGCCATCAAACAGAAATCCCTAGCGACCGATTCATTGAAACAGTTCTTGGACTCACAAACACGCTTGTTAAATGCAGAGATTTCTTCTTTGTCTGAACGCAAGCAAGCCGCCGCACGCCGATTTGATTTACTCTCTGTAGATGCTTCCGATGCCGATTTGAAACTACACCGTGACGACTATCGCAACGAAATGGATCTTATTCGCCAAGAGACTGAACAAAAGCAACGGGCCATTGATGGTGTTCAACTTCAGCGAGAAAATCTGTCTTTTAACGAAGTGGAAACCTCTACTTTGATAGATCGCGCTCAAGACACTTTGGGGCGTATACAGGCTCATGATCCGGTAGCACTTAAAAATGCGTATCAGGAACTATTTGAAGGAATTTATGTCAGTCTCTCCCCATCAGAGGGGTCGGCAGTTCTTAATTTCGTACTTAGAGGTCACAAGGCCTCGGTCATAACCGAGGAGGAAAAAGATAGTTTTGGCGATAAAATGGTAGGGGGCGAGGGACTTGAACCCCCGATCCCAGTGTTATGAGCACCGTGCTTTAACCAACTAAGCTAGCCCCCCGAGAGTTACAGGGGAAACAATAGCAAAGAGTTTCCTCTTAGGCAAAAGGGTAGACGACTCACTGCCGCAATGAGGTGGTTTCGGTCGGAGAGTTACTACCGTCCGGTAGTGCTACCTTACTGCCAGGGAGGCAGTGAAGATTTCAGTTAAGATATCTTGGGAATTCTAATAGTGATTCTAGTGCCGATGTTTTGTTTGGATTCAATCTCGAGGGTGCCACCGGACTTTTTGATCTCGTCATTCGCTGCTTTAAGGCCGATGCCTGAGCCTGACTTTGATGACGTCTCTTTACCGACGGATTTGAATTCGCCTCGTCTAAATGACTCGAGTGTTTCAGGCGCTAAGCCCTTGCCAAAATCTGTGATGGCGATGATCAAATAATTATCGTTCGGAACTGACTCGATGATGATCGTTCCGTCTTCAATGATAGCTTCGACTGAATTGTTGATCAGGTTAGAGACAATTCGCAACAGCGATGTCTCATCCATAGATATTTCAGTGTTTGTATCTAAGCCGTTAGCTCTGAATGAAATCTGCACGTTCTTTTGATTTGCGTACTCAAGTTTCTTTTCAGTTATCAACGACTCAAGTGCTGGTCCGATAGGATTAGTAACCGCAGTTCGTGATTTCGCTGCAGGTTTTGTAGACTGCGAACCACTATCACGAATCAAATCATCTGCGATTTGATTAATACGCGCGATAACCTGTTTCACGATGCTTTTCTCATCAACCGAGACATCACCATGTTTTGCGATCAAAACATTCAATGCAGATAATGGAGAACGAATATCGTGAGCCACTTTTCTGGCGATTTCCGATTTTTGCATTCCAAGATTGAACGCCAATTGTTTCTCGTAATCCTTTTGCATATTGCGACGGAAGATATTGATCCACCACAAAGACACTAGAAACAAAAATGTCGAAGCTAAGGCGATCTCTTTAAAGAAGTCGAACAACGTATAAGTGAAAGTCACAACACCAAGTCGTTGTTTTTCGCTCGCGTCGAAATAGATCGGGATTTTAAAAGTGAATTTCGGTCGCGCTGTAGTTTCGCGAACAAGTCGGATATCTTTGTTCATTGACTCATCGACAAAGTGAATTGTCGTAAAGTCGTTATTTATGCCTGTCGAAAGGACTTCGGAAACTCGGCGATAGTCTTTGGTAACAATCGAATTGTAAGCAGTATCGATAAAGCTAGATGCTAAACCTTTTTTAAACCGGTAGTTGCCAAACTCAGTCGCAAAAATCATCACACATAAAGAAAGAATATGAAACGCGACGAAAAGGATCCACATCCGTCTCAATTTTTTATTGAGCGTATTTATGCTATCGGGTGAATCTTTTTGTAGACCTGGTCCCATGTAATGGTTCTTCCTGTAAACTGAGATAATCGATTTAAGTTTACATTGGCTTGTGTGGTCGGTCCAAAAAATAATGGGCTTAATCCAGGTGCGATTGCTTTTGCGACCGCAAAAGGGGCATCGTTCATTTCAACTGGCAAAGGCAATATTTCACTATGGAATGCCCTCGCAGAAAGATCCTCAGGGATGTTGGCTACGGTGTCCTCTTGTCTAAAAAGATAAGGGACAATTTCACGCGCATAATTTAGATCAAAGGCGAGTTTCTGATGATCGGGTGGGGTGAAGTGGCTGAGCTTATTGAACTCATCTTCTGTGAGGGAATCGATCACATCTGTATTTAAAAGATAGATGCCATGTCTTAAGGCTTCCATCACCGCTGATCGAGCAGCAACCAAAGGATCAGCATTACAACCCAATCCGAAGCAAAGACCTTTAGGGTTTACCGCGTTCAAGCCATGAACCAAAAAAATAAAACTATAAAGATCTTTGGTTTTACGCATCTCAGATAACTGAAGATTAAAACCCTTTTTCAGGAAGTAATTCAAAATATTCGAATCAAAATCTACGGAGCTTAAATTGATCGATGGCTTAAAAAACGGCATTTGCGAAAGAAAATGCGATAAAAAGCGATCGCGTTCGATCAGCTCTCGTTGAGCTCTATCAATGGCGTCAGATTCGGTGCTGTGAGCAGCAAAGCCGTTGGATGAGTCATATTCGCTGCGATCAAAAACGATGCGCTCTAAAGCCTCACAGAACGATTTAAGGAAAGCGAGTTCTTCGGTGTTATCAGAGGCGCGACCACGAACAGTTTGCTCACCCAAAGTGATATAAGTGCGGCAGTCGACAAGATCGGTAGCGAAAGGCAGCTTCCAATCATAAGGCGTTACTTGTAGCTGAATTCTCTCAGCATTCGCAAGCAGCCATTCTATTTGTCGTTGTCCATCACTCATGTTTTAAAGTCCAAAGAGGCGTTCCTGCAAAAGCCTGATAGGCCTCAAACTTCCAAGGCTTTCGTGCGATTGCATAGTAAGGTGCTATAGCCATTGGAACGACCTTCGCTGTTTTTAGCAATCTAAAATGAAGGTCACGGAATTTTTCAAGACGTGCATTGGTGTCGGAAGTATCAATAAAATCGCGCATCCAATTTTCAAACTCATCTTGGGTCATATTGAAGATGCCTGTGGATTGCATGTAGGCCAACAACGAAAGATTATCAATTCCCCCTGCATCTGTTGAAACTGTGTGAGCATCGATGTTCTTTTCAGTTTGCTCTTCGTTCATATCAAGCGTTGAGAGGTACTCCGCATTTTCAAGGCGGCTCACTAATCTTTTTCCGGTCTCTTCAGAAATATTAAATACATCAATTTTGACTTTACGATGAGGCTTAGTAGGTGCGCCTTCATTCATGGCAATAATTTCTGTAAGTTGATTGTCATTCAGAGTTCCTTCTCCGAAGATCGTGAAATACTCCATCGTATTTACAAATCCTAATGAATCTTGGAATTCAGTGAGATAAGAAGCTTTCAAAGCCTGCGCGATGCCGACTCGTTCCTCAGTGCTCAGCGAGTTAAAGCCTTTTTGTGTATATTTTAAGAAATGCAATTGTATAGGCAGAGTTTTGTGAACATTAAATTTCTCAATATTTTTAATTTGAGAGAGGTGGCGCTTTGATAAGAAGGCATAAGTTGGAATCACATCGAATTCGCCAGCTTCAAGTTTTTGAATACGATCTGATTTGACGTTATTAATAAACTCAACCACTTGTGCATTTCTATCTGAAATCAGGTAGCTGCTAGGATTTGCTTTGAACACAGTTTTTTCAGGCGTGTTCTGATCAATGTAATACGCACCCGAGGTGTTACGATAGTTGGTGATTTTGAGTGAGCCAGCATAGTCTACAGAGCCTTCCGGAATGATAGAGTAATCGGGATTTGCAAACATCTGAAGCAAGAACGAAACAGCATTCGCGCTTTTCAGTGTTAGACTTAAAGTTTTTCCGTCCATTGATAGCCCCGAGCAGTCATCGGTGATTTTCTTTGGAATGGTTTTACAATCCAAGAAGTCTGCCAGCCGTCCGTGGGTATTCGAATTTAAAATCAGTAATCGCTTGAAAGACAGGTAAGCGTCTTTGCTTGTAATGGCCGTTCCATCAATCGTTTTAAGGTCTGAACGAATTTGGAAATGAATAGTGTTGTTGTTTACGCGGTACCGTTCGGCCGCTCCGGCTTGTAATTTTCCGTTCGAGTCGTGATACAGAAGAGTTGCGTAGATAGAACGCAAAATATTTCCCTGCTGAGCATCGGTGATTTTTGCTGAATCTATTTTTTCAACTTCAAGGTTTGAGTAAAGTGGGATTCTAACGACGCTATCGACTACTACAGGTCTTTTGGATTTAAATAGGAACACTAGCGCAATGGCAGTGGCGACAAAAGAAACAACTAGTATAAGATTCTTGCGTGGTGAGCTGTATGTCAGCATCTAGCGATCCCAGTCAGAGCCTGTTTTTTTAGTTTCACCATCGGCATTGTCCCGATCATTATTTTCTTTAGGTGGTGGACAATTCTGATCGTATTTACGTTCCGCTCTGCTTTTTTCGATTTTTTCTTCATAGGTGGATTCATTACGAGTGTCTTTGTCGCAGTCACGTACAAATGAATTTGAATGTCGTTCCTCTTTTAATTCTGAAGAAAGAGCGATAGTGTCTTCAGCGGTAACTTCTAAGTAGCCTGATCTAAAAAGTTCTTTTACTTCGGGAGAGGCATCAACATCTGCTCGAAAGAGAACTGTGCCATCAGAAGCAACTTGAATTTCACCAGCTGCGACAAGCTGACGAATCATGGATGCCGCGATTTTACTTTTTGCGGTTGAACTTGCAATAGGGCGAGAAACATTCGCCGATACAGAAATTGACGAAGCTAAAATCAAAAGAGTAATTGTAGATATCAAAGGGGAATAAATTTTCATAAATTTCTCCGAAATATTCCCCCGCTTGAAACTATTTATCGAATCCGCCGCCGCCTTTAGGGCCAGTTGTATCGGAGTCAGTGCCGTCGCCGCCGCCATTAGCTGCTTTGATAATTCCGCGACCTTTTAAAGTTTGGAAAAGTGTTTTAGGAACGACGATGGAGCCATCTTTTTTGACTTTGATTTGTCGTTTTTGGATGTGTTCCATGATGATGTTTTCAGAGGCTTCGTCTTTGACCTCGATAGGCGCGCGGACAAGGACGTATTCAGCCGCTTGAGCTTTTGCGAAGGGCAAGATCCCTAACAAAACTGTCATGATTGATGAGAGGTTTACTGACTTTTTACCCATAGGAAGCTCCTAAGAAAAATGTTCTGAAAAACACGAGTTCTTAGAGCAATTGGAGTGCCATTATTAAGGCGAATACAGTGATTTTGAGAAGGGGAATGCTGTCAAAACTATAGGCGAAAGTGCCTCTGGGGGAGTTTCGACACCGCTATCCGGAATTTACTCCGGATCTCCATCTGTCGCATTGAGGATATCTTCAGCCTGCCAGTTGGGGAGGTCACGGACCAATTCAGCCAATACGGCATTGAAATTTCGCTCGGCCTGGGCGCGGGTTTGCGCAGAGGAAACGCCATCTGCCGTCGCACGCCACTCTTCAGATAGCGATAAACGACTGCGTAAAGCTGCTTGGAAAAGGTCGATCCAAGTTGCGGCTGTGAACGTAAAATTCAACGACAAAGCGTCTTCTTGGGCATCCGTTGAGTGCCAGTAACCACGCGGCACGAACAACAAGGATCCCGGTTTTAAAACGATTTTTTGAGCGTCAGCGGGCATCTCTTTCGGGAAAGGACGACGAAGGTAGCCTTGCATTTCAGGATCTGGTTCCAAACTCATCGTGTGACGAGTAAGTGGATTTTTCAGCTGCTTGTTCGGCGCCATATACCAAGTTTTTTCGCCGTGAACTTGCAAAACAAAATTGATGTTCTGATCAAAATGGGGAGCCGTGCCTTTACCTTTTGGAGTTGCATAGAACAAACAACGACCATAAGTCATCGCCGATAAACGCAAATCTTTTCTGATCTCTTCAAGCCACTCTTGCAACATCGGAGAAATGCGGTGGGATTCGTTGAATAACAAACCCATGCCGTTATCAAATAACTTACGAGCATCAGATGGAGTTGTATCGACAGAGCTTGCTTCATCACGAACATCAGGAAGATGAACTTGAATTTTGTAAGGCCATGATCTCAACAAAACGTCGAGAGATTCCAACGCAGGCAATGTCATCAAAGGTTTTACATTTTCATCATTGTGATGAATAACGAAAGGCTCATTAGCTTCGTAAGCTTGCATGAAATCTGAAATACTTTTTGGATGAACAAGAGCCGCTAAGCCTGTTTTCACGTAAATGTCCCCTGAAGAATGTGCTTCTACTTTATAACTTTACGTCGAAGCAGAGTCCACAGAGGATTCGAAAGTGTAAATTAGAAAAGTCGAGCAAGGGTCCCGTTGCTTAAGCCGATCTTACCAGGCAAGCCAAAGCGAACTGCCAATGTCGCCAGGAAGTTAGAATAGTTTTGACCTCCATAGCGCATCAGGCGCCCCCCTTTGTGTCCAGCCCCACCGCCAGCCAACAGCACCGGCAAATTATCCATGCTGTGCAAGTGTGAGTCTGACATTCCCGAACCAGCATGAACCAGAGTATTGTCGAGCAATGATCCGCCGTTGATTCCGTCAGGAGTGTTCTTCAATTTTTCAAGCAAGTAAGCCATTTGCGTAGTTTGCCATTTTCCAAAATAATCTTTTACCGGAATATATTTCGCTTGATCATCGGCCCAATGAGAAACCGTATGATGAGCGACATTGGCACCGATAGAGTTTCCACCTAAAGAGTAGGAATCAATCGCACTGACTTCATTTTCGGTCATGAAGGTCGCCACGCGAGTCAAATCACATTGAAACGCTATGATCATCATATCCATCATGTTCTTTGAGCGTTGAGGAATTAAGACTGTATTGTAAGGATTCGTATCCGACTGATAAGAACCACCCACAGGTAAAGTGCTACACGCGACAGTTGTCGGTGAAGATGTGGGCTCTTCCGTTTTAATTCTTTTTTCTAATTCGTTGATGGAAGTCATATACTGATCCATCTTAATTTTGTCAGCAGTTCCTAAATTTGAAATAAATCTTTTTGCGTCTTCGCGAACAGCATCGACGACGCTCATTTTCATCTGATAGCGGCGAAGAGCTGCCGCATCTGGCACATTCGTTTGCGTATTGGGAAGTCCCGTAGAGAACAGGCGATCAAAGACAGCTTTCGAAGTTTGCAGTCGGGGAACCATTTCTGTTTGTGATTTCCAAGAAACCTGACTTAAAACTTCCGCAGGTCCACCGGGATCACCAGTATGTTCCGTTGTGTAGTTCGTGCCTATCACAAGACTTTTAAATTTATTCGAAGTCAGTTCAGCGATCATTTGGTCGAGAGAAGCGCCGACATATTTTAATTTTGCCGAATGAGTTTCAGTTTCATAGCGTTGGCCCGTTAAAAACGATGAAGTCGTTTGCCAATGCGCTGTCGTCGAGTCCACACGCATGCCTTCATTACCAGCTACGTTGGTAAGTCCTTCAACAACAGTGAGAAAATTTTTATAAGGTTCTAGTGGAGTTAATGCGCGAGCCAATTGGAAGTTAGTTTCGGTGCCCGTGCATTGCCAATTATTTTGTAGAGATCCAGCGGCGCCATTCCAGATGATGCCGTTTGCAAAATACATCGAGACAAATCTTTGTGCGGGGCCAGCAGCATATGCAAGATTTCGAAAAGGCATCATCGCTTCTAAAAAGGGCAATGCCATTGTCACGCCCATGCCCTTTAGAAAATGACGACGGTCTATCACCTTCGGCTTAGACATATTCCCCCTAGAATACAATCGAAAGACTGTTCGTTCAGTTTCGGGGATTTAGTTATTTAAATATATGAGCAGAGATGAATTTCTCAGGATGAGACGAAAGAAATGCTGCGCGAAACGCAACATCACATAGATGACAGAGCGACCTCACACTGTATTGAGATCGCTCAACGTAAAAACTATTTAGTCTTGATAAATGTGCCAGTCAAAGCAACACCAGCCATCAATGCGCCAGCGCCACATTCAAATTGTGTGTTGCTGTCTTTCAAAGTGCCTTTGTAGTTTGATTTGATGTTCACAACCGCGTCTGCACCCAATTGGCGTGCGCGATCTTGAAGTGAAAGCATCGCAGACAAGAAAGCCCATTGGCAGGCTTTGTAATCGTCTTTGCCAAACGCATTTGTTTTTTTGTTAGTTGAATACTCACCCAAATTTTTAACAGCAGCAGGAGCTGCCGAGTTACCGAAATAGTATTTGATGTCAGTGGAAAGCTTTGTTTTTGCGTCCGGAGTTTGAAGAGCATCTTCGTAGCTGTACATCTGACGAGTGTCACGAGCGTTAGCAGAGAAAGCCAATAACATAGCTGAGATCATGATAAAGTATTTCATATAAACTCCTTTTAGATGGCATCAACTTATTGAGTGAGCCCCGTTATTTCAAGTGAAAACTACTCCACATAACCAAGCATTAATTCTGAAACCCAATCCATAAAGACTTGGACTCTCTTTGCGACGTGTCGTCGGTGCGGATAAAGCAAAGTAACTGGCATAGGTTGGGCAGTGAATTCAGGTAGGATTTCCACAAGTGACTTATCGGCCAGCCGATCTTTCAAACCTGCACGAGGAGCCTGGATAATTCCCAAACCGGCGACGCATGCTTGAGTATAGTTTTCAGCATTGTTGACTGTTATTTTCGTTTGCATCGGAATCACTTGATACTTTTCGCCATCAAAATATTCAAAACCGTCGTCTTTAGATCCTAGAGTTTGTACGAAGTGAATTTGAAAATGTTTTGACAGATCGTTCAACGATTTTGGTTTGCCATATTGTTTGATGTACGAGGGACTGACGCAATTGACGATTGAATATTTCCCTAATGGTTTTGCGATCAATCCTGAGTCTGTCAAATTTCCGACTCGAATCACGCAATCAAAACCTTCTCTTATCAAATCTACGCGGCGATCCGTGCTGCCAAGTTCTATTTCAATACCAGGATATCTTTTTAGAAAGTTCGGCAGATTTGGAATCACCACATTTTTCGAAATCCCTGTCGACATATCGACACGAATACGGCCGGTCAGATGAGCGGCGTCTTTTTTAAACATGGAATCAAGTTCATCCATATCAGCGAGCAGATCTTTGCAGCGTTCATAAAAAATCAAACCATCTTGAGTCATCTGAACTTTGCGTGTCGTGCGGTGTAAAAGCCTGGCGCCGAGTTCTGATTCAAGTTGTTGAATGATGTTTGAGATACTGGCCTTCGACATGCCAAGGTTGTCTGCGGCTTTCACAAAACTCGAAAGCTCACTCACCCGCATGTACACTTTCATCGCTTCAATACGGTCCAAAAGACCCCCTATTGTTCAGTAATTATGAACAGTGTAGCTGGAAATGACATATTTATCAAATACCTGAAGCCTAATAGACTGTGTTCATAGGATTTAACACTCTAAAAAGGAGCTCTTATGAAAATCGCAATCGTCACTGGTGGTAGCCGCGGACTTGGTAAAAACACAGCACTCAAAATTGCTCAAAAAGGTTCGGATGTGATTATCACTTATCGCAGTCAGAAAGAAGAAGCTGACAGCGTCGTGAACGAGATTCAAAAACTTGGTCGTAAAGCGGTGGCTTTGCAACTTGATGTTGGTGATACAAGATCTTTCGAAGGCTTCACTGCCGAGGTACGCAAAGCTTTGAAAGCAAATTGGAATACAGACAAATTTGATTATCTTGTGAATAACGCCGGTATGGGCATTCACGCGACCATTCCAGAAACAACAGAGGAGCAATTTGATCAATTGATGAATGTGCATTTTAAAGGCCCATTCTTTCTGACTCAAAAACTTTTGCCAATGATGAATGATAATGGGCGCATTGTGAACTTGTCGTCAGGCTTATCAAGATTTGCTCTGCCAGGTTACGCAGTTTATGCGTCACTGAAAGGCGCGATGGAAGTCATGACTCATTATATGGCGAAAGAATTTGGTTCACGCGGAATCACTGCGAACATTGTAGCTCCTGGTGCGATTGAAACAGATTTTGGTGGTGGACGAGTTCGCGACAACAAAGACATGAATCAATGGGTTGCTTCGAATACAGCCATGGGCCGCGCTGGCGTACCAGATGATATCGGAGGCGCGATCGCGTCCCTGCTTAGCGAAGACAATCGTTGGGTCACAGCTCAACGTATTGAGATCTCAGGCGGCATGTTGATATAAAATGACGTCTCAGTTTGAGACTAAAGCTTTAGGACCTACTTTGGTCCTAAAGCTTTAGTCTAGATGGCCGATGAGCTAAGTATATGAAGACCGTTGTTGTATCTCTTCTCATACTTAGTTCATCGCTTTCACTAGCTAATGGCGTGAAACTCCAATTCAGTGGTCGAGTCACTGAAAAGGTCGACGTTCAAGAAATTAACGGCCAGCTTCGCGTGACGCAAAATTCTAAAGATCTCAAAGTTAGCATTGTATCGCGGGGACCTGCTTCGGTCGTGAAAGTCGAAGCTCCTTGATAAGTACTTCAGCATAAAGACTAGTTGTAAAGGGCTCCAGAGTGAGTCCTTTTTGCTTTTTAAAAGTCCCTTTAAGATAAGAGAATGAAAAAAATCTGTCTTCAGGCACTTCTTAGTCTGTCATTTTTGATTCCATCTTATTCATTCGCGTTTAGATTTTCTCCCATGGTTGTAGAGTTTGCTCCGTCAGGTGCTAAGTCGACTCAAGTTTTAGTGATTGAAAATCCTGGTGATGAAAAGTTGCCTGTACAAATTGAAGTCTTCGCTCGTTCAACAGATGCAAAGGGTGAAGAGGTTCGTGGTAAGACTGAGGATTTTGTCGTTTACCCAGAGCAAGTTGTGTTGCTGCCAAAAGAAAAGCGCAATGTGCGCGTGACCTATTCTGGAGAAATCAAAGATGGCAAAGAAAAAGCGTATCGCATCGTTGCTTCGCAATTGCCAGTGGACTTCCGTGATAAAAATTCGGCCAGCAAAAAACCGAAAGTAAATTTAAAGTTCCTTTTACAATATGTGGCTTCGGCGTATGTAACGCCTGAAGGTACGACCGCAAAGATTTCAACTAAAGATGTTAAAAAAATATCAGCAAAAAAACTTTCTGCCACTTTTGTGAATGAAGGAACAGCTCATCAGGTTTTGCAGTTGAAAACTTTTAAAGTCACAGCAGGCAAAGAAATCGTATTGGAAGAGTCATCGAACAAGGCTCTTGAATCAACGAACCTTTTACCGGGCGACAAAAAAACCATCGAGTTCGAAACTAAAAAAGAAATTCCAGCTGGTGAACTCAAAGCAGAACTTGTCCTTAAGGATCTTGAGAATTGAGAGTTCTCTTTAGCATTTTACTTTTAATATTGCTTCCGTGGGGAGCGCTCGCACAAAGGCCGAACCTTGGTAAGCCCTATGTGCAAGCACCGATCGTTTTAGATGGTCGACCCATTGCTGAAGCATGGATTTTCCCACGTGAAGGTGAAGAAAACTTTGCCGTTGATGCGCAGACGTTGCTTGCATCGGTAAAGCCCATTTTAAAAGATGACCTATATCTAAAATTGAAAAACAGTGTCAGACCTAACGGCACATTTACGATTAGAGATATTAAGGCGGCGGGCTTTTCGATCACGTTTGATGAGGCTACTGTTGAGTTGCGTCTGGATCTGCCACCGAAATATCGTAAGCCCCAAGATTTAACGCTGAACTATTTTGAATTCGGTGAACAAAAATATCAAAGACCTGATTCGCATAGCGGTTATCTTAATATGCGGGTCATTCAAGGATGGCAGTACGGTTCTAATGTTGAAGAAAAGCGTCGACCACTTGCCGGAAATTTAGAATTCGTAGAAAACATCAAAGGCTTTGTGCTTGAGTCGTCAGCTGATTATGAAGAAGGCGGCGAAAACGAATGGCATCGTCAGGACACACGATTAAGATTTGATGACGAAAATAACATGGTTCGGTACACCCTGGGTGATCTGACGTTTAGATCCACAGGCTTCCAACAAACTCCGTCGATCGCGGGTTTATCAGCAAGTCGTGAGTTTGCGATTCAACCATACAAAACTATCAAACCACTGAGTGACACAGAGATCGTCATCAAACGTCCTTCGATCGTCGAGATTTACGTTAATGGCTTCTTGTATTCTCAAATGCGTTTGGCACCAGGAGTATTTAACATCCGCGATTTCCCGTTAACGACGGGTCAAAGCAGTGTACGAATCAAAGTTCGCGATGATCTAGGACAAGAAGAGATTTATGATTTCTCAATGCTCTATGAAAACAGTTTGCTCGGCAAAGGCATTCAAGAGTTTTCTTATGCAGCGGGGATCCCCTGGGTTACGTCGGGTGGTGATCGTACTTACCATGACTCAGAAACATTCGTTAGCTTGTTGAATCGGTACGGCTTCACAGATCATTTTACAGGCGGACTTAATTTTCAAAAGTTTGCAGAGAAAAATCTTTTAGGCGTCGAGCTTTCCGGTATCGCAAATTTGGGATATCTATCTTTGCAAGTGGCACGAGGTGAACAAAGTCCCGGTCAATTTGGCTTTGCAGAAAAACTGACTTACCGAACGCTTGATAAAATCATGGGTCGACAAATGCCGTTCTTGCTGACTCTGGAGGCAGAAAATCAAGATGCTGATTTCTATCCTGTGACTGTCGCGGACGTACCCATGACAGATCCAAATAAATATCAACACCGTTACGATGCCCAACTCAATTATCGTTTCGAATCTTCGTTGCTATGGGGAGTCGGCGCCAATCTTGTTGAGTACCACGATCAAGAGGACGCAAGAACCTATCGATCGAACTTGATGTTGCCAGTTGGAAGAGAATTCCGTGTCGAAATGGCTTACAGCAAAACAGTGACCGCAACGGAAGAAGATCGCTTTCTGATTTCACTTTACTGGAATGAATCACAAGGTTACTTCAGCGCGAGTTCTTACTACGATACAGAGAATAAAACCGTTAATGCGACAGTCAGCCGCAACAATCGCTATCAGTACGACGACTATCGCGTCAGTGCTGCAGTTCAAAACAATGAAAACGGGAATACGCGAAGTTTAGCTGCTGAATACTTAGCTCAACCACTCAGCGTCAGACTTGATCACTTTAATAATGCGCAATTTGGACAGGATTCAAATATCACATCCATTGGTTTGAACACGGGCTTTGCTTGGGTCGGTTCGCATGGTGCGTTTACGCAACCAGTGTCGGACAGCTTCGTGCTTATCAACGCTGACAACTTACCAAAAGATCAATCCGTGTTAATTAATCCTTCCGGCGAAAAAGGCCAAGCGCAGCTCGGTCCAAGAAAGACTGTCGTCCTCAAGGACCAATCTGCTTACTACCTCAATACTGTGAATGTCGATGCGACTCAATTGCCGCTAGGGTATCTCTTAGAAAAAGAATACTATGGCACTCAACTGACTTATCGTAGTGGCTTGTTGCTCGATCTTGATATCAAGAAACGCATTATGGTGAAAGGCTCGATCCTTGAGGCTGATGGCAAGCCCATCGCCTTTGCTGCTGGCGACATCTTTGATGCTAAAGGACAGCTGATTGATAATTCGTTCTTCACAAACAAAGAAGGCCGATTCGTCATTGAAGGTTTAAGTGCGGGCTCATATAAAATCATGACGGATCAAAAAGATTTACCAGCACTCGAGTTTACGATCACTCCAGAGATGGATAAGATGTTGAATCTTGGACCGGTTCAATTGAAACGAGAGGGGAATCGATGAAATTCTTATTCTCAATAGTATTAATAGTGATGAGTTTGGCAGCGGTAAAGTCGCAAGCTTGCTCTGATATGGGATTTTTCTTAGCACAACCCGCTCCGTTTTTTCAAACGGGTGGCAACTTAACCGATACTTTTAATTTAGTTGTTAATGCCAACACCACTCAAGGTGCTTGCAATTATTTTTTGACGTTCGATTACGGTTCTTCAAATTCGTACACTACTCGCTCATTGAAAACAGGTTCGGCAGAATGGCCATATCAATTTTCATCAGATGCGGGAGGTTTGTCGGTTCTTAAAAAACTTCCTGATGCGACATCATGTGCAAATCTCTTATGTGGAAAACTTCAGGGAAATGTCTTCTACAATACGGCTTCGCATTCGTACACACTGACAATTGATGATTCCAACGATTGGCGAACGGCGGGTGTATATTTTGATATTGTCCGAGTCAGTCTCTATCAGGGTAATCCCAATAATCCAACTTTGGTTATAACTAAGACGTTGCTATTGACGGCTCAAGCGAATCGCCGCGCTGACATCTCGGTTGTTTCATCAGGTGGATCATTTGATATTAATAAAACAACTCACACCGTTGATTTTACGAATGCTTTGACGACAGGGGCGCAAGGTACGGCCGATATTATTGTGAAGTACAATGCGGGTTTCTCGCTGTATGCGTGGACCGATAATGGGCAAAAGCTGAAGCAAACGAATGGCAACGACACGATAGACTACACTTTTAAAATCAGCGGTACGACGGTTGCGATTCCATTCTGGACAATGATTGCGACACAGTCGGGGACTTCACCTGCAAGTGGACTTGTAAAACCTGTGGTGATCACAATAGGTAATACGACGGGTAAAGCTCAAGGTACGTATACGGACACGATTAACCTGACGATTCAGTCGAACCAATAAAACGAATAAAAAAAGCCGACCCACAAGGATCGGCTTTTAATTAAAACGTATAATTTAGAATTAAAGAGCTTTGATAGTAACAGTCACTGTGTCTGTGTAGTCGCCAGATGGCAAGGCCGCGATTTCAGCAGGAGTTGAAGTCGCTTTAACTTTTACACTGACTGCTGAACTTGTTTTCGCCGTCAAAGCACCAGAGTTCGCTGTACAAGCCGCCGTCAATGCGCAGGCAGAGATCGCGATTTTGTTCGAAGTATAATCCAAAGAGTATTTTACTTTATTAGCATTAGGACCGCGAAGCTCGCCAGAGTTAGCAGAAGTTAAGCTGATAGAGTAACCACCAGTAGAGTTAGAAACTTCATAGAAAAGATTCGCGAAGTTTTTCTCTGTTTGAGTGCCATTTACGATTTCATCAACAGCTAATGTTTTTTCAACAACGGCGTCGTTACCACCCATATTAGTAAGAGATAGGTAAGTGTTGTTAGCAACAGTACCGGAAATAATAAGCTTACCAGTGCTTGCTGCAATAGCGTTTACTGAAAGTGCCAAAGTGCTTACTGCTACAAGTGTCTTCATGAATTTCATGTGGGAGTTTCCTTTATGGATGGTTTTAGAGGTCAATTTCACTTCCTTGTGAATTCACCTTCTATGCCGACCCTTGGGGCCACTAGAATGGTTAAAAAATCGCGCACCCTATCTACTTTTTTTACATCTGCCCGTATTTTGCTTTTCATATCCAGACCAACAGAGGGGGGTGACATCTCATTTTGAGAATTTTATTTATTAGGTCGAATTAGTTTCCGAAAAAAAACGAGCTCTTTACACATTGTTGAAGGCCGGGTCTAATATTAGAAACTAGCGGGGAGTGCGTTGATTGAAATTCACAGCGTGGTTTTTCTTGGCCTTCGTCGTCCTATCAGGTTGTTCCCATAAAGAAATCAAACATGTTCAAGTCCCCGTCCCAAGCTGCTTCAGCGAAGGCGATGACCTTGGCAAATTCTGTAAATCGCAAAGAGTCTTAGATGATTCAAGGATCTCGATCACCCGTTGCATTGGTTCTGCCAACAAAACTGCGGCGGCGTCTTTGCGTGGAAAATGTGTAGAAAAAATCTGTGCACCGAGCTCAGGCAACGATTGCGAAATTCGGGGTGAGATCGCTGTGCTTGATGAGTACTCGCAGCTTGTTCGCGATCAGGCATTTAATGATGAAGAGCCCTCTCATAAAACAATGATGACGACTTCAACACCTGCGGGTGTCAGCAGTAAGAAATCTGCAAAGACAGCAAGTGCAAAAGTTAAAGGTAAAAAAGGCAAAGGTAAAAAACAAGCCGCTGCAACTGAAGCAGTGGCCTCAACAACTGCTGTAGTTGAAAAAGAAAAAGAGTGGGACGTTGATCCCCTTGCGAAACTTCCACCAGAACCAGCAAAGCCGGAACCAGTTGCGGCAGCACCAGCTCCTAAAAAAGCTCCTGCTTCAGAGGCAGAACTCGCAGCGTCCTCAACACCGCAACCAATGGATGTTGTGTTGAAACCTGCGAAGTCAAAAAAATCAGGCAAGCGAGATCCAGCATCAGTGCAAGTCATGGACAGTGCCTTTAAAAAAGTCTGTGTAGCAAAAACGGATATGTCGGCGCCGGAAATTTTAAGAGGTAAGTGTGCAACGAGAACTTGCAACGGTGACAACTGCACTTATCAAGGTCGAAAAGAAATGTTCGACTATATGGCTTCAAGATAAATCAAAGAAACATTTCGGGCATAAAAAAAGAGCTCCCTTTCGAGGAGCTCTTTTTTTGAAAATCAGATCAGTTCAAATTACTGAACGTAACCTTGAATCCATGGAGCAGCGAAACTAACTTTCGCGTAAACGCCTGGTTTGCCTGGACGCGCGCAACCGTCACCCCAGCTCACAACGCCAATCAAATATCTTTGGTTGTCGTCAGTAGAAGCCACAAGTGGACCGCCGCTGTCGCCTTGGCAAGAGTCTTTACCGCCAGCTTTAACACCAGCACACATCATACGATCTGTGATTTCGCCGTTGTAAGCAGCGTTGCACTCTTCGTGAGAAACAAGTGGGATGTCGACTTTTTGAAGGTTCGCAGGCAATGACCAGCTATTTTCACGAAGGTAGCCCCAACCAGCAACAGTCGCCAAGATTTGCGAACCGTCTGTTGGAACAGCAATCTCAGCAGTGTTGATATTAATAGGTGCGTAGTTTGAAGAACCACTTAGCTCGATCAATGCGAAATCGTAGTCAGCAGTTTTAGTGTTGTATTGTGGATGGCGGATGACGCGTTTAGCGTTGAAGATTTCCGCGTTTGTTGTGTTTCTCCAGCTGTGCAAACCGATAGCAACACGGCCTGGAGCAGAGTCAACACAGTGACCAGCAGTCAAAACCCAATTTGGAGCGATCAAAGAGCCGCCGCAAAAATGGCTGCCGCTTTTGCTTTGTAAAGATACGATGAATGGGAACTCACCGATAGAAGCTTCCTGACCACCAACGATCATTGGGCTCATGTTTGAAGTTTTAGCGAATGAAATTGTTGCTGTCATAACCAATGCTGCTGCTAGCAGCGTGCTGTAAATTCTCATGTTGTCATCCCCCCGAATGCAAAACGTCTAGTTCCACCCACTATATTTATAGATGTGTGTTAATGCACAAATTGAATCAGAAAATTAGTACGAAGGTCTAGGTAAATAGACGAAAATCCTGATTTAGTTGGGTGAAAAGACGAGCATAGGCGCCTTTTTCTCGGGGTACTTGGGTGATCAGCTTCGTCGGTAACATAAGAGTGTCACCGTCAATATTGAGTGAATAGGTTTTTTGTTTTTTAAATCTTCCGATCACTGTAAAACCAACAGGAAGTTTTCCAATGTTCTTTTTTGGAACGGTGAAAATATTCTGAAGATCGCCAAGATCGTTCAAATATAAAAGCAAAGGCGAGATTTTATTCGTTTTACAAAAAGCGAGAGCCGCTGGATGAATAATCTCAGGCGTCCATTCAAGTTCAAAACCCAAATCGTTTAATACCGCCAAAGTGTAAAGGGCAATTGTCAGACCATCGCTGCTATCAATCCCTGCTGAGGCGATTTTGTTTATCGCTTGAGAATCTTTCCAAGATGGACGAGGTCTAAAAAGTTTCTCGTCAAATTTCTTTTCTAAGAGATAGCTCATAGAAACAGAGGGGCCGAGACCTAATGCGCAGTTATCAGCGATAACAATATAATCGCCATCCCGAGCGCCCATTCGCGAAAGTGGTTTTATTTTCGAATGTCCTACTATCGATGAAGTAAACACATGGTCTGCCGCATATCCCGAATCACCGCCAAGTAACGCGACATCAGCGGCTTTGCATGCGCGATGCACTTCTTGATAAAACTGCTTTTGAATTTTTTCTGAAGTACCAAAGCGCCATTGTGTAGAAAGTGTGATTCCCAGTGGCATCGCACCCGTTGTCGCAAGATCCGAAACCGAAGACATCACAGTAATCCATGCCCAAGTAGAGACGTTTTTGTAAAGTCCCATTGAGATTTCTTCGGCAATGGAATCAATCGAAGTAACGACGAAATTATTTGCGGCGACTTTCACGATTTCACAATCAGATTCAAAAAGCTTATTCACTTGGCGACGAGAACTCATCTGACGGCCTAGAACTTTTTTGATTTCCGTGTGTTCGCGCAGCTTCATAGAGATCCTTTTAGTGATGATTAGATATTTGCTTGGCCATCTGCAAGAGTCAACGTAAGCTCAAAGCCACCTATGAGCCTCACTACATACTTTGAGAAAATTATTGCGCAAGTTGAAGAGTCTGATGAGATCTCGAATGCAGGTAAAGATGCAGAAGGGTTTTATAAGCCAGTTCGGACGATTCTGTTGAGACATTTGAATATTCTTAAAGATCTTCATGGAAAGCCGCTTGCAAAAAAAATGGTGCAAGGCTCTTGGGAGTATGTGCTTGAGCATGTACCACCTGAGTGGTTAATGGCAACACCGGAAGAAAAAGCAGAGCTTAAGAAGATGCTTGAGTAAAAAAAGCCCAAGTAAATATCTTGGGCTTTTTTATTTAGCGAATATAGTGAGGTGAGTTCTATCAAGAACTTCTTAAATTTAAATAGTGACCTGCACTGTTTCTTCTTCGAGTCGTTTCGTGATTCGAAGTTGTACGGCTTCGGCTGTAACGGGACGAAGCTCTTTTGGAATTTCTCGTGTTACGAGATTTTGTAGTTCTTTTGGCATGCATCCTCTGATGACACCAAGAAAGTGTGGTTCAACGATGAGATTGATTTCCTCGAAATCATTTTTGCGTCTGTGCAAATCAAGGAAGTCGACAACCTCTTTGGCCCACATCTGTGTGATCCGTTCGACGGGTCCTTGTTCTTTTTCTTTTCGACCGTGATGAGTTGACGAGCCATCGCCTCTGGTTGATCCGGGGCGATCGGCGTTGATATCGATAGCTTTGAGTCGACCCTTAGGGTTTTCAAGCTTCATGACGAAATTGATGTCTCCTTGAGCGTCGGAATTAGTTTCGAAGATACGTGCTTCTGCTCTGTTGATGACTACAATCCACGTTTTCATTGGAACCTCATCTTCCTCTACATTGTTCTGTTCCCAGAATAGCGGATTACTTCGGAAACGGGGGTAAATTGACTTTTAACATCAGCCTTAAGTGCAAGGTCACAAATCCATTCTAAAAAGATTCTCATTCGCGCGATTTCCGGCTGGGATACGAAAGACCAAAACAAAACCAATTAGGAGGGTTTATCTATGAACACGAAAACGTTCGTGCTAGGTCTCGCTGTCACTGCAATGCTGGGCTCATCTGTTTCTATAGCCAAAGCGCCGATTAAAATTGAAGCCGGTGATCAAGAGCACATGGCTTATTCTTTAGCTGAAGGCATCGTTAATAAAGATCTGCCAAAAGAGTGTGAAGATGTCGGTTTGGACGATACTCAAAAGACTCAGATTGCGGACGCCTATTTTGATTTTAAAAAACAGAAGAACACTTTGGAAGCTGATATCAAAAATGCGCTGATGGATCTTTCTAAAACAATGATGAGTGCGACATCGACAAAAGATGAAGCCACTGCGGATTCTGATGCCCTTAAAGGAAAGATGATGGATTTTGCGAACGCGAGATCTGAATTCGATTTAAAAGTTTTCTACGATATTTTAAAACCAGAACAGCGTGCGCCTGCATTTAAATGCATCGCTAAGAAAATGAAAAAGGTAGCTGAAGAAAAGCTGCGTAAGGCTTGTAAAAACTTGCCGCCAGAAAAAGATCTCATTCAGCTTTAGTTTTATGTTAGAATGACTTGCATGAGTAAAACTCTTCATACAAGTCATATACTAGTGAATAACGAATATGAGGCGCAGGATATCTTGCGCCTTCTTAAAGAAGGCAAAGACTTTGCTGAGCTCGCTAGGAAATATTCGAAATGTTCTTCAGCCGCGCAGGGCGGGGATTTAGGTGCACAACCAGTCAGTCGCTTGGATGAAGATTATTCTGATGCAGCAATGCTTTTAAAGCCCGGTCAAATATCAACGAAGCCAGTTCGGACGAAGTTTGGTTATCACATTATTCGGCGCGAGAGTTAAAATATTCCCACCCAGACAAAGAATCACACCGATCACAATACTTGGTGTCCAATGGAAATTTTCAAAGAAGCTTGAGATCACTAGCGCAATAACTGGATTGATAATGCTTGTGTAGGCCGCTTTTTCTGGTCCGATTCTGCCAGCCAAACTTAAGTAAGCACCAAACGCGATCACCGTTCCAAACAAGGATAAATAAACCATCGCGCTTAAGAATCTTGCCGTCATTGGGATTGCGAAATCAGTATGGAAAATCAGTCCCACTAGCAAAGTAAAAATACTTCCGTACAACATGCCCCAAGTATTCGTGATCACAACGGGGATATTTAATTTATAAGATTTTTGCGCAACCATATTTCCAGCAGAAGCCGAAAGCGTTGCTAAGAAACCAACAGCCAATCCTAAAATAGCGCGAGAGCCGACATCGAAATTCAAAATCTCATTTAAAAAGATACAACAAATCCCGAGGCCACCGATCATGGCACCGACAAGTCCTTTAGGACTGATGGGTTTACCAAAAAAGATACGCATTCCAAAAATATTATAATAAAGAAGCACCGTAAAACTGAGCGCCACCATCCCTGATGTCGTCATCGTTTCAGCAATATAAGTTAGAATATAGTTCACTGAAAACATGAAGATACCTTGTGCCGCAAATAAGAAATGTTGCGAACGGGGATACGTCAAAGGCTTCTTCGTGATGAGGCAAAATCCAAGGAGCATGAAGAAGGCCAAAACAAATCGCCAGAATACGGAGGCAATGGGTGAAGCCGCATCAATTTGCCAAGTGATAGCAAACCAAGTCGTACCCCAAACAATCGCACAGATCGCGTAAAGAAATATATTATGCAGATTCGCAGAGACTGGTTTGTTCATAGAAATCAATTCTAGCACGAACCAAATAAAAAAAGGCCCGGTATAAACCGAGCCCCAAAAATAAATACTATCAGACTAGCTTGCTCAGCCGAAGCTTTAGCGGAGGCTAGTCTTCGTCGTCCTCATAATCGTCATCTTCGTCTTCATCATCGTCGTCGTCATCATCTTCATCGTCTTCGTCCTCATCGAAGTCTTCATCAGCTTCGATGCGAACAAGCCAACCCTCTTCAAAAGGGTCTTCCATGATCAATGAAGGATCTTCAACAGCGGCTGTGTTGATTTCGATTACAGTTCCAGAAACAGGAGTGTAAATATCAAGGGGACCATCATCAGTTTCAATAGTAGCGATCACTGAATCTGCTTCGACTTGCTCTTGTTCTGCAGGCAATTCTACAGAAGTGATTTCTTCGAAGTCTTCAAGACCGTCTTCGTTGATACCGATTGTAACGATATTATCTTCTTGTTGTACCCAAAGGTAACCCATAAAGGTTTTTACGTCTTCTGATCCCATTTACTCTCCTCGGCTTCCCGGCGAACTTTAGCAGTCGTAATACAAGTGGAATTCGTAAGGTACAGGTCTTTGTTGTACCGGGCGAACTTCCTTATCAATCTTGTGCTGAATCCAAGTTTCAATCAAGTCGTCACTGAATACATCACCTTTTTTAAGGAAACTGCAATTTGCTTTCAAATTCATCAACGATTCTTCCAAAGTTCCTGGAACAGACGGGATATTTGCGGCCTCTTGCGGAGACAAACCGTAAATGTCTTTATCCAATGGATCACCTGGGTGAATTTTATTGATGATACCGTCAAGACCCGCCATCAACACAGCTGCTTCAGCCAAATAAATGTTAGCTGCTGGATCTGGAGTTCTGAATTCAATGCGTTTTGCTTTTGGATTTGGACCAACATTCGGGATACGCATCGCCGCAGAGCGGTTTTTAAATGAGTAAGCCAATTTCGTTGGAGCTTCAAAGCCCGGAACCAAACGTTTGTATGAGTTTGTTGTTGGATTGATGATGCCGCACAAAGCAGGAGCGTGTTTCAACACACCACCGATGTAGTAAAGAGCCATCTCTGACAAACCAGCATACTTGTTACCCGCGAAAAGATTTTTTCCATCTTTCCACAAAGACATATGGATGTGCATACCAGAACCGTTATCACCAAAGATTGGTTTTGGCATAAACGTGATCGATTTACCGTGGCGTTTCGCTACGTTTTTGCAGATGTATTTGAACCACATCATTTTATCGCCCATTGCGAGGGCGTTATCGAAACGGAAATTGATCTCGCCTTGGCCAGCAGCCACTTCGTGGTGATGACGTTCAACGATCATTCCGCAACGCTCAAGCTCAAGACAGATTTCACTTCTCAAATCTTGAGTTGTATCTGTTGGCAGAGCTGGGAAGTAACCTTCTTTAGGGCGGATTTTGTAACCAAGATTGCCGCCTTCGTCGCGACCTGTATTCCAAGACGCTTCATCAGAATCGATGATGTAGAATGCAGAGTTTGAAGTTTGTTCGTAACGAACATCATCAAAGATAAAGAATTCTGCTTCAGGCCCGAAGTAAGCAGTATCAGCAAGACCTGTCGATTGCATAAACGCGAGAGCTTTTTTAACAACTTGGCGTGGATCACGATTGTAAGCTTCAAGAGTTTCAGGAAGACAAACATCGCAGATCAAAGAAAGTGTTGGAACTTCCATGAACGGATCCATCATCGCTGTTGTTGGATCAGGTCTGATGATCATGTCTGATTCTTCAATACCTCTCCAGCCACGAATAGAAGAACCGTCGAAACCGAAACCGTCTTCGAATGTGTTTTCTTCAAGTTGGTGAAGTGGAATTGTTAAATGTTGCCAAGTTCCGAGCATGTCACAGAACTTAAGATCAACCATTCTTGCGCCTTTTTCAGTCGCAAACTTCAAAACATCTTTCGCGTTTTTGATACTCATCTTGGGGGGCCTCCACGGCGGTTTAAATACTTAAAAATTCTAAAGTGCTTCTTCATTTTTTTCGCCCGTACGAATACGCAAGGCAGTTTCCACTGGAATAACAAATATTTTTCCATCACCAATTTTGCCAGTGTATGCGGCTTTGCGAATGGCCTCTACGGCGCTGTCAGCAAGGGCTTCAGGCAATACGACTTCGATTTTTACCTTGGGTAAAAAATCAACTACGTACTCTGCTCCCTTGTATACTTCTGTGCGACCTTTTTGACGGCCGAAGCCTCGGACTTCAGTGACAGTGATTCCTTCCACTCCGACTTCTGAAAGAGCGTCGACTACGTCATCGAGTTTGAAAGGCTTTATGATGGCTTCAATTTTTTTCATGGATCCTACGGCTACTGATTGAAAAGCATAGGGGAGAAGGATCGACCTAGTCAAAACTCGTATTAAAGATTTTTGAGAATTAATTGCCTATAACGCGTGTGCATAAGTACTTGAATTTTCACTCTAGTTGGAAAATTTCACTCCATTGCATTTTAGTTCATTGCGGGGGCATGTGGTTTTTGGTACACACGGGACCTCATTTCGAAAAGTTACTAATTGTTGTCTGACCGGGGGGATAATGACTACAACACGTATTTTCGTCTATGGCGCCATGACTGAGGGAATGGTCCATTTCTCTAAGATCCAAAACTTCGTTGCGTCGACCGCATCGGCTTTTGTGAGAGGTTCTGCATATCGCTTGAAAGTCGGTTTTCCGGCTCTTTCTCGTGATGGTGAAGATCTTGTCCCAGGCCAACTTTTAGAGCTGCAAACTTCTGAATTATTGATGGCCTTGATGGATGAGTTCTACGGATTTAACCGTCTTGAACCAGCAAAAAGCCTTTATTGCCGTGAAGAAGTAAATGTTTACCTGCAGGGCTCAAGTGAAAGCGTTCGCGCCTGGGTTTACTTTTTAAATCCTGAGAAACTTCCAGATAATGCGAAGCTGATCACGGGCGGGGACTGGCGAAAAAATTTGGCGGAAGAGCCAGCTTTGACGTCAAAACTTTCTGATAAACAGGTTACTTATATTCAAAAATTAGGTAAAAGCTCTGGCAGAGAAATCATTCCGATCGACTTAACGTTGTATCGTGAATTGATGAATCTAGAGCTGATTGTCGATAAAGGCCGTCGCTTAGCTCTGTCTAAATTCGGCCAAGAGGTTTATAGACACCTTGCCTAACTCTGCTTCTGATAAAAAAATTTTTAGAATTGTTCTGATTGAGCCCGAGATTCCGCAAAATACTGGAAACATCGGGCGCACTTGCGTTGCCACGAATTGCGAATTGCATCTTGTGGGTAAAATGGGTTTTGAGATCAATGATAAAAATTTGAAGCGTGCGGGTTTGGACTATTGGCCCCACCTAACGTGGCATCGACATGAGAGCTTCGCAGATTGGTGGAAGCATGTGGATGACCCGACTAGAGTCTGGTATTTCACAACCAAAACTGAACGCAGTTACTTTGAGCCTGAGTACAAAAATGGTGATTGGTTAGTATTTGGTAAGGAAACCAAAGGTCTCGATCCCGAGCTGCTGGCGCGGTTTTCAGAGCAGACCGTGACAATTCCAATGCTGGGTCCTGGTGCAAGAAGTTTGAATCTTGCGACTAGTGTTGCGATCGCCGCCTATGAAGGCGTGCGCCAATTAACGTCCCCCGTCAAGCGTCCATAATCCTGTCATATCTTGCGGTTAGCCCCGTTTTCGGACTATCCTCAAGGACTATGGTAACACAAGTTCTTACAAAAATTTTTGGTACGAAGCACGACCGCGAAATGAAGCGCATCCAGCCTCTCGTGGATAAGATCAACTCATACGAGCCGAAATTGGCTGCTCTCACTGATGATCAGTTGAAAGCAAAAACTCCTGAGTTCCAGGAGCGTTTGAAAAAGGGCGAAACTGTCGACGACATTTTGCCAGAAGCATTCGCAGTTTGTCGTGAAGCTTCTAAACGTGTGTTGGGCATGCGCCACTACGACGTGCAAATGATCGGTGGTATCGTTCTTAATCGTGGCTCTATCGCTGAGATGAGAACGGGTGAAGGTAAAACCCTTGTTGCAACTCTTCCTGTTTATTTGAACGCCCTTACTGGTAAAGGTGTTCACGTTGTGACAGTGAATGACTACTTGGCTCGTCGTGACTCTGAGTGGATGGGTCGTTTGTACGGTTGGTTGGGTCTTTCAACAGGCATCATCGTTCACGGTTTGAATGATCAACAACGTAAAGAAATGTACGCTGCTGATATCACTTACTGCACGAACAATGAACTTGGTTTCGACTACCTTCGCGACAACATGAAATTCGATCTTGCTGATTACGTTCAACGTGGTCACAACTACGCGATCGTGGATGAGTGCGATTCCATCTTGGTCGATGAGGCAAGAACGCCATTGATTATTTCTGGTCCCGCAGAAGCTTCAACTGAGAAATACCAAATCGTTGATGCGATCATTCCGCAATTGAAGCGCGATGTTCACTTCACGATGGAAGAAAAGTCTAAGACGGCTTCTTTGACTGACGAAGGTAATGCGAAAGTTGAAGAGTTGCTCGGTCTTGGAAATCTTTACGATCCACAAAATATCGAACTTCTTCACCACGTTTACCAAGCATTGAAGGCTCACTACCTTTACCGTTTGGACGTTGAGTACATGATCAAAGATGGCGAGATCGTTATCGTCGATGAATTCACGGGTCGTTTGATGCCGGGTCGTCGTTGGTCAGATGGTTTGCATCAAGCAATTGAAGCAAAAGAAAAAGTAGAAGTGAAATCAGAGAACCAAACTTTGGCTTCTATCACTTTCCAAAACTACTTCCGTATGTATTCTAAATTGTCAGGCATGACAGGTACTGCAGATACTGAAGCGGTTGAGTTCCAAAAGATCTATAACTTGAGTGTTAACGTGATCCCAACGAACAGACCTATTCAACGTAAAGACCAAGAAGACGTTGTCTACAAATCTGAAAATGCGAAATTCAAAGCTATCACTGCTGATATCAAAGAACGTTCTATGAAGGGTCAGCCGATCCTTGTAGGTACAGCATCGATTGAAAAATCAGAAGCGCTCAGCAAATTCTTGCGTAAAGAAAATGTGAAGCATGAAGTATTGAATGCAAAACATCACGAACGCGAAGCTGAGATCGTTGCTCAAGCAGGTCGTAAAGGTGCTGTGACTATCGCTACGAATATGGCGGGTCGTGGTACTGACATCATGCTAGGTGGTAATGCAGAGATGCTTGCGAAGGCGGCTGTTGGTAACGACGACACTCCTGAGTATCAAGAGGCATTTGCGAAAGTAAAATCTCAAGTTGAAAAAGAACGTCAAGAGGTGCGTGAGCTCGGTGGTCTTTACATCATCGGTACTGAACGCCATGAATCTCGTCGTATCGACAATCAGCTACGTGGTCGTTCGGGTCGTCAAGGTGATCCGGGTGAATCTCGCTTCTTCTTGTCTTTGGAAGACAACTTGATGCGTATTTTTAACGGTGAACGTATTCAAAAAATCATGGAGATGTTGAACATCCCTGAGGACGAACCAATCACGGCTAAAATGGTGACGAATGCAGTTGAAGGCGCTCAACGTAAAGTTGAAGGTCATCAATTTGATATTCGTAAAAACTTGATGGACTACGACACTGTTATGAACCAACAACGTCAAGCGATCTACGGCATGCGCCGTGAAGTGCTTGATGGTAAAGAAGTGGATCGTAAAGTGCTCGACATGTTAGGTGACGTCGTTTCTGGCTTGCTAGATACATACATGCCTGAAAATGCGCGTAAAGAAGAATGGAACTTAGAAGGTTTGAACAATTCATTGGGTCAAACATTCGGTTTCAAACTTGATCTTGAAAACATGCCTATCAGTGTTGAGACAGTTACTGAAGGTGTTAAGTCCGGCGTGAAAGGTGTTTACGAACACCAAAAGAAAACAATGGGTAACTACTTCGAACAAGTTCAAAAAATGATCTTGCTTCAATCCATCGACAATCACTGGAAAATGCATTTAGCGATCATCGATAAGTTGAAAGAAGGTATTGGCTTGCGCGGTTACGCTCAAAAAGATCCTTTGATCGAATACAAAAAAGAAGCCTTCAAACAGTTTGAGACTTTGAACAACACTATCAAAACGGATGCGATTGAAAAAATCATGCGCGTTCAATTGGTGGCACAACAGTCTGAAGAACAATTGATGGAAAGCTTGCGCCCTGAAGAAACTGACCTTGATGAATTAGATTATTCATCTCCTGACGATTCAACAATCGGCAACATGGGTCCTCAAGGTGAAGAAGCTCCTAAAAGAAACAAAATGACTTTCTCTAGTGGCCCGTCTGACGATCGTCCAATGAATCGTGAAGATCGCCGTCGCATGGAGAAATCAGGTAAAGGAAAGAAATAGTTGATCGCTTGTCCTTCTTGCCAAAGATCGGTTGAGATCACGGAGCAACATTTCGGGACACTATTCACGTGTCCCCATTGCAATGCCGTTTATTTCATTGATTGGGGAGGACAACCTGAGATCGCTACTCACGAACCAGAGGCGGCTTCTGAAATAGAAGCGCCTTCGGCTCCTGCGGAATTCCCGCAAAATGATTTTGCTTCAAATGATTTCGGTGGCGCTCAGTCTTACGAGCAGCCTGCACAGGATTTTTCTCAACCTGCAGAAGAACCTCAGCAAAATTATTCTGAACAGAATTACTCTGAGCAATCTTACGAACAACCTCAAAGCTATGAGCAACCTGCGGAGTCGATTTCTTACGAGACGCCTGCGCAAGATGCTTATACTTCTGTTGAGCCAACTGAGCCTGAACCAGCGCCTTATGACTTTAATAAGCCGCTTGATCACATTGAGCCGGCTCCGAGCATTGCGGATACTTCTGACTTTTCAGATGTGACGGACTTTGCAAATGCCAACACTGTCACGGGTCCGCTGGCGTACACTGTGACGATTGAAGGCATTGAATCGAATCAGCTCGTTAATTTATTAAAAGAGGCCATGACCGACTCGCGCTTTGCGTGGGATGTGACAGGGCATATGCTACGTATCGGTGGCGGAAGGCTTGTGATCGAAGGACTTAATCCTGCGAAAGCTTCCATCTTAGTTCAGCGTTTAAAATATCTGCCGCTTAAAATCTCTTGGAGGCAAGATGTTCTCTCTTAAGTCTTTGATGATGATTGTTGTGACGATGACGGTTTCTTCTGCGTTGGTGTTTGCCAATGAACCTGCACATGGAGAGAAAAAAGAAGAAAAGGCTGAAGGCGGTCACGGTGAAGCGGCTGCACCTGTTGAGAAGCCAAAGGGTGATACTTATGCACAAGTTGCTGCGAAAGTTGCAGCAGCTGAAGCAAAAGTAAAATCAGGCCAAGATGAAATCAAACATCTGATCGAAGAAAAAGCGAAGACTCACGACCCTGCTAAGATTGATGAAATCGTAAAGCAGATGGTGACGACACATAAGACTTTGCAACAAAACGTAAAAGACTATGATCAGCAACGTGCTTTATTGAAATACCGCTATCCTGAAAAAGGCATGGTGGGCGAACGTGAGTACGAGCGTATTGAAGTAAAGTCGTTGCAAGACATGGAAAATGAAATGAGTGTGAGTTCGTCGGTGAAGCGCACTTTGAATAAGGTTCGATTGCAGTACGATACTCCTGCAGATAAAAAAGCTCGCCTCGAGAAAGAAAAATCTGAAGGCGAGCACAAAGAAATTTTGAATCCCACGAAGGCCATCACAGACCCTGTGATCCTTAAAAAATAGGATCTTTCGAGAGCCGTTATTTCCCGCAAAATTAAGCCCGTGACTAGAGTTTTGACAGTCACTTCGAGTGCGTTCCCTCTATATTTGAGAGGGGGATGGCATAAGAATCGCTATGTTTTCCACGAATATTACTCTCGGAGGTTTCTGTGAAAGCTCGTAACTTGTTGATGGGCCTATTGGTTTTGGCTTCTTTCTCTGCTCAAGCTAATCCGCTTTCGGCTGCGATTATTGAGATGAAAATGGATGAACAAGCTCGCCCAGGTGATGAATACCTGACTACTCGTGGTGGCGTTGTTCTGCTTTCTGAAAAAAATGAAGTTCTTGTTGATGGCATGATGGACGTCGCTCTTGAGGTCCCTAAGGCTGAAAAGGGTAGCCCTGTTTCGCGTATCGATGCTCGTCGTATTGATTGTGCCGACTTGTTGATCATTACTGCGGCTGATCTTTTAAAATTGAAATCTGAAACACCGACGATCACTTTGATTAAAGTGAAAGATTCAGATTCTATGAGCAAATGTATGAGCGTTGAAGTTGATGGCGTTTCTGTTGCGCTTAAGAGTGTTAAGAATACTTCTAGCATGAATGGAATTGATGCTTACGCTTTAGATTTAAAATAAACCAAAACCACTTAAAACAAACCAGTACGTTTCGGAATACGATTTTGAACCACTACCGCGAGGTAGTGGTTTTTTTATTTTGTGCGGTCGGAAATTCCGGTCCGTAAGAATCCACAGACAAATATGATGCGGTCTGGTCCGCAGAAAGAGGGCTAGTCCTCTTACATAGCTAAACAAAAATACGTAGCATGGAGTTTGTCGTTAATGTCTTAGATGTGGAGTTCTGATGATTGAAACAGTTTATTCTAAGTGGAAAATTATAAAGTGGCCGACGGCGATGTCCGCTTTTTCAAGCCCACGTTTGGAATCACTGAGCGACGGAATGCAATTGCAAATCATCGTGAATAATCCTGCATATGGTGATCATCAGCCACGCATGGAATTTATTTTCTCTGGCATCTATGCTTATCGAAATATCAATCGCAGTTATCGCAATTCACTTTTTAAAGCTATTCCTACTGCAGGAATGGGTAATACGTGGATGGTGCAAAACTCGGACTTCTTGGATTTATTAAAGGAAGACGCACAAGGTGCTCTCACTTTTAAGGACGCTCGTCACTTTGTGATTCTGACAGAGAACGACGTGATTGAAGTTGTTTCAGCAGCACCCCCGCGCATGCGTTTGTTAAAAGCAGATGACGTTTCGGATGAAGAGTCGCAAGTGGTTCCTGGATAAGTTAGAAGCTGAGTTGGAATTAATAACTCAGCGTTTGAGCTGCAAATTTTTCTCTGGTGATAAAGCCTGTGGGCTCAAGAAAGTAAGTTTCGATTTTTACTTTCTTATTTTCTATCTCAATGGTGTGAAAACTATTTACTTCTCCGCGCAGTCTGTTTGATACGGCACTGCCTGCGGAGATGTGCATGATTTTGTGTTCGCCGTCTTTGCCAACTGACTCAATCCAATTTAAGTGTGAGTGGCCGCTCATGATGATGTGGGGCTTTAATTCCAAAACTTGCTTCACGCGGTATTCGGGGCGGATGTCTGTTTCTTTGTTAGGCTCCATCAGTGGATGATGGCAGGCGATGATTCTGAGGGCATTGGGATTTGCGACTTCGAATATTTTTCGCGCACGTTTGATGTCGTGTTTCAGAATCGTGCCCTCGACTGTTCTTGAAAATGTCGCGGTTCTAAAGCCAACCACTGCCAGCTCGTCATCAACAAATGTGTCAGATGTCAGTGGTGCTATAAATTCGCGGTAGTTTTTCAGCGGCTGAAGTATTCTGGCAAAGATATTATAGACGGGGAGATCATGGTTTCCCGGAACAGTGATAACAGGGATTTTGAGTTCAGAGATAAACTGAGCAGCTTCTTTAAACTGTTTCGCTCGGGCTCGCTGAGTCCAATCACCTGTCATAATGATTAGATCAAACTTGGTAGTTTGATTTTGCAAAAAGCTTTTTAGGGATTCAATCGCAGGAGGATGAATGCGTCCAAAGTGTAAATCAGAAATGTGTAACACTCGCTTCATTCTATCTTTATGAAAAACATCTTAGTCTTCGTCAATCAGAATGCCCGTCAGGGCCAGGGATGTGGTGAAAAAATCAAAGCGTGGCTGGATGAAAACGGTTTCACGGTTTTGAATCCTGATTTTAATCATAAGAAAGATAAAATCTCGGAAGTGATTTTAAAATACCGTGCGCAAACGCCGATTGTTTTAGTTGGTGGTGGTGATGGTTCCGTCAATGAAGCTTTAAGTGGCTTGATGGAGACACAATTGCCGTTGTTGGTGATCCCATTGGGAACGGCGAACAACTTGGCGCGCACTTTAGAGATCCCGAAAGACTATGTGAAGGCGCTGGAGCTTTTGAATACAGGCAAAATCACTCAGATTGACGTAGGTTTAGCGAACGACATTCCGTTTGTGAATGTAGTGGGCTTAGGTTTAAGCACGCAGGTGAACCGTTTGGTGCGTTCAGAGATGAAGCGTTGGTTTGGTGTGTTGGCATTTGTATTTACCGCGTTTAAGGTTGCGTTGCGAATGACGCCGTTTAAAACCATGATCGAGTGGGATGGCGGCAGTCATCGTGCGTACTCGTGGCAAGTCACAGTTTGTAACGGACGCAACTATGGTAACGGCCTTGTTATTCACGAGGACGCCACGCTCGTTGACGACACTCTTCATGCGGTCAGCACGGAAGTAAAAAAATGGTGGCATGCTTTTGCGATCATTCCGTCTTTGTTAACGGGGCGATTTAAGCCAGAACAAGATGTGACGATCATCTCGGGTGAGAAGATGGTTCTAAAAACCGCACGCTCAATGCATGTGGATGTTGATGGGGATATCAAGACGAGAACTCCGCTGACGTTATCGGTGAAGTCACGTGCGCTGAATATTTTTGTTCCTTAGAAAATAACGCCCAGTACGCCGAGTGAATAATATAAATGATGAATCTCAAGGTCTTTGTAAGGTTGCTCGTGAGGCCGCCCCTTGTAGGCATAACAGGTAATTCCTGAGATGCCTGTTCCAAAAGACGGATATTGAAAGCTGATTGTTACTCCCGAATAAAATTGGAAGTGATCTTTTTCCAAATTCACTGATCCGATTGATAAATTCTGAAACAACCTCTCTCGGAGTTCAATTTTCTGATCATCGATTACGTGAAGATCTATGGAACAGAATGCGGTCTTTCTTGCGTTTTGACTGAAATACTTCGGATCTACTAAACGAGATTCGTGGAAAAAATATTTACCAGCTTTTTTCGCTACAAATAATTTTCCTAAATCGGAATCTCGTTCAAAAGAAAAGTGAAAACTATCTGCAGCGCTCAAATCCACTAGTTTTTTTCTAAACTTGCGCATGGGATTCCAATTAGAAAAGTAGTCCAAGTTATGATTGATCTTCTCAGTTGAGATGGGCCCACTTCGAGATCCAAATTTTGAGAACCAAACAAATGAACGCTCACCGAAAAATTCATCGCTATAAGAGATTTGACTTTGAGGTTGGATAGATCGATTTTTCAGCTCGACGTGCCTTGAACTATCAAGCGATTCATCCGGAGTATTTTGAACGAAAATTTTTGGTGATAGTGCAATTTCTTCTGACACAGGCTTAGTCGTCGACATAGTCTGGATTGATGGTCCCTCTATGTTGGTCGCAGTCTTCTGGTTCAGAAGTATGTAAACGAGAAATATCGTAATGAGAAAAAATAGATATTTCATTCCTCAGTCCTGTTGGAGACCACCTGATGGTCTTTAACCTAAAATTTACTATGAAAACACGTCCATTATAATTTATATTTTGTTTATGTTTGAAAAAGACGCAAAAATTATGGCTTGGCTTTTATTTGGTGGTCCTTTTTTGAGTGGCATGATCGCGCTATTTGCGCCACGTACAGATTTTGTATGCGTTGCCGCGATGCTGATTGCCGTCATTGGTTGTTATAAGATTTTAAGATCTAAATTGAATCAAAAACGTCGAACAGGTGTGCTTATTGAGTGGGGCATGAATACCATGACGACCGATGAGAGAAAGAAATATATCTTTGGTTACTCCATGATGACTTTGAGTATTCTTATTATCGTCGGACAACGAGTCATTGAGTTTCAGCATTGAAAAATCAAGAAAACAAACGTCAGCAAATCCAAGTCATTAACCATTTGAATGGTCAAAAGTCCAAACTGACTTCCCAAGAGGTTTTTGAATTCTGTTTGAACATGGCAAAAAAAGGTGATGCGAAGTTTCAGTGCCGTGTGGGCAACTGTTATGAATTTGCAATTGGAACAAAGAAGAATCTAAAGCTTTCTATGAAGTCGTACAGAATTTCAGCGAAAAATGGCGATGCAGTCGCGCAATACAATTTGGCCTTCACCCTAAACGAAGGAAAACTGCTCAAACGTAATTATAAAAAAGCATTTCAATTAATGAAAGCCTCAGCGGATCAGGGATATCCAGATGCTCTTTCGGATCTTGGTTATATGTATATGCAAGGTCATGGAGTGAAAGCTGATTTTGAAAAAGCTAGCTATTACTACAAGAGAGCAGCCAAAAAAGGTATTGCGCGAGCTTATTATAATCTCGGACTGATGGCTCGTACTGGTGAAGGGTTGCGCCTAAGTGAAAAGTTATCTGTCGAGTATCACATGAAAGCATTCGTGATGGGGTTTAAAAAATCTGCAATCGAGCTTGCAGAATTATTTCTGGATAAATCTTCATCACTGTATGATTCAAGTCGTGGAAGATACTTCAAAAGGAAAGCTTCGTAATGATTTTGAGCGGTTACATTCTGTTTTGCGCTTTCATTAGTCTCATCTTCTATTTCACCACTAAGTTTTTCATCAAAATGGGAAATGCGAAGTTATCTGACGAGTTAGTTAAGCGTTATTCTCAAAAGTCTGCGGTCTTTTTCTTTTTATTGTTTTCGACTCTTTTGATTCTAGATTATTTTGAATTATCCGTTCTTTAGCTTAGCCAATGGTGAATAAGACTCAAAAATTTTAGCAAGCCAAACATCTAGATAAATTCCCACCCATGGCGTATTCTCCATTTAGGAATATCATTTCCTAAAGGCCAATAATTCCATGATCAAAGCACTTAAAAATCCGCAGCTCCTCAGACTCTGGTTTGGACAAGCGTCCTCATCAGTGGGCGATGAAATTTATCGCGTGGGACTGACTTGGTTTGCGGTGGGATTAATGGGTGCCAACACGGGTTATCTCACCGCCGGGCAAACGGCTTCACTCATGCTGCTCAGTTTTATCGGTGGCAAATGGGCGGATCGTTGGCAGCCCATCAAAACTCTTGTCAGTGTCGATCTGATTCGCGCAGCAATCGTTATCATCCCAGTTGCGATCTCTTATTTCACCGAAGTGCCGATGGCCGTGTTGTGGGGAATGGCGCTTTCACTTTCGGCATTGAGCGCATTCTTTGATCCCGCAGTTCAGTCCATCATTCCGACACTCGCAAAAGATAAAGAGCTCATGCATTCCACAAACGGATTGATGAGTACAACAATTAGAATGGCACGTATGGTGGGGCCCGCAATCGTGGGACTGTTATCGGCATTCATTCCGATGATTCATTTTTTCACAATTGATGCGATCACATTCATCGTGTCGGCGTATTGTGTGTACTCGTTGAAAAAACATGTTCCAGAGCATCCACCAGCTCATCATCAGCAAAGCATGATCGACGCGATCACATCCGGCTTTAAAAAAGTCAGACAGATCCCAGGAATGTCTTACGTATTTTTCTCAAGAGCCGTCACCGCAGGCACGTGGAATTTGGCGCTCGTAATTGGTTTTGCACTTCTCGTTCATCAAATGACAAATGGAGATGCAAAAAGTTTTGGCTTAGTGATGGCATCTTACGGAGTCGGCAATTTCGCAGGCGCACTTTATTTCGGAAACAGACCAAGACCGCGATCAGAGTTCTTGATGTATTCAGGTTACATGTGGCTAGGCCTCGGTTTCGTCTGCATTGGTGTCGCACCAACAATTCCACTTGTGATGATAGCAGCAGCGGCCGGTGGCTTTTCAGGCCCGATGAATGATTTAGCCTTCATCGATATGGCTCAACAAAAATTCGAAGTAAAAGATCTGACGAAAGTTTTCAGACTTCGCATGGCAGTGGAATCTGCAGCAACACTTCTTTGTACTGTAACGTCGCCTTGGTTGATCAAGCACACTTCCATCAGAGCGGTGATCATCGGTTGTGGTGTGACGTGGATTCTTTCTGGAGTATTCGGATTTGTACTCGCTCCACAAAAAGAAACTATCATTCAACAATAGAATCACAACAACGTCCCATAATTCCCTAACACAACGTTGACATTCACATTGCTGCGCGAGCCAAAATAGCGAAAGTATTGCACTCCGAAGCTCTTTTAAAATGACAACATCACTGAACTGTTCAAGACTCCGAACAAGAGCGCAGAAGGGGTTCGGCGCTCACAGCATAGAACAAAATCGGAGGGGATGATGTTCAAGGCCTTTTTGTTGTCGACGGTAAGTGTACTTTTCCTTTCAACAGCACTAGCAAGCAATGCTCCAGAGTGCATCTCAAGAAATCAACCGCTGCCAGTAAATAACGAACAAATTTTGCAGTGGAAGCAATTTTCTAAAAACGGATTTAAAGATCGCGGTCACATCCACGGAACTCTAACAAAAATCTATAAAGACAAATCAGGTCATCGCCACTTCCAAGTAACTATCGGTGACGGCGCAAGAGAAACAATCGAAGTTATCTACAATCAAAAGTTCGGAAAAATCCCACAAGAACAAATGCAAGTGGGATCTGAAGTTGAATCATGCGGTGACTACATCACTTCAAACCGTAACGGTAAGTACGAGCAATCACCAGACGGCGCGATCATTCACTGGGTTCATGAGTCTTCAAACGACAGACATGATTCTGGCTACGTGATGATCAACGGCGTCCTTTTCGGTTATAACTAAATTTACTGAACACTCAAAATAGCAGAAGCAATTTCGAAATCCGAAACTTCTGCTTGAGGGTTTGCTGTGCGCACGAAATTCACAGCATTTTCAAAAGCAGCTGTGCGAACTTCACCTTCAGTGGCGATGAAAGCAGCGGCATCTTCTTTAGCATCAACAATAATTTTAAAAGCTGAACTAATCGCAGTCGTGATAATAAACGGCGTAAAAGTCAGCTCCGTCGTAGCCAGTGTATTGCATCTCGCATAGTTTTGAGGTTGGCTGCAAAGTAGCTCTGCATTCGCCATAGAAGCGGTCGTTAAAGTCGCGATTAAAAGCATCATTTTTTTCATGAGTTCTCCTGTAAATTGGGTTGCACAGGAAGGGTTATAAAACGGCTTTTGGTGTAGCAAAAAGCCGCTACAGCGCGCTCTGTATTTATTCCCCATTACGTATTGAAGGCTGACACTGAGGTGTCTTGAAACAAGACATCAAAATGAGACAGCTTGGTATTCCTTCCGAAATTCCGTCATACTAGAAAGACTAAGGGGTGGGGTGCGCATATGCTCCGATATCTTTCTATTCCTTTGATGGTTTTATTCCTGGGTCTGACGGCTTGTCAGACTTCTATGGTTAAACAATTCGACAAAGTAAAGCTCGGGATGGAAAAAGATGACATCCTTGAGATCATGGGAACTCCATCCCAAGCACAAAGATTCCACGGCAAAGATCGTTGGAAGTACGTGTTCTACGACAAGCGCATTCGTTTCGAAAAAGAAGTTCACTTCTTTGAAGGCAATGCTGTCTACATCGGTGATAAGTTCGAGCCACCAGTAGAACTTTCTGCCGCGAAAATTGATCAAAAAAATGAAATCGCAAATCAAGCTGCGATCGCTGATGAAGCAAAAGAAGTTCAAGCTGCAAGAAAAGCCTACTCAAGTTATGAAGAAGAAATGCGTGGTAATGACCGCGTTCGTTTTGTTCCTCAATACGTCCCAGTCGGCAATCAGTAATTGCTCTAGTTGACCACTAAAAGGGCTTCAGGTTTACTTGAAGCCTATGACAAATCTAAATTTCAATTTCCAAAATAAAAATGCAATTGTCACTGGCGGTGCTGGTGGTATCGGTTTCAAAATCACAGAAAGCTTCTTAGCTGCTGGTGGTAACGTTTCGGTGTGGGATTACTCTGAAGCTTCACTGACCCAAGCAAAACAAGAGCTCAGCAAATACGCTTCGCAAATTCATTTTACTCAAGTCGATATCGGTAACAGAGATTCCGTTGCGAAAGCTGCGGCTTCATTGCCATGGGCTGTGGATATCTTGGTGAATAACGCCGGTATCACGCGCGATAAATCTTTTGCGAAAATGGCGCCGGAAGATTGGGATGCGGTTATCACGACAAATCTGACGGGTCTTTTTAACGTCACAAAAACGTTGCTTGAAAAATTCAATCCAAACTCTGCTCACAAACGCATCATCAATATTTCATCAGTTGTTGGTATCTACGGAAATTTCGGTCAGACAAATTATGCTGCTGCAAAAGCGGGCGTGATTGGTATGACGAAAACTTGGGGTAAAGAGTTGGGTAAGCGCGGCTTCACTTCCAACGCGATTGCTCCGGGATTTATTTTAACAGCGATGACCAAAGCGATGCCTCCCGAAATTCTAACGGGCATGACAGCAAAGGTTCCCGCTGCGCGTTTAGGCGAAGTCGAAGATATCGCTAATACATGTTTATTTCTTGCCAGTGAACAAGCCAGTTACATCAACGGAACAGTGATCTCTGTCGACGGTGGATTGATTCTATAACGAGTGAAATTCGCGGCTTCATTGCGACGCGCTATAACAAGCTGGTCGAGTGGAGCCGTAAACTCTTGCCCGCACTTACGTTTTCGGTTAGTTTTCGTTCATATTACAATACTGTGACAAAACCATTTTTGGTCCCCCTTGGGAGTGCCGGCCTATGTCTGAAATGAAAGATACATATAATCGTGGTGGAATGATTGCGTTTGCCTTCTCTATGGTATTCGTATTTGCATTCTTCTTTTACCTAGTTGCTATCAACAGAGGCGTGGACCTAGGTGAAAATGTTGTAGATCCAAATGCACAAGTTGAAGGTGCTGCAGGTCCAACTTTCGACATCACAACTGTTAAAGAACCATGGGTATCAACACCTGAAATGGTTACTTACGGTGCAAAAGTTTTCAAAACTAACTGTGCAATGTGTCACGGCGACACAGGTCACGGTGATGGTGCTGCGGGTGCAGCTCTGAATCCAAAACCACGTAACTTGGTTGAAGGTAAATGGACTCAAGGTTCGGGCGCGATCGCTCACTTTAAAGTTCTTCAACATGGTATCCCTGGTTCATCAATGGCGGCATACGCTCATTTCAAACCAGCTGATCGTTGGGCGCTTGTTCATTTCATTGATTCAATCACTGAAAATAAATCTAAAGACGACGCTGCTGCAGTCGCTGAGTTCGCTAAAACAGCTCAGTAATTAAGGACTTATTAAATGTCTCAAAGCCGTTTTGTTTTGAAAGCAAAAACACTGAGAATCGCTATATCTGTAGCGGTTCTCGTTTTGTTTTCAAATACAGTGACAGCTTATGATGGCAAGCCAGCACCGATGGTTTCGAGTGAGAAACCAGCAGAGCTTGACGGTGTCGGCATCGATCAAAACCTTGGCGGTAAAATTGATCTTTCATTGAAAGTGAAAGATGACAACGGTCAAGAAGTCACATTGGGTTCGTTCTTTGACGGAAAAACTCCTGTGATTCTTTCTCCGGTTTATTTTTCGTGCCCGGGTCTTTGTAACTTCCACTTAAATGGTCTGACTGACGCGCTTAAAATGATGGATCCTAAATGGAGCGTCGGCGCTGGTAAGTTCAAAGTTCTATCTATTAGTTTTGATTCGAAAGAGGGTCCGGACCTCGCGGCGAAGAAAAAAGAAACATACATGAAATTGTATGATCGCCCAAACACGGAAGGTTCTTGGCACTTTTTGAGTGCTGATGAGCCCACTGTTCAAGCTATTACGAAAGAGCTTGGATTTAAGTTTCGCTGGGATGAGGCCGCTCAAGAGTGGGCTCATGCTTCAGCTGCGATTGTCATTTCCCCAAATGGCGTGATTTCACGTTATTTGCCTGGGATAATGTTCAGTCCACAAGACATTAAGTTCGCCGTGATCGAAGCTTCCGAAGGGAAGGTTGGATCAGTGGTCGATAGCTTAGTGCTTTATTGTTTTAAATATGATCCGCATCAGAGCAAGTACACTCTCGTCGCTTTCAATGTGATGAAAATGGGGGGAGCGCTGATGGTTCTGGTGTTGGGGTTATGGTTATTGCCGATTTGGTATCGCGCTCGAAGAGACGAGAAGCGTTCTAAGTTGGCGGGGAGATAAGGTTAATGATGTGGTTTAATTTTGCGAAGGCCCAATCCTTCATGCCGTCGCAGGGAACAGAGATTGCGAAGCAGGTCGACAATCTTTACGGTTTCCTGTTGATTACTAGTTTCATCGCCTGCGTTCTCGTTATCGGCGGGATGATTTACTTTGCTTGGAAGTACAAGCGTAAATCTGACAACGATAAAACGGCGTACATCTCTCATAATACAACTTTGGAGTTCGTGTGGTCTTTCATTCCACTCGTTATCTTCTTGTTCGTATTTGCATGGGGCTGGTTCATTTACCACGACATGAGAACGATGCCGAAAGATGCTCTAGAGATCAACGTTACTGGTAAACAGTGGGCGTGGGAAACTGAGTATAAAAACGGTTACAAAACTGTGAACGAAGTTGTTGTTCCAGTTGGTCGTGATGTGAAAATCATCCTTGGCTCTGTCGACGTCATCCACTCATTCTACGTACCAAGCTTCCGTATCAAACAAGACGCCGTGCCAGGTCGCTACACAGCACTTTGGTTCAGAGCTGACAAGCTGGGTGACTTCCACATTTTCTGTACAGAATATTGCGGTACTGCTCACTCAGGCATGATTGGTCGTTTGAAAGTTGTTCCTCAAGCTGACTTCGATAAATACCTTGAAGAAGGTCAAGAAGAAGGCCAATTGCCACTTGCTAAACGTGGTGAAAAACTTTTCGCGTTGAAAGCATGTTCTTCATGTCACTCAGTTGATAACCCTGCTGTAAAAGTAGGTCCTTCATTGTTCCAAGTATTTGGTCATGAAGTCACATTGACTGATGGTTCAAAAGTATCTGCTGACGAAAACTACCTTCGTGAATCAATCCTCACTCCAAATGCGAAGATCGTTAAGAACTTCCCACAAGGTGTGATGCCAACTTTCCAAGGTCAATTGAACGAAAATGAACTTAATGCACTTATCGAGTACATTAAGGGATTGAAGTAAGGGGGCGCATAATGGCAACTACTAGCGCACACAGCGACGAAAATTATATTAATTGTGAAAAAGGTTTGTGGTCTTGGTTAACAACTGTCGATCATAAACGTATCGGTGTTATGTACATGATCTGCGTGATGTTCTTCTTCCTTGTCGGAGGCATCATGGCTCTTCTTCTTCGTTTGGAGCTTTTTGCACCAAATAAAGTTGCAGGAGTAGGTGGCGTACTTTCTGATGGTAACGTCTATAATCAGGTGATGACTTATCACGGAGCGATCATGGTATTCATGGTTATCGTTCCTGGTATCCCTGCGATCTTAGGTAACTTCTTCCTTCCGCTTCATATCGGTGCGAAAGACGTTGCCTTCCCTAAGTTGAATCTTGCGAGCTGGTACTGCTTCATGGCAGGTGCTGCGATGGCAATCTTCACATTCTTCACAACTCGTATTGATACTGGTTGGACGTTCTACACTCCTTACTCAATCCGCACAGGCACTGCGACTGCGATGATGGTAATGGCAGCGTTCGTAATGGGTTTCTCTTCGATCCTTACGGGCTTGAACTTCATCGTAACTGTTCACAAACTCAGAGCGCCGGGCATGACAATGCACCGTATGCCTTTGTTCGTATGGGCGATGTACTCAACAGCAATCATTCAGGTCCTTGCGACTCCAGTTCTTGCAATCACTTTGATGTTGATCGCAGCTGAGCGTTTCTTGGGTATCGGTATCTTCGATCCAAAATTGGGCGGCGATCCGGTATTGTTCCAACATTTCTTCTGGTTCTATTCGCATCCAGCAGTTTACATCATGATCATCCCAGCGATGGGTGTTGTATCTGAGTTGCTAACAGCGTTCTCTCGCAAAGTAATCTTCGGTTACACAGCGATCGCTTACTCTTCTCTAGGTATCGCAGCGGTTTCCTTCTTCGTTTGGGGTCACCACATGTTCGTATCTGGTCAGTCAGCAACTGCAGGTATCGTGTTCTCATTCATCACGATGCTGGTAGGGGTTCCGACCGCGATCAAGATGTTCAACTGGGTTGCGACGATCTACAAAGGTTCAGTTTCTTTTGAAGCTCCGATGTTGTTCGCTCTTGGTTTCTTGTTCTTGTTCGCAATCGGTGGTGTGACAGGTATCATGCTAGCGGTTCTTCCAATCGACGTTCACTTCCATGACACTTACTTCGTAGTAGCGCATTTCCATTACGTGATGGTGGGCGGTACTTTGATGGCGATCATGGGTGGCTTCTACTACTGGTTCCCGAAAATGTTCGGTAAAATGCACAGTGATGTAACAGCTCGTTTGTCATTCGTGTTCATCTTCATCGGTTTCAACGTGACGTTCTTCCCTCAATTCATCTTGGGCGCGATGGGTATGCCACGTCGTTACTTCGACTACATCCCGCAGTACGAAACTTTGAATAAAATTTCGACTGTTGGTTCATGGTTGATCGCGGTCGGTTTCTTGATCGGTCTTTACACAATCGTTCAAGGTTTGTTGAAAGGGCCAAAAGCTCCTGCAAATCCTTGGGGCGCAAAAACTTTGGAGTGGACAATCCCGTCTCCTCCAACAATGCACAACTTCGAAGTTGAACCAGTTGTAACAGCGGGGCCTTATGAGTACAGATAATGCACACGGTGGAGCTCACGTAGCTCACCACTTTAAAGATGCAACTCAACAATACGATAGCGGTAAGGAAGGCATCTGGCTTTTCATGGTTACCGAGATCTTGATGTTCGGTGGTCTTTTCGTTGGTTATGCGATCTATCACAACATGTATCCTGAAATGTTCTCTGAAGGTGCTTCTTCATTGGATTGGAAGATGGGTTTCATCAATACTCTCGTGTTGATCTTCTCTTCTTTCACAATGGCGATCTCGATCACTTTCTGCCAAAAGAACGACAAGAAGAAAGCAGCAATGGCGTTGGCAACAACGATTCTTTGCGGTGCGGTCTTCATGTGTATCAAGTACTTCGAATACTCACACAAATTCCACTTGGGTCTATTGCCAGGTAAATACTTGGATGTGGCTAAAGTGGGTGCTGAGCACGCGAACTTGGGTCTTTATTTCGGTTTCTACTACTGCATGACAGGTCTTCACGGTTTGCACGTATTGATCGGTATGGGCTTGATCTCTTGGTGCTTGATCAAAACTTTGCGTGGTGATTTCAGCGACCAATATTGGTTGCCGGTAGAAGGTGTTGGTCTTTTCTGGCATATCGTCGATTTGATCTGGATCTTCCTTTTCCCTCTTCTCTATTTGGTGGGGTAATAAATGGCTCAAAATCAAAACAACGACAGAAATCATTTGCATCCACATATCACACCGATGGCAACTTACCTTAAAGTTGCCGGCGTGTTGTTTGCTTTGACGTTCCTTACGATCATTGCCCATCACTTCAACAAATCGTTGGGTGCATTGGCTGCTCCTGTTGCGTTCTTGATCGCAATGGTTAAAGCATTCTTCGTAATGGCTTGGTTCATGCACATGAAAGACGACAAAGTCTTGAATCGTGTGATCTTCGGAACAGGTTTCTTCTTCCTATTTGTATTGTTTATTTTCTGCGCGATGGATCTTGCGACACGCGTGATGGAAATCAGCCCTCTATAAAAGGGAAGTCGTGCTAAGAACGTACCAGGATCTTACTAAGTTTGGCATAGTCGTCTTTGCAGTCATCACTGGACTGACTGGCTATGCCGCTGGTTTTCAAGTCGAACAGACTTTCTCTTGGAAAATCGCCCTTGAGGTTGTCCTAGGAATTTATTTTTTAAGTTCGGGCAGCCTTGCACTCAATCAAGTTCAAGAATGGAAATTAGATCAAAAGATGCCTCGCACAGCGAAGCGTCCTATTGCTGCAGGTAAAATCAAACCAGCAGCAGCGGGTATTTTGGCTGTTTCATTCTTGTTCGTTGGTTCCAATATTCTGTTTAATTTATCAGTCACTGCGGGTGTTGTCGGTGTTGTGTGTGTGCTGCTTTATAACGGCCTTTACACAATGTACTGGAAGCCTCGTTGGGTGTTCGCTGCTGTTCCTGGAGCAATCCCTGGTTCATTGCCGGTCACAATCGGTTATGCGTGCGCGAATCCAGATATCTTTAATTCAGAATCTATCTACTTATTCTTAATCATGTTCCTTTGGCAGATGCCGCACTTTTGGGTGCTCGCGATCAAGTTCAAAGATGATTATGCAGCAGGTGGAATTCCAACATTGCCAGTGGCAGTTGGAATGGAAAGAACGATCTTCCACATCGGTCTTTATACTTTTGCATATGTTGGCGTTGCTTTAGCTGCACCGATGTTCGTTCACACGAGCTGGTTGTACGCTTTGCTGACGTTGCCATTCGCTTTCAAAGTCATGCAAGAGTTCTATCGCTTCCATAAATCAAAAGGCACACAAAGATGGTTGGCTTTCTTTATGTGGCTGAATATCTCGATGCTCATTTTCTTGATCATTCCCGTAGTAGATAAATGGAATTTCTTGTTCGTAAATTCGAATTAAGGATCGGTTGAAAACTGGCCAGCTGACTTCGTTGTCAGGCCTCGGCTTGCTCTCCGACGTACTAAAAGTACGCCTCCGTGGCAGCCGAAACCTTCCGCCTCGCATCTGACCAGTTTTGAACCGATCAGTTATGCGACTATTTTTCTAAGGAATTCTTAAATCGTCTGGAGTGTCGATTTGTCTGAATGGGTGAGACTTTTTGAAAGTCTCGAGTTGCAGACAGTTGTCGTTGATCTTTGTGAGTAATTTAAATTTCGACATATCGAGGCCGAATCTTGCGGCGCTCATGTATTGCGGGACCATGAAGATGTCGGCCAATGTGATCTCATCACCAAAACAATATTTTCCTGCATATTTAGTAAGTAATTTTTCAAGCGCTGCCAGACCCGTGCCGAACCAGTGTTGCAGCCACGCTTCTTTTTGAGTATCTGTGAAGCCATTTTCGCTGAGGTACTTTTGAATTTTCAAATTTCCAAGTGGATGAATGTCAGCGTTGACGAATTCACACGCTTGGCGAATTTGTGCGCGTTTCACGACATCTTTTGGCAGCAGAGGATTTTGCGGGAAAACTTCTTCGATGTATTCGATGATCGCAAATGATTCTGCAATCACGTGACCGTCGTGAACCAATGTGGGAACTCCACCCATGGGGTTTAGTTTTAAATATTCTTCCGAACGCTGTTCACCCTTGAGCAATGAAATTGCTTTGTACTCAAACGGGATGTTCTTATGGTGCAAAGCTAAGCGCGCACGGTAAGAAGTTGAACTGCGAAAATAGTTGTAAAGTAGTATCTGCGACATATACTGACCTCGGTTGAATTTGACCTATTGTCGATCTGCCTTTGTGAATGAGTCAAAGGACTTTTAGATGCAAAATAGATTTATCTTTTCGCTGCGTTTTTCATCCAAAGTGTTTTTCAAGTTAGCACTGTTGGGTATGACAATGGTTTTTTTCATGACCTTGTTTCGCGCGAATTTATTTTTCCTGTCTGTGATTCATGCTGTGCAAAATTTAGAGTGGATTGAAATTTGGCATTCGTTTTTAGCGGGTGCGCGATTTGATTTGTTGGTTGTGGGCTTTATCATGGCGCCATTGACTTTGTTGGTGTTGTTGCAAGCCTTTATGGAAAAATGGCCTTCATGGATGTTTATGCTTTATCGCATTTACTTGGCGGCTTTTTGGATTGCGATCTGTGCGACGACTTATATGGATTTCTTCTTTTTTGCTCGAGCTGGAAAGCGCATGCGATTTGCTGAGTACATGAATTGGAATATGGACTCGCTGAAGGCGCAAATGGCAACGATGCAAAATAACACCGATCTGATCTTTTCGATTATCACGGTGTTGCTGCTGATCTTGGGTCTGTCGTTAGTATTTGGTCTGAAGTTCGGCCAGTGGAAAGACGAGTATTCGCCCCGTAAAGGCGGCTTCTTTGAAGTGTTGCTCCGTGTATTACTTCCGATCGTTCTTGTCGCCTTGGCGGCCCGTGGAACTGTAGAAGCCCATCATTTAGCGCTGGAGCACAGCGAAGTTTCCAATAACACGGCGATTAACGAAATGGCGCTCAACGCCCCGTGGTGTTTTGATAAATAAGAAAAGTTATGAGAGGATCTTTTTCTCGGAGGACATCCATGAAAAAGATCTTTTTAACTTTAGTTCTTTCACTTCTTACAGTTCCTGCATTTGCTGATTACGATTTCGGACTTGAGGTCGGTATTCGCCAACAGTCTGGTGATTCTGACGTCGACAACTTTTCAACTAAATCTCAAATGGGTATGCAATTTGGTGGTTTCTTAGTTGTGCCGATTGCGAACCAATGGCACTTGAGAACGGGCATGTTGTACACTCAACGTCCGTTGACTGTTGAGAACGATACAACTGGCCAAGATGCAAAACTGACAATGAACTATCTCGATGTTCCATTGGCTGTGATGTACAAATTCGAAGAGTACGCTGGAATCTTTGCCGGTATTTCTTTGGGTTTGAACATCGATCATAGCTCTGACAGCAAATCAGTTGCTGAAATCGAAGACGCTAAAGGCATGATCACGCCGTTTCTTTTCGGTGCAAGTTTCAAATTTGCTCCCAACTTCGGAGCGACATTGTACTTTGAAACCGTTGGCGGCGAAGTAGCCCAAGATTTGAATAACTACCGCGCCGTTGGTGCCAACCTACAAATCACTTTCGATTAATAAATTGGTTGGATCTTTCGTTTTACCTGCGTTGTTCGTCGACGGCGTACTCCCGGTACGCCTTACTCCTCTCGCCTTGTTAAAACAAAAGCTTCAACCAATTTTGTATCCGTTTTTTTAATTTAAATTTTGAATTGAGAGTTTAGAAATGAAATTAGGTAGCTTGAAATCTTCTGCGAGTCTTGACGGTGAACTTTGTATTATCAGCCGTGATTTAAAAACTGCTGTTAAAGCAACTCATGTCGCTGCCAGCGTTCGCGAAGTGATGGAAAAATGGTCTGATAAAGAAGCGACAATGAAAGCTCTTTATAACGATCTTAATAACGGTAAAGCTGCCGGTTCATTCGCTGTGAATGAAGCAGATTTCCATTCGGCCATGCCACGCACATGGTTGTTCGCTGATGGCTCTGCTTTCATCTATCACATCAAACTTGTACGTATGGCGCGTAAAGCTCCACTTCCAGAAACTTTGTCGACTGTGCCTTTGATGTATCAAGGGGAGTGTGGTGGTTTCTTGGCTCCAACAGAAGATATTCCGCAAATGGATTTCTCTCACGGAACAGACTTCGAAGGTGAAGTTGGTGTGATCACTGATTTCGTTCCAATGGGCGTAACACCTGAACAAGCATTGAAACACATTAAGTTGTTCGTATTGATCAACGACGTTTCATTGCGTGGATTGATCCCTGAAGAACTTGCTGGCGGTTTTGGTTTCTTCCAAAGTAAACCAGCTTCCGCATTGTCTCCATTTGCGGTGACTGCAGATGAGTTGGGTGAAGCTTACAAAGACGGCCGCGTGCATTTGCCATTGTTGGTGGACTACAACGGAAAATTCTTTGGTAAAGCAAACGCAGGTGCAATGCACTTCCACTTTGGTCAGTTGATTGCCCACGCAGCTAAAACTAGAAACTTGGTGGCAGGTTCATTGATCGGTAGCGGAACTGTTTCAAACGAAGAACACGGAACAGGCTCAAGTTGTTTGGCAGAAAAGCGCATGATCGAACAAATCGAAAAAGGTGCAATTGAAACGCCATTCATGAAAGCTGGCGACACGATTGAAATGCAGATGAAAAACGCCGCAGGAGAATCCATCTTCGGAAAAATCAGTCAAAAAGTAAAATCAGCTAAATAGCAAAAGGTACCTGCTTACTTCTGCAGACGCGATGCTTCTGCAGAAGTAAGCAGGTACCTCTAGAAATAAAAAAAGGGAGTGATGATCACTCCCTTTTTTTATTTGGTCTTGCTCCTAATCCGAGATATCCGAAAATCGGAAATCTCGGATGAAAAAGGAAGCAGGTACCTACTACATTGCTTCGATGATACCGCAAGCGATGCGTTTACCAGAGTTACCAGCTGGTTGTGATTTCAAATCGTCACGGTCAGCGTGGATGATAACAGTTCTACCAAGGATGCTGTCAGCGCCAGCCATTGTTAAGCCTTCAGTAGTGATTGTTTGAGTTACTTTTTTGTTTTTATCAGCAGTGATGTTACCTAGGTCACCAGCGTGGTGAGCTGGGTTGTTGTCACCGTGAGTTTTTGTAGATGGGTTGAAGTGGCCACCAGCAGAAGTGAAGTCACCAACGCACTCTTTACCTTCATGGATATGGAAACCATGTGGACCTGATTTAACACCTTCAGCAATAACTTCGATAGTTGTTTTGCCATTCTCTTCAGTGAAGTGAACAACGCCTTTCACTTTTGATTTACCAGAACCTTTGATCACTGCTTGAGCTTTGCTAACCGCAGGTGCTGGAGCAGCAGCTGGAGTTGCTTCAACTGGTTTTTCTTCAGCTTTGTGTGCACAAGCTGCTAGTGACAAAACGATAAACGGCAATAGATAGATCTTCTTCATGGAGTCTCCTCATGTTGTTGTTTAGGATGACAGCATGTCAGGCATTCTGTGATGAGGCAAATGTAAGATTTGTAAGGCCAAGCCCTAGGCCGTGATGTGATATAAAATAGAGCAACCAAGGAAGATGCAGGGAACATGCGATGACGAGCTCAAAAAATGTGCAAGCACTTTGCCGTACACTTTCAGAAGAATATATTCTCCAACTTAAAACTCAAAACTTTCATTGGAATGTCGAGGGGCCTTCGTTCTTCTCTCTACATAAGCTTTTTGAAGAGCAATATAAAGAGATCTCAGAGCTCGTTGATCGTGCTGCCGAAGTTATTCGCGCGCACAACGTCAAGGCGCCTGGCAGCTTTAAAGAGTTTCAAAAAATTGCATTGATCGACGAGGCACCTGCGGAAGCGCTGACTTCTTTGCAGATGATAGAAATTTTATCTAAGGATCATCATTCACTGGCGGTCAGGCTGGGTGAGCATCTTGAAGAAGCAGAAAAAATCAACGACACAGCGGCCGTTGTGCTCTACGAAGATCTGATTTCGTTTCATGAAAAGGCTGCGTGGATGATTCGCAGCCATAGAAATCCAGAAATTTATTCCAATGCTTCTACAAATCGTAGTGGAACAAAACCGGTATATGCAGATCGGGGTGTAAACTAAGTTTCACAGGACAGTTGTGAGCGATCTCTTCCAACTTTCTGCGATACTCAGTCGGCAGACGCATTGGCATGTGAAGAACGACATTCAACTTCGCAATTTTGCGTGGGTTGATTTGCATTTCTTTTTCAACATTCATGCGTGAACCCTTAAGGTCGACACCGTCTTTTTCAGCGGCGATCGCCATCACAGTCAACATGCAGCTACCAAGAGCAGCACCAACAAGGTCTGTCGGAGAAAACTGCAACCCACGACCATTGTTATCTTTCGGAGCATCGGTTCCAATTTTAGATCCCGAAGGCTCATGATGAAGCTCACAGTGCTTTTCACCTTGATAGGTCGCAGACATTTTTACCATAAATTAAGTCGACATTTCAGAGATGATTTTACGAAGGCGCAGTTCCGAAGACTTTGCCATTTCAGAATAGATTTTACGCATTTGATTCGCAAGAACCGGATCGTTTTTAGATTGCTTCATCTCGCGACCGATTTTCAATGCGGCTTGCACACTTTCGATCACAAATTTCTTTTTAGAATCTTTAGTGATGAAGTCAAAGGCGCCCAATGAAAGTGCTTCGAGGGCTTTGCTATGATCACCGTGTGCAGTCAAAACCACAAACGGAGTCATCTGACCCAAAGAACGTAAATAAGCCAAGAACTTAAGACCATTCATTGTTGGCATTTCGATATCAGACAAAATCGTATCGAACTCGCCTTGTTTAACAAATTCCAAGGCCATCGAACCGTTATCAGCTTCAACGATTTCATCTGCACAATCGCGCAAGAAATGTTTGAGCAACTCACGGATGTCTACGTCGTCTTCAACTATTAGTAATCTGGTTTTTTCTTCCATACTGCGTAGAACTTTCTAGTGCGAGTACCTGTTAATAACATCAATCAACGTATCTTTTTTAAATGGCTTTGTGATGTGATCATCACAACCCATTTGCAGGGAGCGTTTGCGATCTTCAGACAACGCGTGCGCCGTCAAAGCGATGATCGGTGTTGGTCCCTGGTGATGAGATTGCTCCCATTCACGAATGGCCGCTGTGGCCGCATATCCATCCATCTCCGGCATTTGCACGTCCATGAATATGATATCAAACTTATTTGACTTGATTTTCTCGACTGCTTCAAGCCCATTTTGAGCTTCGACAATTTCGTAATCCGTGTTCTTTAAATAATGCGTGAAGAGAGTGCGATTATCATCCGTGTCATCGGCAAGCAGGATGCGTAGCTTCTTATTCGGAGCTACAGGTTTCAGTGGCACGAACTCAGCTTCCGTAGGGGTGTGAGTCAAAATCGGTTGGTGTGTAATCGGATTCAAGATTTGCTCACGATAAGGAATACTAAATGAGAAAGTCGTGCCTAAGTTTTCACGGCTCTTAAACCAAATCTGCCCGCCCATCAGCTCGACCAAGCTTTTTGAAATCGCAAGGCCCAGGCCTGTACCGCCGAACTTACGTGATATCGTGCTGTCGGCTTGCGAGAACTTTTGGAAGATCAAATGGTGTTTGCTTGCGGCGATACCATGACCTGTATCGGTCACACTGATGACTAAACTGTCATTGCGAGTCGGGTTTTTAGAAACATTGATGCGGATGTGACCTCGCTCTGTGAACTTCACGGCATTCCCAACTAGGTTGACGAGAACTTGATGAAGTTTCGTAGGGTCACCCATCAAATGCTCAGAAATTCCTGGGGAGATTTCGTATGAGAAGTCGAGACCCTTTTCAAGGCCACGGGGCTTCATCATCGCAGAGACGCTTTCTAAAATATTTTTGAGATCAAATGGGATGTTCTCAACAGATACTTCGCCAGCCTCAATTTTTGAAAGATCCAGAATATCATTGATCAAAGCCATGAGGACTTCCCCGGCTTTACAGAACACGGTGACATAATACCGTTGGTCTTTATCAAGCTTCGTTTCAGTCAAAAGCTCGGCCATGCCCATGATCGCATTCATTGGAGTTCTGATTTCGTGACTCATGCGTGCAAGGAATTCTGATTTTGCCTGGTTTGATTTCAATGCATCATTTTTGGCAGAGATCAGATCCAATTCGGTTTTCTTTAAAGCCGTGACGTCTTGGATGGAACCGACAACGCGTGCTGGATCACCATAGTCATCAAACTCTGAGCGACCCATGACATGAATCCAAATGAGCTCTTGTGTGTCAGCTTTTCGAGCCCGCACATAAAGATCAATGGGCTTGATTTTTTTGCGAGCTTCTCGGATTTCTTCTTCAAACAAAACTTTGTCTTCAGGAATGATGAGGGATTCGAACAACTCATGAGTGAGCGGTTGTTTTTCAGCCTGTAAGCCAAAGATATGATAAACCTCATCCGTCCAAATAGTTTTGTTCGAATTTGTTTCCCACAAAAATGAACCGGTTTGGGACATTGTTTGGGATTCACGCAAGAGCTCTTCTTGCTCAAGGATTTTCTTTTCCGATTCTTTGCGCCAGCGAATATCAGAGCCGACTAAAACAAGATCCTCCTCGTTCGAGCGACCTTGGATGCGAGCTAAAGTAATTTGCAGTGGAACGCGTTCACCTTTAAGGCCCGTAACGAAGCCTTCAGTTCTGAAGGTAGTCCTATCAACACTGCCTGTCGGAAGATTTTTGATAATGTTATCAAAGTCAGCATCGATCCAGTTGGCAAGATCTGTGTCCCGCAATTCCGCAGCAGGCAGGCCAATCATTTCTGCTGCCGCCGCGTTGATGTTTTGCACGGTCAAGATCGCTTGATTGGTTTCTGGATTGTGCTTGATCTTAATAACGAAAAGCAACTCGTGAAGAGACTGAATTACACTGTCTAAGAAATATTTTGTGACAGTGGAGCTTTCAATTTTTTGAGCTGTTTCATTGTACTGAGTAACGAGATCTCCAATTTCATCATGCGAATCATAGAATATCGGAGTGACAGGCGTGCTATCACGAATTTCCACTAAACCCTCAGTGACTTTTTGAATGGGGCGGACAATATGACGAGCGATGAAATAAATAATAAAGAGCGCGGCAAGTGAAATGAAGAATGCACCAAACGTTAAAGCCCCAAGATAACTTTTGAGCGGCTCTGTCGCTTCGGAATAATTCATTCTTGCAACGAGCATCCACTGACCACCACCAGGAAGTGGCACACGCCCGACGGAGATAACGCTTGTTGTGCCTAAAAAGCTAGGGGCCACTTCGACAAATTCGCTTTTTTCACGCAATTCTTGTAAGCGAACTTGTGAAAGAGAAACATTGAGGGCTGTGCTTTTGTCTCTTCTAGTTTTTTCGACTGCGGATTCGTCGATGCGACTCAACGCCGATTCGGTCGCCTCCGGATGCTCAACATAAGCGCGTAAGTTGTTACGCAATTCACCTTCTAAACTGAAGGCAAGCACTTCGCCAGAGTTCATCATGCCGTTGGCTTTCCACTGGCCATCGTCGGATAAAAGTTTATCAATAGTTTGAAGAGAGATAGAGAAAACAACAGTTCCAACAAATTGATCACGATCAAAAACGGGAGCAGCTAAAAATCCAGTAGGTCCAGCTGAAGAGTAGGGTCCTTTTGCAAAATCAAAAAAGCGTGTCGAACGGGGAGGTGCTGTAATCGACCAGCGATAAGCTTCACTTAATGCGGTACTTTGAAAAGGGCCCGTGATCAGGTTCGTTCCAAGCTCCAGATTCTTTTGAACTGAGTATAGAACTGTTCCTGTATGATCAATCATGAAAATATCAGAGAGCTTGTAGCGCTCTAGATAATCCAGATAGCGAGCATGAATAGTTGAGTGATGCCGGAAGTATTGAAATTTACTTGGCGTACTCACATCAATAACGCTTTTCTTTTGTACGCCACGTGAAGTCGCACTTTTTAAAAAAGAACTTTGCAAATAAACGGGGAAGTTAGTCAGGCGGGCAACGAAGGCGCCCATTTCAGAATTCTTATCGGCACCGTATTCATGAAAGAGGGTATTGCGATATTCGTTCGGAAGACCTTGGGACAAAAGTGAAAGAGTGATTTCTCGCTGACTGCGTTCGAATTCGCGAAGAGCGCCACGAGTCGATAACAAATCTGCCGTCGTCATTAAAGCGTTCGAGAGACCTTCAAAAGTATTTTCGAGGATACGGGTTTTTGCAATGCGTGCTTGAGTAAGACTGTCACGATAACCGCGAGCGACGATCCCTTGACTAACTTTATAGCCGATGAGCCCTACCACCAAAGTGGTGGTCAGCACTAATGCGACTGTAAATATGAACAGCAAGGGACGAATACGCATTCACACCTTAAATTAGACAGTGATAAAGCGAACCTCAACTCTGTCGAAATGAGTTTTCATATCTTCCACAAGCTGAGGAAGTGGACCAGGATCATTTGCCTTAGCCGCTTTTTCCATACTTGCCGCGAAAGCGCTGAGTTGTTGAAAACCGTAACCTGCTGCAGCTCCTTTGATTTTGTGTGCGAGCTGAGCGATCGCAGTTAAATCATTGGCTTGAACAAGTGCTGTCAATTGAACGATATCTTTCTTTCGATTCTCCATAAAACCGGGAATCAAATCCTTCAGATCTTCGTCGATTTCGACATTAATTTTCGTGTTTTCCATGGGTGTATATATCCTCGAAACAAGGGGGTTGATTCAATTAGTATTAGTTTATTAACGGGTTTATTGCGTACATTTAATACCACTCGATTTTTAACAATATTCTTTGTGATTTGACAAAATAAACGTTGGAATGTTTCGAAACATGAACTTTCATTAAAGAGACGCTGAATGACTGGAAAAGATGTAAAGATTTTTTAACAATGATGTTATGCAGTGCCTTTGAGGGTGCCGTTATGAAGTTCTGGTGGTGTTCTTTTGCGGTTTTTTGGTTCAAATCTTTGCTGAAGCGAAACCGCTCGCCATTGGAATTTACGATCTTCCGCCGCACATGATTCTGTCTGCGTCACAACCGCCACGTGGTGCCATCATCGATTACTTAAAAAGTTCCGTGTTTGTGGGGCTTGGTTTTGAAATCCAGTGGCATCCCTCGGTTTTTTCACGAACGATCAAAGATCTCGAAGAATCCCGTATCGACATGGCCGTGTTTGTTGCAAAAACTCCAGAACGGGAAAAAGTTTTTTCTTATTCGCAGTTGCCTATCTTCACCACGCAATCGGGGTTGGTCGTTGCGAAGGATTTTAAACTTCGTCAGATAAAAAAACTCGAAGAACTTAAAGGTCTGAAGCTGGGGCATGATTTGGGCTCGGTGGTTCCAGCCTCATTGCAAGGTGTGCACTTTGAGTTTGTGTCGGGAGAAGACTACTTTTTGCGGAATTTGAACTTATTAAGCTCAGGCAGAACTCAGGGTTTTTTTGTGCCGACATGGTCGAATGGACTCTATCAACTTGAAAGCCTCAATGCCGACAAAAAATTTATGATTCTGCAGTTGCCGACCAAACCCTTGGATCTCTACATCGTTTACCGTCACGGACTTTCTAAGGATGTCATTCGAATCGTAGATTCCGCAGTCAAACGCACACGAAAAGAATATGGCAGTCGACTGATTCCATACTTTAAACCAGACCAAGAGCCAAGTGTGGCCCCGCAAAAGAAGCTTGCTTTGCCTTCAAAAGATTCTACAATTTTTTAAGAGTATCCAGCATTTATAGTCAGACATCCTAGGGGAACTTTTATGAAAGTTTTGATTCAACTTTTGGTAGCGACATGTTTCTTGAGTTCTACTGTCGCGCACGCGCAATATACGCGCAAAACAACGACGACGAAAACTACACAAAAGAAAAAAGCTCCGCCTGCTCCAGCACCAGCTCCGGAGCCAGAGATGGCTCCACTTGAAGAAGCGCCCGCTGCTCCCGTTTATCATGATACCGGTGCGGCTTATGATCCTGATCACGGTAAATACGATCGCAACATCGCAGACTTAGCATTCATTCCAAATAAAGGCCGTGTGTTGATTACGGGTGGTTTAGCGGGTGTGAATACAGAAAGAACGATCAATCAATTCAACTCTAAATATGCGACTGAAAAAATCTCTGGCATGGGTGGAGCGTTCGGTGGTTTGGTTGGTATCTTCGATGGCTTTGCAGTAGGTGCAACTGGCCAGTATTTAAACTTCACGGCGAAAACAGATTACACAAATATTCTAAGCCAAAGTGGCTCAACGAAGTCTTCTGGCTTCACGAATCCTGATTTGATCGCTTTCTGGCGTGCTCTTTCAATGGAACAAATCGGTTGGTTCGATGTGGTTGTAGGCGCGCATTATGCTCCGGATTTGATGAAAGCAAAATCAGCGACGATCTATGATGATGGGACTGTTGCTGAAGGTCGTCCTGTATATGGTTTCAATGCGGCTCTTTATCGTAAATGGAGTTTCATCGAAGGTGCTTTGAGTTTGAAATATGACTTGGGTGGCGATGCTGAATATGAAAGCGCAACAACTGGAAATACGACGACGGTAAAACAACCTGACATCACAACTCTGGGTGTAGAAGTTCAAGGTATGTTCACTGAAAATCTTTTGGGTTCTGCAGCTTTGCGCTACAAAATGAGAGGCGCGATTGAGCGCAATTATTTTGATGGAACTAAATCAAGTGATGATGCCAGCAAAGACCTCGTGATGGAAATTGGTGGTAAAATGATCTTCTTACCGAACACATCAATGCTTTCTGCTTCATTGAATTTCGGTACAACAGCTGATTACTCAGGTAAAGATACGACAAATAATCCTTTGGACTTCAAAGATGGTAGCATCTTTGGTTGGTCAGTAATGTACACTCACCAGTTCTAAGGTCTGTTAAAATCGAATTAAGGCTTAAAACGACAAAGGCTTTTCCTGCACCTATGCAGAAAAAGCCTTTTTTTATTGCACGGCATGGATATCAAGCCTAGAAAACAGAACATGGGAAAAGGTTTAAGGGGACATCTTTTCATCAGTATTCTTGTGGGAGCTATTTTTAAAATATCTTCTGCAATGGCGTTGGTCACAACTACGCAAGGGCCTATCGAGGGACTTAACGGTCGCTATGATACGGAAGCCTTCTTGGGTGTGCCATATGCGGCTCCTCCTATTGGTGATCTTCGATGGAGAGCACCTAAAGCCCCCGCTTCATTCAATGGTATTTTCCACGCTAAAAAAGTCAGTCATATCTGCCCGCAATTGGGGAATATGTTCGCCAATGTTGAGCCAGAAGATTTTGGCCAAGTGGTTGGCAACGAAGACTGCTTGTACTTAAACCTTTGGAGACCGAAGGAACCATCTAAAAAACTTCGTCCGGTGGTTTTCTGGATTCATGGTGGTTCAAACACTAAAGGCACAGCGCTGGATCCAAGTTATGATGGTGCGTTCATGGCAAAGCACGATGATGTCGTGTTTGTGTCGGCAAACTATCGCTTAGGAGTCTTTGGTGCGTTTGTTCATCCTGCTTTAGAAACAGGAAACAAAGCCGACGATTCTGGCAACTATGTTACTTTGGATTTGATCGCTGTTTTAAAATGGATTCGCTATAACGCTGAAAGTTTCGGTGGAGATCCGCACAATGTGACTATCGCAGGACAATCTGCGGGCTGTATGAATGTGTGGGGCTTGTTGCAAAGTCCTTTGGCAGAACATTTATTTCATAAAGCTATTTGCTCAGCGGGTTTGCCAAACGCCTATCCATCAAAAATCGTTGAGATGCGTTCGAACGATTTGTTAAAAGAGCTTTTGGTCGCGGATGGCACGGTGAAATCAAAAGATGAAGCACAAGATTTTATCGATGCTCAAAGCAACGCAGCCATGGGTCGTTATCTACGCTCTAAATCTCCAGCAGAAATTTTAGCTATTAAGCGCTTCATCATTCCAACTCAACATGTTCAAGATGGTTACGTGATTCCATGGGCAGGCCTTGCCGGTGTGTCTGTTGGCAATTACAACCGAGTGCCGATGATTCTAGGTAATACCGATGATGAAGGAACTTACTTGGTAGGTTCGCAATTCTTGAGAATTTCAGATCGCGAATTATATGAGCTGATCAATACGCCGAATGCAGACTTCACTCGTCGCGATATCATTAAAGCGGATTACGTTTCAAAATTTGATACGCTGACTCGCGCGGGGAGTGAAAGCATTAATGGCATGGCCTTTACGATCGCAAAATACCTGTCGGTCTATCAAGACAAGGTCTATCGCTATAATTTCCAATGGCGAAACACACCACAGCCGTGGCAAGACATCTTTGGTGCGATCCACGGGATGGATGCGATGTTTTATCTTGGAAACTTTGTAACGGGTCAGAAGACTTACGCGCGTTTTGCGTGGACACCTGAGAACAGAACTGATCGTCAAAGATTGCGCTCGCAGATGACTCGTTATTTTAAAGGTTTCTTCCACGAAACTGATCCAAATGTCTATCGCACTGAAGAAGATCCCGAGTGGAAGAGCAACTCTGGGATCATGATCTTTAAATAATCTCTATTGCCAGTAAGATGGATCGTTCCAAGTCGCATCGACAAGTGCGGCTTCTGTTGTCGTGTACGCTTTCACATTCATCGCTTTCATATGTCCAGCAACCAGGATTAGATTTGTTAGTTCCGTCGCAGCAAAGTCACCGCCCAGTTGTTTGTCCGACTTGCCCGTGGCTTGTTTGATGGCTTTTTCAATGTCCTTCAGTGTGATTTCGTTTTTACCTGAAACATATTTCGTGATCGAACGGGCCAGCACGCCACCGATTCCTAAGATGTCCGTCTTAGACATTTGTTTTTGCAAGAACTCAGGCACGTTTTTCTTCGCATCGGCTTCAGACAGGCTGAGGGCTTTTTTGATTTGAGCTGCTGACATTGGATTTGGTGATGTCACAGCTTTGATGTCTTTCTTTTGGATAGTTTCGATCACTTTGTTTTTGAAACTGACTGAAGCAAGTTGGCCATAATAAATTTCAGGCTCTGAAGAAGATTTCAATGAAGTGATCTGCATACTGCCGCCACCGATATCCCATACAGTGACATTATTAGGATTTTTATTCACGCTTAGTGCTGCAGCTTTAAAGCCGAGCAACGCCTCTTCGCTTTGCGGGATGATTCTTAAGGGGATGCCGAGTTCTTTTCTTACTTCTTGAACGAAAAGCTCAGCGTTCTTTGCTTGTCTGAAAGCGGCTGTTGCGACACCCGAAAATTTTGTCGCGCCTTTTTCAACGGCTGTGATTTTTAATTTCTTAAGCGCTGCCATGCCTTCGGCTTGAATTTCTTTTGAGAATTCACCTTGAGGGTTTTTTTCTAGTGAATCGCGGTAATCGATTTTAGCTTGATCAACAAAGATTGTTTCAGGTGTAGCACCTGTGCATGTGTTGACCTTGGCAACTTTCATTTTTGTAGAGCCTGAACCGACGTCAAAGGCGGCTCTGATTTCTTCACCGCATTTAACTGCTGGCGGAGTTGATTGGCAGGAAATAAGTGGAATCAAAAACAAAGATGCAAAAATTAAAAGCGTATGTTTCATAGGCCTTTAATTTTTGCATGTGACAAGGATCAGGTAAATAACAATTAGCCCATTCTGCATTTTGCTTTAGGCAAAATCGAAGGGTCTTTAGAGAAGCGCGCGGGGATACATTGATCAGGCAGATTTCGGAAACTGCTTACTTTTTCAATTTTCCATTCGAGGGATTCAGGTTCATGCTTCGTGACATTGCGAGTGTCCCCATGTGACATCGAAGCGATTGCGATAATTGCGAATGACCAGAGGCTCAGTTTCTTAATCATTTGAATGTTCCTATCCCGTTACTAACAGCTACATAATTTATCGGTTGCCTCAGACCTGGACTAAAGGCTGTTTCGCTTAAATCTTCGACGAAAAATCAAAAATTCGAAAAATACCAAGCCCCCAGCGTGTCATTGTGAGACGATGGGAGCCGTCAGGAGTATATTTGAAATGATCGAAGGTCGTCGCAACGGAGAGCTCTCCGCAGAACTCAAAGTCAGAAATCACACAATCATCGCAGGCGTTGCTGAAAAGCTTGGCGGCAAGGATGAAGGTTTTGATCCACATGAAATTTTAGAGTCGGCACTCGCGGCTTGTACGATCATTACTGTGCAAATGTATGCTAACAGGAAGCAATGGAAGTTGGTTTCCACTGACGTCAAAGTGAAAGTTGAATCTGAAGGTGCGCAAACTGTGATCTCGCGCGAGATTACTTTCCGTGGTGAGCTTTCGAATGAAGAAAAAGATCGCTTACTCGATATCGCCAACAAATGTCCGATCCACCGCTTGTTAACAAGTCAGGTGACGATCAACACGAGTGAAGTCAGAAATGGATGAATTTAAGGTCAGCCGTCGCAAATTATATTGGCTCGTCTCATCACCATTTGTGTTGTTGATGGTCTATTTTGCGTGGGGATCTTTAGCGAATGTTCCAGCATTGGTTCAAGCAGTCATGCAGTTGGGTTATCCACCGTACGTGCTTGAGATTCTGGGAATCGCAAATCTGTTAGGTGTGATTGCGATTATTGTTGGCAAGATACGAGTATTAAAAGAGTGGGCTTACGCTGGTATTACTTTTAATCTTATCGCCGCTAGCATATCGCACGTTTACATTGAGGATCACACCGGCATTGCCATCGTGCCGCTGTTATTTTTAGTTCCGGTGGTTGCTTCTTATTATCTTTGGAATAAATACGACAAGAAATTTTAGTAAGGACAGTGGCGACAACCACTGCCGCAGCAATAGCCACGCTCTAGGTGGTATTTCTCTGTGAAAACGAAAAAGCCGTTTTCCATATAGTAATCAACATTCTCAACGAGTTGTTTTGAGTTTTGTTTCTCGGTGCAAGCCGTGCAAACATCTTTGGTCTCTTTGTTAGAGAGTGGGGAGTTGCAGGCTTTGCAAAGACGAGGGCTTTCGTTCATAGGAATTAAATCAGAACAAGGTGACGTTCAACATCCAGAACTGGAGACTTTAGAGGTTCAACCGTGATTTTCAGATCTTTGAATTTCTTTTTAGCGAGTTGAATTTCTTCATCGATTTTTTCTTTGCGAGCTTTCAATAAGAAATACTTACCACCGTTTTGGTAGTAGTGACGACTTACATCCAAGATCACATCAACAGGTTTAAAACCACGTGCGACTACGACGTCGATTTTTTCAAGCTTCACAGGGATTTCACCGTGAACGTGTAAGTTCGGAGCCATTGTTTTACAACGGTTTAAGAACTCTTGTTTCAACGGGCTTTTTTCATAAAGATGAAATTGTACTTCAGGAAATTGAATCGCGTAGATTACACCTGGCAAGCCACCACCAGAACCGAAATCGGCTGCGGCTTTTACAGATTTTGGAAATTGCTTAAGTGGCAGCAAGCAATCAATCACGTGATTATCGATCAACTCTTCAAAAGTCATTTTACGGCTGATGAGGTTAAGCTCCTCGTTCGCAGACCATAGAAGGTCAATATAGCTTTTGAGTTTTGGAATTTGAGCTTCAGCGAAACCCAATTCAAGAATAAGAGGCAAACGTGATTCGAAGTACATGCTTTCTTATAAGGCTTTGGCTCTTAAAGGTCGAGATCAATTGTAAAAATGCTACTTTTTGGCGGCGAACCAGTCGGCGTTTCTTTGTAAAATATCGGGCGAGAGTTTCTCTTTGAGTTCGTTTGCGAGGGCTTCGATAGATTTGCCGCGAAGTTCTTTGCGCCAAGCTTCGTCTGCACGATACATCACTCGCGCGATTTCGCAGATATTGGTCATTTTCTTTTCGGCTTTATTGAGGCAGGGATTGTTTGTGCGAATCTCTGTGCATTCGAAGGTCACTTTTTTTCCTTCAATGGCTTCGACCACATCAAGAAATGAAATCTGAGAAGACGGGCGGCTCAGTCTGTAGCCACCCGTTGGCCCCAAGGTCGCCTCTAACAAACCACTTGATGCCAACGCTTGTAGAGCTTTGGACAAGTACTCCTTGGGAACTCCATGGAATTCCGCAAGTTGTTTTGTTGAGACGTATTGGGTTGGTTGAAGAGCCATCGCTGTACAACAGTGAAGAGCCCATTCAACCTGATTTCTTAAAATCATTTATTTCAATCCTGCTTTATCCAAGCCCATGAATTTATCCATACTGCCAGGTTCTGCTCTGAAAGACACACCTAAGCGGTTCCATAAATTAATTGTGCCGATCAAAAGGGTCAAATCAGAAACTTCTTTTTCGTTAAAATGTGCACTTACTTTTGCAAATGCTTCGTCTTCGATTCCGTGGGCAGGAATATTTGTAAGGAGTTCAGTCCATTCAAGGGCAGCGCGCTCTCTTGGAGAGAACAAATTCGATTCACGCCAGATTGGAAGGTGTAAAAGGCGAAGAGGTCTTTCATCGTGAATGATCGCTTCTTTCGAATGCATATCTGTGCAGAGGGCGCAGCCATTCAGTTGTGAAGCTCTTAGTTTGACGAGGTCATAAGTTTTCTTTTCGATCGCTCCTGTGGACACGGACTTCTCAAGACCGTAAAGAGCTTTTGTGATTTCAGGGGATACTTGTGCGTAGTTTAAGCGTGACATGATTAGAGCCTCCATTTGGCTGTTGTTTAATTAAGGACATTTTATATCCTTAATTAAAAGAAAAGCAATGGGTTTTATTTCAGCTATCTAAGTGCCTGTAATCACGTAGTATTTTTATGTATTTAGGCAGGACCTTTTATGGGTTCTGGATAAACAAGAAGAAGTCCCGATCGTTATATTTGCGTAGAAAGAAGTAACGTTGCGACGGGTCTTTCAACCGTTTAGTCACTTCTCGAACTGAGACAGGGACAACGCAGTCTAAAGTGAGACGCTGTTCTTGATCGCACTTTTCAGAAACTTTTTCGTCCCTTGAAAAGTTCAAGAACGTAATGTTGATAAATTCTTTTTTTAGAGGGGCAATTTTTTCCTCTATGAATTTGTTGGGTGTTAACTCATTAGCCAAATTTTTGGAAATTAACAACCAACATGGCTTTTCACATTGTGAGATTTCTTGAGAACTCAAGGATTCTGCATTTTTTAAAATGCGCGCAGGATTGTGGAATGTTTTTTGGTATTCATCTAAGAAATAAGTCATCAACAATTGCGAATCATCTGTCTCAGGTTGAACACCCCACACAATATAATGTGCTTGCTGCATCTCTGGGAACAATCTCTTCACAGTATGATTGGCAATGATTCTAGTATCGCTGCCAATCACTGTAGGTTTTATCAGAGGCGCCGAACGTAGGCCCACGCCGGAGCGAAGCAAATAAAGCATACACGCAGAGATAACAACGAATACGAGAACGAATATCGCAACCATCTTTTTCATGCGCCCACTATGCATGAGGAACGATTTAGAGACAAGAATTCTTGAAAAATGGGCTAAACTTTTGACACTTTCAAAAAGACTAAAGTGCTCTGTTAAAGCGCCGATCAAGTCAGCATGAAACACACAATTACAAAAACAATGTTACTTGCCGCTTCATTATTAATCCTCCAAACCAGTGATGGTTGGGCGATGGCGAAAAAGCCACCGACTACAACGAAGCCTCCAACAACAACTCCGGCTCCAACTCCGACACCAACTCCAAAGCCACCAGTTGATACGACTCCTGTTGATGATGCTCTTCGTGATGTGGTTCCTCTTTGGGAATCAAAAGTATCTGGCTCAAAAGCATGGTCTGACCACGTTTACGCTGAACTTGATGTTATCGGTCAAGACTTGGTTGACGTTATTCCTGCAGATAAATCTTTGTTCTGCCCGAACTACGGTAATCTTTCTTACTCACAACGTAAGCAATATTGGGCTTTCATGTTGTCAGCAATGGCAAGATTTGAAAGTAACTTTAAGCCAGAGACTTCTTATACTGAGAGCTTCGAAGATGCTAACGGTAACAGAGTTGTCAGCCGCGGTCTTTTACAACTTTCAATCGAGAGTGGTAACTCTTATGGTTGTGGTTTGAAGAAAGCTTCTGAACTTCATGATCCAAAAGTTAACTTGAGCTGCGGTATCAGAATCTTGAACCGTTGGTTGGGCCGCGATGGTCGTATCGCTGGTAAAGTTTCTGGTGCATGGAAGGGCGGCGCACGTTACTGGTCAGTTCTTCGTGAAGGTGACAAAACGTCTTACAAATCAATCGTAAGCTGGTCACAAAACCTTTCTATCTGCAAAAAGAACTAATTGTTCTGAGATAGTAAGTAAAAAGAAGATCTCCGTTGAATAGACGGAGATCTTTTTGTTTTTTGGTGGTAAGGCATCTCTATGAAATTCCAGGATTCTACTTTCAACGTGCATAGTTTTAAAGAGATGGCTTTAACGCCTCAGCTTTTAGAAACTTTGAACAAACAAAATATCTCTAAGCCGACACCAGTTCAGAGCCAAGCGATTCCAGCGGCACTTGCTGGCTCGGACCTCGTGGCCATTGCACAAACAGGCAGTGGAAAGACATTGGCGTTTGCTTTGTCCGTACTGACGAAGCTCAATGATAATCCTGGTTCGCGCGCTTTGGTTTTAGTTTCCAGTCGCGAGATGGCTCAGCAAATTTATAAAGTCTGCATCGACTTGTGTAAAGGTATGCCTGTGACCGCATGTTTGATCATTGGTGGTCAAGCAGGAGTGAATCAGGATAAGCAGTTGAAGCGCAACCCACGACTTATCATCGCGACTCCTGGTCGAATGAATGATCACTTGAGCAATAATAAATTATTGCTTCAAGGCGTTCAGCTGGTTGTTCTAGATGAAGCAGATCGCATGCTCGACATGGGCTTTGCTCCGCAGCTGCAAGCGATTCAAAAAACGATGCGAGGAACTTGGCAGACATTGATGTTCTCTGCAAGTTTTTCGAAACAAGTTGAAGGGATCGCCCAGCTATTTATGAAAGAGCCAGTGGTGATGATTCGTACAGAATCTTCAGAAGCGCCCGTTGAAAGTTTAAAGCAAAAGGTTTTGTTCTTAGATCCAAAGATGAAGCAGGCACAATTGCTGGAAGAACTTAAAACTGTTCGCGATGGTATGATGATCTTTACTGAAAGCCGCGAGAGCAGTGAAGAGGTCGGCGAGCTTTTAATATCACGCGGTTATCCAGCAGACTTTGTTCATGGAGAGCTCACGCAAGGACATCGCAATCGCGTTGTGCGAGAATTTCGTGAAGGTAAAATTCGTATTCTTGTGACGACGGATTTGTTGGCTCGCGGAATTGACGTTTCACACGTCGACTGTGTTTTAAATTATGAGTTGCCTTATAAAGCTGAAGACTTTCTTCACCGCATTGGGCGCACTGCACGGGCGGGGCGCAATGGATTGGCGATTACTTTCATTACACCAAGTGACGTGCGAACTTACAAAAAAATTAAGCCCTACTTAACAGGGGCAGATGAAATCCAATTGGATCCGCGTTTTAAATTTATTGAGCAAAGCCCCAAACGCAAATAGTATCCCGGCAAAAGGAGTTCACTATGAACAAACCATTGCCAATGAAAAGCCGTATTACCGATGAAAATGTCTCCCGTTATGTGGTTGAAAAGATCGTTTTAGATTCTGATCTTGAGCACCGCTTACGCAAAGAAACTCACACCCTTCCAAATGGTGGAATGATCAGTGGAAGTGACGTAGGCGCGCTTCTAGCGATCTTGGCATCATCTGTCCAAGCGAAAAACGCAATCGAGGTTGGCACCTTCACAGGTTACACAGCTTTGATGGTCGCAACGGCGCTGCCAGTTGATGGAAAAGTAGTATGTTGTGACGTTAGCACGGAGTGGACTGATATCGGTCGCAAATACTGGGATGAAGCTAAGCAGTCTAAAAAAATTGATTTAAGAATTGCTCCAGCAATGGATACGTTGAATGCTTTGCTTGAAAAGCATGGTCCTAACTCTTTTGATTTTGCATTCATTGATGCCGACAAAACAGGTTACGGTGCTTACTATGAAGTATGCATGAAACTTGTTCGCTCAGGTGGTTTGATTGTTTTAGATAACATGCTTCGTGGTGGAACTGTGGCAGATACTGCGAATCAGGATCCAACTGTTGAGTATATTCGTCAGTTGAATAAAACGATCAGTCAGGATGCGCGTGTTCGCTCAAGCTTGCTGACTGTGGGTGATGGTTTGATGTTAGCTTACAAAAAGTAAGCTGAACGAAAATTCAGAAATAAAAAAAGGCACAGTTTTGAAGCTGTGCCTTTTTTTTTGTATGAATGGATTCTACTAGAACAAAGCGTTGTTGGGTGTGCGTGGGAACGGAATAACATCACGGATATTTGTCATACCAGTTACGTACATCAACATGCGCTCAAAGCCCAAGCCAAAGCCCGCGTGCGGGAAGCTACCGAAACGGCGAAGATCCAAGTAGAAAGAATAATCTGCTGGATGTAAACCCACTTCAGTCATGCGTTTTTCAAGCAATTCAAGATTGTCTTCACGTTGTGAGCCACCAATGATTTCACCGATGCCTGGAGCAAGCAAATCCATCGCGCGCACTGTTTTACCGTCAGCATTCAATTTCATGTAGAACGCTTTGATGTCTTTTGGATAGTCAGTCACGAACACAGGTTTTTTGAAATGCTCTTCAGCCAAGTATCTTTCGTGTTCAGATTGCATATCGATACCCCATTCAACTGGGTATTCGAATTTCTTACCTGATTTTTTCAAGATCTCAATCGCTTCAGTGTAAGTCACGCGACCAAATTCATTGTTCAAAACGTTGTTCAATTTGTCGAACAAACCTTTTTCGATAAATTGGTTAAAGAATTCCATTTCCTCTGGGCACTCATCCATTACGTATTTGATGATGTACTTGATCATCGCTTCACCCAATTCCATATCCGCTGTCAAATCAGCGAATGCGATCTCAGGCTCGATCATCCAGAACTCAGCAGCATGACGAGAAGTGTTTGAGTTCTCTGCACGGAATGTTGGACCGAAAGTATAGATGTTACGGAAAGCAGCGCAGTAAGTTTCACCGTTCAATTGACCAGACACAGTGAGGTTCGTCTCTTTACCAAAGAAGTCTTTTGAAGAATCGATTGTACCGTCAGCATTGCGTGGTGGCTTATCCAACTTCAAAGTTGTTACGCGGAACATTTCACCAGCACCCTCAGCATCAGAACCTGTGATGATGGGTGTGTGAACGTTAACGAAACCTTGCTCTTGAAAGAATTTGTGAATCGCGTAGCTCAATACTGAGCGAACACGGAATACTGCAGAGAATGTGTTACCACGTGGACGAAGATGGGCGATCTCACGCAAGAATTCAAAACTGTGACGTTTGTTTTGCAGTGGATATTCTGCAGATGCTTTTTGATAAACTTCAACTTTAGAAGCGATCACTTCAAAAGCTTGTCCAGCACCTTGAGACTTCACAACTTTACCAGTTACCAAGATAGAACTTGCGATAGAAAGTTTTGCGATCTCGTCGAAATTTGAAAGTTTCTCGTCGAAAACAACTTGAACGCCTTTATAGAAACTGCCGTCATTCAATTCGATGAAACCAAAACTTTTTTGGTCACGGATTTTTCTTACCCAACCAGTAAGATAAACTTCCGTATCGATATGCTTTTCTGTTTCTCTATAAAGTGATTTGACGAGAGTCGTTTTCATATCTGTCCTTTCAAAACGAGAGAGGCCAAGTTAGCGTTTTTTCGCCGGAATGTCTGTTACTGTCTTGGCGCGTTAGGACCTTTCATGTTATGCCTCTGGGTATGTATAAGCTTCGACCCTACCAACAGGAAGCCGTCAACGCGACCTTGAGTCATTTCCGGAAAGAAAAATCTCCGGCTGTTGTCGTTTTGCCTACGGGGGCGGGGAAGAGCTTGGTCATTGCGGAGCTAGCAAGGGTCGCGCGGGGTCGCGTTCTGGTTTTGGCCCACGTTCGGGAATTGGTCGAGCAAAACCATGCGAAGTACATTTCTTTTGGCCTCGACGCTGGCATTTACTCTGCGGGATTGAATCGTAAGGACATCGGCCAGAAAGTCATCTTTGGTTCGATTCAGTCTATAGCTCGGGCAACAGATGATTTTTTTGAAAGCTTCTCGTTGTTGGTCATCGATGAGTGTCATCGCGTTTCGGTTGATGGGGATACTCAGTACTATCAAGTCATTTCAAAGTTACAGGATAAAAATCCCGGGCTTTGTATCTTGGGTCTGACGGCGACTCCATATCGTTTGGGCTTGGGTTGGATTTACCAACACAATACTCATACAAAGATCACGCAAACTTCAGAAGAGCGTTTCTTTAAAAAGTGCATCTATGAGCTGACCATCGGCTACATGATCAAAAATAAATATCTGACTCCACCGATTAAGATCGACTCGCCCGTCGCGTGTTATGATTTTTCCAGTTTGAAATTAAACGGCGCAAGCTTTGTGACCGCTCAAGTAGAAGCATTGCTGAAAGATCAAAAGCGTATCACACCTTTGATTATTAAAAACATCATCGACATGTCGAAAGACCGTCAAGGCGTGATGATCTTTACGAGTTCCGTGAATCACGCCATTGAGATCATGCAATCGTTGCCGCCGTATATTTCTGCTTTGGTAGTGGGTGATACAGAAGATAAAGACCGCGATGAGATCATCGAAGCATTCAAGGAGAAAAAATTAAGGTTCCTTGTGAATGTTTCTGTATTGACGACGGGTTTCGATGCGCCTCACGTAGATGTGATCGCGATTTTACGTCCGACTGAATCAGTCAGTCTGTATCAGCAGATCGTCGGTCGTGGATTGCGTCTGAGTCCCGGCAAAGAAGACTGTTTGATTTTGGATTACACAGGTCAAGATCACGATCTATTTGCGCCAGAAATTGACGAGGACAAGCCAAGCTCTGAATCCGTGATGGTCGAAGTGCCTTGTCCTGCTTGTGGAATTACGAATCACTTCTGGGGCTTGGTAGAAGAAGACGGCACTTTGATCGAACACTATGGTCGTAAGTGTCAAGCTGCTTTTGAAAATCCCACGACTCGAGAAGTGGAGCCATGTGGTTTTAGATTCCGCTTTAAGAAGTGCGATAAGTGCGGTGAAGAAAACGATATCGCCGCTCGCGTGTGCGGTTCTTGTTCTAATCTGTTGATTGATAATGATAAAAAGTTGAAAGAAGCGATGTCGCTAAAAGACGCGCATGTCTTGCGTGTTGAAACGATGACGTTCCAAAAGGGCTTCGACAAAAAGGGTGGCGAGCGTTTAGAGGTTCGTTACTACGATGTGGATGCTAAATTTTTGACTGAGTATTTTTATTTGAATTCTTCGGAAGACGGTCGCGCTTTTTATTTTAACTTCATCCGAATGCACAACCGTCTGCCAGAAAAGAAAGTCTTTGTGAAGAATGTGGATGAGGCTTTGAAGTTGCAGCCCCATTTCCGTCCACCGATGTTCGTGATTGCTCGTAAGCAGAAGTACTTCTGGAGCATTCGAGAGAAGATCTTTGAGTAATAATGCCTCCAGCTTTTGCTAAACTGCATTCATTTTTGCCCCACTTTGTTTATACGGCACTCGCATGGACCCTTTCGCGTTGAGTTTGTAGACTCTAGCCTCAACCTCAAAGGGGATGTTTGTGGCTAAGACTAAAAATAAATCTAAAAATCAAGCTTCAGTAACTTCTGCAGATAACAGTGTACCTCGCGTGGGAGAGATGACCTTCGATGGGGATGTCTTAACCACAAATCAAGGTGTCAGGATTTCTGACAATCATAACTCTTTAAAGGCTGGGATTCGCGGGCCAACGCTCATGGAAGATTTTGTTCTGCGCGAAAAAATCACGAGCTTTGATCATGAAAGAATTCCTGAAAGGGTCGTTCATGCACGCGGTGAAGGTGCATTTGGTTTTTTTGAGTGCACTAAAAGCATGTCGAAATTTACCCAAGCAGGCTTCTTAAGTACTGTCGGAAAAAAGACGCCGGTTCTGGTTCGTTTTTCTACTGTCGCTGGCAGCAGAGGCTCTACAGATACAGCGCGAGACGTGCGTGGCTTCGCAACCAAGTTTTATACTGACGAAGGAAATTACGATTTGGTTGGCAACAATATGCCAGTATTCTTCATTCAAGATGCTATGAAGTTTCCTGATCTAATTCATGCGGTGAAGCCAGAGCAGCACAATGAAATTCCTCAAGCCTCTTCTGCCCATGATACTTTTTGGGACTTTATTTCGTTGATGCCGGAAAGTACGCATATGATTTTTTGGGCCATGAGTGACCGAGCGATCCCAAGAAGTCTACGAATGATGGAAGGCTTTGGCGTTCACACCTTCCGCTTTGTAAATGCTAAAGGCGAAGGCACGTTTGTTAAATTCCATTGGAAACCAAAATTGGGAATTCATGGTTTGGTATGGGAGGAAGCGCAGCTCATTTCCGGCTTGGATCCCGACTTCCATCGTCGAGATTTGTTCGAGGCCATTGAAAATGGCAATTTCCCTGAATGGGAATTGGGTGTGCAGCTCGTGAGCGAAGCGGACGAACACAAATTCAGTTTCGATCTATTAGATCCGACTAAGATTATTCCTGAAGAGTTAGTGCCTGTGACTATTGTCGGGCGAATGGTTTTGAACCGAAATCCTGACAACTTTTTTTCAGAAATTGAACAGGCAGTATTTCATCCTGGCCATCTAGTGCCAGGTATTGATGTGACGAATGATCCCCTGCTAGCCGGTCGTTTATTCTCATATACCGATACTCAGCTAACACGATTAGGTGGTCCGAATTTTCATGAATTACCTGTGAATCGCCCTTTGGCAGCGATTAACAATAATCAGCGCGATGGTTTCGGCCGTCAGACAATTCCTAAAGGACGAGTTGCCTATGAGCCAAACTCTCTCGCTAAGGGTTGTCCGTTTCATTCTCCAGAAAAGATGAAGTCTTTTGTTCACATGACTGAAAGAGTCGAAGGTCATAAAATACGAGCGCGAAGTGAAAGTTTCGGCGACCATTTTTCTCAAGCTAAATTATTCTTTAATAGTCAGACGCCAACAGAACAAGAACATATCAAAAAAGCATTTACGTTTGAGCTTGGAAAAGTTGAGATTCCCGAAATCCGCGAGCGAATGATTTCTACCTTGATGATGGTTGATCAAGATTTAGCATCTGAGGTCGCTGCGGGTCTGGGCATGAGTCCTCCAAAAAAAGGTCTGGAACAGCCTAATCCCGCGAATCCGGATAATAATATTATTCCTCCGAATAGATCTGATGATGCAAAGGCAGAAGAAGAAAAAGAAAATCAAGTTTCTAAAAAGCGAATAGCATTACCAGCAAAGTCTAAAGCGCTCAGTATGATTCTTACATCGCCTGGATTAGTCGAGTCTCGTAAGGTCGCGCTTCTTGTGACGAAAAAAACTGCATTCGCGGAAATTAAATCAGTTCGCAACGCTTTAACAGCGGCGGGTATTGCTGCAGAGCTTGTTTTTCCAGGCGCGGATGCTTCAGCGTTAAATAGTGTGAAAAAGGATGTTGATAAGTATTTGCACGCGACACCTTCCGTTGTCTATGACGGCGTGATTGTACTCACGAATGAAGAATCATATCAAAATCCTGAAGACTTGGGCCATGCACTCAGATTTATTGCGCAAGGCTTTAAGCATTGTAAGACAATCGGTGCGGATGGAAACGGGAGTAGATTGGTTTCGGCTGCGACTATGGGACTTGCTGAGAAATCGACGATAGGTTGTGTATTTGCGACTAAAACAAAAACGGTAACGATGGTGGATACTTTTGTGAAAGCACTTGCAGAGCATCGCCATTGGGAACGAGCTGATCTTGTAAAGAGCTTTCCTGCTTAGGGAAAGCTCTTAGCTTTACAGACTATTTGCAGCCTAAACCTTGGATAAAGTCATTTGCGTAAGCGTACGACATGTCTGCTTCGCCGTCGAATTCAGGACGCGAGCGAAGGATGGATACGATCGGTTCTTTGAGAAGGCTTGAGTTGCGTGAAAGCTCTTGAAGAGTGATTCCGTGAATCAATCTCTGTGTCACGCTTTTGCCTGTTACTTTGTATGATGGTGAGCGACCTGTGTCTGGATAGACATCAAAAGTGTTTTCTTCGAAACGAATTTCAACACCTTCAGAGACTTTGTCTAATACCATTTTGTGAGAAGAAGATTTTGATTCACAGTGTGTGATCTCAACCGTGGTTGCATATGTGTTAACAGAAAATAAAAGTGCTGCGGCAACAAAAATCTTTTGCATCTTGGACCTCTCGTAAAAGTGAAAAAACAGTTTTAACAATTGATGAAGCAGAAGCGAGTGTATTCTCTTAGTCTTTCTGCCTTTTAATCTTTCGGTGCAACGAATCTAAGTAGACTTATCGTCTATAAAAGGAGTTTTACATCATGGAACAAAATGCCGGAAGTGCTTTCATCACGACGAAGCAGGGTGCGAAAATTTTCTATAAAGACTGGGGGAAAGGTGACGTAATTTTGTTCTCTCACGGCTGGCCTTTAACGGCTGACGCTTGGGACGGACAGATGCTGTTCTTACTCGAGAAGGGTTATCGTGTTATTGCGCATGACCGTCGAGGACATGGACGTTCTACGCAGACTTGGGAAAATAATACTATGGACCAATATGCAGATGATCTGCATGAGTTGATAGAGCAATTGGACCTTAAGAATATCACTCTGGTGGGTCACTCAACAGGTGGTGGTGAGGTTGTTCGTTATATTGGTCGCCATGGAAATACGAGAGTGAAAAAGCTGATGTTGCTAGGTGCGGTGCCACCTTTGATGCTCAAAACTGACAAGAATCCAGACGGTTTGCCTCGTGATGTTTTTGATAATATCCGTCGCAGTACTATGGATAATCGCAGTCAGTTCTTTCAAGATTTGCCAAAGTCATTTTATGGCTACAACCGCATGATGCACAAAGAATCCCGCGGTGTGATCGACTCATTCTGGCGCCAAGGGATGATGGGCGGAGCGAAATCGATCTATGACAGCATCAAACAATTTTCAGAAACAGATTTCACCGAAGACCTAAAAAAGATCTCTGTTCCGACGATGCTGATTCACGGTGATGATGATCAAATAGTGCCGATTGATAATTCCGCAAAGAAATCAGAAAAACTGATTCCGAATGCGAAATTAAAAATCTACAAAGGTGGCAGTCACGGTCTTGCGCAAGTTCAGCAAGATGAATTCAACGAAGACCTTTTGAACTTTATTAAATCGTAGTTTTAAGAGCCCGGCTCCGCTTCGTTGGGGACGGGCTTTACATTTTGCGGTATGCGTTTCTTCGGATTGACTAGAATCGTAAATGCTACCAGCGAGAACAGTCCACATCCTAAAATCACGCCTGTCATCGGCATGGCCGTTCCGTTATGGAAATGACTGACAAGGAATGCCGAACCTGAAGCCAGCGACCATTGTAAACATCCATAAAGCGCTGAGGCTGTTCCAGCTTGATGACCTTGTGTTGCCAATGCGCCCGCAAGAGAATTCGGTCCAATGAAGTTGAGACACGCCAGGAATAAGAATAGTGGAAGCAAAGTCACAGCAGGCACCATGCTGACTTGTGGTGCGATGAATACGATCAGTGCGGCGACGAAGGCGGCTCTGACGCTCCACTTTAAAATCAATTCAGGGTCATAGCGTTTTAAGAGACGGCGATTGATTTGCGAAGCCGCCATAAGTCCAAGACCGTTCATTCCAAAGATCCAACCGTATTGCTCTTTTGGAATTCCGAAAAGTTCGATGAACACAAAAGGGGAGCCCGCAATGTATGCGAACATACCTGCTCTGACCGCGGCATCGGGAATCAAGTAACCGACGAAGCTTTTCGTTTTGAGCAATCCGCCATAGGCTTTGAGTGTGCCTATCAAATCCATCTTTTCTTTTCGATGGAAGTTGGTTTCAGGCAGGAACATGTAAATACAGATGAAGCAGAAAATATTCGCCAAGGCGAGGGCTACGAAAATCGCCTTCCAACCGAAATAATGATTCACGAATGAACCCATCGATGGTGCTAAAATCGGTGCAAGACCCATCACCAGAGCCATCGATGAGAGGAATTCAGCAACACGCTTTTTATCAAACACGTCGCGTACGATCGCACGAGTGATGACCATGCCCGCACAGCCGCCGAGCGCTTGCAGTACGCGAGCAAAAATAAAGGTTTCAATATTCGGCGCATACGCACAGCCAATGGTCGCAATAAGATAAAGCATCATTCCGGCCATCAATGGTTTTTTGCGACCAAAACGATCAGCTAGTGGTCCATAGATCAATTGACCAAATGCCATACCAACAAAAAATGCAGAGACAGACATTTCAACAAGCGAGAATGACGTTTCAAAACTCTTTTGAATATCAGAGAAAGCGGGCAAGTACATGTCGATGGAAAGTGGATCCATCGCAGTTAAAGCGCCAAGTAAAAGAACGAACCAACGAGTTTGCGTAAATGAATTTTGCGAAGTTTGCATAGATGAACTTAACATACACGCGAATTTTTATTTTTACACCTCGCTTTCGAAAAGTTAGAATGTGGAATGCCAAAACTAAGAATGAAAATGGATGTGGGATTTACGGAAATGCATGTGCAGGATTCAGAAAAGAATCTTTCGTTTCCGATGTTGCTTATGCATCCGAATGAATTTGTCGGTAAGTCACATCGTCTTGTGATGTTGTCACATGGTTCGGGAGGCTCACCATTAGCCTATCGTTATTTGGCAGAGTTTTTAGCAGACAAAGGTTACTTCGTTGGGGTCCCTGAACATCCCGGTAACAACCGTCACGATAATTCGCTCGAGGGGACGTTGGCTAATTTAGTGGATCGGCCTCGGCATTTACGATTGGCGACAGATGCTATTTTGAACGATGAAAGATGGCGTGAGTCCCTTGATCAAAATAATATTTCGCTGATCGGTCACTCGATGGGGGGATATACTTCGTTGGCCTTGGCGGGTGGCATTCCACATACCGAACATCAAATGAAATACGATCCTGATCATAAAATTGAAAAGTCAGAGGTCGTTCCTGTTCTCGCTGACGCTCGTGTGCGTGCATTGGTTTTATTTACTCCAGCAACGGGATGGTATTTGTCTGAAGGAGCGTTGGCAGCGGTGAAGGTTCCGATGTTGGTACTAAGTGCTGAGCACGATGACATTACTCCGGCTTTTCATGCAGAGATTATTTTAAAGGGTGTACCGGACAAGAGTGTTGTTACTCACCGAGAAGTTAAAAATGCCGGTCATTATTCCTTCTTGGATGTTTTTCCTGAGTCTGTCCGCAAGATGGGTTTGCCAGCGGCCATGGATCCTGTGGGATTCGATCGTGAAGCCTTTCATGACGAGTTGAATACGGAAGTCTTTGAGTTTCTGGAGACACATCGTTAAGCTTTAAGGTAAGGAGATCTCATCTATGAAATCAAAACTACCAATGATCGCGCGTATTCTTCTTGGCTTTATCTTTTTTGCTTCAGGTCTTGCGGGACTTTTGGGCTTGGTTCCAGTTCCGCCAGATTTGCCCGAGCGTTTGGTTACATTCAATACAGGCTTGATGGCCTCTATTTACTTCATGCCATTCCTCAAAGCGGTTGAAACAATCTGCGGTTTGATGTTGTTGTCGGGAATGTGGGTGCCGTTGGCTTTGGTGGTCTTGGCTCCTGTTGTATTGAACATCTTTTTGGTTCATGCCTTCATGGCACCAAGTGGAGTTCCATTGGCTGTGATCTTAGGCCTGTTGATGATTTATCTTTCGTTCTTTGCGCCTCCATATGCGCCAACGATTAAAGCTCTTTTCCGTCGTAAATAAGTTCTGCTTATGGCAGGTCCAAATCTTATCGATTGGACCTTTCTGACCAGCTCGCCGATAATCAAACTACCTAACAAGGAGTTTGCTTTCCCGAGCTGGATCTTAAACCTCAATTCAAATAGTTCTCTTCTGCAGAAGTTTGACTCTGGGGTTTTCCCTCGCTCGGTGGGCATGTGACTCTCACCTCTCTTTTCTCTCATTAATTCTAAAATTTTATTTTTTACCTAAGAGGTTCACATGTCTTATTCATCGTACTTTGTGACGACGGCGATTCCGTACGTCAATTCGAAACCCCATATTGGTCATGCTCAGGAATTCATATTGGCTGACGCTTTGGCTCGATACTATCGCGGGCAGGGGAATTCAGTGGTTCTTCAATCGGGGAGTGACGACAACGCGACTAAAAATGTTTTTGCTGCTCGGGCGGCGGGCGTTTCGGTTTCTTCTTTCGTAGATGAACATTCTGAAAAGTTTCGCTCGTTATTAGACGTGTTGGATTGTCGAGCGGATTTATTTGTTCGTACTTCCAGCGAAAAACATTTTGCGGTTGTTGCTGATTTCTTGCGGCGATTGAATCCGGATGATGTTTATTCGTCCAGCTATACAGGATTGTATTGTTCGGGCTGCGAGGATTTTTTATCTGAGAAAGAACTTGTGGATGGTCTTTGCATTGATCACCGCAAAGCTCCCGAGGAGATTTCAGAGGAGAATGTTTTTTTTAGGTTGTCTCGATATCAAGAGCGGATCATTGAGTGGATTGAATGCGATCGTATTCGCATTACGCCTGCTTCGAAGAAAAAAGAAATTCTGTCTTTTGTTCGCGCTGGCTTGAGGGATATCAGTCTTTCGCGAGCTTCACTGCGAACACAAGGTTGGGGGATTCCCTATCCGGGACACGATGGTCAAACGGTGTATGTGTGGATTGATGCTTTGATAAATTACCTGAGCGGTGATTCTTCATTGTGGCGAGAAGATGTTTATAAGGTGCATGTGATTGGCAAGAACGTGTGGAAGTTCCATGCGATTTATTGGCCGGCGCTGTTGGCCTCTGCGGGGCTGCCATTGCCGAATGAGATTGTGATTCATGGATTTTTAACCAATGAAGGCGTGAAAATCAGTAAGTCATTGGGAAATGGAATTGATCCGTTTGAGCTAGTAGATCGTTACGGAGTCGAGGCTGTGAGGTTTTACCTATTGTCGGTGTTGTCGTGGCAAGACGATGCGGATTTTGTCGAAGCGAATTTGGTGGCTTCGTATAATTCAGAGTTGGCGAATAAGTGGGGGAATTTGGTTTCGCGAGTTTTGGCTTTGGCGAGTGGGATTGAATTTGAATTCGGCGGTGATATCGAGTTAAGCGGCTTTGGGACTTTATCTAAAGAAGCATTTTCCCGCATCGGGAAGTTGAATGGAGAAATCAACGACATCAAGCCTTGGGAGCTAAAGAAAAACGGTGACGTTGAAGGTTTGCAGATTCACTTACAGCCTTGGATCGGGGAACTAAAGAAGATCGCTCTGAATTTGCAACCACTACTACCATCTGGTAGTGAAAAGTTGCTGAATTACTTAAAGAATCCCAAAACTGAATTAGGTCAACTATACCCTAGACGATAAAGAACAAGAGCTTGATTTAGCGTTCGGCAGAATGCTAGATTAGCTCTTCTGTTCAATGCGGAGAGGTGGCCGAGTGGCTGATGGCGCACGCTTGGAAAGCGTGTTTAGGTTAATCCCTAACGAGGGTTCGAATCCCTCTCTCTCCGCCAAATTCTATTCCTGTTTTTCCAAATAGCTTTTTATCGGATCCCAGTTGTACTTGCGCCAACCGAGTTCGATGGAGGGAATCATTTCCTTTGGAACGCCTCGATGGATTAAGACAAGTTCTGTTCCGTTTTTGGCGGCTGGTTTGAGATTGAATGTTGCCATTGAGTAGATGCCTTCAGGAAAGCTGTGTCCTCGCCATGCTTGGACAATTCTTTTGCCTTTAACAAGTTCAACGATGATGCCTGTCGCTTGCCCGCCATAAACCGAAAATGGCGCGCCCGCTGATTTGCCGATGTTGGCTTTCTTTCCTGTTATCGAAGCATACTTTTTTGAATCAGTAAGCAAACTGTAAATGACTTCAGGGGGAGCTTTGAAATGAACTTTTTGTTTTATTGTTTTACACATATTCTTGCCAATCTATCACTTAAGAGGAATTTTAATGTCTATGTGGAAATTCTATCATAATCCGAATTGCAGCAAGAGTCGTGAAGCATTAAGTTTGTTACAATCCAAGTCTTTGGACTTTCAATTGATAGAATATTTAAAAACTCCGCTTTCATCTTCGGAGCTACGCGAACTGATTGTGCAATTGAGCACGCCCGTATCATCTTTGGTGCGGATCAAAGAGGCGGACTTTATCAGTGCGCCTTTTGATGTGTACTCGCTTGAAGAAGTGGTGCACCATCTTTCAGAGAAGCCTCATTTGATGGAGCGACCGATTTTACAAGGCAACGGCCGTGCAGCGATCGGTCGTCCGATGGAGAATATTGCAGCGTTACTTGGATGATTGGCTTTCCCGAACTAGTTCCAACATTTTAGAAGTCGTATTGTAGTTGCGGGACGTGGCTTGGATGTTGAGTCGCTTTTCAAATAAATTGTTATTGAACTTTGAGTCGCTCTGCTTGGTATTGAAGCGAATGTAGAGGACATCGCCGATGATTTTGACTTCATCTGGCGCAAAGTCGGTTTTCATAAATTCATTAACTTTTGCTTTAACTGGAGACTGCTTGAAGAAAGTGAAGCAGGTGTGAGCCTGTTGATCTTCAGAAAAAGGATTTTTCTTAAGAATTGTCTTCATCTCTTTCAAAGTTTTCGCGACACAAGGTATGTCACCGCCAAGATGCTTTTTGATCAGTGATTCAACGCTCTTCTCGACAGCTTCTTTAGATTTTGCAGAACTCAAGATGACGTTACCGCTTTGAATATAAGTTTTAACGTCGGTGAAGCCGTTCTTCTCTAGAATAGATCTTAACTCTGCCATGGGAACTCGGTTTTTACCCGATGGCATGACTCCTCTTAAAAAGACGGCGTATCTTAATTGCATAACCAGAATATACCGACGATCGAGAGTAAGAAGATACATAAAACGATGAATGAAGCTTTGGGTCTTTCCGCAATGATGGATTCATAGATTAAACTCCAACCACCAAAATCAAAATCGTCCGCAGCAATATGAAAGCGGCGGAGTCCATGGCGCCGCTTGGAAAGAATCACTCCGAGTTCGCCTAATGATTTCCAAAGACGCGTTTCATTTTCGTGTTTAAGAAGTGACCGGCCAAGTTCTGTATAGTCGGTGCTGATTGATAATTTATTGTTCAAATCCATCACACGATCAAAGAATTCTTTTTCCGAAGGAGAAACTTCACCATCAACATTCATCGCTACCTTCAGAAAGTTCAATAATCGTTTCTGATCCTCAGAATTAATTCTCGCAAAGACGGTTTCTAAACTCTCTGTCGACCGATTCATCAGATGATCTCGCAAAACCGCTCTCTGCCTGAATCTCACACCAAAGCTATTCATAACCGTGAGAAACCATGTGCGTTCTTTTGCGTCGATCTTGTGGTCAACGGCTAGCATCATGGCTACGACTCTTAAAACGGAGAATAGGCTTTCTGACATATTTTTATTAAATCAGAAACTCGAATTAGTTTGCAACAGGTGACTGGGATAGGGTTTGATCTTTCCAAAATATTAAAAGGGGATTTTATGAAGAGTCTATCAAGCCTGGGCCTTGTAATTGTGGTTCTTGCAGCCCTTGTTGGTTGCGGTGATAACGGTTCTGATAAATCAGGCGATGGTAACGGCGGAGCGACAGGTGCCAACAGACCAAGAAATCGTGTGAACTGGGGAGCTGTCTCTTCAGAATATAATCCCAGCACAGACGACTTTGAATTCAGAACTGACGGCTATGAAAAAATCAATGTCGACGCATTTGGATTCAGAGACGACGCTGAAGTCGTTTACTCAAAAGACATCCCTCAAGGACATGGTTACGTTCGCCTATTCAAAGTTTTTAAAGGTGCAGCATCTTGGGGTTACTTGAGCCCTCGTGCAAACGGTTCAACTCTTGAAATCACCAACTATGGCTCATATCAATGTTCAATCAGAATCACGAATGGCCGAATCACAGCACTGGATGGCGGTTGCTATGTCCGCATGCAAGTATTTTTGCCTGTGGATGCCCAGCTTGAAGTTTATAACGTGAATCAATTGATCTCTAAAAGATTCTACGCAACGTCGACTGAAATATTTTTGGAGCAAATCGACGACGCTTCTTTCGCTAGCGATAAGTTCGTTGTGATCGAGAACTATTTGGCTTCATACCGCGCGGTAGGAAGAAAACCTGCAATGACAGCAGCCCAACTTGGAAAAGTGATCGATGAATTCATGAGAGGCGAAGAGCAGCTTAAAGCCCTTCGTAAATTGCACTTCGCAGTCACTGATCGTGAAAACCTAGCTAAAATGATCGAAGACGAAATCAGTTATTTTGACCGTGAAGAAGCTCGCAAAATCGTCGGTATTAAATAGTTCCACTATCGTACGATAGTAAAATAGAAAGCCTGCTTACCTAAAGGGAGCAGGCTTTTTTTATTAGTGCAGTTTGAATACCTGACCAGTCTGAACGCCCATCACAGACTTTTTGTAAGCTTGAGCAACGTCTTTTCCTGATACGGGTTTGCAACCCGGGAAATAAGCGCCATATGCCTTCTCCGATTCAGCTAGCATCGTTGGACTTACAACATTGATTCTTAAAGACTTCGGCAATTCACAAGCAGCAGCGATAACATAACCTTCTACTGCGCGATTCACAGTCGTGGCAACTGCACCGTGAGCAATCGGGTATTCAGCCAAAATTCCTGAGACCAAAGTGAACGAGCCCTTTTCATTGATAAACGGAATAGCTTCTTGAACCAAATTCACTTGGCCAAGCAGTTTGCTGTTGATGGCTTTCATCCAATGATCTTTTTTAATGCCATCAATTGGAGCAAATGCGATTTCACCTGCAGCATTCACCACGGCATCAAACGAACCAATTTTTTGATACAGTTCCCGAACGCTGGTAGCGTCTTCCATGTTAACCTGATAGTCGCCAGATTTTCTGCCAACAGAAATAATCTGATGACCTTCTTTTTCTAAAACTTCTTTAACTTGTTTACCGATGGTGCCAGCTGCACCGACAAGGATGATTTTCATAAGTTGCTCCTAGATGTAATTTGAAATCTCAATAAGGTTTTGATCTGGATCACGCAAATAGATGGAATTAATTTTTCCCGTCGCGCCCGTTCTTTCGATGGGTCCTTCGATTATTTGAACACCAGATTTTTTAAACCACTCTTCTATTTCCTGTAGGGGCGTTTTCGTAATGAGGCAGATATCTATCCCACCTGGTGTTGGCGAGTGAGCTTTGGGCTCAAATTCTTTACCTTTTTCATGCAGATTGAATTTCTGATTTCCAAATTTAAGCGCCTTGCGGTCGCCACGGAAGATCTCAAGCTCCATACCAAGTATGCCAGTATAGAAGCGCACAGTTTCTTCAATGTTTTGGACAGTCAAAACAAGGTGATCAATTCGATCAATAAAATTTATCATATGAATTCTCTCCGTATTTGCGCCAATGAGTGTACCCCTATGGTGGCCCGCTGACAAGGTGGCGAACTTTTTGACATATTTTCCTATTTTACATAAGTAAAAGACTATTTTTACAAACGTAAAAATTGAAATTATAAGTAATCCATCACAGATTAACATCTAACCAAGGGTTACATATGCTTATCGCCTCTCTCGTATTCGCATTGTTCACAGGCCCCTCTGCTCAAGCAGCTGAAAGTTGCGGAGTGCTTTTTAAACGTCCGGCACCTAAAATGTCGGCGCTTAAAACTCTCGAAAAAGATCGCTTTTACGTGGGTGATAATATCACTCAAATTTATAGCCCTATCGCAGGAGAAGCCCTGTTCGTAGCGACGGGTCAGTTCGGTCGAACTATTGTGCGCCTAGATATCAATGAAAAAACCGTGGTTGTTGAGGATGTAATAGACGGCGTGGGCCTTAGATACCAAGGCCACGTTGGCATTGCGACAGCTGCCGATGGGAAAACCTTTGCGATTCGCAACATGGATCAGATCACTGTGATTAAGCCGACAAAAAAAGGCTTTAAAACTATTCGCAAAGAAAGTTACTCAAGCCACATGTTTAACTGGCAACCTTGGGTGCCTGATTACTATGTTCATGATGGACAAACATATCAGTTTGGTTTTCTTCCCGGTGGAGACTACACGAGAGATACAATGGGTGTAGCGGTCGGCTTTAGTAGAAAGAAAGAAATCAGCTATGCGAGTGTTGTGAAAACTCCCGGAGAACTTGCTGAGTTCTATAACGACGGCAACTTCAATTTCTCTTACGATGCTAATAAACGTGTCCTCAACGTTTTAGAAATTGCAACGGGCGAAGTGAAAACTCAGAAATTCCGTAAAAACAAAGCTCTGCAGTTTGATGAGATTGATATCTCTAGTGTTGAAAGACTTAAAGACGGATCCGTTCTGTTCAATGGTCGCTTAGGTTGGATTCTTTTAGACCCGAATTTCAAATTGGTGAATCAAGGTTTCTATCAAAATTCAAATGGCGAAGTCATTCAACGTCGCATTCATGTTGATTTTAAAACGTGGGACGTTCAGGGAGAAATGATCGTATTTCCTTCTGAAAAGTTTGCTGCCTATGATGGTCATTATAAATCAGAGAACCAAGCCGTTACTTTGCTGAATACACGCACGGGTAAGGTCGAAACCCTCGATATTCCTGAGGTGATGAGAGTCTTTTTAAATAAAGATGGAACAATTGTTGTTCAGACATATACGCAGATTCAGATTCTGGATGCGCAAAGAAAAGTGATCAAAGCATTTGAGCTCCCCGGAGATAGACTCAGCTCCCGTCGAGGAAACCTGACTCGTGTAGACGATAAGACTTATTTGTACACATGGGGACCGGGAAATAATCGTTTGATTCAACTCTAATAACTCCAAAGTCCCAGGGACTGCGAAGAGAGAGCGCAGTTCCTGGGCATATCCCAACCAGTGTCAGTTTGTTCTGGCACTCCCTTTGCTTTGTCATTCCTCCGTATTTAAAAACGTCTTTTCGGGGGGAAAACGACACCATGAAACTCTCAATCGCAGTTCTAACAACACTACTTGCAGCGTCACAAGCTTTCGCATTCGGAACTCAAGGGCAATCGGGCTCTTCGGGCCGTTCTGGTTATTCAGGCACTGATGGACAAAACATCCAACTTTTTGCTCATGAACTCACACAACTGACAAAATATAATTTAGATGGCGATCGTGGTCACGACGGGTCCGAGGGATACGACGGACAAGATGCGACATCTTGTTATTATTCAGAAGGTGAAGAGTCTATCGTGGGCGCCGATGCCGGTGCAGGCGGTGATGGGGGAGACGGTGGCTCGGGTGGTGATGGCGGCAGATCCGTCATTTATTATTCAGACATCGCGCAATTAAAGAAATTAATGATCACGGCAATTCCTGGCCAAGGTGGATATGCATCATACGGCGGTCGTGGTGGCAGTCGCGGTTGTTATTGCAATCGCCCATACTGGTACGTTCAAAAATGTCATGATGAGATGGTTCCAGATACTCGCCCGCCAGAGTGTGATCGTGATGGAAAACCAATTCCACGTCCACCGATTTCACGTCGTGTGTGTGAAGACCATACTTACACTTGTACTGATGGTCGCGCAGGCAATCCAGGTCGTCGCGGTTCGGATGGTTCACGCGGCAGCTACGGTTACCTGACTTTGATTAAATCAGACTCAGAACTTTTAGAAGAAACTTCTTCAGGACAAATGGCGATCAACAAGCTAACTGCGAATGTGCCATCGACACATGTTCTGACTGAAAATCTTTTCGAAGGAAAAAGCGGCGCAAATGCTTTGTTGGCTCCGGGTTCGCAAGTAGCAGATCGTTACAACGAATTCTCACGTCGTGCGATTGAGAACGTTCACGTTCTTTGGACTTCAACTAAAGAGGCCCACAGATATTTCGGTACAGTTTACAGCTACATCTCTAATGGCCAAGTTTCTTTCAGATACACTTCTGACGACATTTTGATCACTGAAGAAAAACACGAAGGCACAGATCACACATTCATCATCAAAGACGCCTACAAGTTCGGTGACTTTACGCAATTGGCACTCAGAAAGTCAGGCTCTGGCAAAAGAACGCAAATCATCGCAACAGCACCAACTCCGAATCAAAATCTTGTGAAAGATCAATTCACAGTGCGCATTACTTACATTCGTTGGTTGCTTCCAGATAAAGTTGTTTTCAGCAACACGGTTCCAGAAAATCTGATTCAACGTGGAAAAGATCAAACGACTATCAACTTGGGACAATTGAGATTTGAAGACTCAAGCTCGATCTGGAACAAAAAACTTTTGATCGAATTCAAATACACTCGCAATGTGAAAGGCGCGAGCGGCAACGCTGTTAAAAACTTGATCTACACACAGCAGGCGCTCTAATAATCAAATAGACCCTCAATAAGAAAGGGCCAGCGTGATAAACGTTGGCCCTTTTTTATTTTTCAAATTGAGTTTCAGAAAACTATTTAATGAAACCGGCTTGGCAAAGAACCGTAATGTTTTTACCAAGTTTTTGAATTGGTGTTACCAGCGGAGTTCCATCAACCAATTGAGTCAGAGGGAAGTAGTGAGCGTCTGAGACGACTTCCGCATCAGCATAACCGACATTGTAAAGAGGGCTGAATTTATTAAAACGTGCGCCGTAAGAGGCGCGCATTTCATTGTCTAGAGCACAAGCTGCACCACGAGGACCGGATTCGCATAAGTTTGGTGGATTAGCAAAATAACGAATTAAAGTAGACATGCTGATCAAAACCGTGTGGCCCCAATTTTCTTCAGCGTTTTTATTATTGATATTGTTCACAATGGAAACTTGATATCTATCACCGTTTTCCTCGTCTTCAATTCCAAGACGATATTTTTCATTCGGACCGGCAGAGAAAGTGTAAGTCTTTTCACCTTCATAATTTTTAACAAGACATGCCCCAACTAAAGTACCCTGCGCGAAAGCCGCTTGAGCAAGAAGTGAAATACCTAGAGTTAAAATAATTTTCTTCATTGATTCTCCCGATAGTGATTTCACTAAGGGTTAATCAAATAAAGTGAAGAAGTGTAGGAAATAAAAACAAAAACAGTGTTCTATAAATGGAACAAACAATTGCTCGCAGAGCGTTAGGCTCTGCGTTTTTCGCGTTCTTCTAATTCATGAAGCCATTTGAATAAAACTTCAGTGAGCTTCTTCAATACAATCGGTTTCGGAACGTAATCATCCATTCCAGCTTTCAAACAACGCTCTTTGTCTTCGGCCATGGCATTGGCTGTCATGGCAATGATTGGTGTCGTGGCGTGTCCAATTGTTGAGTCACGGCGAATCAATTCAGTGGCCTCGTAGCCGTCAAGTTCTGGCATCTGGCAATCCATAAAGATCAAGTCGTATTTTTTCTCGCGCAACTTTGTGATCGCATCTTTACCATTCACCGCCACTTCGGTTTGCAAACCGATTTTCTGTAACATCTTAACTGCAATGATTTGATTCACGGTATTGTCTTCTGCAATCAGAATACGCCAAGGTTTCGATGAAACCGGAACTTGAGCAATATCTGTGCTTGCATTCTCAAATGCTTGGCCTGGGCGAAGCTCGATTGTAAACCAGAATGTCGAACCATTACCCGGAGTACTGACGACACCGATTTCACCGGACATCATTTCAACAAGGCGTTTAGAAATCGAAAGCCCCAGGCCTGTACCGCCGTAACGACGAGTTGTCGAAGTGTCAGCTTGAGAGAACTCTTGGAAAAGACTGTTGATTGCGTCAGCACTCAAGCCAATTCCGGAATCTTCAACTTCAAAGCGCATTTTTACTTTTGCAGTGTTTTGTTCAAGACATGTCGCGCGCACTTTCACGAAACCTTCGTGCGTGAACTTTAAAGCATTGCTGATCAAATTCGTCAGAATTTGTCTGACACGTACAGGGTCGCCATTCACGTATGCAGGCATATCCGGATCAGTTTGCAATTCAAGCGAAAGATTTTTCTTTGCACCCGCAAAGCTAAATGACTTATTGATGTCTTGAAGTGTGCTTTTGATATCGAAATCAACTTCTTCAAATTGCAATTTTCCTGAAGTGATTTTAGAGAAATCCAAAATGTCGTTCACAATATGCAGTAAGCTCGTGCCGGAATCGTGAATCATGCGCAAATAATCTTTTTGCTCTTTGTTCACTTCAGTATCAAGTAACAATGTGGCCATTCCCAAAATACCATTGAGTGGAGTTCTGAACTCATGGCTCATGTTCGCAAGGAATTTTGATTTTTCTTGGTTCGCAGATTCCGCCTGATCGCGAGAGATGATCAATTCACCTTGGAGTTTTTCGAGACTGCGAACGTTGGCAATTTTTTCTTCAAAGGCTGTTGCTTGGCCCAATGCCGAAGACAAAATACCTGCAATCAAACGCAGCGGAACGCAGTTCTCTTCAGTGAAGTAATTCGGACGGGCGTGATAGTTCTTTAATACGCCGATGACCTGATTGCCGTGATAAAGAGGCAATACGACCATCGAACGCAAATTCACTTTGCGACAAGCTTCACGGTTTACGCGATCGTCCGTTTCTGAATCATAACAGATGAGCATTTTGTTTTCGTTCATGCACATTCCCGAAAAACTGCCAGCGATACCAATGCGCATTCCAAGAAATTTTTCTGCCGCTCCATGAACATGATGGTAGATGAGATCATCCCCATCTCTGATTTCGATGATCGAACCATCCGCACCCGTTAAGTCACGCGAATGCTTTACCACCAGATCCATAATTGTTTTCAAATCAAGATCTGCAGTGGCAATTGTGTTTTGGGTATTCACAACCCGGTTAAGAACAGACTCAGCTTCTCGCGTGCGCAGTTGGTTTCTTTTTGCGACCCACATCGACCAAATAACTAGAATCACAGCAAGGAAGCTTCCCAATGAAACTATTCGCGAACTGTCTTCAAGAATATTGTCCATTTTTACGATGGCTTTGCTGACGAGGCTTTCCTGCGCTGTCGCCATTTCGGAAGTAATGGACCGAATTTGATCCATATACTCTTGGCCTTTGCCTTCGCGAACTTGTTTTGCGGCGGCATCAAGTCCTTTTTTACGAGCGACAACAACAGTTTCGGCGAGCTCTAGCAATTTTTTATCAATCATGATCTGCAATCGACCCAGGCGCTCAGTTTGTTCAGGATATTTAGATACCAGCGCACGCAGATCTTCTAACTCAAATGGAATTTGCGCGGCCGATTTTGTGTAAGGTTCAAGAAAGTGTGATTGACCAGTGATGACGAATCCACGTTGTCCCGTTTCGGCTTCATTGAGTAAAACTGAGAGTGAGCGAATTTTGTTGGCGATCTGTCGAGCTTGAGCGCGCTCATTGCTGGAAACTTTAATTTTTTCCATGCTGTTTTGCGTAAAAAAACCAACGGCTATCAGACCGACAATCGCTAAGATAAAACCCAAGTTGAGTTGCCAGTAAGACCGTTTCGAACCTTTTTCTGTCATATAGAAAAAGGCTACTATAAAGTAAACGGGATAGAAAGAAGAGGCCGTATGACGTCGAGTAAAACCTATGAAGGTCCCATTGATCCCGCAGCGAAGACGGCACTCGAAGAATTGCAAAGTCCTGGTGAACCGAATTTGTATGAACAAGTTGTGGAAGCATTTTTAGAAGGTTCAGAAAACTATCTCGAACTACTTTCAACAGACCCAAGTCCAGACAAAATCAACGGCATTGCTCATTCCTGGAAGTCGAGTTCAGCGACTCTGGGCGCGTTGGCACTTTCAGAACTTTGCGCGGAACTGGAGGCACACCCGGACCGTTTGCATCTCGTACCTCAACTTGCGATTGAGTACAAAAAGGTCAAAACAGCGCTAAATACTCCATAAATCTCGCCGAAACCTTGTTTATTTTCAGTTGATGATTACTTATTTGAACAATGGCTCGGCGCATATATCATGAATCTGTTGAGACATAATTAGGACACCTCTACATTGCGAATATGAAACAAAGTCATCCTATAGTTATTCAAGGCGGAATGGGTATCGCGGTCTCTGATTGGAAATTGGCGAAGTCAGTTTCTCAAACAGGACAGCTCGGCGTTGTGTCGGGGACAGCGATTAATTCTGTTTTGGTTCGTCGTCTGCAAGACGGAGATCTTGATGGTCACACTCGCAGAGCGATGGCGGCATTTCCGTCGCAAACTATGGCACAAAAAATTATCGAGACATATTTCATTGAAGGTGGCCGTCCTAAGACTCAACCTTACAAACGTGCACCGATGTACAACATCGAATCACCGAAAGCTCTTTTGCAACTGACAGTTGTTGCATGTTTTGTCGAAGTTTGGCTCGCACGTGAAGGTCACGATGGTGTGGTAGGCTTGAACTTGCTTGAAAAAGTTCAACTGCCGAATCTTGCATGTCTTTACGGTGGTATGCTTGCAGGTGTTGACTACGTGATCATGGGCGCAGGTATTCCGCGTGAAATTCCTGGTGCACTTGATTTACTTGCTGAAAATAAAAAAGCTTCATTGAAAATTCCAGTAGCAGGTGGCGACGATACGATTACGTATTTTGATCCACAGGATGTGATGGAAGACACGCAACTAGTTCCATTGAAACGTCCATTCTTTTTTCCGATCGTTTCTTCATCAGTTCTTGCTGCCAATTTGAAAAAGAAATCTACTGGCAGAGTTGATGGTTTCATCGTTGAAGGTCCATTGGCTGGCGGTCACAATGCGCCTCCTCGTGGTCCGATGAAATTGAACGAACGTGGCGAGCCTATCTACGGAGATCGTGATGTCGTTGATCTTTCGGAGATGTGTGCACTTGAATTGCCATTTTGGATGGCGGGTCACTATGCGACGCCAGAAAAATTAGCTGAAGTTCGGGCGCAAGGTGCTCACGGCATTCAAGTGGGAACTTTGTTTGCATTCTCTGATGAATCAGGTGTTGCAGAAGTTCATCGTAAAAATGCACTTCACGATATTTTGACAAAACCTGCCCCTGAGGGTGGTTGGGTCTTTACTGATCCACGTTCTTCGCCAACAGGCTTCCCGTTTAAAGCAGCACGCTTTCCGGGTACTATTTCTGAAGAAGCTCTTTATCTTTCTCGTAAACGCATTTGTGATCTTGGTTACCTTCGTCATGCTTATGCAAAAGAAGACGGTACTGTTGGTCAACGTTGCCCTGCTGAACCAGTTAAGGATTACGTGAAAAAAGGCGGCCTTGAGGAAGACACTGTTGGCAGAAAATGTCTGTGCAATGCTTTGATGGCAGACATCGGCATGGGACAAATTCAAGCTGGTGGTGTAGAAGAGTTGCCGTTGTTAACAGCGGGCGATGACTTGAATAACGTTGTTCGCATGATCAAACCAGGTATGACTTCTTACAGCGCTAAAGACGTTATCAACTATCTATTGGGCCTTGATGGTTACGCGGCGAAATCGAACGACTTCGCCGAACCAAGAATCTAATTATTTTTTCTTTTTACGTTTTGCTGCTTTGATCAACTCTTCTTCGCGTTCGATCATTTCAGCAAAGCTGAGTTCTTTCTCAGGAGCAGGAGCTGTGATCACGGCGTGATCTGCCTTGCTGACTTTCAACTGCTCGATCTTTTTACCAAGCAAAGCTTCAATCTCAGCTAGCAATTCTTTTTCTTCCGGCGCGCAGAATGAAACTGCGATACCTTTGTTAAAGCCACGACCTGTACGACCGATACGGTGAACGTAGTTCTCCGGTCTTTCTGGTAAATCGTAGTTGATCACGTGAGTGATTTTAGGAATATCAATACCGCGAGCAGTGATGTCCGTCGCGATCATGATAGGACAAGCGCCTTCACGGAAAGCCTTCATGACCTCAGCGCGATCGGCTTGGTCTTTTTCTCCATGCAAAGTCAAAGTCGCGATATTCACGCGCTCCATGGCTTTCATAACACGTTCAGCACGCACGCGAGTACGAACGAAGATGATGAACTTGCCGCCTTCATTTTGTTTTAGGTATTCAGCCAAGAAGAAACGTTTGTCATCCATTTCAACATTCATCATGAAGTGAGAAACGTTTTTAGAAACGGGGTCTTCAGGAGAAATTTGGATACGAATCGCGTCAGTGTGAACTTGCGAATACGCTACTTTTTTAATTTCTGGATTGATCGTCGCTGAGAAAAATAAAGTCTGATGACGACGAGTCAGTTTGCGTTTGATGGATTCAATGTCGTTGATGAAACCAAGATCCAACATGTGATCGGCTTCATCAAGAACCAATGTTTCGATATAGTTGATGTTGATGAAACCTTGGCTGATCAAATCGAACATACGACCTGGAGTCGCGATCAGAATATCAATACCATCTTGAAGTTTTTTGATTTGCGCGTCTTGTTCAACACCACCGAACAAAGCAAATGGTTTTGCTTTCGTATGTTTAGAAAGTTTGTTGAACACTTCACCGATTTGTTGAGCTAGTTCGCGAGTTGGAACCATCACCAAACACTTGATGCCGATCGCACGTTTGCTTGATTTGCTTGCATGAATTTGATTGATGATCGGAATAGCAAACGCTGCAGTTTTACCAGTACCAGTTTGTGCAATCGCAAGCACGTCTTCGCCCTTCATGATTGAAGGAATCGCTTTGTACTGAATGTCAGTTGTTCTAAAGAATCCGTTGTCTTCAAGGTTGCGGAGAAGGTCTTCAGATAGGTGGAATTTTTCGAATTTCAAAGCGAACCTCACGGGAAGCAATAAGTGGCAATTTCTGTGGAATTTAGCATATATAGCAGAGCTATTAGCAGATCGTAACTTTGCTTTTGAAATTTTTCTTAATACGGTCAATTTATGACCATATTTACCGTTGGCTATGAAGGCTGTGACATCGATTATTTCGTTTCCGCTCTGAAAAAGAACAAAATTGCCTGCATTATCGACATTCGCAAAAATCCTGTGAGTCGAAAGAAAGGCTTTTCTAAGAATAAACTCAGAGAAGCCCTCGCCAAAGAGGACATTAACTACGTCCATTTCGGGGACCTTGGGGTGCCTCAGGCCTGGCGTAAAGCCGAAAAGGCCCATGAGATCACCAGAAGGAAGATGTTCTCGGATTATGTGAAAAAGATCATTCCTATCCACGAGGACGTGGTTGAAGAGGTGATCAAGGTCGCTCGCAAAGAAAAGCGCGCCGCTTTATTGTGTTACGAGGCCGACGCTTCGGATTGTCATCGCAGATATTTATGTGAAGAAATCAAAAAGCATACGAAGGTGACGATCAAAGATTTAGAGATCGCGCAATCTGGGCTGCTCTCTGGAGTAAAACCGCTTACTCTCCGAAATACTCGTAAAGCTCCTCTTGCTTAAACTCGCGACGAGTATGAATGTGCTGAATGGTTTTTCCCTTCCAGATGAAATTCCAATAGATCACTTCATAAAGGAAAAACGCAAACACCGCTGCTGAGACCGCAAGGAGGGTAGTGCCAGCGGTTTCCCATACGGCCATTGCCGAAAATAAAACTAATGGATGCAACATAAAGAGCACTCCATGCAGCCACATTTCTTCAGCGCTACAGAATTTGCGATGCACCCATTCGTCTTTAGTCACACACAAACAAGAAATACCAGCCATCACGTAATAAATGATTTCTGTGGTGAGTGTTCTCTCTACAAAATAAAGAAATAACAAGCACGCAACCACTGTCAGTGTGTCAATGGGATGGCCGACGCGCTCCCATTTCGGTAAACCTCTGCGGCGATGAAAAAATACTTCGTCAAAAAAAATGGCAGCACCTTGTAGTGCCGAAACGAAAAGAAACAATTTCATAATTTCACCATAAGACCCGCACACACAGTCAATCCTGGGCCGAATGCATAACTGACAATCGGCGTTCCTGACGGAATACTGTCGTCGTTACTAAGGCGTTCCCACAAATGCGGCAATGTTGCCGATGACATATTGCCTCGATCAAAAAGTAAATCACGACTGGCTTGCACTTGCTGAGGGGTCAGTTCCAAAGAGTGTTCGACTTGATCAATAATTTTCGGTCCACCTGGATGAACTGCAAACACAGCTTTGCGAGCAATGTCGTGAAAATCATAACCACGTGCTTTCAGCCAACGTTCCGTCAGTTCGCGCACTTTGCTGCCGACCATTGTTGGTACGTCTTTAGACAATGTCATCTTCATGCCCCAATCAGAAACCATCCATTCCATGGCATTGGCGGTATCGGGTAAAAGTTCTTCGTAAAGTGAAACAACTTTAAAACCTTTTTTCGGTTCATCATTTGTCATTGAATAAGCGATGCAACCATCCGCGAACAAACTTTGAATGACCATTTGTTCTAATGTCGGATCTTCGGGATTTAAATGCAGACTACAAAGTTCCGTGTGCACAAGATCGATTTTATTTTTGGGTCCCAGAATATTTTTGCTCGCTAAAAATCCCGAAGCCATTCGCAAGGCGGGGAAAGCGCCGTAACAACCCATATGATAAGAATGTGTCACAGTGATCGGCCTTGGCGAACGAACTGCAACCATCTGTGCAGCGCTTGGTGAAATGTATCCCGTACAACTGACGTGAATCATGTCGTCAGGAAACTCCCGTTCAGAATAAATTTTATCGAAAAGACTTTTGACGGTCTTATGATAGAACTCATGTCGGTGATGCATGCTCACACCTTTTGAGAAATCTTTTACAGGATAAATTTCTCGTGTGTCCCAGTCGGTGCTTTTCACGTCAGGAATGAAAAAGCTGCGTTTTGAAATTTGCGTTTCAGAGCATCCTACTCTGTGAATCATCTTTGAATATTCTTCTTCTGAATATTCCTGTTTCTGTTGTGCAATTTTGTGAGCGGCAGAAAGCCACTTCAAACATTCAGATTGGTTTTGTTCGTACGGCGGTTGAATAGAGTGAAAGTCTGTTAAGTACATGTAAAAGAGGCTAGAAATTCATCCAGCCTCTGAGTAGATCCAGTGTTAATAATCACCGAGGGAAATTGTTAACTAAATGCGAGCTTCACTCTTAGGAGCAACAGCTTCTGTGTGTCTTCTCATCCAAATCAACATCACCAATCCAGGAATTGCGATCAGTGCGCATGTGTAAAAGAACGGTGCCCACCCAAGAGATTTCACCATGTTCCCAGCAAAGCCAGAGAAAAAGTTTCGTCCTAGAGTCGCAATACTAGAAAGAATTGCATATTGAGTTGCGGTATATTTTTTATTTGTAAGGGCAGCCATAAATGCGACGAATGCCGCAGATCCCATGCCGGAACTCACATCTTCAAATACAACAACCGCACCCAGTGCCCAATCTTGTGGACCTGGAATGTATGTTAAAAGCGCAAATGCCGCCGTTGATAGCGCCTGGAAGATTCCAAAAATCCAAAGTGAGCGATAAATGCCGATATAAAAAATTGCGAAGCCACCAATTGCCAATCCACCCAACGACGAAACTAAACCGAATGTTTTCGCGATCAATGCAATGGAAGCATTTGAGTATTGCATGTCCACGTAGAACGGATTTAGCAAAGCGCCTGACATCGCATCACCCAGTTTAAACATGAATATAAATGCAAGGATGAACCAAGCTCCATCTCGAGACATGAATTCTTTGAATGGATCGATCACTGCTTCCATCAATGTTCTTGGTGGAGGTGCATCGACCTTGGGTTCTGGTGCCCACAACGTTGTTGCGATACCCACCAACATTAAACCAGCAATCCAGTAATACAGCTGACCCCACGTAAGCGGAAAGATTTCTGAACCAACAAAGCCAACACCAACGCCGCTTGCGATCAACATCGCCACACGATAGCCGTAGATATTCAGCGAAGAGCCCAGGCCCAGATCTTCGTTAGATAAAAGTTCGCGGCGATAAGCATCGATCGCGATATCTTGAGTTGCACTAAAGAAGGCAATCACGATCGCCATAGTTGCCATCAAACTCAAATCGACATGCGGAGAAAGTGTACCGAGGAAGAACATCGAAGCCATAATTAAAAGCTGGCTGATTAACATCCAACTTTTACGGCGCCAGTTTTTAAAAAGAACAAAACGATCTAAGAGGGGAGCCCAGATAAATTTCAGAGAATAAGACAAACCCACCCAGCTGAAATAGCCAATGGTGCTGATGTCGACCTGTTCACGGGCCAACCACATTTTCAGTGTTCCGCCTGTCATCATCAACGGCAGACCGCTAGAAAAACCTAGCAGTAAAACGATTAGCATTTGTTTGCTAAATAAGTGCTTAAAGATACCTGACTTCATTCGGCCTCGCTGTAACTGCTAGATGCTATTTCTTGGCTAGTCGTTTTCTCATCGTCCAGAGAAGATGACTGATATATGGTCTTCTTGTCTCTCCGGTTGTCACCATCAATAGTTTGGTGATCTTAAGATTATCTGCATCGGTGTAGAGTAAAATCAACATCTCATGCAGAAAATGCGTATTCAACGTCACGTAGTTATCTGTGCCTACTCCGAGTTGTACGCCTTTTTTCTCCCACCACGAAAACGGGTGATCTTTATAGTCTTCAAACTTACCTGTGAGTTTATTATTTGAAGAAGGCAAGGAAACCAGCGTAACGCCTTTTTGAATCATGCGATTTAAAACGTCATGCTGATAGTGTTCAACTTCGCGAGCAGTATGGAATTTTGCTTTTACAAATAGAACGTCTTCTTCGGCCGTGAGTTTGTCGCCAGTTTTTAGTTTTTCAAGAACGTATTTTGAATAAGGCACCCAATCAAGCTCGGTCATCTCACGATAAAGGGGATCCTTCGCGTTGATGGCTTGGCCGTTGCGATTCTTTTCAGAAATTTTTTGGTAAAGGCGGTGGAAATACTTATTGGGATTAATTCCCAAGCTGATTCCATGCTCGAGCGTGTCGATATGCCAAATGTTCATGGCATTGTCGACGGCTTGAATGCCTTTTTTTAGGGTGTGCCAAGTTTCGCCGTGATGCGAGCGGATTTTGAAACCACGATATTGCAGCTTTCTAAAGCCAGCCTGCATTTCGTTGAAATGTTCTTTGCGATAAAGTTCGCGTTCGTCACCAACGGTGTCGACATCCGTCATGTGTTTTTCTAGGAATGGAAATTGATCGATCATGTGCACGATTTCATCAATTTGATCCATGAAGTGATCTTTACGGTTTTTAAATTTCTCGGCATCAAAGAAATTCGCCTCTTTACGGAAAGAAGGCGATAAGATGAAATCAAATTCAGGATGCTTATCCTGAAACGCTTTGAAACCTTCGTATAGACCAACGACAACATCTTCCGGTGTCACATCATCAACGCCAGGAATTTGTTCTGAAGAATTTGAAGTCGCACGGGACAACGAGAACTTCAGGCGGATTTTACCGACATTGTATTTTGAATAAAGCTCTTCCGCCATGTGATAAGCGGCATCATAGTGCGCTTGCTTAGAAATAAAAATCAACTTTGGCAGATACAGAATTTTTAAATACTCAAGAAAGCCTTCGGTGTCTTTAAGGCGAATAAGATTATCGACATCGGCAACCGATTCGATCGGCAATGCATCAGGGCCATAAACTTCGACGATTTTCTTTTCGTAGATGGCCTTGTGTGGGCCGCTTAACAGTTCTTTTAAGCGCGGATAAATAAATTCAGCCGTGATCGCACCAGTTAAATGAATGTGCTCTTCGCGATATTTCAGAGGGAAATTTTTTAGGAAAGTTGTCAGAGCTTCAGAGACGGGGTGTTTCAATAACGCTGAAATAGAAATTTCATTTGTTTGAAACGAGTTCAACAAAGATTGGAACTCTTTGGTCTGTGCATAAGCCTGTGGAGAAGTCTCTTGTAAATTTGAAGACAACAAAAGGTCCACAGTGTCAGAGATCGAAAGACCATTCGTCTCACTGATAATTTTCGTTAGAGCAAAAAGCAGTTCATCTTTCACACTGTGATTCACAAAGTTTCCCCTTTGAAAAAGGTTACTTAGGAATGATGTGCTTGTACATGACTTTATGGGGGCCTATGTCTTTGATCTCGAACATCGGACCGTGAATGATGAATCCTAATTTTTGATAAAACGAAAATGCTTTTTCTCTCGCATTAAACCAAACGAAATCACATTTTTTCGCTCTTAAAAACTCGACTCCATATACAAGAAGCTGTGAACCTAGACCTTGTCCTTGGACGGAAGAATCTGTCGCCATGCCTCGCAAGCGATATGGAAATCCTGCAGAGAATTCTGGATGTGATTCGTAAATGAAAGTCGCGATCGAAACAAGTTCGCCGGATTTATATAAACCGAAATGATAAGTGGTCGGAAGATCGTCGCCAGGATTTACGCACTCTTCCTCTCGCAAAAAGGGTTTTAAAATTTTTTTGCGAACGGGAAGAGTTTCTTTTGTCGAAATCTGTTTTACTTCGATGTCGTTTTTCATCCTGCCTTAAACCTGAGGTACTGCGCCCAATCTGGTGGAACATTCTCTTCTTTCAACTCGAGAGCAAGAGATGGCAACCATGATGGAGCACGAGGCTCAGTTAGTAAAGGCATATTGGCTTTGACGGGTGTTCGATTTGCTTTTCGTTGATTGCATTCGCGACAAGCGGAGACAACATTGGTCCAACTTTTTGCACCATTTTGAGAGGCGGGAACGACGTGATCAAGAGTAAGAAGTTTCGCAGGAAGTTTTTCCCGACAATATTGGCAGGTGTAATTATCGCGGATATAAACATTTTCTCGACAGAAGCGAACGGCGCCAGCGCTCCGGGGTTTTACATAGCTCTTCAGCCGCAAAACACTGGGCAGTTGGAACTTGACGTGTACGGACCGGGCAAAGACAGAATGATACTCGAGAACTTCTACTTTCCCTTGAAACCACAATACCAAGGCCTTCTGCCAACTTACAACCCGCATGGGTTCGTAACTTGAATTCAGCAGTAGTGACCTCAGTGAGGACATGTGCTGCATGAACCCCCCTCTGGTGCTCCTAAACTTAATTATATCGAGCTTCACAGTGGAAATTCAAGAGGGTCCTCAAATATTGGTATTAAAAGGGGATTTGAGTTGCCTATGGTCCAGAAGAATGGGATACCGACCTCGTAAATTCGTTATTAGGAGAAATATATGAAACGCGTATTAGCTTTTAACTACGTTCTAAAAGGTCCTGACGGTGCAGTTCTTGATCAATCTGAAAAAGGTCAACCGCTTCCGTTCCTAGAAGGTGCTGGTCAAATTCTTCCGAAATTGGAAGAGCAAATCTTGAATCTTAAAGAAGGCGACAAGTTGAACGTGAAACTTGCAGCTGCAGATGCTTACGGCGAAGTTAAAGAAAATATGTTCATGGAAGTTCCGAAAGAAGAATTCGCGCACATCCCTCAATTGGCTGAAGGCGCACATCTTCGTTTGGAATTGGGCCAAGGCCAACACATCGTTAAAGTGAGCAAAATCACTGACACTCACGTTACTCTTGATGGCAACCACCCACTTGCTGGCGTTCCACTTGAATTCGATATTGAAATGGCGTTGGTTCGTGAAGCAACTACTGACGAAGTATTGCACGGTCACCCACACGGCCTACACGGCGATAGTCATCATCACTAAGATGGACTTCGTGAAAACGGCCTGACTGACTTCGTTGTCAGGCCTCGGCTTGCTCTCCGACGTGCTAATAGCACGCCTCCGTGGCAGCCGAAACCTTCCGCCTCGCATTCAGACCGTTTTGACGAAGTCTGTTTTGCGGTGAGGGGAAGAGGAAAAAAAGTTTGAAGAAAATTTTTTGATTTTTTAAAAAGGCCGTTAGGCCTTTTTCTTTATTAGGAGTTTTGAAATGCCATCGTTTGATATTGTTTCTGAAGTTGATTTGCAAGAAGTTGAAAATGCGATCAATCAAGCTAAAAAAGAAATTGAAGCACGTTATGATTTCAAAGGTAGTAAAGCCGAAGTTCAGTGGGATAAAAAAGAAAAAGTTATCACTCTGAATGCGGAAGATGATTATAAAGTTGGAGCGATGTTGAGCATCTTGCAAACGAAACTTCATCGTCGTGGAATTGATATCAAAGCGATCAAGCTTGGTGATGTTGAAGAAGCTGGCGGTCGCATGTTGAAACAGAAAATCACGATGGTCCAAGGTATTGAAAGAGAAATCGCCAAGGACATTATCAAAATGATAAAGGACTCAAAACTCAAAGTTCAACCGCAAGTTGATGATGATAAGATCAAAGTTAGTTCTAAGAGTATCGATGAGTTACAGGAATGCATCAGCTTGTTGCGTTCAGGAGACTTCCCACTTCCGTTACAGTATAATAATATGCGCGCCTAAGTTTGCTGTTGCGAGAAACAACGCCTGTGATAATTTTAAATGTAAGTGAAATTTATGTTTAAAGAAACCCGTGTGATTGTTCTCGATCTGTATATTAGTTCTTCGATGGCTTCCCGGGGCTTAGCTCAAGGAGGTCATTATGGCTAAGAAGTTATACGTAGGCAATTTGCCTTACTCAGTTGACGATGAGTCACTTCACGCTCGCTTTGCTGAATTCGGCACAGTGGACTCTGCGAAAGTGATCATGGACAGAGAATCTGGCCGATCAAAAGGCTTCGGATTCGTGGAGATGGCTGACGATTCAGCAGCCGACTCAGCAATCGAAAAACTAAATGGCATGGACCTTAACGGTCGCGCTATGAATGTTTCTGAGGCTCGTCCTCAGGCTCCTCGCGAGGGCGGTGGCCCACGTCGTGGTGGTTTCGGTGGTGCTCGTGGCGGTAACGGCGGCGGTCGCGGTGGATTTGCTCCACGCGGTCCTCGTAATTAAGTCACCACAGTATGACAGATCGAGCCTTGTCTTAGGCTTATCGAATAAGGTCTCATAGTAACCCTATGAGACCTTTTTTATTTTTGACCACAGTTTTATTTTCGTTTTCTCTTCACGCACAAACTAGCGTCACAAACAAAATGATTATTCTCGGTGACTCCCTCACCGAGGGATATGGTGTCGCGAAAGATGCGGCCTTCCCGGCTCTATTAGAAAAGAAATTAGCAGAGGCGGGTAAGCCTTGGACCATCATCAATGCGGGCGTCAGCGGCTCAACGACGGCCTCTGGGATCTCACGTATGAAGTGGGTGTTTAAAACAAAACCCCAAGTCGTGTTACTGATCCTGGGTGCGAATGATGGTTTGCGTGGATTGAAAGTTGCTGAGAGTGAAAAAAATCTTGCAGCATCTATCGAATACGCTCAATCGCAAAAAGTGAAAGTCATCTTGGGCGGACTTTATATGCCACCAAATTATGGCAAAGAATACACCGACGATTTCAAAAAGATGTATCAAGACCTGGCCAAGAAATACAAACTGACGTTCATTCCGTTTGTTCTTGAAAAAGTCGCAGGTGACGCAAAATACAATCAAGCCGATGGCATTCATCCCAATGAAACCGGTCACAAAATCATTGCCGACAATTTGTTCACAGTTCTTAAAGGGGCATTATGAGCTTAACACTGAAGGAAGTTAAAAAAAGTTTTCACCAAGGTGATACGGAAATCCAAGTATTGCGTGGAGTAGAAACTGAAATTCAGCCAGGTCAGATTGTATCCATCGTTGGACAATCTGGAAGTGGTAAGTCAACATTGCTGTCGATCTTGGCTGGCCTTGAGCGCGCAGACTCTGGAGAGATCCAAGTTGATAAAGTGAATTTGATGGGATTGTCAGAGGAAGAGCTGACTTTGTTCCGCGCACAAAACATCGCAATCGTATTTCAGCAATATCACCTGATTTCTCATCTGACTGCGGTTGAGAACGTGATGCTCGCTTTAGAAATTTTGGGCATTGAAGATGCGCAAAATAAAGCAGAAGCGGCGTTACGTGAATTGGGACTGGGTCATCGTTTGGATCATTTCCCTTCGCAAATGTCAGGGGGTGAGTGCCAGCGTGTTGCGATTGCGCGCGCGTTGGTTGTTCGTCCAAAGATCTTATTAGCCGATGAACCAAGTGGTAACTTGGATACACACACTGGCGATAAAGTGATGGATGTCTTTTTCGAAGTCGTGAAGAAACACAACATTACTACGATTCTTGTTACTCACAGTGAAGCTTTGGCAAAACGCTGCGAACGCAGTTTGCGTTTGCTTGAAGGTCATTTAAGGGAAGTCTAATGCGATTATTTAAAATTGCTTTTCGGGAGCTTCGTAGAAGCTGGCGCTTTGGTCTCTTCTTTATCTTCAATCTAAGTTTGGGTCTGACGGGTTTTGTTTCTTTGGAAGCATTCAAAGAAGCTCTGCAAACCTCGTTAACTCAAAATGCAAAGGCGATTTTGTCGGCGGACTTTGCGGTATCTGCTCGCCGTGAATTGACTCAAGACGAAGTTGATAAAATGCGTTCGGTGATGACGGGAGCAATGGAAGGTCGTACTTACGAATTCTTTGCGATGCTGAATTCATCCAAAGGTTCGCGACTTGTGATGGTCAAAGCCATCGACAAGACTTATCCGTTCTATGGTGAGCTGATCCTTGAAAAAGGTGATGTCATCCGCAACGAATCAGATAAAGAAATTTTTGCTTCAAAGTCGGCATGGATTTATCCAGAGCTTTCAGCGCAAATGGGCTTGAAAGCCGGTGATGAAATTGTACTTGGTAATTTGAAATTAAAAGTTGCCGATCTTGTGAAGGAAGATAAAACGCAAACCTTCCGTGCGGCATCACTCGCTCCACGTGTGTTCGTCAATATTGATTTGATCCCTGAATCAGGCTTAATTAAATTCGGCAGCACCTTTACTTCAGCGTACCTTTTCAAATTGCCAGCGACAGCTAACGAAACTCAGCTTAAAGACGCGATGTATGCGCAGTTAACTGATCCTGTTATTTCGGTTGAAACACCGCAAAGCGCGGGTGAAGATTCTGGTCGCCAGCTTCGTTATTTATCTGACTATTTGGGATTAGTGGCTTTGGTTGCTTTATTCATGTCGACGTTGGGGGCCGCGTATCTATATCGCTTGTTCCTTTCTCAACGCATGAAAGAAATTGCTATCTTAAGAACGCTGGGACTGAAAAGTCGCGAAGCACTTGGTGTTTATATTCTGCAAGTTTCGATTTTAGGTTTAGTTGCGGCGATTCCTACAATTGCTGCGAGTTATATCCTGCTGCCACTCTTGTCGCGTTTGCTTGGAACCTTAGTGCCATTTGAGCTGACACCGTCAATCACCTTGAGTGCAGCGCTGATCTGTTTAGGAATGGGCGTGATAGGCAGCTTCCTCGTCTGTTTACCATTCGTGGTGAAAATTTATGATCTGAAGGCCTCAAGACTTTTCAGTGAAGAAAAGTTTTCGATGGGTGATACGCAAACTCGCTGGTGGGTTTATGTGCCGATGATCGTGATGTTCTATTTCCTGTCGGTCTATCAAGCACACTCATGGAGAACCGGAACGATATTCGTCGCAGCACTAGCCGTCGTTTTAGTAGCCTTGGTCGTTTTGGGATACGGAGTCGTTTCTGCGGCTCGTATGTTCTCGAATCTAAAATCATGGCCATTAAAGTACAGCTTTAAAAGTCTTTCACGCAGACAGGGCTCAAGCCTTGCGATCTTTATCGCGATGGGTTTAGGTGCGTTGCTGATCAATCTTTTACCTCAGCTGAAGAATTCTTTGCAGAATGAATTCTTCATTCAAAAAGATTCTAAAGTACCTTCGCTGTTCATGTTCGATATTCAAGACGAACAAGTTCAAGGTGTGAAAGATGAGCTTAAGGCGAATAACCTTGAAGCGATTGGTTTGTCGCCAATGGTTCGTGCCCGGGTTCTGAAGGTAAACGGCAAGGACTATGAAAGAAAAATTGATGAAGGCGGTTTTAAATCTCGTGAAGATGAAAGAGAAGCCCGCTTCAGAAATCGTGGGATGAATCTTTCTTACCGCGAGAATCTTTCAACCACGGAAGATCTTGTCGAGGGTCGTCCCTTCTCTGGCGTGTTTGATCCCGAGAAAAATTCGCGAGCAGAACTTTCGGTCGAAGAAAGATTTGCTGAACGCATGGACTTTCACATCGGTGATGTTTTGGTTTTTGACGTTCAAGGTGTTGAAGTTGAAGGAGAGATCGTCAATCTCAGAAAAGTTCGATGGACGAGCTTCCAACCGAACTTCTTTATTCTTTTCCAAAATGGAGCGTTGAACGATGCACCTAAAACGTGGATCGCAGCGGTGCCTTCGATTGCCGATGATTTGCGGGAGAAATTGCAAAATGAAATGGCGACAAAATTCCCGAATGTCTCGATCATTGACGTCGTCAGAACAGTAACGAGTGTTCTAGAGACAGCAGAGAAGATGAGTTGGTCTTTAGAACTCATGGCGGGATTGGCTTTATTGACCGGGTATATTGTACTTTATTCTATCGTGCGCAGTCAGATTCGGATGCGTCGTTGGGAAATCAATATGCTGAAGATCCTGGGGGCTTCGCATAGGAATATGACAACCTTTGTGGCATCAGAATTTGCCTTCCTTGCGTTCTTAAGCGCTTTAATGGGGGCCGGGCTTTCAAGTGCCGTAAGTTTTGCTCTTTCAAAATTTATTTTCGAGGGAACTTACACGTTCTCATGGCAGGGGCCGGTGATATCGGTCATTCTGATTTCAGCTTTGAGCGGAATAGTGGCTTTACTGGCAAGCTTTGATATTGTAAGAGAAAGTCCACTCAGTATTTTGCGCGAAGATAAGGATTAGAACCCTCGTGAACGAATCGATTCAAAAAGCAGTTACGTTATTAAACCAAGGGGAGGTCATTGGACTTCCCACTGAAACCGTCTATGGTTTGGCTGCGCGAATCGATTTACCCCAAGCGGTTGAAAAGATCTTTACTACTAAAGAACGCCCATTCTTTGATCCACTGATCGTACATGTTTCTTCTGTTGCGCAAGCAAAGTCTGTAACTTCCAACTGGGGTCCTGTGGCGGAGGCTTTAGCGAAAGTTTTCTGGCCGGGTCCTTTGACAATGATTTTGCCAAAGGCTGCTTCCGTCAGTGACATGATCACTTCAGGATTGCCATCGGTTGGAATTCGTATGCCAAATCATCCGGTGGCTTTGGAATTAATTGATGCTGTTGGTGTGCCGTTGGCTGCGCCGAGTGCCAATAAGTTTGGTCGGACAAGTCCCACGACGGCTTCGCATGTTCGTTTGGAATTTTCGAAAGAAAATGTTTTTGTTATCGACGGTGGCGATTGCCCCATTGGTATTGAGTCGACAGTGCTTTCCGTGAAAGAAAATGATGGCGTCGCGAAGTTAGCTATTTTACGTCGCGGTCACGTTTTACAATCGGATATCGAAAAAGCCTTGTCAGGCACGGGCCTGTCATTTGAGTTCGTAGTCATTCAAGACAAAAAAGAATCTCCAGGCCACATGAAGCATCACTACATGCCAGCGGTGCCGTTGATTTTATCGAAAGATCTTTCTCGTTCAGCGGAAAGTTTGATGAAAGAGGCCAATCAACATTTGACTGAAATGCCTGATGAAATTGAGTCGATTCGAATTACGAAGCCCAAGAACGGTCTGAATAGTTTTTCTTTGATGACTCTGTCGGATGATCCAGTCATTGCGTCGAGAGAGCTTTACGCGAAGCTGCGCATCGTTGCTGAAGAAGGCAAGGACTGCATTATCTATTATCGCAAAGCTGATCAGTATTCTGAGCGCTGGGAAAGTTTGTTTGATCGCTTGAACAAAGCCGCCTCACTTATTATTGAGTAAGTACTCTGATCTTAGTCTCGGGTTGCGTTCTTGTTAACGAAATCCCAACAATCTGAATCGATAGCTAACACGACATCCGCCGCAATCCCTGTTTCAATTTAGGTAACTGGTTATGTTTTCTTAAGGGAGGGGCTTATGCTGTCGATGGTATCAAGCAACCTAGTGTCGATGTATCAGATCCGAATGAATGGTTTGCACCGCTTTGAACCTAAAGTTCGTTTGAATATTGAAATCGGCCCCTTCATTCTAAAAACCGCAACAAGTATCGAAGAACTCAAAGAAGCGTTGTTGCTTCGTTATCAAGTCTTTCACCGCGAAATGATCGGTAAAACCAAAGAATTCGGTATCGACGTCGATGAGTACGATCTTTATTGCGATCATCTGATCATTGTAGAAAAGCGGACTGGCAAAGTTGTTGGAACTTATCGGATGAACTGTTCAAGTTATGCAGAGCAGTTTTACTCTGAACGAGAATTCAGCCTTCAAAAAATCATGAGTCACCCCGGAATCAAAATTGAGTTAGGTCGTGCATGTATTCATAAAGATCACCGCCGTGGTTTGGTCATTTCACTTTTGTGGCGTGGAATCGCCGAATACATGATGGCGACCAAAGCAGATTTGCTGTTTGGTTGTGCAAGCATCAAAACGCAAGATCCTCGGGAAGCTGGTTTATTGTACAGATACTTCGAAGAGCAAGGTCGTCTCAGCGATCAATACTCAGCACCGCCTAAGATGATGTATGCGATGCCGGGTTTTGATTTTTGGCTTCAAGAGATCAAACTTCCCTTGAGTGAGGCAGAGCGGGAGGAAGCGGAAACTTTACTTCCTCCTCTCTGTCGCGCCTATATGAAGGCCGGTGCCTTCATTGGGGGAGCTCCCGCGTGGGATTGGGAGTTTAAGTGTATAGACTTCTTGACCATCCTGCAGCGAGACGATTTAAATAAAAGCCTGTGGAAAAGGCTCAAAATTGGCTCCGTGGAGTCGTAAAATTTTTCTTGTTCGTTCTGATCATCCTGAGTTTCTTGGTGGTTTCGTTCGTTTGTCATTTGTTCGTTCGTAAACCAGAGGAACGTCGTCGAGTTTTTTCGCGCAATGTTTTTTACTGCAGCAACATCATTGTGCGCACGTTTGGTCTTTCGATTAAGACCATTAACATGCCTACTGACCAAAAACCTTTTTTGCTCGTCAGCAATCACATGGGTTTTGTCGATATCATGATGATCGCTTCTCGCTTTCCTGCGTTGTTCGTCACATCTAATGAAATGCGCGAAACTCCATTTTTGGGTTTGCTGACGGAAACGGCGGGGTGTATTTACGTTGAACGTCGCAGCCGCACGAAAATCAAAGATGAGATGAAGGGGATCGTCGAAGTGTTGAAGCAAGGCTTCCGCGTGACTCTCTATCCTGAAGCGACTTCGACAAATGGTGAAAGAGTTTTGCCGTTCAAAAAAACTTTGATGATGGCAGCCGGTCTTGCTGGCGTGCCGATTCAGCCCGTTGTGATTAATTTCCGCAAAGTGAATGGTGAGCCTTTTGGATTTAAGTGGCGCGATTCACTTTGTTGGTATGGCGATATCACATTCCTTCAATCTTTGTGGGCCGCTTTGAAATTGAAGTCAGTGGAAGCAGAGATTGAATTTTTAGAACAGATTCATTCAACTCCTGAAGATGATCGTGGTTTGATCGCAGATCGAGCTCATTCACTGATTTCTGCGAAGTATGCTCCGATTATTGTGCCTACTCAGGATGTGATTGTTCCTGCCTACGACACCGAATCGACGTAGAGCTTCCACAAAAATCAGGACTTGCATTCTCAATTTATATATGTAAATTATGTGTAAATGAGAAAGATCATTCACGTCGACATGGATTGCTTTTACGCTGCGGTGGAAGTTAAACACCGACCCGAATTGCGTGGGAAGCCGTTAGGAATTGGCGGTCCCGCGAATTCGCGCAGTGTTCTTTGTACTGCCAGCTATGAAGCCCGTAAGTTTGGTGTGCGTTCGGCGATGCCTTCTTCTCAAGCTTTGCGTTTATGCCCACAGCTGATTCTGATTCCGCCAAGATTCGACTTATATAAGGCTGAAAGTCAGAAAGTGCGTGAAATCTTTCAGAGATTCACAAACAAAATCGAACCATTATCTTTGGATGAAGCCTACCTTGATGTGACAGATTGTAAGGAATTTGGCGGCAGCGCCACGCTTATTGCTCAAGAGATTCGTCGTTTGATCTTTGAAGAAACAAAACTGACGGCTTCAGCGGGGATTGCTCCGAATAAATTCTTAGCCAAGATCGCCAGTGATTGGAAAAAGCCCAACGGACAGTTTGTTGTCAGACCTCAAGACATTGAGGCTTTCGTGCAAGATCTGAAAATCGAAAAGATTTTTGGAGTTGGCAAAGTGACTGCACAAAAAATGCATGAAAAAGGTCTCTACACTTGTGGTGATATTCAAAAGCATACGATGTTGGAACTTGCGAATTGGTTCGGCTCTCGCGCGCAAGAGCTTTATGATTTTTCCCGCGGCATCGACAATCGTGAAGTGATCACCGAGTGGGAAAGAAAATCCCTAACAGTAGAAGAGACTTACAATAAAGATCTGCAAACTTATGAGGAGTGCCGCAAACAAGTTCCCGGATTGTATGAAGATTTTTTGCGTCGACTCGAAAAGGGTGAATACGAAGATCGCGTGAAGGGTATGGTTGTGAAATTAAAATTCCACGACTTTAAACAAACAACGCATGAAGAAGTTCACGTTGGTGTTCCCACAATTGCGGATTTTGAAAGACTGCTCGAGCGCGCATGGCACCGTCGCGGAGAAGCAGTTCGTTTGATTGGTTTAGGTGCGAGGTTGGGATCTAATCAGAAAGAAGAGTCCGCCGAAGACGACGACTCTCCACAATTGCGATTTGCTATTTAGAGTTTTTTCCAGATGTCTACGCGAACATTCATTCTTTCCGCAGGATCAGGCCAGTAGATCACGACAAGCTTTTCGCCATCTAAAGTTGGAGCAATTGCCATGACTTTATTTTCACGTGATTGATATTTCTTTTCAAAACTAAATTCCACATTCAAGTTTGTCGCGTTGATAATTCTTGCGCCGCTACCGTTCACTTCAACGAAGCTGTCTGGCATGCTTGGAATCGTATAAATGCGACGTCTTTTGATTTCAGATGAGTCTGTGATCGTGACGCCATCGCCATCTAATTTACTTACCGACAGAGATTGAATTGCCTGATCATTTGAAATGATCAGATGTTTCTTATCATTGCTCAAATGAACTTGCGTTGGGTGTTCTGGTGATGAACCAGGAATGTTGAGATCACGCTGAAAGATTTCTTTGCCTGTGCTGACTTGAACAAGACGAAGCTCATGAGAATTAACGATTGCCAAAACGTCTGTTTCTAAGAACGTTGCATCGGTGATTTGCTTCATCTGGATTTTTTCGTTAAAGAAAATTTCTTTCTTTTTGCTCACATCAAGAACCGACAACACAGAGTTGATATTGTCTTCGGTGCCTTTCATCAACAACAGTGAACCATCATTATTTAATTGAAGTGAATTGAATTCAGTATGAATCGAGAGATCCGAGACAAAGCTGATTTCATCAGACGATGTCATGCGGCCGGTTGCTGTTGAAAGTGTCATGAGCAATCGACTGCGCTTGAGGTACATTGCAGTCCCATTCAGCGCTGGAGTCATTGCTTCTGCAGGAACACTCATAGCACTTTGACCATGAAGCAGAGAAGCTTTATAGGAACCATTTGCGACGAAAGTAAGTTTATCTGTCCGATCAACGTAAAAGGAATTATCTTTGGCGAACACCGCAGTTTGGTTTGCGACGATAGATTCTTTCTCGATTCCAAATACCGGAGCTAAGATAATTTCTTGTTCAGTTGCGCGACGAGAAGATTCTTTCGAAGACTCTTCGGCGAGTTTTTCATTTTTGCGATCTTGATGTCGTTGAATCTCTGTGCGGATCAAAGATTTAAGATGCGCTTCAGAGTAGCTGCCTTGTTCGATGATTTTCGCAAGCAATTTTGGATAGCGATCAGTCAGAGTACCCAACTCAAAAGGTCCCGAAGCGTTGCTTTCAACTTTCAATGTATCGATTTGAAGTTTCATTTTCGCTAAATCGCGAATCAATGGCTCCATGGATTGAACCAATTGCGGGTCTAAAAAAGTGCCTTGGCAAAGGGGAGCCGCCGCCTGAGCAGACAGGCTGGAAAGAGTTAGAATTGAGAGTAAAAAAACCGAGAATCGCATTATATCGAATATATGCAATTCAGGGGCAAAACTATCTCTAACCTATTGAATTTGGGGGCTATTTAGTGACTACGGCCTGGCCAAGAGACAAAAAAAGGCCGTCATTTAGACGGCCTGCATTTCAAAAAGGTACGGCGTACCTTTGGTTAAAAGCCGCCTAAGCGGACTTTTTATTTCATGAACGTTTTGAGGTTTTCGAGGATGGCTGTTTCCATCGATTCACGAGAAGTGCTGACTGCTGACTTGCTCGTGTTGATGCGTGAGTTACGCAAAACTTTTAGGATCGTGCTGTCGACCTCAACTTCATAACCGTTCAAAGTCAGAAGTTGACGAGTGTCACTCACTGCTTTCAACCATTTATTCATCTCAGAGATCTCAACGTCGCTGAATTTCGCCATGTTGAAATCCCATCTTGAACCGAAAAGTCCCAAATTGATTTTGTTCCACAAACCCTTATCGATGTTCGAAGCTTTCGCTAACCACATCGTCAAAATAAAGTTGTGACGAGCTTGAAGAATTTGAACCATCTTTTGTTCGAACGCCAACAAGTCATACGATGAAGGATGAATCTCATTCATCGTCATTTTTCCTTCAGACATCAAACGCTTTTCGCTCAATGCACGCTCGAACAAGAACAACATTGAGAATCTTTGCATCGATAATTTATCAACGCGATTCTTTTGTTTGTCGTTCACTTCGTGCATCGTTGTTGCTAATGCTAAAAAGTCTTTTTCGCTGTTATCTGAAGAAGTTGGAGAGATGAAAGTGTCATCTTGTGGAACCAATTCGTGGATTTCACGAATGAATTCACGAGCAGCAGAAGCTGCCAATTCTTCGCGGCGAGCATCGTCATCAAGACCATCCATCGACCACAATTGGAATTCGTAAGCCCAGAAGTACTTCACACCCAAGGCCAATTTCTTTGGCATCTCATTGGAAGCTTTCATCGCGTCAAGGAACTCTTTACGAAGTAAAGAAGCATTACCCTGTCTCAAAGCATCGTAAAGTTCTGCGGTTTTGTTATCCAAACCGTCAGTACGAGTTTTCATTTGTTTTGTCGTGTCACTCATCTCGTTTGTTGCGTCGTGCATGTCATCGAGATTGTTTTTCATCTCACACGCAGATACCAAACCAACAACTGCGAGTAGAATACAAAGCTGTTTCAATTCGTTTTTGCGAAACATCGTTTCGTCCTCCGATTTCAAATTAGAGCATCAGCTCGAAGATAGCAGAAAGGGTGCCACGGGAATGCGACACGTACTTGTCTGTGATGGATCTCAAAGGATTTTGAACTTCATGAAGGTGACAATTGTTTGAGCGACCGGGAAGTCTTTACTAAGTATGTCGACCGGGTAACGGTCTCGACTCGCATTTAATTTGAGTTTACGGAACGTACAAATCCCAAACATCCAAATAGGTGCGACGGGCATCCGGAGTGTAGAGAACATAGATTTTTGATTTATCTGGCGCAATGGCCGCTGCAAAAACCTGCATGGATCCATTCTTTGCTTTGATCATGGAGTACTTGCCTCCAAAGTCGTAGACGCTTTCAAGTTTATCAAAGCTCATGACTCGCAATCCATTCGTGCGACTGTATCCAAGGAGTTCTTTGTAGCTTCCAGGCATTGTATGTGTGCTGATATAGAAACTGGAGTCGACTCCAGGAAGCATGGCTTTCGCAGCAATTGGTGTCTGAAGGTCTGAAACTTCAAATGACTTATACAAATCAGCTCCAAAGACAGCGACCTGTGTACGGTCTGCCGAGAGCGTTAAATCCATTGGTGAGTCGATACCCAAGTTCGCTTTCTCCACCGTTTTTCCACTGGAGATTTCAATTTTATGCAATTCAGTGCCGTTTACGATAGCCAGCACGTGATTGTCGTCCAAAAACTTCATTTCCGAAACTTGTTTGACGAACTGGCTATTGGTGAAAACTTCTTTTTGAGTCGTGATATCGACAACAGAGAAGTCAAAACGACGATCATCTCTTTCGCCGATTAAGATCGCGAGGTTTCTATTCGGACTTAAATCCATCGTTGCGGAGTCAAAATCACCAACGAAATTTTCTAGAGGAAATTTTTTAACACGCGCTTGAATGCTATCATAAATGTAGAAGTGATCGCGAGCCACACCATAAACATTGTGGCCGTCCGTCGTGTAGGCGCGAGTTTCGAGATTCAAATCTAAATCAGGATTTTTCTTTTTAGCCGGATTGTAGATGTGCAAACCACTGCCTGAATTATAAAGCAAGTTGCCGTCATTCATGACGAACATTTTCTGTCCGACATAGAAGTGATAATCGGGCTTAAACTCAATCGGATTTTCTGCTTGTACGTAGTATGATTCGCGGGCTTCATTCGAGCGAATCAGCTCATTGATCGCAGATTTTTGCTCTGTGACCTTCTCAGATTCTTTCACCGCAAAACCTTGCAGCTCTTGAATTTTTCTTTGAATCATCGAGCGGATCTCAGCCTCAGTCGCGATACCTTTGAGGTTGTTTTTCAACTCGATTAGTTTTGAAACATAAATCGGAGTCAAAGTCGAAGTCATGGGAGTGTGAGTTTGAACATTCGCTAAATCCAAGTCGAGCTTCATGCGGGCGATGTTTTCGACTGTTTCTGAAATCTGCTGGGGAGAGAGTTCTCTAAACACTTTTGAACACAGGGGGACCGCCGCCAAAGACGCGGAAGAGGTCAGCACAGAAGCTGCCAGAACAAGCCAGAGTTTAGAGGTCATAGAGCGTAAAAGCATAACGCCGCTTGGAGTGCAAAGGGCGGGCTTAATCAGCCCGAGATAAAATGTATTTGAGAATGAATTGGCGTCTAGAACTTAGACACAGAACAATTTCGGCCGCGAGAGCCGTTAGAGGAACTCAATTGCGAGTTCCTGTTCACTTTGTTTGCGGATTCTTTCGAGCTCGGTATGAAGGACCGTGATGCGATCATAAGTGTCGATCGAAAGGCCCTGCCAATGCTTTGTCACGGGCAGATTTTTTTCGATATCCACGTGACCGTGGCGCATAGATAATTTCGAAGATTCGTCGCCAAAACAGATATCGGCATTCAACAAACGAGTCATACGTTTTGTGCGCATGTAAGCACGGGCGACACGTTTGAAGTGACGTTCAAATTTATCCGCGATGTCTTCGGCAGTCAGTATGATTTCTTCTTCAATTTCTACTTCTTCGACATCAGCTTCTAAATCCGACTCGAGCAATTCTTCTTCCTCAAGTTCTAACTCTGAAAGCTCCGCTTCCAAACGAATCTCTTCGCGAACCCACAATAAACCTTGAGCAAGAATCGCACGCACGGATTTATATTTCTCAATATCAAAGCCATGGCGACGACAGAACTCATAGTAACCGGAAACAATCAAATCCACTTCAAGTGGATCAAAGAACATATTCGGAGTGAATACGCCGGATTGTAAACTCTCAGCTAATTTCAACATCGAATCTAAAACCATCGAATTGGAGAATGGGCCGATTATGTGTTCGCTATCAGCTTCAAGACTCATCGACGACAAATCATGATTAAAGAACACCATCGAACGAGTGCCCGTTTTCAAACTGACGTTGTAAGGTGGATCAAGACGTTTGATTTCATCCGTCTCAAGTAACGCAGCCTCGAGGGGACTGCCGACTGGAGTCACTCTCAGGTCATGAACTTGCGTCAGCATTTCTAATTTGCGCGTATCACGATTTTTCTGACCACGGAAATAACTATTTACGCGATCGTGCAACGAGGTCGCCTTGCCAACGTAAAGCACATCGCCCGCTTTATTGATCATACGATAGATGCCCGGAACTTTGGGCAGCTTTAGGCGCTTTTCCTTATCAAGGGGATACTCGTACTTTGTGCGACTGACTTTGGGTGTTTCTGCAAGCCACGCTTGAAGTTCTTCCAACGTGTGAATGCTTTTTTCAGCAAGCAATCCTAAAAGATTTTGCCAAATAAACTCCGTCGCCAAAACGTTGCTAGTTGCGCGTTTGAATTCGAGTGAGCCATAACCGAAATACCCAGCCAAACCTTTCATCCCTCGAGTGGGAAGATTTGGTAACAAGCGTTTGGCAATTTCGTTGGTACAAACGATCGGGAACAACTCTTTAGCATGTTCGGTAAATGCTGAAGTTAAAAAAGGTCTTTCAAATTGTGCAAAGTGAATCACAGACATCGGCTGTGCAAAACTGGAAAGATCTTTTTCAAGCAAAGACAAAATCTCCGCACCCGCTAAAGCATTCGCCATGTCTTTGGGATAAATTCCAGTCAGCATGGAAATGCGACGAGGAATGTCGACGCCTTCTGGTTGCGCCCACAGATGCGATTGCAGATCTTGCGAACCAGAAATCTTCCAAGCGATTTCTAAAATATGAGCCGACTCAGGTGATGAGCCTGTCGTTTGCAGATCTAAAAAGAAAACGGGCAATTCTGAAAGTTTCATTTATTCCAGAACCCTTCTATATCTTTCAAAATCTGATTGGAAACTAATTCTTGGGGAGTTTCCTCAAACCAACCTTCGGGCATTGTTTCCGAATAGCTGTTTTGTAAAAAGCGCGAGTCCATCAAGACAATGACGCCACGATCTTGCTCTGTGCGGATTACGCGACCCGCTGACTGAATAGCTTTGGCCATCGCAGGATAAACATAAGCATAGTTAAACGCGTTGCTCTTACCATAACGTTTGTCATAGTAATTACGAATCTGTTCACGCTCGAAATCAAAATTCGGCAAAGCTGGTCCCACAACGAATGCGCCGATCAGCATATCCCCAGGAAAGTCCACACCTTCAGAGAAAACGCCACCCTGTACACCCATCAACAATGTTTTGCGCTCGGGATCTTTTAACTGATCCAGATAACTTTGCGTTTGAGTTTGCTTCATATCACGCTGTTGAACCATTACTTCCATGCCATCAATGCGCAGTTGCCCACGCACAGTGAACATAAAATCAAAACTTGGAAAAAGCGCAATATAGTTTCCAGGTCGGATCGCTGTGACTTTCTCAATCACTTGCGCAATTTTCTTAGCACTCATTGAGCGATCAGAAAACTTCGTCGAGATTTGCGGAATAATTAAAAGTTTGCGGTTTTCTTTTTCAAACGGTGAAGCAAATTCCAACTGTTTAGATTTCTCCAAATCAAAACCTAATAGCTCTTGATAGTAATTAAAGGGCTTCAATGTCGCAGAGAAGGCGACGACGTTTTTGAATTCCTTGTAAGCAAGCTTGAGTTGTTCCGAAGCATCACAACAAGTGATTTTCAAAGATTCACTTTGGGTATTCTTTTGATAAGTTTGAAAGAACTCATCACCTGAGAACATCAAGGCGGCCGTAAATTCTTGCCACATGTTTGAAAGACGTAAAACAGGATCGCCGTTTTCAATTTCCACATCGGACTCAAGATATCTCATCGTGTATTCGCGAATCTCGCGATCTAAATCAAAGAACGGTTCGATATCAATATTCACACGGCGAGGCTCACCAGCATAAGACTGAATGATCTTTAAAGCATCTTGAATCAGTTCGATGCCTTTGCCAGAAAAACGACGATGAACGCCAGCCGCAAAATCTTTTTCTAAATTATAAAGCTGATATGTCGCCATCGACGGAGAAAAATAATCCTGAGCACGTGACGGAAGATTATGGGCTTCATCAATAACCAAATTAGCTTTTTCACTAGGCTCAAGCAAAGGTTCTGATAGCCGACCCAGTAAGCCACGGGGAGCAAAAGCATAGTTATAATCACCGATCACAACATCGGCGCGTTCGATCGCTTCAACAGACAACTCAAACGGGCACACCTCAAACTCTTCACCCATATTTTTGAGTTTACGAGCTGTGATGGTTTTTAACTTACCCAATTTGTTGATGAGGTCGTTCTCATGAACTTTGCGATAATAGTCTTTGGCAAACTCACAGTACTTGGGATTGCACAAGGGTTCCTCTTTCAAGCACATCTTGCTTTTCGCTGTCATTGTGACTGAACGGATCTTGCAACCTTGTTCTTGAATTTTCTCAACAGCCTCTTCAGCAACAAGATGCTGGGAATTTTTCGGTGTAACGTAGACAACTTTTTGCCCACGAGCCATGGATTCTTGCAAAGCCGGATACAAGATCCCCGCAGTTTTCCCTAAACCCGTTGGCGCTTGAATTATTAACGGAGTGCCGACAGCGAAGTTTTCTGAAACGGCAGCAACCAGTTCTTTTTGTCCACGACGTGGCGAAGGAAAGGGAAAAGTCATCTCTGCAGCAAGCTTCTTGCGCTTTTCAAAGATTTTTTCTTTCATCTTTGTTTCTTCAACAAGCTCAGCCAAACGCAGCGGTAACCACTTTTCGTATTCGTCGATGTCGAGTTCAACTGGAACGTCGATCGTTTTAAAGTTGCGTGAAGAAACCAAGTGCAGATTCAATTCGGGAATCTCTCCCGTTTCTTTGTAGTGAATATATCCGTATGTGCGAATTTGCCAAAGATAGGGATGGTTTGGTTCGTCGTCGAGCTTATCGCGAAGGTCATTGATATCGAATGCGGATTTGATTTCTTCAATCACTACAGGATCGCTTGTTATGAAGCCATCAGCGCGACCGGACACCACGAAAAGATACGGACCTTCTTCAAACTCAATGCGCAGAGCCTTCTCTGCAACATAAAGTTTGTTTTCACGTGTGCGCTGTTTTTGAATCGCAACATGGATTTCCTGCCCATTGACGGGAGGAGCGCCGTAACCCGAGTGGGTTTCGATGCTGCCGACACGAGGGCACGGCAATCCAAATTGTCTGACGCTTAAACTTATTTTTCGCACGTAAAACCTTTATCGCTGCCAGAGCGGCTCAATCAATGGAAAAGCTAAGTTGACTACCTGGGCGAATAAAATGTTCCGCAGATAAAACAAGATCGTGCTTATTAAGGCCATATTTGCGAGTATAGACGTCGAAAATCGCTCGCATTGATTCAGCGCGAGGACCTTGACCTTGAAATCTTGATCCGAAATTGGCGTCGTTCAACTGGCCGCCTCGAATATCACGAACCGCATTTAGCACTCGATCTTTGTTAAGGGGTCTATGAACTTCGAGCCACTCGGTAAAGATTGGCAGCACTGTTGAGGGCAGACGCAACGGTACGTAGCCTGCCATTGTGGCTCCTGCTTCGCTGGCAGCTTTTAAAATCGCTGGCATTTCATGATCAGTCAGTCCGGGAATACAAGGGGCGACATTCACACCAACGGGAATCCCAGCTTCTGCCAATTGCGATATCGCTTTTAATCGAGAAGCGGGGCGAGATGTGCGTGGCTCTAAAAACCCACAAAGATCAGAATCTAAAGTTGTGACTGAAATAAAAATGATAATGCCATTGTATTCATGCATGCGTTTAAAAATGTCGAGATCACGAGTGACCAAAGCATTTTTCGTAATAATAGAAACGGGATTTTGAAATTCAGCAAAGACCTCAAGGCAGCCGCGGGTCAGTTGAAATTTTCTTTCAAGCGGTTGATAGCAATCTGTCACACCACTCATCATGACGACTTGGGGCTCCCATGATTTTTTCATCAGTGCTTCACGCAAAAGTTTGGGCGCTTCCATCTTGACCATGATCTTGGATTCAAAATCAAGGCCGGGCGAAAATCCTAAATACTCATGAGTTGGTCGTGCATAACAATACGCACAGCCATGTTCGCAACCACGATAGCAATTCACTGAATAGTTAAATCCAATGTCGGGACTTTTATTTTCTGTCAGGATCGTTTTCGAAGAGTCCTTGATGATTTCAGTTTTTAGAACGGCTTTTTCGTCTTCAAGGTAATTATCGAAATCTTCTTCAGTAGCTTCGTATTTAAGCGTGTCGTAGCGATTGGTGATGTTGCTGCTGGCTCCGCGACCCCGAATGTCTTTGCGAAACTCTTTAATCATGCGGGAACTATGTCATGGTCTGGGTGATGTGTCTAGATGCACACCCCAATGTGAGCGAACTCACTTTTTTCTGTGGCACAATAATAAAAGTGCAGGGAGGTAGTTATGATCAGCCTTTTTGTGGTTGTCCTTATGGTAGCGATGATTCTATTTGGTTTGTTCATGGTATTCCGTTTGAACAAGCGCGAACCACTTAAACGCCACATAGATCCAAAGCAAGTGAATCGCCATCACTCTCATTCTGGCCGCACTTGATCGCAAAATAAGTCGTAAGTATAGAAGACCGAATGCGAGTAGAATTTCATCCGACGAATTGTGCATGATTATTTGCAATGACAAAGATCAAATATTCTTCACAACTCGCGGGCCTAGTTGCCGGTCTTACTCTGCTTGCGTCTTCAGCGTTCGCAGCGGATTGGCAGCAAACAAATCTTCAATTCCTTCACGGCAATGAATACAAAAGAACAAATGGAAATACCTATTCCAAAACGATGCTGACAGTCGAGCATGCAAGTGGTTGGACATACGGCAGTAACTTTTTCTTTTTTGATATTTCTTCGCCCGATACAGACGACAACACGACATTTTATGGAGAGATTTCTCCTGCAATCAGTGGCGCAAAAACAGGTCTGTTTACTCCGCCAGAATCTTTCGTCAAAGATATTTTATGGCAGCTTAATTTTGAATTACCGCAAGGTCCTTCGAAGCGTGTGAATCTAACTGGTGTCACGATCGAATGGAAAGATATCGGGATGGACTATTTCGCCACACAATTCCTCTATCGCGATGCTCAAGGTGTCAGTGGCAGTACGGGTCAGCTGACCCTTGTTTGGAAGAAAACGTTCGGACCAGAAAGTTTCCCAATGGAGTTTTCGGGTTTCATCGACTGGGCGGGCAAAGAATCAACAGTCATGGACAACTTGCAAGCGCAACCGGGCGTGTATTGGGATCTGAATCGCAAAACAGCTCAGAAAATTCCAGTCAAAATGGGAGTTGAATATCTTTATTGGAAAAATAAATACGGCATCGATGGTCTGACTGAAAGTTTGGCGCAAGCAAAGCTGACTTGGATCTTCTAAAGGAAATCGAATGATGAACGTTGGATCATTTTTTAAAGGCTTAAAGGGAAAACTTCTTGGGGTTTCATTGTTGCCATTGGTGGCTTTGTCACTGACAGCGATCATCAGCTTTCAAGGATTTTCAATGATCGGTGGAATGCTGAATGAGTCTTATGAAGTATATGTTCCGAACATTCGGTTACTGGGACAAATTAATTTGAATCGCGCGAACATCGGCTATTTCACTTTTGCGGCACTCGCAAATAAGGACGATGCCAAAGGTCGCGAGAACTTTATTGGTTTGATCGAGCGCTCTGTTGGTGCGTATAAAGCCGCAGTCGAAGAATATTTAAAACAAAACTATATCGAAGGCGAAGCAGAGACTTTCAAATCCATGAAAGATCACTATCCGCAGTACATTCAATATACAGAACAAGTACTGCAGTGGCTCAAACGCGCGGAGCCTCAGGACATTGAGAACATCGTGAAGATGATCGACAAAGGCGGCCCATGGCAGGTCTTACAAATCGAAGTCGACTCGACGATCACAAAAATTTACGAGCAATATACAAAAGCCAGCCAACAAAACAATGAACTGCAAAAGAGAGAGCGCGCCAGCAAAGCGGCCTTGATCGTGGGTGTTGCAGCGGGCTCTTCAGTGATTTTATTTTTGATCATGTTTTATATCGCAACTAAGGTTTCGGGTTCGGTCGGCAGTGTTGTGGGCGCGTTGAATGACATCAGTCAAAATGTATCCGGCGCGATTTCGCAACTGTCTGTTGCGGGTCAATCACTTTCAAGTTCTTCGACGGAAGCGGCAGCATCTCTCGAAGAAACCGTCGCATCTCTTGAAGAGCTGACCTCGATGGTGAATCGAAATTCCGAAAACGCCAAAGAGGCATCCACACTTGCAAATGATTCTTCGTCGGTTGCAAAAGAAGGTGAAGCGGAAATTTCAAGTTTGATTCAATCTATGCGACAGATTTCTGCAGATTCTAAAAAAATCGAAGAGATCATTCATGTGATCGACGATATCGCCTTCCAAACAAACTTATTGGCCCTGAATGCTGCTGTCGAAGCAGCGCGCGCGGGTGAGCAAGGCAAGGGTTTTGCCGTTGTTGCTGAAGCGGTTCGTGCGTTGGCGCAAAGATCTGCTTCTGCAGCAAAGGAAATCAATACACTCATCAAAGAGTCCGTCGAAAGAACTGAACAGGGCAGTGTGATTGCCGATAACTCGGGCCAGGTGTTGGGTCGTATCGTCGGTTCCGTTGATAAAGTTTTGGTTTTAAATCGTGAGATCGCTCAAGCCAGCGCAGAACAAAGCCAAGGTATTCAACAAATCAGCAAAGCGATGAATCAATTGGATCAAGCATCACAATCAAATGCGGCGTCTGCTGAAGAAATTGCAGCAACATCGACTGAAATTGAAAGACGAGCGAGTGATTTGCAAAATCAAGTCACGGTCTTGAGCACGGAAGTCTTAGGCAAATAAAAAAAGCACCGAGATCGTCGGTGCTTTTTCATTTTTGAACAATTAAAAAACTAGAACTCTTTTTTCCACTCGTCTTCTTTAAAGCCAACAAGGTGAGTGGAGTCGCCGATCACAAACGGACGTTTAACAAGCTTGCCATTTTCAGAGAGCAATTTGATCGCCTCAGCTTCAGACATGCTTGGTAATTTGTCTGTCATCTTCATCTCTTTGTACATTACACCTGAAGTGTTAAACAGATTTCGGATGCTGCCGCCGCGCTCTTTCAGCGCAGCTAACATTTCTTTCAATTCTTTTTGTGAAGGCGCTTTATCTACGATCGGCAATTTGTCGTATTTCACTTTTTTGCCATCAAGAAATTTCAAAGCCTTCACGCACGTTGAGCATTTTGCGTATTCGTAAACCTTAAGCATGGCTCTTCACCAACCAACCGCACATTTTGTACAGGATACGAGCCCCGACGTTACCGTCCCACTCAACTTCAGACTCTGATAAGCCACCCGTTGAAACTTCATTCAAATCGAACGCGATGATCTTGCGACCCGATTTGTGAACCTCACTGAACAAGAAGAAGATTTGGTCAACACTCAAGCCGCCTGGAACTGGAGTTCCTGTGTGCGGGCAGTAAACTGGATCCAATCCGTCGATGTCGAATGAGATGTAAACGTTTTGCGGAAGTTCTTTGATGATGTCGGCGCAAACTTGTTTCCAAGATTCACCTTGCATCAAACGCTGCTTCAATTGCATGTCGTAGAAAGTTTTGATGTCTTCGCGAGAGTTTGAGAAGTCGTATTCTTCTTCACAGAAGTCACGAATACCAACTTGAACCAATTTTTTTGGTTTTTTCGCATCAGTCATCACGTTGTACATGATCGAAGCGTGTGATTGTTTGAAACCTTGGTAAGCAACACGCAAGTCCGCGTGAGCATCAATGTGCAAAACGCCGAAGTCGCCTTTGTATTGATCGCTGACAGCGCGAATCGCGCCGAGTGGAGTTGAGTGGTCACCGCCAACAAGGCCTAGCAACTTGCCCTTTTTCAAAACGTCAGAGCACTGTTCGTAAACCCATTTCGTCATGTTTTCACAAGCCACGTTCACTTGCTCAACAAGTTTGTTCATTTTCGCTTCGTCTTCGCTCAAATTAGTTTTCATTTCGATCAACTCTTGAGCGATCGCCTTGAATTTGTCGTTTTCTGCGCATAATGCTTCAGGGAAGTCGCGCATGTGGTAGCCTACTTCGTAAGCTTTACCCACTTCGATGTCGAAAAGGTCGATCTGTTCACTGGCAGAACGGATGATCGCTGGACCGCGTGACGCACCTTCACCGTAAGAGGTTGTCACTTCCCACGGAACGGGTACGAGAACGACTTTAGACTGTTCTTCGGTCATTGGAATCCCGAAGATTCCGTACTCTGCAGAGATAGTTGTAGTGGGATCGAATTTCACAGTCTTTTCCGACATTTTTTACTCCTTGAAAATTCTACGGTATATAGCATTTAAACGCGGCGTCAATCGAGCAATAACTTGATTATTTTTTCTGCATAACCGACTTTACACGAACTTTGGGAACCACTTAGATTCCCAGCGAAATTCTTTGGAGGACATAGAATGGAAATGAAGGGACTTTTCGCATTCATTTTGAGTGCAGCTTTGACCGCTCCTGCTTTGGCTACAACGCCAAATGCTAACGCCCCAAAAGGCGGAAATTTCGTTTTGAATTTAGGAAATGAACCACCTACTTTGCACCCGATCATGAGCTCGGATCTTTATGCTTCTAAAGTTCAAGCTATCGTTTGTGAAGGCTTGGCGACAAGAGACAGCGACACTTATGAGTGGAAACCTCGTTTGGCTGAAAAATGGGAAATTTCTAAAGACAATAAGACTTTCACATTCACACTTCGTAAAGATGCTTTCTTCCATGACGGCACACCTGTCACTGTTGAAGACGTTAAGTTCTCTTTCGACGCTATCTTTGATCCACAATACGAAGCTGCAAATCTTCGCCCATACTACGAAGGTTTGGCTAAAGTTGAAATCGTGAACCCAACAACTGTAAAGTTCACTGCGAAAGACAACTACTTCAAAAATTTCGATTCAGCTGCAGGTTTGACAATCATTCCTAAGCACGTTTACGGCGACGTAGCGAAATCTAAAAAAATGAATCGCGAGCTTGTTTGTACAGGCCCTTACTCAGTTGCGAAATTTGACCGTGGTCAAATGATCCAATTGAAACGCTTCGACAAATGGTGGGGCTGGAACACGCCTGAGAACAAAGGCATGTACAATTTCGGTTCGCAAACTCTTCGTTTCTTCAAAGATGAAAACGTGATCATTGAGCGCGCTAAAAAAGGTGAGCTTGATTACATCGAATTGAAAGTTGAATCTTTCATGAAGAAAACAGAAGGCGCTCCTTGGGGTGTTTCAGTTTTCAAACACAAAGTTGAAAACAACGCGCCAAAAGCTTACGACTACATCGGATGGAATCTCCGTAAAGAAATGTTCCAAGATAAAAACGTTCGTATCGCTCTAGCTCACTTGGTGAACCGTGAAGAGATGAACAAAAAGTTCCGTTACGGTCTTTCTGACCTTGCTAACGGCGCGATCTATCTTCGTTCTGAGTTTGCACCAACGGGTGTAAAAGGTATCGAATTCAACGCGAAAAAAGCTCAAGAGCTTTTGACTAAAGCGGGTTGGGCTGATGCTGATAAAAACGGTGTTCTTGAAAAAACAATCGGTGGTAAAAAGACTGAATTCAAATTCACTTTGATCTACGCAAACAAAGACAAAGAGAAATATTGGACTATGTACCGTGAAGACCTGAAAAAAGCGGGTATCGACATGGAACTTAAGTACCTTGAGTGGAACTCATTCTTGAAGCTTGTTGACGAAGGTAACTTCGACGCTGTGACAATGGCTTGGGGTGGCGGCTCTGTTGAACCAGATCCAAAACAAATCTGGCATTCATCTAGCGCAACTGCTGGTGGTTCAAACTTCATCGCTTACAAAAACCCTGAAGTTGATAAATTGATCGACGAAGCTCGTGTTGAAAGCAACAAAGCAAAACGTAAAACAATGCTTCAAGCTGTTTACAAAAAAATCGCTGAAGACGCTCCTTACGCATTCTTGTTCAACGATAAATACGAGTTCTACGCGAACTCAAACAAAGTTGGCATGCCAGCTGAGACATTCAAGTATGAAATCGGTACTGATTTCTGGTGGATGAAGCCGTAATAACTCTTTTTGGGGGAAAGTTCGCGTTTGGCGCGGACTTTTTTTCTAAGAGGGTTCGTTTACTTTGAAAAGTCCGTCTATCTTTGGTAGATGGGCTTTTTGAGTTTTGTGCGTTGACGGTGATTTTGAGGAGATAAGAAGTTGTTTGTTTATTTAATTCGCCGAATTTTATTGATGATCCCAACCTTCTTGGGGATCACGGTTGTAACCTTTGCCTTGATTAACTTGGCACCGGGCAGCCCTATTGAACAGCGCCTACAAGCAATTCGCTTCGGCTCTAGCAATGGTGGTGGCGGTGGCGTGAACGCTCGCGGCGACACGAGTGTGAATGAAGAAGTCATCGAAGCGCTTAAGAAGCAATATGGCTTCGATAAACCTGTTCATGTCCGTTACTGGATCTGGTTGAAAAATCTTTCTCGCTTAGACTTCGGTGAGAGCTTCACTTATCAAGAGCCAGTTCTTGATGTAATCAAAAGTAAACTGCCTGTTTCAATGCAGTTTGGTATCACTTCTCTGATTCTAACTTATTTAGTGTGTATTCCTTTGGGTGTTCGAAAGGCGATTAAAGCAGGTACTGCGTTTGATCGAGTTTCAACGATCCTACTGAACGTGACGTATTCAATCCCGCCACTCGTGTTGGGTATCTTCTTGATCGTCGTGTTCGCCGGGAAACTGAATTGGTTTCCTTTGGGTGGACTGCAGTCCGATGACTATGAATCCCTCACTACGATGGGCAAGCTCTGGGACCGCACGAATCACTTTATCCTGCCTTTGATCTGTTACATGATCGGTAGCTTCACAGAGTTATCAATCCTTATGCGTAACTCGATGCTTGATGTGATTAAATCTGACTACGTTCGTACAGCTCGTGCGAAAGGTTTGTCTGAGAACATCGTAAACTTCAAACATGCTTTGAGAAATGCTTTGATCCCAATCGCAACGGGTTTGGGTGCTTTCTTGGGTGCCTTCTTGGCGGGTTCTCTTATTATCGAACAGATGTTCAATCTGGACGGTATTGGTTTGCTTGGTTATCAGTCCGTATTGTCTCGCGATTACAACGTGATCATGGGTCTGACTTTTATTTCTTCAATGGTATTGATGGTCGGCCGTATGTTGTCTGACGTGATCTATGTCATTATCGACCCAAGGATTGATTTCAAATGACCGATCCAATTATCAAATATTGTATTAGCAATGAACTAACTTTGAAGCGTTACAAGCGCTTCAAAAAAGACCGCGTAGCTATCTGGTCTGTATGGGTTTTGTTAGCCATGTTCTTCTTCAGCTTCACAGCTGAATTGTGGGCAAACAATCATCCGCATATCGTTAATTACCATGGCCGACTTTATTTCCCTCTAGTGAAAGACTATCATCCGTCTGAATTCGGTCGCGATGATATCTTTGTGATGGATTACCGCTCTCTTGAATTGGGAGAAGGTGATTGGGCTGTATGGCCGATCATTCAATGGGATCCATACGAGAGCAATAAAGATGTAGAAACTTATCCTTCAGCTCCAACGAAACAAAATTGGATCGGAACAGATGAGTCGGGCCGTGACGTAATGACTCGTCTTCTTTACGGTTTCCGTTACACGATGTTGTTCTCAATCGGATCATGGTTGGTGAGCTACATCATCGGTATCACTGTGGGTGCCTTGACTGGTTACATGGGTGGTAAGGTCGATCTTGTTGGTCAGCGTGTGGTTGAGATCGTTGAAAGTACTCCGTACCTTTTCGTCTTAATCACGATCATCGCGATCTTTAATCCAAGCTTGCCAATGCTCGTAGTATTTAATGCGTTCTTTGGTTGGGTTTCTATCTCTGCTCACATGCGTGCACAGTTCTTGTCATTGCGTAAACGTGAGTACGTAGAAGCAGCAAAAGCGATTGGTGCAGATCACAAACGTATCATCGGTAAGCACATCTTGCCGAACGGTATCACTCCGATCATCACTTTCTCGCCATTTGCGATTTCTGCAGGTGTTTATACATTGTCGACTTTGGATTACTTGGGTCTTGGCCTTCGTCCTCCAACTCCAAGCTGGGGTGAGTTGATGGCTCAAGCACAAAAGTGGTTCACAATCGCTGAGTGGCTTGCATGGGGTCCGTTGGTTGCGTTGGTAGTAACACTAACTCTACTCATCAACATCGGTATGGCTATCCGCGACGCCTTCGACGCCAAAGCTTAGAAATTGTTGAAAAAGGCACATCTGACTTCGTTGCAAAGGGCTCGTGCCCTTTGCCCTATTGGGCTGACGCGCAAAAATAGCATCCTGCTATTTTTGTGTCGGGCCTTTTTCTTCTCTACAGCGTACGGGTAGTACGCTTCCGTTACGAAAAAAAACCTCCGCCTCGCATCTGTACCTTTTTGAACAATTTCTTAAAGGTACCTGGTTCCTTTTTTCGCCGAAATGTCCGGCATACGGATTGCTTAATAAGACCTCAGATAATCTCTGGGGTCTTTTTGTATCCGGGGTCCGCTTAAACTTTTTGGGGGAGTTTATGAAGTCGTTCTTATTTGTTTTTTCTTTTCTAGCGTTCTTTCAAGCAAATGCCGGAGATCTCGGTGATCTCGAAAGCTGTCGCAGATCATGCTCATCTTCGTGTAAGATTCTTGCGGCCCGGGCCATCGAGCTTGCTCGGAATATTCAAAGCGATTGCAACTCAGAGGGTGGAGATCCCGATGTCGTAGATGCTTGTAATAGTAGCTTCTACACAACCAGCGATCGCCTTGAGTGTACACGTGGTGCTCGCTCGGCCTCTGCAGTGCGTGCGTGTGTATCTGGATTTTATACGACTGAAGATCGCTTAACTTGTGCAAAGAGTGCAAGTGATGCTGACTCTGTGAAGGCTTGTATCAATGGCTTCTACACAACAGCGGATCGTCTTGTGTGCGCGAAGTATGCTCGCTCACAAGCTTACGTCGTTAAGTGCATCAATACTTTCTATACAACAGAAGACAGATTGAAATGTATCGGTAAGCCGTAAGCGGCGGACGTCGGCAGAGCGGGGCCCCGCATGGCCGGGAGCTGAAGCAGTATCGGCTTATTTTAAAGAATTTGTGATTTGAATGTCTTTAAGGAGGTTGATCTTTTCCTGTAAGCCGAAAAGGTCAATGCTCCATTTTTCTGAACGCTCTTGTGATTCGATAATATATTTCTCAACAAGCACAACAGCCGTTTCACCGCGAGCATTTCGCAAATGAATTTCGCCATTGATCATCTGCGCTTTCAACGCGAAATTGATTCCGTTCGGTGCCGTCGCCGTGACGATTTGTTTTGAAGAATTAGGTTTTGATGAATTCACGTTCATCAAAAATGAAATCGCACTTTTAAGCTGTGATTGATTGAACTGCCAGCCAGCTGCGCGCTCTTCTGTTTTCCATTTTAGACGAACGATGAGCGGAATCTTGCCTGCTTGATTGCGGAAGAAAATGCTTTCTGAAGCAGAGTCATACTCTGCCGTCGTCAGCTGTTCTTTGCCTGTCTGTGAATAGATCAAAACTTTTTGATATTCATCGAGCACAAGGCGTTCGCTCAAGAAGAGGGGGCGGCAGCTCAGTTGTGCCATCGCTGGAGTAACTGCGAATAACGATAAGAATGTGATTGCAATTGTGTGAGCTAATTTTTTATTCATCAGTCCTCCTTTCCCATCTCATAGTTATGCGAAATTGAGGCCTGAATATTCGGCTTCACCCTTTGTTATATTTCCGTTGAGAAATTCTCGATGCAAATTGGTTAAGAAGGGCCGCAAATTGTTGGTCAGGCTGGGCAGAGGCCTGCAAGGGACGGGAGCTGAAACAGAATCTCAATGTGAGACGCCGATTAAAACGAAAATAAGTTGACCGTGGGGGGCACTTTTATGGAAGGTAAATTCGGACTTTCAAAGGAGTTATATGCAGAAAAGTGCCATCGCAAGATTAGTTGTTTCATGGATTACAGTTCTTTTTTTCTTCGTATTCCTAAAGGGAATGCTAGAAGACTTAAGTTCTCCTGTGACTTTAACTTGTCTGTTTTTGTGGCTCTTTGGCGTAATCATGTGGTCTGCATTCGGAGTTGTTCATGAGGCTGAAGAAGTGGCTATCATGCTCGGGGAGCCCCGCGGGACGCTAGTTCTGACTTTGTCGATTGTTATCATCGAAGTCGCACTTGTGGCGGCTGTTATGTTGGGTTCAAAAGAAGCACCGACATTGGGTCGTGATACGATGTTCGCAGTTTTGATGATCGTATTAAACGGTGTTGTTGGTTTGGGTCTATTTATTGGTGGATTCAAACATCAAGAGCAGTCTTATAATTTGCAAGGTGCTGCTTCTTATTTGGCGGTTTTGATTCCACTGACTTCAGTCGCTTTGATCTTACCAAACTTTACAACGTCTTCCGTGGCGGGAACTTTGACGCCGTTTCAATCAATTGCATTTTCGATTTTCACAGTCGGTTTGTATGGCGTTTTCTTGCTGACACAAACGGGCCGTCATCGCGCATTCTATGTTCACATCAGTGAAGCGGAAGCTAAAATCGGTATTCCTGTTGCCCCAGTGATTCCACCGCCGACTCCAAAAGGCACAGTGTTGATGCACGTGATTTTGTTGCTCGCAAATATTTTGCCGATCGTTTTGCTTTCAAAAGGTTTAGCGAAGATTTTGGATCACGGTATCACGGCACTTCAATTGCCAGCGGCACTGGGCGGGGTTGTGATCGCAGCGATCGTGTTTGCTCCAGAAGGTATCAGTGCTTTGAAAGCCGTTGCTCGCAACGATCTTCAGCGTGCGATTAATCTGTGCTTGGGTGCTGCAACTTCGACTGTCGGCCTGACTGTTCCAGTCGTTTTGGCGATAGGAATTTTCACTGGGCAAACGGTGATCTTGGGTTTGAAATCGACCGAGATGACTTTGCTAGGAATCACTTTGCTATTGAGTACTCTGACATTTTCAAACAGAAGAACGACGCTTTTAGAGGGCGCCGTTCATCTTGTAGTGTTCTTCGTCTACATTGTCTTGGTGTTTAACCCTTAAGCGGCGGACGCTGGCAGAGCGCAAGGCCCGCATGGGCCTATCAGCTGAAGCTCGGCGGACGCCGGCAGAGCGTGGGCCCGCATGGGCCTTAACCTGAAGCAGCTTCGGGTCGTTGCCTTACCAACCGTAATCGTCTGTTGGTATTTCTTGGTGGCAGGCTCTCTGGATATTTCCAGCAAAGTTATTGTCTTCGCGGGTGCAGTCGTAGAGCATGCAAGTGCCAGTTAACTCCGTAGGCAATTCTTCATAAGATCTGATTGGAATATAACCTCGAATTATCTCGTTTGAAAAACGCTCTGAAAGTTGAACGTCGATGTCACTTTTGTGAAGCTTATTTTTCTTTGCGACCTCAGGTACTCTTATCCACTTATCTCCCACCTGGATCTGTTGATTTTGAAAGAGAGGGTACAATAATTTCAATTCCACTTTTAGGAGTGCTCTCATGCCATTCAAAGCTTGAGGAACCTTGCTGCCTTGCCATCCATATTGGAGATCTTCAGCAATTTTAAGCAGATCATATTTTTTGCAAATTTCTAGTTGCTCTAACTTTGCTTTCTTAATCAGTGATTGAACTTCCGCTTGTGCAACTTTTTCTTGCTGGAAGTATCCTGTTTGAATAGTTAAAGCGTCGGCCAATTCGAAGTCGTTCATCTTATGCATGTCGAGCAAAGCAGATGTCGCGATTTGCGTTTTGCTGATGAGGTCTACCGTCGAAAGTTTTGAATAGTCAGTGTTCATGATGTAGTTCATAACCATCTCATGCAATACCAAGATACCAGCTTGATCCGTGCTTTTAGCTGCAAAATTGTTTTGAGAGATCCAAACAATTTCTTTTTTGTTCAAAGCAGTTTGTTCTGTATTCGCAGGAATTCCTGAAATCGCGCGAGGAATTGTTGAGAATTCTGCAGGAACTAAAAACCAAGTTTTTTTGTTTGAGACCTGACTAAAGGACTTCGCAAAACCAGGATTTCTTTCCTTCAGCTGATTTAAAACTGGCACAACAACTTCGTTGTAGCCTTTCAATTTACGATGATCCACGCGGTAAGATTCGATCATCTTACCTTTCAAAGAGTTGCCGCCGCCGGAGTTCATTCCGCCTTCCATGCGTTTGTAGATCTCGCCCAAAAGAAGTTCTTCGCGTTGGTCTTCGGTCATCTGGTCAATTTGAGCTGATGAGGCACGCGCAAATTGCGGCACTGATGTGGCAAATACACTGACAGCCAAAGCTGAAATAATGAGGAAACGGGGATTCATAAAGCCTCCATAAAAGGGTTAAGCATTTCTGGGGCCAGTTATATTGCATCGCGTTTTTGCGGGCTAGATTAAGTTATTAAATTATAACTTTTAAAACTTATTAAT